>JAAGKN010000162.1_pt1 | contig 230203 bp, 180 predicted proteins | sample 6206371 | NCBI WGS metagenome assembly JAAGKN01 (sample SAMN11533720, study PRJNA540317) | gut metagenome | isolation source: fecal pellets from male and female animal of same cohort | host: Peromyscus leucopus | place: USA:CA | collected 2017 | reverse complement strand
GGGGATGATGTTGCCGGAAGCGGCACGGCCACCACGCCAGTCCTTCATGGAGGGACCGTCTACAGTCTTCTGGGTAGCGGTGGTGGAGTGAACGGTGGTCATGAGGCCGTCGGTGATGCCGAACTTGTCGTGCAGAACCTTGGCGATAGGAGCGAGGCAGTTGGTGGTGCAGGAAGCGTTGGAAACGAACTGAGTGCCCTTTACATACTTGTCGTGGTTTACGCCGCAAACGAACATGGGGGTGTCGTCCTTAGAGGGAGCGGACATAACCACATACTTAGCGCCGGCTTCGATGTGAGCCTGAGCTTTTTCCTTAGTGAGGAAGAGACCGGTAGACTCAACTACATATTCTGCACCTACTTCGTTCCACTTCAGGTCGGCCGGGTTGCGCTCTGCAGTTACGCGGATAGCCTTGCCGTTGACGATGAGCTGGCTCTTCTCAACATCGGCGTCGACGGTGCCGTCGAACTGGCCGTGCATCGTGTCATACTTGAGCATGTATGCCATGTAGTCTACGGGGCAGAGGTCGTTGATGCCTACAATCTGAATGTCGCTGCGGTTCTGAGCGGCACGGAATACGAAACGGCCGATGCGGCCGAAACCGTTAATACCTACTTTGATCATAATTTTACTTTAACTATTAAATGGTTAATGTGATTTCTCTATTTGCCATGTCTGTCGGAGGAGTGGAGCGGTTAGCTTCGCTCCTCTGCACTTTGCACCGCAAAATTACAAAAACCTTTTTGTTCTTGCCGCAAAATTATTGTATAAAAATGCCGGTGGACAAAATTTTTTTTATTGTTTTTCAGTGTTTATGCGATATTTGACATCCACGCATGTCAACCCGGCGGGGCTGGAACGGGAACTGCCGGGGCTGTATGTGTGGCTGAGGGGGTAGGGGCAACTTCAACGGATGTGTTGCCGCCGCTGATTGTTTCTTTTCCCGAAAGCTGTTAGGCTGTGGCGTGCGGCATGATTCTGAAAAGTGGGATGCCTTCCCACTTTTGTGGCAACGCTTCCCACTTTTCGGGTCATTGGGTTATATTGATGCCGCCACCTTCCGGCTTTTGGCAGGCGTATCCTTAAAAGTCTACGCTCAGGCGCACGTTGATTTGCCGGCCGGTGAGGTAGTTGGGCACGGCGTAGCGGGTGTTTGTGATGTCGGTCACCCAGTAGTAGGAGTTGACGTTCTTGATATCCATCACGTTGAAGGCATCAAGGCCCAGCCAGGCGTTCTTTACAACGCGTCCGAGGGCGTGGCGGGCTTGCTGGTTTTGTCCGCCCCACAGGCGGTAGCTCATGCCGATGTCCACGCGCTTATAAGCCGGTGCGCGGAAGGTGTGGTGCGTGCGGTCGGTGTGTGGCGGCCCAAAGGGGAGGCCGTCGGCAAAGGCGGCCTTGAGTGTCAGGCGCCAGCGGTCGGTGCCCGGGAAGTAGTCGGTGAAGTAGAGCGACAGGTTGTAGCGTTGGTCGGTGGGGCGCGGCAGCCATTGGCCGGCCAGCTTTTCCTTGGTGCTCATGATGGAAAATGTAATCCATGAGTCTGTTCCTGGCACAAATTCTCCGAACAGCTTGAAGTCGATGCCCGTGGCATAGCCTTTCGACAGGTTCTGGCCGTAGTACACAACGCGCACGTTGTCGACGGTGTAGGGAATGAGGTTGGAGAGGGCTTTGTAGTACACTTCGGTGGTGAAGCGGAAGGGGCGTCCCAGCATTTTGAACGTGTAGTCGCCGCCGAGTACGAAATGGATGGAGCGTTGCGACTTGATGCTCCGGTTGAGGGTGACGGAGGCTATGCCGGCGGTGAGTGTCGTGTCACGCAGTTCCTTGTAGAATGGTGCCTGATAGTAGAAACCGGTGGCGAAACGGAAGGTCCAGTTGTCGCTGAAGGACGGGAGCAGGCCGAGCGACAGGCGCGGTGAGAGCAACGTCTCGCTGTTCCAGTCCCAGTGGGCCAGGCGCAGACCGTAGGTCAGGTTCAGCAGGCCGAGCCCGGTTTTGAAGCGCCAGGCATCCTGCACAAACGCTTCAAAGCGATTGGTGGTCAGCTCGTTTTGCGAGCGCTGGCTGTAGATGAGCATGAGGCGGTCGGGTTCTGCCGGTAGCGAGTAGCCCATCGAGTCGCGCATTTCCCATTCTCGCGCGTTCTCCCTGATGTGTTCGCGGCGCCAGTCCATCCCGGCTTGCACGGTGTGCCCCTTGAGCTGCGTGCGAAAGCGCAGACCGAGGTCGAATACGCGTGCGTTGAGATAGTTGCGGGCGTGTTCCAGATAGGTGCCTACGCCGAGCTGTTCCTGGCTGGTGGCTTCGTTGAGCCAGTATTCCCCTTGTATGTCGTAGGTTTCCTGTTCTTTTGTGGCAAAGGACGATAGTTGCAGCGCCAGGTAAGTTTGCGGTGTGAAGTGCCGCGTGAGCGTGGCGGCGCCGAAGAGGGTGCGGAAGTTGTCTTTCTCCTGTCCGTCGAAATACACCCGGAACGTTTTGGCGTCGTACATCGTGCCGAACTTCGTTTCTCGGTCCTGTGGCCTGAAGTTGTAGTGATTGTCCGATATGTTGCCGAGCAAGTCGAGGCTCCACCGTTGGTTGGGCCTCCACGACAGGAAGGCCTGATAGTCGAGGAAGTTGGGCTTGTACTCGCCGTTGGTGTCGGTGGTGCCGAGCAGGTGGCGTGTTGTCTTGTAGCGCAGTGAGGTCATCAGGCTCATGTGCTTGTTGCCCCAGCCTGCATAACCGCTGGCGCCGAGCATCGACGCCGAGGCTGTGGCTTCAAATTTCTCGGGACGCTTGTAGGTGATGTCGAGTACCGACGACATGCGGTCGCCGTAGCGCGCTTCAAAACCGCCCGACGAGAAGCCGATGCTCTCTACCATGTCAGAGTTGATGATAGAGAGTCCTTCCTGCTGGCCCGAGCGTACGAGCATGGGACGGTACACCTCCACACCGTTGAGGTAGACGCAGTTCTCGTCGAACGAGCCGCCGCGCACGTTATATTGCGATGAGAGCTCGTTGTGGGTGGACACGCCGGCTTGGGTCGCTATGATTTCCTCAACGGCGTTGCCCGTGGCCGAGGGCATCAGTTTGCCGTCCACCGGCTTTATGCGCTGTGTCGTTCCCGTCTGCACGCCTTGTCCCGTCACGGTGGCCTCGGCTATCGAGGCTTGCCCGTAGGGCGCGAGCACTACGTCGATGCGCACCGAGTCGGCGGGTGAGGATAGTTTGCGCCGTTGCGTTTCGTAGCCGATGAGCGAGTAGATGACCACCACCGTATCGCGCGACAGGCAGTCAATGCTGTATTCTCCCTTGAGGTTGCTCACCGTGCGGACACCTTGTGCCTGTATGCGCACATTGGCAAGTTCTATGGGCGCACCACTGTTGTCGCGGATTGTGCCCGATATGTGGCTGCGCCTTTGGGCTACCGCGCCGATGGTGTGGATACACATTATTATATATAGGAGTAACCTCGCTGTTTTCATGAGTAAGTGGTGTGGGGGAGGGGAGTGGGGATTTTCGGTGAGGATATAGGCGTGTGCTGGCGCGGATAAGTGCTATGTGGCCTTGTCCGACTGCTTTTTGCCTTCGGGCATGAAGATTTTGCTGATACCCTGTTCGCGGTGACAAAGCCTTACTTCGACGTTGTACTTCCGGTAAATGTATTCCGCGAGGTGCTGGGCGCTGTAGACGCTGCGGTGCTGCCCGCCCGTGCAGCCGAAGCAGAAGGTCAGCGACGTGAAGCCGCGTTCTATGTAGCGTTGCACGTGTGTGTCGGCCAGGGCGTACACATGCTCGAGGAAACGGAGGATTTCGCCGTCGTTCTCCAGGAAACTGATGACAGGGGCGTCCAGTCCCGTCAGTTTCTTGTAGGGCCCGTAGCGGCCCGGGTTGTGGGTGGAGCGGCAGTCGAACACGTAGCCTCCCCCGTTGCCCGAGGGGTCGTCGGGGATGCCCTTTTTATAGCTGAAACTATGGATGCGGACCACGAGCGGCGCTACGGTTGCCGCGGCGGCGTTGCCGGTGGCTGGCGCTTCGTTCCGCAGCTGCCGCGTGTGTGCCGGTGGTTCCGGGGAGGGATGTCCGTCTTCCTCCATGTCGGCCACGCGCTTCAGCACCTCTTCCAGGTAAGGATAGGGAGCACAGGCGCCGTCGAGCAGCAGGCGCCGCAGATTCTGCAAGGCGGGGGGGATGCTGTCGATGAAGTATTGTTTGCGCTCGAAGTAGCCGCGCAGGCCGTAGGCGCCGAGCACCTGCAGCACGCGGAAGAGGACGAACAATTGCAGCCCTTGGCGGAAGGCTTCCTCGTCAACGCTTGTGAGCTGGCGCAGTTCGCCGAGGTATTCGGCTATCATCTCTTCGCGCAATGCGTGCGGGTAGCGTGCCGAGGCCTGCCAGAGGAACGACGCCACGTCGTATTGGGGCGGCCCGATTTGTCCGCCTTGAAAGTCGATGGCATGGGGCGTAGGTGCCATCATGATATTGCGGGCCTGGAAGTCGCGGAAGAGGAAGAGGGGCTTGTCGCCCGTTCCCGCCGGCCGTACAAGGTCGTCGGCCATGCGCAGCATGTCGTTCTCGAGAAGCACTTCGTCGCATGCCAGGTCTTTCGTGCGCAGAAAGCAATACTTGAAATAGTTGAGGTCGAACATCGCCGCCCGGCTGTCGAAGCGTCGCGGCGCCAGCAACTGCCGCTCGTCGAGTCCTTCGGCGCCGCACACTTGCAGATGCGGCAGCAGGCGCATGGTGGCGCGTATGTGGTTGCGCTCCGTTTCGCTGTAGTCGCCTCCCGCCTCGCGGCCGCGGCGCAACGCGTCGTAGAGCGCCGTGCGCCCCAGGTCGGTGATGAGATAGCGCGAGGCGTCGTCCGTTTCGGCGAGTACCGCCGGTACGGGTAATCTCTTTTCGGCGAAATGACGGCTCAGGTAAATGAAGCAGCGGTTCTCTTCGGTGTTGGCGTTGACAACGCCGATGATGCTGGTGCCGTCGTTGGCAGTGAACCGTACGTAGTGGCGGTTGCTGCCGGCTTTGGGCAGCGGTTCCACGCAGAGCGGTGTTTGTCCGGTGAGTTGTCGGTATAGGTCGGTGAGGCGTTGCATGATGAAGGATGATAAGTTACGGGAGTGAATGCGGCGTTGGTCCTCAGTCGCCGAGGCGCAGACGCAGTATGTGGACGGCAGCGATTGCCGCCGTCTCGGTGCGCAGGCGGCTTTTGCCTAAGCTCACCGGCTCGTAGCCGGCGGCAATGGCTGCTTCCACCTCTTCGGGGCTGAAGTCCCCCTCAGGGCCGATGAGTACGGTCGTGTCGCCGGTGGCGGGAGCTATGTCGAAGAGCGGCCGCCCCTGATGTTCGGCGTAACAATGGGCTATGAACTTGCGACCCGGGCGGGGCTGTGTGATAAATGCCTTGAAGTCCGTCATGCCGGCCACTTCGGGTTTCCAGGCCTTGTGGCTCTGCTTGGTGGCGGCTACGACGATTTTTTCCACGCGCTCCGTCTTGACAACGCGGCGTTCGGAGTTGCGGCAGTTGAGAAAAGACAGGCGGTCGAGCCCTATTTCGGTGGCTTTCTCGGCCATCCATTCCATGCGGTCCATGTGCTTGGTGGGCGCCACGGCCAAGTGTATGGTTCCGTTCCAGTAGTGCTCCCCCTCGCAGATGCCCTTGATATCGAGCATGACGCGCTTGGGGGTGGCCACGGCTATGACGCATTCGTAGAAGCGTCCTTTGCCGTCGGTAGCCAGGAGTTCGTCGCCCTCCTTCATGCGCAGCACGCGCACGGCGTGGGCGGCCTCGTCGGGCGGCAACTGCCCGTCGGCCTGGATGTCGGGGGCATAGAAAAGGTGGTATTCTTTCATGTGCGGCTGTGGGTTATCGGTCTGAATGATGCTTGGTGTCTTCGCCTTGCGGCGCGTTGCGGCGGTTGATTTCGTCGCGTAGTTGCGAGGCCAGCTCGAAGTCGTCGTTTTCCACCGACAGCTTGAGTGCCTCGCGCAGCAGGTCGCCCGACATGGCCGACAGGGGGATGGACACCTGCCCCTCCCGGTTTTGCCGGCTGTGCAGTCGCTCGAAGTCGCTGCGGCTGATGACGATGGGACACCTCTCTTCCATGCCCGTTGCCACGCCTTGTGCCAGTTCCATGTTGAGGATATGCTCCTCCCCGGCGTTGCTTTGTTGCCAGAAGATGGTGGCGAAAAAAGTGCCGGCCGGCGTGTAGCGTACCACCACCCGTGTGGGCTTTATGCCGAAGGTATGCGCCAGTTTGAGCATCAGTTCCGTTTCGGGGAAATGTTGCCGTTCCATGGCTGTGCGCAGCAAGTCGAATCCGGCTCTGTCGATGAGCAGCGGCAGGTGCAGTCCGTTTTCTTTTTCGCGCATGATGAGCAGGCATACGTCGGAGAGAACTTTTCCCTGGGTCAGTCCCTCCGGTTGCAGTTCGATGAAGGCGTCGGTGTCGTAGGTCATGTTCTTTTTCTGTTTGAAACCGGCGGCCGGCGGTGTGTGCCTGTTGTCTTGGCCGCTTTAAGAGGCAAAGATACATCAACACCGGCAGACGGCAAAGCGCGATGCCCATTTTTCGCATCCCTGCCGCTTGACGGCCATTTCTTCCGGAACTCCTGTGCGCATGCGGCGGCGTGTGCTGAAAGTGGCAGGGCATGCCACAAAAGTGGGAAGCATCCCCACAAAAGTGGCATGCCTTCCCACTTTTTGTCTGCGAGGCTGTTCTCCCGGCTCGGTGCCTGTCATGCGGGCCGTAGTCCGCAGCTCCGCTCCGCAGGAATACAACAAGGCCCCGCCGGCCGTATCGGGAGGCTGGCGGGGCTTTTTGCAATGTTTTTATGTCAACGGTTAACGGTTTTATGTACTGTTTGTCAGAAGAAAAGCTTTACCCCGGTAGATAAAGACTTGAAGTCGGGGCCATAGTCCTTCTTGATAACGCTCGCCGGACTGTATTTCACGTAGAGTCCCACACCCTTGTAGTTGGCGCCCAACTGGAAGTCTACAGTGACGGGGCGCTGGTGTATGCTCTTGTCGAAATCGCGGTGTTTCTGTCCCTCCAGCTTGTAGCGTGTCTTGAGGCTTCCGTATGTGTTGAAGCAGAGGATGGCGGCGGCATCTACCGAGAATTTCCGGTTTATGTAGTAGGTGTAGCGCACCGGTACGGTGAGGCTGAAAATCTTGAGGCGCGAGAACTTGATGTCGGCGCCCTCGGGATACGCCCCCGTACCGATGTCGCCGTTCTCCGTCTTCACGAAACGTGTGCGGCCCGTCATGCGATAGTTGCGCCAGTCCAGACCGAAACCGATACGTATTCTGTGGTTCCTGTTCGCAAGGATTCTGCTCAGGGAAAGAAGGTCTGTACCTATTTCGTAGGATGAGAGCATGTCGATATTCACGCCTGCGGGAGCGCCCGTTCCGGTGACGAAGCCGAAGTAGAGACCGCCCATGTGAATCTCTCTGCCCGAAAAGTGCGAGGACTTTCTCCTGCTGCTCGTGAGTATGGAGAAGTCCCAGCGCGAGGCTTGTTCCTTCATGCTGAGCGAGGCGGCGAGGTTTTCAGTGGAACGTGTGTAGTTGAATTTATAATTGGGGTTGCCGCCGCGGCCTTGAATGCTTATGTTCAGATACGAATCACTTTCCGAAACGATGACGCGCCGCGGATTGTCTACATCGGCCAGGATGGTGTCGTTGCTTTCGGCGGCGGTGGCGGTCAGACCCGTCAAGGCCAGCAGTAACATGCATAGGTTTTTCTTCATGATGGAGTGTTTTTAGAAAAAGTGTATGATTTTTTTGATGAATTCGATGGTGGAGGAGCGCCATGAGCGGGAACCGTCTGGGTGGCGCAGGAGGACTACTTCGCGAAGTTGCGGCGCAATTCCTCTATGCTGGCCGTGCCTTCCATGTAGATAAGGGTCAGGGTGGGCTTACTTTCCTTGATCACCCCGTCGTTACGGAAGAATATGAAGCGGTTGAGGGCGCTCTTCCCGGATGCGGGCAGGCGGAAGAAACCGTAGTAAAGGCGCTTGCCCTTGTATCCTGTCTCCCGCTCTACGGCCTGGGCCGCGTCGGTGCGCACCTTTTGTTCGATGAGCCGGCCGTTGTCGCCGTTGCCCGGCAGGCTGAGGCTGCGGAACAAGGTCAGTTTGTAGCGGCTGATGCGTTTGCCGCTCAGCAATACCTCGGTTGTCTCGTCCTGCTTCTTGAAGCGCCCGTCGAAAAGGTCGGCTATGGCCAGCCCTTTCTGGGCTGCTACCGGCAGCAGGCCCACGACAGACAATAATAATATGATGATATTCTTTCTCATGGTCGCAAATGTGTTATTCCTGTTCAGATGCGTTGAACATTAAGCCAAGTTGCTGCTCCATGCTGGGAGCGCCTTCCGTTTCTATGACTTCGGACATGGAGTGGTGCATGCTGCGCAACACAATCTCCTCGTCAGTGAATCTTTGGCCGTCGATGTAGGCCACACAGGCGCCTTCCACGCCGTTAGTGCCGACCATCCGCTGATAAGTCCGTATGGCCGGTCCGGTGAGGCATATCGCCGTGAGGCAGGCCGCTATGGCGCCGAGCCGGCGGTGCAGTGTGCGGCGTGGGGCTTCGGGCTTCACCTGCCGGTGCAGGGCGCGGCCTGCGGCTGTAAATCCCATCACGGCACGCACCTCATCGTAGCGGGCGTCCTGCCCCTCGGGTGAGCACAGGAAGTGGCGCAGCTGGCGCTCTTCGCTCCCGGTGGTCTCCGCCTCGAAGTAGCGGGCTATGAGCGCTTCGATCTCCGCGTGACGGTGTGCCGGCCCGGCGGGGTGGGGTGTGCGGTTGTTGTATTTTTCTTGTTTCATGACTTGTTCCTTTCTGCTCTGTAGCAATCCCTGATGGTTTTTCTGGCCCTTGAAAGCTGCATGCGGACGGCAGTGGGGTGCATCTCCATGTTTTCAGCTATTGTTTCGTAGCTTTCGCCGAGAAAATCCTTGCGCTTGAGAATTTCGCGGGCTGTGGGCGAAAGTTTTTCGGCTATGAGCCGTTCCACGCTGACGAACAGCCTTTCGCGCTCGGCCTGGTCGTCGCCGTCGTCCCAGGGCGGTGCCATGCCGTTTTCCTCATACCTTCCGGTCGGTATGCGGCGGCGTTGCCGCAGGGTGTCTATGCCGATGTTGCGCACGGTGGTGGTGAGCAAGGCCGCCGCCTCGTCCTCGTTCCGGATGCTTCCGCGTCGCGGCCAGAGCCGGCAGAAGGCATCTTGCAGGGCGTCGTCGGCATCCTCCTCGTCGCCCAGCATGGCGCAGGCCATTTGCCGCAACCGCAGTCTGAGGCGGCGGAAGGCCGGCAGTATGGGCGAGGAATTTGTGGCGTATTCGTGCGTCATCAGGAAAGTACTTTTGCTTTGATAACGCAAAGTAATAGGATTTGTAACATAATTCATGATTTTTTTTTGAAAATATCTTTTCGTTTGAATATTTATCATGAAATTTGCGAGGCAAAATGTGTTTGCTGCCGGCAGTGCCCCATTTTCAGCCGCGCCTCTCTCCGCGACGTTGCCGCGGCGGTGGCCGGGAAATATCGGCCGGCAAGGGTGCCTTGGTGGCGCCAGTCTTTTAAAAAAGGAAACCTTATGTTGAGAAAAACACTCGCAACCCTTTGTCTTATCGTGGTGAGCATGGCGTGTATGGCCTCTTGCCTTTCGGACGATGACGGACAGGCCGGGAGCGGCGACATCGTCGTGGCCGGCCAGCAGTTACCGGCTTTTTCCGTGATTATGGCCGACGGCCGCGAGGTCACTCCGGCGTCGCTTGCCGGCCGGCCCGCCGTCATTGTGTTCTTCAGCACGGTCTGCGGCGACTGCCGCCGGGAATTGCCCGAAGTGCAGCGCTTGTTCGGCGAGTACGGCGCGGTGGCCCGCTTCGTGTGTATCAGTCGCGCGGAGGGAGCCGAATCCGTGGAGGAATATTGGCAGAGCGCAGGGCTCACGTTACCCTATAGCGCCCAGGCCGACCGGACCGTCTATAACCTGTTCGCGCAGGTGGGCATCCCCCGCGTCTATGTGACCGACGCCTCCGGCACGGTACGGGCGGTATTCAGCACGAAAACGTCGTACCGCAAACTGAAAGCCGCTTTGGAGAAATGTCTCCCCGAAGTAGCCGGCAACCGATGGAAATACAAGAAATAAAAATATCAAAAAATACCTTTTCATGAATAATGTATCTCTGAAGTTTCGCCTCACGGCGATGAATTTTCTCGAGTTCGCAGTGTGGGGCGCTTATCTCACATCGATGGGCAGCTATCTTTACAATGTTGGTCTTGCCGACAACATCGGCTGGTTTTATGCCGTGCAGGGTATCGTTTCCATATTCATGCCCGGGCTGATGGGCGTGGTGGCCGACCGCTGGATTCCCGCGCAGTGTCTGCTCGGACTATGCCATCTGCTGGCTGGCCTGTTTATGGGCGGTGCCGCCTTCTATGCCCTTCGTGCCGGCGGCGGTTCGCCCGACATGTCGGTGTTCTTTTCGCTCTATACGCTCAGTGTGGCGTTTTACATGCCTACGCTGGCGCTGAGCAACTCGGTGGCTTTCAATGGCCTGACGGCGGCCGGTCTCGACACCGTCAAGGACTTTCCGCCCATCCGTGTGTTCGGAACCATCGGCTTTATTTGCACCATGTGGGTGGTGTCGCTCCTGCACTATGAGACTACCGCCGGACAATTTGTCGTGTCGGCTGCGCTGAGCCTGCTGCTTGGTGTCTATGCCCAGACGCTTCCCGCCTGTCCGGTCAATAAGGGAGACGGACGCCAGAAACTCTCGCAAGCACTCGGCCTCGACGCCTTCGCCCTGTTCCGCCAGAAGCGCATGGCCGTTTTCTTCCTCTTCTCGATGTTGCTCGGCGTTTCGTTGCAAATCACCAACGGTTTCGCCAGTCCTTTCATAAAGGCCTTTGCCGATGTCGGGATCTACCAGGGAACTTTCGGCGTGGAGTATACCGGCATGCTTATTTCGCTCTCACAGATCAGCGAGACGTGCTGCATTCTTCTCATTCCCTTCTTCCTGAAACGTTTTGGTATCAAGCGTGTCATGATGATAGCCATGCTGGCTTGGGTGCTCCGCTTCGGTTTCTTCGGTCTGGGCAACCCCGGCGGCGGTGTGTGGCTCTTCATCCTCTCCATGATTGTTTATGGTGTGGCTTTCGACTTTTTCAACATATCGGGCGCCCTCTTTGTGGATCAGAACACCGCGCCCGGCATACGTTCGAGCGCCCAGGGCCTTTTCATGATTATGACCAACGGCCTCGGAGCGAGCATCGGCACGCTTTCGGCCCAGGCGGTGGTCAATCATTTTGTTAACAATGTGCCCGTGGAGCAGCAGATAGCCGGCTGGCAGACCTGCTGGTACATTTTCGCCGCCTACGCCTTAGTGGTTCTTCTGCTCTTCGCGCTGGTGTTCCGCGAGAACAAGGCGGCCTGACGCTTCTGCTATCCCCTCTTCGCCGCGCGGTAAGCCCTCAGCTTGCCGCGTGGCGAATTTTCTGTGGGGAGGGACTTATGGGAAATAATTTTCTGATGAATTACTTACCGTCGCCCTTTATACGCGCGCGTAAGCAGTTATTGCATTTTATCCTTCAGCTGGTTGTAAACGATTGACATGTAACGGTTTCGGCTGAAGGATGCGCGTTTGTTTCTTTCAGGAGGCATGCAACCGGCCCCGTGCCGGGGAATGGCAAAAAAGTCCTTACCCGTGTGGCGAAAAGCATTACTTGGAATTTTTACACGAATACGGACTTTTAAAATTCCAAGTAATGCTTTTCAAAGACTCTTTGTGTGAAGGTCGCTGAGGCTTGTTCTTTTCTTTAAGCGGCATTGCGCTCTTTTGTGAAATATAACTGAAAATCAGAGAAAACCATCTCCGTCGGTCAACAGGTGGGCATCTGAATGATTCGCAGACTATCATTCAGCCGAAATGATTAAATGACAATTTGTTACGGCTGACTGAATGATAAAATGCGATAAACGCTCCCACGCGCGTATAAAGGTCGCTTTGCGTCTGCGGAACTATGGCATGGCGGTGTCGCGCTCTCGGGCGACCGATGGGCGGGTGCTGGCACACCGTCTAAAATGGCGTTTATAGCAGGTCGTGATAAAAAAGGAACAGAGATTTTTGTAAAAGTCGGTGGAAAACCGTATTTTTGCATGCAATATAAAACTACGTATATTGTTATGACTCCCGATTTTATTGCCGACAAAATTGTGATGGACGGTCTGACCTTCGACGACGTCCTGCTGGTACCCGCTTATTCCGAGGTTCTTCCCCGTACCGTGAATCTGGGTACGAAGTTTTCACGTAATATCTCCCTGCAGATTCCGTTTGTGACGGCGGCCATGGACACCGTCACGGAAGCTCCCATGGCTATTGCCATCGCCCGGGAAGGAGGTATCGGCGTCATACATAAGAATATGTCTATCGAGGACCAGGCCCGCCAGGTGGCTATCGTGAAGCGTGCCGAGAACGGTATGATTTATGACCCGGTAACCATCAAGCGGGGAAAGACAGTGCGCGACGCCCTGGCCCTGATGCAGGAATATCATATCGGCGGAATACCGGTGGTGGATGACGAAATGCACTTGGTGGGCATCGTTACGAACCGTGACTTGCGCTTTGAGCGCGATTTGAACAAGCACATTGATGCTGTGATGACGAGCGAGAAACTGGTGACTACCAACACGCAGACGGACTTGACGAGCGCCGCTCAAATACTGCAGGAGAATAAAATTGAGAAACTTCCCGTTATAGACAAGGATGGAAAACTTGTCGGCCTGATTACGTACAAGGACATTACCAAAGCCAAGGATAAACCTATGGCCTGCAAGGATAGCAAAGGCCGCCTGCGCGTGGCTGCCGGTGTGGGCGTGACGAACGATACCCTGCAACGCATGGAGGCTTTGGTGAATGCCGGTGTTGATGCCGTTGTCATAGACACGGCACACGGACATTCCAAGTTCGTTATCGAAAAATTGCGTGAGGCGAAGGCCTCCTTCAAAAATGTGGACATCGTGGTGGGTAATGTCGCTACCGGTGCCGCGGCCCGTATGCTGGCCGAAGCCGGCGCTGATGCCGTCAAGGTTGGTATTGGCCCGGGCTCCATCTGCACGACCCGTGTGGTGGCCGGAGTCGGTGTGCCTCAGCTTTCGGCCGTTTACGATGTGGCCTGCGCATTGGCCGGAACGGGAGTTCCCCTTATTGCCGACGGTGGCTTGCGCTATTCCGGAGATATTGTCAAGGCCCTGGCAGCCGGTGGCTGCAGTGTGATGATCGGTTCGCTCGTGGCCGGTACCGAAGAGAGTCCGGGCGAGACGATTATCTTCAACGGCCGTAAGTTCAAGACCTACCGCGGCATGGGTAGCCTGGAGGCCATGGAAAATGGTTCCAAGGACCGCTACTTCCAGTCGGGTGTGGTAGAAGTCAAGAAGTTGGTGCCCGAGGGCATTGCCGGACGTGTGCCCTACAAAGGCTTGGTTCAGGAAGTGATCTACCAGCTGGTGGGTGGCTTGCGTTCCGGTATGGGCTATTGTGGCGCTGCCACGATCGAGGAACTTCATAATGCGAAGTTTACCCGTATCACGGGTGCCGGTGTGCTTGAAAGTCATCCGCATGACATCACTATCACGAGCGAGGCACCCAACTATAGCCGTTCCGAATAAACAGAGAAGTATCGTACAGGTTCTTCCCCATCACAGGGCAAGGACCGTATGCCTGGCGGCAGCCGGGCCCGGCTCGGTCGGGTGGGGCTCTGCTGCCGCCAGCGCAACCAATAAAGCATGATTCTTAAATACGTGATAAATACAATTGATGGTTCCGATGAATAAGATACTGACACTATTAGCAGCCTCTTTTATGACAGGCCTCGCATGCTGGGGACAGACGGCCGATCCTGTTCTGATGAGGATTCAGGGAAAACCGGTTCTTCGCAGCGAGTTTGAGTATTCCTATAATAAAAATGGAAATATCGAAGGGGCTGTGGAGAAGAAGAGTGTGGACGAATATGTGGATATGTTTGTCAACTATAAACTGAAAGTCGCCGCTGCTGAAGCACTCCGTCTTGATACCTTGCAGAGTTTCAAAAACGAGTTTATGCAGTATCGCGATATGCAGCTGCTGCCGCATTTGATCGATACGGCTTATGTCGATTCCATAGCTTTCGATCTTTATCAGCGCACAGCCAGGCAATTGGAAGGTAAGGATATGTTGCGCTTGCAGCACATCCTCGTATTTGTCAAGCAAGGGGATTCGGAAACTGTCAAGAATGCATCAAAGCAGAAAATAGATTCCATTTATTCGCTTCTGCAGCGCGGTGAGGATTTTGCCGGACTGGCTAAGAAGTATTCGCAGGATGGCGGTTCGGCCTCCCGCGGCGGTGAGCTTCCCTGGATAGGGCCGAACATGACGCTTAAGGAATTTGAAGAAGCCGCTTATGCCCTGAAGGCGGGAGAAATGTCCCGCCCGGTAGAGACCTCAGTTGGTTTTCATATTATTAAGATGCTGGAACGTAAGCAATTGGAACCTTACGCTGAATTAAAGGGTGATATCTACGAATCCTTGAAACGGCAGAATATAGAAGAGCTCTCTGCTAATCATCGGATAGAGCGTATCATTGCGGCGCATGGTGGCGCCTTGACGCGTGAGGCTGTTCTTGACAGTGTTCTTGAGGCTCAGTTGGCCGTGCAGCCCGATTTGCGCTATCTGGTCAATGAGTATCATGATGGCCTGCTGTTATATGAAATCAGCAAACGTGAGGTCTGGGATAAGGCCGAGACTGACGAAGAGGGACTTGCGGCTATTTACAAGGCCAATAAGAAGAAATACTACTGGAGCGAACCGCGCTTCAAGGGATTTGTCATCCGCACGAAGGAAGCCGGACTTTTGAAGGAGGCGCGTTCCTTTATGAAAAAAAATGCTGACAATCCCGATTGGCGTAAACTATTGAAGAAAACTTTTAATAAGGATTCTTTAGTAGTAAGTGTTTCAGGGCCGTATCTTGTAAAGGAAGGTGAGAACGCTTATGTCGATCAGTGCGTATTTACCAAAAAGGCCGCTCCTGTAAAAGGTGGCTTTGAATATGTTGAAGTACTGGGTAAGAAGCAGAAACAGCCCAAGAGCTATCTTGATGTCAAGCAATTGGTTGTTGAAGACTATCGGGAACAGCTCGAGAAGGAATGGATAGAGCAGTTGCGCCATAAATTCTCCTTTACGGTAGATTCCTCTGTGCTTTCCACAGTCAACGCTCACTGATGACTTTTGAGCGTATATGCGCGTGCATTGTGATTTTTTAAATGATAAAACGGACGACTATGAGTTTGAAATATTGGGCACTTGGGGCAGCCATGACTTTGGTCACGGCGGCTTCCGCTCAAAACGGCAATGTTGTTGACGAAGTGATATGGCTGGTTGGCGATGAACCTATATTGCTGAGTGATGTGGAGGAAATGCGCATCAGCAGCGAGATGTACGGTGAGCATATCAGCAATCCCTATTGTGTGATTCCTGAGCAGCTGGCTATTCAGAAACTGTTTCTGCATCAGGCAGAGTTGGATAGTATCGAGGTGGACGAGGCTACCGTTTCAAAAGCTGCGGACGAACAGGTGAACCGCGCTATACAGAACTATGGTTCTAAGGAAAATGTCGAGACCATGGCCCGCAAGTCTATCGCGCAGTTTCGCGAGCAGCAGAAAAAAATGTTTCGCAACGAAGAAAAAATACACGAGGTACGTCGCAAACTGACCGAAAACGTGAAAGTCACTCCCGCTGAGGTGCGCGAGTACTTCAAGAATTTACCCGAAGACAGTCTGCCCCTGATTCCCACCCAGGTAGAAGTGCAGATTATAACTTCTGTGCCGCAGGTCTCACGCGAGGAAGTGGAACGGGTGGAGGCCCGTCTGCGTGAATTTGCCCGGCGTGTCAATTCCGGCGATGCCGAATTTGCCATGTTGGCCAAGTATTATTCGCAGGACGCTTCGGCCCGTAATGGCGGCGAACTGGGTTATCGGGGACGCAATCAGCTGGTAACAGAATTTGCTAATGTCGCTTTCAGTCTTAATGACCCCAAGAAGGTTTCCAAGATAGTCCGTTCGGAGTATGGCTTTCATATTATCCAGTTAATAGACAAGCGCGGAGACCGTGTGAATGTCCGTCATATTCTGCTGAAGCCCGAGATTGCCGACGAGGAATATACCAAGGGAATGGCCCGCTTGGATTCTATCGGAGATGATATCCGTACCGGCAAGTTTACTTTCGAGGAGGCGGCCATGGCCCTGTCGGATGATAAGGATACGCGTAATAACAAGGGACTTATGGCTTATAGAGATCCTGAAACACGCTCTAATACCTCCCGGTTCCAAATGGAGCACCTGGCTCCCGAATTGGCCCGGGTAGTAGAAACACTCCAGCCGGGGGAAGTGTCCAAGGCTTTTACCATGACCAATGAGTCCGGACAGACTGTTTGTGCTATCGTTAAATTGAAGAACAGGATAGAGTCCCATCGTGCGCACATGACAGAAGATTTCCAGAAATTGCGGGACATTGTGTACAACAAGCGCTGTGAGGAAAAAATTCAGAATTGGATTGTTGAAAAACAGAAACAAACTTTTGTAAGAATAAATCCTGATTGGCGTAATTGTGATTTTATGTATCCAAATTGGCTTAAATGATTTCTTTCAGAGGCGTTGTTAAACTAAAATTTGTGCTTGGGCTGGTATCTCTTTTTGTGATATCGGCCTATGCCGCCAATAGCCTCATCGTGCATGATAGGAAGGCGGCTCCCCTGGCGGAAACACCGCTTCCTTCATCCGCTAATCCGCCTGTATTCGACAAGCGCGTGGAGCTGCTTTATGCTGACAATCTTTATCACGATGAGTATGAGATTCCAGATGCCCAGCGGTTGAGCGGCAATGTGGCTTTTCGCCATGGCGGGATGATATTGAAGTGCGACAGCGCGGTCTATTATCAGATGGGCAACTCCTTTGAGGCTTTCGGGCATGTACGTGTGACGCAAGGCGACACGTTGTCCCTTACCGGTCAGCGTATGTTCTATAATGGTAATGAGTCCTTATGCGAGGTTCGTGAGAATGTTGTTCTGAAGCATCGTAGCCAGGTGCTTACCACAGATTCGCTCAATTATGACCGCCTCTATGGTAAGGCTTATTTCTTCGATGGCGGTAAACTTGTGGATGGCAACAATACCCTGACCTCCGATTGGGGAGAATATTATGTTGATACCCGGCAGTCCACCTTTAATTATAATGTGGAGCTGCTTAATCCGAAGTTTCGTCTGGTGTCTGATACGCTTCATTATAATACCTTGACAAAGGTGGCTGAGGTGGTAGGTGTGTCTAATATATATAGCGGCCGGCAGCGTGTTGCAACCACCCATGGTTTCTATAATACCCAAACGGGACAAGTAGAGCTTTTTGACCGTTCTACAGTATTTAATGGCAGTAGCACCTTGGTGGGCGACAGCATCTATTATAATGAGCAGACCGGCGTTATGGAAGGAATGCGCAATGTGATTTATGAGGACAAGACCAACAAGAATATTCTTTCGGGGGATTATTGCAAGTACAATGAAAAAACCGGCGAAGCCGTTGCGTATGGGCGTGCTTTAGCCAAGGAGTTTTCCAATGTCACGGATACGCTGTTTGTTCATGCCGATACGTTGAGAATGTTCTCTTATGATTTGAATACTGACAGTGTGAGGCGTGTTGTACATGGCTACTTTCATGTGCGCGCTTTCAGGTCGGATGTTCAAGCCGTTTCCGACTCTATTGTGTTTTATTCCCGTGAACGTAAATTGTCACTTTACCGTGACCCCATCGTGTGGAGTGGGGAGCGCCAGATAGTAGGTGAGGAAATCAACGTATATTCCAACGATTCGACTCTTGACAGCATTTATGTGGAGCGTCAGGCCATAATGATAGAGAAGGTCGATTCCGTTCACTACAATCAGGTGGCGGCCTTGTTATTACGCTCTTACTTCGAGAACGGAGATATCAGCCGTAACTACGCCGACGGTAATGTCTATGTAGTTAATTTCCCGCTGGAGAAGGACAGCACCGTGATTTATCAGAATTATACAGAAACCTCCAAGCTGCGGATGTATATGGAGGAACGAAAGCTGAAACGTTTGTGGGCGCCGGCCTCGAAGGGATGCTTTTATGTAGCAGGATTGGCTCCGGAGGAACGGACGCGCCTGTCGAACTTCGCCTGGTTCGATTATATACGCCCGCGCGACAAATACGATCTCTTCGAGTGGCGTCCCAAGCGTAAGGGAACCGAATTGAAGCCGTCGGTCCGCCACGAAGCACCGCTTCAGAAGTTTGAGTAGATTTCAGTTCTTTGTTTTTCATAGTGTGAGAGATGAGTGATGTTATAAAATTGTTGCCTGATGCCGTTGCCAATCAGATAGCGGCGGGCGAAGTCATTCAGCGTCCCAGTTCCGTGGTAAAGGAATTGGTGGAGAATGCCATTGACGCCGGCGGGCAACATATAAAGGTTGTTGTCAAGGATGCCGGCAAAACTTTAATACAAGTTGTGGACGACGGCAAAGGTATGAGTGAGACTGATGCTCGATTGGCCTTTGAACGTCATGCGACTTCGAAGATCAGCGAGGCCGCAGATCTTTTTTCGCTTCGCACCATGGGATTCCGCGGTGAGGCCTTGGCATCTATTGCGGCAGTAGCTCAGGTGGAGTTGCGGACAAAGATGAAAGACAGTGCCGTAGGTGTAGGTATCTGTATAGAAGGTTGCCGTCTCACTTCACAGGAGCCGGTGGCATGTCCGGTAGGCGCTAATTTCATGGTCCGCAATCTATTCTATAATGTTCCGGCGCGGCGGAAGTTTCTCAAGTCCAACCAAACGGAAATGAGCAATATCCTGCAGGAATTCGAGCGCATTGCTCTTGCACATCCTGATATTGCCTTTACGCTTTATACTGATGATAACAAAGTTCTTCTATCTTTGCCTGCCGGTAATTTCCGCCAGCGCATAAAGGGTATTTTCGGCGACAAGATAGACAAGCAGCTGGTGCCTCTTGAAGTAGATACTTCGCTTGCGGCCATTTCCGGATACGTAGGCGTTCCGTCCAGCTCGCGCAAGAAGGGCGTGCATCAGTACTTCTTCGTAAATGGCCGTTACATGCGTCATCCCTATTTTTCAAAGGCGGTGATGTCTGCTTACGAACGCCTTGTTCCAGATGGTGAGCAGGTACACTTTTTTCTGAATTTCACAGTAGATCCGTCACGCATTGATGTCAATATACATCCGCAAAAGACTGAGATAAAATTTCAGGATGACCAGGCTTTGTGGCAGATCGTTCTGGCGGCTGTACGCGAATCATTGGGTAAGTTCAATGCAATCCCGACCATTGATTTCGATGTGGCAAACCGTCCATCCATTCCGGTTTTTGTGCCGGACAGTAATCCTGCCGCGCCGCAGATGCATATCAATAAATCATTCAATCCTTTTGAGAATGAAAGGGATACGTCCTCTTCTGTTTATAGACCGGGCAGCGTAACAGGGGAGCCGCATAAGAGTGTGGCAAACGGCGGCTCAGAAGACGCCATTACCGATTGGCAGTCTGTTTATCAGTCTGTTTTGGAGACGGCTACAGGCGAAAAGGAAGAGGCGGCTATGCTGTATCAGAATCTTCCCGAGGAGGAAAAACTCGTATGGGAGAGGAGCTCCTCCCCTTGTTTTCAATTCCGCGGCCAATACATTGTCACAGCCACCAACAAGGGCCTTTTGCTCATTGATCAGCACCGGGCCCATATCCGTTTGCTTTACGACACTTACCGGCAGCAACAACTGGAGCATCATGGTGTGAGCCAGGGCCTTCTTTTTCCGCAAATGTTACAGCTGCCTCCTTCGTCCGCCGCTTCTTTTGAGGCATTGCTCCCAGCCCTTGCTGATGTAGGCTTTGACCTTACTTCCCTTGGTGGCGGCAGTTATGGCATACAAGGCATTCCTACAGGAATGGAAGGTGTGGACTATGTCGATTTGCTGCAAAGTATCGCCGCAGATGCTGTGCAAGGCAAATTCCGCGCCGCAGAAGCGATTGTCCATTTTATAGCTTTGTCTTTGGCACGCCGTGCAGCCCTGCCGGTAGGGCAGTGCCTGAGCGAAGACGAAATGGTTGACCTCGTGGAGCGGCTTCTCGTATCGTCCGATGCCACTTATACTCCCGATGGGCACCGCGTTCAGGTCGTTCTCACCACCGACAGCTTGCAAAGCTCCTTCGGCTGATTTGTCTGCGTGTTTCCTTTATTGCAATAAGCCCTGCCGTTTTATGTGGAGTGCAGGGCCTTATTGTGGTGCTTTAGCAATTGTTCCGTCGGATTATCTCACAATAACTTTTCTGCTGTTGACGATAAAGATTCCTTTGGCTTTGCCCGTAACGCGGCAGCCCGACAAGTCATACATTATCCTCTTCCTTTGATTTCCAGTTGCAAGGGCTTTTCTGCCGAGCCGTATCCTTCGGCCTCGGCCAATCCGTTCGGCTCTATCAAGTATGAGCTTAGCAGGTATACTGTTTTTGAGGTGACAGGTTTTCTGTCCACCGTGTTGATGTGCAGTACGGGCAATGTGCCCGACTGGGCAAACCTTGTGAGCCGCAGAAATACCGGCAGGATGTGTCGGAGGCAAGTTGCGGCCCTTTCAAAAATCTTTATCATGATGACGGGAGGTTTATCCGTCGGTTGTTTCTTCGCGTTGCTCTTCCGGCCAGTTGACCAGATAAAGCAAATCAGTGGTGCGTGTGAACGCCGTGTAGAGCCAGCGCAGGTACGATCTGTCCGCCATCTCGGCCGTCAGGTATCCCTGGTCCACCAGCACGCGGCTCCATTGCCCGCCTTGCGCCTTGTGGCACGTCACGGCGTAGGCGTATTTTATTTGCACGGCGTTGTAGTAGGCATCCTCGCGCAGGCGTTTCATCCGCTCGCGTTTGGAGGGAATGTCGGCGTAGTCCTCCAGAATCGCCTCGTAGAGCTGTTGGCTCTGCGTGGCGGTGAGCGACGGCGCCTCCGAACGGAGCGTGTCCAGGAGTACGCGGCAGGTCAGCTCCACGTTTTCGTAGTCCGTGAACCTTAGTGTGGCGTCGGCAAAGAGGAAGCCGTATTGTTCGTGTACGTTGCGCACGCGGAGCACCTCGGCCGTGTCTCCGTTGGCAATAAAGGCGATGGGGCATTCCGTTCCGGGTTGTTCCTTCGCCATTTCTTTTTGCAGCAGTTCTGTCCAGTAGTAATTGTTTTTCACGGCCATGACGAGGTCGCCGCGGGTAAGGCTCTCCTCACGGTCGAATATGCGGGCGCGGATGCCCTCGTTGTAGATATTGGCGCGCTTGTTGGAGCGGGTCACGACGATAACGTCGTCCGTTCCGCAGTCGGCGTAAACGGAAATGAGCGTCTCGATGAGCTCACTGCCCGGCAGGAGGCGCACTTCGCCCCGGCGCGATGTGCAGATGCGGGGCAGCCCCCCGCTTCCGGCCGTAATGAGATGGCGCAGGCGGGTAGCTTCCGTCAGTACGGCCGAGGTTTGGCTTTGCCGCACTATTTCCGTGAGGTCAGCCTCCTCTACGGACAATCCGTAGCCTGCGATGAAGGCTTTTTGCAGGGCCGGACTTTCCTCCTCGCCAACGGGCGGCAGCTGCGCCGTGTCGCCCACAAGGAGCAACCGGCAGCCTTCAGCTTCGTAAACGTAGCGTATGAGGTCGTCGAGCAGCAGGCCCGTTCCGAAGAGTCCGCCGCCGCCTTGCGCCACCATCGAGGCCTCGTCCACCACGAAGAGAGCGTGGCGCCGCGCGTTGAACCCGAGGGAGAAGCGCGTGCCTTCGCCTTGAAACGTCTGCTGGCGGTAAATGACGCGGTGGATGGTGTAGGCCGGCAAACCGGTGTGGGCGGCAAAAACCTTGGCCGCGCGGCCGGTCGGCGCCATGAGCACGACCTCGCGCTTCAAATGTGTGAGCGTGCGCACCAAGGCCCCCATGAGCGACGTCTTGCCCGTTCCGGCATAGCCGCGCAGGATGAATGCCGCCTCGTGCTCAGCTGTGGTCAGGAAGCGGGCCAGGCGGACCATCGCCTCCGCTTGGCCGCCGGTGGGCGTGTGCGGCAGTTCTTCGGCTATGAGGCGGGCTAATTCGTTGGCTATCATGTGTGGTCAAGTCTGTTATGTAACTGTTTGATAAGGCGGAAAACGCCGCAACCGGTGTGGGGCGTTGCTTTCATAGCTTATTTTTCTGATGTGAGGTTGCCGATTAGTGTGCAAATGTCTTCGAGGCAACGGGCGTCCATCTCGTCGAATGTGCCAGGTTGTTCGCTGTCGATGTCCAGCACCCCCCACACGCGGCTGCCCCTGCTCGTCAGTGGCACCACAATCTCCGAGCGTGAACGCGAGCTGCAGGCAATGTGTCCCGGGAATAGTTCCACGTCGGGCACCACCAGCGTCTTGCCCGTTTGCCAGGCACTGCCGCACACGCCGCGCCCTTTGCGGATGCGGGTGCAGGCAACAGGGCCCTGAAAGGGGCCGAGCACCAGTTCCTCGGAGCAGCCGTCGGTGGGCGTGGCAGACGGTTTCACCAAATAAAAGCCCACCCACAGGTGTCCGAACGTTTCGTGAATGGCGGCCGCCACGTTGGCCAGATTGGCCGTCAGGTCGGGTTCGTTTTCGGTCAGACTTTTGATTTGCGGCAGCAAGGTGCGGTATTGCTCTTCCTTGCCGCCTGCCGATATGATTAGGTTTTTAGCCATAGGCGGTTGTTTGTGATGTTGTTCCGTAAAATAGTTTTGCCTGCATGAGCAGGCTCCTGGGGGCAATAAGTCAGGCCATGCCCGTGGTCATGCCCGATGTTTTTACAAAGGTAGGTATAAAAAATATAAAGTGGGGCACTCAGCGCTACCTATTTGGCGGGCAGCATTCAATTCGTGCAGACTTCCGGCACGCCTTGTGCCATAATATATTTTCTTGCAAAGTAGGCCAGGACGTTAATCCCTGCTGTGCAGCCAGATCTGCGCGGCGCGGTTTCCAGCCCCAACCGGTCATTAGGCCGCACGGGGGTGGTGTTTTTTAAGGCTTGGGTATCGGGCTTTCTTGACGACCGACCCGGTTTTAACATTTCTTGCTTTTGGCCCGGAAATGTTGTATATTTGCAGTAGCGGAGCGGGACTTTCTGTAAAAAGTCCCGCTTTTCGTGTATTTCCGGAGGCTTTTTGCCTTGTTTTTCGGGATATTGCCGTCTGAAAAGCCTGTATTGGAATTTTTATTCCCCGTATTCGCGTAAAAAATCCGATACGGACTTTTTCTTTTCTCCGGCTTCGAACTCATATTTAGCCCCTCCGGAATGTGACGGAAAGTTAAATATGTTAAAGTCGGAATCGGTTTTTTCTGGCTAAACATCGGTAGCTTTGCCGCTGATAGGGGTGGTGTTTTTCTGAGAAACGTTATCGGGTAATCACAATAACGCCCGGCAGGATTGTCAGTTAAATCTGCCGGGCGTATGTTTTCCCTGTTTCCGTTCCATTCAGAACGGAACTTCGCTCGACGGCGGAGCAAATGGCACAGCGTCAGGTGGTGGGGGGAGCGGGGCACCACCCGAGCCGGGCATATCGGTCGGGGGCAGGCCGCCGCTTATCATTTCACCGGTTTCGCCGGGACGCGGAATGACGAGGTCGTCATCGGGGTTCTGGAAACGGGCATACTGCCCCTTGAACGTTAGCAACACGTCGCCCACGGCGCCGTTACGGTGTTTGGCGATGATAATCTCGGCCTTGCCGCGCAGGTCGCGCCCCTGCGGGTCGGAGAATATGCGGTAGTACTCCGGGCGGTGTATGAAAAGCACCATGTCGGCGTCCTGTTCGATGGCGCCCGACTCGCGCAGGTCCGAGAGCTGCGGGCGCTTGGCTTCGGCCGCGTTCTCGCTGGGGCCGCCGCGGTTTTCCACACCACGGTTGAGCTGCGAGAGCGCGAGGATGGGGATGTTGAGTTCCTTGGCCAGGCCTTTGAGCGAGCGGCTCACGGTAGACACCTCCTCCTGGCGGCTGCCGAAACTCATGCCCGAGGCGTTCATCAGCTGCAGGTAGTCGATCATGATGAGTTTCACACCGTGTTCGCGCACCAGACGGCGGGCTTTGGTGCGGAGCTCAAACACCGAGAGCGAGGGCGTGTCGTCCACATAGAGCGGTGCGCCGTAAAGGTCCTTGATGCGGTGGTCGAGCTGTCCCCACTCGTAGGGAGCGAGCTGTCCGCTCTTGATTTTCTCGCCGGTTATCTCGCACACATTCACGATGAGACGGTTGACGAGCTGCACGTTGGCCATTTCGAGCGAGAAGAAGGCTACGGGAATTTTCTGGTCTACGGCTATGTTTTTGGCCATGCTCAGGGCAAAGGCCGTCTTACCCATGGCCGGGCGGGCGGCGAGAATGACGAGGTCGGAGTTCTGCCAGCCGCTGGTCATCTTGTCGAGTTCATGGAAACCGCTGGCTATGCCGCTGAGTCCGTCACTGCGGGCCGCCGCCTGCTGTAGCATGTTGTAGGCGTCGTTGATGACGGGGTCAATCTGTGTGTAATCCTTCTTGAGGTTGCGCTGCGAAATCTCGAAGAGGCGGCCCTCGGCCTCCTGCATGAGGTCGTCAACGTCCTGCGTGGCGTCGAAAGCCTTGGTCTGTATGCCGCTGGTGTAGGTGATGAGCTCGCGGGCCAGGAACTTTTGGGCAATGATGCGCGCGTGGTACTCGATGTGTGCCGACGAGGCCACCATGCCGCTCAGCTGGGTGATGTAGAACGGGCCGCCTACTTCCTCGAGCTGGCCGGCCGACTTCAATTGCTCGGCCACGGTGAGAATGTCCACCGGCTTTTGCTCGATGTTGAGCTGGCGTATGGCCTCGTATATGAGTTTGTGACGCGGTTCGTAAAAACTTTCGGGGCGGAGAATCTCGCTTATCAGCGAGTAGGCGTCCTTCTCTATCATCAGGGCGCCGAGCACCACCTTTTCCAGCTCCGGTGCCTGCGGTTGCAAATGGCCGTAGTCGTCGGTGGCCGGCGCCTGCGGGCGTGCTGCGCCGGTGCGTTTTCCTTTATTGTTTGTTGGCATGATGTGTTTTCTGAGATAATGGGGATGTATTATTCTTTATTGCCTTCGTCGGGCACATACGCCTCGCACCCCATGTCGGCTTTACCGTCGGCCAGGCGGGGGCGGCCGAGACGGTCGGCGGGGTAGTGGCGGCGGGCAATGTCCGGATCGGCGGTTCCCACAGCCTGCGAAAGGGAGTCGAGAGAGAAGGTGAACAAGAGCCGCGCAAGGTCGAAACGTGGGGCGAAGTTGTCTTCCCGCCACACGGCGTGCCCGTCTTTGTCGTTATCCCAAAGGCAGCCCACGATGCTCTCGCTTTCGGCCTGCGGGGTGCCCAGCAGGCAATAGTCGAAGCGGTAGTTGAAGGCATCGTCCTTGTAGCGGTCGGACTGCCGGCCCATGATTTCGTCGTCGGAATAGCCTGTGATGATGCAGTTGGCAAAGTGGGCGGAGTGGAGCGGCAGGCGTGTGCCGTTGTCCGTGTTGCTGTATTCCAGCGCTACGCCGCGGCCGCCGGCAAAGGGGTAGAAGTTGGCGATGGTGCAATGTATGAACTCGGCCTGTCCGCCGAAAAGTGTCACGCAGTTGCCTCCGGCATTGGTCAGCTGGCTGTTGCCCGCAAAGATTTGCGACGAGCGGGCGTGGAGCACGTCGCCCGAAGTGTTGTGTACGATGCTGTTTTCCAGTCGGAGCTTCTCGCGTGAAATGTCAGAGGAGTCGCAGTGTATGCCATAGCTTCCGCTGTGTATGTCGCAGTGGTCAAAGTGATTGCCGTAGCTGCTGCCGGTCAGGGTAATACCTCCCCATTGGCCGGGAATACGGTCGTAGGATTGTTGCGAGAACATATTTTCAAGTCGGTCGCCCCGCATCAGGATGGGAGCCTGCAGCGTTCCTTGCGCCTTTATCGTGCCATGCACCACAAGGCGTGCACCGGGATGAAAGTAGAGCCGCACGCCGGGACGGATAGTCAGTGTGGCGCCAGGGCCTACCACCAGACTGTCGCGCACCTGATAGGGACGGCGGGCATCAAGCAGTGTGTCTTGCTGCAATACTTTGGCATTGAGCGGGATTACTGCCTGTCCGGCGGCCTCGAGAACCACCTCTTGCCGGGCGCCGCCTTCGGTGACGAACACCAGCCGGTCGCTGGTTGGCACCGGCTCGTCGCTGTCTTGCTCCGGCGTGTTGGCAAAGACGAATACGTGCAGGCTGTCGCGGCCCGGCACTTCTAAGTTTTCGGCGTATCCTTCTTCAAGAGGAGTGCCGTCGGCATTGATCACGAAGTCCGATGCGGCGCCTTTCTCTAAATAAATTTGTGAGAGCCGCAGCGCCTTCCGTCCCGGATTGTACACCATGAAGGTATAAGTCCTTGTGGGCTGGCCGCTGATAATCGTGTCGAAACTCACCGTGTCGGTGGAGAACCGCAACCGGTCGGTCGGCGAGGTGCTGTACTCTTCGTCGTCCATACACCCGGCCGGCAGACACAAGGCAACGAAGCCGCTCCAAACAAAAAGGAGCAGCTTCGTGAGAATGAGTAGGGAATGATGGCGCATGTCTCGATAGGAAAATATGTACGTGAGGTAATCCCTTCCGCCTTTTTAAACGGCAGGGATGTTCTTGAGAATATCAAGCAGATGGTCCCATACCTGTTGTACGGTGGGGATGAGAAGTTTCTCGGCCGGCGAGTGTACGCCGCGCAGGGTGGGGCCGAAGCTCACCATGTCGAGTCCGGGATATTTTTCGCTGAAGAGGCCGCATTCCAGGCCGGCGTGTATGGCGAGAATCTTCGGCTCCTTGTTGAAGAGGCGCACGTAGCTTTCGCGGGTTATTTTCAGCAGTTCGCTGTCAGGATTCATCTTCCAGCCGGGGTAGCCCTCGTTGGTTTCAACCCGTGCACCGCCCAATATAAAGGCCGCGCGCACCGTGGCGCTCATATTCTCCCGCGCACTCGGCACGCTACTGCGCTGGCTGGTCGTGACTACCACCTTGCCGTCGGCCTTGCGGATGCTGGCTAAGTTCGACGAGGTCTCCACCAGCCAGTCGAGGTCCTGGCTCATGGCGAAGACACCGTTGTGCACAGCGCGCAAGGACAGGAGCATGCGTCGGGCGGTTACGAACTTGATGGCTGTTGTTGCCGGGGCAACGCTTTCGAGCGTCATGGAAAAGTCTTTTTCCGTGACCGAAAACTCTTCTTCAATAGCTGCTTGATAAAGGTTGAAGTCGACGCGTACCTGCTCCTTTTCCTTCATGGGGACGGCGCATACGGCGTATCCGTCGCGGGGGATGGCGTTGTGCAGTCCGCCGCTTTGTATGTCGACGAGCCGCAGGTCCATCTTCTCCATTTCGTCGCAGAGGAAGCGCACGAGCACTTTGTTGGAGTTGGCGCGTTTCTTGTTGATATCGTCGCCCGAATGGCCGCCGGAGAAGTTCTTGATTTCCACGCGGAATGTGTAATATCCGTCGGGTATGGCCTCTTCCTCACAGTCGAATTCAGCCGTTGTGCGGGCGCCGCCGGCGCAGCTTACGAAGATCTGCCCTTCGTCTTCCGAGTCAAGGTTGATGAGCATCTGTCCGCCCATGAAGTCCGGCTTCATGCCCATGGCGCCGGTAAGGCCAGTCTCTTCGTCGCGTGTGAATACACATTCGATGGGACCATGCTCTATGTCCTTGCTCTTCAGTATGGCCATCTGCATGGCCACGCCTATACCGTCGTCAGCTCCCAGCGTCGTTCCTTTGGCCTTGAGCCATTCGCCGTCCACTTCGGTCTCAATGGGGCTGTTGTCGAAGTCGAAACTGCCGTCCGAGGGTTCGCACACCATGTCCATGTGGCTTTGCAGTATCACCGTCTTGCAGTGCTCATAGCCCTTGGTGGCAGGTTTGCAAATCAGCACGTTGCCTGTTTCGTCTACAACGGTTTTCAGGCCTAAGTCATTGCCGAACTTTGTGAGGAAGGCTATCATCTTTTCCTCTCTCTTGGAGGGGCGGGGCACTTTTGTCACTTCTGCAAAGCAGTCGAATACGACAGCCGGCTGCAGCGAGGTCATATTGTTCATGATTTATAAGTTTTTTAATATTTTTGATGTTCTATGTGAAGGCTTTGGCTTATCTTTGCAGTGCGAAACAATACGTGGAGCATTCATAGCCCTGCAAATATTTTTATGCAAAAATAGTAAGAAATGTTAGAGGTATTCCTTTTTTCATTGTTAATTATTGCAAGCGGCCTCGTCTTTCTGTGCATCCGTCTCTTTTTCGGCAAGCACTTCGTGCATACTCACGTGGATGGCAACAGGCATTTGAACAAGAAGGGGATCCACTGCGTCCAGGCGCTTGATGCCGCCGACCGTTGCAAACGGCCGCATGCTGTGAGCGAGCGCCGGTAAGTCGAGATTTTTTGAAACCTTATTTAAAATAGCATTTATAAAAGTACAAAAAGATACCATTATCCTATGACTACATTTAGCAAACTTCTCGTGATTGCAGCCGGCAGTGTGGCGCTGCTTTCCGCTTGTGGCGAAAAGAAAGAGAACGCTTCGGCCGCAACGCCCGCCGTAGATGTGAAGGCCGGTGCCATAGCCTATGTTGATGCCGACTCTTTGCAGGAGAAATATCAGTTCTGCATTGACAAACGTGCGGAACTTGAGGCATTGCAGAGCAGCCAGCAGACAGCTGTTCAGCAGAAGGAACAGGCCCTGCAGCAGTTGCAGGCCAATGTGCAGAAGCGCATGCAGAACGGCCAGATATCCACACCTGAGCAGTATCAGGCTGAGGAAAAGAAATTCATGCAGCAGCAGCAGGCCTATCAGCGTTATCTCCTGCAGGCCCAGCAGGAACTGGAGGACAAGAAGCAGGAAATCGATTCTCTCCTTCAGAAGAATGTCGATGACTTCCTCGTGGAGTACAACAAGAGCAAGAAGTACGCCATCATCGTGTATAAGGCGGCTACGCTTTATGCTGACCCGAAGCTCGACATAACCAACGAAATCGTGGCAGGATTAAACAAGCGTTATAAAAAATAAGCGTTAACGCTTGCAGGTTACGAAAAAACTCGTAACTTTGCTGCCGCTTTCAGGAAAGATGCCGGAGTGGTCGAACGGGCCGCACTCGAAATGCGGTGAACGGGTAACTGTTCCGGGGGTTCGAATCCCTCTCTTTCCGCCCAAATGACTCGCAAAGAAATTTGCGGGTCATTTTTCTTTGTTCTATCAGTCCTTGATTTTTGTGATGTTGTAATTGTGTGATAGTCCGAAGAAGCGGAAGTCGCCTGGTGATCTCCTGTTTTAACACTTCTTGCTTTTCGCCGGAAAATTTCGTATATTTGCATCTGCAGAGGGGCAGGCCGTGGCGGTCTGCCCCTGTTTGTTGGGGGTGAAAAGCCTCTTTCCGGTCAAAGTGCACCGTTTTGGCGCCGAAAAGCATTACTTGCCGGCGCGCAAACCATTACTTCGTTTTCAAACACCGTTACTTGCCGCCTGAAAACCATTACTTGCTTTTTGAAAAAGGCCCCTTTGAAATGTGACGGAAAGTTAAAAACGTTAAAGTCCGACGGCGCTCTCTGTTGGCTGTGCCGTATCATGAAACGTTGTCGTGGCAGCTGCTGCGTAATTGTAGGCAGGGCTGGCTGTGACAGGTGTGATGTAATTGTATCTCAGTGGTTTCGGTAGGTGAGAAGGATAAAACCACAGGGGGCGGGATAGTTTTTTGTAAGCGGGGCTTTGCCGCGTGGTGTGAAATGGCTAACTTTGCAGCCTCATTTTAACAAACCTGCAAATTATTTAATTGTATGGATATTCAGAAAAACTTTACCGACGGCCAGTGGAGCCAGGGTATCAACGTGACGGATTTTGTCCGCCGCAACATCACCCCTTATGAGGGCGATGCCTCGTTCCTTCAAGGTCCTACCACGCGTACGCAGAAAATCTGGAGCATTTGCCTCTCTGCGCTCGAGGAAGAGCGCGCCAACAACGGCGTACGTTCGCTCGATCCCGATGTAGTGTCGACCATCACTTCCCATAAAGCCGGATATATAGACAAAGAAAACGAGCTCATCGTGGGCTTGCAGACCGACGAGCTCCTGCGTCGTGCCATCAAACCCTTCGGCGGCATCAAGGTGGTGGAAAAGGCCTGCGCCGAAAACGGTTGCGAGGTGAACGCCAAGGTGAAGGACATCTTCACACACTACCGCAAGACGCACAACGACGGTGTGTTTGACGCTTACACCGAAGAGATCCGCCGCTTCCGCTCGCTCGGCTTCCTCACCGGTCTGCCCGACAACTATGCCCGTGGACGCATCATCGGCGACTACCGCCGTCTGGCGCTCTATGGCATCGACCGCCTTATTGAAGCGAAGGAAGCCGATAAGAAAAGCCTTGGCGGCCCCATGACCGACGAGCGCATCCGCCTGCGTGAGGAAGTGGCTGAGCAAATCAAGGCCCTCAAGGAAATCAAAGTGATGGGCGAGTACTACGGACTCGACCTGAGCCGTCCCGCACAAAACGCCCAGGAGGCGGTGCAGTGGGTGTATATGGCCTATCTCGCCGCCGTGAAGGAACAGGATGGTGCCGCCATGTCGCTCGGTAACGTATCGTCGTTCCTTGACATCTACATCGAGCACGACCTGCGCCACAACCTCATCGACGAAACCTTTGCCCAGGAGCTCATCGACCAGTTCGTCATCAAGCTCCGCATGGTGCGCCATCTGCGCATGGGCAGCTACAACGACATCTTCGCCGGCGACCCCACGTGGGTGACTGAGTCGCTCGGCGGCCGCCTCAACGACGGACGCACCAAGGTGACGAAGACCTCCTTCCGCTTCCTCCAGACACTCTACAACCTTGGCCCCTCGCCCGAGCCTAACCTCACCGTGCTCTGGAGTCCCGAGCTGCCCGAAGGCTTCAAGGAGTTCTGCGCCCGCGTGTCGGTCGATACCAGCTCCATCCAGTACGAAAACGATAACCTCATGCGCGAGGTGCGCCACAGCGACGACTACGGCATAGCCTGCTGTGTGTCGTTCCAGGACATAGGCCGCCAAATCCAGTTCTTCGGCGCCCGCTGCAACCTGGCCAAGGCCCTGCTGCTCGCCATCAACGGCGGCCGCTGCGAAAACACCGGCACGCTCATGGTGGAAGGTATCCCCGCGCTGGAGAGCGACCAGCTCAACTTCGAGGAGGTGATGCGTAACTATAAGCTCGTGCTCACGCAAATAGCACGCGTGTACAACGATGCCATGAACATCATCCACTACATGCACGACAAGTACTATTACGAGAAGGCGCAGATGGCGTTCGTCGACACGAACCCGCGCATCAACATCGCCTACGGTGCCGCCGGCCTCTCCATCGTGCTCGACTCCCTCTCGGCCATCAAGCATGCCAAGGTGACGGCCCGCCGCAACGACATCGGACTGACCGAAGGCTTCGACATAGAGGGCGAGTTCCCTTGCTTCGGCAATAACGACGACCGCGTAGACCATCTCGGCGTAGACCTCGTGTACTTCTTCACCGAAGAACTCAAGAAACTCCCCGTCTACAAGAACGCCCGTCCCACACTCTCCCTGCTCACCATCACCTCTAACGTGATGTATGGCAAGAAGACCGGCGCAACGCCCGACGGCCGTGCCAAAGGTGTGGCTTTCGCTCCCGGTGCCAACCCCATGCACGGACGCGACAAGAATGGTGCCGTGGCATCGCTGGCCTCCGTTGCCAAACTCCGCTACCGCGACTCGCAGGACGGTATCTCCAATACCTTCTCCATCGTGCCCAAGTCGCTCGGTCCCACACCCGAGGAGCGCGTTGAAAACCTCGTGACCATGGTCGACGGCTATTTCACCAAGGGTGCGCACCACCTCAACGTGAACGTGCTCAACCGCGAAATGCTCGAAGACGCCATGGAGCACCCCGAAAAGTATCCGCAGCTCACGATCCGCGTGAGCGGCTACGCTGTCAACTTTATCAAGCTGAGCCGCGAGCATCAGCTCGAAGTAATCAGCCGCTCCTTCCACGAGCGCATGTGATTCATAGTTTGAAGCCGTAGCCTCCCGCAGGCTGCGTCGCGATAATTGCCAACCGGAACAGACCGAACGGACTGTTCCGGTTGGCGCGTGTAGTGTCCCGGCGGATAGGATGCCCGGAGCGGGGCTTTGATTTGAAATATTCTTCGTATATTTGTAGACAGAAAGCCAGCGGCGCCGCTCCCGCACCGTCGGCCGCTTTCGCGGCACGGCCGCGCTAAATCATAAACAGAAGTATGGAACAAACAATCAGAGTACACAGCTACGAAAGCATGGGCACCTTCGACGGGCCGGGACTACGCTATGTGGTCTTTCTGCAAGGATGCCCCTTCCGCTGCCTTTATTGTGCCAACCCCGATACTATCGATGCGGTGGGCGAGAGTAAACTCACCGATCCCGACTATATTTACGAACAGGCTCTTTCCATGAAGCCCTTTTTCGGCAAACGCGGCGGCATCACCTTTTCGGGCGGTGAGCCCACGGTGCAGGCCCGCGCCCTTGTGCCCCTGCTGCGCCGGCTCAAGGCTGCCGGCATACACATTTGCATCGACAGCAATGGCGGCGTGTGGAACGAACACGTGGAAGAGCTCTTCGGCTTGGCCGACCTTATCCTCCTTGATGTGAAGGAAATCAGCGACGCCCGCCACACCCACATCACCGGACGCAGCAACGGGCGCACCCTGCTCACGGCGCGCTGGCTCGAAGAGCACAACCATCCCTTCTGGCTCCGTTATGTGCTCGTGCCCGGACTGAGCGATGCCGAGGACGATCTTCACGCTCTCGGTCGCCACTTCGCCGGCTTCCGCCAGGTGGAGCGCGTGGAACTGTTGCCTTATCATCGGCTTGGGGTGCATAAGTACGAAGCCATGGGGCTGGACTATCAGCTGAAAGATACGCCGGAAAATACGCCGGAGCAGTTGGCGCGGGCCGAGGCCGTATTGCGCGAATATTTCCCTCAACTTGTAGTTAACTGACAATAGAGCGATTATGGAAATCATCCGGCTCATAGCCCAGACCATCGGCCTCAAGGAGGCACAAGTGGCGGCCACCGTCCGCCTCATTGAGGAGGGAGCCACCGTGCCCTTTATCAGCCGTTACCGCAAAGAGGCCACCGGCGGACTTGACGAGGTGCAGGTGGAACGCGTGAAGAACGAGAACGAGCGCTACGCCGAACTGCAACGGCGGCGCGAATTTGTGCTGAAAGCAATCGACGGGCAGGGCAAACTGACCGATGCCTTGCGCCAGCGCCTCGAGGCTTGCTGGGACGAGACGGAACTCGAGGATTTGTATTTGCCTTACAAGGTGAAGCGGCGCACGCGGGCCGAGGTGGCACGGCAACATGGCCTTGAACCTCTGGCTAATCTCTTGCAGCTGAGGCCTGAGGTCAATCCGGAGCGGGAGGCGGTGCGCTTTGTCTGCGAAGGGGTGCCCGACGTGGAGGCCGCCTTGCAGGGCGCCCGCGACATAGTGGCCGAGCGTGTGAGTGAGGATGAGGACACCCGCAGGGAGTTGCGCGGTGTGTTTGCCCGCACGGCTGTCATACGCTCGCAGGTTGTCAAGGCACGCGCCGCCGCGGCTGGGAAATATCGTGACTATTTCGACTTTGCCGAACCATTGCGGCGCTGCACTTCCCACCGCTTGCTGGCCATGCGTCGGGGCGAAGCCGAAGGGCTCCTGCGTGTGAGCATCGCTCCTGCCGACGATGAGGCTGCGCAAGAGCGCGTGGTGCGGCGCCATGTGCGGCGCGGAACAGCAGCCGCGCCGCACGTGGAGCAGGCTGCCACCGACGCTTACCGCCGCCTGCTTCGTCCGGCACTGGAGAGCGAGTTTGCCGCACAGAGCCGCCGGCAGGCCGACGAGGAAGCAATCAAGGTGTTTGCCGCCAACCTGAAGCAACTGCTTCTGGCACCGCCCTTGGGGCAGAAACGCATCATGGGCATCGATCCCGGCTTTCGCACGGGCTGTAAGGTGGTCTGTCTCGACGCGCAAGGTGTGCTCCTTCACAGCGAAGCCGTCTTTCCGCATCCGCCCGTAAACCAGTATGCCCGAGCCGGCTTCGCAGTGGCCAATATGGTAAAGGACTACGGTGTGGAAGCTGTGGCCATAGGCAACGGTACGGCCGGACGCGAAACGGAGGAGTTCGTGAAGTCGCTTCACCTGTCCGGCGTTGACATCTTCCTGGTGAGCGAGGACGGCGCGTCGGTCTATTCGGCTTCGCCTTTGGCCCGCGAGGAATTCCCCGACCAGGATGTTACCGTCCGCGGAGCCGTCAGCATTGCACGCCGGTTGGCCGATCCGCTGGCCGAACTCGTTAAAATCGACCCGAAGGCCATCGGGGTAGGGCAGTACCAGCACGATGTGGACCAATCGGCACTGAAGAAAAGCCTCGACGCCACGGTGGAAAATTGTGTGAACGCCGTTGGCGTCAACGTAAATACGGCCAGCAAGTCCTTACTCACCTATGTGTCGGGACTTGGTCCGGTGCTCGCCGGCAACATCGTGAACTACCGCGAGGAGCATGGGCCTTTCGCCTCGCGGGCGGAGTTGCTCGAAGTGCCCCGCATGGGCAAAAAGACCTACGAGCAGTGTGCCGGTTTCCTGCGCATAGCCGGTGGCGAAAACCCGCTCGACAACACAGCCGTACACCCCGAGCGCTACGCCTTGTTGGAGCGCATGGCCCGCGAGGCAGGCTGTGACGTGCCGGCCTTGATCGCCTCGCCCGAACTGCGGGCGAAAATACGCCTTGAGGATTATTGTTCCGGTGAGGTAGGTCTGCCCACACTCACTGACATCATGCAGGAACTCGCCCGCCCCGGGCGCGACCCGCGCGGAGCTGCCAAAGTTTTCAGCTTCGATTCACGCCTGCACGAACTATCCGATCTGGAAGAAGGGATGGAGGTGCCCGGCGTGGTCACCAACATCACACGTTTCGGATGCTTCGTGGATATGGGCATTAAGGTCAAGGGGCTTGTGCACGTGTCGCAGATGGCTGACCGTTACGTGAAGGATCCCGCAGAAATAGTGCACATACAGCAGCAAGTTATGGTGCGGGTGCTCGACATCGACGAGGAGCGCGGTCGCGTAGCCCTGCGCTTGATCGGTACGCTATAAGCGGCCGGCACCTTATTGCATGTCGATTCCTGATAATTAGATATGGAACTCTTGGTATCTTACAAAGAAAACTGATATGACTGACGAAGATTATATGCGCCGCGCTTTGGAGCAGGCCCGTATGGCCTACGAACGCGACGAGGTGCCTGTGGGCGCCGTCGTTGTGTGCCGTGACCGCATCATAGCCCGCGCCCATAACCTCACCGAAGCCTTGAACGACGTGACGGCCCACGCTGAAATGCAGGCGCTCACGGCTGCTGCCGATGCCCTCGGCGGAAAATACCTGGATGTGTGTACGCTCTATGTCACCGTCGAGCCGTGTGTGATGTGCGCCGGCGCCATTGGCTGGGCACAGCTCGGCCGGCTGGTCTACGGCGCGTCCGACCCCAAACGCGGGTTTAGGGCCTTTGCACCCGGTGCGCTGCATCCGAAGACAGAGGTTGTGGAAGGAGTGCTTGCCGAGGAATGCGGAGGACTAATGAAACAATTTTTCAAGCGTAAGCGCTGATGGCACGGCACAACGAACTGGGCCGCGTCGGTGAGGAGGAGGCTTGCCGCTACCTCATGCACCGTGGCTACCGCCTGCTCGACCGCAACTGGCGGGTAGGATATTTGGAAATAGACATTGTGGCCGACTATTACGGGGAACTCGTCTTCGTAGAGGTAAAGGCCCGCAGCAGCGAGGATTACGGCCCGGCCGAACTCGCCGTAGACCTCGACAAGCAGCGGCGCATCCTTTTGGCCGCGCACAACTATATGCTCGAAAAGCACCTCGACCAACCGTTCCGTTACGACATCGTGACGGTGGTGGGCGTGGTGCCGCCTTTCGAAATCAAACAGATAGAAAACGCATTCGACGGCCTGACATTATCTTACCAAAGGAAATATGGCGTCGGCAAAACATCCTGGCGATGAATGTAGAGACTATTAGAGAATATTGCCTTGCAAAGCCTCTTGTAACGGAGGATATGGCTTTCGGACCCGGTGGCGTGTTGTTTAGGGTTTATGGAAAGATATTTGCCTATATTGATTTGGAACGGCCCTATCTGGTTGTTACCAAATGCAATCCCGACCGTGCCATCAGCTTGCGCGACCGTTATGCCGGTATTACCGGAGCGTGGCACTGGAATAAGCGCTATTGGAATGATGTGCGCTTCGATGCCGATGTGCCCGACGAGTTGATATTAGAGCTCGTAGACCATTCGCTCGACGAAGTATTGAAAAAATTACCTAAGAAATTGCAGGTGGAATATGCCCGGCTCCTCTGATTTTTCCGATAGCTGCGGGCCGGCAGGGACGTATTCCTTCGGATTATCGCCCGCCTGGTGTCGTGTCAGTCTCCTTTCTACCGACTCCACCATGCTCCAGTTGCGGTGTCCCGAAGTAGTGGCGCACCACAACCGGCGTTTCCTGCTCCTGACGGCCGACTTCCAGACAGCAGGCCGCGGGCAGCGCGGCTCCTCGTGGGAGGCCGCGGCCGGGCTCAACCTGCTTTTCGGCATCCGTCTCCGTCCCGATTTTCTGCCGGCTGCCGCGCAGTTCGCCCTTTCGGAGGTGCAGGCGCTCGCCGTGGCTTTCGCGCTCGACGAGCATGTAGCCCACATCACCGTGAAGTGGCCCAACGACATTTATTATAAGAATCAGAAAATAGCCGGTATGTTGCTTGAACACGAACTATGCGGTCCGCACATAGCTTCAACTATAACCGGTGTCGGCATCAATATCAATCAAAGGACTTTTGTCAGCGATGCGCCCAATCCCGTCTCCTTATATCAGATTTTGGGCCGTGAGGTGGGTCGCGAGGAATTACTCCGCTCCGTGTGCAGCCATTTCGAGCAATTGTACGACCGGCTTGAGGCCGGCGGACGTGAGGCGCTGCATGCCCTCTACCTGAGCCGCCTTTACCGCCGGCAAGGTTCGCATCCTTTCCAGTTGCCCGATGGCCGCCGTTTCGTAGCGCGTATTGCCGGCGTCACGCCGCAGGGAATGCTCCGCTTAGCCGATGAGGCCGGCCGCGAAACCCTTTTCGCCTTCAAGGAAGTTCGTTTTCTGTCAGAATAAATCCGCCTTCTGCATCATGTACCGCAACATTTTTCGCATAGCTGTCCCCTGCATCATCTCCAATATCACCGTGCCACTGCTCGGCATGGTCGATACCGCCATCGTCGGGCACCTCGGTGCGCCGGCCTATCTCGGTGCCATTGCTGTAGGCGGTATGATTTTCAACCTTATCTATTGGATTTTCGGCTTTCTCCGTATGGGAACGGGAGGCCTGACAGCCCAAGCCTTCGGGCGGCGCGATGATGCCGAGTCGTTGCGCACGCTTTGCCGCTCGTTGGGTGTTGCCGCTGTTGTCAGCGTCCTGCTCATTGCCGCTCAGGATTTTTTGCTCTCGGGCGTATTTCATTTTCTCTCCGCCACTCCTGGGGTCGAGCTTCTCGCCTCCGCCTATTTCCGCATTCTTATTTGGGGCGCTCCCGCCGTACTCGGGCTCTACAGCTTTACTGGCTGGTTCCTCGGCATGCAGAATGCGCGTTTCCCCATGTACGTGGCCATTGCACAGAACATTGTCAACATCGCCGTGAGCCTGTTGCTCGTCATCGGGGCCGGCCTGAAAGTAGAAGGCGTTGCCGCCGGCACATTGGTCGCGCAGTATGCCGGTTTTCTGCTGGCCGTCGGCCTGTGGTGGCGGCGCTATTGCGGGCTGAGCGTCCGTACCCCTTTTTGCTGCGGACTATGGCATCGCGCGGCCCTGCTGCGTTTTCTGGGTGTGAACCGTGACATATTTCTACGGACCCTGTGCCTCGTGAGCGTCACAACCTATTTCACGGCGGCCGGCGCGGCGCAGGGCGATCTTGTGCTCGCCGCCAATACGTTGCTTATGCAGTTTTTCGTCGTATACTCCTACTTTATGGACGGCTTTGCTTACGCCGGAGAGGCCCTTGGCGGCTGTTATGCCGGTGCCGGGTCGCTTGCCGGTTTCAGGCGGCTTACGCGCCGTCTTTTCAGGATAGGAGCCGTAGCCGTGTTGTTGTTTTCAGCGGTTTATGTGGCCGGTGGCCGCCACTTTCTGTACTTGTTTACCGACAACATCGCGGTAGTTGCCGTCGCCGCCACCTATTTGCCTTTCGTCTGCCTCATACCCCTCATCGGCGCGGCGGCGTTTCTTTTCGACGGGCTCTACATAGGTGCCACCGCCACGCGCGAGATGCTTCTTTCCATGCTCTTCGCCACAGCCGCCTTCTTCCTCGTGAATCGTCTCGGGCCGGCCGACAACCGCTTTCTCTGGGTGGCTTTTCTCGCTTATTTAGCTCTGCGCGGCCTGATGCAGGCCCTTTTGTACCGTCGGATAACCCGCCGTATTTTCCAGGTGGGGCGATGACGTGTGAAAAGGATTCGCCGGGCGCTGGCTGTAAGGTAAAAAAGAGCTATATTTGCCGAAGAAACGTGCGCATGCCGTCTTGTGGTGTCACGGCCGGCTGCAACCGATGAAGTACTAATTCAATAAAAAGATATATTATGGCTAAATTCAAACGTATTCTGCTCAAGTTGAGCGGCGAGAGTCTGATGGGCGAACAAGGCTACGGCATTGATGTGAAACGTCTCAACGAGTATGCCGGACAAGTGAAGGAAGCGCTCGCCATGGGCGTTCAGATTGCCATCGTCATAGGTGGCGGCAACATCTTCCGCGGCCTCAGTGGCGCCGGCAAAGGCTTTGACCGTGTCAAAGGCGACCAGATGGGCATGTGCGCTACCGTAATCAACTCCCTCGCGCTCAGTTCGGCTCTTGGTGCTATCGGTGTGAAGAGCCGCGTGCTCACCGCTATCCGCATGGAGCCTATCGGCGAGTTCTACAGCAAGTGGAAGGCCATAGAGGCTATGGAACGTGGCGAGGTGGCTATTATCAGTTGCGGCACCGGCAACCCCTATTTCACCACCGACACCGGTTCGTCGCTGCGCGGCATCGAGGTGGAGGCCGACGTCATGCTCAAGGGCACCCGCGTGGACGGCGTCTACACCGCCGACCCCGAGAAGGATCCCGCAGCCACTAAGTTCGACGAAATCACCTACGACGAAGTGCTTGCCCGCGGCTTGCGCGTGATGGATATCACCGCCACAGCCATGTGCAAGGAGAACGGCTTGCCCATCTACGTGTTCAACATGGATGTGGTGGGCAACCTGCGCCGTGTGCTTGAGGGCGAGAATATCGGTACCTACGTGCACGCCTGATATACATGCCACTATAACGCAGCCCGGCTACCTCTTGCAACGAGGGGGCCGGGCTGCGGCGTTTGTGGCTGTAGGGCGCGAATGACCAAAGGAACCTTTGCCGTTATACGGGGCGTTCCCGATGCGGTTCCAGCACTTCCCGCCCTGCTAAGGCTCATTGAGGCGCAGCAGGCGTATGCCCGTGAAGCTCTTGCGCTTGGCCAGGTAGCTGTTTAGCGTCACACTGTCTTCCACCACCCGCTTATACACCGACGAGGCGTTGAGCAGATGCAGTTTGCCGTCCTTGCCCCACACGGCGAAGCCAAGGTGCGCGTAGTCCAGGCCCGCTTTGGTGGTGACAACGGCAACGAGGTCGCCGTCGCTCACAACTCCGAGGCGCCCTTTGGGCAGGGCTGTGGCCGTTTGCGGCAGGTAGTGTCCGTCGGGGCCGTTTTCCGCGCGCTCCAGGGCCGCTATGCTGTCGCGCCACTCCGGATGGGCGGCCAGCAGGCGGTAGTCCGCGTAGTGTGCCGACATGTAGGCGTTGCGCACCACCATCGGCGCTGTGAAGTGGCGCCCGTCGCACACCTCGCTGAAGAGCCCCTTCGCCACGTTGTCGTGCATCCACCATGTGAAGTAGTGCAGCCGCGACAGGTAATCGTTCATGCGTCCGCTGCGGTAGCGCAGGCGTTCCAGGTTGCGGCAGTAGTCCTCAAAGCGGTCGCTGCCCTGCCGCCGTGTCAGGGCCAGGGCGCATACCGTCTCCACCAGTGTGGTGCAGTCAAACTGGCGGAGGTTGACCACGAGGCGTTCCGGGTCGGCCACCTCGAGCGTGTGTGCCACGTAAGGGCGTCCTTTGAAATGGCGGGCGAAGCAGAGCACGTCGTTGTCGCCCGTGTCGCGCCGCAGCAGGCTGACCACCTCGGCCGAGTCGGCCCGGGTGTACACCACGCGCGACAGGCCGGTGGCGTCCGGCTGTGCCGTGGCTGTGAGGACGGTGAGGCATGCCGTGAGCGCTCCGGATAGTATTTTTTTCATAGGGTAGGGGGAGAAAAAGCAGCAACCCGTTCCACACCTGCGGAACGGGTTGCGTGTGATAGTGGAACGGGTTTACTTAATCATGTCGACGCTGCGCTTGAGGAACTTTGTGAGCGCCTCGCCTTTGAGCAGACCGTTCTGCAGCAGTGCCAGGTCGATGAGCTGCGGCACCACCTCGTTGGTCTTGGCATACTCGGCATAGGCCTGCTTCTTCTTCTCCTGCAGGGCGGCGATGTCGGCGTTACACTTGCTGAGCTCGTCGCGCTCTTCCTGCGTGATGTCCTCGGGCTTGCGGTCCTTCTGCGTCTGTTCGATGGCCTGGCGGCGGGCATCCATGCCCTTCAGTTCGGCTTCGACGGGCTGGAGCGTAGCCTGGAGTTTCTCTTCCAGGTCGGCCATCACGCCCTTTACAAGCCGGTGGTCGGCGTTGAGCACCACGTTGTACATGTCGGGCATTTCGCCGTAGAACGACATGCCCGCTTGCAGGCGGCTCATCTCTTTCATGCGGCGCATGTACTCGCTTTGCGTGATGATGACCGGCTGTGCGCTCTCGCCCATGCTTTCGGCCTCGAGGTGGAACTCCATCTTGTCGAGCTTAGGCATTTGTGCGGTAAACACGCCCGTGAGGCCTTCGGTCTGTGCCTCGGTCAGTTCGCTTTTGGGCGCATCCTCTTTCTGTATGAGGCGGTCGATGACGTCGCCGTCCACGCGGCTGAAGTGCGCCTTCTCCAGTTTCTGTTCGAGCATGCCCACAAGCGGCGAGTCGAGCTGTCCGTCCATGAGCAGCACGCTGTAGCCTTTGGCGCGGGCCGCCTCGATGTAGCTGTACTGCTCGTCGCGGCTGTTGGCGTAGAGATAGATGAGGTTGCCGTCCTTGTCAGTTTGCAACGGCTTGATGAGGTCGGTATATTCGCTGTAGGTGAAGTATTTGCCGTCTACGTCCTTGAGCAGGGCGAACTTGTTGGCTTTGTCGTAGAAGTCTTGCTCGGAAAGCATGCCGTAGTGGATGAAGAGCTTGAGGTCGTCCCATTTGGCCTCGAACTCCTTGCGGTCGTTCTTGAAGATAGCCTGCAGACGGTCGCACACCTTCTTGGTGATGTAAGTCGATATTTTCTTCACGTTGGCGTCGCTCTGCAGATAGCTGCGGCTCACGTTGAGCGGAATGTCGGGCGAGTCGATCACGCCGTGGAGCAGGGTGAGGAATTCCGGCACGATGTTTTCCACCTCGTCCGTTACGAACACCTGGTTGCAGTAGAGCTGGATTTTGTTGCGGTGTATTTCGAGGTTGCTCTTGATTTTGGGGAAGTAGAGCACACCCGTGAGGTGGAAGGGAAAGTCAACGTTGAGGTGAATCCAGAAGAGCGGTTCGTCGCTCATGGGATAGAGTTCGCGGTAGAACTGCTTGTAGTCTTCGTCCTTGAGCGAGGCCGGCGTTTTGGTCCACAGGGGCTCGGTGTTGTTCACGATGTTGTCCTCGTCGGTGTCCTGCTGCTTGCCGTCCTTCCATTCGGCTTTTTTGCCGAAAGCCACAGCTACCGGCAGGAAGCGGCAGTACTTGCGCAGCAGTTCCTCAATCTTGTTTTTCTCAAGAAATTCCTTGCAGTCGTCCGACACGTGCAGCACGATGTCCGTGCCACGGTCGGCCTTCTCCACCTCCTCGATCTCGAAAGCCGGACTGCCGTCGCAGCTCCACTTCACAGCCTGCGCGCCCTCGCGGTGGCTGAGCGTGACGATGTCCACGCGGTCGGCCACCATGAACGACGAGTAGAAGCCCAGGCCGAAGTGGCCGATGATGGCGTTGGCGTCGTCCTTGTATTTTTCGAGAAAGTCGTTGGCGCCCGAGAAGGCAATCTGGTTGATATATTTGTCTATCTCTTCGGCCGTCATGCCTATGCCGCGGTCGCTGATGGTCAGGGTGCCGGCCTCCTTGTCAACGGCGATGCGCACCGTGAGGTCGCCCATCTCGCCCTTGAAGTCGCCTTTGGCCGAGAGCGTCTTGAGTTTCTGCGTGGCGTCTACGGCGTTCGACACAATTTCGCGGAGGAAAATTTCGTGGTCGCTGTACAAGAATTTTTTAATAACCGGAAAAATGTTTTCCGTCGTTATTCCGATAGTTCCTTTCTGCATGTTTTTTATTTTTATGTGATTTTGTTGCGGTGGATACGGTTTTGTTCCGAACAGAGTGTATAGCAAATAGTGTGCCAAACACACTTTCCGGAGTTGCTGTGGCAGACTTTTACCGCGCGGCGTCCGCAAAACTTTAACATATTTAACTTTCTGTAAGATTCGGGCAGGTCTGTTTTTCACACGAAGTATTCGTGTCTGGCCGGCAAGTAATGGTTTTAAAACACCAATACTTGCATTTTTTACGCCAAGTAATGGATTTTTTCCAGACCGTGGGCTGAAAAATAAGGCAAAAGGCCCTGTGAATACGGCAAAGCGGGGCTTCCCGATGGAAAGTCCCGCTCCGCTACTGCAAATATACAACATTTTGCGGCCGAAAGCAAATAGTGTTAAAAAGGTGCTCCGTAGCCGCGCATCGTCGCTTTTTTCTGCAATCAAGGCCTGCCGCCCGCCATCAATGTCTGCCGCGGCTCTTGCTTGGCGCTACATTTTTTTGTAATTTTGCCGACTGAAAATCAAAAAGCTACATTTCATAATAAAATGATCACAGTATCCAACCTTGCAATCCAGTTCGGCAAGCGCATCCTCTACCAGGATGTGAACATGAAATTCACTAACGGAAATATTTACGGCATCATCGGTGCCAACGGCGCCGGTAAGTCTACGCTGCTGCGCGCCATATCGGGCGATCTTGAACCCACCAAAGGCTCCGTCGAGATGGGCCCCGGCGAGCGCCTCTCGGTGCTCAGCCAGGACCACTTCAAGTTCGACGGCTGCACCGTGCTCGACACCGTGCTCATGGGCCACACTGTGATGTGGGACATCATGCAGCAGCGCAACGAGCTCTATTCCAAGGCCGACTTTACCGACGAAGACGGCATCAAGGTGGCCGAACTGGAGGACAAGTTTGCCAACATAGGCGGCTACACCGCCGAGAACGACGCCGCCACCCTGCTGAGCGGACTCGGCATCAAGGAGAATCTGCACGGCAAGCTCATGGGCGAACTCTCCGGTAAGCAGAAGGTGCGCGTCATGCTGGCGCAGGCGCTCTTCGGCGAGCCCGACAACCTGCTGCTCGACGAGCCCACCAACGACCTCGACCTCGAGACCGTAGAGTGGCTCGAGGAGTATCTCGGCAACTTTGAGAACACCGTGCTCGTCGTGAGCCACGACCGCCACTTCCTCGATCAGGTATGTACCCACACCGTCGACATCGACTTCGGCAAGGTGACACTCTTCTCGGGCAACTACTCCTTCTGGTACGAGAGTTCGCAGCTGGCCTTGCGCCAGGCCCAGAACCAAAAGCAGAAGGCCGATGAGAAACGAAAGGAACTCGAGGAGTTCATCCGCCGCTTCTCGGCCAATGTGGCCAAGAGCAAGCAAACGACGAGCCGTAAGAAAATGCTTGAGAAACTTAACGTGGAGGACATCAAGCCCTCTACCCGTAAATATCCCGGCATCATCTTCCAGATGGAGCGCGAGCCCGGCAACCAGATTCTCGAGGTGCACGACCTCAAGGCTGTGACCGACGACGGCACCGTGCTCTTCGACAAGCTCAACTTCACCGTGGAGAAGGACGAGAAGGTGGTGTTTCTCAGCCACGATCCGCGTGCCATGACGGCGCTCTTCGAGATAATCAACGGCAACGCCAAGCCCGCGGCCGGTTCCTATAAGTGGGGCGTCACCATCACTACGGCTTATCTGCCGCTCGACAATACGGCTTTCTTCAACACCGACTACAACATGCTCGACTGGCTCAGCCAGTATGGCGAAGGCAACGACGTGTACTTCAAAGCCTTCCTCGGCCGTATGCTCTTCAAGGACGAGGATATCCTGAAGAAGGTCAACGTACTCTCGGGTGGTGAGAAAATGCGTTGCATGATAGCCCGCATGCAGTTGCGGAACGCCAACTGCCTTATCCTCGATACGCCTACCAACCACCTGGATATGGAGAGCATCCAGGCCTTCAACAACAACCTGAAACTCTATAAGGGTAACGTCCTTTTTGCCAGTCACGACCACGAGTTCATCAACACTGTGGCCAACCGCATCATCGAGCTGACACCAAACGGTACCATCGACAAACTCATGAGCTACGAGGACTACATACACGATGCCCGTGTGAAGGAACTCAAAGAACAGCTCTACCGATAAATCCTGGCACGCGGATGTGCCGTTGGCACGCCTTTTGCATTCCAATAAGTAAAAAACTTTAAGAAAATGACAGAAGACAAGAAAACAATGGATGAAGAACTGAAGGCACAGACTGAAACGGCCGAATGCAATACCGAAACCGAAAACACGGCCGGGGCGCCGGCCGACGGAGCCGCACCGGCCGAATCCGAAGAGGCGCCGGTCGAAAAAACGGAGGCCGAGAAACTGGCCGAGGCTGAGGAGATGATAGCCAAACTCAAGGATCAGCTGCTCCGCCAGATGGCCGAGTTCGATAACTTCCGTAAACGCACGATAAAGGAAAAGACCGAGTTGATACTCAACGGTGGGCAAAAGGTGCTTGACAGCCTCCTGCCGGTGCTCGACGACCTGGAGCGCGCGCAGGATAACATGGAGAAGACCGACGACCTGGCTACCGTGAAGGAGGGCGTATCGCTCATTCAGTCGAAACTGGTGAAAACGCTTGCCGCCCACGGCCTGAAGAAAATGGAAGTAGCCGGCCAGCCTTTCGACACCGACTACCACGAGGCCATCGCCCTTATTCCTGCGCAGGAAGAGGCGCAGAAAAACCACATCATCGACTGTGTGCAGGCCGGCTACCTGATTAACGAAAAGGTGCTGCGTCATGCCAAAGTTGTGGTAGGTCAGTAACCAACAGCTTTTATCCGGCTAAAAAGAAGACTAATCATGGCAGAAGAAAAGGATTATTACAAAATACTTGGCGTGGAGAAGACGGCAACCGCCGACGAGATAAAACGCGCCTACAAGAAGGTAGCCATCAAATATCACCCCGACCGCAACCCTGGCAACAAGGAAGCCGAGGAAATGTTTAAGAAGGCGGCCGAAGCCTACGATGTGCTGCGCGACCCCGACAAGCGTGCGCGTTACGACCAGTTTGGCGCGGCCGGTGTAGACGGTGCCGGCGGCTTTGGCGGCTTCGGCGGCCAGGGCATGGACCTCAACGATATATTCTCGCACTTCGGCGATATCTTCGGCGACATGGGCTTTGGCGGTTTCGGCGGTTTCGGCGGCGGGCGCCGCGGTGGCCGGCCGCAATACAAAGGCGGCGATTTGCGCTTGAAAGTAAAGCTAACGTTGCAGGAAGTAGCCTCCGGCGTCACCAAGAAGTTCAAGGTGCGGAAGAAAGTAACCTGCTCCGCCTGTCACGGCTCCGGCTGCGAAGACGGTCACCAGCCCGAAACTTGTCCGACCTGTCACGGCAGCGGATACGTATTGCGCAGCCAGCGCAGCATGCTCGGCATGGTACAGACGCAGCAGCCTTGTCCGGAATGCGGCGGGGCCGGTACGATTATCAAGCATAAATGTAAGCAATGCGGCGGCGAGGGTGTTGTAGACGGTGAAGAGATTGTTGAAATAAGCATACCTGCCGGCGTGGCTGAAGGTATGGTTGTCAATGTGCCCGGTAAGGGCCATGCCGCCAAGCGCGGAGGCATTCCCGGCGACATACAGGTGCTCATTGAAGAGGAACCCAACTCCGAACTCATACGCGACGAGAACGATCTCATCTATAACTTGCTGCTCACAGTGCCCCAGGCTGTGCTCGGCGACTCCGTAGAGATACCCACCATCGACGGCCGCGCGCGCATCAAGATCGCCCCCGGCACGCAACCCGGCACGGCACTCCGCTTGCGCGGCAAGGGCCTGCCTGTTGTGCAAGGATATGGATACGGCACGGGCGATATTGTGGTCAATATCAGCGTATATGTTCCCGAAACACTATCGGGTGATGAGAAAAAAGCCTTTGAGAAGATGGCCGGCAGCGATAGCATGAAGCCTAACGCCACTATCAAGGAAAAGATTTTCAAGAAGTTCAGAAATTATTTCAGCTGAGACTCTCGCCCGGCGAGTAAGTGCAGCGCAAACAAAGACAAGCAGTATCGACCATGCAGTGGCGGCTGCTTGTCTTCTTTTTATTGAACAAAAAGCATGACTTACGAAGAAACTCTCAACTATCTTTACGAGAGCGCACCGCTTTTCCAGCAGGTGGGCGGGCAGGCTTATAAGGAAGGACTCGACACGACCCGCGCGCTCGACAGTCATTTCGGTCATCCGCATCGCCGCTTCCGCACGATACACGTGGCCGGTACCAACGGAAAAGGGTCGTGTGCGCACACGCTGGCGGCTATTCTTCAGAACTGCGGATTACGGGTGGGGCTCTACACCTCGCCGCATCTGGTGGATTTCAGGGAACGCATCAGGGTGAACGGCCGCATGATGCCGCGCGAGGTCGTAGTGGATTTCGTAGCCCGCGAGCGAGCCTTTTTCGAACCCTTGCATCCGTCGTTTTTTGAGTTGACCACAGCGCTGGCTTTTAAGTATTTTGCCGACGAAACCGTAGATGTAGCCGTTGTGGAGGTAGGGCTCGGCGGGCGGCTCGATTGTACCAACATTATCACGCCCGTGCTCTCGGTTATTACCAATATAAGTCTTGACCACACGCAGTTCCTTGGTGCGGCACCGGCACTTATTGCTGCCGAAAAGGCAGGTATCATAAAGCCCGGCGTACCGGTAGTGATCGGCGAGGCCACCCCGGAGACGCGTCCCGTGTTCAGCCGGCAGGCCGCGCAGGCCGGTTCGCCGATAGTTTTTGCCGAGGATATGCCTGAAGTTGTCCGTTCGTGGCAGACCGCCGGGGGGGAGCGCGGCTACGAGACCTGCCATTTTGGCACATTCACGGGACAGTTGGCGGGCGACTGTCAGGTGAAGAACACCAACACCCTGCTCCATGCCGTGCGCCTGTTGCAGGCAATGTGCGGCGAGCCCTTCTCCGGAAAAATAACCCAGGCGCGCGTTCACGGCGGTTTTGCCCGCGTGTGCGATCTTACCGGTCTGGCAGGTCGCTGGCAGGTGTTGCGGCGCGCCCCTCTGGTGGTGTGTGACACCGGCCACAATGTGGGGGGATGGGAATACCTCGGCCGGCAACTCGCCGCGGCTGAGACCGAGCGCCTGCATGTCGTTTTCGGTATGGCCGGCGATAAGGATGTGAGCACCGTATTGTCGCTCCTCCCTCCGGGCGCCACTTACTATTTTACACAAGCCTCCGTGCGTCGCGCCCTGCCCGCAGACGAACTGGAGCGGCTGGCCTGCGCCCACGGCCTGTCGGGGCAGGCCTACGCCGATGTGCCTTCGGCCTGCGTCGCCGCGTTGCGCGCCGCCAGCCCGGCCGATATGGTGTATGTAGGCGGCAGCTCGTTTGTTGTAGCCGACCTGCTGTCTTGGTGGACAGACTGATGGCGTGCGACCGTTATTCCTGGGCGTTGTCCGATGGGAGAGGGATGATCTCCTCCTCGTCGGGCAACGTCTTTTTAGGACTTTTGGGCACCCCCAGTTTGAGCAGTTTCTGCGAAGCCCCCACCACGCTCTGCCGGCCGTAGCGCAGTTTGTCGTAGGCTTTGCGGTATTGTTCGGAGGCATCGGAGAGCCGTTGGCCCATGTCGTCGAAACTTTTGAAGAAGTCGGCCACGCGGTCCAGCAGCATGCGTCCTGTCTCGATGATTTTTTCCTGATTTTGCGCCTGTAGTCTCTGTGCCCACGCGAGCTGTATCATACGCAGTGCAGCCATCAGGTTTTGCTCGCTGGTTATGAACACGTTTTTGGCAAATGCCTCGCGCCACAGCGTGCCGTCGTTGTAGAGTGCCAGCTGCAGTGCCGATTCGTTTGGCACGAACATGATGACGTAGTTGAGCGACTGCCGCGGTGGCTGTATGTAGCTGCTGTAGTCTTTGCGCGCGAGTTCGGCCACGTGCTGGCGCAGGCTTTTCAAGTGTCGCGTCAGCGCGTCGGTACGTTCCTCGTCGGTTGTGGCGTTCCGGTAGTCAACAAAAGCCGTGAGCGACACCTTTGAGTCGATGATGGCATCCTTGCCGTCGGGGTAGTGCAAGATGGTGTCGGGAACCATGCGCCGGCCCGACTCCTCATTGCGCAGGGCGCGTCCCGCATTGTCGCGTAGCGTGACCTGCTTCTCATAGTGTATGCCCTCGGTGAGCCCTTGTCCGGCCAATAGTTCGTCCAGAATCAGCTCCCCCCAGTTGCCTTGCACCTTGCTCTCGTTGCGCAAGGCACTGGCCAGTTTGTCAGCCTCGCGGCCAATTTCGCCCGTGCGTTTCATCACCTCCTCGATAGCTTTTTCAAGCGAGGCTGTGTTGCGGTTGTGCGTGTCGCGACTGCTTTCCATGGCTGTGCGCATGTCCTTGATACTGTCTTTGAGCGGACTTATAATGGCGTCGAGCTGCATGTTGTTGTTGCGGGCCAAGTCGGCCGTGTGGTGGCGCAGCATGTCTTGCGCAGCGTTCTGCAATTGTTCGCGCACGAGTTTCAGCTGGCGGTCGAACTCCTCGTTGCGCATCCGCAGTTGTTCCTCTGTAGAGCGGCGTAGCAGTTGCAGTTCCTTTTCGAGTGTCATGCGTTGTGCTATCAGGAGCTTGTTCTCTTCGTTGAGCTTGTGCATGTGTTGTTCCTGTGTTACTGCCGATTGGCGTGCTTGCTCCAGTTCCTCGTTGCGTGCGCGGAGCAGGGCTTCGGCCGACGACTGCGCCGCCTGGGTGCGGATGAACATACCGATGAAAACCGCGGCAAGGGCGGCGAGTAAACCGATGGTCAGATACATAAGCGTGGGATAAGTAATGTTGCGAAGCACAAAGATACGAATAAGCGAGCGCAAAGCCAAATTCATTTGAGCTTTGCCGAGCGGGAGTATCTAAGACAAGGCACAGCCGCAGTCAAAGATACGAATAAGCGAGCGCAAAGCCAAATTCATTTGAGCTTTGCCGAGCGGGAGTATCTGAGACAAGGCACAGCCGCAGTCAAAGATACGAATAAGCGAGCGCAAAGCCAAATTCATTTGAGCTTTGCTGAGCGGCAGAATCTGAGACAAGGCGCAGCCGCAGTCAGAGATACGGATAAGCGGGCGCAAAGCCAATTTAACACAATTTGCTTTTGGCCGGAAAATGTAGTATATTTGCGCCTGCAAGCGAGGCATTCCACGGTGAATACTCGCTTTTTTCGTACTGTTTCGGGGCTTTTTAAGGCTTTTTCGCCGTAATGTTTTGCAAAAAAGCACTTATTGCCCTTTAAAATGCAAGTATTCGTGTCAAAAATCCAGTAAGGACTTTTTTCCGTTCTCGTATTTCAGTGACAATTCGGCGCCTTTGAAATGTATCTGAAAGTTAAAAACGTTAAATCTGAATCTGCGCCGGCGAAACGGCAGGGCGGGGTGATAAAGTGTGTGCAGCGTCCGGTGAGCCGGATTATATCAGAAGGGTAAGCCTACGGCAAAGTGAAACGTGAAGTCGCGGCCGAAGCGCGGATGAATGACAGGGTAGTGCCCTTTGCCCTCAGGCTGGCCCGGGTCGATGGCCTTCATGCCGCCGTCGAAGCGCAGGATGAAATAGTCGAAGTTGAGGCGCAGTCCTAGTCCGTAGGCCACGGCTATCTGCTTGTAGAAACTGCCTGGACGGAATTGTCCGCCGGGCTGGTCGACGTAGTTACGCAGGTTCCAGATGTTGCCGGCATCTACAAAAGCTGCTCCGTGCAGTTTCCAGAAAAGATGTGTGCGGTATTCCACGCTCAGGTCGAGCTTGAGGTTGCCCGTTTGGTTGATAAAGTCTATTTTGCCATCCTTTTCCTTGTAACTGCCGGGGCCGAGTTGGCGCACGCCCCATCCGCGCACACTGTTGGCACCGCCTGAAAAGTAGCGCTTCTCGTAAGGAATGATGGTGGAGTTACCATAGGGGATGGCTACGCCGAGGCCCAGATGCATGGCGATGGAGTTGCGGTCGTTCACCAGGAAACTCTTGGCGTAGTCAAAATCGAATTTGGCATATTGCGAGTAAGCGATGTTGAAGAGCGTGTAGTTGCCGCTTTTATCCTGCTGTGCGTGAAACAACGACGAGAGTCCGTAGAGCAGGTTGCCCGCCAGCTCCACACCGGCCTTTATCTGATAACCATTCGTCTGATAGATGCCGTTGGCCGTGTTGGTGCGTACGGAGTTGTACGTGAAGTTATAGGCCGTCCGCATGATGAACAGGTTTTCGTAGCTGTGGCGCAACACGGCATAGTGCGGATCGTTGCCCTCAAGATACTCCTCGCGGAAAGTGTCCGAAATCCAAGGCATGAATATGTAGTTGAGGCTGAGCAAGTCGAGGCGGTGCTGACGGCGCGGGTCGCCGAGCGGCCTCCAGTGGTAGGCCCATGTTCCGGTGAGCAGGCGGCGATGGAACTCCGGCCGGTTTTGCGAGTTGTACATGAGCGTCACCTCCGAGGCCGACTTCAGGCGCTGAATGGTGCGTAGCTTCACAAAAGGAATGAGCAGCGAAGGAAAGCGCAGCCCGGCCTCCACATTCGTTTCCATGTAGTGCTTGTTGCTGTATCCTTCGAGTCCGGTGATAGCCTCATAGACCCCGCGAAGTTTCAGCGAGAAACTCTCTGCCCCGCGAAAGATGTTGCGGTTTGTGTAGCCCAGCACCACGGCCGCTCCTAAGTCGCCCGAGGTATTCGTACCCTCCAGTTCGGCACTGATGCTATGTGGCTTGGCTGTCTTGACAAAGATTTCGGCATTGAGCAACGAGTCGTTCCGCTCGTCGGGCTTGAAGCGCACGGTGGAATAGTTCGTGATGGGCAGGCCGTTGAGTGAACCGTAGGAAGCTCCTAAATTGCGTTCGTTGTAAAGGTTGCCCGGTCTCAGGTAGGAGTGCGTGTTGTACACGTGGGCCGATAGCTTGGGCCGTCTGGTGTAATGCAGCAGAGCCCCGCCGGCTATTTTCATGGAGTCTGCTGCCTCCAGGGCCGTCACGTCCTCATAGATGTCGACCTGCCCCAGGCGGCAAGGGGTGTAGGCCCGTGTGGTGTCGGCTCCTGCGGGGAGGCGCAGATGCAGGGTGAGATCCACGCCATAGTCGTTGGCCGCCGTGTCGGCGCTGAAGGTGACAAATTCCTTGTGCAGGTAGTAGTAGCCCTTTTCGCGCAGTGCGGCTATGACGCGTGAGCGTTCGGCGGCGAGCACTTCCTCGTCGAGCGGCATGCCGCGGTACAGGTGCGACTGTGCGGAATCTTTGAGCATAGTTTGCAGCAGTTGCGGGTTGTCCGAGTCGTAGCGTATGTTTGCCACATAGTCGGGCAATCCCGGGCTGAGCCTGTAGCGGAGATAAACGTGCCTGCCCCGCACCGTTGTGTCGGTGCTGACCGCCGCGCGGCGGTAGCCGCGTCCGCGCAGTGCCGCCTCCAGGGCCTGGCGCGAATATTCGGTCGTCTCGGCGTCGTACACCACTGGCGCCTCGCCCATACGGCCTATGAAACGGCTCCAGCGGCTTGTGGTGTCGCGACCTTTCAGGCAATAGATGCCGAGCGGAACCTTGATCACATTAAACCACCGGGAGTTCGCCTCCTGCCTGATGTAGTTGCGGTAGGCCGAGGGGGAAGGATGCCGGCGGTCGCTTTCCAGTTTCACGCCGGAAAGAATTTTCTCGTCGTCGGCCAGGAAACGTTCGGCAGAGCAGCCGGACAGCAGCCCGACCAGTAGCAGCAGTGCATAAGGAATGGTGCCCAGCATCTCGGCGAGGTAAAAGAATGGCAGCGTGAAAGTGTTTTTTTTCATACAGGAAGCAAAGTTACGCATAAAATATGAATCCCTCCCTGGCCTGCAGGGTGCATTTATTAAATTCTTTTTACCTTTGCATACCTTATAATAAGAATATGTGGAGCAAGAATAAACTGAAATTTGTACGGTCGCTGACGCAAAAGAAATATCGTGAGGCCGAAGGGGCCTTTTTGGCCGAAGGACCTAAAGTTGTGACCGATATGGCAGGACGCTTCGGTTGCCGCCTCCTGGCTGCCACGCCCGATTTTCTGGCCGCTCATGGCGGCTTGGGAGCCCGCGAAGTAGTGGAAATCAGTACCGCAGAACTGGAACAAGCCTCAGCTCTGCGGGCGCCGCGTGAGGTGCTGGCCGTGTTTGATCTTCCGGACGCCGATGCCTCTCTCAGCCTGGGCGATGTAGCCCGCGGGCAGTTGGTGCTTGCGCTCGACGGTGTGCAGGACCCCGGCAACCTCGGCACTATCATACGGCTGGCCGATTGGTTCGGCGTGGAGCATATCTTCTGTTCGCCCGACACGGCCGACGCCTTTGCGCCCAAGGTCGTGCAGGCCACGATGGGCGCTCTTGCCCGCGTCAGCCTGCATTATGCCGACCTCGTGCCGGTGCTTTCGGCCCTGCCTGCCGGGGAAGCCGTTTACGGCACTTTCATGGATGGCCGCAATCTTTATGAAACGCCGCTCACTGCGGGGGGCGTCGTTGTGATGGGTAACGAGGGCAACGGTATACGGCCGGCTGTGGAGAATATCGTGAATTGCCGGCTGCACATACCGAGTTTTCCTGCCGGCAGGCCTACGAGCGAAAGTCTTAACGTAGCCATGGCAACAGCTATTGTGCTTGCCGAGTTCCGGCGGCGGTAAGCAGAGGTGATTCCCTGGCTGTGTACCGTGTATCCTCTAAATAAGTTTGAGTATCCGTATATTTCTGAAATATGATTCCTGTTATATTATTTCCAGCACTTCTTGCCATGGCTGTATTGCTGCTGTGGTGGTTGCGTTGGCGCGACTACGCCCTTTGTGCCTCGCTTTGCCGGCGCTCGGCACAGGTCGTATCTCAAGGCATGGATAAGCCTTTGGAAAAAACGTGGGCCGACCGTGTGAAAGGATTTACGCCCCGCCTGAGCCTTGTCGTCACCTGTTGCGACCAGGGCGAGGCCTTACGTCGCAATTTGCCCGTTATGCTTAATCAGCAGTTTGACGATTATGAGGTGATAGTGGTCGACACGGCTTCAACCGACGATACGCCTGATGTGGTGAAGTATTACGCCGCACGCTATCCCCGCCTTCGCCATACGTTTGTTCCGGCTTCTGCGCGTTATGTGTCGCGGGCCAAACTGGCCGTCACTCTTGGTGTGCGCGCCGCCCGGGCGCCTTGGGTGGTGGTGACGGGTGCCGACTGCGCGCCGGCCTCCGACCGCTGGCTCAGCACCATTTTCGCCCACTGCGGCGACCATACCGATTTTGTGCTCGGCTATGCCAACTATGCAGACAATGGTACGGCTGTGGCGCGCCGTGCCATATATGAGCGTTTCCGGGCACAATGTGTGGCGGCTCGCATGGCTGCAGGCCTTGGCGCTTTCACCGCGCGGTGCCGCATGCGTGGTAAGGCTTCGTGGGCCGATGCCTGCAACATGGCGTTGCGTAAGCAAACCTTTATGGACGGGCAGGGCTTCGCAGATAGTCTCACCGTGCCTTTGGGCGAAGATATTCACCTGGCCTCAGCTTTGGCACGGGCCGGGCGAACGGAAGTCGCTTTTTCCTCTGAAGCCTCCGTATTACAGGATTTACCTGATGAACGCGAACTTTCGGCCCGTAGGGTGCGGCGCACCGAGACCTTGCGCCACGCCGGTCGTCGCACCCGCCGCTTCCGTCTGCGCGAGGGATTGGCCACATTGTCGCTATTCGTTTTTGTTCTGATTTTTGCGGTCTATGTGCTACAGGCAGTGGAGGAATTGCAAGGCGCCGATACCTATGACACGCAACGCCTTTGGTATGATATCCCCGTACTTCTGCTGTTTCTGGGTGGCCTGTTGTTGCCTTACGGCATGGTGCGTGCCGCCGCCCATGCACTTGGCGAGCGCCGCTTCTCTTTGCCTTACTTAGTGCACTACGCTGCAAAAGGCCCCTTCGCCCGCAGTGTGACGCGTTTCCGCCGCTGGCGCAGCCGTCACGACTTTGTGCGCCGCTGAAGCCTCCTGGCCGGATAAGCCCCTAATTGGGCAGAAGAGCCCTCGGCGGGTTCTGTAAATATGTATGGGTTGCTCGCGCCATCTTCGTCCCTGATGCGCGCGTGTAAAAGTCTTTTGTATTTTATCTTTCAGTATGTCTTAATTGGTTGTAGATTAATTGATTCGGCTGAAACATAGGCCGCGTGATCCCTTTGCCGTGTATATCCCGTTTTTTTTTATCGTGGTGTGCCTAAAAAGCACTTACTCGTGTTTAGAAAAGCATTACTTGGAATTTTAACACGAGTAAGTGCATTTTAAATTCCAAGTAGTGCTTTTTGAAATCTGGTGTCGTCCGGCGAAACTTTCAAATAATTCATCTCATTCCCAGCTTATTCAAAAGTCGTTCCACCATATTCCCTATAGAAAATGTAGTTCTCAGTCCTATAAAATGGATGTCCCAAAAACGGAATGCTCATCTTTCAGACAATAGAGGCTTTACCTGATGGTTTAGAACGCTATCCTTCAGCCTAATTAATCTACAAATATCTGCGGCATGCTGAATGATAAAAACAGAAATATCGTTACACGCGCGTAAGGAAAATGAATGATATGCAAAGTACAGCCCCAAAGTTAAAGACAAAACTTTGGGACCGTGCTTCAGCCTTTATAAATATGTGGTTGGAATATTATTTTTTGCTCCACTCCTTGACAACTTGTTCAAGTTGTTTATTCCATTTTTTTAGTGAATCTGTAGATGTAATTCGCAGTTCCTCTCTTTTCATACGTCGGATAATGTCTTTATTATATCCGTGTGAGTGATGCCGGAAATCCATGTATTGATGGATATTTGTAATCCATTTGGTATCAGCTTGGAAGTCATATAATTTTACATTTGGTAGCTTAAGAAGTTCTGCAGTAACCTCCTCTTTAAAGGTCAGTGCCGTTTTTAAATGTCCCGCTTTCTCTAAAAGTACAAACTCATAGATGCAATAGGGAGGGAAATAGAGCCGGAATTCCACCTCGGGAGCAGAGGCGATAGGTTTCAATACGCTCCGTTTGAAAGCATCTATCATTTGCTTTTTATCATACGGCTCTGTCTTGAAATATTTTTGTACGTTGCGGACAGTCTCTTGGTATTCATTTGTCACTTTGGCACTGTCGCAAGGTGAACTGAATTGGTAAAGATGCTCCATGCCCTTTACTGGATTTTTCAACTTAGTCCAGCAATTTTTGAGTGATGTATAGCTCAGCCAATAGGCATAATCGTTTTTCCAGTCGTCGTCATACAAATATAGTTCCAATGGGACAATAGGACGCGTGAAGCTGAAAAAATCTATATCCCATATAGCTAATCGGGTTTTGCCTTGTTGTAGAACAAAAGGAACCAGATGTTCATAATCGTATGCAGTGGCTCCCATTGTGCTAAGATTGATTGTTTTTGCGTTGAATACAGAGTCTATGAGTGAAGGATAATGGTTCATGGCCATTGAGCTGCCCAGGATTACGGCATTATAATCATGATGTCGTGCAATCCCCGGATTACTCAGTCGCTGTTCTGACACATATTCATCACTCATGCCATATTGTTGATAAGGATCTATTGTAATTACAATGGCTACTATCCCTCCTAACAATAATAGTATAATAAATAAAGTTGTATAGAATAAATTACGCTCTTTCATTAGAAATTAAAATATAGGAAAACAACAACTCTTGATACCAATAATACGCCGATGACGAATGAAATTACGGTTGCAGCCAGTCGAAGTGATATATGGTGTTCCTCCATAGCCCACTCATAGGCGGTTTTGCCAAACAAAGCTAAAGGGATCGCAATTATAAACAGCAGCATGTTGTAAAAGTTCGGGAATATTGAGGGCAACTGGCTTGTGAAGTTTTGTGTCAGTTGCAGTTGGAAGCCTGTAAACATAGCCCGGATAATGCCACAAGCTTTTTCAACTGAATCAGCCCGGAAGAATACCCAAAACAAATTTACAAAGAAAAAGGTAAGGGGCACGGCAATCCAGTTAGGTAAGGGCCTGCCTGCTCGCTTCCATAAACGGTTTACCACGCTGGCCGCTCCATGTAGTGCTCCCCAGACAATATAGGTCCAGCCAGCACCGTGCCATATTCCACTGACTAAAAACACGAGGATGATGTTACGAAGAGTCTTGCCCTCTCCTTTGCGGCTACCGCCCAAAGGAATATAAAGATAATGCGTGAGAAAACGGTTGAGTGTGATATGCCATCTGCGCCAAAAGTCTTGAAAATTAGCCGCTCTGTAAGGTTTGTTGAAGTTTATTGGCAACTTGATATTGAAGCAGAGAGCAATACCCATGGCCATATCGCAGTAGCCGCTGAAGTCAAAATAAAGTTGGAACGTATAGGCCAGCGATGACAGCCATGCTTCTGCCATCGTCATGGTTCCTGTTTCCATGCAGTCGAAACCTGCTTGTGCAAACACGGCGATAGAGTCTGCAATCAGTACCTTCTTTATCAAGCCTAAGGAAAAGAGCAGGAAGCCACGGTTGAAGTTCTCGTATCGGAAAATACTATTTTTCTTGTTTTCAAATTGTGGTAACATTTCCTCCGGCAATACAATGGGCCCGGCAATCAATTGCGGGAAGAAAGTGACGAAGTTACAATAATCCAGAAATGAAGGCTGGACTGTTTGGTTGCGGTATCGGTCTACAACAAAGGCTAATTGCTGGAAAGTAAAGAAACTGATACCTAAGGGCAGAAGTAATTTCAGTAGTGCGATATTAGTACCGAAAAGCGAATTCATGTTTTCGATCATGAAGTCGCTGTATTTATAGTAACCTAATATGCCGATATTAAATAGAATACCTATAACGAGAAGGATATTTTTTTCAATATTTTTACCCCCCCATTTCATGTTTTTTTGATCAAATATAAGGCCGATGGTATAGTTTACCACAATTGATGACAAAATAATCCAAAGGTAATTGGTATTGAAGAATGCATAAAAATACAGCGAGAATAATACCAATATGAACTTGGCAACTTGATGCAGTTTCAGCCGGTTCAATCCAAAGTAGAGCAATAGCAATATTGGGAAGAATGTAAAGATGAATACAAATGAATTAAAGAGCATAAGCTATAAGGATTAATATGTTTCTTTCGTATCTCTATTTCAGTAAGATTCCGCTGTACATGCGGCCTGAGCGGATGCCCTCTTTCCGGGCTGAGAAGAAACTGTCGGCGTGCGTGTATGTACAGATGCCGGCCACGTGGATATGGCCAAGATCCACGCCAAGTTCCGTTAGTGTAACGACATTGGCCGCCCAAAGATCTATGTGCCATTTTTCCTCTCCATTGCCGGTGGAATAGCGGCGTGCCACCTCTTGCATGGGGAAACCGGCGGTCTGGAAAGCTTGGTAAACCTCGTCGCCTACCTCGAAGGCTGCCTGCGAGATGGAGGGACCAATAACGGCGCGCAACGCGCCGGGCCGTGTGCCGTAGGCAGTTTGCATGGCTTCGATTGCTACGGCGGTTATTCGCGCTACCGTGCCGCGCCAGCCCGCGTGTACCACCGCTGCGGCGTGGTGCTCTTCGTCATAGAGCAAAACGGGTACGCAGTCGGCTGTCGATACACCGATACATACTCCCGTGAGGTTGGTGATGAGTGCGTCGACGCCTTCGAGGGCCGTGGCCCGTGCGTTATCGTCGGCCTCGAGTAAGGCGCGGTCTATGCAGACGGTGCGCGTGCCATGCGTCTGGTGCGGCAGGAAGAGGTGTCGCCCGTCTATTGCCAGTTCATGGCTGAGTTTTGTCCGGTTGGCAACCACGGCTTCAGGTTGGTCGCCGCAAAAGGGATTGATGTTGTAGGTGGCGTAGCTTCCCTGGCTATGGCCGCCTATGCGCGTCGTACTGAAAGCCCTGAGCCGTGGACTCAGGGCGTATTCTATCATTGTGCAGTCGTTGCTTTGCTTATCCATGCTTTTGGGCGGTTATGGTCTTTTCCCGGTTTGCGGCTGTGATGGCTGGTTCAGTCGTTGTCGAGAAATTCGATGTCGAAGTCGTCCCAATCCTCGTCCTCTTCTTCGTCTGTGCCGGGTGTATTGTCCTGCCAGCCGGCGAAGTCGTTTTCGAGCACTTGTGTGTCGTGGTCGCGGTGAACGATGGCCCCTCCCTCGCTGATAGCCTGTAGCTTGTTGCTCTCGCTGTTGAGTTCTTCCCAAAGGTGGTCCTTCAGTTCGCTGAGGCCTTTGCCAGTAACAGCCGATATGAATATAACCGGTAAGTCGTGCGGCAATTCTTCGCGCAACATCGCTATGAGCTCATCGTCGAGCAGGTCGCATTTCGTCACGGCCAGCAGGCGGTGTTTGTCCAATAGTTGCGGGTTGAATTTGCGCAGTTCCTCCAGCAGTACGGCGTATTCGCGTCCGATGTGCCCGGTATCGCCCGGCACCATGAAGAGCAGCAGCGAGTTGCGCTCTATGTGTCGCAGAAAGCGCAGGCCGAGGCCTTTGCCCTCGCTGGCTCCTTCGATGATGCCTGGTATGTCGGCCATGACGAAAGAGCGTCCTTCGCGGTACGGCACGATGCCGAGCGAGGGCTCGAGCGTGGTGAAGGGATAGTTGGCTATCTTGGGGCGTGCCGACGAGAGCGACGAGAGCAGTGTCGACTTCCCTGCATTGGGAAAGCCGACGAGACCGACGTCGGCCAGCAGTTTCAGTTCGAGTACCACCGTCATTTCCTGCATAGGTTCTCCCGGTTGTGCGTAGCGTGGAGTCTGGTTTGTGGCCGTTCGGAACTGCCAGTTGCCAAGTCCGCCGCGTCCGCCTTTGAGGAGCATGACGAGCTGTCCGTCCTCCGTTACGTCGCAAAGGTATTTACCCGTTTCGGCATCGTAGGCCACTGTTCCCAGGGGCACGTCTATGTAGCGGTCTTCGCCGTCTTTGCCGTGCGACAGACACTTTGAGCCGTTGCCGCCGTGTCCGGCAAATACGTGCCGGTCGTAGCGCAGGTGCAGCAGCGTCCAGTAGTTGTGGCTACCGCGCAGGTAGATGTGTCCGCCGCGTCCGCCGTCGCCGCCGTCGGGCCCGCCGTTGGGCTGATATTTGGCGCGGTGCAGGTGCATGGAGCCGCGGCCGCCCTTGCCGGAACGGCAGTATATTTTCACATAGTCTACGAAGTTGCTTTCGGGCATGTTGGTTTTATATTAGTCCGTGTGTGAAGGGGTTACAGGCTGTCTATGACGGTGCAGAGCGCGGCATTGATTTCTTCGAGCGAGCCGTGTCCCTTTACGGCGTGGCGCTTGTGCTCGTTCTCATACCATTCGATGAGCGGTGCGGTTTGCGAGGCGTACACACCGAGGCGTTTCTGTATGGTTTCGGCGTTGTCGTCGGCTCGTCCGGATGTTTTGCCGCGGTTGATGAGTCGCTCCATGAGCATCTCTTCGGGCACCACCAGTTCGAGCATGCCCGCCACTTCCGTCTGTCGTTCGGCCAGCATGGCTTTGAGCGCTTCAGCCTGCGGAATGGTGCGCGGGAAACCGTCGAAGATGACTCCCTCGCACGGGCAGAGCGCGTCGTATACGCTGGCCAGGATGTCTATCATGAGCGAGTCGGGAATGAGCTGTCCGTTGTCGATGTATTCCTTGGCTGTTTTGCCTAGCTCGGTACCGTTTTTTATTTCGGCACGGAGCACGTCGCCGGTCGATATATGTTTGAAGCCGTATTTCTGTACGAGCAAATCGCTTTGCGTGCCTTTGCCTGAGCCCGGCGCGCCGAATATCACGATATTTTTCATGATGTTGTTCTTTATATTAGTATAATGTGTCGGTTGTTGTGTGCAGATGTGTGGTAGCTGCCGGTTTAGTTTTCCACTACGTATATGTCGCGCAGGTTACGACCTTCGCCGTCGTAGTCGAGACCGTAGCCCACGATGAAGTCATTGGGGATGTCGAAACAGCGGTAGCGGATGTCGAGGTCCACCTTGAGGTTGCCCGGCTTCACGAGCAGGGAGGCGATGCTTACCTCGGCGGGGTGGTGCGTGTCGAGCAGTGCGAGCATTTCCTTCATGGTGAGACCGGAATCTACGATGTCTTCCACGATGATGACGCTCCGTCTTTCGAGGCTCTCGCTTAGTCCGATGAGTTCGCGCACCTTGCCGGTGGAAGAGGTGCCGGCATAGGAGGCCATGCGCACGAATGATATTTCGCAAGGGAAGTCAAGTTCGCGCATCAGGTCGGCGGCGAAGACAAACGAGCCGTTGAGCACGGCCACCAGCAGGGGACGTTTGCCGGCCATGTCGCGGCTGATGGCGGCGGCCACTTCTTTCACGCGTTTTCTGATGTCTTCTTCGGGGATGAAGACTTTAAACGTTTTGTCCTTAACAATTACCTTATCCATATTTTGATAAAATTTCTGCAAATTTAGATAAAATCAGTGAGTGTGCGAAGCGTTGGCCGCGGTTTTTGAATAGTTCGGGCTGCTCTGCCGTCAGTTTTTGTGCTTGCTGTAGCCGCTCCGTCTCCGTTTCAGCTGCTGGCGAACGGCCTTCAGCGTGGCCCGCAGGGCTGGAGGCACCTCTCCGTCTTCGGCCTGCGCCATGACCATCTCCAGTTCGGCCTGCAGTTCCGGATAGGGCAGGCAGAACGGCAGCGCCAGTTTGAGGCAGAGTGCCCGCGTGGCTACCGGCAAGGTTGAGGCTACTCCTGCCAGGCAAAAGTCGAGGAAAGCCACGGAGGTTTCCGTATGGGCCGGTGTCGGCTCCACGGCGTGCAGGATGGTGAGCAGCAGGCGCCGGAGCGTGTCGTCGCTCGTGCGCATGGCCAATGTGCGGAATGTGTCGCAGCGGCCGGCGTCGAACCAGGCATCGTTCTTTGAGGCGATGTGGCTCAATAGCCAGGCGGCGTTGTCGGCCACGCGCTTTTCCCCGTTGGTCAGCAGGGCAAACAGTTGTGTCTTGCCTTCGGTGTTGTGGCGCAGACCGTCTGTCAGCAACTTTACCTGGAGGCCGTTCAAACGCCTGGAGAGTGTGGCGTGCAGCGTTGTGTCGTGGTGATTCATGGTGGGGGATGGATGGTGAGGCCTGCGGCGACAAGCGTTCGTCCGGTTGTGGTGGCAAAGGTAAATACCGGTGGCGGCGTCGGCCAAGTTTCGGCGATGGATTCTGTCGTGTTTTTACATTTTTTAATACGGGTATTTGCATTCCGGCCTTTCGCGTATTATCTTTGCAGAGCCTCCGTTCTCTGCGTGAGGCCCGGGCCGGCCGGCTGTAATTGTAGTCTCTGTTCCGACTCGGCGTGTTGCCACATTCGCCCGTGTGCCTTTTGCCGCGGGGGCCGGCGGAAGAGACGGCCCGACGGCCGGAGCAGGACTCCGGAGCTCACGTTACAGGAGCATGATGTCGCCGTGCAGCCTTTGCGCGGCGTGCTGTGGTATATAGCCGGTGCCGGCCGCCTCCTCGGGCGGTGCGGCGCTTTTTTTTATGTATGTTTACTATAAATATAAATGTATTATATACTGAAAATCAATAACTTGAAATTAAATAAAAGTGGTTTGACATGAAAAAGCATTACTTGCATTTCAAATTCCAAGTAGTGGCGTTTTTCCGGCAAGTAGTGCATTTCCGGCGGCACTTATCGGCTCTATAGCTCTGCGCCGGCGCCTCGCTATGGTTCGTATTGCTGCTTGATATTTATTAATCAAACTTAAAAATATCTAAAACGCAATATATTCAGGCTTTGCCGGTTGCGCCATAAGGGGCAGGTGAAGACGGCGCCTGCTGCCGTATGCCGATTTTTGCCTACCTTTGCTGCCATGAAACGCTATCATGTGTGTCTTTCCATTGCCGGCAGCGACCCCTCGGGCGGCGCCGGCATTCAGGCCGACTTGAAAACATTTTCGGCACTCGGTTGCTATGGTGCCGCCGCCGTGACGGCACTGACTGTGCAGAGCACCTGCGGTGTGGCCCGCGTGCGTCCCGTCGGTGCCGAACTGGTGCGCCAGCAGGTCGATGCCGTGCTGGCCGACCTGCGCCCCGAGGCCGTCAAAATAGGTCAGTTGCCCACCGCCGCCGTGGTGCGCGCGGTGGTCCGCGCTTTGCGCGCCCATCCGCCGCGTTGGGTGGTGCTCGACCCCGTCATGGTGTCGTCGTCGGGCCGTCGGCTCATGGCGCCCGATGCCGTGGCGGCGCTTTGCAGCGACCTGTTGCCCTTGTGCTCGCTCCTCACACCCAACCGTGCCGAAGCCGCCGTGCTGGTGGAACACGTGACGTTGCCGTCGCCCTCAGGTGCCGGTCCGGCTCTGCTCGTTACCGGCGGCGACGCCCAGGGGGCGCCCTGCGATGTGTTGCTCACCGCCGCAGGCCGGCAGGAGTTGCGCGGCCGACGGGTGAACACCCGCAACGACCACGGCACGGGCTGTACGCTCTCATCGGCCGTGGCGGCCTTTCTGGCCCGCGGGTGCGATTTGCCCGACGCCGTGGCTCGCGCCAAAGCCTATGTGGAAAGCGCGCTTGAGGCCGGTGCCGGCGTGGAGATAGGGCAGGGACGCGGCGGCATGAACCACTTTTTTGCGCCCGAGACACTGATTATCGGAGATTTTTAACTACTTTTGCGCTGCTCCGCGCAAGTGTCCGCGCCAATGCGGCGGGTGCCGGCGCCGGCAGAACGATATTCAATAAAAACAGATAGTAACAATGAAAGCATTTGTATTTCCCGGTCAGGGCTCACAGTTCGTGGGCATGGGTAAAGACCTCTACGAGAATCATCCCGTAGCCAAGCAGCATTTTGACGAGGCTAACCGCATTCTCGGTTTCAATATAACGGAGATCATGTTCGCCGGCACCGACGAACAGCTCAAGCAGACCAAGGTGACGCAGCCCGCCGTGTTCCTGCACAGCGTAATCAGCGCTCTTTGCCTCGGACAGGACTTTGCTCCCGCCATGGTAGCCGGTCATTCGCTCGGCGAACTGTCGGCCCTGACAGCCACCGGTTGCCTGAGTTTCGAAGACGGACTGCGCCTCGTGGCCGCCCGCGCCATCGCCATGCAGAAAGCCTGCGAGGCCGCTCCCGGTTCTATGGCCGCCATCATCGCCCTGCCCGACGAAAAGGTGGAGGAGATATGCCGCGAAGTAGCCGCCGAGACAGGGCTTGTAGTCGTACCGGCCAATTACAATTGTCCCGGACAGCTCGTTATCAGCGGTAAGAAGGAAGCTCTTGAAGTAGCCTGCACGCGCCTTAAGGAAGCTGGTGCCAAGCGTGCCCTCGTGTTGCCCGTAGGCGGTGCCTTCCACAGTCCCCTCATGCAGCCCGCTAAGGAAGAACTCGAGGCCGCCATCGCCGCCACCCGGTTCAACGCTCCCGTATGTCCCGTTTACCAGAATGTAGACGGACTCGCCCACACCGACCCCGAGGAGATAAAGGTGAACCTTATCAAGCAGCTCACAGCCAGTGTGCTCTGGACGCAAGAGGTGCAGAACATGGTGGCAGCCGGTGCTACCGACTTCACCGAGTGTGGTCCCGGTAAGGCGCTGCAAGGCATGATTGTGAAAATCTGCAAGGGCAATGCCGAAGTGACGGTACACGGCGTGGGCGAATAAGGCCCCGCGCTCTTACCTCATGTAAGTATGTCTTATTGATATCAGGCCCGCGGAAGATACTTGTACCTTCCGCGGGGCCCTTTGTTAATGTATGCCACGCCCGAAACGGCATATAAGCAACTACACAACCATGCAGGAAAAAATAACTATCTATCAAGTGTTGCCGCGCCTGTTCGGCAATAAAGGCGGCCAGAACATATACGCCGGCAGTATAGCCGAAAACGGTTGCGGCAAGATGGCCGACTTTACCGCCAAGGTGCTCGGCGCCGTGCGCGATTTCGGTTACACACATATATGGTACACCGGACTGCTCGAGCACGCCACGCAAACCGACTACTCAGCCTACGGTATACGTCCCGACCATCCGGCTGTGGTGAAAGGCCGCGCCGGGTCGCCCTATGCCATCAAGGACTATTACGACATCGACCCCGATTTGGCCCGCAAGCCGGCCGAACGCATGAAAGAGTTTGAGGCCCTTGTGCGCCGCACCCATAAGGCCGGCCTCAAGATGATCATCGACTTTGTGCCCAACCACGTGGCCCGGCAGTATGCCTCCGATGCCTGTCCTGCCGATGTGCGTGATCTGGGAGAAGGGGATAATGTCAACATGAACTTCTCGCCGGCCAACAACTTCTACTACATTCAGGGTGAAACGCTCCGTACAGGCTTCTCCGATACGCGCTCGCCGCAGGGACCCTATCGCGAATATCCTGCCAAGGCCACGGGTAACGACCGCTTCGACGCCTGGCCTTCGGTCAACGACTGGTATGAAACCGTCAAGCTCAACTACGGCGTAGACTATGTGGGCGGACGCGTCTGCCACTTCAACCCTGTGCCCGACACCTGGCTCAAAATGACCGACATCCTGCTCTTCTGGGCCGGTAAGGGCGTCGATGCCTTCCGCTGCGATATGGCCGAGATGGTGCCCTGCGAGTTCTGGGCCTACGCCATAGCCCGCGTCAAGCAGAGCTATCCTGCGGTGCACTTCATAGCCGAAGTGTACAATCCCGGTCTTTACCGCGATTACATCCACCGCGGCGGCTTCGACTATCTCTACGACAAAGTGGGCCTCTACGACACCCTGCGTGCCGTGGTGCGCGGCGAGGCTTCAGCTTCGGCCATCACGGGGTGCTGGCAAAGCGTGGATGACATACGCGGCCACATGCTCAATTTCCTTGAGAATCACGACGAGCAGCGCATAGCATCGCCTTTCTTTGCCGGTGAGGCTGAGCGTGCTGTGCCTGCTCTTGTAGTGAGCGCACTCATGGGTACCAATCCCTTTATGGTATATGCCGGGCAGGAAATAGGTGAACCCGGTATGGACGAGGAGGGCTTCAGCGGTCGCGACGGCCGCACTACTATTTTCGACTACTGGTGCGTCGATACCTTGCGCCGCCTGTCGAAGGCAGACCTTGCGTTGCTGTCAGACCGCGAGCGGAAACTCTACGAAACCTATCGTCGCGTGCTCCGCCTGAGCAATGGATCGGAGGCCGTGCGTGAGGGGCTGTTCTACGATCTCATGTACGCCAATTACGACCGTGCCTGCGGCTTCAATCCCGACCGCCAGTATGCTTTCATCCGTAAGGCTGAGGGGCAGATGCTTTTAGTTGTGGCCAATTTTGATGCTGCACCGGCCAGTTTCGGCCTGCGTTTGCCGGCTCATGTATTCGACTTCCTCAAACTGCGCACAGGTCTCTATGTAGGCATTGATCTGCTTTCGGGTGAGACGCAGACCGTAGAGCTCAAGCCCGATGCCTACACCATGCTCAGCGTACCGGGCTGTGGTGCGCTGGTGCTGAAAGTGAATGCGTAAGGAATGCCGGATGTGAAGATTGAATGAGTGTATGTGTCCGGGACAGCGGCTATCGCTGTGTTGGCCTTGCATACAATACAAAAGTCCTGACCTAACCGGCCAGGACTTTTGTATATGTTTATGGAGGCAAGAAGCTATGTTTATTTTTTCGTGGCTTTCTTTTTGCCAATCTTCTCACCGAGTTCCTTGATGTCCACTAATCCGCCGGCGATGGCGTATATGGTCAGTCCGCTGACGGAGTGAATGTCGAGTTTGCGCGATATGTTCTTGCGGTGCGTGAGCACGGTGTTGATACTGATGAACAGGTGGCTGGCCACTTCCTTGTTGGTCATGCCCCGCACAATGCAGCCCACTATTTCCTTCTCGCGGTCTGAGAGAACCTCCTCGGCAGCCGGAACTGTGGCGGGTGCTCCGTCGGCTGCCGCCCGTTCGGCCACTTTTTCCTCCAGCAGCGATACGGCCGGAATGAAAAGCTCGTTTTCGAGTGCGCAGTGGGAATAAAGATCTGCTTCGCAGTTGAAAATATCGAAGAGCACGTTGTTCAGCAATTCGCCGTTGTCGGTCGGAACGTAATACTTGATGATGATGTTTTTCAGTTCCTGAAGTTTATGGTTGATACCGATGTGGCTGCGGGCAAAGTGAGCTATCTCGAACCGCTCATCGGGGATTCCCGAGAGCAGACGTTCCACATAGACGAATATTTTGCGGTTCTCGTATTCCATGTGGCGGCGCACTTCGTTCATGTATTCGTCGTAGAATTTCAGTATGAGCAGCGCAACCTCATTCTGCTGGGCTGTATCTATGGCCTCGATGAGTTTGCGGCGAATGGTAGGCAGCTGAAAGTTGAGGAAATAGTCGTGCGCGTTGCTCAGGTAGGTGACAAGCGTCGATACCGACACCGCCTCAATGCTTTGTGCGATGCTCTCGTTGCCGTAGCGCATGAAGTTGGCTACGGCCAGGAAGGTGGGTGTGTCTACACCGGCAGCTTCACACACCTCGCGTACGGAGCGGTCGCCTACGCCGAGTGGCACCCCGAACCGGCTCATCATCTGCAGCAATTGGGGAGCATCGCAAATGATGTCGCTCATCTTGATATTGTCGTTATAGTATGATTTCATACTTGTAGTGAATGTCTCCTGCAAAGTTAATAAAACTTTCCAATACGTTCTCTCTGCTTTTCTTCCGAATTGTAGTCAGACGGCAGCTTCCGCGCTGTTTGGAAGGGCGACTGTGACCATTGGTTCTCCATGTAGTGTTTTAACAAATGCGTATAAGATGAAAATATTATGTAAGATGGCCATTTTTACTGCGTTTTACATTATCTTTGCAGAGCAATAAAACGAAGAATATGATACAGTCAATGACCGGCTACGGCAAGGCCGAGGCCAACTTTAACGGTAAGAAAATACATGTGGAGATAAAATCTCTCAATTCAAAAAGTCTTGATCTGACCACCCGGATGGCGCCGCTCTACCGCGAGCGTGAGATGGAAGTGCGTCAGCTGTTGGCCCAGCGCCTGGAGCGCGGCAAGGCCGAGCTGAATCTGTGGGTGGAGAAAGACGCAACCGTGCTTTCGGCGCCACTTAATGCCGAGGCTGTGGCCGGATACATCCGCCAGATACGCGACATCAGCCGCCAGACAGGTGTGCCCTTTGACGAGTCGCGGGTGTGGGAGATTGTGGTAAAACTGCCCGATACGACGCAGGCGGCATCAGTAGAGGTGCTGGACGATGAAGAATGGGCGGTGGTACACGCCGCTGTGGAGTTGGCCGTGGAGCGGCTGGTCGACTTTCGCAAGCAGGAGGGAATGGCTCTTGCCGTGAAGTTTGCAGAAAAGCTTGATAACATTGCCGCACTGATGGCGGGCATAGAGCCTTATGAGAAGAGTCGTGTGGAAAAAGTGCGGCAGCGCCTCACCGAACGTCTCTCCGAGTTGAAAGGAGTGGATTACGACAAAAACCGTCTGGAGCAGGAACTCATATACTACATTGAGAAACTCGATATCAGTGAGGAGAAGCAGCGTCTGGCTAACCACCTGGCCTATTTCCGCGAGACGATGGAGAATGGACATGGGCAGGGAAAGAAACTTGGATTTATTGCTCAGGAAATGGGGCGTGAGATCAACACGACCGGCTCGAAGAGCAACAACGCTGAGATGCAGAACATTGTAGTGAGGATGAAGGACGAATTGGAACAAATCAAGGAACAAGTGCTTAATGTGATGTAACTGGCATCTGCGAGTGCTTGCTTCCGGACTACGAAAATAAGGTAATCATGAAAAAGGGTAAGGTCATTATCTTCTCCGCTCCGAGCGGATGCGGAAAAAGTACCATCATCAGTCATTTGATGAAGGAACAGCTCAATCTGCACTTCTCCGTGTCGGCCACGAGCCGTCCGCCCCGTGGCCGGGAACGTAACGGAGTGGAATATTTCTTCCTCACGCCCGAAGAGTTCCGGGCCCATATCAAGGCCGATGACTTTCTGGAATATGAGGAAGTATATAAGGATCGCTATTATGGTACGTTGAAACAGCAGGTGGAGCGGCAGCTCGAAGCTGGCGAGAATGTTGTATGCGATGTGGATGTGCTTGGCGGGCAGAATATCAAGAGATTCTATGGAGACACAGCGCTCAGCCTGTTTATCCAGCCGCCCTCGGTAGAGGTCTTGCGCCAACGCCTGGAGGGACGGGGAGAGGATGCACCCGAGGTTATTGACGAACGCATCGCCCGTGCGGAGTTTGAACTCACATTCGCCAAGAACTTTGACCATGTGGTGGTGAACGACGACTTGTCAACGGCGGTGGCCGAAACCCTGGCGATTGTCCGCGATTTTCTCTCGGTATGAAGCGTGTGGCTTTATTCGGAGGATCGTTCAATCCCGTTCACAATGGGCATTTGGAACTTGCCGACGGCGTTCTCAAGGCTGGCTTTGCGGATGAAGTATGGCTGATGGTATCTCCGCACAATCCATTGAAAAAAAGCGATGTATTAATGCCGGAGGAGCAACGTTTGCAGTTGGTGCGGTTGGCTGTAGAGGGGCATTCCGGGTTAGTCGCTTCGGACTTTGAGTTCGGTTTGCCGCGCCCTTCCTATACCTGGCAGACGCTCAAAGCTTTGCGCAGGGCTTTTCCGCAAAATGAGTTTCTGTTACTCATCGGTGGCGACAACTGGCAGCTATTCCACCGTTGGGCGCATAGCGAGGAAATATTGCGGGAGTATGCCGTCATTGTTTATCCTCGGCCCGGTTTTTCCATACATGTAGGAGAGTTGCCCTCTAATGTGAGTTTGCTCACAAATGTGCGGCTTAGTCCGTTGAGTTCTACAATCGTGAGGCAGCGGATAGAACAGGGGGAAGACATTTCCGGTATGGTGCCGCCAGCTGTGGGGCGGGAATTGACAAGACAATAAAGGAAGATTTATGAAAAAGTTATATGTTTAATTTTAATTTTTTTGATTATGAAGGACTTGAAAGGAACAAAGACTGAGAAAAACCTCTTGGAGGCTTTTGCCGGCGAATCTATGGCCCGCAACAAGTATACTTATTTTGCATCGAAGGCAAAGAAGGAAGGTTATGAGCAGATTGCAGCTCTTTTTGAAACCACCGCCAACAATGAGAAAGAACATGCCAAGTTGTGGTTCAAGTATCTGCAGGGTGGTGCAGTGAAGTCTACGCCCGAGAACCTGATGATAGCTGCCGAAGGTGAGAACTACGAATGGACGGATATGTACGATCGTATGGCTCAGGAGGCAGAAGAGGAAGGATTTTCTGAAATTGCAGCCAAAATGCGTGGCGTAGCTGCTATCGAGAAACATCACGAGGAGCGCTATCGCAAACTGCTGAAGAATATCGACGACAAAATTGTGTTCTCGCGCGATGGTGAGTGTGTATGGATTTGCCGTAACTGCGGACATATTGTAGTAGGTAAAGCCGCTCCCGAGGTTTGCCCTGTTTGCGATCACGCACGCAGCTACTTCGAACTCAATGCCGAGAATTATTGATAACTCCGCCGCTGTTATTGACAGCCGCCCGGAATAAGTTGTGCCCCGTACAGAGAAATTGTGCGGGGCATATCTTTTGTGTGGGAGTCGTAGGTGGTGCGTGAGTTTCTTATCTTTTTATAGTTCTGTGCCTTGTTTCAGGGGGGCTATCGCAACGTAAGGGTGTTTATTCCTATACGCGCGTGCGTAGAAGTGTTGTTGTTTTTATCATTCAGTTAGTCGTAAGGTTCTGAAATTTAATTGTTTCGGCTGAAAGATGTCTGTAAAAAGACTTCAATACCGGCACATGCTGATTTCTGCGGCAGAAAATGGCGAAAAGCACTTATTCGTGTGACGAAAAGCACTACTTGGAGTTTTTACAGGAATACGTGCATTTTAAATTCCAAGTAATGCTTTTTATCACACTTCAGGCAGATTGTTTCCAAGGGCTTGTTCTTGCAAAAAAGTAATTTCAGGTCTTGTTGGGGGATGCGATTTGCGGGGACCACTTCTTTAGTTTCGGTTGCAGGTGGCTGACTGAAAGATTTAATGAGCATCTTTCAGCGTAAATGTTTATTATATAGTGAAATACGGAGTGCTGAATGATAAAAGACAAATATCGCTTACACGCGCGTAAGCGATATGGTATAGCCAATGTAGCGTACTTTTAATCCATAGGGAAAAATGCAGATGATGTAAATTGGGATAGATGTGGCTTGGGGGCCGTATCGGTGTTAGACTTACCCTTTCGTCTGTGTGTACCCCTCTGCTTTGAGCAGTTCTATCACGGTCTGCCGAACGTCGCCTTGTATGATAATGTCGCCTTCTTTAGTGCTTCCGCCTGTGGAAAGTTTTGTTTTCAGGTGCCGGCCTAAATCCTTCAGGTCATCGTCATTACCGACGAAACCCGTGATGAGTGTAACCGTTTTGCCCTTTCGCCCGGCACGTTCCATTTTCACACGCAAACGTTGCTGTGCCGGCGGCAGGGTGTCGGCCTGCTGCGTATCCTCACTATCGCTGTATTGGTAGTCAGGATTCGTGGAGTAGACTATTCCTAAACGTTTCTTCCAGTCGTTGTTCATGTCAGTGTATATTGTTTTTGGGAGGGACTTTATTGCCGGATTAGTTTCCGGGCTATGCGGCGGCAGCGGGTTAACTCATTTCCGGTTGGCTGTAGCGACTTTTTTGTGCCGCCCTTTTGTATGGTTCCTGCAATGATGAAACCGCTGTAGCCTAATATTTCCTTTAGTGCCCGGATGGTGCCTCGCGTTTGATTGAAGAGAATGTTGAAAGGCCGTGGCGTGGTGCTGGTCGCAACGATTACGGCGCGTTTGCCTTTGTGAAGCGGGTAGGGGAAACCGTGTGGATTGTCGCGAATCATACCGTAAACCATTCTGTCGAAGAGTAATTTGAGCTGTCCTGACATATTGCCCCAATAGCAGGGGGAGCCTATCACAAGCGCTTCAGTTTCCGTTATCTGCTGGAGCACGCGGTTGGCATCATCGGCAGGTAGGATGCACTTGCCTGACGTGCGGCACTTCATGCACCCTGTGCATGGCATAACCTTCAGGTCGACGATGTGTAGTAATTCCGCCTGGTGCCCGCAAAGGAGTATCTCTTCTTGTATGGCCTTCAGCATGGACACTATGTTGCCGCTACGGCGGGGGCTCCCGTTGATGAGAAGAACTTTCACAATGCTCGTTGTTTTCGCCGATGATGTTCGGTGTGAGGATGAAAAAGGGCGTAACCTATTCGGTCACACCCTCTATGTATGATTAAAATTTGTCAAGATGCTGGTTGACGGTTAGTTCTTGAAGAAGTCCTTAACAGCTTCGTTGGGAACCATTTTCTCGTCGAAGATGTAAGCACCGGTCTTGGGGCTCTTCACCATCTTGATGACCTTCGTGTACGAACGTCCGTCGGTTTTGCCCTCCTGGAGGGTAGCGACTGTTTTCTTTGCCATGGCTTATAAAGTTTTATTTGATTTCTTTGTGAATGGTCATTCTCTTAAGGATGGGGTTGTATTTTTTCAACTCCAGGCGGTCGGGAGTGTTTTTACGGTTCTTCGTCGTGATGTAACGGGAAGTTCCGGGCAGACCGCTTTCCTTCATTTCAGTGCATTCGAGGATAACCTGAACTCTATTGCCTTTTGCTTTCTTTCCTGCCATAGTTCCAAATTATTAGCCGATTACTTTAATATTTTTCCAATCGCAATATCCCTTGGCTACGGCGTTGGTCAACGCTGCGTCAAGACCTACTTTGTTAATCATACGCAAACCGGCGGCGCTGATTTTCAAAGTAATCCAGCAATCCTGCTCTACGTAGTAGAATTTTTTAGTGAACAAGTTTACATCGAAGGTACGCTTCGTGCGACGCTTTGAGTGCGAAACATTGTTGCCGATCATGGCTTTTTTTCCTGTAATTTGACAAATCTTAGACATTGCTATCGCTTGTTTTATTATTGAAGTTGTCAGTGGAGGGTTCCTGCTTGCCCGGCTTTCAGACTTGTAGTTGCGTAATCTTGGGGTGGTATCTTAAATGACCTGAGCGCAGCTTTCCACTTACGGGGTGCAAAATTAATTATATTTTTCTAAATGAACAAGAGAAAGTCTTTATTATTTAATGCCTTCTGCTTATTCCTCGATAGCATTTTCGGCTTTCTCGCAATGTTTCTTGAGGTAGTCGCGAAGCATGTGTACGGCAAGGCTGGTGGCCGAAGCGAGGTTTTTGTCGCGGCCGTTGTCTTCCTCGATGAGGGCGGTTTCAATATTTTCCTTGTTGCCTACGGCTATCCAGATGGTGCCTACGATAACGCCGCTTTTGCCGCCGTCCGGGCCGCCGGGGCCGGCAAATCCGCTGATGGCTATGGCATAATCGGTGTGGAAAAGGTCGATGGCACCGGTGACCATCTGGCGCACAACCTCCTCGCATACGGCCGTTTTTTCTTCGATGACGGCGGCGTCGACTTTGAGCATCTCTTCTTTTATTTCGTCGGCGTAGCAAATGAGGCCGCCTTTGTAGTAGTTGGAGCTGCCCGGAACGGCGGTGATGACACTACCGATACGGCCGGCGGTGCAACTTTCGGCTGTGCTGACGGTTTTATGGTTCCGCCACAACATTTCGTTAATTTCTTTGCTGACGAGTTTGAGGTCTAATTCCATTGTGTAGTGAGTTTTTTTATTTCGTAGTTGAGTGTGTTCTATTATATATAGGTGTGTTTACGCTAAGTAGTTGCGGTGGTGCGGAAACCGTACTTAGAGCATTGTGCGCGAGTAGGCGGGTTTGTCTATCGGACAGAAGTCTTTGTCTATGTACTTGTAATGCCCTGTGATGGCAATCATTGCCGCGTTATCTGTGGTGTAGCTGAATTTGGGGATGTAGATATGCCATTGTCCGGCAGCCTCGCGGGCTTTGAAGGCTTCGCGTAGTCCGGTGTTGGCCGATACCCCCCCCGAGAGCGCCACGTGGCGGATGCCGGTCTCCTTGACGGCTTTGGTGAGTTTCTTCATGAGAATATCCACTACGGTGTGTTCGAGCGACGCGGCGAGGTCTTCCTTGTGATGTTCTATAAAATGAGGGTCATTTTTAAGTTCATCGCGCAGGAAGTAGAGGAATGAGGTCTTCAATCCGCTGAAACTGTAGTCCAACCCTGCGATGTTAGGCTTGCTGAACTGATAAGCCTTGGGGTTGCCTTGCCGTGCCAATTTGTCGATGATGGGACCGCCAGGGTAGCCGAGCCCCATTACTTTCGAACACTTGTCGATGGCTTCGCCGGCGGCGTCGTCGATGGTTTGTCCCAATATTTCAAGATTGTTGTATGAGTTTACTTTGACAATCTGTGAGTTACCCCCGCTTACCAGGAGGTTGAGATAGGGGAAAGGTGGAACGTTGTGTTCCTCTCCCTGCTCTTGTATGAAGTGGGCAAGGATGTGTCCTTGCAGATGATTGGCTTCGATGAGCGGAATGCCCAGCGACAGGGCCATGCCTTTGGCGAATGATACGCCTACCAGAAGCGAGCCCATCAGTCCAGGCCCAAGAGTGACGGCTATGGCCGACAATTGTTCCTTGGCCACGCCGGCACGTTTGAGTGCCTGGTCCACCACCGGTACGATGTTCTGCTGGTGGGCGCGTGAAGCCAGTTCGGGTACCACACCGCCGTAGGCTTCGTGTACAGCCTGTCCGGCTGTGACATTGCTGAGCAAGATGCCGTTGCGCATCACGGCGGCGGAGGTGTCGTCACAACTTGACTCAATGGCCAAAATAGTGATGTCGCCGGCCGACTTGTCTTCTGACTGCGTTTCGTTGGTGCCGATTATATTATGTAGGTTGTTCGTCATCGTTCTTTCGCTGTGATGATTGGTTGCAGATTGGGCGGCGGGCCGGTTGCAGCGTTTTATTAATGTGTGAGTACTTCAAGACCGTTTTCTGTCATCAGAAAAGTGTGCTCCCATTGTGCCGAGGGCAGTTCGTCTTCTGTCACTACGGTCCAGCCGTCCTCTTCGTCGATAAACACCTCCCAGGTTCCCATGTTGAGCATCGGCTCGATGGTGAACACCATACCTGGCACGAGCAGCATGCCGTTCTGGTGGGTGTTGTAGTGTTCTACTTCCGGCTCTTCGTGAAACTCCAGCCCAACGCCGTGGCCGCACAAGTCGCGCACAACGCTGAATCCGTTTTTGTGGGCATGGCGGCCAATGGTTTTGCCGATGTCGCCTACAAATCCCCAGGGGCGGGCTGCTTCGGCTCCTATTTGGAGGCATTCCCGGGCTACTTGTACGAGCCGCTCTTTCTCCGGCGAGGTGCGGCCGATGATATACATCCGCGAGGCGTCGCTGTAATATCCGTCGAGAATGGTCGATACATCCACATTGATTATGTCGCCCTCTTCGAGAATCTCGTCCTCTGAAGGGATGCCGTGGCATACCACTTCATTGATACTGGTACATACACTTTTTGGGAATCCCTCATAGTTCAGAGGGGCGGGTATGGCGCCGTGACTTACGGTGAAGTCGTATACCAGGCGGTCAATTTCGGCTGTGCTCATGCCTTCCCGTATTTTTGTCTCCAGCATGTCAAGAATGCCGGTATTTACTTCTCCGGAGCGGCGAATGCCCTCAATTTGTTCCGGTGTCTTGATAAGTCCGCGTGTAGGGACGAGCTCACCGCGGTTTTGAAAGGCTAATATTTTCTTGTCGAAATCGGTCATTTCCTGTCCTTTGGGGATATGCCAGTTTCTTGTTTTTCTTTTAAACATCCAGACAGAATTTTTAACGTGCAAATATACACATTTTTTGATAATACCGCAGTGCTTTTTGCGGGACGATATACAGAAAATGTATTACTTCTGTTCTATATTCATGGTGATGGTAGGCTAATTTTCCCAGGTTTATATTCACTCTTTGTAGTTCAGGGCACGAGCAAGGTCGTTGCTGCCTGGCCGTTGGAACAGGCGCAGGCTGAAGATGGGGAGAGCGGCTATGAGGTGCTCTATGACTTCAGCAGTCAAAGTCTCGTAGCGTACAAATTCAATTTCCCGGAAATAGAACCATAATTCGAGCGGTAAACCTTCGGAGGTTGGTTCCAGCTGGCGGGCCATAAGCCATTGGTCGCTGACGTCGTTTATCACTTCCGGGTGGCGGCGCAGGAAGTTTTCGGCGTAGTGGCGGAACAGTGTCAGGTTGACGGGGGCCGATTCCGTCGCTTTCCTGGCTTCGTGAGATAAATGCCCGTCGTCAATCAGTTTGCTTACTTCTTCGGGGGTGAGGCGGCGTATGCTGGTCATGTCAATGCGCAAGGCGCGCTTTACGCGGCGTGCGTGGCGCATCTTCATGCCGTCCCAGTTCTGGAAAGCTTCGCTTACGAGCGTGTAGGGAGGTACCGTTGTGACTGTGTTGTCGAAGTTTCTTATTTTCACGGTGATGAGCGTCACGGTTTCCACCACACCGTTGATGCCGAGCCGCTCCATTGTTATCCAGTCGCCGGGTTTCAGCATCTTGGCAGCCGATAGCTGTATGCCGGCCACGAGGCCCATGATGGTGTCCTTGAATATGAACATCAGCACAGTGGCTGCCGCGCCCAAACCTGCTATCAGCCCCAGTGGGTCGCGTCCCAGCAGGATGGCTGCCACTACGATGCTGCCCACGAGGTAAGCTGCGAGTTTCAGAAACTGTGTGATGCCCAGCAGATGATGTTCTTTCAGCCGCTCCTGATTGTTGGCGTAGGCTACGATGTTGTCAAGAAATGCTCTGATAAAGAGTATGAACGTGAGGGTTATGTATATGCAGGTTATCTTTTCCAGAACTGCGGCGGTGACCGGAGATGTCGCGGGTGATAGGCAGGAGGGCAGGAAGGCATAGAACAATATGCCCGGTACGATGTGCCATACAGCCTTCAGCACGGGTGCGTTCAGAAAGTAGTCGTCAAGGGTAGTCTTTGTTCTGGCGGCTATTCGTACGATGGTGGGAGTTATGAACCGGTGTGCGGTGAAGCATACCGCCCAGGCGGCTATTCCGAGCAGCAGCAGGGCGGTCAGAAACGCCGTCCCTTCTGCGCTGTTTTCACTAAATCCGGCATCGGCCAGTAGTTGTTGTACGAGCATTCTGATGCTTTCCATATCAATGCGTATTTGCTGGTTGGGGGATTGTAGCTATTGTGTCCCAATGCCAAAAGCGTGGAGACGGCCGGCTTTGCGGTTTCGCTCCACGCTTCTCTATCCTTTAATATATATAGGTGTGTCCCTTGTCGTTCAGACAGGAAACGTTGGGGCACTCCGTCTGTCAGTTGGCGCTCTCAAATTCCTCAAGGAAACGGACATCGTTTTCCGAGAACAACCGCAGGTCCTTCACCTGGTATTTCAGGTTGGTGATGCGTTCCACGCCCATACCGAAGGCGTAGCCCCTGTATTTGGTACTATCTATGCCATTGGCTTCGAGAACGTTGGGGTCAACCATTCCGCACCCCAATATTTCCACCCATCCCGTGTGTTTGCAGAAACTGCATCCTTTTCCGCCGCAGATGTGGCATGAGATGTCCATCTCAGCCGAGGGCTCGGTGAAGGGGAAGTAGGAGGGACGCAGACGGATCTTCGTGTCGGGGCCGAACATCTGGCGGGCAAAGGTGAGGAGCACTTGCTTGAGGTCGGTGAAGGACACGTCCTTGTCGATGTAGAGGCCTTCCACTTGATGGAAGAAGCAGTGTGCGCGTGCTGATATGACTTCGTTGCGGTACACGCGGCCCGGACATATCACGCGGATAGGCGGCCGGGTGGTTTCCATTACCCGGCTCTGTATGGAACTGGTGTGTGTGCGCAACACCACGTCGGGGCGCTGCTCTACGAAAAAGGTGTCTTGCATGTCGCGGGCTGGGTGATCCTCGGCGAAGTTCATCGACGAGAACACGTGCCAGTCATCTTCTATTTCCGGGCCGTCGGCCAGCGAGAAACCTAAGTTCGAGAAAATCTCGATGATACGGTTGCGCACGATGGAGAGCGGGTGGCGTGAGCCGAACTTGATGGGGTAGGCTGTGCGGGTGAGGTCCAGTCCGCTATGGTCGGCCTCCTGTGTGGCCAGTGCGGCGCGCAGTTCGTCCATTTTCTCCTGCAGGGCCGTTTTCAGCGCATTGATTTGCTGGCCCACTTCGCGTTTCTGCTCGTTGGGCACGTTGCGGAATTCGGCCATCAGTTCGTTGAGGAGTCCCTTCTTGCTGAGATATTTGATGCGCAGGGCCTCCAGTTCTTTTTCGTCGCTGGCTTGCAGCAGAGCCACTTCGGCTGTCAGAGCCTGTATTTTTTCTGTCATGTCGGTGTAGTTGTTTGGTAAGATTCGCAGGCGCTGCGTGCTGCGGCGCCTAACATGCCGCAAAGTTAATGATTTTTTTTGTAAGCGGAGAACCTTGACGGTGAAACGCGCCGCAGAGGCCCAAAGTTATTCCGCTGTGTGGCTCGGAGCAGCCAAAGCAAAGCGCTTCTGCCCACTCGGTGCAGAGGCGCTTTGCGGTAAAAGTCAAGTATGTGTCCGTTACTCTCCGGTTTCGCTCCAGGCGTCGCTGTTCCAGCCGCCATGCTTGTTGCTGAAGGCGTCGCCGGCATCTATTTCATTGTTGTTGTCTATGTTGATGTTCAGGCTGTCCGAGCCAACCATCATGACGGATTCCGTCTGCAAATCAACGACAGTGATGACGGGCGCTTGATAGGTCTTTCTCATATTGCGATATATGCTTTAGTTGTGATATGTAGCTTTATTTGATGATGATTTTCTTGTTTCCGCGGATATAGATGCCGCCTTTTGCAGGGGTGCTTACGCGGCGTCCCGAGAGGGCGTAGAGCGGAGCCTGGGCATTGCCGGTCTCAACAATGGTACCGATACCCGTGCTTTCGCCGAAGCGCAGGCGGATGCCGTTGGCTGCGGCCGGCTGCGCGAGGTGCAGATAGGCCTTGTTGGCGCGCAGGTCACCGCTGCCCCAGTAGTAGAAGGCCACCACACCGTTCTTCATGCCGAGCAGATAGCTCTCGCCGTCGGCCGGCTTCGTGGCGATTTCGGCGCTTGTGCCTGTGAGCAGGTTCGTGCCCTCTGCGGCGGCTATGGTCTCGCCGGTGGCCGGTTCCATGGTAGCGCTCGTGATGTCGCCGTAGAGAATAACACCCGTGCCGGCGGGAATAGCCTCTCCGGCCTCGGCCAGCAGCGTGGTGGTGGCTACGGTTTCTCCATTTTCGCTGGCCTGGCCGCTCACGGTGTAGGCCGCGAGCCCCTCGGGCACCACGGTGGTGTAGGGCGCGCTGAAGGTGCCGATGTACTTGCCGTCCTCAATGCCCTGTGCTGCGTTGAGCGCGGGTTTGTATCCGGCGGGATAGTCGGTTTCCTCGAAGTAGAAATAGGAGGAACGGTTGGTGCCGCAGCCGTATGTGCCGGCGCCGGCATCGTGGTAGTTGTGACCGTTGTTGTCGCCGGCCATGAAGTAGAACATGGCGCCGTTGTTGTTACGGGCCTTTATGCAGAAACTGCCGAATAAGAACTGCTCCTTGTCGGCAGGTGTCTGTTCCGTCCACAGGTTGGGGGTGCAGTTGTGCTCCAGGGTGATGGCGGTGGCCAGGTTGTCGTAGGCGGCGGTGTGGCCGGTGTTGTTGCCGGCTATGCCGGTCTTGCCGTCGGCGTAGAATATGAGGTAGCCCGTGAGCGGGTTGACGAGGGCCACCTTGCCGTCAGCCAGTCTTTTGCATACGAATACATCCGAAAGGTCGTCGGCATCGTTCTCATAAACGGAGAGGCGCAGGTCGCTGCCCACCGTGTGGTATTGCATATAGGCGTAACCGCTTGTAAAGGTGTTGGTGTTCAGATATTTTGCTTTTATCTTATAGGCTTTGCCATCAGCGGGCAGGTTCACCTCGGTGGTGGCGTAATAGGCGTTGATGGCGTTCTCCATGGTCGTGATCTCGGCTTCGGTGACGTCTTCGCCGCTTATCAGGGCACTGGCTGCGTCGATGGCGTTTTGCAGTGTGGCCCGTGCGGCAGCGTTGGGATAGCCCGCGGCGTCGGCGTCGTGGGCGTTGAGCAAGCCTTCGGCTACCGTTGCCCGTTCCTTCAGTGCCACTTTGCGGAGTATCTTCAGTGCCGATTCGTACTGCTCGTCGCTCAGGAGCACCTGCTCGCTGTTTTCGAGCACCTTGCCGAAGGTCAGCTGGTTACCATCGTCGGGGGTGTTATAGCGGGTGTAGATGCCGTCGAGGCCGCTTGAGTTGTTCGAAAAGTTCAGGCGGTCGGTGTCGAGGAACTTCAGGTTGTAGTAGCCTGCCCGGGCGCTGTTGTTGACGGTCACGTATTCTATCAGGTCGGCCGAAGTGCTGAGAATGGCGCGGTTAGGGTTGTGATAAACGAATTGTCCGGCAGCCACGCTGTAGAGGTAGAGTCTTTCCTTATAGGTGATGAGGGCGAACTGCTGTTTGGTGTCCGAGGGGTCTTTGGTCACGCTGGCATAGTTGCCGTAGCCGCTGCCCGTGTAAGTGGAACCACACGTGGCCAGGTTGCCCTTGGGAGTGCCATCGGCGTTGTAGGGTGTGTAGAGCGCGCCGCGTGCGGCATCGTGGGTTGTGATGTGGTACACATACTTGTTGGTGGCCTCGTTCACATCGGTAGGGGCTGTGATGGGCGTGGTTGTGAATTGCGCCTTCACCGCGCCGCTTGCTGTCAGCAGCAGTGAGAGCAGAAGGGTAGAATGTTTCATAAAACGTTTGTAGTATAAGATAAATATTATTGGTTGAAATCCGTTGGGACGTATGGCGGAAGACGCTGTTGTACAGGTGTGCTCCCCGCAGAGCGTGGCAAAATTAACAAATTGGAATGACGCGTAATTACCCCCCCGTTTTTAACATTTTAACTTTTTATTTTTAACATTCGTTGCTGGTTATAGCGCACTGTGCTGTCAATGATTTTTACCGGTAAGATTTAACGTTTTTAACTTTCGACAAGGTTTTCTGGGGTGTTTTTTGTTAACGAACCTTATCGGCACGCGATAGCTCCCGGTTGCGGAGACGCCACCATTACTTGGAATTTTTATGCGAAGTAATGCTTTTTTACCGCGAATACGGACTTTGTTCATCACGAATACGGACTTTTCCCGGAAAACCATTACTTGCTTTCCGGAAATCCTGTCCGAAAGGCAAAAAAAGAGGGGCGGACCCGCATGAGTCCGCCCCTTGGCCATGAGCAAAGATACAACATTTTCCGCCCAGAAGCAAATAGTGTTAAAAAAGGCCAGGACCGGCTGCCGTCACTCAGGCATGGCCCGGAAGCGCCGGCATGCCTGCCGCTTATTGGCCGATGGCTCCGATAATATCGTTGACGTCGTTCACGCCGTGCTCGTCGAGCCAGCGGTTCATGCCGTCGATTACCTGGATGGTCGTGGTAGGGTCGATGAAGTTGGCTGTGCCGATTTCCACCGCCGAGGCTCCGGCCATGAGAAACTCTATGGCGTCGGTGGCGTTCATGATGCCGCCCAGTCCCACCACGGGTATTTTGACGGCGCGGGCCACCTGCCACACCATGCGCACAGCCACAGGCTTGACTGCCGGGCCGCTCAGGCCACCTGTCGAAATGCTCAGGCGCGGCCGGCGGCGCTCGATGTCGATGCTTATCCCCATGAGCGTGTTGATGAGCGACACGCTGTCGGCGCCTTCGGCCTCCACGGCCTGGGCGATGGAGGCGATGTCGGTAACGTTGGGTGAGAGTTTCACAATAAGCGTCTTGTCGTAGGCGCGGCGCACGGCGCGTACCACCGAGGCCGCTCCTTCGCAGGTTACACCGAAAGCCATGCCGCCGTTCTTCACGTTGGGGCAGGAAATGTTGAGCTCGATGGCGGGCACGCGTGGCAGTTCGGCAATGCGGGCGGCGCAGGCGGCATAGTCGTCGGGGGTATTGCCCGACACGTTTACGATGACATTCGTGTCGTAATCGGCTATTTGCGGATAGATGTTCGTGCAGAAGTGCTCGACACCCTTGTTTTGCAGCCCCACACAATTGAGCATGCCCGAGGCGGTCTCGGCCATGCGCGGATAATCATTCCCTTCGCGGGGCAGGAGCGTGGTGCCTTTCACAATGAAGCCGCCCAGGCGGTTGAGGTCTATGAGGTCGGCAAATTCTATGCCGTAGCCGAAAGTGCCCGAAGCCGTCATGACGGGATTCTTCAGCTCCAGGCGGTCAATTTTTACTTGGAGATTTGCCATTGCAGTTGATTGATGTTAAATACCGGACCATCCTTGCACACACAAACGTTGTGCCCTTCTTTATCTTTCTCTACGCAGCACAGGCAGGCCCCCATGCCGCAGGCCATCATGTTCTCGAGCGAAACCTCGCAGGGCAGGCCGCGCTCCGCCGCAAAGCGTGCCACGGCCATCATCATGGGCTTGGGGCCGCAGGTGGCCACGGCGTCGAAAGCCTCCGCCAGCACAGAGTGATTGGTCACGTAGCCCTTCTCGCCCATCGTGCCGTCTTCGGTGGTGACATGCACCTCGCCGTGCTCCCGGAAGAGGTCGAGCTGCATGAGGTCGCCGGCCGAGCGTCCGCCCAGCAGGAACACTGGCCGGTTACCGGCCTTTTTGAGGCAATACCCATAGTAGAGCAGGGGAGCGGTGCCTACACCGCCGCCCACGAGCAGCAGGCGCCGGCCCGTGCCCGCGGGGGTGCTGAAACCGTTGCCCAAGGGAAAGAGACAGTTGAGCCTGTCGCCGGGCTGCAGGGCCGAGAGGCGTGCGGTGCCCGGCCCTACGACATGTACGAGCAGCCATAACTCGTTCTTCCCGTAATCCACGAAGTTGATGCTGATGGGGCGGCGCAGGAACGTTTCGGGGGAGCCGTCCACGCGCACTTCTACGAACTGCCCCGGCTGCATCTCGGGCAGCGGTCCGTCCGGCTGGCTGAGGCGTAACAGCACGTAGTCTGCATGAGGGTGCTCCACGCCTGTTATAAGTAGGTTGGAAATGTATTTTTTCATTCTGATATGATATTGATGCGTTTTTTAGACTGAAATTTAAAGTCAGGATGTTGTTTATAATCCGCAAAGATAAGGATAAAATTTTAACCTGTCTATAATAGTCGGATTTATACGCGGTTTATAATATTCAACTAAAAACGGTCGTTTTCCTTAGTTCAGCCCTGCGTCAGACTTGAAGATTAAGCCTGAATGCAAAAATATTTATTTATTTGAATGGATAATTCCTGATAGTTTGAATTATTAGGGTATCTTTGTAAGGATTGTAATAATAATAAAAACAATTTTAAAGAGAATAAGATGAGTCTGTATAAAGATAATTTTTCACTTGAGATTTGTGCCGGTAGTTATGACAGTGCTTTGGCGGCGCTCGAGGGCGGTGCGCACCGCGTGGAATTGTGTGCGGCGCTCGGTGAAGGTGGACTTACTCCTTCGCAAGGACTGATAAGGGCTGTTGTGGCTTTGCCGGTGTTGCGCAAGCATATCTTGATACGTCCGCGCGGGGGCGACTTCCTGTATAGTGAAGCTGAGCAGGCATTGATGGTCGATGACATACGTTGTGCGCGGGATTTAGGGGCTGACGGCATTGTGGTGGGAGCTTTGACACCTGAGGGAGATGTGGATATGGCGGCCATGAAGCGGTTTGTGGAAGCGGCCAAGGGGATGGAAGTCACTTTTCACCGCGCCTTTGATCTTTGCCGGATGCCTTATGAGGCTTTGGAGCAAATCGTACAATTAGGATGCTCGCGCTTGCTGACCTCGGGGCAGGCTGCCACAGCATTGGCCGGAGTGCCGTTGTTGCGGCAATTGGTGGAGCGAGCTGCTGGCCGGTTGATTATTATGCCTGGAAGTGGTGTGAATGCGGAAAATGCCGCGCAGATTTTGCAGGCTACGGGAGCGTGCGAAATACACGCTTCGGCGCGGCGCCCGCGAACGAGTGCCATGATTTTTCGTCATGCTGGTGTTAGTATGGGGCAATCTTCAAATAATGAATACTCGCGTCTGGAAACTTCTGCGGAGGAAGTCAGGAAAATTATTTCTTCGTTGTGAGATTTATGTAATTGCTTGTTTATTAATGGATAGAATCGTGTCGGGAGAAAACTTGTTGCTTGTGGACGAAAAAAATAGCGTAAAAAAATGCCCGAAAATTTTGCGCGTATCGCAAAAAGTCGTACTTTTGCATCGCTTTTGAGAAAGAACAGGGCGCTTAGCTCAGCTGGTTCAGAGCGTCTGCCTTACAAGCAGAGGGTCGGCGGTTCGAATCCGTCAGCGCCCACACAAATAAAAAAGTTCTTCTCGAAGGTCTCTTGTAGTAAGGGCGCTTAGCTCAGCTGGTTCAGAGCGTCTGCCTTACAAGCAGAGGGTCGGCGGTTCGAATCCGTCAGCGCCCACACTTACATACAGGAAATATTTACAGGGCGATTAGCTCAGCTGGTTTAGAGCGTCTGCCTTACAAGCAGAGGGTCTGCGGTTCGAATCCGTCAGCGCCCACACAATTAAAGATGCTGATTTTCAACGTAAGTTGTTTAATTGGTGTCTTTTTATTTTTTTACGCACCTTGAACAGATTGGGGCGCATAGTAAAAATGGGGTCAATGTAAAAACTTTCAGATGAATTTTGTAAATTTGCAATCTATCACGCGTAAGCGTAGACATTAGCAAGTGATGGAGAAATCCATAAATAGGTCTGTATGAATAAAATTCATACTTTATGAGAGGCATACGCCACCGTATATATTTAGTAGTAACTCCGCACAATAACAACAGTTCGCGGGGCAGCCGTATCTACGACTATTTTCAGCTTGTTGCCATTGTGCTGAGCCTTGTGCCATTAGCATTCCGTCAATACACTCCTTTCTTTGCTGCTATAGAATGTAGTTGCGTCAGTCTTTTCATATTGGATTATATCCTTCGATGCCTGACGGCAGATTATAAAATGGGGAAAGGTTGGGTTAGCTTTTTGCTGTACCCAATAACACCTATGGCAATTATTGATATGCTCTCAATATTGCCTACTTTCTCAGTTGTAAACGAAGCCTTCCATCTGTTCAGGATAACCCGCCTGTTCAAGATATTCAGGTTGCTCAAATTCGGACGTTATTCAAGGGAACTGGCAATCTTGATACAAGTGCTTAGAGAGCAACGATCGGTATTGTTATCCGTTTTAACGCTTGCTTTATTTTATATCATACTGACGGCATTACTTATGTTTACCGTCGATGATAAATTTGAAAACTTTTTCGATGCCTTGTATTGGGCAACCTCTGCGTTAACAACGGTGGGATACGGCGACGTATATCCACATAATGATATTGGCAAGATAATCAGTATGCTGTCGTCACTTGTAGGAGTTGCAATCATAGCATTACCATCCGGCGTAATAACGGCAAGTTATCTGCAAACCGTAGAAAAAATAAAGCGTAATAAGAAAAACGATACTGAATGATATGGCATGGCGATACAGAAAACGTGTTAAAGTAGCTCCCGGCGTTTACATGAACATAAATAAAAGTGGCATCAGTACATCTGCCGGTGTGCGCGGAGCAAGCGTAACATTTGGAAAAAATGGAACCTATCTCAATACCGGTATTCCGGGCACAGGATTCTATGACCGACAGAGAATAGGGAAACCATCTGCGCCTCGCGTCAATTATGCTACGTCCCCCTCCGCTTTCAGGATTCACTCGAAGGGTACGTATACTTTTGCTGCATTTCTATGTGGCTTTGTGGCTTTTGCATGCACTGCTGTCGCTCCATTTGGTCTTATCGGCACTTTTATATTCGGAGCAGGTGCGTGGGCCAATCTATCCAACAGAAAAAAGTATTATGGGAACAATACGGTAGAATCTGAGGAGTGTCCGTCATTCATAACAGATGCAAAGAAAGCTCTTGCCAAGTCTGCCGATGAAAGACAAAAAAAGATTCTGTCGAATTTCATCAATACGGTAGAAACCATTGACTCTATTGAGGATGAAGAATATATCCTCGGAATGTTAAAAAAGAAACCGGCCAAGAATGCCGAACTTATCAGCGCTCATTCCGCAGAGTTGGCTTCGCTCAAAAGGCGTCTCGAGTCAACGAAATACGACGTTGACAGCTCTGCGCCATCCGATGTTCTGGCCCTCTACGAGAAGTCGTGCCAATCTTTTGAGCTGCTGCTTAGTTCACAAAAGATATGGATTCAAACTTCCAAATCCCCAAATATGGAAGTCAAATCCTCAGCAGCCTCTATTGTCGAACTAAAAGAAACCAATTTCGGAGTCGGAGTATTCAACTATATAAAATCCAGATTTGATGTACCCATCATTCCTGTCGGCAATCAGTTGCTCTATCTCTATCCCGAATATGCAATATTATCCACTTCTCCGAGTCTATTTGAGATTGTTGACTACTCAAACATTTCGATGATATATACTTCTATCAGGTTCAATGAACCGGGTGTATATCCGACAGATGCAGAGAAAATCGGCACCACATGGGAATATGTCAATAAGAACGGAGAACCCGACCGCCGATACGCCCGCAACCGCCAAATAGCAGTTGTAAGATACGGAGGAATCCATCTTACGGTTAAGGGCAAGACGGCTGTCACCTTCCAAGTAAGCAATGCCCACTTGGCCGATGATTTTTGCACCAGTTTCAATAGGCTCGCCGGAACCGTCAAAGCCAATTCTAAAGAATCATCGGCAAGTGTGTCGGGGCCTATCTCCGTTACGACAAATCTTGTTGCCGAGACTAATTTCTCACTTGCAGAGGTCATTCAAGCTGCCGACAGACTATTCCAGTGTTTGGTTGACATGGCTACCGATAGACAGGTCGTTGAGGCTTTGGACAACCAAAGACAGCTTGAAAAGGCACTTGAATTAGATCAGATAGGCGGTGGTATAATAGACAAACGACTCGCTGTTGTTGCCGTAACCGACCTCGTTAAGTGCTTTGACAGGTTAGGACACCGCCCTGACATGTCGACCGACGAAGGATGCGCCATTGGCATTGCATTGGCGCGTATCATCTTGCCTGATAATGAAATCTGGAACAACCAATCGCAAATGCAGACCGCTGAAGGGCAAAAGCTGCTCGCAGATTGCTACAATCTGGTAAAAGACAATTTACACATCGAATTTGAGCCGGATAAGTTCCTTCTCATCGAAATGCTCAGGCATGAGGGCGTTGACGAGGAAACAATAAACAAGTGGGCCGTTTTATTGTACCGTTACGCACTTCTGATTGCCAAGGCCGACGGCCATCTTTCCGATACCGAGCAGAAGTGGCTCACCAATATTCTCAGTTTTACTAAGAATGGAGGAGCTAACACAACCCACTACAATATCACATCAAAGAAGGTGACTCTCCCTCCGGGGCTTGATCCATTGTTTGCAGATGTTGCACGATACATTGTTTCGTCCAATATAGGATCCACGTCCTCTATTCAGCGTCGTTTTGAAATTGGCTACAGCCGTGCCGGAAAAATTATGGACCAGCTGGAGCAGCTCGGAGTTGTAAGCCCATTACAAGGTGCCCGGCCCCGTACCGTCCTTATGGACTCTTTGGCGTTGGACGAACTTCTCAGTACCGGCAGCTCTACGATTGACATTGTTGAGGAAGTGCCTTCTTCTATTGAGGTAGAGCATCCCATATATAAACCCGAAGGGGGGCAAAAACGAACAATCTCCAATCCTATGAAAGAATTGGAGAACCTTATAGGTTTGGCAGGTGTGAAGACCGAAATAACCAATATCTACAATCTCGTCAAGGTACAGAAAGTCCGTGCTGCTAAAGGTTTGAATGCCCCGGACATCTCATATCATTGTGTCTTTACCGGCAATCCTGGCACAGGAAAGACCACCGTGGCCCGACTGGTTGCTCAAATCTATAAGAAACTGGGTATTCTCAGCAAAGGTCATCTCGTCGAGACCGACCGTTCCGGCCTTGTTGCTGAGTATGTGGGGCAGACCGCAGTCAAGACCAATAAAATCATTGATTCTGCTCTCGACGGAGTATTGTTCATTGATGAAGCATACTCTCTCGTTCAAAATGGACGTGGCAACGATTATGGCTCTGAAGCGATTGCCACCCTCCTGAAAAGGATGGAAGACAACCGTGACCGTCTTGTCGTTATCCTCGCCGGATATTCCGACGAGATGAAGCAATTTATTGATTCCAATCCGGGCCTTCAATCGCGCTTCAACCGTTATATTCATTTTGAAGATTATTCAGCTGAGGAGTTATCCTCCATTTATGAGTTCAACCTCTCCAAGTACGACTACAGGATGACTCCGGAGGCATCTGCGGCAATCAAGGAAGTGATGGAGGAGGCTGTAGCCAACAAGGACAAGAACTTCGGTAACGCCCGTTTTGTCCGTAACCTGTTCGAGAAAACCCTCGAACGTCAGGCCAAGCGTCTCGCATCATCCTCCCTTTCATCCATAACGGAGGAAGTTCTTGTTAAGATTACCAAGGAAGATGTAGGATAGATAATCAGAAGCAAATGATTTTTCCGGCAAGAGGTAGTTGGCACTGCGCCCGCTTTCTTCGCCTTTCCATGAGGTTGACTTGCGGTCGTGAGCTTGATTGTATAGTTTCAGTATACATGTAACACCAGATGATCAGCCTCGCTTCAGCGATATTCTCGCCCTCTGTTGGGAAGGTATTGCGGATTATTCAGCTGGAGGAAGGTGCGTACATATTATTTTATTACGGAAAATAACAAAACGAAGGTAAAGAAGACACTTACGCGCGCGTAAGCGCTTTTTGTATTTTATCATTCAGTAGGTCGTAAATGATTGTTGTTTAATTGATTCGGCTGAAAGATAGGACGTTCTTATATTCAGTTGGAGCGATGGACTTCCGTCGCCCGGGCTGGTAAAAAAGTCCGTATTGGTGTGCCGAAAAGCATTACTTGGAATTTTTCCGCGAATACGGACTTTTTTAATTCCAAGTAATGCTTTTCGGGCACAAGGTAGTGTTTTTTGAAAAACACTTGAACGGCGGCTCCAACGGATTGTGTCCATCCCGAGAGACCGTATTTCCCAGCAAAATAGCGGCTGGAATTTCAAAATGGCATAAGCGGGAGGACTTCTGACGTGTTGGCTGAAATCTTTAATCCTATCATTCAGTATAAGTATTCTATAAGTCAATTGTTTAAGATAGACTGAATGATAAAAACATAAACATCGTTACACGCGTGTATATAGCACCGGAGCCAAGACGCTATGGAGAAACATACGTTCAGCCGGTTGTGCCAGCTGTGCATTTCCTCTATTGCCGTCGGAGCGCAATTGTTGCAATATTTCTATAAAGATATTTCATGACGGGGCGTTTGGTAGTTAGATTTGCAGAATCTATAATAAGTGCAAATTTATATTAATAGTCAATATTTTTAATTGAAAATTAAGCAGATTCTAAAATTAAAATGTAAATTTGTGACTAATTAGATTCTAACCTTACTCCACTTACCATGTCTTTCCGCTATACAACCTCTTTATTGCTTTGCTTTATTGTGTTGTCTACTTCCGCAGCTTATGGGCGGAAGAAGAATAAGCACAGCCGTTATGACACAGGAGCGGCCTACGTCATAGAGCCGGACCAGATGGTTGCCAAGGCCGTGCAGGAAAGGTTGGTGGCGCGTATGCCTTCGTTGGAAGAGAAGGGCAAAGGAAAAGGCCATATCAATATGCACACCCGCGAAGGGATTGATGTCAGCCACTACCAAGGCCGCATAGACTGGAATCAAGTGGCGGGTGGTGCCCGTATATCCTATGCCTATATGAAGGCTACAGAAGGGGCTACGTATGTTGACGATACCTACCGCTACAATATTTCTGAGGCTAAACGTGTGGGATTAAGCGTGGGAAGCTATCATTTTTATCGTCCGAACGTGAGTCCGCAAGTGCAATTCCAAAATATAAAGAACAATATACTTGCCGAGGAGCAGGACTTGGTGCCTATCATAGATATAGAGCATCGGGGGAATGTTTCCGAAACAAAATTTATCGCAGATCTTGCCGAGCTTATCAGGCTCGTAGAGGCGCATTATGGTAAAAAGCCTTTGCTTTATTCCTATCAGAACTTTTATAATCGGCACTTGGCTGGAAAATTCAAAGGTTATCACTGGATGATTGCCAAGTACGACCAAAGTTCACAACCGCGTCTGAATGATGGCAAGGATTATATTATGTGGCAGTATTCCTCTACCGGCAGTATTCCGGGCATTAAGGGGAATGTGGACCGCAGTCGTCTCATGGGCAATTTCTCATTAAAGCAGGTTGGGCTTTAAGCAATTCTTTTTTGCGGTATGTTGTTGCAAGTGGTGTTTTGTGGCGTTGCAAATGTAATATTGTATGTTCCGCCATCTGTATGCCGTGTGCTTTTGTCCGGACTTAACGGACTTTGTTTTTCCCGTTTGGGCCGCTGAACTTTATTTGCGGAGGAATGCCTGAAGATACAAAGAGCCAACTAATCCGCAATTAATAAAAAGCGTGAATTAGTTGGCTGATTTTTATGTTGCTTACAGATTTTCTCCTTTATTCCTATTCGAAGCGGATGGCCTTGGCCGGTTTGATGCGCGAGATGACGAAACTCGGAATAACCAATGCCAGCACGCAGATAAGGAGTGTAACGACATTAATGCCGATAATCCAGAGAGGTTCGAAAGCTACCGGTGCCGCTGTCACATAATATTTGGCCGGATCGAGTTTGATTATCTGCCAGTGTTGCTGGATGGCTGTAATGCCAAGTCCCACAATGTTGCCGAAAAACAAGCCGCGCAGTATGATGAAAGCCGCGTAGTATATGAAGGTGTGGCGTATGCGTGTGTTGGTGGCGCCTAATGCTTTCAGCACGCCGATAGTTTGTGTGCGTTCGAGGATGAGTATGAGTAAGCCGCTGATCATGGTAAAGCCGGCAACGCCAGCCATCAGCGCGAAGATGACCCATACGTTGAAGTCCAGCAGATAGAGCCATTGTACGACCGAGGCTGTCCGCGGGTTTTCCTTGACCGACATGGAGTTGTAAGGCACGCCGTAGCGGTCGGTCTTTCCGTTGACCAGGGCTCCCACATTGGCTTGCAGACGGTCCACTTTGTCGAAGTCGTTGGCATAGAGTTCTATCGTGCTGCATTGGTCTTCCTCCCAACCGTTCAGGCGGTTAACCGTCTGGAGGTCGCCCCATACGAAATAATTGTCAAACTGCTCCAGGTTTGTTTCGTAGAGACCTGTAATGGTGAAACGACGTAGCTTAATGTCATCGGCAATGAAGTAAGTGTATACGCGGCTACCGACTCTCAGTCCGAGCTCCTGTGCCTGTCTTTGTGAAATAAGCACCTCGTTCCGCCCGGCTTCTGTGCCGAATTTCGGCAACCTTCCCGCGACGAGCTGGCTACGGATAAACCCTGTGTCGTAATTGGCATCCACGCCTTTGAGTACGATGGTATGAAAGGCATCTTCTGTCTTCAATATTCCCATTTTCTGCGAGACGCGTTCGGCGCGGGCCACTTCAGGCAGGCTCTTCAGTGCTGCCAGCAGTGTTTTATCGGTTGCAATGGGGTAGCTCTCGGGCGACGACAGAGAATGCAAGTCGAGCACTTCCACATGGGAGGTGAAACCGGTCAGTTTACTCCTCACTTCCCGCTGATAGCCTTTTACTACAGCAATGGCTATGAGCATAGTGGCGAGACCTATGGCTACGCCGATAGTCGCTATCCGGATGGCAAGTCCTGTAGCTTTACGTTTTTTGTCGTGCGAGGCAGAGGTGTAAAAGCGCCTTGCTAAGAAATAAGTCAGTCCCATGCAAATTTGTCAGGGCAAGGATTTTCAAGAGTGTTTCAGTTATTGTTTTTCCCGGCCGGGGTAGGCTTCGAGCGCCTTTTGCAGAACGGTGAGCGCTTTCGTGAGGTCTTCCTTGTTGAGCACGTAGGCTATGCGTACCTGGTTGCGGCCGGCCCCCGGTGTGGTATAGAAACCGGCAGCCGGTGCCATCATGACCGTCTGTTTCTCGTACTCGAAGTCGGTGAGGCACCAAGCGCAGAATTTCTCGCTGTCGTCTACCGGCAGCTTGGCCACTGTGTAGAATGCTCCCATGGGGATGGGAGAGTATACGCCGGGGATGCGGTTGAGGCCGTCGATGAGGCATTTGCGGCGTTCCACGTATTCGTCGTAAATTTCGCGGGCATAATTCTCGTCGGCGTCAAGGGAGGCCTCGGCCACAAGCTGTCCTACGAGCGGCGGACTCAGGCGGGCCTGGCAAAACTTCATGACGGCTGTCCGTACGGCTGCATTTTTGGTGATGAGGGCACCGATGCGGATGCCGCATTCGCTGTATCGTTTCGACACGGAGTCGATGAGCACCACATTGTCCTCGATGCCCTCCAGGTGGCAGGCAGAGATATAGGGCGAACCGGTGTAGATAAACTCGCGGTACACTTCGTCGGAGAAGAGGTAAAGGTCGTATTTCTTCACGAGGTCGCGTATCTGGTTCATTTCCCGCCGTGTGTAGAGGTAGCCCGTAGGGTTGTTGGGGTTACAGATAAGGATGGCGCGCGTGCGCTCGTTGATAAGTTCCTCAAACTTCTCGACTTTAGGTAACGCGAAGCCTTCCTCGATGGTTGTGGCTATGGTCCGTATCTTCGCACCGGCCGATATGGCAAAGGCCATGTAGTTGGCATAGGCCGGTTCCGGCACAATGATTTCGTCACCGGGATTGAGGCACGAGAGGAATGCGAATAGCACGGCCTCGGAGCCGCCGGCTGTGATGATGATGTCGTCGGCGTCGAGGTGTATGTCGTAGCGCTTGTAATACCCGGTGAGCTTTTCACGATAGCTCCTGAATCCTTGGCTTGGGCTATACTCCAGCACTTTGCGGTCAATATGCCGCAGGGCATCGAGGCCGGCGTCAGGTGTAGGCAAGTCGGGCTGTCCGATGTTGAGGTGATACACATGCACACCCCTTTCTTTGGCCGTTGTGGCCAGCGGTGCGAGTTTGCGGATGGGCGATTCCGGCATTTCTATAGCCCGTTCTGAAATATTTGGCATTTCGGCTTGTCTGCTGTTTGTGGTGGTTACCTTTTTACAATCCGGCCCGTTACGCGGGCTCGCCGCACAGACGGTATGTGGCGTTTGTGGTAGTCCGTGTGTTCCGGCTGTTACTATGATATGCAAAGGTGTGCATTTCTGAGCAATTTTGCAACATTTTCAGACATTATTTTTCTATGGGAAATCACTCGCGCCGGGGCAGAGGAGAAGCCTCCTTTCTTTTTGTACAGCTGATGGCTACTGGAGTGTAACGCCGGTCTTTTGTAGAAAAAGTGGGAAGGCATGCCACAAAAGTGGGAAGCAACCCCACAAAAGTGGCATGCCTTCCCACAAATGCTGCGGGGCAGTGTGTGTCCGTTGTTACAGCTTGTGGGGAGCGGGACATCAGTAGTGCGGCCAATGCCTCCGTTCAGTGTCGGCCTTGTGTCTGTTCGGCCCGCCACAATCGTTCGGCCAGGGCGCTCAGAGCCTTTCGCGCCGGTTTGCCCGTTTCGGTGAGGGGCAACTGTGTGGTGGCAAAGAAATGGCGCGGCAGGGCGTGGCGGCTGAGCACGTTGCGGCAGCGTTCCCTGATGGGGCCGGCTTCTTCCGGCCGACCTATATATAATAAGGTGAGTGCCTGCCCGAGCTCTTCGTCGGCCACGGCTGTGAGCCGGAAGTCGCAGTCGAGGCACGGCTGTAGTTGCCGTTCCAGTTCTTCAATCTGGAATTTCAGTCCGCCGGAGCATACCACATTGTCTTTGCGCCCCAGGATGATAAAGGTGCCGTCCGGGAGTATTTCCGCCAGGTCGTTTGTGTGCAGCTGCTCCACTCCTATGTATGGCGCGCTGACCACGAGGCACCCCTCGGCGTTGGTACTCACCGTCACTCCGGGCAAGGGCGTGTAAGCCTCTTCGGGGTGGACGCTAAGGCGGCGCAGGGCAATGTGCGAGAGCGTTTCGGTCATGCCGTAGGTGCTCCACACTGCGCCGGGGAAGTCGCGTAGTGTGTGCGCCAGGCTTTCGCTCACGGCTCCGCCACCGACGATGAGGTGGCGTATGCGGCGCAGCAGCGCCGCCTCGCGCGGCACTCCGAGCGACCGGCTCACCTGCATGGGCGTCATGGCGGCGAAGCTGGGGGCGCTGTGCAGATGGGCGAGAGGATGGCTGCCGGGGGCCACGGGGATAAGGCGCAACCCGCAGGTCAGGGCTCTGACGGCTTGCATTTTGCCTGCAATGTAGTCGAGCGGCATGCAGAGCAGGGCTGAACTGCCGCGGGATATTTTCAGAAACCGGCAAGTGGTCTGTGCGCTGGCTGCCATGTACTTCTTGGAGACCTGCATAAGGCGCGGCGCCCCCGTGGAGCCCGAAGTGTTTACCGGCAGGGTTGGTGTGTCGTCATGCCATTGGCGCTCGAACAGGCGCACTTGCTGCACGAATGCCCGCTGCCGCTCGTTGGCGTTCCATAGGCAGTCGCCCGCTATATGGAGGGTGGTTTGCTGAAAGTTATCGGTGAAAAGCATGCCCGTTCCGAGTCCTTGCGGCCTTGCTGCGCTTTGCGGATGGAGGCACTGCTCTTCTTCCAGTAACCGGGCCGTCCATTGCGCTATGGCGTTGAGCCCGATGTTGCTTTCCAGTGCGCTCGTTATCCAGTAGGGAATGTCGCGCAGCCGGGCCTCGGTTATCCATTCTTCTGCTCCGCGAAAACCGCCGTGCAGCGACGGTTTCAGTATGATGTATTGCGGTTTGATGGTGTCGAGCAATTGTCGCTTCAGCGTCGGGTCGTTCACTCCGATGAGCTCTTCGTCGAGCGCCACCGGCAGGGGCGTGAGGCGGCAGATGCGCCCCATCTCTTCCCAATGGCCGGCCCGTATGGGCTGCTCTATGCTGTGCAGGTCATGGCGGGCCAGCAGTTCCAGTTTGCCCAAGGCCTCTTCGGGGCTGAAGGCGCCGTTGGCGTCTACGCGCAGTTCCACGGTGTCGCGGTCGTAGCGGGCCCGCAACCGGCGTATGAGCTCCAGTTCGCTTTCGAAGTCGATGGCCCCGATCTTCAGTTTCACGCAGCGGAACCCTTCCTCCAGTTTCTGCTCCATGCGGGCGAGCATCTCCTCGTAATTGCCCATCCACACCAGGCCGTTGATGGGAATGCCCGTCTCACCGCGTGCAAAAGCCGTGTCGTAGTGGTGTAGATAATCGCCGTGTGCCATCGAGGCCATGAAGGAGCGCTCGGCCGTTTCCAGTCCGCAGAGAATGGAAGGGTAGGGGCGGAGGGCTTCATAGTCTATGCCGCGTCGGCACTGATAGTCGGCGAGGCAGGCGCGCAACCGTTCCTCGTAGTGTGCGTCATAGTCGCACGAGAGGTCGAAGAGCGGGGCACACTCGCCGATGCCTTGGCTGTGAGGAAACTCCTTGGCCGTGACCACAACATACCACGTGCGCCGTTCGCGGTATGTGCCCCGCGAAGTGCCCGCCGGCTCTTTGAAATGAAAGGTCCGGGGAACTACTCTGACGCGGAGTGTGCAATCTTTCAAATCCATAACTTACGGAAGTTTGGGATACTTGGAAAAGTCGGGCTTGCGCTTTTCGAGGAACGCGCGGCCCCCTTCCTGTGCCTCGTCGAGCAGATAGTAAAGCATCGTGGCGTCGCCGGCGAGTTCCTGTATGCCCGCCTGGCCGTCGAGCTCGGCGTTCAGGCCTGCCTTGATCATGCGCAGGGCCAGCGGCGAGTGTTCCATCATCTTCTCGGCCCATTCCACAACCTCGTCCTCGAGGCGCTCGGCCGGTACCACCTTGTTGACCATGCCCATCTGCTCGGCTTCGGCTGCACTGTATTGGCGGCAGAGAAACCATATCTCACGCGCTTTCTTTTGCCCTACGATGCGGGCGAGGTACGACGCGCCGAAACCGGCATCGAACGAGCCGACTTTTGGTCCGGTCTGTCCGAAAATGGCGTTCTCCGAAGCAATGGTCAGATCGCATACGAGGTGCAGCACGTGGCCGCCGCCGATGGCGTAGCCGTTTACCATCGCTATGACGGGCTTGGGAAGGGAGCGTATCTGCTTCTGCACGTCGAGCACGTTGAGGCGGGGTACGCCGTCGCCACCAACGTAGCCGCCACGGCCCTTTACGTGCATGTCGCCGCCGGAGCAGAAGGCTTTGTCGCCGGCACCGGTCAGCACGACAACGCTTACGTCCTGCGCCTCGCGGCAGTAGCGCAGCGCGTCGCCGATTTCGGCGACGGTGAGCGGCGTGAAGGCGTTGCGGTAGCGCGGGCGGTTGATGGTGATGCGGGCTATGCCGTTGTAGTTGTCGAATAGAATTTCCTCATATTCCTTGATTGTGGTCCAGTTTCTCATATACGTTGTTTTTATAATCAGACAAGTGTAGTCTCTCTTAAATGAATATTTCTAAAATAAGGGCGGTGCCGCTTTCGCGCAGCACCTCTTCAATCTGCGCTTCCGCCTCTTCCGCATTTTGCGCGCGGAGGTAGCGGAGCCCGTAGGTGGCGGCGAGGCCTTCTGCCGTAGTGTGGTGTGCTGCGGCGATGTATTTGCCGAGTGCCGGCGACGCATCAAGGCCCGGCAGGGAATGGAAGATGCTGCCGCCGCCGTCGTTGAACAGCACAATGCGCAGGTTCTCCGGTAACTGCTCGTTCCACAAGGCGTTTTGGTCGTAGAAGAAACTCAAATCACCAATAAAGACAAGATTCAGCCCCTTACTTGCCAGCGCATGGCCGACTGCGGCTGACAGACTTCCTTCTATGCCGTTGACACCGCGGTTACAGAACACAGGAACGAGGCCTCCCTCAAAACATTTTGCAGCCGTCCTGACACTGGTACTGTTAGCCAGATGCAGGGCTGCAAGGTGTGCTTTCTGATGGCGGATATGCCGGGCAAAGGCGTGCATGACCTTTGCTTGTGCGGCGTCTTTTGCAGATGATGAAGAGTTTATTTCACCGTTGGCGGCACTAATGGCTTCTTCAAGCAGCTGCTTCGCACAGGCTACGCTGTCGTGCCGCGGCAATTCTGCGGCCAGTTGACGGAGTGCGGGAGTAAGTGCCGACTTAACGAGGACGGACAGATGGCGGAAAGTGTCAGGACAAGTCTCGTCGGGAGCTATCCGGATGACACGGCAGGCAGACAGCCGGCGAATTTGCCGTTTGAGGGTTTTGCCGATGAGGTTCCCACCGATGTGTACGATAAGGTCTGGCTGTAGCGCCTCTGTCAGCGCGGGGTTTTCCTCTATTGCCGCCATGCGCCGGCTATGCGGCTGGTTGCCGATGAGTTCCGGAATGACGAGCAGACTATCATTTTTTTCGATAGTGGCTATCGCCGGATCGTTGGGAAACTCGTATTGCCCCACCACCAGTAGCGGTAACCGTGCGCCGCTTATTGCCGTCATGACTTCGTCTGGCAGAGGGCGTTCGGCAATAGGTTCTATATATTTGATGATAGACACTTCCGGCAGACTGGTAACTGTAAAATTGAAAAGAGGCTCTGTTACGGGGACGTTGATATGTACCGGTCCGCCGCCATTACGGTGCAGAGCCATAAGCGCCTCGCTGATGGTGCGCCGGCACCACCATGCGGCTTCGCTCTCCGGCATGGTGTCGTCCGCCGGTTCATTCAGCGTATATGTAGGGGCGTATGGAAGAAATGCTCCATTTTGTGTGAGCGTTTGTCCGTCGAGTTGATTGATCCATTGTGGCGGACGGTCGGCCGATATGACTACGAGCGGTAAGTGGCGGAAGCTGGCCTCCGCCACACCGGGGAGGGTGTTGAGCAAGGCGGAACCGGATGTTACGCACACCGCTACGGGTTGCCGGCAGGCTGTGGCGATGCCGAGCGCTACGAAGGCGGCGCTGCGCTCATCGGTTACGGGGTGTATGTGCAGGCCGGTGTGCTCTACGAAATTATGTATGAGCATGGCGTTGCGCGAGCCGGGACAAGCCACAACATGGCGCACGCCGTAGTGTGGCAGTAGGGCCGTCAGCAAATTGACATGATACTTGTTACAGAACATGATGGCGTTCTTGATACGGGTAAGTAGGTTCTTTTCTTGTCGGGCTATCGGTGCTTGTCAGCCAATAAGGGGGAGGCAAGCAGGTCTTTCATCGTGTGCAGTTTGCGGCATGTTTCCTCCCATTCCGCCTCTTCAGTGCTGGCCGGCAGCAAGCCTCCGCCTGCGTAGAGGCAGGCTTGACCCTGGAGCAGCTCCATACAGCGGAGCGACACGTAGAAACTCGTGTGGCCGTGCAACGATAGCGGACCGCTGAAGCCGGCGTAGTAGCGGCGTGGTGTGTGTTCGGCTGCTGCAATAGTACTGAGCGCAGCTGTGCGGGGGGTGCCGCACACAGCCGGAGTAGGATGCAGCCGGTTGAGCAGTGTGCCGAGGCCAATACCGTTTCTCAGACTAAAACTGAGGTCGGTTCGCAGGTGCACCACATTGGCCGCCGGTATGGGATAGACTTCCGATAGCCGCAGATCGTCGGCAATGCCGGCCAGTTGCTGTACGATGAATTCCGTCACGAGGGCCTGTTCTGTCTTGTTCTTGTAGCTCCAGGCGCCGATGCTCAGGGCCTCTGGTGTGTGAGGCATGGTGCCTGCCAGTGACATGGTGTGCCAGCGGTGCGGCGCTATGGTGTCGGCTGCCAGCAGTGTTTCGGGGGTAGCTGTGAGCCAGCATCCGGTTTGCGGAGTGTACCACATGCCAACGTAGCTGTGCGGATAGCGCCGGCAGGCCTCCAGGAAGAGGCGGAGCGGGCTTTGCCGGGCCTCCGGCGCCAGTGGCTGTGATTCGCAGCGGGCGTAGACCACCTTGCGCACCAAACCTTCTGCGAGATGACGTTTGCAGACGGCAAATCCTGCGGCATAGGCTTTACGTTGCCCGGCATTGCCGCCCCCGGGGGCCTGCCGCCCCATTGGGATGAAGGGCTGGTGGAACTCTCCGGCCGCAGCGAGCGGGTACCGCACTAAAATGTCGGGATGGATGAGTACAACCGGTGTGTCGGGCGTGATGTGAAAGGGGGCGGCCACGAAGCCTTGTTTGCCTTCCAATGCAGCAAACGACGCCACTGTTCCAGGGGCGTCGTGTTGTGCTATGTAGGTGAAATCAGCCGTGTCGGGCAGATGGTAGAGAGCGTATGCTTCGGGTCGGCTGATTTCGTGATGTTGTTCCGTTGTGGCGGAGATGTCAATATTCATAGTTGACAGAGGCCACTTGTCCCTCCGGCGTGTGATAATTGCAGAGGTCAGTGTTACCGTTTCGGGTACTGTATTCGAAATGAATGGTATAGTTTTTGTCGGGCTGTGAAGGATAGCTTGCGCTGATGCTCTTGACAAGATTTTTCGTAGGCAGTCCGAGCAGTCCGGCATAGTAGAGATGTTCCAGTCCCAGGCATCCCAGTTCCTTGGATATGGCTTCGGGCAGGAGGCCATTGCTGTTGGGCAGGTCAGACGGCAGCAATGTGAGCGAGACCGGCTCGCCGCCCGCTTCCTTGTATTCTATGCCGGTGATGTTGCCGTTGGTGTGAGTGAAGCGCCCGCTGCTGGTGTATTGCTGGGCTTGTCCGAAACTATTTTCAAAAATAGTCTTTTCCCATTCCGCCAGATGACCGTCGCGGTAGTAGAACTTATAGATGTTGCGGTTGACGGTCATCCGTTCAATATAGCCGTCGGCATTGAGGGTGACCATGGTTTTCTCTCCACTTGAGTTGTATACATCGATGCCGTCGTGGCGGTATCCCAGTTTGCTGGTGTATGAGAAAGAGCCGTCGATGGTCGTGCTCGGATCGCGCACGATGCCGCTGGCCTCCACCAGGCGACCGTCGGAATAGCTGAATGTCCAGTCGTAGCTTTGGGTCTGTCCGCCGCGGTGTCGGATGGTGCGCACATTGCCGGCCCCGTTGCCGGGGAGTTTCGGCCTCATGGCGGGCGGGTCGTCGTCCGAGCACGATGTGGCCGCAATGCCGGCCATGCAGACTGTCAGCAGGGTGGAGCCCCACCACGAACTTATGTGTTGAAGGATAGTTGCCATGATATTCTTCTTTTAAAGAGGTTATACGTTCCACAAACTTACGGAAAAGTTTTGGAAGAACGGCTCTTTGTTGATATTTATTAACTTACTGCCCAGTGGCGCTTAGCCCACCACCTTTTTGGCCTCTTCCCAAATGGCATCCATTTCGGCGAGTGTCATGTCGGTGAGTTGGCGCCCCTGTTTGAGCGTGTGTTCCTCCAGGTAGTTGAACCGGCGTGTAAATTTTCGGTTGGTGTGTTCGAGCGCGTTGTCGGGGTTTATCTTGTAGAGGCGGGCGGCGTTGATCAGGCTGAAGAGCACATCGCCAAACTCGGCTTCGGCTTTTTCTTTGTTCATGTCGGAAACCTCGGCTTCAAATTCCGAGATTTCTTCCTTTACCTTTGCCCAAACCTGCGAGCGTTCCTCCCAGTCGAAGCCCACGTTGCGCGCTTTGTCCTGTATGCGGTAGGCCTTGATGAGCGAGGGCAGCGCCTCCGGCACGCCGGCCAGCACACTCTTGTTGCCATCCTTTTCGCGTTGCTTGAGTTGCTCCCATTGCTCGCTCACCTGTTGTGGCGTGGCGGCCTGGCTCTGTGCGCCGTCGGCCGTCGGAAAAACGTGCGGGTGGCGGAATATGAGTTTGTCGCAAAGCTGGTTGCAAACGTCGGCTATGTCGAAATCACCGGTTTCCGAACCTATTTTGGCGTAGAAGCATACGTGGAGCAAAACGTCGCCCAGTTCCTTGCAGATGTCCTTGCGGTCACCTCGCATAAGGGCGTCGCAGAGTTCGTAGGTCTCCTCTATCGTGTTGGGACGCAGACTTTCGTTGGTTTGCTTGCGGTCCCACGGGCATTTCACCCTGAGCTCGTCGAGCACGTCGAGCAGGTGGCCGAATGCGGCCATTTTCTCTTCTTTGGAGTGCAGTTGGTGGTTCATTTCTGAGCGTTCTTATTTATAACAGGGCAAAGTTACGATTTTTCTCTCTAAGCCGTTGGTCCCGGCGCCCTAATCTTGTGGCAGTGCCGGCCTGAGGGTGAAAAAGTGGGAAGCCTTGCCACAAAAGTGGGAGGCGGTGCCACAAAAGTGGGACGCCTTGCCACTTTCAGGAATGTTGTCTGCTGCTTGTCTTGAAATTCTCCCGCTGGGAAAGCTCAAATTATATTTGGCTTTCCGCTTACTTATCCGTATATTTGACTTCACCTTCGGCTTGTCTTATATACTTCCGTTCGGGAAAGCTCAAATTATATTTGGCTTTCCGCTTACTTATTCGTATATTTGCTCCTGTCGATATATAAACACTGTGTGAATGGAAAAATTCGAGTTGCACATATTGGGATGTGGTAGTGCCTTGCCTACAACCAAGCATTTGCCCACCTCGCAGGTGCTCTGCGTGCGCGAAAAACTCTTCATGATCGATTGCGGCGAAGGCACGCAGTTGCAGATACGTAAGTCGCGGCTGCGTTTCGCACGCCTGGGCCACATATTCATCTCCCATCTGCATGGCGATCATTGCTTCGGGTTATTGGGACTTATCTCCACCTTCTCGCTGTTGGGTCGCACGGCGGCGCTCAACATTTATGCGCCGCGCGAACTGGAGGTGCTGATGCGCCCGCAGCTCGACTTTTATTGCCGGGGCGGCTCGTTCGAAGTTATCTTCCATAGTTTTGACCCAACGAAGAGCGAGCGTATCTATGAAGACCGCTCGGTGAGTGTCACCACCATACCCTTGCAGCATCGTCTGCCGTGCAGCGGGTTCCTCTTTGAGGAGAAGCCGCAACTGCCCCATATACGCCGCGACATGATGGACTATCTGGAAATTCCCGTCTGCCAGTTCAATAACATAAAGCTCGGGGCCGACTGGGTGCGTCCTGACGGAACGGTGGTGCCTAACGGGCAACTTGTGACGCCCGCCGCGCCGCCGCGCCGCTTTGCCTATTGCTCGGATACAGCCTTTTTGCCCGCCAATGCCCGGCTTGTACGTGGCGTGGACCTGCTCTTTCACGAAGCGACATTTGCCGCGGCCGACGCGAAACGAGCCGCCGAGACGTTGCATTCCACAGCAGCGCAGGCGGCCGAATTTGCCCGCTTGGCCGAGGCCCGGCAGCTCGTCATAGGGCATTACTCCTCGCGTTATGACAATGAGCAGGGACTTTTGGCCGAGGCCCGGGCGGTATTCCCGGAAACCTATCTGGCGTGTGAGGGCGGCGTATTTGCCGTCGACGGAAAATAAGCCCCGGAAGTTTTTATATATAACCTCCCGTTGGCAGTTTAACGGTCAATCCCCGGGATGGGATATTTAAACGGGCACGGCCTCAGCTGCTTGGCTGAGGCCGTGCCCGTAGTGCAGGGTAAGGTAGGGCTGCTCTGGCCGGTCATAGTCGGCCAGACTGCTTGTTACTCAAACTTCCACATTTTCGTAAAGGTACCGTTTGATGCTCCGCTTGGGCGTTTTCTCGAACTCTTCTTCAAAAATGCGGATGCCCGCGAGGGTCTCATAGCTGGCCACCATTGAGTTGAGTTCCTGGCGGTTCTGTTCCATCACGGCACGTAAGCCGGCCTCGTCGAGCCCGTCTTTTTGGGCCTCGTCATAGTCGGGGTGCACCAAGCCGTAGAGTTTGTCCCCTTTCTGGATGACGATGCTCTCGTTTACATAGTGCAGCGTGTTGAGTTTGTCTTCTATCTCTTCGGGGTAAATGTTTTGGCCGGACGAACCGAGGAGCATGTTTTTGCTGCGGCCGCGGATGTAGAGGTTGCCCTCTGCGTCTATCACCCCTAAGTCGCCCGTGTGATACCAGCCGTCGCTGTCGATGGTGGCGGCAGTAGCTTCGGGATTCTTGTAGTATCCTAACATCACGTTGGTGCCGCGGGCGAGAATTTCGCCTACTTCGTTTTGCGGGTCCGACGAATTGATTTTTATTTCCATACGGGGGGCGGCCTTGCCGCATGAGCCCGGCCGGAATTCCTGCCAGTCGGCATAGCTGATGATGGGGGCACATTCGGTGGCGCCGTAGCCTACGGTGAAGTTGAAGCCGATTTTATGCAGGAAGGTCTCGATCTCGCTGTTGAAGGCTGCGCCGCCTATGATAATCTCGTAGAAACGGCCGCCGAAGGCTGCAACGAGCTGTTCGCGCACGCGTTCGCGGATTTTCTGATTGATAATGGGGAGCTTCAGCAGCAGTTTCATGCTGACCGTCTGGAGTTTGGGAAGTACCGATTTCTTGATGATTTTCTCAATGATGAGAGGTACGGAAATCACGATTTCCGGCTTTATTTCGGCAAAGGCTGCGAAGATGATCTTGGGAGAGGGGACGCGTGAGAGGTAATAAACGTGGCAACCGTGCATAAATTCGAAGATAAATTCAAAAGCCATGCCGTACATGTGGGCTAAAGGCAGCATGGAAATCACGTTGGCTCCGGGCTGTATCTTGCTGCCCAATGCCTCCTTGGCAAAGAGCATGTTCGACCAAAGGGCGCGGTAGGGTATCAGCACGCCTTTCGAGTTGCTCGTAGTGCCCGATGTGTAGTTGATGAGTGCGAGTTTTTCGCCGTCGGGGCATGCGCGGTATTTTACGTGCTCTTTGCGGAAATACTTGGGGTACTTGCGGCCGAATATCTCGTTGAGATGTTCGCGCGCATCGGTGAGCGTTTGCGTGCGGCTTACCAGGAGCGAATAGTCTGGTATGTAGATGATTCCCTCAAGGTGAGGCATTTCGTCGGGGGAGAGCGTGGGCCATACCATGTCACCAGCAAAGAGAAGTTTGGCCTCCGAATGATTGACAATACCATGCACTTGCTCGGGTTTGAACTCATGGAGGATGGGCACCGCTACCGCGCCATAGCTCAGTATGGCCAGGAACGCAGCCGCCCAGTGGGCGCTGTTGCGGCCGCATAGGGCGATTTTATCGCCGGGCCTGATACCGGCATTTTCAAATAAGATGTGCAGTTTTTCTATCTTTCTGGCAACATCCTTGTACTGTAGGGTGCTGCCTTTATAGTCGGTCAGGGCATCATGCTCCCAATTGGTCTTGATGCTCTCTTCTATGTAGCCGACAAAGTCTTTATATGTTTCCATGTCAGGAAAGTTGGTGGATAAAATAGAAGTGCTTGATGGCACAATATATGGCATTGTGTGCAAAAATAAGAAAAATAGTTGGAAGCAGAACTTCTTAGTATGAATTATTTGTACTTTTGCTGTAAAATCATTATCTGACACATTATGAAGAAACGTACATCGTGGCGTTACGCCGTTATTTTCAGTGTGGTCCTTGCCTTGGTTTGCGCGTATACCGCTTGGGGACTGCTCACTTCTTTCAGTTCTTCGTCTGAGCAGGGTACATATATATATATAGACAATGACGACACTGCCGATTCCGTTTATGCGAAACTTGGCGCCGTTGCTTCGCCGGGCCGCCTGGCGGGTTTTCGTGTCGCGGCCACTTTGTCGGGCTATTCCTGCCGTGTGCATCCCGGTTGCTATGAGGCGGGGGGCGGCGTCAGCATGCTACGCCTGCTGCGGAACTTACGCAGCGGACGTCAGACACCGGTACGGCTCGTTGTGCCAGCCGTAAGGACCACGAATGATATGGCACGCCGCCTGTCGCAGCAGCTTATGGTTGATTCGGCTACTTTGGCGGCTGTTTTTTCCGACTCCTCCCTGTGTGCGACGGTGGATTGCTCCGCAGCAACTTTGCCTTATCTCTTTGTTCCCGATACGTATGAGGTTTTCTGGACCATTACGCCGCAGCAACTGTTGTACCGCATGAAGAGAGAGTGTAACAAGTTCTGGAATGCCGGGCGTAAGGCAAAGGCAGGGAAACTGGGACTGACGCCGGCCGAGGTGGTGACGTTGGCTTCGATTGTCGACCAGGAAACGGTCAACGACGCCGAGAAACCGCTGGTGGCCGGTATGTATCTCAACAGGTTGCGTACGGGGATGAAACTTCAGGCCGACCCTACCGTGAAGTTCGCACTTGGAAATTTCAGTCTGCGCCGTATTCTGCATGAACATCTTACCGTAGACAGCCCGTATAATACTTACCGTAATGCAGGGCTGCCTCCCGGGCCTATTGCAATACCGCAGGTGAGCAGTGTGGAGGCTGTGCTTGATGCGGCGCAGCATGATTATTTATATATGTGTGCGAAGGAGGACTTCTCGGGTACGCACAATTTCGCGGCGACCTATTCGGAGCACCTTGCCAATGCGGCCCGCTACGCAGCGGCGCTCAACAGGCGAGGCATTCATTAAGCGGCGGCCTTAGTGGCTTACAGCCTGTAAAAGTTAACTTATTCAACAACGAAAAGCAATATGAAGTATCAGTATGTTCCGCAAGGCACTTGCTCGCGCCTTATCGATATTGAGATAGAGGACGGTGTGATAAAGGAAATAATGTTCACCGGGGGCTGTCATGGCAACTTGCAGGGAATAGCCGCCTTGGTGAAGGGAATGAAACCGGCCGATGTCGTAGCCCGTCTGGAGGGGATACGTTGTGGGGGCAAACCGACTTCCTGTCCCGACCAGCTGGCCCTGGCCTTGAAGCTGTTGTTGCAGTGATAGTGGAGCAGGGGTGTCTGTCCCTGGATAGTCTATAATAAAAGGCGGCACCGCATCGGTGCCGCCTTTTATTATAATATAGGGAGGGAGCCGCTTATTTCTTGTTGAGCGCGAGGTCAACATTTACGGCGCAGGCTACGGAGCAACCTACCATCGGGTTGTTGCCGATGCCGAGGAAGCCCATCATTTCAACGTGGGCAGGTACGCTGGAGGAACCGGCGAACTGTGCGTCGCTGTGCATGCGGCCCAGTGTGTCGGTCATGCCGTAGGAGGCGGGACCGGCAGCCATGTTGTCGGGGTGGAGGGTACGGCCCGTGCCACCGCCGGAGGCTACGCTGAAGTATTCGCGGCCGGCGAGGATGCGCTCCTTCTTGTAAGTGCCGGCTACGGGGTGCTGGAAGCGGGTGGGGTTGGTGGAGTTGCCGGTGATGGATACGTCCACGTCTTCCTTCCACATGATGGCTACGCCTTCGCGTACGTCGTCGGCACCGTAGCAGTTAACTGCGGCGCGGGGGCCGTTGCTGTACGGGGTTTCCTTTACGACTTTGAGCTCACCCGTGAAGTAGTCGAACTTCGTCTGTACGTAGGTGAAGCCGTTGATGCGGCTGATAATCATGGCAGCGTCTTTGCCAAGACCGTTGAGGATGCAGCGCAGGGGCTTGTCGGCGGGTCTTGACTTGTTGGCCATTTGTGCAATCTTGATGGCGCCTTCTGCGGCGGCGAAGCTCTCGTGGCCGGCGAGGAAGGCAAAGCACTTGGTTTCGGGCGAGAGCAGGCGTGCGGCGAGCTTGCCGTGGCCGATACCTACCTTGCGGTCGTCGGCAACGGAACCGGGGATGCAGAAAGCCTGCAGGCCTTCGCCGATATATTCGGCTGCTTCTACGGCGTTCTTGGCCTGTTCCTTGAGGGCGATGGCAGTACCTACCACGTAGGCCCATTTAGCGTTTTCGAAGCAAATCATCTGCGTTTCTTCGCAAGTCTGATAGGGATCGAGACCTGCGGCTTCGCAAATCTGGTTAGCTTCTTCGATAGATGAAATTCCGTGTGCGTTGAGACAAGCGAGAATCTGCTTGATACGACGGTCTTGTGATTCAAATTTTACTTCTCTAATCATGGTTGCAGTCCTCCTTCTTAGTCTTTACGTGGATCGATTGATTTTACAGCGCCGTCCTCTTCCTTGGTGCGGCCGTAGGTGCCGGTCACGCTCTTGAGGGCTTCGTCGGCGGGTACGCCCTTCTTGATGGCGTCCATGAACTTGCCCATGTGTACGAATTCGTAGCCGCATACCTGGTCGTCCTTGTCAAGATACATCTTGGTGATGTAGCCTTCGGTGAGCTGGAGGTAGCGGGTGCCCTTGAGCTTGGTGCCGTAGAGCGTGCCGGTCTGGCTGATGAGGCCTTTGCCGAGGTCTTCGAGACCGGCGCCGATAACGAGGCCGCCCTCGGAGAAGGCAGACTGAGTGCGGCCGTAAACGATCTGGAGGAAGAGCTCGCGCATGGCCGTGTTGATGGCATCGCATACGAGGTCGGTGTTGAGGGCTTCGAGAATGGTCTTGCCGGGCAGGATTTCGCTGGCCATTGCAGCGGAGTGGGTCATGCCGGAGCAACCGATGGTCTCGACGAGGCATTCCTCGATGACGCCTTCCTTAACGTTGAGCGTCAGCTTGCAGGCGCCCTGCTGGGGAGCACACCAGCCCACACCGTGGGTCAGGCCCGAGATGTCCTTGATTTCTTTCGCTTGTACCCACTTGCCTTCTTCGGGAATGGGGGCGGGACCATGGTTGGGGCCTTTGGCCACGCAACACATGTTCTGAACTTCGTGTGAATATTCCATGTCTGTTAATAAAAATATGAAAAATTAAACGTATTTCCTTTAAGTACTGCAAAGATACAGGAAACCGACAAGAGGGCAAAGCCGGAAGAGACTTTTTTTAGTGGAGGCGGCGCACTGTGCCGCCGAGGAGGTTCGGCGCCGGTTTCAACTTTAACGTTTTTAACTTTCTGTTACGTTTCGGACGGGGAAAAAACGTGCCTGAAGTAAGGACGTGTGAAAAGTCCGTATTGGATTTTCTACACGAATAAGGGCTTTTGAAAATGCAATACGTGGATTTTGCAAAAGAAATACGGCGAAAAATGCCGGATTTACGATGTAAAGGTACGGAAAAGGCGGGATTTCCTGTTGGAATACCCGCCTTGCAAGGGCAAAGATACAACATTTTTTTCTTGAAAGCAAATAGTGTTAAAATGCAGGTGCGCGCGTCTGTCATCTGCCGGTGTGATAAAAAACAAGCGTACAGCGCGGGGACTCCGGAAGGGTGGAGGAGGGGAATGCGGGCCTCGGGGAAATGTCGGAAAGGACAGGGCGTTTCCGCCTCCTCCTGTACCCTGAAAAAATAAAGAGCCGAAGTTTTCTCTTTGAATAATTTTGTCTTTCGCCTGCGTTGTGTTATCTTTGCACGCCAAAAGTATGTTTGAAAAATAATAAAACAAAATACATAAGCAAGTTATGAATATCTCTTTAGAAAAGAATGGAAATGTCAGCGCTGTCATTACAATAAAGATGGAGAAGGCTGACTATGAGGAAAAGGTTAATAAGGCAATCAAGGAAATGAGCCGTAAGGCTCAGATGCCCGGTTTCCGTCCCGGCAAGGTGCCCGTGGGCCTCGTGCGCAAGATGTATGGCACCCAGGCCAAGGCCGAGCAGGTAGACAAACTGTTGAACGAGGGCCTTTTCAACTATATAAAGGATAATAAGGTGAACATGCTCGGCGAGCCGCTCAACAGCGAGCAGCAGAAACCGCAGGACATTGAGGCGCAGGATGACTTTGAATTCGTGTTTGACATTGCCCTCGCCCCTGAGTTTAAGGTGGAACTGACGAAGGACGATACCGTAGACTACTACGATATAGAGGTGAGCGACGAGCAGGTGGACAACCAGGTGAAGCAGATAGCCCAGCAGGGCGGTCATCCCGAAGAGGCCGAGAGCTATGAGGAGCGCGACATCCTGCGCGGTTTGCTCGCAGAACTCGGTGCCAACGGTCTGCCCAAAGAAGGCGGTCTGCAGGTTGAAAAGGTGTCGCTTATGCCCACTTATTTCAAGAACGACGACCAAAAGAAACTCTTTGAGGGTGCCAAGAAAAACGATGTCATCACTTTCTGCCCCTCCAAGGCCTATGAAGGCAGCGATGCCGAAATCGCATCCCTCCTCAAGGTGGATAAGAGCAAGGTGGGTGAATATGCCGGTGAGTTCTCCTTCCAGGTGGAAGAGATCAGCCGCTTTGTTCCCGCTACGCTCAACCAGGAGTTCTTCGACCAGGTGTTTGGCAAAGACGCTGTGAAGAGCGAGGACGAGTTCCGCGCCAAAGTGAAGGAGAACATTGCCGCCCAGTATGCAGCCGACAGCGACTTCAAGTTCTTGCTCGACGCCCGCGCCTGTGCTGAGGCAAAAGTGGGTGAGCTCGAGTTTCCCGACGAACTGCTCAAAAAAATCATGAAGGCCAACAACAAGGACAAGGAAGAGAGCTTCGTGGAGGAGAACTATGCCAAGAGCATCGAGGAACTGAAGTGGCACCTTATCAAGGAACAGCTCGTGGCTGCCAACGACATCAAGATTGACGACAAGGATGTGAAGGCTGCCGCCATACAGGCCACTCGCTTCCAGTTTGCCCAGTACGGTATGAACAACATCCCCGAGGAATATCTCGAGCAGTACGCCTCCGAAATGCTCAAGAAGAAAGAGCAGGTCAACGCCCTCGTGGAGCGCAGCATCGACACTAAACTCACCGCAGCCCTCAAGGAGGTTGTGACGCTCAACCGCAAGCCGATTTCGCTTGAGGACTTCGGCAAGATGTTCAACTGATGGCATAGCGCTCTGCAGCATTAATATAAAAAAGTACTGACGAGTTAGCGGATTGTCGCGTAAGCGGAAAGTGAACTCCCCGCAGTTCCTTCAGCCGCTTCCCGCAAGTCGTTAACTCGTCTGTTGCTGAAACCATTGATTTAATAAGCAAAGAGAACCAGTCATGACCGACTTTAAAAAATATGCAACCCGCCATTTGGGGCTCAGCTCGATGGCGCTCGACGATGTTATCAAGAGTCAGAACCAGTACCTCAATCCTTATATTCTGGAAGAGCGTCAGCTCAACGTGACGCAGATGGACGTGTTCTCGCGCCTCATGATGGATCGCATCATTTTCCTCGGGACATCCATTGACGACTATACGGCCAACACCCTGCAGGCACAGTTGCTCTATCTTGACTCCTGCGATCCGGGCAAAGATATCTCCATTTATATCAACTCGCCGGGCGGTTCGGTTTATGCCGGCTTGGGTATTTACGACACCATGCAGTTCATACAGAGCGATGTGGCCACCATCTGCACCGGTATGGCCGCTTCCATGGCCGCCGTTCTGCTTGTGGCCGGCAAGGAGGGCAAGCGCTCGTCGCTCGAACATAGCCGCGTGATGATACATCAGCCGATGGGGGGTGCGCAGGGTCAGGCGTCAGATATAGAAATCACGGCCCGCGAGATACAGAAGCTGAAGAAAGAACTCTACGCGATTATAGCCGAGCATTCGCATACGGACTTCGACAAAGTATGGGCCGACTCCGACCGCGATTATTGGATGACAGCCGAGGAAGCACGCGAATATGGCATGATAGACAAGGTGTTGAACAGGAAATAATGGAGCGGCCGCGTGTCCTCCATTGGCAAAAACTAAATTATACTGATGAAGAATAAGAAAACGTGCTCCTTCTGCGGTCGTGACGAGAGTGAGGTCGGTTTCCTTATTACCGGATCCGACGGCTGTATATGCAACGATTGTGCGAAGCAAGCCAATGATATCGTGGAAGAAGCCGAGCAGGCAGCACGTAAGCAACATGCTTCTGCCGAGGCCATAGATATCGACAAAGTACCGAAGCCTAAGGAGATAAAGGAATACCTGGACCAATATGTGATAGGCCAGGATGCCGCCAAGCAGCATTTGGCCGTGTCGGTGTATAATCACTACAAGCGGTTGGTACAGCGCGATGAAGCCACCGATGATGTGGAAATAGAAAAGTCCAACATCATCATGGTGGGGTCTACCGGTACTGGCAAAACCCTTCTGGCACGTACCATCGCCCGCCTGCTGCAGGTGCCTTTCACAATTGTCGACGCAACGGTTTTTACCGAAGCCGGTTATGTGGGTGAGGATGTGGAAAGTATCCTTTCCCGCTTGTTGCAGGTAGCTGATTTTGATGTGGAACGTGCGCAACGCGGTATCGTTTTTATTGACGAGATTGACAAGATCGCCCGTAAGCAGGATAATCCCTCTATCACGCGCGATGTGAGTGGCGAGGGTGTGCAGCAAGGTCTGCTCAAACTGCTCGAAGGCTCTGTGGTGAACGTTCCGCCCAAGGGGGGGCGCAAACATCCTGACCAGGAATACATCCATGTGGATACCCGCAATATCCTTTTTATCTGCGGCGGCGCTTTTGATGGCGTGGAGAAAAAGATTGCGCAGCGTCTCAATACGCACACCGTAGGGTATGATTCCGTGCAGAATGTCAAGAAAATAGACGCAACCAACCTTATGAAGTACATCGAGCCGCAAGATCTTAAATCTTTTGGCCTTATTCCGGAAATCATAGGACGCTTGCCTGTGCTGACATATCTGAATCCATTGGACAAAGAGGCTTTGCGCCGGATTCTTACGCAACCGAAGAATGCCATTGTAAAGCAATATGTCAAGCTTCTTGAGATGGATGGCGTGAAGCTGACCTTCGATGATGCGGCGCTCGACTATGTCGTGGACAAAGCTGTAGAATACAAACTTGGTGCCCGTGGTCTGCGGTCTATAGTGGAAGGCATCATGATGGACGCCATGTACGAACTTCCCTCGGCAGATGTGGATACGTTTGTGGTAACAGAGGATTATGCAAGGAAAAAGTATGACAATCAACTGACGGCAAAAGATTAAATAGAACAACGACCACTTCAGAAACAAGACGGACTTGGATATCATGATAATGACAGTTGAGGGTTGCTGACTGAAAAATATTTATTTTTTTAGTTGAAACTTGTGTCATTTTCAAAACTTGTTTATAACTTTGTTAGGCAAAATAAGTTTTCAGAAGCAATCGGCATTCATAAATGTAGAAACAATGAGCTGTGTGCTTGCTGAGGATTTATGGGGCGCCCGAAATAGCGGCGGCCTAATACCTGAATTTGTATGAACGAGAAACTGACCTTATATGAGCCGTTGAAGCGATACTTCGGTTTCGATAATTTCAAAATGAACCAGGAGGCTATTATACATAGTCTTCTGGAGGGTAAAAATGTTTTTGTACTGATGCCTACCGGGGGCGGTAAATCACTGTGCTACCAGTTGCCTTCACTTATAATGGAAGGAACGGCTATTGTTATTTCGCCTCTCATCGCTTTGATGAAAAATCAGGTTGATGCCATCCGTTACACCTGCGAGGATGATGGAGTGGCCCATTTTATCAATTCCTCTCTTACGAAATCGGCTGTCGACGCAGTTAAGGCTGATATTTTGTCTGGACGTACGAAACTCCTGTACGTGGCTCCCGAGTCGCTGACAAAGGAAGACAATATGGAGTTCTTGCGTTCCATCAAGATATCTTTCTATGCGGTTGACGAGGCTCATTGCATTTCGGAGTGGGGACATGATTTCCGTCCTGAATACCGTAAAATAAGGCCTGTAATCAGTGAGATTGGCAATGCTCCGATCATTGCATTGACCGCCACCGCTACGGATAAGGTGCGTACAGACATAAAGAAAAATCTGGGCATTCTTGATGCAGTGGAGTATAAGAGCTCTTTCAACCGCTCTAATCTCTATTATGAGGTGCGTCCCAAAACGCAGAAAATAGAAAAGGACATAATTAAATTTATAAAGCAAAATTCCGGTAAGAGTGGCATTATTTATTGCCTTAGTAGGAAAAGAGTGGAAGAGTTGGCCGAAGTATTGCGCACAAATGATATAAAAGCCGAGGCGTATCATGCAGGTATGGACTCTGTTACCCGTTCCAAAGCTCAGGATGACTTCCTTATGGAAAAAGTGGATGTCATTGTGGCTACGATCGCTTTTGGTATGGGTATAGACAAACCTGACGTACGTTTTGTCATCCACTATGATATTCCCAAAAGTCTTGAAGGCTATTATCAGGAAACTGGCCGGGCTGGCCGCGATGGTGGAGAAGGAAAGTGTATAGCTTTCTATTCTTACAAGGACCTGCAGAAATTGGAAAAATTTATGGAGGGTAAGCCTGTTGCCGAGCAAGATATAGGACGCCAGTTGCTGAAAGAAACAGCTGCGTATGCCGAATCGTCGGTATGCCGCCGGAAACTATTGCTCCATTATTTCGGAGAGACTTATCCCCAAGACAATTGCGGGAATTGTGACAACTGTTTAAATCCTAAAAAACAAGTGGAAGCAAAGAATCACTTATGCAAAGTTATCGAAGTTCTTCTTGCTACAAAGGAGAATTTTCGAGATGATTATATTAAAGACATTCTCATAGGAAGAGCCACGGATGAAGTCTGTGCTCATAAACATAATGAAATAGAAGAGTTTGGCTGTGGTGAAGATGTGGATGATAAAATATGGTACGCAGTCATTCGCCAGGCTCTTATAAACGGTTATCTTGAAAAGGATGTTGATAATTACGGCGTTCTTAAAGTTACGCCGGAAGGACTTGATTTCCTGGACTCCCCCAAATCGTTTCTTATAGTTGAGGATCGTGATTTTGAGGAGGAAGAAGAGGCTATCCCGATGCAGAGTGGAGCAGCTTGTACTGTAGACCCGGCTCTTTATCAATTATTGAATGATTTGCGCAAGCGGATGAGCAGAGAACTGGATGTGCCTCCTTATGTTATCTTCCAGGATGCTTCATTGGAGTCGATGGCTACTATTTATCCCCAGACGATAGATGAATTGCAGAATATACCAGGTGTTGGAGCTGGTAAGGCAAAACGATATGGGGAGAAGTTTTGTCAGCTAATCAAGCATCATTGTGAGGAGAATGAAATAGAGCGTCCTGAAGATCTGAGGATAAGAACCGTAGCGAATAAATCAAAAATCAAGGTCGGTATTATACATAGTATTGATCGTAAAGTAGCTCTTGATGATATAGCTGTGGCGAATGGCATCGAATTCGATGATTTGTTAGATGAGGTAGAAGCTATTGTCTATTCCGGTACAAAGATAAATATAGACTATTTCATAGACGATGTTATGGATGAGGATCATGTAAGTGACATCTATTTGTATTTCAAAGAATCGGAAACAGACGATCTCGATGACGCCATAGAGGAATTAGGTAGTGACTATACTGAAGAAGAAATACGCTTGGTGCGCATCAAGTTCATTTCGGAAATGGCTAACTGAATTAGTGTAAATTAAGATATGGCAGAGAATAAAGAACCTGAAGTTATAAGGGAAAGAAAAGGTCTGAACTTTATTGAGCAGATAGTGGACAATGACCTGAAGGCCGGTAAGAACGGCGGACGCCTGCAAACCCGCTTTCCGCCTGAGCCTAACGGCTATCTTCATATAGGACATGCAAAAGCTATTTGTATGGACTTCGGGGTTGCCCAAAAGTTCGGGGGTGTTTGTAATTTACGTTTTGACGATACCAACCCCCAGAAGGAGGATACGGAGTATGTAAATGCTATAATGGATGATATTCACTGGTTGGGATTTGAGTGGGGAAATATTTACCATGCTTCGGATTACTTCCAGCAATTATGGGATTTTGCTGTCCGTTTGATAAAGGAAGGGCGTGCTTATGTAGATGAGCAGACGAGTGAACAGATTGCCCAGCAAAAAGGAACTCCTACTCAGCCCGGCGTTGCAAGCCCATACCGTGACCGGCCTATTTCGGAGTCTCTTTCTCTCTTCGAAAAGATGAATAGCGGGGAAGTTCCCGAAGGTTCTATGGTACTCCGTGCAAAGATTGATATGGAAAACCCGAATATGCACTTCCGTGATCCGGTCATCTACCGTATTATTAATAAGGAGCATCATCGTACGGGAACTAAATGGAAAGCTTATCCCATGTATGATTTTGCTCACGGTCAGAGTGATTATTTTGAAGGGGTCACTCATTCTATCTGTACATTGGAGTTTGTGCCGCATCGTCCGCTTTATGACTATTTTGTGGACGAATTGAAGGAAGGAAAGGATCTTGAAGATAACCGTCCGCGTCAGTATGAATTTAATCGTCTGAACCTGACTTATACGGTGATGAGCAAGCGCAAATTGTTGGCTTTGGTACAGGAAAAACTTGTAGATGGCTGGGATGATCCCCGCATGCCGACTATTTGTGGATTACGCCGTCGCGGCTACTCTCCTGACGCCGTGCGTAAGTTTATTGATATGATAGGCTACACCAAATTTGATGCCTTGAATGATTATGCGCTTCTTGAAGCTGCGGCGCGTGAAGATCTTAATGCTCGCGCCCTGCGTGTGTCGGCGGTGCTCAATCCGGTGAAACTTATTATAACTAATTATCCGGAGGGGCAGACTGAAGAAATGGAAGCCATTAACAATCCTGAGAATGAGGCTGATGGCGTTCACTCTATTACTTTTAGTAGAGAGCTTTGGATAGAGCGTGAGGATTTTATGGAAAATGCTCCTAAAAAATTCTTCCGTATGGTGCCTGGTAAGGAAGTCCGCTTGAAGAATGCCTATATTGTATGCTGCACGGGATGCAAGAAAAATGCAGAGGGGGAGATAGAAGAAATATATTGTGAGTATGACCCCACGAGTAAAAGTGGAATGGAGGGAGCCAACCGTAAGGTGAAAGGAACGTTGCATTGGGTTAGTGTCGCGCATAGCCTTGAGGCTGAGGTGCGTGTTTATGACCGCCTTTTTAATGTAGAAAATCCTTCGGCAGATGAACGCGACTTCCGTGAGTTGCTCAATCCCGAATCTTTGAAAGTGCTTAAGCCCTGCTATGTGGAGAAATACGTAGCAGAGCAGACTGAAAATAGGTATCTGCAGTTCCAGCGTATCGGATACTTTACTTATGATAAAGTTTCAACGCCGCAGCAACTTGTATTTAACCGTACAGTTGGACTGAAAGATAGTTGGGCTAAGAAGTAAGAGATCTTTTAATTGCGTGCGATTAGTTAAACGTACGCATCTGTGATTGCAGATAAAGTCTGTGTGTTTTAGGTTATATGCTTTATAGTGAAGCCTATATTTTTTAAAAAAGTGATGTAGGATTTTCTATAAAGTATATAACCTAATTAGTTGAATTTAGCATGGTCAACTTAATATAATAATATGGATAGTAGGGAAGGAAGGGAAATGTCTGCTTTGGTGGAAAGCTTTGAAAGAGAGCTGCACAAAATGCCTGTACCAGATTTTTCGTCGACGGAATATTTGGACCTGATGGACTATTATTCTCGTGCGGGATTGGCATTTGAAGCTGATTTGTGCCGCTATTTTGCTGAAAAAATCGCACCCGAAGATATGGAAGTTCGGTTAATGAAGGCACACGTGTCAGCAGATGATGGAGATTGGCAGGCGGCATATAGTTCTGTAAATAAAATTGATCTTGGGGGATATGATGAGCTGATGTTTAAAGTCGAAGAAGATATGCGCGGTTGCGCTCTTCAAAGTGCCATGTTCCGTATCAAGCAAGCCTTGCCTGTACAATGCGATGTGCAAGATTATGATTTCTTGTTGGATTGCGCGGAACTGTTTTATGATTATGGTTATGCCTATAGTGCTTTGCAACTTTTACAGCTTATACCGTCGAGCTATATTGATTACGAACAAGTATTGCAACTTTCTGTAGAATGCAACTTTGCAATATATGATATAGAGGGGGCGAAGATTGCACTTGACAAAATGATAGATAAACATCCTTTTGATGATTCACTTTGGACACGGATGGCAAATCTTTGTTATGGTGAATATGATTATCAAGGTTGTAGCGATGCTTGCGGCTATGCTTTGGCAGTCAATGCAGGTAGTGAAGCCCAGAGGTTTGTGAATTATCTGAGTTTTGATCCGTCGGCTTCTAACATATATGCGGTGAATGGGGCAGTAGCAGCTGCTGGGCAGGATGCCACGGCACTTATGCATTATGGAGATATTTGTGCGGCTAATATGGAGTATGGAAAGTCGGTAAAATTGTATTGCCAAGCAGCCAAACATTGTCCGAGAGGACATCGCGATCGTGAAAAAATAATTCGTTCTCTGGTGGCTAATTCAGTCATTTATAGACTTCCGGAGTATTCTGTTATTTTTGAACAGATCGTGTCCTATTGGATTTTGACAGGAAATTTATGGGATATTGTTTACGAGACGGCACAGAAGGTTTTTGAGGCTGGTGAAAAGGAATATGCGGTATCGCTATTGAATCTCGCCCTTCATCATGGTGATATAAAGATGCATAGACTTAGTCTTTTAGTCCTTTTGTTGCATCATTACGATTGTTATTTAGAGGCACGGGAACTTTGGGAATATACGTTGCGGCATCCACATGATGTAGGGGAGTCCTTGCAGGACTATCTTAATGACGCCGCTGATAAAATCCACCATGAATGGTGATATTTTAATATCTTTATTTGGCCATATATAAATAAATTTATAATTTTGCATCTTGTAAGGCCAAGCCTAAGGAGAGATGGTAGAGTGGTCGATTACAGCAGTCTTGAAAACTGCCGTGCTGAGAGGCACCGGGGGTTCGAATCCCTCTCTCTCCGCAATAAAGCCTGATTATCAGGCTTTTGTTGTATCTACACCCAAATTTGCACCCAAAACTGCAAATTTGGGTGTTTTTATATATTCTTAACTGTCTGTCGCACTCAATCAGCCACATTCCGGGCACTGACGCTAATAGAGAACGTTCATCTTCGGATAATGCCTTATGAAAGATTGAGAAGGTAGAATCAGCATAACGAAGACATGGTTTCTTATAGACTCCATCTCCGCTTTTTGTAGGGGCGTCAACCTTGAATCGCTCAAATTCAACTTCAAAAGGACTATCATATTCAAGATACTGCAAATCCTTTTCCACCATACGTCGGGTTACAGGCTCAGAGCCGTATTCCGGCAGATGTTCTGCCAGATAATCAGTCATATCTTGGATAGACCAATTTTTGCGCCTGTCTTGAAGTAAGTGGTCAAGCAGCGCATATCTTGTCATTGCATTTTTATTTGCAGGCATATCAGATAACAGTTTCGTGAGTAATCAAATTAAAACTTCCGACTAATCGGTTGTGGTGTTCATCAACTGCTTCAATAGTGGTTGTAGTTCTATTCTTCTTATAAAAATTCCAGATATTGGAATATTGGAATGGTAGAACAACGTTACCCTGCGAATCAATTATACCCCATTTCTTGTTTTCACAATCCCCGACTATACTCTTGTGAGACCGCTATCATAAGAATCTACCCACGGATATGTTCCTTTAGAAACAATAATCTTGCCATCTACGCTAATCACTTCATACTGGCCATCCATATGTTGAATGGTTAATGTCCGGCTATCATCAGATACTCCAATCTGTTTATACTTCGGTTCAAGTATAAAATTTCCTTTGCTATCCAAAAGCCCCCATTTTATCCTTAGATATGTGCTGAGTTCTTTTGTTGACCTGTTGAAGCCATAAGTATAGAATATGCCAACACGCACAACGTCAGTATCCTTATGGCAAGAGTCAAGAATCCTATCGAACTTAGGTTCGACAACGACTTCTCCATCCTTGTTTATCATCCCATAATGTTGGTAGTATGAAAATGGTATCAGGAGACGGGCGTCTTTCTCAATGTCATAATCTGTGAAATCCACTGCGATGCGGACATTTGAAAATTCGCCTTTGGCTAGGTCGTTGATGTTCTTAGCTTCCATATTTTCCAAATTGCGCTGCAAATTTAGCATGATAGCACGAAGTCTATTTTTGCACACAAATTTACGAATAATTTTTTGAGGGAACAATCGAATGTGCTGAGGCACTTTATTATCATAATGATTTGGATTCGGGAGTCCAGTTGTCTGAGGGGCGGAAGTAGGTGTGGGTGCGTTCAGCGTGCCGTTTGCGCTCAGCATTGACAACCATTCGTTTGATGCTGTCTTGTTCTTGTTTGGTGCCGACCATCATTGCCTCTTCGCGGAGCATCATATTCTGAATGCCCTCTTTGTCGTAGCTGATACGCTCGTAGCGATAGAGCCATTCCATTTTCTTATACTTCTCATTGTCTGCGTGGACATTGAAGAAGCCAATCGAGAAACCGATTGCTGCGAGAATGAAGAATCCGACAACAAAGTAGACCCATCTGGGAACTACCAGCCACCAATGTCCGTCGGATACGTGGCGCGATTCCCGTTCCAGACGGTCGGCGGCGTTGTTGAGTTTCCGGGTGCTGTCCGCGTATATGTTGACAACTCCCTTTTGAATCATCTTCTCAACATTTTCGCCGAGTCTCTTTCTTGATGTCTTCGGCAAAATTCTTGTAGAGTAGTTATACTTTCGCCGGAGGCTTCGATGATGAATCTTCAAATTATCCTTCAGATTCTCGGGTTTCTCCAAGAATCTTGCATTATATGCCATTTATAGTTTATCAACTACATAGGGGCTAATATAACGCAGTATTTTAGTGTATGCACCGTCAGAAAGACTTGTGCTATTTTATGCAGAAGTAATAGTTTTATGTCTCTTAGACAAAACAATGCGTTTTACTTCTTTTCGTATTGTGCGCCATTTGGGGAATATGGCAAACGGACGGACATTTCCATAACTGAGAAGTATTATCAGTAGTGAAATTAGCGCAACAATCAGTAACCAACCATAAATTTCTTTCATTGATATAATCATGGCCTGCATTTGCACTATACTTCCATATTCCCCGATGGCGGTACGCATTATATGGGGATTGGAATCCACAATGTTTGAACTGAGGAGTGCACTGTTACGAGCGATTGTGTGCTTCAACCACTCTCCAATCATTGCCGGCCCAAATGTCGCACTCATGACTGCTCCTGTGAATCCGTTGATGGTAAGAGCTTGTGGAAAAACCTTAAAAGAAAGTCCACTTTGTACTATTGAGGTCAGAAAGACAATTGATATTATTACAGAGGCCATTCCCCGGAAAAATAACGGAACAAAAAGCATTTCTTTTTCAATTCCATAATCTATAGAGAAATAGAACCAGGCAAGATAACCGATAGCAAGGGTAAATGCTATTGCCGTCATTGTCTTATACTTCCACTTATGTAGAGCAAAAGTAAAATAAGTAAATGCGCATCCTGCAATAATCCCTGCAAAAACGTACCAGTTTAAGTCTATTAGGTTTGTTTCATCAAATCCAAGTATGTCTGCGGCGTAGCCATGCTCAAAAACATGCTCGGTAGCCATCAGTGTAAAGAAAATAAAATATACAGCTGTGGCCCGTATCACATTGCGATTTTTCATTGCCATGAATGATATGTAGGGATGATGCAGGAACGTGGCACGCCACAAGTTCATACAGAGGCAGGCCGCTCCCAAAAGGGCAGCACCTCTTATCTCCATAGCATCCCACCAATCATAGAAATTGCCATACACGCAAATAAATGTGAAACAAAGCATAAAGCCAGACCACAAGAAGGAGCCAATCCAGTCAATACCGAGCAAGGGAATGAATAATGGACCACGTACAGGCTTCACAAGCATCATCACTATCAGTATCATCAGGGTGAGTAATCCGACCATTATCCAGTGCATGTATTCCCATTGCCAAAGAAAGGTTGTGTAAATAGTGGCGATACCACTTAATTGTATCACGCTGTCCACGACAATATAGACATAACAGAAAAATATAGCCATGTCACGTTTGGGAGTAAGCCATAACTGTATTGTGGAATTGCACGCAAGTGTTGCCTGCATTCTGAACCATCCAGCCACAAAACAAGTGCCGACAAGTAATGGAACGCTTGACGTATAAGCGCATATCAAATTTGCGGCAATCAGCACTATGCCGGAAGCAATCAGCTGACTTCGAGTAGAGAAACGGAATTTGATGCGGAACATGACAGCAAAATTAATTGACAAACCTATTAACGAGGCATAACCAGCCATAAGAATATCCTCTTGCATCAGTGCTGTACTTGCTGCCATATTGGATACGGCAGCAAGGTAAACACCTCCTGAAAACTGGATAATCAATACAAAGAAGATAAACAGATACGGTTTTAGTCGTCGCGGAATGAAATCAGGAACATCCGTTATGTCGAAGGCTCCCTGTGAAACGTGCCAGTCTGCCATATCAATACTTCACAAGACATTCCACATTTATACCGGCACGCAGCCGATTCATATCTTCCGGTCTGTTGTCCTTCGTAAACTCTATTCTTACCGGGACACGCTGACGCACTTTCACGAAATTTCCGGCAGAATTATCCTGTGGCATCAACGAAAGGGCGGAACCTGTAGCAGTGGAAATTGATTGAATCTTTCCACTAAATACCACACCAGGAATTGCATCCACCATAATATCAACCTTGCTTCCGGGATGTATGTGATGGATTTGAGTTTCCTTGTAATTTGCAGCAACCCAAACATCATCCACACTAATTATATCAAGCAATGTCTGTCCCGGCTGCACAAGTTGTCCTTCCTGTATCTCTTTGCGTGAAGTGTATCCATCACACGGTGCTGTTATGACGGTATAGCTCAATGTAAGCTCTGCGGTTTCAAGGAGTGCTTTGGCAAGTTCGATTCCTGCTTCGGACTGTGAGATGCGCCTGCGGTTTACATCAACGACTGATGAAGTTGCTTTTTTCTGACGGGAAAGCATTTCATAACGGGCTTTTTTTACTTGATAATCAGTCTTTGCACCATCATATTGCTGGCGCGTTACTGCATTCTGTGCCAATAGTTTTTCATAACGGCTCAGATCATTTTTCGCATTGTCCATCAATGCTTGTGCCTCTGCAATTGAGGCCTCACTGACGGCGACATTAGCTGTTGCCGATACCACAGCACCATCTGCGACACCAAGTCCGGCGAGTGCATTTCTGTAATCCGCATTTGCCCGTGCCACGTTCAGACGCATATCCGCATCATCAATAATGACTAATGTATCCCCTTTTCTAACCATTTCATACTCGTTGAAACGTATTTCTTTGATATAACCTTGCACTCGGCTGTTGATGGGTACAATCTGCCGGCGCACCTGTGCATTATCCGTGAATTCCACATTACCGATATGGATAAACTTGCCGCCAATCCATAATGCTGCGGCAACCACTATGACACTTGTCATGATATAAGAAAGTATCTTTTTGCTGCGATGTTTCATATTTTTCCTGTAGTAAATAGAAGTTTATAATAATAGTAAATAATGTTTATGCGAGCATTTGTAAGCTGCTTTTCCGCATCAAGTTTAACGTTGGCTGCGTCCAACAAGTCAGTAATCAATGCCATTCCTGATGAATAGCGCATGGCAACCGTATTGTAATTGCTTTCGGCAAGTTCAACACTTTTCAGTTGAGTTTTCAATTCTTCATAAGCCTCCAAATAATGTGTATAATCAGCTTTTACCTCAAGAGAAACATTTTCCTGCATAGCGTCATATTCATCCATTGCTTTCTGTGTCGCTACATGGCTCTTCGCCAGCGACCGGTTGCTCTTGTACAATGAAGATATATTGAAATTAACTCCAATACCGATGTGCCAATAACTTAAGTTGCGGTTAATCGGCGGAACTTCTACCAGCACAGGACCATCTATTATCCATCCGGCTTGAAGTCCTATCTTGGGCAACCGCTCAGAACGTACAATGGCCTCTGCCTTGCGATTTATATCAATACCGGAATGGGCGAGTTTTAGACAGGAAGAATTGATCTGAGCTTCCTGTTGCCAGTAAATTTCATTTTCTGTGGGTAAGGAACGGACAAGGAGTGTAGAATCAGGCACGACAATAGTTCCATCTTGTAACCCTGCGATTGTTACAAGATTGGTATTAAGAATATTGATAGTATTGTCAATTTTAACAAGTTGTAATTCAAGATTAGCTACCAAAAGTTCATAACGGGTAATGTCATTTTGAAGGACTGTCCCCTGTTCATGGCGTGCCATCATTTCCTCCAAAACCTTTTTAGCGGCAGATATGTTACGTTCCATGACACCTCGCAGATTGGTGTATTTGTAAATATCAAGGTAAAATCCGGTTAATCGGAAACGAATATTGTCCCGTTGTAAATCTGTGGCAAAACGTGATGCCGTCAGTTTTAATTCGGCAAGTTCCACTGTGTTTGTTATTGCTCCGCCGGTATAGAGCGGTTGTGTAATATTCAGTGAAAGACTGTTCCCGAAATGCGGTATGGGGGCGTTTTGGTAATCACCGAAATTTCGGTTGGTAGTGAAACCGTCTCCTAAAAAGCTGACAGACAACGAAGTGTTTATGTCTGGTAAGTAGTTTGTCTTGGAAACTTTTACTGCTTGTTCTGCTTCGTTTTGTGCAGAAAATAGTGATTGGAGGTGCGTACTGTTAGTCTCTGCGGTTTTAAAAATTTCTTCCAATGTTATTACCGACTGTCCGTAAGAGCACACTCCAACGCTCAATAAGGTTATAGACAACAACCCCATGAGCAATCGAAGATTGTTCATAAACTTCTTGGTTAATACAAATAGTAAATAATGGATTATTTTGCCAGCAACGATATATGCTGGCTTAACTTACATGTTCAAAAACAATAAGTCGAAGCAGTGCTTTTCCAATGCTCTAAATATCCCCAGTTTGTTTGAGGGATGTCATTGGTTGTGATATTCTTGCTTTTGATAATCATATAAAAGCAACTCTGTGTGAATTGCACTGCAAAATTAATCAAAAAACTCTTTTTAGACTTTGTTTCATCTGATTTTTTGTTTAATTCTCCCCCACAAAACCTTCTCGCTTAGGTTTCATGGGGGAGAATTATACTCTTTTTCAAACAACAATATGTATCGGAATATTCCTGCCTGCGGATTGTTGCTTATTGGATGGCTATGCTATCGTAAGATGGACTATTCCATTTTAGGTGGTCAATACGAATTACCATATATAGCACATTTTGATTCAATATTTTCTTTGTTCAGCGTCCGAATTTACGGTTCGAATGTGATGAAGATTTGCGTGAAGAGTTATCTTGCGACCGGTTGTTGCGGTTATTGGATTTCTCGGTCTGTCTTTGCGTTCGGCTATTATCATTCATGTTACGGGACGGGCGTGTGCTGCCGGAGGGCCGACCGTTATAACCTGGGCGCGTACTATTGTCTGGCCGACCGTAGTTACCTGTCGGGCGGTTGTTATTACCCTTGTTGGGACGTCCATGATTGTCATTGGGGCGGTTGTGGCCGTTATTGGGTTTTTCGTGATTGTTACTCGGACGGTGGTTGTAGTCAGGACGCTGTGGGGGACGTGGTCCTTTGTTGTGATAGTGGTCACGCATTCCGCCTCCAGGACGAAGGTTTATGCCCCAATACGGACTACGATCGTTGTGTCCCCGGCGACGCCACATGCCGCCGTAGTAAGAAACATAAACTTTAGGCCGGTCAAAATAATAGTAACCGCGACGGTAGCGGTCAAAGATGGGGAAATACCAGCTGGTCCGTACCCATCGTATGGGACGGAAGAAATAGTCGAGCGTGGAGTATAGAGCGTATTGCCAGTCGAAGAGAATGCAACGCAGGTCTGCATCACGGTAAGTCCAATATCGTCCGTTGTAGTCTGACGGGCTGTTAATGCTCATGAGATAATCCAGGTTCACCTGGTAGGCGCGGTCGTATTGTTCAGGGGTCAGATTTAGTTCGTAGGCCATTTTGTCTGTGAGAAACCAGGCTTGTTGCCGTGCTTCTTCGTAATTTATCGCTTTTAGTCCGGAGGCTGTGGTGAAAAGCAACAGCAGGGATAGAATGATAGGTTTCATAATATTCTGGATTTTGTGCCACTTCAGGGCTGTTTATACTTTTGTGGAGTTCAAATAGGAGAACTTCGTAAGGCAAATTTTGATAAAAACTTTTTATTGGCCAAACGTTTTCTGCCGTTTTTGTATTATTGCAACAATTTTGAAGAAATAGCGTTGTATTTTAACAATTTATTTATACAAAACAGGCGAATATGAGCAAAAAGTAAGCGAACTTCCAATGTTTTTATAATAGCTGCGGTAGCCAGTACTTTTCTATAAAGCGGCAGTACTTTTTGCATGCATTATTTACTCTACAGCAACAAGATATTTTTCCATTGTTCTAACGGTGAACGTAATATCTTACCTAATAACATGCCGTTGCGTTGCGCGGCTTGAGCCAGTTGTTCTCTGAAGGCATAAGCTATTCCGCCCACAAAACTTACGGGAAGAGCAGGACATTTGTATGCAAAAATATTACGTTGGAAAAAACTGTCGAAGGCTTCGGCTAACAGTTTATTGATAGCAGGCTGCTGCTCGTGTTTCTTGAGAAAGGGGGTGAAACTGGCTAAAAAGCGGTTGGCAAGCGGCTTCTTGTAAACGCGGTGGAGCATTTCTTCCGCTCCTATATGGTAGGTAGCTGTGAAGTCGTTGATGAGTTCCTGAGGAAGTAAACGCTTGAAAATATTGGCTACCAATACTTTCCCAAGCATAGCTCCACTTCCTTCATCGCCTAAGATATAGCCTAATGGCGAAATGCTATCAACGATTGCAGTTCCGTCGTAGTGGCAACTATTTGCGCCGGTTCCAAGAATACACGCTATACCGGCATTGTGCCCGCAAAGCGCTCGCGCGGCACAAAGCATGTCTGTGTTGACGGAAATAGAAGTGCCTGGAAAATTCGTATTGATAGCTTCCTCAATGACATGGCTTTGCTCTCCTTTACATCCAGCTCCGTAAAATTGAATTTCAGTAAGTTGACGGATAGCAGGTAGTTGCGGAATAAGCTCCTGGCAGATAATATTGTTGATCTCGTCTGCCGTCAGCATAAACGGATTGATGCCTTGTGTGCGGAAAGTTGCCACGGCTTGCCCGCCATCGGTCAAAAGCCAGTCGGTTTTAGTGCTTCCGCTGTCAGAAAGTAGAATCATGAGAAATCTTTTTTATATAGATAAAATTTCATCCATAGAAATGTCGTGTGCCGAGCAGGGTACTTCTTTTACCAACTGGTAGGGGAATGCCACTCCTAATTTATAAACCCGTTTGAAGTGAGGGTGTGACAAAAAGCGATCGTAATAACCTTTACCGCGGCCCAGGCGCTTTCCTTCATGATCGAAGGCCATTCCCGGAATCACTGCCAAGTCTATCTTGTTATAGGCCGTGAATTCTTCTCCAGTGGGTTCCATAATGCCATAAGCCCCGGATACGAGACTCTGAGAGGTTGTATATATCCGCAATTTTAGTTTATTGCCCGAGCAAAGGGGCAGAAGTATTTTCTTGCGTTTGTGCCAGCGCTCTATCACCTCATGAGTATCAGGCTCATCAGGAAGGGAATGGTATAGCAATATCGTCTGTGCTTCTGCAAAACGGGGATGTACCTCTAACTTTTTCATCAGTATTCTGGAGTATTCCCTTAATACGCTTTTATCGGCAATAGCAGTGTATTGCTTCTTGATGTATTTCCGCAGCTCGGTTTTCATTGTTGTGTTGTGCTGATATGCTATTGGCTTTTTGCAGGAAAAGCTTTGTTTTCCTTGAAGAGTTGCAGTGCTTTCTTGATGGAAGGATCGGATTTGTTTGCAAATTGTGTGGCAGCCTCTGTCCCCAGAATGTTCAGGATGATATTCGTGTAGATATGTTCCCTGAATAGGTTATATGCCTCTTTTAGCATGAGATTGCGGCGTTTCAGGCCATTTTCATTGGCAAAGGCCGCGAATTGTTCTATCAAATTATGTTTGTCAAGAAACCTTACTGTCTCAGACATCGTTTTCAGTACAGAGAGCTGTTTACGGTATTTGTCAGTGATGGCATAGGCGTATTCGTTGATGAGTCCCGAAAGATAGGCTTCCTTGAAGTAAGAATTGAGCCCGGTGGTGTCGCGTGGAACAAAGACGTCAGGAATTATACCACCGCCACCATAGACGGTTCTGCCAATGCGCGTGTGATATTTTGCACCTGAAGTCTTGATACTGTCGCTTGAGTAGTATTCGCCGTGTTCAGCGCGCAATATCAGGTCTTGTTCGTACATATCATCGTCGCCTGGCGAATATGGCTTTTGAAGACATCGGCCAGCTGGTGTGTAGTAGCGTGCTCTTGTCAGTCGTATCATTGAGCCGTCGCTGAATTCTATCGGTATTTGTACGAGTCCTTTACCGAAGGTACGTCGGCCAATAACCGTCCCCCGGTCGTTGTCTTGTATTGCTCCGGCTAAGATTTCGCTGGCAGATGCAGAGATCTCATCAACGAGAATCACTAACGGCATGTTTTGGTTGCCGCCGCTGCCGTCACTGTTGTACTCCTCGCGTGGAGCCTTGCGCCCTTGGGTGTAGACTATCAAGCGGTTCTTGGGCAAGAACTCATTGGCTATCTGTATAGCTGGAGTCATGTATCCTCCCAAATTTCCGCGTAGGTCTATTACCATATTTTTCATGCCTTCGGCATTCAGCGTAGCTAATGCTGACAAAAACTCTTCATAAGTAGTTTCACTGAAGTTGTTGATGCGGATGTAACCTGTGTTTTTATCCAGCATATAATAAGCGTCAATGCTTATTACCGGCACTTCGCCACGTACAATGTCGTAACTTCTCACACCATTTATACCTGGCCGTACGATGCCAAGCCGTACGGTTGAACCGCTTTTGCCTTTGAGTTTCTTCTGTGTTTCTTCATTATTTATTTCAGGGCCGGTATAATTTTTCCCGTTGATAGAGACGATACGGTCGCCGGCCTTTAATCCAACACTTTCGGATGGTCCCCCTTTTATAACTCGTACAACGCAAATGCTGTCGTGGTATATCATGAATTGTACGCCAATGCCCGAGAAACTACCTTTTAGTTCCTGCATGGATAGTTCCGCCTCTTTGGCTGGAATATATACAGAGTGCGGGTCGAGTTTCTTTAAGATATCAGGTATTGCGCTTTCTACAATACTGTCAAGGTTGATAGAGTCAACATATTGATCGTTTATAAGATGAAACAGGCTGTTGAGTTTGTCACTCGAATTCAAAATATTCAGTCTGTTACCAGAGAAATGATAGGCATAAAAACTACCGATGCCCATGCCAATAGTAACACTAAGGGCTACAATAAGCGGGATGAAGCGGTAAATTTTTTTATCAGTCATTGTTGTAATTTAGTTTTTTATAGGTAGTCCGGATTTCTGTTTAGTTTGATTCCGAATGGGCCTTTGGGTACCGCATTCTTCCAATATGCAATCTTTATAGAGAATAAGGCATGAACAACACTTCTATTCCAGCTCGTCGCAGTAAGTCAATACCATCGGAAAGGCGGTAGGGGCGGGCGTATATGACGCGACGTATGCCCGATTGGATTATCAGTTTGCTGCATTCGATGCAAGGCGCGTCGGTAACGTAGAGTGTAGCTCCGTCTGAGTTGTTGCTGGAGCGTGCAATTTTTGTAATTGCGTTAGCTTCGGCGTGCAAGACATAAGGTTTGGTCATGCCCTCTTTATTCTCGCAGATATTCTCGAAACCGGAGGGGGTCCCGTTGTAACCGTCGCTGATAATCATTTTATCTTTTACGATCAGTGCTCCCACCTTGCGCCGCGTGCAATAGGAATTATCGGCCCATATATATGCCATTCGCAGATAGCGGCGGTCCAAGTCGTATTGTTTTTTCCAACGTGCCATTTCTTCAGCAGAGGTAGGCAAACCGCAGCGGGTAAGCAGGGCTTTTATGCAAGGTTGTTTGCCACGGAAGGCTGTGTAAAGTTCCATCGGAGGGAGTGTTCCTCCCTTTGCGAGAATATTGTTACGGAAACTTTCTGCTGTATCACGATTGAATAGGCCCTCTTCTTTAAATTTACCGAAAGCATCGGCCTCCAGGACTTCCGCCCATTTGTAGCTGTAATAACCAGCAGAGTAACCGCCGGACATGATATGTCCGAATTGCACACTCATGCAGCATTCGGCGGGTTGTGGCAGCAACATAGCCTTTTGCCAGGCCTTATGTTCAAATGTGCGTATGTCTTCGGTTAGCGGTTCCTTTTTCTCGTAGAAAGCCATATCAAGTAGCCCGAAGGATATTTGCCGTAAACAAGCATAGCCGGCATCAGCATTACGGCTGGCAACTACTTGCGACAGAAGTGAGTCGGGTATTGTCTCGTTTGTTTGGTAGTGTTGTGCGAATGGCTGCAGAAATTCTTTTTCTGTAGCAAAGTTTTCCATTATCTGTGACGGAAGTTCTACGAAATCCCAAAGCACATTTGTTCCACTTAATGATTTGTAGCGCGTCATGGCGAACAATCCGTGCAGAGCGTGTCCGAACTCGTGCAAAAGGGTTTCAACTTCTCCCAACGATAAAAGCGAGGGCGTTTCGGCGGTAGGCTTTGTCAGATTGGCCGCCACGACAATATGCGGCCGACTGGTCTTGTTCCATTCCTCTTTAAAGTTTGTCATCCAGGCGCCGCTTTGTTTGCTCGTCCGCGGAAAAAGATCTAAGTAAAGCACGCCGAGATAGGAACCGTCGGTATCATACACTTTATAAGCTTTCACATCTGCATGATATACAGGTATATTGGGGCTTTCTTTGAAAGTAATGCCATAAAGTGTGTGCGCCAGATTGAAGACACCGTCAACGACCTTGCTGAGTTGGAAGTAAGGACGGAGAGTCTCAGCATCAATACCGTAGCGCTCTTTGTTCAGCAGGTATGAATAATGTGCGTAGTCCCATGGCTCAAGCTGGAAACCGGGACCTTCTAATTGTTTGGCCAGTGCTTTGATGTTCTCTAACTCTATAATGGCCTTGGGCTTGAAACTTTCTAATAAGTTGTCAAGCAAATTCTTTACCGCCTGCGGGGTTCCGGCCATGCGGTATTTCAATGTCAGGTCGGCATAAGTCTCGTATCCGAGTAATTGCGCTTTTTCCTGACGCAGGTTTACGATTTCCCGCACCACTTCTGTATTGTCATGCTCATTGCCTTGTATGCACTTGGTGTTCTGTGCCCAATAGAGCCGGCGGCGCAAATCGCGGCAGGTAGAGTAAGTAAGAAAAGGACCATAGCTTGGCGCATGTAGCGTGATGGCCCATCCGTCAAGTCCACGCTCCTTGGCACATTCGCGGGCTTGTTCGCGCACACGTTCGGGCAGTCCTTCAAGTTCTTCCTCTTGGGTGAGTTGAAGTATGAAGGCGTTGGTCTCTTTCAGCACATTCTGTGAAAATTTGAGTGTGAGTGTAGCCAGACGCTCGGATATTTCTTCATAGCGTCTGGCTTTTTCCGGAGCTAACAGGGCGCCGCAACGCTCAAAACCTTCGTAGGTCTTTTTTAGGAGCATACGGTCTTCGTCATCCATCGGCTTATCCACGTACTCTTTGTATACTGCTACAACCCGTTCCAGCAATGTCTGGTTGTGCATGATGGCTAATTCATGAGCAGAGAGTAGGGGACTCATTTCATTCGCCAGCTCATCGAGCCCGTCGTTGGTATCAAGGCCTATCAATGTGTATAAAAGCGTGGTGGCGCGGTCAAGTAGTGCTCCGCTATGTTCAAGCTTGACAATAGTGTTTTCAAAGGTCGGTGTTTCCGCCTGACTGATGATAGCATTGATTTCAGCCTTTTGCTCCTCCATTCCCCGGAGAATCTCATGCCGGATATTATCAACGCTGATGTTTTTATCGAAAGGAAACGTATGATGTGGGGTGTTATATTGCCCGTCGAAGTAAATCATTTTCGGTGCGATTAAATTGTTTTACAAAGTTAGCAATAAATAGTGAGATACGGAAATATTAGGTGACGCCTTTAACAGATTAGGCAATACGAAGAAATTTAAAGCCCCCCCAAAAAGGTCGTGCCGTCTGCGGTAACTTGCTACGTCTCCCTCCTGGGGCGCCTGTCGCCCCATGCTTGACCGGGAAGCCTCCCTCCGGTCGGCTGAATGTAGGTATGCCGTAGCGCCTTAGTCCCGACATTACATGCGCGCGCGTAACAATGTTTGTGTTTTTATCATTCAGTAGGCTGTAAACGATTGATAATAGGGGATTTCGGCTGAAGGATAGGGCAAGGAAACTTCAGCCGGCGCTTCAAGGAGGGCGAAAGCGGTTTTATAATTCCGACGGGTTGTTTTCTTGTAGGAAACAATACGTTTTTTCCAGATGAGCCCAGCCTGTTGCGGTTTTCGGGCAGACGGATTTCAAAAAGCATTACTTGGAATTAAAAAAGTCCGTATTCGCGGAAAAATTCCAAGTAATGCTTTTCACCATACGAATACGGACTTTTTTGCGCCTGAAGGGGTGGTGGATGGTCGTCGCGGGACTGAATGGTAAAAGCAACTATCTTTCAGTCGAACGAATTAGTCATCAATTACTTAAGGCCTGCTGAATGATAAAATGAGAAAACTGCTTACGCGCGTGCGTAGGCAATCTTTTTTTGTGTGTCTGGTAAAACTTTTTGAGAGATTTTCAACTTTGTCTTTTCTCGGACAAACAGCGGTGGAATAAGTAGTAAAACACGTTTACCGGATACCAATAAAACAGACACTTTACCTTAACCTTTGCCTACCTTGCGCAAGTACAGGAATTGTACTTGCCTACTTTCTTGTAAGAATCTTCTTGAACACACTCTCTGTTTTATAATGTAATTTTGCTTTACCCGAGGTAGGGAGGGTTTGCATAACGTTGATTGGCACTTCCACAATAGCATCATAACAATTGGCTTCATCGGGAATCGTTGAAATTTTTTTAACATGCCCCATAATGTTGTCTGCAACTATTCCTTCTGGAGTAAATTTCACAAGTGTACCACTTTTAACTTTAGACCTCATGTTGAGCGGTATTTTAAGTATCAGTTTGTATTTTGGGGGAACATGGGAAACAATGCGGGCTAATGTATCGCCGCTTGCTATATGGTCTCCTGTTGCGTATAAGAAATTGCTTTCTACGGTTCCGCTTATTGGAGAAATATAATAAACGCTCCCATTATCTTTCACGATAGTGGCAATGGTGTCTCCCGCCTCGATGTTATATGGCTGGTCGTATCTGAACATGACTGTACCGGCATCTTTTGATACTATACCGGTTGGTGAGGTGTTTCCGGATACAATGTATGAAACGTCTATATAACTTGGAATTTGTAACGTATAGCCTATAAGCGACAAAATAAAGGCTATGCAGATAATCATGAATGTTCCTACTCTGAATATACGATATGGAACTTTACCCATGACCTCATTAATTTCTTCACTGCGTAAGCAGAGTCCCTTGTCGATGAGATTTTTCTTTTCGTTTTCCATACTCTTTTGCTATTGTCCGAGTTCAAGTTGATTTTTCACAAGTGTGTAGTAAGCTCCGCGACGGGCGGTCAGTTCCTCGTGTGTGCCCTCTTCCACTACCTTGCCATGATTGAGCACGATGATTTTATCAGCATGGCGCACCGTGCTGAGGCGATGGGCTACAACAAGGACGGTCTTACCTTGATAAAAGGCCTGAAGGTTATTCATTATGATGCTCTCGTTATTGGCGTCAAGCGAATTGGTGGCTTCGTCAAAGAAAATAAACTCTGGGTCCTTATATACAGCACGGGCTATGAGAATGCGCTGGCGCTGCCCGGCACTGAGTCCGTTACCCTCCATGCCTATCTTAGTGCTATAACCCAATGGAAGCGAATTGATATAGTCCTCAATATTAGCGACCTTTACAGCGTGGTGCAGTCGGTCGAGGTCTATCTCGTCAGTCGCGACAGCAATGTTGCGGGCAATGGTGTCGGAGAATATGAAACTCTCCTGCATCACACTGCCGGCTTTGCTGCGCCAAAGGTGGGGATTGATTAGCGAAAGCGGACTGTTCCCAATAGTGATTTGCCCGCGAAGAGGCTCATAAAATCCCTGTAAAAGCTTTACAATGGTTGTTTTACCGCTTCCGCTCGCTCCGACGATAGCAGTGACTTTGTTGGCCGGTATGGTCAGGCTTACCCCCTCCAGAGCGTAGTCGCGGTCGGCACCACTGTAACTGAAAGTGACATCTTTGAGACAGATGTCACGATTGGCAGGCAGGTGGGTTAGTTTGGCTTCAATGTTTTGCTCCTCATCCACTTGATTATGTACTTCATTCAGTCGCTCAAGGCTGATCTTCGCATCTTGAAAGGACTGGGCAAAACCGATGAACTCACCAATAGGAGCAGCCACCTGACCGATGATATAAGTAAGCGACATCATCATGCCGAGGGTCATTTGGCCATCTACAACCGCTTTGGCGGCGATAAAACTGACAATGATGCCCGTGACCTGCGTGAAAAATGACGAGCCGGCCTGTTGGATTTGCCCCAGTGAGAGACCGCGCACGTTGATCTTGAATAGTTTTACCTGAATGTGCTCCCATTCCCAGCGTTTCTGCCGCTCGCAGTTATTGAGCTTAATCTCCTGCATGCCCTGAATGAGCTGGATAATTTTGCTCTGTTCGCCGGCGGACTGATTGAAACGCTTGATGTCGAGTTCGCGGCGGAAGCGCATAAAGGATAGTATCCATACTACATGAAGGGCATTGCCACAGAGAAATATCAGGAGAATCAGCGGATGATAGTAGCCAAGGATACCGGCAAAAACAAAAAAGTTGACAACAGAGAATAGTATATTTACCGTATTGCCCATCAAGAACGACTTGATGCGGGCATGGTCACCGATGCGTTGCATGATGTCACCCGTCATCTTTGTGTCAAAGTAATGGAGCGGCAACCTCATGAGCTTCATCAGGAAGTCTGATATAAGTGCTATGTCAATGCGGGAGTTGATATGTAGCATTATCCAACTCCGCAGGAACCCGATAGCCAGCTGTGAGAGAAACAGGGCCAGCTGGGCTATGAGGATAACCGTGATAAAACCGAGGTTACGGTCTTCGATACCGACATCGACCATAGCTTGTGTCAGAAAGGGAAATACCATCTGCAGGAGGCTTCCCAATGCCATGCCGATAAGAAGTTGTGCGAACTGTCCCTTGTAAGGGAGTAGATAGCGCGCGAAGAAAAGCAGGTCGCGCTTGGTGGTGTGTTCCTGCTCTTCATCTACTTGTTCAAAGTCCGGTCCAGGTGTGAGCAACAAGGCCGTTCCCTCCCGCTCGTGCCCGCTTGTTGTGCTGCACCAGCATTTTTCAAACTCCTCGCGGTTGTATTTCACGCATTGTGAAGCAGGGTCGGCGATGTAGAACGTATGTTGCCCATTTCGTCTTTTCCTGATTTTGTAAAGAACTACAAAGTGATTTTGATTCCAGTGGAGGATACAGGGACATGAAGTTTCTCCCATTAATTTATCCGTATCAAGACGAACACCCAAGGAACGAAATCCAATGCTTTCCGCCGCTTCGCTGATTCCTAACATCGACACACCCTCATGCGTGATATAGCTTTTCTTACGCAATGTCTGCAATGTAAAGTGTTTGCCATAGTATTTTGCAATCATACGCAAGCATGCCGGACCACAATCCATCATATCGAACTGCGGGTAAAAGGGAAATGCATCTTTAATGTTCATTTTCAGCGAAAATGTGTGAAAAGATTTTGTAATAACCATAGAATATATACTCGTCGTCAAGAAGATTGTCTTCATTGAGCAGGGCGTATGCGTTGAATAGCTTTTTCAGATGCGCCTTATAATCATGAGATTTATTTTTTATCAAAAAGTTCAAGAGTTCATTGCGAATTCGTGCTGCTGTTTCGAGCTGCTGCTGGTTATGCACCCGACTCGCTTGACCTTCTGAAATGCGGTATTCAAGCAATGGCTTCGGAATAATATAAAGTATTCCTCCAAGGCATGCTATTTCAGCCCATAGCTTGTAATCTTCTGCATAGATATACTTCGGCCGGTATTTCAGTAGATAAGTCCGAAGATAATCCGTGCGAAGCATAACCGTAGGGTGCGATATGAAATTGCCGAGCAAAAGGATGTGGGCAAATGGCTGGATTTTGCCTTCCAGGCCTGAATTGTACACCTCATTACCTTCCATTCGTTGCATGTAAGACGCACACATCACAATGTCTTCATTTGTCTCAAGCACAGCAACCTGTTCTTCCAGCCGGGTCGGAAGCATTTTATCATCCGCATCCATTCGGGCTATGTATTTGCCACGCGCGATTGAAAGCCCTTTGTTGAGCGTTGCTATATAGTTATGCTTCCGCTTAATCAAATGAATACGTTTGTCTGTAATATGATCCAAGAAGTCGGTACATCCGTCGGTCGAACCGTCATCAAGTATTAGCAACTCAAAAGATGTGAAAGTTTGGTTTAGGATACTTGCCACAGATTCTTGGAGATACGCCCCGGCATTATAGACGGGAAGCAAAACAGTAACCACAGGAGTTCTATCATCCGAATTCATTTTTTTGATGGTTCTTTGTTGAATTTCCATACCAGATGTAGCATTATATTTCGTGTTATCGTATTGCATACGGTTTCTACGCGTCCTTGTGCGTTAAGAGTTCTACGTACCGCGCTAAGCTGACCCAACAAATCGTGAATAGATAGTTTCACCAGCCATGTTTTCCGTTTATCAATGTTGCGGCTCAGATTTGCATTCCAAACCCATTCGTTTGTATTCATTGCCTGATCGCCATAACCGCGGCGCATAAACAAATTCAAATCGGTATTTAGATCCATTTCAAACGGCAATGGTGCTTTCAGACTGAGTGTGTAGAGAAAATCAACTTGGCTGAGCGTTTCAAACCCCTCTTGTGCGGAAGTGAGGCGTTCCCAATCGGCAGAAGCCTTGAAGGCGGCGTGCCACTTGACATAACGGTAGTCTATCCCAACGGTAGGCGAGACGTGCAGATTATGTACGATACTTTTGGGGAAATCGTTAACCGCACCCGTGCTGGTGAAATCGACACTGCGGTTTAGACTTATGTCGGCGCCGAGATTGAGGTGCCAATGGCGGTTCATATCCACAGATTGACTGATATTTCCCTTGAATTTCACTCCCCGGTTTCCATCTATATTCCAAGGCGTATACGTATAGCCACCTGTTTGTTGGTTGTATTGGCGCAACGAGCCTATGGCATTGTCAATGGTGTGTAGGTAGATCCCCAAATACCATTGACGCATTTTCTCCTGTTTAAATCCTCGCCATTCTGTTGTGAAATAGTACTCGTAGGAAGACTTCAGGGAGGGATTACCGAGGAATATAGACAGAGGATTGCTGTTGTCGTGCTTATCAAGCATTAATGTCTGTGAAGGTGATTTGTGTGACATATCGAACCGAAACTCCAGTCCTTTTATCTTGAGGCTAAATCGTGGCTGCACAAAAATCAGTTTCCGGTGATGTGATTGTTCCGTCTCTGGCCGCCATTCATTCAAACGCTCGCTTGTGATATTGAATGGTATGCCGGTCATTATCTGTAAGTTCGCTGTTTGATAATACCAACTCAATTCAGCTGTGTGCCCTCGGTATAGATGATTTTGGTGGTAGCTGTTCAGCGAATCAATACAATTTTCATATAACTCTGTTGCTGAGGGCAGCATGCCAATAGGGGATTTATCGGGCATCCACTCCTGGCCCAATTTATCCAGTCTGTAGAGCATACGCTCCGAAGACCTGAACCGCTGCGTGTAGTGATAAGTAAATGACAATTTGTTTATTTTGCGTATTCTTGAAATGTCTATGATAGGATAATCGGCTATGATTTTGTATTCGTAACAGCTTTCGGGACGGTTGTCGTAGCGATTGCGTTTATCCGAGGTGCCATCTGCCATCAGCAGCCTGTAGTGCTGCATGTCATAGTCTCGTTCATGGTTGTAATTATACAAGACTCTTAATCCAAGTGCGTTCATATGCAGTGACTTAATACTGATATCTGTATTTACATCTCCGTTGGTGCTCCATCGGTGCGTGCGGCCCAGATTCTGAGTTGAAAGCAGATTGATAAAGTCCTCGCCACAATTGTTTGCAGTGATGATGGAGTCAAGTCCCTCGAGTCCTAACAATCTTTTCCCCTCGGCAGAAAGATACCGGCCGTGTTTTCGCCCGTAGGAGTAGACGAAACCAGGTGAAAAGCGCATATAGGTCTTGGGAAATATGAAAGTAAAGCCGTTACTCCACCTGGTGTAGATATTTTTGTTCTTCGGGTTGTTAAATGAAGTGGTGTAGGCTGAAATAGCCTCCGGAAGAAACGATGTCTCAGATGAGAACTGCTCCAGATTCATATCATCCATCCCTGCTTTAAGTGTTGAGTGGTAGCGGATTTTTCGGTTGTGATTTTCCCATAAATAGAATGTCCCGCCTTCAGCCATCTTTATCTGCCCCTCCTTTTTCATAGTCTCTTGCCAATTGCCGGAATCGGTATGCGGGCTACCGCTTATGTTGACATTGTTTCCTGTAGCGTAGAGCGCTACCCGCGACTTGTCGGAGAAACGCAGCCCGAACAGACGGGATAATATAGGCTTGGATTGATAAATCGAATGGGCCAGCTCAGCATTGGCGATATAGCCTTGCGCGTATTGCCGCTTCAGGCCGACGTCCAGCACCCATGGGTCGTTTACTCGTGGCCCCTTTTCGTCAGTCGAACGCGTCAAGTAAGCATTGTCTGGTGTCTTTTGATAAGCCTTGACCTTATTTACCATATAGGCAGGGAGGTTCTGCAGGGCCACGTTGGGATCTCCGCTAAAGAAATCCTTTCCGTTTACCAGCAGGCTACTGACGAAGTGTCCGTTGACGGTAATACGCCCTCCTGCTTCAAGACGCACTCCGGGAAGTTGCTTGATGAGTTCGTCAAGCATGGAGCCTTCTGCCAACTGAAAGGCATTGGCATCGTAGACGAGCGTGTCCCCCTTCATCACCATCATGATTCTCGAAGCTGTTACCGTCGCCTCACTTAAAGTCCGTTGAAACACTCTATGCAAACAAACATGTCCTATGTTGCGCACCACTTCATCATGTTTTACTTCTGAAGGGAGTATGTTCAGATTATGATAGGCAGGTTCATAACCTTTGCATGCTACACGAACCAAATACTTGATGGGTAATGTTGTGTTATTATTTTCATAAACGTATTTATAGCGTACTTTCACATCGCCCAGAATCTTGATTTGCCTGAATGTGTCGACTTCTGTGCTATCTATAGGAGAAAGGAGGGATACACGAGCCTGTGTGAGTGTAGATTCCGTAATTGCATCAATAGGATTCACCGTTACTTGTAAGTAGGTCTTTTGAGCAAAAGCCAGGACAGATAAGCAAAACGTGATAAGGAATGTTACTTGGCGCATATGTATAGGATTAATTTGAGCAATAAAAGGGGGAATGTCTCAGAAGTTTCCATATGGTTTCAACTGAGCCATTCCCGGAAATGCACTAATGAATTTAAGGAGTTATCTTAAAGCAAGCACTATCAGAACCTGATATTTTTAGGTCACCGCTTGAAAACTGACAGGTGCAAGAAACAGAGGTGCTTGTGACTTCTGCTACACATTTACCTGCATAATGAGTACTTCCATCAATGATGGTGCAAGCTACACCGTTTTTACATTCTGCAGTCAAACCGCTGTCAGCTGCACTACCTCCGAAGAGGTGCTTCATTTCCTCATTGCTGAGAATTTTCGCCTCTTTCAAGACGATTGGTTTAATACTTTTCATAATTAAAAAGAATAAAATGTTAATAAAGTAAATTATATAGCCGAAAAAACCGACCCGTTGTTAAGAAGTTTGCGGTATCCCTCTCTCATGCGGGAAGGGGAGTGACGCATTTTTAAGACTTTCCTTGCATTATGGCAAATGGATGCCCGTATATTTTCGTCAAGGCTAAGAGCCGTCTTTAATGTTTGCTCAAGATTTTCTGAAAATTTAGGCTCAATGTGAGCGACCAAAGCGTTGTATTCGTGACGGAACATGTCTGTCAAGCCATTACCGTCGGTCGTCACAATCAACAATTCGTTTGCCATCATTTCCATCCCGGTATAGCTGCACTGCTCAGTATAGGATGGTAACACTCCAATGTCAGAAATCTGATACCATTTTTGTAATTGTTCCTTAGAGATTAATCCTGTATAGGTGATATGAGATGCACTATATGGTACAAGTTTTGCAAAATCATTCAATCTAAACACTTCACCTGCTATCACCAAGCGCATTCGGTTGTCAGACTTCCAAAGATTCTCAAAAGCCGTTAACAGGTCGTCAATCCCCTTGGCTTTTACTGTACGGCCTACAAAGAGCAGGACCCGCTCGTCTTGTTCAATCCCCAAATCTTTGCGCAATTGTTGCCGCATGGTAAGAGCATACTGGCTACAGGTCTCAGGATATCCATTGGGGATAAGATGAATTTTCTCTTGGGGCACCTTGTAAGTGTCAATGAGCAAATTATTTGTACTATCAGAGAGGCATATCACTTTATCTGCAATTTGGTACATCTGGCGTTCCTGTCTGAAATACCTTTTGCAAAACAATTCTGTCTCATATCGTTTTTTGCGTGGATATCTTTTGGATATGATTTCACGCAAGCGGTTTCTGTCGCCCATAAGTGGGGCTGTCCACCCTTGATCGTGAATGGTAAAAACAATTCTCGAATTTTTATAAAGTTCGCGCAGGGACTTGAGAAGTTCCACACATGGCGAATGATTTATGAAAAACACATTATCTTCATTGTCGGGCACATACATCTTCAATATAGGCCAAAACAATCCTCCGCTTTCCAACATACGTCCTCCATTACAAATGGGGAAACAATAATAGGTACAGCCTTCTCGCTCATAGAAAGAAAAATCCTTTTCTTCTGAGTTGAAAGAAATAAGATTTACCTCTACATCCAAATCCCTCATACAGTCAAGCAGACATCGCATATAGGTTCCGACACCATTTTGCTTAGAGGATATATGCTCATCAACTATGAATACTCTTTTCCTTGTCATACAAATTGGTTGTTATGAAGTTGCAGTTCCATATAGCCGGCAAGACCATTGTGAAGACCTAACAAATTAAATGGAGCACGTTTCATAGGTTTGACAAATTGCGATAAATCAAGTAAGTAAACACATTTTCCATTTAGGGCTTTAATAAGCATCTTGCTCATTTCTTCCCATCGATTATCTTGCGGTAAGTGCTTATGCCGATATTGCAACATCTGCATCCAGTCGTCAAGATACTGGCTATCGAAAGCAGACCGCCCTTGTAAAGCTGCTCCCTGTATATGTGCGATTACATAGTGGAATAAACCGATGAGACCTTTTTCTATAGATTCATCTGTCATACGGCGTATATCAACCTCCATAATGCGTTCATCTATTTCCCGGGTAAGTTCCACACCGCAGCCTTTCATATATCCGTTCTGTATAAGGTATTCTATGCCCCAGCCAATGCCGGCCATGCCGTTTCCCAAATAGACGGAGTCGGTCTTGGTTATGTTCTTCGTAATTTGTTCCATCAGATAATCCGAAACATGTTCAATAACCGGCAATTTATGTACTCTCGCATAATGAACCAACACCAGCATAATGCCTGTCATGCCGTCAAAAAGCCCCCACGCGGTTGGGACATCATGAGAATGAAGGATGAGGTGATGGAGCATTTTTTGTTCTTGCGTAAATTTATTCTTTTTCATTGAAGCCATCTATTATGCGATATATTGCACATCCTCTATGGTATATCCATAGGGCATTTTATACCCATTCACCAAAATAGTAGGGGTTGCATTAAACTTTGTAGTTTTCCGCCATTGTTCATGTCGTTGAAATTCGCGCTCAATATCATCAGAATCCATATTAAGATGAAACTTATCAAAGAAATGTTCTTGAGAAAACTTACCATTGTCGTACCATTCTGTGTAAACTTCCCAAGCTTTTTCCGCACCATATTGTTGATAAACAGCAATCAGGTATTTATTGATTGCGTCAAATTTTGGATCAAAAGAGGTAAAGACATATTGTATTAAACAAGAGTTCGAAACATATAGTTCCCGCAAGCGTTTGTGCATGGCAGCGCAAGGATTACAATAGGGATTACTGAATATTGTTATGACAGTCTCTGAATTTCGGTCTCCAAATCTGATAGAGGAGTCGTTAGCATTATATTTATCCTCGGCTTGCAGAAGTATATCAAATACTTTTTTATTCATTTTTAAATGATTATATTGCCATTGTACCTTTTGCAATTCGGTAGGATATGAGAGTATCGGCAGTACTTTGTTCAGAGCCAGGACACTGCCTATATAAGCAAAGCAGAGAAGCACGACTATTTGCACATTGAATACTATTGGCAGCGAGTAGTAACCTCCAAACAGATAACAGACAAATTGAGATATAAAGACTGCCTGTACCATTAAACAAAGTGGACACCATTGCGATATGCGGTGTTGATACCATATACTCCAAATACTATATGGCACGGCCATGGCTGCAATTAGTGCCAATGTGTTTGAGGTTTGACCTGATACACATAAGGCAATGAAGTTCACGAAAAAATAGCTAAAGCCAATTTCAGACCATGAGTATTTTCCCATGAATTTTGCGGCCTTACTCTCTAATACATTATTGCAACTGCTATTTTTGAACGCATGGCACACACTGTCCAGTAATGGACTGTTTATTTTCATTTGCTGTAAAATCAGCATACCTGATAATATACAGCCACACATATATAATAACAACAGTATTATTTCCAATGTATTAGAAAAACTGCGATTGATGATAAATTGCCCCAATAATGCCAGCACACACATAACTAACACACATAATTCTATTAAATTTTTCCTTCCTTGGGCAATGTGCTTCTTGTAATTTGGCTCTGCACTATTTTCGTTTTGTGAAAATAATAGTACGTGACCGGACCAATTATTTTGAAACTGTTCGGAAGGCATGCTGATGTCTGTCCCGTACATTTCAAACGTTACTTTTTGCTTGGTCACCACTTTGACAAGCGCATAGTCGTTATTGTATTTAGCAACGAAGGGCAAAGGAAGTTCCTGGATGTTTTCCTTATTGTAGATAAACAGCCCTTCTGTTGTTATGCCATATTTTTCACATAGCGACTTCAGACCATAGAAAGTATATTTATATGGATGTTCCTCATATGACTGCGCCGCAAATGAGTTTGTAAACGGAATTCCCAATTCGCGTAGAATGGAAATAAACATGTTCTTAGTGTGCATGATATAGCGTTTTTGTTTTATATGGTAGAATTATGTCAATTCCTTAGTTATACGTAATCCGGGAGCATAGGAAAGTTTTCTTCATCGGGATTATCATAATGGACCGCCCGATGGTTTTCACGCAAGAAGTATCAGAGGTGTCTTTTCAATTCAAGTTTCGGGAAGAAGAGAAAAGGCCTATGCGGAGGTTTGTATATTTTTTCCTTTAATTATGTGCTTTTCTGCATTGGCAAAAATAGAGAGAAAAAATAAAATAAGTACAGAAAATCCCGTAAAAAAGTTCTTGTAATCAGAAATTTGTACACTTTTGTACAAATCCGTATTGATTTTTGAACACTTTTGTACAGATTTGTAGGAACCTCTGTGCAGATTTGAACACTTTTGAACACTTTTGTACGCACCGGTGCTTGTTTCTTTCGCGCCTTTGTTCAGCCTCTCCGTGAGATTTTCGGAGTTCCAGTTCAGTTTTCTTTCGAAGTAATCCGCCAGATACCAGAGTTTGGTCATTCTGTATTTTAACTGTTATATTTGCGATTCCTCTTTATATCGCTGTCTGGTAAAAATGGTGAAACTTCTACATTTTTTATCGTATGGTATTTTGCGAAATTTTACTTGCGGTGCTTGTTTCCCGTTTCGCGTAGGAAAAATGAACTTAGACCTGATCAAGATCGCTCGTGCCGTTTGCCCTGTCAATAATATGCAGCAATTCGCGGGGGTGCTTGATGTAGCTAATGGCTGGATATCTTTTTCTCAGGAAGTCTTCATCGCGAAATCCCCATAACACGCCGACGCACCGGATGCCCGCATTGGCCGCCGTTTCTATGTCTACTTCCGAATCACCTATGTAGAGCGTCTCTTCCTGCTGGCTGCCAAGTACTTTCATGGCAGCCTCAACGGCATCGGGGGCAGGTTTGCGTCGCACGGTGGCACTTTCGCCCACAGCCAGTGTGATGTATTGGCTGAAAAAGTGTAGGTTGAGTTGTTCTACCGCCGGTTGCAGTTTGTTGGATACTATCGCCATTCTTATGCCTCTTGCCGCGAGTGCTTTCAGCATCGGCATGATGCCCTCGTAGGGGCGGGTACAATCCTGGCAATGTTTCATGTAATGGGTGCGGAAGCATGTGAATATTTCCTCAAAAGCACTGTCTGGTGTGTGAGGGGGAACTGCCGAACGCATCAGGTTGCGTATTCCGTTTCCGAGAAAACCGCGTATCTCGCAGTTCGTACGCCGCGGTAGTCCAAAAGTATCAAGAGCATGATTGACGCTCGCGGAGAGATCGGTCAAGGTATCGAGCAAGGTTCCGTCGAGGTCAAAGACAATAGTGCGGATTGTTGCCATAAAATGATTGTTTACTCCGCGAATTTAGCAATTAAATGTCGGATAACATGGCTATATACCGTGTATTTCTTACTTTTGCGAAAAATAAAGAACGCGATGAACCTGTCTTATTTAAAACATTTATTTGCTGCAGTTCTTGCTTTGAATTGCGGGTCGGCATGTGCCCTGGTTAAACACACGGATGCTGCATGTGGGGGAGAGCTCAGTGATAGCGGGGCGGTCGTGAATGATTTGTGCCGTCCGGCCAACCGCGCTTTTGTTTCTGCCAAGGTTGAAGAATGTATTGATAGCGTACAGTCGGTATTGTCTCATCCGAAATTGTCGCGGATGTTTGCACTTTGCTTCCCGAATACGCTTGATACCACGGTTAAGTATCGGAAACTTGCGGATGGCGACGACGATACGTTTGTCATTACGGGAGATATTCCCGCCATGTGGTTGCGCGATTCTGCTGCCCAGGTATGGCCTTATTTGCGTTTTGCTGCGGCAGACGGGGAGTTGCGAAGGCTCATCCGCGGTGTAGTGCGGCGCCAGTTGCGCTGTCTGCTGATTGACACTTATGCCAATGCTTTCATGGAGTGTCCGGATAGTCTCAGCACAATGTGGCGAAGTGATTATACAGAGATGCGCCCAGGTGTTTTTGAGCGTAAATATGAAATTGATTCCCAATGCTATCCTGTTCGTTTGGCTTATGCTTACTGGAAACAGACGGGCGACGCGACAATTTTCGATGATTTGTGGCTGAAGGCCATTACGGCTGTTTACAACACAATGAAGCAGCAGCAAGGGGGCGCCTCTCGCCGCGGTTATGAATTTCAGCGGCGTACGAACGCCATGCACGACACGCAGTCAAACTATGGACTGGGGCATCCGGCCGCGCCGTGCGGACTTTTGGCTTCGCGCTTCCGGCCGTCGGACGACTGTTCCATTTTCCCCTACAACATTCCCGGCAACCTCATGGCGGCAACCTCGTTGCACCAGGCTGCGGAGATTCTTAAGGAGGTGAACGGCAATAAAACTTTGGCGGCGGCCTGCTTGAAAATGTCAGATGAGATAAAGCGCGATGTGAGGCGCTACGGCATTGTGAAGCATCCGCGTTATGGTAAGATATACGCTTATGAGGTTGATGCGTATGGCAGTGTGCTCTTGATGGACGATGCAAATATTCCCTCTCTGCTGTCTTTGCCTTACATCAGCGATGTCTCGCAAGCCGACCCGGTCTACCGCAACACAAGGCGTTTCGTGTGGAGTGCCGACAACCCTTATTTCTTTTCGGGCACAGACGGTGCGGGCATCGGCAGTCCGCACACCAGCTATGATAATATCTGGCCTATGAGCATCATTATGTATGCCATGACCTCGGCCGACGACCAGGAAATACGGCAGTGCGTCAAGTCTATCATGAATACAGATGCCGGAACTTATCTGATGCACGAGTCTTTCCAAAAGGATAATGCCGGTAAGTTTACGCGCTCCTGGTTTGCCTGGGCCAATACGCTCTTCGGGGAGTTGATATTGAAGCTGATGGACGAGGGACGCGTGGATTGTCTCAACGGTCTTGACTGATATTTCAGGGAGGATATTGTTGACCGTATCCGCTGTAGTCCTGTGTCTTTCCGGCCCGTTTTCCTTACGAAGCGTGTGTGCGTTTTTTACCCCGGTGTATTGTACCGCACCTTTTCTCTCTCGGAAAATATGCGTAACTTTGCCCTTGAAAATTCATAAACCTTTATATATATGAGTAAATTAGTAATCAACTCTTACGAGGACTTCGCGCAGCATGTGGGCGAAGTGCTCGGAACCTCCGAATGGCTGGAAGTTCCTCAGGAACGCATCAATCAATTTGCCGACGCCACGCTTGACCACCAGTGGATACATGTAGACGCGGAGCGTGCCAAGAGCGGTCCGTTTGGTCAGACTATAGTGCATGGTTATCTCACCCTTTCGCTTTTGCCCTACATGTGGGAACAGATTATCGAGGTGAATAATCTGAAAATGATGGTGAACTATGGCATGGACAAAATGAAGTTCGGCCAGGCTGTGCTCAGTGGCCAAAGTGTGCGTCTTGTGGCAACGCTTCAGAGCATCGCCAATTTGCGTGGCATCTGTAAGGTGGAGATTAAGTTTTCCATAGAGATTAAGGATGAGCGCAAACCGGCGTTGACAGGTGTGGCCACCTTCCTTTATCATTTCAATTGATATTTGTGTGCGATATGTCTCAGCCAGACTATAGCGCAGACCTATTTACCGAAGGCCGCAAGCCCGTTGTGCTTGCGGCCTTTGCGCTCGAAGAAGAAAGTTTCCCTATCAGCAGTATCGCGGGAATGAAAGTTGAGAAAGTGCTGATAGGTATAGGCAAGGTCTCTGCCGCCATAAACCTGACGCAGGCTGTTTTGAAGCATCGGCCGGCCTTGGTGGTAAATATCGGTACCGCCGGCTCGTCATATCATGCGATTGGTGACATTGTTGTATGTCACGACTTTGTAGATCGCGACTTAGCCAATCTGGATATTGCCGGTGTATGTGCCGGCCTGTCGGTTACACCGTCCGCTTTATTTTCCCCTCAGAGTTTGTTGAAAGGGCAGTTCTCGTCAGATACATTCACGGCAGATACCGGCGACAACTTTGTGACAGACCCAGATGGCGTATTAGGCGATGTTGTTGACATGGAGGCATTTGCATGCGCTTCAGTATGTCATAAGTTCAGTGTGCCCTTCGTGGCTGTCAAGTATGTCACGGACATTGTAGGCCGTAATTCCGTGAAGCAATGGAGTGAGAAGTTGGCCGAAGCCCGTCATGGACTTAGTCGTTTTTTTACAGACAAATAGTAACAGGACATTGTGGATTTTATACAAATTGCTTACCTTTGCCACGTAAATGTACGATGATTATGGAAAGATGTAATCTTTTTAAAGGATTTGGCGTAGCGCTGGTCACACCGTTTACTGATGGTGGCCAGGTGGACTTCACTGCTTTGCAGGGTTTGATTCATTCGCAGTTAGCCGGCGGTGTGGACTTTCTTTGCGTGTTGGGGACAACGGCCGAGACGCCCTGCCTGACCGCGGCCGAGAAGCAGGCTGTCATCGATTGCGCCGTTGAGACGGTAGCGGGGCGCGTGCCTATTCTGCTCGGTGCCGGCGGCAATTGCACGGCGGCGGTAGTGGAATATCTGCGTGAGGCTGACTTGAGTGGTGTGGCCGGTGTTCTGATTGTCACTCCTTACTATAACAAACCGACCCAGGAGGGGCTTTTCTGTCACTATTGTGAGGTGGCGGCGGCCACGCGGCTGCCGGTGGTGCTTTACAACGTGCCCGGACGTACAGGGGTGAATATGACCGCGCAGACAACTTTACGTATTGCGCAGGCTTGTCCTAACGTAGTGGCCATCAAGGAGGCGTCGGGCAACATGACTCAGATTGAAGATATCATAGGCGGAGCTCCCGAAGGGTTTGAGGTAATAAGCGGAGACGATGCCATTACCTTTGAACTGATTGCAGCCGGTGCCACCGGCGTGATTTCAGTGGTTGGAAACGCGTGTCCTGAGGGTTTTGGCAAAATGGTGCATCATGAACTTGCCGGCGAATATGCCGAGGCGCTGGAGCTTCACCGCAGGTTCGCGTCGCTCTACAAGCTAATGACAGCAGACGGCAATCCGGCCGGAGTAAAGGCGCTATTGGTGTTGCAAGGCAAGATAGCCAATAATTTACGTTTACCTTTGGTGCCGGCCAGTGAGGCTACGCAGAGGCAGCTGGCTCTTGAGATAAAAGACATCGCTTTATGGTAAGGGCGAAGCGGAGTTCCCGCTTTTTCCTTTTGCTTGATGAAAGAAAAAAATGTGTGCCGGTAAGTAATGAACTGCCGGCACACAATTTTTTTGTGGTGAGAGAACCGCCTCTTCGTTGGTGGCTTGGGGAAATCTTTATAGAGCGGAGGCGTCGAAACTGAAGGGAAGGAGCTGTCTCACACTATTGAGAATATACACCTCGTGTTCGCCACAGAGCAGGATGCGCAACGGATGGTTGAAGCGCGTTTCTGTTTCGAGCAGCACCTGCCGGCAGGCCCCGCAGGGGGTGATGGGCGTAGGCGTGAACCGGCCCTCGTCGTCGCAGGCCGCTATGGCGATAGCTACGGGAGCGGTGTGCGGGTAGCGGGCATTGGCGTAGAACATGGTGCACCGTTCGGCACAGGTGCCTGAGGGGTAGGCCGCGTTCTCCTGGTTACTGCCACAAACGGTTTCGCCATTTGCCAGTGAAACGGCGGCTCCTACGCAAAACTTGGAGTAGGGAGCGTAGCTCGTTTGGCAGGCTGCCCGGGCTTGTTCCACAAGATGGCGGTCGGCGGCAGGTAATTCTGTGAGGGGACAGACGGTGTATGCGATGGATATCTGTTTATTTTCCATGTGTGAGATGTTAAGTGTTTTCCTGATAGGGAGTACTTGAGTGAGCCGTAGGTGAGTTGATGCGCTGGCTTTGTGCAAAAGAGCGTGGGAGCGGGTGCAGAGGCCGTTTGTGGGATGCCTTGCCACAAAAGTGGGAAGGCGTGCCACAAAAGTGGGATACCTTCCCACTTTTGTGCGATACGCTTATTGAACCCTGATGGTCTTCTCCACGGTAACGTTGAAGTATTGGAACGTGGGGGTGGAGTAGGTCACTTTGCCGTCGGGGATGTCGGCGCTGCCGTTTGTACTGACGGCGTTGCCCGAAGTCCGGTAGTGTCCGCTGAAGGTCAGTTTGTAGGTGCCCGGCGTTTCAAACACCAGCGTGTCGGTAGGGTTTTGCGGTTGCAGGTCGTATATCACCTCTTTGCTGAATTTATGCGTGATGTTGTTGCTGTTGCCCGTCCATTTGTAGTCTGTGCGGTTGAGCAAGCGTCCGCTGCGCTTTTGCTCAATGGTGGCAACGATGGGGGTGCCGGCACGCAACTGGTCGCTGCCGTCGAGTGTCTTGAAGGTCATATCACTTATTTCAGGCGGAAGCGAGCGGTATTTCGCGTTGTCGGAATCGTCGGAGCAGGCTACGAGGGCAAGCGCCAGCGCCAGTGTGCAAATGCTTTTGTGTGTCATGGTATGATTTCTTGTTATATTGTTTGTATTCAGAAAGTTTTTAGTACGTTGTAGAGTCGTTGTATGGGCAGTCCCATTACGTTGAAGAAACTGCCGCGCAGTTCTTCCACCGCCACAAGTCCTATCCATTCCTGAATGCCGTAGGAACCAGCCTTGTCAAAGGGCAGATAGTTGGTGATGTAATAGTCTATTTCTTCGTCTGTAAGTTGTGCGAAAGTTACGTGGCTGGTTACGGCGAAATTCTCGAATCTCTTTCCTGTGAGCACAGATACGCCGGTTATTACCTGGTGCGTCCGTCCCGAGAGGAGCTGGAGCATTTCTCTGGCTTGGGCGGCGTCGGCCGGTTTGCCCATGACGTGCCCTTCCTGACATACAATGGTGTCGGCCGTGATGAGCAGTTCGTCGGCCCCCATGGAGGGGCGGTAGGCCTCGGCCTTTTTCCGCGCTATGTAGCGGGCAATGTCTTCCCCGCGGAGGTCGGCGGGATAGTGTTCGTCTACGCCCAGCAGGCTACGCACTTTGAAGGTCAGGCCGAGGCGTTGCAGCAGTTCCTTGCGTCGCGGGGAATTGCTGGCTAATATGATGCTGTATTTGTTCAGGTTTTCAAACATTTTCTTCTAAGTTTTTCTGTGGATAAGGAGGCATGCGGGCGGTGGCGATTATAGCCGTAAGCGCTTGTCTTACCAGCCGAAGGCTTTGTCGTCGCTCATCCATTTGCCCTGGGCGCGGAGCACTTGCTCCACAACGTCGCGCACACAGCCCATACCACCGCATTGATGGCTGACGTAGGTGGATATCGACTTGATCTCGGGGGCGGCGTCGGCGGGGCAGCAGGGCAGGCCGCAAGTTCTCATCACTTCGTAGTCAGGTATGTCGTCGCCCATATAGAGCACTTCATCGGCTTGCAGGCCGCTTTCTTCCAACCAATCGTTGAAGCACTTTATTTTTACGGATACACCCATAAATACATTTTGCAGGCCTAAACTGACATAGCGTGTGCGTACGGCTTCGCTCCGCCCGCCGGTGATGATGGCAAGGTTAAGTCCGCTTTTCACAGCAAGTTGCAGGGCATAGCCATCCTTTGTGTTGGCGGTGCGCGCGGGTTGCGGCAGATTCTCGCTGAGCAACACCTGATTGGTGCTGAGCACGCCGTCAACATCGAATGCCAGGGCTTTGATTTTTGTCAAATCGTAGTTTATCATATTGTTCTTTGTTAGCGTGGAAAGATGCTTGTTTGCATACATGCAGGCAATGGAGGCGCTCATGCTGCGGTAGAGGGCTTGGGCTGCCGGACTGCCTTCAAGCAGTTGCAGATGGGCGTTGATAACGGAAAAGTCGTGCCGCCGTGCCGGCCCGGTTTGCGCTTTCTGTGCCGGCATCTCCCGGAGTTTTGCTATGGTCTCTTCCAGTATGGGCAGCAGTACGTTTGCCGGCAAACCTGTATTTCTGCCTATTATGTCTTGTGCCGCGGCTATGCAATGGTTGGTGAAGTTGTTGGCAAAGACGCCGGCCAAATGCAGATGGCGCCGGTGCGCGCTGTCGAGGAAGTATATCTTTCCGGACAAGGAACGGCCCAAGGCTGCAATTGTTTCGGCGGTCTTATCATCTGAACCTTCAACGAAAAGCGGAGTGTCCTTGAAGCGGAAATCCCGTTCCTTTGAGAATGTCTGCAGCGGATAGAGCACGCCGTAGCGTTGGCAATGTCCCGAAAAGATGTCGGCTTCAATGCTGCCGGCTGTGTGCAGATGGAGCGCCGAGGGATGGCGCGTTGCGACGAAGGCTGCTAAGCGAGGCAGAGCGTCGTCTTTTAGACAATATATATAGATGTCGGCCTCCGGTAGTGATTCGATGTCTGTGAAATGTTGGCATCCGAGTTTCCGGGCAAGAGCTTCCCCCCGGCTGGCAGTACGGCCGTATATTCCCGCAATAGGGTGGCCGGCTTCCCGAAGTGCTGCTGCCAGGTGGGTGGCAACGTTGCCTGTTCCCAAAATCAGAATGTCGTTCATATTCAATTATCTTTTTACCTTAAATAGGCCTTCCCGGATGTGTTGGCCCGGTTCCGTAGGGTAGGGTGGTAAACTGTTTGCACCTTTCTTAGAGTGCGATTTTGCGAAACACGAGGCTGTCGGTCTCTGAGGTTAGAATCATTTGCCGCTTGCCGAGTTTGTTCACCTTGAAGTTTGCTGTGTTGCCCCGAATGCCGGTATAGGCCAACTCTGTGGTTGTGGGATCAGTGAGCGGAATGTCGTTGTTTTGTTCCTTTCTGTATATTTCAGGAATCACAAGGCGATTGTCCTGATGACTGAAGTAGGCGTTATATTGTCCCACGGTAGTTTGAATTTGCAGCATTCTCAGCTGGAAGTTCCAATATATGCGCTGCTCTCGGACATCGTATTGACCGTTATCTTCGGGACCGGTGTGGTGGCGCTCATGGAGTTCCGTCAGTTGCCATTGTCCGTCGAGATCTCCATTCTCAGGGAGCTTATCGCATGCGGCCAGCACAATGGTAAGTAACATCAAGTAGAGTATTTTTTTCATGCCCAGGCTCATTTCTTTATTAACTTACTCGCGCTTCCTTTCCTAATGATATAAATACCATGCGGCAAGGCGCTGTTATTGTTGACCTTACGGCCGTCAATGGTGTAGCAGGCGTCGGCCGTATCGTCTGTATCGGAAATATTGGAGATGCCGACCAATCCTTTATCAAGATAGGCGAAAGATATTGCACCGTTATTCTCGCTGATACCGTAAATCGGTTTGCTCATTAGCCCCGAGACCGAGAAAACCGCCGCCGCCGGACTTGAAAAATCCGAGAGCTCCGTGTTACCGCTTCTTCCCGGATAAAGGTCGCCTTGGTAGCTTTTGGGCAGCGAACCTTCCACCTTGTTGTTATTGTCTGCCGGGATGAAGGAAACGCGCTGATGGCCTACAATATTGTTCACACGATTGCCGTTCCACGCCGCGCGGTCGTAGTCCACGTGGGTTACGAGCATGCCGTGCCCCATCACTTCGGGATACCACGTGCCGGCCTGTCGGTTTTCAAGGAGGTAGTATTCTTTTTCGTTCTCCGGATTGCGTATGCAGAAAGCTCGGTCTTCTTCAGGCGCGGCGCTGAAATCGCGGAGCGTGTAATATCCCGCTTCCGTCAGCTCCTTAACTTTCAGCCAGCCAAGCATGCTGCGCTCATAAGCATTGTAGCCCACCGGGGTATAGCCGTTATTATAGTAGTTTCCATAGTCCATCACCGACCAGTATCCCATAGTTGTGAGCGTATCCTTAATAGTGGCATTGCTGCCTGTGTAGTAGAAGTCGGGGAGTCCGAGGGCATGGCCAAATTCATGGCATATAAGGCCGATGCCGTCCATCTCTTCGCCTGTGACCACGGGTATTTCCGGGTTGTCGGGCGATGCTTTGTAGGATTGCAGCACCTCGTTGCCTATAAAATAGGAGCTGATTGTGGTTTCTCCCACCTTGAAGTTTCTTGGCGAGAAGTGTGCCCATAGATAATCTTCGCAGCCCTCTTCATAGGCTGAGTGCTGGCCGGGGCCGGCAAATAGAATGACTACGAGCGGCACCGTTCCTCCGGTGGCGTACTTGCTGAAATCTGTGCCTTGTCCGTAAGCTAAGTCAAGGGCCTCCTGGATGAGCTCATACTTCCTGCTATCGAGCGTGGAACCGGAGTCGGCTCCGTAATAAGCATAGTCTTTGCTGACTTTTACGCGGGTAAGGACATCGAAAGACGGAATAAAGTGACCGTCGCTTTGATCTGTGAAATAGTCGCGCACGCTACCGCAACTGCCTTTTTCGTCACTATAATTGTTTTCATTGAGAAAGCGGCTTATTTTTTCAATAGTTGTCGTGGGGCGGAAGTCTTTGTTTGCAAAAGATACCATTATGACTGGTATTTGCGGCGTGCCGATGCTTTTGACGATGCCGTTTCCCGGCAGTCCGTAAGTTCCCAGTCCGTCTTCGGTACTTGCAGATGAAGCGTGTGGGGTTATTGTCGTAGTGGCGGTGCCGTTTGCTGCAAGTACGTTGTATGCTTGGGCGATGCCTACTGCCTGCCCTGTACGGACAAAGGTTGCTTCTTCTGCAGTCTGTGCTCCCATGTCGTGCGCGACAATTGCTGTAGGTGTGAGTGTGCCGCCGGCTATTTTTGCGTAGGTCAGGTTTCCTTTATCATCGCGCAGTAAGGTTTGTCCGTCGGCACTTATGTAGTAGGCGAAATGTCCGTTGCCTTCCTTGCGCACGGTGACGCTTTGTCCGTCGGCCTGCTTGTATTTGTACCAGCGGAGTAAGGGGTGTGAGGCCAGTGCCGGCAACCAGCAGGCTGCGGTAGCGAGTAAAAGAATTAAGGAAGTCTTTTTCATGTTTTTTCTGATTGTTATTTTTAGTGATAGGTATTGCCGGCATTCATCTCCACCTGGTTGGCGGAGCGTTGTTATGCCAGTTCGGCTACCGTGATACCTGCGCCGCCAAACTGCACATGCTCGTCGTGATAGTGGCGCACGCCGTCTACTGTGCCCAGGTATTGTCTGACGAGTTCGCGCAGGGCGCCAGTTCCGGTGCCGTGGAGGATGCGTACGACCGATTGCTCCAGTTGTATGGCATCGTCTATGAAATAGGAAACGGCAGTAAGTGCTTCGTCGGCTCTCATACCGCGCAGATCTATTTCAGGCTTGAAGTGCAACTTCTTTTCGTAGATGGCATCGCGGGTGGCCTTGCTTATGAATGTGGCAGCCTGCTGCGTTTTGTCTTCCTTCGGCGGATCTGACGGTATGAGGCGGTTGAGTGCCAGCGTGGCGTGCATCATGCCGAAGAGCACGTTGGCCTGTTTGCCGTTGATGCTCTCGATGCGTCCGGGAGTGTTTTGCCCTTCTATACGAACGTAGTCGCCGACTTTCAGAGTTTTACCTTTCTTTGGCTGCACTGTTGCTGGAACGCTTTTGGCCGACGATAGCTGTGCCATGAGCGAGCCCAGGGAGGTGGCGGCGCCTTTGTTTCTGCCCGTCTTCTCTTTTTGCCGGCGTTCCTGCCGCCGCTTTATGGCCTCCATCTTTTTGGTGATACGGTCGGCCTTTATGCCTTTTTGCTCGATGCTCTCGCGAAATTCCGCCAGTTCATTGCGTGAGGCCAAAGTACGTTCGCGTTCGGCTTGTGCCTCCTTGATGGCTCGTATAGTATTTTCGATTTTTGCGTTGGCCTCTTTAATGAGCGAGCTGGCGTTGCTTTTAGCTTCGGTGAGTATGGAGCGTCGCTGGCTTTCCACGTCATGCAGTTCGTGTTCGTACTTCTCCACGATTTCCTCAAGCTGGCGTTCGCGTTTGGATATGCGCTGGCGTTTGTCCTCCCAATAGCGTTTGTCGCGCACGATGTCCTGCAGATATTTGTCGGACATCACGTAGTCTTTGCCTACGATTTCGGTCGCGTATTCTATGACCTTTGCCGGCAGTCCTATCTTGCGTGCCATTTCTATGGCGAAAGAGCTGCCCGGATTGCCTATCTGCAGCATGAAGAGCGGCTGCATCTGGTGCCGGTCGTAGAGCATGGCGCCGTTGACTATCGATTTTTGGCTTTGGGCGTAGAGTTTCAGGTTCTGATAGTGCGTGGTGATGATGCCGTGTGCGCCTGCTTTCACGAAGTGGTCGAGTATCGCTTCGGCCAGCGCGCCGCCTATCTGCGGCTCGGTGCCACTGCCAAATTCGTCGATGAGCAGCAGGCTCTGCGCACTACTATGCTTCATCATCTGCTTCATCCGCGTGAGGTGTCCCGAGTAAGTGCTCAGGTCGTCGGTGATGCTTTGCTCGTCGCCGATGTCGATGAAGATGTCCTTGAATATGCCCGGTGCGGAATTTTCGGCCACGGGCACGGGCATGCCGCATTGCAGCATATATTGCAACAGGCCTGCCGTTTTCAGGCAGACGGATTTGCCGCCGGCGTTGGGACCTGAAATCAGAAGGATGTGTTGTTCGGGTTTGAGCGATATGTCGAGCGGAACGATGGCGCGCCCGTGTCGCTCGAGCGACAGCTTGAGCAACGGATGGCGTGCCTGCCGCCAGTCGACCGTCGGTATGGAACTTACCTCAGGCGTTATGGCGCCTATCATGTCGCAGAAGCTGCGCAGCGCATTGAGGTAGTCGGCATAGGAAAGGAAGCGCATGCTTTCGAGCATGCCCGTAATGTGGGGGCGAATCATGGCCGCTGTTTCCTGAAGTATGCGTATGATTTCGCGCCGTTCGGCCGCTTTGAGCTCGCGGATGCGGTTGTTGGCTTCCACCACGGCCGCCGGTTCTATGAACACGGTCTTGCCGGTTGCCGACTCGTCGTGTACGATGCCTCTTATCTTGCGCTTCAGCGCCGGGGCCACCGGCACCATGAGGCGGCCGTCACGTAGGGTCGGGCTTACATCGCGTTCGATGTATCCCTCGTTCTGTGCTTCGGCTATGATGGAACGTAGCGTGTGGCCGATGCTGCGTGTAGTTACCTCCAGTTGATGCCGGGTGGAAAGTAGCTCAGGCGATGCGGTGTCCTTGACCTTGCCGTATTTGTTGAGTATGGCGTCAATGCGGGCCACGATGTCCTGATACGTCTGGAGCTGTTCCACCCGTTTCTGCAAAGCCGGATAGTGGTGTGCGGCTTCTGCTGTGCCTTCGTCGTTGTCGTCGGAATTTTCTTTACCGGCCTCGATGAACCTGATCAGTGTGGCGACGGTCTGCAAGGAGCGCTTGAGGTCGAAAAGTTGCATCTCCTCCATATAAGTGCGTTCGGCGCGCAAGCGCACGAGGGGCTCGCGCACGTCGAAAAAATCGGCCTCGAATTCGTCGCCATTTTCCTCCATTAGCCGGCCGAACTCCTCGTACTCCTTCAGGGCTACCATGACATCCTTGTGCGATGTCATGAATTTTACTTGCGAATCGACCCAGGCTGTGCCCAAAGACGATACGCAGCGGCCTTTCAGAAGCCGCCGGATGTCGTCAAAACCTATCTTGCTTTCGAAATTGTCCGGGTATATCATCGTCCATAACTAATTTATTGCAAAAATACGAATAAGTGGGCGGAAGGCCAAATTTATCGGGGCTTTCCCGAACGGGAGTATCTAAGACGAGGAGATGCTGCTGTTGAAAATGCGGAGTAATGGATGGAAAACTCCGTTTGGCTCATATTTTTCAATGAGAACAAGGTGCCAATGCGGCAACCACACTCCGTAGAAGTGGGAATGCTCCCCACAAAAGTGGGAACGTACCCCACAAAAGTGGCATGCCTTCCCACTTTTTTGCGGCATTGTGTGTTTGTCTTGTCCGGTATGTCGATATTGGCGTCCGATCAGTCCATCTCGGCTTCTTTGAGGCGTTCGGCGTTTTCGGCCACAATGAGATGGTCGATGCAGTCCTGAATGTCGCCGTCCATGAAGGCGGAGAGATTATAAACCGTATAGTTGATGCGATGGTCGGTAATACGGCCCTGCGGATAGTTGTAGGTGCGTATTTTGGCAGAGCGGTCGCCGGTGGAAACCAACGATTTGCGGCGCGAGGCTATGTCGTCGACATATTTCTTGTGCTCGCGGTCGTAAATGAATGTACGCAGTCGGGCCAAGGCGCGCTCCTTGTTTTTGGGCTGGTCGCGGGTTTCGGTACATTCAATGAGTATCTCCTCCGTCTCGCCCGTATTGGGATTTCTCCAATTATAGCGCAGGCGTACGCCGCTCTCTACCTTATTCACGTTTTGGCCGCCCGCACCGCTTGAGCGGAAGGTATCCCACTTTATTTCTCCCTCGTTGATAACCACATCGAAGGCCTCAGCTTCCGGCAGCACGGCCACAGTGGCGGCCGAGGTGTGTACGCGTCCCTGCGTCTCGGTGGCCGGCACACGCTGCACCCGGTGTACGCCGCTCTCATACTTTAGCGTGCCGTAAACATTGTCGCCGGTTACGGAGCAGACGATTTCCTTGAAGCCGCCTGCCGCTCCCTCGTTGGCGTTCGACACCTCCAGTTTCCAGCCTTTCTGCTCGCAGTATTTCGCATACATGCGGAACAGGTCGCCGGCGAAGAGGGCGGCTTCGTCGCCACCGGTGCCGCCGCGTATCTCGAGTATGGCGTTTTTTGAATCTTCCGGATCCTTGGGTACGAGCAGTAGCTTGATGTTTTCTTCCAGCTGCGGCAGGCGCTCTTCGCATAAGGCCAACTCCTCTCGCGCCATCTCCTTAAGGTCGGCGTCGCTCTCCGTGACAAGCAGATGTTTGCTTTCTTCCAGGTCGGCCAGGAGGCGTGCGTACTCCTGGCGTACGGCCATCAAGTCTTCCAGCTCCTTATATTCCTTGGTGAGGCGCACATAGCGCTGTTGGTTGGCAATGACCGCAGGGTCGGTGATGAGGGTACCTATCTCCTCGTAGCGGGCTACCAGATTGTCGAGCTTTTCGAGCAGGGCGTTATGGTTTTCTGACATGTCGTATTGTTGCTTTTCTATATGATAGTGTCCCAATATCAGAAATATCGGGACATATCGGTTAATTTATCCGGCATTTTTCAAGACGTGTTCCTGACTATTCCCGCTTATGGGAAATACCTCTTGTCAAATGCCGTTTTATGTCGGTTGATACTGCCGCTTCCGGGCAGTTGATTATTACAGTCTGCCGGTTTGACGGAGCTACCAGTCTAATTGTTTGTGCTGATCCTGCGGGCCGTCAGTGTCTTTAGTCGGACTATCAGTAGTGGAATTCGCCGTATTCGCTCTTGATGGTGAGTGAGCGCTCGCCTTCTTCTATGCGGCCGACAATGCGGGCCTCTATGCCGAAGCTTTCGCTGATGTCGATAATCCGTTGCGCATCCTCCGGAGCCACGTACACCTCGAGGCGGTGCCCCATGTTGAAGACCTTGTACATTTCAGCCCAATCGGTGCCGCTTTCGTGTGCGATAGTGCGGAAGAGAGGGGGGACGGGGAACATGTTGTCCTTGATTACCTTGCAGTTCTCGTTTACAAAGTGCAGCACCTTCGTCTGTGCGCCGCCGGTGCAGTGCACCATACCGTGAATGCGCGGGCGCATTTCGTCGAGAATTCTTTTTACCACCGGAGCATAAGTGCGGGTAGGCGAGAGCACTAACCGGCCGGCGTCGACCGGAGCTCCTTCTACAGCATCTGTCAGGCGATATGAACCGCTGTAAACGAGTTCGTCGGGAACGGCTTTGTCGAAACTTTCGGGATATTTCTCTGCCAGATATTTAGCAAAGACATCGTGGCGCGCTGAGGTCAGACCGTTCGATCCCATACCGCCGTTGTATTCGTCCTCGTAGGTGGCTTTGCCAAACGAGGCCAAACCAACTATTACGTCGCCGGGCACTATGTTGGCGTTGTCGATGACATCGGTGCGCTTCATGCGGCAAGTAACTGTGGAATCGACAATGATAGTCCGCACGAGGTCGCCGACATCGGCCGTCTCACCGCCGGTAGCGTAGATGCCGACGCCCATATCGCGCATGCGTTGCAGAAGCTCGTCTGTGCCGTTGATGATAGCCGAGATGACTTCGCCGGGTATGAGCATCTTGTTGCGGCCTATTGTGGAACTTACCAGAATATTGTCTACGGCTCCGACACAGAGCAGGTCGTCGGTATTCATGATGAGCGCGTCCTGTGCGATGCCTTTCCATACGGACAGATCACCGGTTTCTTTCCAGTACATGTAGGCGAGACTCGACTTTGTGCCGGCACCGTCGGCGTGCATGATATTGCAGTATTCGGGATCGCCGCCCAGAATGTCGGGAATAATCTTGCAGAAAGCTTGCGGAAATAGTCCCTTGTCGATGTTCTTTATTGCATTGTGAACATCCTCTTTCATGGCAGATACGCCACGCATCATGTATCTTTGTTTGCTGTCCATTTATTTAGTAAGGGTAATTGCGGGGTTGATGACTGTTGGGGGCGGTGATGCCGGAATTGGTTTTAATAAAAAAGTACGTGAAATGCGGCCGGAAGTATTTATTCCTTTTATTGCGGCGCATTTCACATACTTTGTTTTCTTATCCGAGATATTTCGTGAGGATCTTGATATTGTCAGCCTCGCGTAGCCGGCGCAACGCACGTTCCTTGATTTGTCGTACGCGCTCTCTTGTGAGGTTTAGATTATTGGCCACTTCTTCGGCCGTCATTTCGTTGCGCCCTATGCCGAAGAGCATCTTCAGCACCTGGCGTTCGCGCTCCGAGAGCGTGGACAAGGCGGCGTCGAGGTCAGACGACAGCGATTCTTTTTCCATCGTGTTGTCGGTGCCTGGGGCCGATTCGTCAGTCATGATGTCGATAAGGCTGTTGGAATCATCGTCCTGGAAGGGGGCGTCTACCGATACCTTTTTGCCATTGGTGCTGAGTGCCTCCTGTACTTTGCTTACTTCGGTGTCGAGCAAATCGGCCAGTTCCTGTACGGAGGGGCGGCGCTCGAATTCCTGTTCAAAGTTGACAATAGCCTTAGTCAGTTTGCTCTGAAAGCCAACTTGGTTGAGCGGCATGCGGACAATGCGGCTTTGTTCGGAGATAGCCTGCAGGATGCTCTGACGTATCCACCACACGGCGTAGCTGATGAACTTGAAACCGCGGGTTTCGTCGAATTTCTGGGCGGCTTTGATGAGTCCTAAGTTTCCCTCGTCGATGAGATCGTTGAGTGCCAGTCCCTGATTCTGGTATTGCTTGGCAACGCTGACCACAAAGCGTAGGTTGGCGCGTGTGAGGCGTTCGAGCGCCTCACGGTCGCCGCGGTGAATGCGCTGGGCGAGTTCCACTTCTTCGTCCGTCGAAATAAGTTCTTCGCGGCCTATTTCCACCAAATATTTGTCCAGTGCGGCGCTGGAGCGGTTCGTAATACTTTTGTTAATCTTAAGTTGACGCATATCTTTTTACCCAAGTTGAATTCAAAGTTGCTGTATTCTGTCACAGACGAAATCCCTTTCTCATCTGTGGGTGGCACCGTTTTTCGTTGTGGTTTGTATAACCGTGAAAGTGGGGCGCCTTGCCACTTTTGTGGGATGCCCCGCCACTTTTGTGGCAAGGTATCCCACTTTTTCGTGACGGATTATTTCGCGTAGCTGACAGCACGCGTTTCGCGGATGACGGTAATCTTGACCTGTCCGGGATAGGTCATCTCGTCCTGGATGCGCTTGGCAATTTCTCCACTAAGGTTCTCGGTCTGCTTGTCGTCTATCTTGTCGGCGCCTACTATCACGCGCAGTTCGCGGCCGGCCTGTATGGCGTAGGTCTTGGTTACACCGGGATAGCTCATGGCTATATTCTCCAGGTCGTTCAGACGTTTGATATATGCTTCGACAATCTCCCGACGGGCACCGGGACGGGCGCCACTGATGGCATCGCATACCTGCACGATAGGAGCGAGGAGCGAGGTCATTTCCACCTCGTCGTGGTGGGCGCCGATAGCGTTGCAGATTTCAGGTTTTTCCTTGTATTTTTCGGCCAGCTTGGCACCATAGAGAGCGTGTGGCAGTTCGCTTTCCTCGTCGGGCACCTTACCGATGTCGTGCAGCAGGCCGGCACGTTTCGCCTTCTTGGGGTTGAGGCCCAGTTCGGCAGCCATGACGGAACACAGATTGGCTGTCTCGCGAGCGTGCTGCAGCAGATTCTGACCGTATGAGGAACGATATTTCATCTTACCTACGATGCGGATAAGTTCGGGGTGCAGACCATGAATGCCAAGGTCTATAGCCGTACGTTTACCCGTCTCAATGATTTCTTCCTCTACTTGTTTCTTGACTTTGGCTACCACCTCTTCGATGCGGGCCGGGTGAATGCGGCCGTCCACGATGAGCTGGTGCAGCGCCAGGCGGCATATTTCGCGGCGCACGGGGTCGAAGGCCGAAATGACGATAGCTTCGGGCGTGTCGTCTACGACGATTTCCACTCCGGTTGCGGCTTCCAAAGCGCGTATGTTACGGCCTTCGCGACCGATGATACGACCTTTGACTTCATCATTGTCAATGTGGAACACCGTCACACTATTCTCTATGGCCGTTTCAGTAGCCACGCGCTGGATAGTCTGTATGACAATGCGTTTTGCCTCTTTGTTCGCAGTCATTTTCGCATCGTCCATGATGTCGTTGATATACGACTGTGCGTTGGTGCGTGCTTCATCCTTGAGCGAGTCTACGAGGCGTTTCTTGGCCTCTTCGGCCGATAATCCGCTCAATTCCTCGAGTTTTTCGCGTTCCTGCATCTGTATGCGGTCAATCTCCTCCTCGCGTTTGCTGAGCTGCTGCGCCTGGCTGTTCAGGCGGTTTTGTGCGTTTTCGAGCTCGGTTTTGCGCTTCCCCAAGTCGTCTTGTTTCTGATTGAGGCTGAGTTCGCGCTGCTTGAGCTTGTTCTCGGCCTGCAATATCTTTTGGTTCCTTTGCTGAACCTCTTTTTCGAGCTCTGCCTTTTTGTTAAGGAATTTTTCCTTTACTTCGAGCAGTTTCTTTTCCTTGATGACGTCGGCCTCTTTCGAAGCCTCGTCAAGGGTCTTGTTGTACTTCTTTTTGAGAACATACCTGAAGATTCCAAATCCCGCGGCACCACCTGCCACGAGACCTATTATGAGCCATAGTATTTGCATGTTGTTAAAATTTTTATTTATATATATGTGTGTATGTTGCTTATCGGTTGAGCCAGAGCGCGTATTTCCGTTTATGCGCTGCTACGGTGCCGGCTGTTCGCGTCCGGCCGGCTATGCGGAGTGGTTATTCCTTTTATTCCGGCAGTGCGGGAGGGAGCGGCGGTGTCTCGATGCCAAGAGCTTCTTCTACTTCGGCAGTCAGCTGCTTTACGATGTTGTCGTAGGGGGCTGTGGCGTTGTCATTTTCCGCTTGCAGGGCATAGACCGCGAAGTCGAGCAAGGCGATGGACATATATGTTTCGTTGCTGCGGTTCGGATAAGTCTGCTGATAACGCATCAGTTTCTTATTGATTTCCTTAGCTGCTTTCCGGAACAATTCCTCCTGGTCGCGCCTTATGTTTATAGGGTGCAACTGGTTGCCTATCATCAGTTGTATGTAGAGCTTGTCGTTGGGATCTGCCATCTGTCCAGGTGTTTCCATGCGGTAGTTGTTGTATTACACATTGAGCAGTGCTATACATTTGTCGATTTCCCGGATGAGTTTCCCTAAGCGGCGCTCGGCTTCTTTTGTGTCGCCGCTTGCCACGGCAACGAGTCTTGCATCCTTCAGGGTATTGTAGTTGTGCCGCAGGCGCTCGCATTCCTCTTTCAGCAGTTCCGTTTCGGTTTGGCGCTCATGGATTTCAGCAGTCAGTTTCTCCACTTCACGCCTGAGTTCTCCGTGTTGCAAAATCAGTTGCCTGACACGTGTCTGCAATAGATTCAGCGCTTTTTCTTCGTTTTGATTCATGGCGTTTGCGTTAACTTTGCTGTTAATCCGTCTGATGGAATGCAATAAAGATGCGGCAGCATATATTTAAACTTTGCGGGGAAGATTTCAAGGAAGTAGTCCCTCTGCTCCGGCCTCTTTGCTTGGGGCTTTTTATTTGTCGTCGGTGTTTTTGGGCTTCGGTTCTTTTTTTGCCAGGATGATGATGTTGTAGACGTACTCCGACATCCATGTGCCGCTGTAGCCTAATTTCGCTTGATATTGCCGGACGACGAGGCATGCGCGCCTGACGTCCTCTTTCTTCCAGTTGTCCTTTGTGAGGATGTCGTTGATTGTTTTCTCCGTCATGGTGCGCAGGGCTCCTTTCAGGAAGCCCGGTACACGGAACTTCCACTTCATGAGGTTACCCATGAGCATCATCAGATCCTGAGAGAATCCCTGGAAGGTGTAGAGGTAAGTCTGGATGCTGTTGATGTTTTTGCAATTGTGCTTGATGCTTGCGTCAATTTCTTTGAAGAAGCCGTCGGAGATGCCATAAATCTCGCTCAGCATTTTCCGGCACCGGTTTTTTTCGCCTATGCCAAGTTTGTTGTTGACTGTGGGCACGTGCAGGGTCTGCTTGAATACGCGTAAGTCCGGCAGCATGGAGATGTTGCTGATGCCGAGGTTGGAAGCCATAACGGCTTGGTAATACACGCGTATGAGCGTCATGAAGTCTTCCATGCCGCCTACACGCCATCCCTCCTGTCCGGCCGATTGCTTGCGTTTGAATATGCTGGATAATATTCCCATTTTTTGAAATTGGTGTAATTTTTAAATATGTGCTTATTAAGAGGTTAGGCGGCTACTTGGCATTGATAGCTGGCGGACCGCCAGGCGGCGTTGTGCGCTGCGACTCTCTTAAAGTTCTAATTTTCTATTATTTTGCCTTGCAAAGTTACACTATTTTTTTAATTCTGCCTCATGTGTTTCTTATATTTATTCGTTTCAATGTTATTTTCTCTAAGAGGATAGTTTCTTTCCGGTGCCCCGGGTGGTTTGATATGGCGGTGCGACTTTAACATATTTAACCTTTGTAAAGGTTTCGGGCAGTGCAAAATAGAAAACCATTACTTGCATTTTCTACGCGAAGTAAGACTTTTGAAACGCGAATAAAGGCTTTATGGAAAAGCATTACTTGCATTTTGCGCCTGGAGGTGTTACTATTTCTTGAAAATAGGTGGGAGAATCCTACGAAACAGGGGCAGAACGTTATGCTCTGCCCCCGTGCACAGGCAAAGATACGAAAAAAATAGCTCAAAAGCAAGAAATGTTAAAATGCCTCTCCTGGTTAAAACAGGGGCTGCGAGGGCTTTTCCGAAGCCGGAGGTGGGAGTGCGGGGTGAGGGGAGTGTAAAAAATATGTCGCGCAACACGGTCTTTTCCGTTTTATAAAACTAACTTTGCTACTTGAAAGAAGAAGAAACAGATGTCGATGAAAGGAAATCTCACCGTCTATAAGGCGTCGGCCGGGTCGGGAAAAACTTTTACCCTTACGGCCGAATACATCGCCCTGCTGCTGGGGGGCGCGGCACCCATGCACCGCCATATTTTGGCCGTGACCTTCACGAATAAGGCTACGGCGGAGATGAAGGAGCGTATTATAGATGAGTTGTGCGCCATGGCCGGAACTGACGGCGTGGCTCCGTCGGGTTTTATGCTTAAGGTGATGGAGCTCCTGCCAGCCGTGACAGCTGAAGAGCTTGGCCGCCGCGCGCGGGTGGCTTTACGGGCGATTTTGCACGACTACGACAATTTCAGGGTGCAGACCATCGATGCTTTTTTTCAGTCACTTCTCAGTGCTTTGTCGCACGACCTGGGATTGTCCGCAGGTCTGAAAGTCGACATTAATGACCGCGAGGTGATAAATGGGGCAGTGGAACGCTTGCTTACGGCTCTCGGTTCCCGTCCGCAAGTGCGTCGGTGGGTGCTCGATTATGTGCGCGAACGTATAGACGATAACCGCCGCTGGGATGTAAGTAAGGAAGTAGTGAAATTGGCTTATAACCTTACGGACGAGACTTTTATGAGGAATGAAGAAGCCCTGCTGCCGGTGCTTGAGTCCGAACCGGAATTACGCGGATACAGGCGCGAGCTCTTCAAACTTTCTTCCGGCATAGAGGAGACCATGCAGGCGGCAGCCTCGACGCTCGACAATGCGGTTCGCAATACTTTCGGCGGCTATGCGGCTTTTTCGTATGGCAGCAGTCTCGATGCTTATGTGACGGCCATACTCCTTCGTCCGCCCGGCGAAGCGCCCAAGGCCAATGTCACCAAGAAGTTGCAGGCGGCCGAAAACTGGTTGCGCGCGGCCGACCGTAAGCGCCCCCATCTCCTGGAGCAGACCGAGCGATTGCGCGAGTTGCTTCAGGCGTTGGAGAATATTCGCTCGGCCGGAGCCATGACTGTGAATAGCTGTCACCTATGTTTGCAACATCTCAACCCGCTTCGGCTGTTGGGCGAGATACGCCGCGAGGTGCAGGACATTAATGCCGAGAACAATCGCTTCATGCTCGCTGCCACGCCGTTGCTTTTCAGTCGGCTTGTGGGGCGTGACGACGCTTCTTTCGTGTTTGAGCGGGCCGGTACCCAGTTCCGCCATGTGATGATCGACGAGTTTCAGGACACCTCCAACCTGCAATGGAGCAATTTCCGTAATCTGCTGGTCGAAAACATGGCACAGGGCAACAGTTGCCTGCTTGTGGGCGACGTCAAGCAAAGCATCTACCGCTGGCGTGGCGGCGACTGGCGCATACTGGAAAGCATTGGCTGCGATTGGCGTAAAGGGGAAGTCGACATCCGCAACCTCAACTGCAATTTCCGCTCTTCGCGCTGCATCGTGGAGTTTAACAACGCCCTCTTTCCCCGTGCTGCCGCTTTGCTCGACGGGGTGGCTGGCTCACAACGCATTGCCGCCATCTATGCCGACACCGTGCAGCAATGTTGCGGCCGGGAGGGGGGAGAGGTGCGCGTATATCTGACCGATGCCCTCAGGGGCGCGGCAGGTTGCGGCGATGCTGACGCACCGGCCGATGATGCACCGCCCGCACCGTCGTTGGCCGAGGTGATAGGCCGCCTCCATGCAACGGGCGTGCGTTATGCCGACATGGCCATTCTCGTGCGCCGCAAGAAAGAGGGCGTAGCCATTCTCGATTTTTTTGCCAAGGAACATCCCCATATTCCCGTTGTCTCCGATGAAGCCTTCCTGCTGTCCGGTTCGCCGGCTGTGGAAATGTTGGTTCACGCATTGCGTTATTTACAGGATCCCACCGACACAATATCGCGCACCTATGTGGCTAAGGCACGTTATTGTCTTGCGCATGGAGAAGAATTGGATTGGGGAGAAGTGTCGGGAGCGGAGAGCGAAAGTCTGCCGTCGGTCTTGCAGGAGGAGCGCGAGCGGTTGCTGGGTATGCCTCTTTATGAACTCTGTGAGACGCTCGCGCGCCTGCTGGAGGTGGAGCGCTTTGAGAACGCGGCTCCTTATGTACTGTGCTTCCTTGATGCTGTGCTCGACTTTATAGATAATGGAGGCGCCGAGCTTGCCCAGTTGCTCGAATATTGGGATAACACACTGTGCGAAAGGTCTATCCCGTCTGGCGAGCTTGACGGCATACGAATCCTCACTGTTCATAAATCGAAAGGTCTGGCGTTTCACACAGTGTTCGTGCCCTATTGCGACTGGCAGGTGGAACGCGACCGTAACGACGATATTCTGTGGTGCAACCCGTCTCAGGCTCCTTACAACAAGTTGCCGCTTGTTCCGGTGTCTGTCAACAGCATGATGAGCCAGTCGGTTTTTGCCCCGCAATACGAGGAGGAGCACCTCAACCGGCGCATCGAAAATCTTAATATGATGTATGTGGCTTTCACCCGTGCCCGGTGCAATCTGTTTGTGTGGGGCGTGGCAGGAAAAACCGGGGGGCTGAAAAGTATGGCAGACTTGCTGAAGGCGTGTGACGCCTGCGCGTTGGCGGAGGAAATGTCGGCAAATGCCGGAACTGCCTCTGAGGAGGAACCCTCTCCCTCCGTTGTTGCTGTCGAACCGTTGCAGCTTTGTTTTCATGAGAGTAAAGCGGTCTTCCGGCAGTCAAACGATGCGCAGAAGTTTATCGGCAATGAAGACGGAGAGGACGGAACGACTGATAGTTTACGCGAGCAATACATAGACCGTGGCAAGTTGCTTCATCATCTGTTCTCTATGCTGAAGACGAAGAACGATTTGGATGCTGCCATATCAATGTTGGAGTTTCAAGGAGTGCTGCCCGAGGAAATCGATGTGGAAAAGATGAGTGCGTGGATACTGCGCCGGCTTGAGGCACGTGGCCCGGCATCATGGTTTGACGGAAGTTGGAAACTTTTTAATGAGCGTGACATCTTGAGCCGTAACAGCGACGGCACGCTTGCCGTGCATCGACCGGACCGTGTAATGGTGCGCGGCCGTGAGACGGTCGTCGTCGACTTTAAGTTCGGCCGGCGGCGCGACCGGTATGTAGGACAGGTGCGCGACTACTGCAACCTGCTCCGTAACATGGGACATACAAATGTGCGTGGCTATCTGTGGTTTGTTTATACGGGGGAGATAGAAGAGGTAAGTATGAATAATTTATTCCAGTAAGAATATGACACCGTTCCTTAAACTTGTGGCTGATGATTTGCGGCAGAAGATGAACAACGATCTGAGCAAAGTCGTTGTGGTTTTCCCCAACAAGCGTGCAAGTCTCTTTATGAACGAGTATCTTGTGCCTCAACAAACAGGTGGCATAGCCGAACCGCTGTGGGCGCCGTGTTACATGACTATCAGCGATTTCTTCCGCTCACTCTCGCCTTTGGTTGTGGCTGATACTATTGAGGCTGTATGCCGGCTGTATGGGCATTATGTGGTATTGACCGGCAGCAAGGAAACGCTCGACTTCTTCTACGGATGGGGCGAAAAGCTCCTGGCTGATTTTGATGATGTAGACAAGAATCTGGCCGATACGGCACGGCTCTTCCGTAATATCAAGGAGATAAAGGAACTTGATGCCAGCGGAGAACTCAACGAGGCGCATGAGCAGGTGCTACGCGACTTTTTCCGTGATTTCTCTCTGAAGGAAAATTCGCGTATCCGGTCTAAATTTCTTGAATTATGGAATGTGATGCAACCGCTCTATGAACGCCTGAATGCAGATCTTGCCGCCAGCGGACAGGCTTATGAAGGCGCGCTTTACCGCAAGGTCGTGACACAATTGGCCGCAGGTGCAATAAGTTTGCCGGACGATGTCGACCATTACGTATTTGTAGGTTTCAACGTACTTGATAAAGTAGAGGAACAACTCTTCGCTTATCTGAAAGAGCAAGGTAAAGCACTCTTCTACTGGGATTATGACGATTATTATGTAGAGAGAAATATCGAGAACGAGGCGGGCTTTTTCCTGCGTCGCAACATGAAACTTTTTCCTGGGGAATTGCAGGCGGAACTATTCGATAATCTGCGCCATCATAAGGAAGTAGAGTATGTGTCGGTTCCAACAGAGAATGCCGGGCCCCGGGCCATCGAATCCTGGCTGGGGAAAAATTTCACAGTTAACGCGAAACGAACCGCAATCGTGTTGTGTAACGAGAGGATGCTGCTGCCGGTTTTACATGCTTTACCGCCAGCCGTGACGGAAACAAATATAACCAAAGGATTCCCCTTGCAGCATACGGCCGCCTTCCTGTTGATTGAAAAATTGAAACCGGTTGAAAATGAAACTATTACCGATTGGCTTGACAGAGCTATAGCCGCTACAAAAGAGGCGGCGAAGGCGGTGTGGGAGAAAAGGAGGGAGAATAAAAAGGATAAGGAGAATTTTGAAAACATACTTGCCGCCGAGGCTTATTTCCAGACCTATACTATTTTAAATCGCTTTGTACGGTTGGCAAGAAGCGGTTTGCTTGATGTTACGGTTACGACCTTGTTACGCCTTGTCAGGCAGGTTATGCGGCAAACTTCTATTCCTTTTCATGGTGAGCCTGTGGTGGGATTGCAAATCATGGGAATGCTCGAAACCCGAGGCCTTGATTTTGAAAATGTACTGATGCTGTCTGTCAACGAGGGATATTTACCAGGCCGTATGGTAGAGACATCCTTCATACCCTATAGCTTGCGCTGTGAATACGGCCTTACTACCTCGCGCCATAAGACGGCGGTGTATGCTTATTACTTTTATCGTCTCATTCAGCGGGCTCGGCATATCCGTATGGTATATAGTGGGGTGGCGGAAAATAATAATTCGGGCGAAATGTCGCGCTTCATGACGCAGCTGAAGATTGAAAGCGGTTTGCCAATCCGTCTGTTGAGCTTGACCGGCAAACTGCATTCCGGTAGTAGACCACTTACTGCAATCGCAAAACCAGCAGATCTGGCCAAACGCATAGCAAAGATATCTCCTTCGGCCATTAATACTTATTTACGTTGTCAATTACAATTTTATTTCAGGTATGTAGTGCGGTTGAAACGTGAACAGGCCTCCACGGCAGTGCTCGCTCCCAATACGTTCGGAACCATATTCCATAAAGCCGCGGAGCTACTCTACGGTGACAAGGAAGTAGTGCGCCGCAATGGACTTGTGACGCGTGAATTCATAGAGTATCTTCTTGGGAAAGATGGTGATGTAGCTTTATTAAGTTATGTGCGACGCGCTTTTGCCGAGGAGCAGGAGACGCCAGATGTTCTCGTGGAGGAAGTTGTGAAGAGTTACTTGAAGAATCTTTTGCGACATGATTTGCGTATAGCACCATTCGAGGTTAAAGCTATGGAGCTACCTGTGACATTACCATTATCTGTATCATGCGGTGATACGGATGTCGACATAATCCTGCATGGTAATATTGACAGACTTGACATCGTAAATCTCAATGGTGTCTCGCACTTGCGGGTTGTTGACTATAAGACCGGCGGAAAACCGGAGAAGGCGCGTGATATGGAGCAACTGTTTCTGCCGGACAAGAATCACCCTCATTATATATTGCAAACGTTTCTGTACGCACTGACTTTAGTGGAAAAAGCCAGGAATCCTATAGCCCCGGCTCTCTTCTTCGTACACATGGCTTCGGCCGACACTTATTCGCCTTATTTGGAATATTCCGGTTCGGAAATGTATGATTTCAAGGAAATAGCGCAGGAGTTCAAAGCAAGGCTGATTGAGCTTTTGGAAGAAATTTTGGATGGCAAGCGGCTCTTTGAGGCTACTGAAATAGCGAAGAACTGTGAGACGTGTGATTTTTATGCCTTATGTAAAAAATAAAGAACGTATTTTTCAAGTAATGACAATAAGCATACAAAAAACAGAAGCATTTGAAAAAACAAGTCCCCGCTTTGTGGGGGCTGCCATAATAAGTGAAGTAGTCAACGAGGCTACGTCTCCGGAACTTTGGGATATGGTGGAGCAACAAGCCGCTGCCTTGCAGGCAGCTTATGACCTTGCTTCCATAAAACTTCAGAGTGGTATTGCTGCCACAAGGGCTACTTATAAAGCCGCAGGCAAAGACCCGAGCCGCTATAGGCCGGCGTGTGAGCAACTGGCGCGTCGCGTTCTGCAAGGAAAAGGACTTAATAGTGTTAACACGTTGGTAGACATTGGGAATTTAATATCTCTATATAGCGGCTACTCCACGGCGGCCATTGATGCCGATAAGTTAGTCCCGGAAAAAATAGTCCTTGATTTCGGTCGGCAGGGAGAGCCTTATGCCGGAATAGGCCGCGGTGTGCTGAACATAGAGAACCTTCCGGCCTATCGTGACGCCGCCGGAGCTTTTGCCACGCCTACAAGCGATAGTGAGCGGACGATGGTTTCTTTGGAAACCCGTAAATTGCTTTTTATTATCAACGGCTATGACGGACGGCGCGAGGTAGTGGCAGATGCGGTGGAACGCACTTGCCACCTTCTTGAACGTTTTGCCGCAGCCCGGGTCAATGATGTAATCTGGTATTAAACTATAGAAAGAAAATTTAGAGTATTTGAATATCGTTTCCGGTTACCGGTATTCTTCTGATAAATAAATGCAGCAGCCATGAGCAATATTCCCCAACTAAAAGACATAGTTCTGCGTGACACCCCCTTTGCGCAGCTCATGAACAAACGTATTTTCAATGTTTTGCTAATAGCGACGAAGTATGATGCCTTTATGCTTGAGGACGACGGCCGCGTGGATGAGCAGATCTTCAACGAGTACACATCGCTCTCACTACGTTATCCGCCCCGTTTCACGCAGGTGACAACCAAGGAAGAGGCATTGAAGGAACTGGCCGACCGCAATTTTGAACTCATCATCGTAATGCCCAACATGGACAACCGCGATATTTTTGCGGACGCCAAGGACATTAAGCGGCGGCATCCGGCCATTCCTATTGTGGTGCTTACTCCATTTTCGCGTGAAGTAAGTCGTCGTGTGGCGAGTGAGGACCTTACCGGCATAGACTACATATTCTCATGGCTGGGCAATGCCGAATTGCTGTTGGCCATCATCAAGTTGATAGAAGACAAGTGGAATGCGCCCGAAGACGCCGCATCGGTAGGTGTACAGATTATATTGCTGGTAGAAGACTCCGTAAGGTTTTATTCTTCGGCTTTACCGCATCTTTACCGCTTTGTATTGGAGCAAAGCCGGGAGTTTTCCAAGGAAGCCCTCAATGACCACTTGAAGACATTGCGTATGCGTGGCCGCCCCAAAGTCATGCTGGCGCGTACGTTCGAGGAGGCCGTCGACATTTATCGCACGTACCGCGAGAACATCCTCGGGGTCGTGTCGGATATGAGTTTCATCCGGGGGGGGGAGAAAGACGGATTGGCCGGTTACGAATTAGGAAAATACATCCGCGGTCTCGACCCTCAGGTACCCCTTATATTGGAGTCGAGCGAGGCCGCTAATGTGAAATATGCAGAAGCGTTGGGAGCCTCGTTTATCAGTAAGAACTCGAAAACCTATCCTCAGGACTTGCGTAAACACATCATGGCTTATTTCGGGTTCGGCGACTTCATAATAGTCAATCCGGCTACTGGTGAGGAAATCATGCGTATTAAGAATCTGAAAGACTTGCAACGCAAACTGCCGCTTATTCCCGACGATTCGTTGCGCCACCATCTGGCACACAATCATTTTTCACGCTTTTTCTTTTCGCGTGCCATGTTTCCGCCTGCAGTCATACTTAAGAAAGTCGATGTGATAGAATATAGCAACATGTCGCAGGCACGCCAGTTGATCAGCGATTTGATTGTGGGCTATCGCAAGATGAAGAATGAGGGCGTCGTTGCCATCTATCAGAAAGAACGCTTCGACCAGTACAGTAACTTTGCCCGCATAGGCAATGGCTCATTAGGTGGCAAGGGGCGTGGCCTTGCCTTTATGGGAACGATGGTGAAGCGTTATCCCCGCCTCGTGCATCCCGATTTCGCCGTCGATATCCCTAAGACCGTTGTCATCAGCACCGATGTATTCGACGAGTTTATGGAGAGCAACAATCTCTACCCCGTGGCTCTCAGCGAGGCTTCGGACGATGAGATTCTTGCAGCTTTCGAGGACGCCAGTCTGCCCGAGCGCCTGCTCGACGATTTGCTGGCGCTATTCGAAGTAGTGCACGGCCCCATAGCCGTACGCTCCTCAAGTTTGCTCGAAGACTCCCACTACCAGCCGTTTGCAGGCGTTTACAAGACCTACATGATACCCAAAGTGGCGCATAAGGAGGAAATGCTCCGCCTGCTCCGCTCGGCCATCAAGGCGGTTTACGCTTCGGTGTTCTACGCTGATAGTAAAGCCTACCTGACAGCAACGCAAAATCTTATTGACCAGGAGAAAATGGCTATAGTGTTGCAGGAAGTCGTCGGGTCGGTGCACATAGCTCCTGAGGGTAAGCAACTTTTTTATCCTACGATGTCGGGCGTAGCCCGTTCGCTCAATTTCTACCCGTTGGACGATGAGCAACCCGCCGACGGCACGTGCAATATAGCCTTTGGCTTAGGAAAATATATAGTAGACGGCGGTCAAGCCCTACGCTTCTCGCCGTGTCATCCGCACCATGTTCTTCAACTCTCCACCACGGACATGGCTTTGCGCGAGACGCAACGTCACTTCTACGCTCTCGACCTTACGAACTCCGCCGAGGAGTTTCAGGTGGACGATGCGTTTAATCTGGCCAAAATACCTTTCAGCAGTGCGCCGGCCCTTGATGGAAACATGCGTTATGTGGCCTCGACCTTCGAGCCGACCGATCAGATGATACGCGACGGTTATTACCCTACGGGCCGGCCGCTCATCACTTTTGCCGGCATATTGCAACACGACGCTTATCCTTTGGCCGAAACCATCAACCACCTTCTCAGAATTGGAAAGGCAGAGATGGGAAGGCCCGTCGAGATAGAGTTTGCCATGGACATCAAGGACGGTCAGGCCAATTTCTATTTATTGCAGATACGCCCCATTGTAGACAACAAGCTGTCGGTGACGCTTGATTTGGACAGCATACCTCCCGGTGAGGCGCTTATCACTACGCCCCATGCCTTGGGCAACGGCATTGTGAATGATGTGTGTGACATCATCTACGTAAAGACGAAGGATTACAATCCGGCCAACAACCCGCTGATAGCCCGCGAAGTTGAGAAACTCAACCGGGCCTTTCTCGACGAAGACCGCGGCTATCTGCTCATCGGGCCTGGGCGCTGGGGCAGTAGCGACTCCTGGCTGGGTATTCCCGTAAAGTGGCCGCATATCAGTGCGGCGCGGCTTATTGTGGAGAGCGGGCTGAGCCATTACCGTGTGGACCCGAGCCAGGGCACGCACTTCTTTCAGAATCTTACTTCTTTCGGGGTTGGGTATTTCACCATCAACCCTTATATAGCCGATGGTACGCTCGACGAGACCTGGCTCGACAGCCAGCCCTCTGAATACGAGAGCGAGTTTCTGCGGCATGTGCATCTGGCCGAGCCGTTGACCATCCTGATGGACGGACGCCACTCGTGCGGTGCCGTGCTGAAGGGACAGGCTGGTATGCCCGCGGTGTGAAAACTCTTTGATTGTGTGCCGGCGTGTGGCACGCAGCAGGATAAAAGGGCAGGCCGGTACGTTATGAAAGTGTGATGCTTTCGCGTACCGGCCTGCTGTGTGTGCGGAGCTGGCTGTGCCTCAGATGATGCCTTGGGCCATCATGGCGCTGGCCACCTTCATGAAGCCGGCGATGTTGGCGCCCTTCACGTAGTTGATGTAGCCGTCGGGCTGGCGGCCGTATTTCAGGCATTGGGCATGAATGTCGCTCATGATCTGGTGCAGACGCTGGTCCACCTCTTCGGCGCTCCACTGGATGTGCATGGCATTCTGGCTCATCTCGAGGCCGGAAGTGGCCACACCGCCGGCGTTGACAGCCTTGCCGGGTGCGAAAACCGTTTTGTGTTCCACAAAGTGTTCGGCAGCTTCGGCTGTGCATCCCATATTGCTTACTTCCGCTACAAACTTTGTGCCGTTTTCCGTCAGGCGGCGTGCATCGTCGCCGTTGAGTTCGTTCTGTGTGGCGCAGGGCAGGGCGATGTTTACCGGTTGTTCCCAGGGTTTGCGCCCTTCAAAGAAGGTGGCGCCCGGATAGCGCTGGGCGTAGGGCGCGACGATGTCTTCGCCCGAGAGGCGCAATTCAAGCATATAGTCGATTTTTTCGCCACTCACACCGTCGGGGTCGTAAATGTATCCGTCCGGGCCACTTAGTGTCAGAACCTTGGCGCCGAGCTCGGTAGCTTTCTTGACAGCCCCCCAGGCAACGTTGCCGAAGCCCGACACGGCGATGGTTTTCCCCTCCAGTGTTTCGCCATGCATGGCCAGCATTTCCTTAACGAAATATAGGGCGCCGAAACCGGTGGCCTCGGGGCGCAGAATGGAGCCGCCGAACTCAAGGCCTTTGCCGGTGAATGTGCCGGTGTGTTCGCGGGCGAGTTTTTTATACATGCCGAAGAGGTAGCCCACTTCGCGTCCGCCCACGCCGATGTCGCCGGCCGGCACATCGAGGTCGGGACCTACGTGGCGCCAGAGCTCCAGCATGAACGACTGGCAGAAGCGCATGATCTCGCGGTCGCTGCGGCCCTTGGGCGCGAAGTCGGAACCGCCTTTCGCACCGCCCATCGGGAGCGTGGTGAGGGCGTTCTTGAAGGTCTGCTCGAAGCCCAGGAATTTCAGGATGCTGAGGTTGACCGAAGGGTGGAAGCGCAAGCCGCCCTTGTAGGGGCCGATGGCATTGTTGAACTGCACGCGGTAGCCCAGGTTTACGTGTACTTTGCCGTGGTCGTCGGTCCAAGGCACGCGGAAGGTGATGATGCGGTCGGGCTCGACGAGGCGTTCGATGAGGCTGGCGCTTTCAAATTCGGGATGTTCATTGTAAATGTCCTCCACGCTTTGCAGCACTTCGTGCACGGCCTGCAAATATTCTTTTTCGCCAGGGTGCTTGGCCTCAAGGGCTTGCATGATCAATTCGGTTTTCATAGATGTGTGTTTAATTTAAAGGTTTTGTTAGTATGGACAGACGCCGCCGTTAACCGGAGTGTTCCGGGCGTAGGGTGAAACGGCCGGAGGGCGTCTTTCTAAGCCCAAATGTAAACCTTTGTATTGAGACAGCAAAATTATTCCTGCCGTTTTTTTAGCAGGAGCGGCAGATGCGTGTCGCCGGCTCTTCGCCGGCTTCCGCGCGGCTGTGGCCGAAAAGTGGGAAGCATTCCCACAAAAGTGGCAGGGCACCCCACAAAAGTGGCAAGCGTTCCCACTTTTACTGGCCGTATGCGTGGACATCGCGCTTCAAGGCGGCATTTGCAGACACCCGGTTGCGGCAGCCAGACGTGATTGATGGATACGACATAGATATAATATATATGAAGGAAAGTTCAGTTCTCGGATTTTATTTATATCTTTGTAGGCAGTAATTTTTAAGCTGAAATAATAAAGCGACATAGCAATGAACAACGAAGAATTAATCGGACAATGCGAGGCTACGGCCCGCGAATGGATGACCAGCCCTCTTTATGACGAAGCCACGCAGAAAGCTGTCAAGGCTATGGTGGACAACGAGGACAAAACGGCGCTGATTGACGCCTTCTACCGCACTCTCGAGTTTGGCACGGGCGGTTTGCGCGGCATTATGGGCCCGGGCACCAACCGTATGAATATCTACACCGTGGGAGCAGCCACGCAGGGCCTGGCTAACTACCTGAACAAAAACTTTGCGGGCCGCGACAAGATCTCTGTTGTCGTGGGACACGACTGCCGCAACAACTCGCGTCTTTTCGCCGAAACCTCGGCTGCCATCTTTACGGCAAACGGCATTCACGTATATCTTTTTGAAGACATGCGCCCCACGCCCGAAATGTCCTTTGCCATCCGTCATCTCGGTTGCCAGAGTGGTATCAATATCACCGCCAGTCACAATCCGAAGGAATATAACGGCTACAAAGCCTATTGGGACGACGGCGCCCAGGTGCTCGCCCCGCATGACAAGGGCATTATCGATGAGGTGAACAAGGTGTCGGTGGCCGACATTAAGTTTAAGGGAAATGACGAGCTGATTACCATCATCGGCAAGGAGATAGACGACATTTATCTTGAAAAGGTGCACGGCCTGTCCATCGACTCGGCCTGCATCGCCCGCCAGAAGGATTTGAAAATAGTGTACACTCCCCTGCACGGAACGGGTATGACGCTCATCCCCGCCTCGCTGAAGCTTTGGGGCTTCGAGAATGTGCACACCGTGCCCGAGCAGATGGTGAAGAGCGGCGACTTCCCCACGGTGGTAAGTCCTAACCCTGAGAACGGTGAGGCGCTGACAATGGCGCTTGAGCTCGCCCGCAAAATCGATGCCGACATCGTGATGGCCAGCGACCCCGACGCCGACCGTGTGGGCATGGCATGCAAAAACAGCAAGGGCGAATGGGTGCTCGTCGACGGCAACCAGACCTGCATGATATTCCTCTACTACATCATTCGCAACCGCATAGCGCAGGGGCAGATGAAAGGCAACGAGTTTATCGTGAAAACAATCGTTACCACCGAACTCATCCGCGAAATTGCCCGCAAATACAACGTGCAGATGAACGACTGCTACACGGGATTCAAGTGGATAGCCCGCGAAATCCGTCTCAACGAAGGTAAACTGCAGTATATCGGTGGTGGCGAAGAAAGTTACGGCTTCATGGCCGAGGACTTCGTGCGCGACAAAGATGCCGTATCGGCCTGCTCGCTGCTCGCCGAAATCTGTGCCTGGGCCAAGGATCAGGGCAAAACGCTTTTCGACGTGCTGATGGATATCTACGTGGAGTTCGGCTTCTCCTGCAACAAGACTATCAATGTGGTGAAGCCCGGTAAGAGCGGCGCCGACGAAATCAAAGCCATGATGACGGATTTCCGCGAGAACCGCCCCACGGAAATCGCCGGCTCGCCCGTGGTTTGCACAAAGGACTACGCCACGCTCAAGCAGTATGACGCCGAAGGTAATGTAACAGACCTCGTGATGCCCGAAACGAGCAACGTGTTGCAATGGTATACGGCCGACGGCACGAAAGTAAGTGTGCGGCCTTCTGGCACGGAGCCCAAGATTAAGTTCTATATCGAGGTAAGGGGCGAAATGGGCTGCCCGAAATGTTACGACGGTGCCCGCGAGGATGCCGAAGAGAAGGTTGATGCCGTAGTGAAGAGCCTCGGACTCTGAGAGTGACATTGAGTATAAAGAAACCGGCGGGCGGCATTCTTGGGGAAATACTTGAGGGTGGCGGACCGCTGGTTCTTTTCATATTTCCGGCGGGTATGATTTGAAGAACTTCCGTCGGATGGAAGGAATAGGTGGCATGAAGAATTATTGGTTCCTGCTTGACGGAGACCGGCTCCTGCTTGATGATGCCCGAATTTTGCCGCGCTTCGAGACACTTCCTGACTTCGTCCGGTTGGGCGGCACCGTGTTGACACTGCCGGAGCTTGACGGCGTGCCTTGCTTTGCCGCGGCATTGGCCGGCTTTGCCACGCATGGCGGCTATAGCTTGGTAGGCCTGCGTGCGTCGTTCTATGTTTTGCCCGAAGCGCATTATGCGATGGCGGGAAAGGCCCGCGAACTTCTTTATTGGGACGCGCAGACTGCTTATTGCAGTGTCTGTGGCGCGCCAATGTGCATGAATACCGATATCTCTAAAGTATGCACAGCCTGCAATAGGGAAATTTGGCCGGCAATATCTCCGGCGGTAATCGTGGCCGTAACCCGCGGACGGGAAATCCTGCTCGTGCAGAGCAAAAACTTCCGGGGCGATTACCTCGGTCTGGTGGCCGGATTCGTTGAAACAGGCGAAACGCTGGAGGAGAGCGTGGCGCGCGAAGTGATGGAGGAGACGCATATTCAGATAAAGAACCTACGTTATTTCGCCAGTCAGCCCTGGCCTTATCCCAGTAATCTGATGGTAGGGTTCACGGCCGAATATGCCGGCGGAGAACTGAAATTGCAACGCTCGGAACTCAACAAAGGTGGCTGGTACGATCTCGACGACTTGCCGGCTATTCCCGGCAAAGTGAGTCTGGCCCGCCGTCTCATCGACGCAGTGAAGAGCGCACACTCCGGCAAGTCCGATAGTAATGAATAATATGATATGGGCTTTATGAACAGCTTTACACCTGCCGAACGGCTCGAATTGCTTGAGCACATTCGCAAGATTTTCCGGAACGGAGAGTTGCGCCCGGCCCACCTCGACTACTGGTTGGTGAAGGTGGCTTTGCGAAAACTTTGGGAGAAAGGTGTGCCGCTCCGCAACGAGTTCGGACACAACAAAGTATTGGTAGCTTTGGAGACTATGGAACTGGCTGCCGAAGAGATTGGACTGCGCGGACGTGTCTTTATGGCTTTTCTCATTTATGCACTGGCCGATAGCATGGAGCGTTATGCCTTTATCTCGCAGCAGTGCGCCAAGGACACAAAGGCTACGCTTAAGGGACTGATGCGCGTATCGCGGTTGGAAGTGAAGCAGGAGACGATGAATACCGACAACTTCCGCAACCTGTTTGTGTCGCAAGCCGGCGATATGCGTATTGTTCTGATTATGATAGCCCGGTGCGTGATCCTTATGCGTCGTATCAAGGAAACTCCGAATGTAGAGGCCCGGTGTCGGCTCTCTACTGAAGCCGCCGGATTATATGCCCCCCTGGCACACAAACTCGGGCTCTATAAACTGAAGAGTGAGCTCGAGGATCTTTCCCTCAAATATCTGGAGCCCGACGCCTATTATCATATCAAGGAAGAGCTTAACGCTACAAAAAGCGCACGTGATGCTTATATAGAAAAGTTTACGGCGCCTATTCGCGAGATGCTCGACCGCGAAGGTATCATCTATCACATGAAGGGCCGCACTAAGAGCATTCATTCCATCTGGCAGAAGATGAAGAAACAGCAGTGCGGCTTCAGTAATGTGTATGACTTGTTCGCTATAAGGATTATAATTAAAGGGTCCGACGATTTGAAGAAGGAGAAAGGCCAGTGCTGGAATATTTTTTCTCTGATAACGAACCGTTATGAATCAAATCTTAAGCGATTGAGAGACTGGCTTACAGTTCCTAAAAGTAATGGGTACGAAAGTTTGCACATTACGGTGCGTGGCCCTGAGGATAAGTGGGTTGAGGTGCAGATACGCTCGGAGCGGATGGACGAGATAGCCGAAAAAGGACTTGCAGCGCATTGGCGTTATAAAGGAATAAAGAGCGGTGCCGCAGACATAGATGCCTGGCTGGCAGATATACGCAGTGTTTTGGAAAGCGGTAACGAGAATTTGCTCACGGAAAGTTTGGCTTCGAAGGGCGATAAGCATGAAATTTACGTGTTTACGCCGAAGGGTGACCTTTACCGTATGCCGGCTGGCGCCACCTTATTGGATTTTGCCTATTATATACACTCCGAAGTTGGAAATCGTTGTGTCGGCGGCCGTATGAATGGTCGGAACATTCCTATCAGGCAGCAGCTTGAGAGCGGCACTACGGTGGAGATTATCACCTCTAATTCCCAAAAGCCTAAGATGGAGTGGGTGAACATCGTTGTGTCGTCCCACGCAAAAGCCAAAATACGCACGGCGGTACACGAACTACAGGCGCGTGAAGGCACCTTGGCCCGCGAATTACTTGCCAGGAAACTGAAAAACCGTAAACTGGATTGGGATGAAAGTGTAGTTAACCAGCTGATCCGGAAAAGCGGATTCAAGGAGTCCTCCGAGTTCTATCGCGCGATAGCGGAGGGCAAGCTGGGAGTGAATGCACTTATTGAAAGATATCAGGAACTTACTCGCCGCGAAGCCGGATTAGCTGAAAGGGCCGCTGTAAGAAGTGCCGGGGAATATATCATGGATACCGAGCAGGAAATGCGTAAGCAGGGCGGAGAAGATGTGCTGGTTATCGACCGCAATCTGAAGGGCTTGGATTTTCAGATGGCGCGTTGTTGCAATCCCGTGTACGGTGATGATGTTTTTGGCTTTATTACCGTAGGCGGAGGAATAAAGATACATCGCAAAAACTGCCCTAACGCTCAGGCTTTGCATAACCGCTTTGACTACCGCATAGTGCCGGCGCGTTGGGCTGGTAAGGGGAGCGGGAAATATTCCATCACGCTACATGTTGTAGGCGTAGATGATTTGGGAGTGGTAAATAACATAACCTCCATTATATCCAAGGAAGAACATGTCATGCTCAGGAGCATTAGCATAGACTCGGACGACGGATTGTTTTCCGGCGTATTGACCGTGACGCTCGATGATGTGCAGATGCTGAAAAACCTTATTAAGAAAATAACGGCAGTACGTGGTGTCAAGGCTGTGTCGCGTACTTGACGGACGGCGGATACCCACGATGTTCTTTCAGAGAGTCACGATGTTCTTTCAGAGAGTCACGGCATTTTTTCAATAATGAGATTAACTAACGCATTAATATAAAAATACAATGGCAACAGTTGACGATAAGAAAATAATCTTTTCGATGGTCGGTTTGTCCAAGACAATCAGGCAGACCAATAAGCAAGTGCTTAAAAACATTTACCTTTCCTTTTTTTATGGTGCCAAGATCGGCATTATAGGTCTTAACGGATCCGGTAAATCCACATTGATGAAAATTATCGCCGGGCTTGACAATGACTATCAGGGCGAGGTGGTGTTTGCGCCGGGATATACGGTGGGCTACCTGCCGCAGGAGCCGCCGCTCGACGACGAGAAGTGTGTGATGGACATAGTGCGCGAGGGCGTGCAGCCTATAGTCGATGCGCTCAACGAATACGAGGAAATCAACCAAAAGTTCGGTTTGCCCGAATACTATGAGGACGAGGAAAAAATGAACCAGCTCTTCGCTCGCCAGGGTGAGTTGCAAGATATGCTCGACGCCACCGATGCCTGGAATCTTGACAGCCGCCTGGAGCGTGCCATGGCCGCTTTGCGTCTGCCGCCCGCCGATGCCTTGGCCAAACACCTCTCTGGCGGAGAGCGCCGCCGTGTCGCCTTGTGCCGCCTGCTGTTGCAGAAGCCTGACGTCCTGTTGCTTGACGAACCGACCAACCATCTTGATGCCGAGAGCATAGACTGGCTGGAGCAACACCTCAACCAATACGAGGGCACTGTCATTGCGGTGACGCACGACCGCTACTTCCTTGATGATGTGGCCGGTTGGATTCTCGAACTCGACCGTGGCGAGGGCATTCCCTGGAAGGGCAATTACTCCTCCTGGCTGGAGCAGAAAACCAAGCGTATGGAGATGGAGGAAAAGGTGGTCAGCAAGCGCCGGCGCACCCTTGAACGCGAGCTGGAGTGGGTAAGAATGGCGCCTAAAGCCCGCCAGGCCAAGGGAAAGGCCCGCTTGAACTCCTATGAGCGCATGCTGGGCGAGGACCAGAAGGAGAAAGAGCAGAAACTCGAGATAATCATTCCCAACGGCCCCCGTCTCGGCCATAAAGTCATAGAGGCCCAGCATGTTGTGAAGGCGTATGGAGACAAAGTTCTGTTCTCCGACCTGAATTTTGTACTGCCTCAGGGTGGTATTATCGGTGTGATTGGCCCGAACGGCGCCGGCAAGACAACGCTTTTCCGCCTTATCATGGGGCTTGAAACCGCTGATGGCGGCAACTTTGAAGTAGGCGAAACTGTCAAGCTGGCCTATGTGGACCAGCAGCACCGCGACATTTTGCCCGACAAGACGGTGTATGAGGTCGTGAGCGGCGGCAGCGAGCTCATGCGTATGGGCGGCCGTGACATCAACGCCCGTGCCTATCTCAGTAAGTTTAACTTCTCGGGCGCCGACCAGGAGAAAAAATGCGGCGTACTATCCGGCGGCGAGCGTAACCGCCTTCATCTGGCCTTAGCCTTGAAGGAAGAGGGCAACGTGCTATTGCTCGACGAGCCGACCAATGATATTGACGTCAACACCCTGCGTGCGCTCGAAGAAGGCCTGGAGGCTTTTGCCGGTTGTGCAGTAGTAATCAGTCACGACCGTTGGTTCCTCGACCGCATCTGTACGCACATTCTCGCCTTCGAGGGCGATGGTTCTGTTTTCTTCTTCGAGGGAACGTACAGCGAGTATGAGGTGAACAAGGCCAAGCGCCTTGGTACGGAGGAACCCAAGCGTTTGCGTTACCGCAAACTTGAGGACTGACCCCACAGCAAGCGGCCGATTATGTCCGATACCTATAAGACGATAGCCACTCCCGGTGAAGCTGTTTTCACCGAGAAGCGCAGTCGGTTTTTAGCCTTTGCCCGTCACGCTGCCAGCGTAGACGAGGCAAAGGCTATAGTGGCATCTTATCGTAAGGAATACTTCGACGCACGCCACGTGTGTTATGCTTACGCGCTTGGACCCGGTGCCGAAACGACGCGTCAGAACGACGACGGCGAACCCTCCGGCAGTGCTGGCAAACCTATAGGGGGCCAGTTGCGCGCGGCCGATGTGACGGATGCTGTTGTGGTGGTAGTGCGCTATTTCGGCGGTGTGAAGTTGGGCACCGGCGGTTTGGCCGTGGCCTATAAAACAGCTGCTGCCGAGGCGCTGCGTGCGGCTTGCATTGAAGAGCGCATACTGATGGCTAACTTCCGGGTGAGTGTGCCATACGCTGACGCCGATGTTGCCATGCGCTATGTGCGCGAGGGCGGAGCGCAGATAGTTGGGCGCGAATATTCGGCTACCGACAACACGCTGACCGTAGAAGTGCGCCTCAGCGACGAAGTCGCGTTACGCGAGCGCTTGTCGAAAATACTTTCACTCCGTTTTGTTGAAGAGAATGATACAGAATAAATTTGAATTCTTACCGATTCGTCCGGCCGCAGCTTGCTGGCCCTCAGTAGCGGCCCTCTATGAGTCGGCTTTTCCGGCCGAGGAACGTCGTCCTACGACGGCCTGGACACAGTTGGTGGAGCAGTCGCGGCAGTTCCGCGTAATGGCTTATGCCGCAGCCGACCGGCTGACGGGATTTATCAGCTATTGGGATTTTAACGACTTTGTGTATGTAGAGCACTTTGCAGTCTGCACCCAGGAGCGTAACAGAGGTTGGGGGGCGCAGATATTCAAACTTTTGCAGAAGGAAATCGGTTGGCGCCCTGTTGTGTTGGAGGTGGAGACGCCCGACACCCCTATGGCCGCTCGCCGCATCGGGTTCTACGAGCGGCTGGGCCTGGTGCTAAGCAATGTGCCCTATATGCAGCCGCCCTATCGTAAGGGCGACGATTGGTTACCACTATTGCTGATGAGCACCGACAACGCTTTTTTAAGCGCTAATGCCACTCGTGTGAAGCGCGAAATACATACAAAGGTGTATGGTGTCATGGCTGAGATGGCGTAAAGTGCCTTCGTCGCTCTCCCCGGTATAGTTCTCAGTCAAGGGCTATGCACCGTATGTAAGTGGCAAGGCATCCCACAAAAGTGGCAAGGCGCCCCACTTTTGTGGGATGCCTTGCCACTTTTTGTGCGCTGACTGCGGTCTCGGCCGTAGACTAAAGCGTGTGCGGCGGGTATAAGGTGTCGTCAGCGCTTGTCGTCTACCTTTATCAGCGCCGATACGACAAACGTCACCGGCAGCAGACCTATTACAAAGATGAAGAAGTTGAGGTAGCCCATCAGTTCCGACAGGTAGCCGGCAAAAAGGCCCGGAATCATCATGCTCAGCGCCATGAAGCCGGTGGCAAAGGCATAATGCGCCGTTTTCGACGGACCTTGTGCATATTGCATGAGGTAAATCATATAGGCCGTGAAGCCGAAACCGTAGCCGAACTGCTCGACAAAGATGCTGGTGGCCACCCAGTGCAAGGCCTCGGGTTGAAAGTAGGCCAGAACAACGTAGACGATGTCTGGCAACGATATGGCCATCACCATCACCCATAGCCAGCGTTTCAGACCATCGCGTCCGGCCGCCATTCCGCCCAATATGCCGCCCACAGTAAGACCTATTACGCCCAGTGTGCCTTGTGCAAAGCCCACTTCGGAGGTTGTAAGGCCCAGGCCGCCTGCCGAAACGGGGTCGACGAGAAACAAAGGACAAACCTTCGTAAGCAATGCCTCCGGCAGGCGGTAGAGCAGCATGAAGGCGATGGCCGCCCAAAAACCGGGCTTGCGGAAGAAACTCAGGAAGGTCTCTATGAAGGCTTTGTTCAAGTGACCGTCGCTGGAAACAGGCTTGTCGCTTTGCGGCCGCGGCAGGGCGTAGTATTTGTGGTAGAGGTAAAGCAGAAGAAAGAGAGCCGCCGAGAGTCCGAAAGTAATGCTCCAGGCCTGCAAAGGTCTGCGGGTGTACACCTCGAGCGTGCCGGCAATCATCAGCAGCAAGCCCTGTCCGGCTATGGTGGCTACTCTGTAGAACGTGCTCCTGATGCCCACGTAAAGGGCCTGCTCGCTTGGCGTGAGCTGAAGCATGTAAAAGCCGTCGGCAGCAATGTCGTGGGTGGCGCTGCTAAAGGCTATCAGCCAAAAGAATGCCAGTGTCCACTGAAGCATAGGCGAGCAGTGGAGCGAGAAGGCCACGCCGGCCAGCGAGGCGCCGATGAGCAGCTGCATGAGTAATATCCACCAGCGCTTGGTGCGCAGCATGTCGACAACGGGGCTCCAGAAAGGTTTTATTACCCAGGGTAGGTAAAGCCATGAAGTGTAGAGCGTTGCGTCGGAATTGCTCAGCCCCAGACGCTTGTACATGATCAGGGCAATGAACGTAACGATAATGTTGGGCAAACCTTCGGCAAAATAAAGTGAAGGTATCCAGCGCCAAGGAGCCTTTGATTTTGTCATCTTTCGGGTGAGGTTGATGATTTTTCTGTAAGATATATCAATAAAGTTTGCGCATGGAGGTGCCTGGATAGTAGTGGCGCAGTATGCTCTCGTAGCTGTCGCCGCGCTGGCTCATGGCCGCAGCCCCTATTTGGCATAGACCTACGCCGTGTCCCCAGCCTGCGCCGATGAGCGTGAAGCGCCCCGGCAGGCCGTCGGCACCGACGCCGCCACGCTCCACCACAAAGGCAGAACTATAAAGGTGAGTCGGTGAAAGCGAACGGCGTATCTCCAGTTCCTTGCCGATAATCATGGTTTTCTTCGTGCCAACGATGCGTAACCGCTTGATGCGTCCGCTGACGCCGCGCTCTACGGGTTGCAGATCTATAATATTGCCAAAGTCTTCCTCGCGTTTGCTGCCTATGATGCGGGTAAGCTCCTCTTGGGTGAACTCTACGCGCCAGCGGTAGAAGTCAGTGGTGTCCTGGTCGTACTCGTTGAGCACCTGCTTGAGCAGTTCTTTGTCGCTTGTGTTGCAAAAGGATTCTGGTGCCGAGCGGATCCACTTTTCGGCTTCCGCCTCTTGTGTGAGGTCGGGCAGGGGGGTGGCGTTGTCGTGCGGACCGTCGCATACAGCCCTGAGATATGGTCGCTCTTCATCGCTCCAGCAGGTGGAGAAACGTTCGGTCACACCGCCGCAACATTTGGAGAAGCGGGCGTCGCATAGTTCGCCTTCGGCATCGGTGAGCACTATGCCGCGCGTGTCTTTCACGGCATTTCTTACATTTTCAAGCGCACTGCGTGTGATGCCCTGGTAACGTTGGCAATGATCGTCGGCACAGACATCGAAAATCAAGTGGTCCTCGCGGTCGTACCATCGGATGTATTCGTCGTCTTTGCGCACGAAAGAGAAAAAACTGCCTCCCTGACGGGGCGTGCGTCGCCGCTGCATCTGGCTGAAAAGCCAGCTTCTGGAAATTACAGCATGTGCGCGGAGCAGTTCGGCTGATGAGGTAGCCCGCATCTCAGAGCTGATAACGCTCTCGAGGTAGTTCTCGACGGGCAGCTTGTTGACTGCGACGAGTTTTTCTTCGTCCACGATAATCTGTAATACTCCCTGGAAGGTCTGCATCTCTTCCTGTTGCCAATGGAAGTCGCGGCCTATCGTCACGCCTTCTATCGTGAAAGTCGCCTCCTGCGTTTGCGGATCGAAGGTCAGATCGCTGTAAAGATTTCCGTTCCATAAAATGCCGCCGTCCTTACATATCGCTTCCTGCACACCTTCTACCACAGCTCCTTTAGCTATGAATTGGCCGTTGAGGGTAAAGCGCAGGCTGTCTTCACGTAGTATGCCCACCTCAACCTCCGGTTCGTTGTCGAAGGAAATATCGGCGCTTCCGTCAAAGTCACCACTATTTTGCCGCGCATTATTGGCATGAAGCCTTCGGGCTATTTGGCGCATCTGACTCTCAGTGCAGGCCACTTCGCGAAGTATTCCTGTTGCAATCTGCGGTGTCATTCTTTCAAAATCCTCTTCCCGTGGCGCGATGACAAGGCCTCCCATGTCGAGTGCTCCCGGACTTATGACAAATTGACTGCTTCCGTTGGCGAAATAGCAGTCGGGCCGGTGTTTGCGGCGTGCGAAGAGCACCATGACGATATTATCCTTGTCGGCGGGGCCGCCCTCCTGTCGCCAGGCGAGTAGGTTGAGGTCAGCCTCCTCCTCACCGACGCGTTTGGGCAAGACATTGAGCAGTTTGCGCAGTAAGAAGAATTCCCCTTCGGCCTGTCCGCCGAGCAACACGAAGGCCGGGCAGGCATAGTTATGCAGGAGGTAGAGCCCCACGCCCTTGGTGTCGTAGCCCCTCTCTTCCAGTTCTGCTTCGTCGGCGCTTATCAGCGGATAAATTTTCTCTAATTTGTTTTCGTAAAAACGCCAGTCCCGCTGCAGGGGAACTACTCCTTTTGCGCCGGCTTGTATGTGAGCATGGTCGGGAGCAGAAGCCCCGCATCGTCCGCCGTTATAAAATAGCAGGAAGTCTGGCATATTCCAGGCCAGGCGTCCTAAAGCGGAGAGCATAAGCGACAGTGACTGCGGTTGGTGCCGGCGTGTTGGGATGGTGAGGTGGTGGGGGAGTATGGGGAATGGGTTGACGAGAATCTGGAACTTGCCTTCCACGGCCAGGAATATTTGCTCTGCCGGCCGGTTGTGGTCGCAGAGAAAGCAAGGACGCTTCATGAGGTTCTTTTTGTCTACCCGTGCAGCGGTAGAGACTATTCGCCGCGGGTTGAACTGTACTGCCAGTTTGTAGTCGTCCGTTTCAAGTTCACGGGTCTGTATGTCGCTGTCGAGTTCGTCAAATCTTTTTTTAACTTCTTCCCACAGATTCATTTGCCGGGTAAAGAAGGTGAATATTTCCTCTTGTGTGGCATGATGTTCCCATCGTGCAATCATTTCGCGGCGTGCGTTTATCTCCACGCTTCGCAGACTATCCTTGTAGAGGTTATGCGCGTTGATGCGTTCAAGAGGCAGGGATGAGTCGGAGTTACCTTCCCAGCGGCGGCAAAGGTATAGTTCGTCAAATATCCGTGCGATGCGGAAATATCGGGAGAATGCCAGTCCCATGGCATAGTCTTCTCCATAGGATGTATTAGGGAATCCTATTTTGCGAAGCAGGTCAGTTCGGAACGCGCGCGGTGCCCCGAGGCCACCGATACGCAGCGCATTGTTGCGCCCATTGTCGGCCGTCCATTCGCTATGGGCTATGAGACCGGGAGGCAATGTGTTGAGGTTGAAGTCGACCATACGGTAGGCACCGATAACCATCGCCGCGTTTTGACTATGGAAAGCCTCCACGATCTGTGACAAGGTTGTCGGTCCGCTATATAAATCGTCCGAGTCAAGTTGCACGGCAAATTTTCCGCATAGTGCATGTCTGACGGCGAGGTCCCAGCATCCGCCGATGCCTAAGTCTGTTTGTTGGGGGATAACGTGTACAACCCGTGCATCCTGCCGTGTCTTTTCGCGAATAACTTCCGTGGTGCCGTCGGTAGAGTGATTATCGACAACGATAACGTTGAAATCGAAATCTGCTTTTTGCGTGAGTACGCTGTCTATCGCCTCGCCGATGGTTCGCTGCCGGTTACGTACGGGAATAATGACCGAGGCCTCTACGGGATAGCTTTCCGTTAAGTGCGGCAGCTGGTCAATCTCCTCGGGAGCGAGCCATGCGCCGATGGCCTTGAGGTGGGCGGTGCACACCTTTTCGTATTCTACCTGCACTTCACGTGCCGAGGGATTCACGTAGTCGAATTGCTTTTCGCCGCTGCGCCGCAGGTCGGTCTCGCCCTCTGTGTAGAGCAGTTCGCGCAGATGCCTGATGTCTCCGTGGCGGCTCAGGTAGAGACGTAAGGCATAGAGGGCAGAAAACTTGAGGCGGCTTTTGTTATGCGTGGTATTGAAATCGTGCAGTGCCTTTGTGCGTACAAACCAAAAGTGCCCGAAATCAAAATCATCGCGTATGGAACCGCTCTGATAGTCGATGACGGGGTGCGGCACACGCTTTCCGTCGCGCAACTCGTAGCGATCGGTATAAACCATCAGTGCGCCGCTGTCGTCGGCAACTTGCGCGATGCGTTCGAGCATGCGGTAAGCGGGTATGAAAACCTGTTCGCTGAGAAAGAGAGCCGTGTAGCGTGAGGTGGCCTGGCGTGAGATAGCGCGCAAGGTTTTGGCTGATGTGTACGACTCGGCTTTTATCAGGTCGCAACACTCCGCCAGTTCGCCCGCGTCCTCTTCGGAGTCGACTAACAGGAAGACGTGTTCAACGAGCGGATGTCCGGCTAATTGGCGGACGGTTTGTACGAATTCGGGCGAATGGTGACGCGCCACTATGAAGAAATCAATATTGCATTTCATGGTATGGAATTGTCAGTGGGAGTAATGTTCTCATTCATCTTTAGGATTGGAGGCGCTGATGATCTCCTGTATGCCGCGCCAGATGCCGACGCATGTGTCGCGCAATGCGCGCAGCAGCCACTTTAAGGCTGCCCCTATGAGGAAGAGGCCTTGAAGTGAATATTTCATGACGTAGCGGCCCATAATGCTGTAGGAAAAGTCGTAGCGCGCGGTGTAATGACGGTAGACTTCGCGTATTCCTAATGGAAGGGCAACGCCAACGATGGTGTAGAGCACCCAGAATATATCGTTCGGGTACGCATTGACCACGGTGTGGCCGCCCACCATTTCCCAGGGCAAGTGATAGACGCCTACTTTGATGGCACTGACAAGTTTGAAGGCCAGCAGATGGAAGGCAAAGATGTAGAGCGTGTTGTTGCCGATGTATGTGAGCGATTTTGTGAGGAAGTTAGTGTAGCGCGACAGCTTCAGGGAAATGATGTAAATCATGCCGAAACCGGCCACGGCAGGGGCCAGCAGCGAGAAGAACTGTGACAAGGTGGCGTGATGGCCCATGCTTGAAGGAAATTTGCTGGCTCCCAGCACCGTTATGAGCAGACAGCCTAATGCCAGCGGCCAGCCCAAGGGGATGCGCCCGCGGTAGATGCGGAAGAGGAAGCCTGTGCTGAGGAATCCGACTGCCAGCAGTTCGCGATATCCGCCGCCGGCCAATCCCGCGATGCGGATGTCTGCGGCTACAACCCACAGGATGGCCAGGAAAGATATGCCGAGGATAGCCTGTCCGGCCTGTGCTTCGGTAAGACCGGGCCTGAAACGGCGCACCACCTTGAAGAGTATCAGGAAGAGCAGGCTACCTACAAACAGCGAACGGAAGAACCAGAAGGTGCCGCCGAGAAATTCATCGTACCCCGACATGTTGAAAATGATGCTGAAGAACCTTCGGCTGAATTCTGCCCATGTGTAGGGATGCAGCACACCGCCTGCATTGTTGCCGAAGTGCTTGCTGAGCAGTCCGAGCGGGAAGAACAGGTTGTGCAGGAGCAGGAGCAGCAGGCTCCAGCGGACGAAAGGCAGATACAGTCCCCTGACGCGGCGCATCAGATAGGTCTTTTCATCATCAAGATAATGTGTGTTGAAGAAATATCCGGCGCAGATGAAAAACACAGGTACATGGAACTGATAGATGAAGCGGCAGGTCCAGCCGGGGACGCACGCGTGGCTCATCACAACAAGTATGATAGCAATAGCCTTGGTAATGGAAAAACTGGTATCGCGCATAGCAGTATGATTGAGATTATGTCGGTTTGTTTGTTCGGTGGCTTTGTAGCCGGCCTGCCAGGCAGCTGGCAGTAGCCATAGTGTGTGAAAAGTGGTATGCCTTCCCACAAAAGTGGCATTGCTTCCCACAAAAGTGGGAACATATCCCACAATTTCGCGTTGGCACGAAGGCTCGTCAGAGTGCGGCGCTGGGCAGAGAGCATTGGCTGCTGATGGTGCGTCGCTACATGGCGTGGTCATGTCCGTGCTGTTTCGGGTGGCAGCGGGCAGGCGGCGGTTGGTCCGGTCTGCTGCCGCTCCTCCCTCACAAGCGGCGAGAGCCAATGCAGCATCCATCCCTTAAAACGCTTCCAGCCTCCAAGGGCTTTTTGCCGCTCGGGGGTGAAAAGAAAGCAACGGGTTTGTTTATCGTTTTCAAAGATGTTTTGCAACTGGCGGGTTGTGGGAACATCGGCAATAAGCAGATTGCATTCATAGTCGAAGCTGAGGCTGCGCGAATTGAGGTTGGCTGAGCCGATGAAGGCATACAGACTGTCCACCATCATGATTTTGCTGTGGTGAAAGCCCCCCACGTAAAAATAGACCTTGGCTCCTTGTTTCATGAGCCGGCCTACATTGTACTCCACGATGCGGGGCGTCACAGGAATGTCGCTTTTGGCCGACACCATGATTTGAACATCCACGCCGCGCTGTATCGCCTTGCGCAAAGCGCGCCTCACGTGGCTGCAAAGCGTTAGGTAGGGGTTGATGATCTGTATCTGTTTGTTCGCCCCATTGATGGCTGCTATGAAAGTGTCGTGAATGATGCGTGGCGAAGTAGCGGGGTCGCGGTTGACGACACCTACCATTTTGTGCCGGGCCGTGGAATCGGTGTCGGGTGGTAGGTCCGGAAACAGTTTTCCGCTATTTTTCTCACCGGGATAGTATTCGGGACCTTGTACCGTCTGCTGCGTCACTTTGTTCCAGAACCCGATGAAAACCGCTTGTAATTGTCCCACGGCGTCGCCTTCAATGCGTGCGTGTATGTCCCTCCAGTCGCCAAACTCAGGTTTTCCCTTGATGTAGTAGTCGGCCACGTTCATTCCGCCGGTGTAGGCCACCAGACCGTCTATTACGACTATCTTGCGGTGGTCGCGGTGGAAGGCGTGGTTGACCCATGGAAAACGCAAAGGGTCAAACTCATAGATCTCGATGCCTTGTTCCCGTAGGCTCTTAATATGTTTCTTCTTAAGAGGACGATTGTTTGAACTGTTGCCGAAACCGTCGAAAAGAATACGCACCTTGACGCCCTTCCGGACTTGTTCGGCCAATAAGCGGAAAAGGCATTCGGAGATGGAATCGTTGCGGAAGTTGAAATACTCAAGGTGTATGCTGCTGCGGGCCGCACGTATGGCTTCGAACAAATCGTCGAATTTTTCTTTGCCGTTCTTGAAGATGACTACGCTGTTGTTCGACGTGAATTTCACGCCCCAATCTTCTTTCAGAAAGCGGACTATCGCAGAGTCGGCCGAGATGCTGTCTGCAACCGCTGCCGGCTGGCCGTAATGTCGGACGCCGGTTGCAGCAATGCCGGGCAGTATGGCTACGGCAAAAGCCAGGAACGGGAGAAATAAAAGCTTCCGGCATCTGTATGTGTTCTGATAATGCCCCATAACAAATCAGCTATGGTTGTAGTTGCTAAATCATTGTGCTGAACGAATCAACTATACCGAGCAGCTTCGCCTCCCCGTCGACCACCAGCACGGAATGTATCTTGTTATTGCACAATATTTCGTCGATTTCCGTTATTTTAGTGTCGGGACTGACGCACTTGGGGTGTCGGGTCATGATGTCGCTTACGGTCAGATTGAAGAAACTGTCCTGCGAGGTTTCCATAGCGCGGCGCACGTCGCCATCGGTCACAATGCCCACGACCTTGCCCTCGCTCTCGGCTACACAAAGTCCCAAACGACCGCGGCTTACATGGATGACGGCCTCACCAAGTTTCATGGCAGGGGAAATGATGGGTAGTTCCTCAGTACGCATGATGTCGCGTGCCTTTGTGAGGAGGCGTTTGCCGAGTGTGCCGCCGGGATGAAACTGGGCAAAGTCCGAGGCCTGGAAGTTGCGGGCCACCATCAACGCGCAGGCCAGGGCATCGCCCATGGCTAAGGTGGCTGTTGTCGATGAGGTGGGGGCCAGGCCCAGGGGGCAGGCCTCGCGCGCAACGGCTACGCTGAGGTGGGCCGTGGCGTATTGTGCGAGCAGGGAGGCCGGGTTTCCGCTCATGCCGATTACGGGGATTTTCTGCTCGATGAAGTAGGGGAGGAAGCGCAGTAATTCGTCGGTCTGTCCGGAATTGGAGATGGCCAATACGGCATCATCTGACTCAATCACGCCGAGATCGCCGTGAAAGGCGTCGAGGGGATTGATGAAAAAACTGGGCGTACCGGTGCTTGAGAGTGTAGCTGCAATCTTGGCGCCGATATGTCCGCTTTTGCCGACTCCTGTTACAATGAGTTTTCCCTTGCAATTCAATATTATTTCTATGGCGCGGTCAAAATCCTTGTCAATGTGGGGTATCAGGCCCAGCAAGGCGTCTGCTTCGTCGCGCAGACACTTGACTGCGGTCTCTGTCCATTTGCTCATATTCTTTTTATATCAATTGTTTCAAAAGTTGTTCCAGTTCATTAAGCGGCAGCATGTTGGGACCATCGCTCAAGGCTGTATCGGGCTTAGGGTGCGTTTCGAAAAAATAGCCCGTAGCGCCGAAAGCCTTGGCGGCGAGTGCCATGGCGGGGACATACGTTCTGTCTCCACCGGTTGTGCCATTGCCGGCTCCAGGACGTTGCACACTATGCGTGCAGTCCATTATGACGCGGTCGGCAAGTGGTTTCATGACAGGGATGTTACGGAAATCCACTACAAGGTTATGGTAGCCGAAAGATGTGCCTCTTTCCGTGAGCCATACCTCACTTGCTCCGGCTTCGCGGCACTTTTCTACGGGAAAACGCATGTCTTCTCCGCTCAGGAATTGTGCTTTCTTGATGTTTATGATTTTTCCAGTCTGCGCGGCTGCTACCAGAAGATCCGTCTGGCGGCATAGAAAGGCTGGAATCTGTAACACATCCACAACTTCGCCTACGGGGGCTGCCTGATGGCTTTCGTGGAGGTCGGTGAGCAGGCGCAGACCGTATTTTGTCTTTATATCGTGCAACATTTGCAGGCCGCGTTCCATGCCCGGTCCTCTGAAGGAGTGGATGGAGGTCCTGTTGGCTTTGTCAAACGAAGCCTTGAAAATGATTTCTGTATGAAGGTGACGGGATATTTCGACTAATGCCGCTGCGACCTCGTCGAGCAGTTCCATCGATTCGATGACGCAGGGGCCGGCAATGAATATAGGAGTCATGGTGGTGAGTTTTGGTAGATGTTTTCAAAGTTATCGCAGCAAATGGCAGCTTATTGTTGCCGTGTTACAAACTTGTTATTGATATTCAGGCCCGGCGGGCGCGGGCGGGAGTTATTGCTTTGTTCCGGGCGCGTTGTGAAGGGCTATGTCGTCCGACCCTTCGCTTTGCAAGTCGGTGCCCCAGTGGGTAGAGGCTAACCGCTGCTCGCGTTCGATGACCTCTTTTGCTTTCTTGGCATATATAATCATGCGCAGGGACTGGCTGTATGAAAAATAGTTCCATATCCAGTTGAGTAACACGATAACTTTGTTGCGTACGCTGAGTATGGAGCGAAGATGCACCACCAGCCACATGAGCCACGCAAGGGAACCGGCCATTTTTATCTTCTTGAATTCTGCGACCGCGCGGTTGCGTCCGACCGTAGCCATTGTGCCCAGGTTTTTGTACTTAAAGGGCTTCATGGCCTTCCCCTTCTCTAAGTTCTTGAGGTTCTTGGCCAGAAGTTTGCCTTGCTGTATGGCTACTTGCGCCAGTTGGGGGTGTCCGCCGTTCCAGTCGTTGTCACCTTCGGGCATGATACATTGGTCGCCGATGCAGAATACGCCGTCCATACCCTCCACTTGGTTGTAGGCATTGACAACGATGCGTCCGCCGCGGCCCAGATACTCTTTGCCGAGGTTTCCGACAGGCTGTGCCATCACGCCGCTTACCCATATAAATGTGCGGGTGGCGATGGAGCTGCCGTCTTTCAGTATGACGCAGTGGTCTTTGTAGTCTGTCACCATCTTGTTGAGCAAGACATTGACGCCCATCGTACGCAAGTATTTTTCAACATGGGTGGACGATTCCTTGCTCATGGCGGGCAGCAGGCGCGGCCCGGCCTCGATGAGGTAAATGTGCATTAGGCTGGACGGAAGGTCGGGATAATCTTTGGGCAGGACAAAATTTTTCATTTCAGAAAGTGCGCCTGCGATTTCAACGCCGGTTGCACCGCCGCCTACGATTACCACATTCAGCAGTTCCTGCCGTTCTTTTTCGCCGGCACAGGTCAGGGCACGCTCAAAATTGTCGAGCAGAGCATTACGAAGGCCCATCGCTTCGCTGACGTTCTTCATCGGCATGGCTTCATCGGCCACGTGCCGGTTGCCGAAGAAATTGGTCGTGGCGCCGGCAGCCAGCACTAAATAATCGTATTGAACCTTTCCGATGGAGGTTTGGATGATTTTGTGCTCGGGAAAGATGGAGCGGACCTCAGCCATGCGGAAAAAGAAATTCTTTCTCTTCTGAAAAATTTTTCTGAAGGGGAAAGAAATGGAACTCGGCTCGATGCCGGCCGATGCTATCTGGTAAATTAACGGGGGAAACTGATGATAGTTATTGCGGTCTACGAGGACTACCTGAAAGTTCGACTTTTTGAGTTTGTTGGCTAATTTCAAGCCGCCGAAGCCACCGCCGACGATGACCACGCGCTTCTTTTCAGATTTTGGGATGTTAAAACTCATTGCGCAATAATAAATGTTTTATTTTGCAAATTTACGAATTAAATTACGAAAGAGTAAAGGAATGAATCTTTATTTTAAATAAGGATTATATAGAGGGTGCGTATTCACGCGTACACCGATTGTACTTTAACATATTTAACTTTCCGTTACATTTGGAATCGGCGGCAGACGAAAAGTAAGTATTGGTGTAGCGCGGCGAAGTAATGGTGTTAAAATGCGAAGTAGTGCTTTTCTTGACACCAATACTTGTTTTTTCTGCATAAATTGGCTGGTTTGTGGCTTGAAGTCGTGTTTAAACATCACAAAATAGGGGCGGACCATAACGGACCGCCCCTTTGCAAGTGCAAATATACGAAAATTTTGAGGCAAAAGCAAGAAATGTTAAAAACGAGGTGGCTGTTATTCGAAGATTTCGGCCAGCTTCTTTTCAAGGGCCTCGCCGCGCAAGCCGCCGGCCACGATTTTGCCGTCGGGTCCGACCAGCAGTGTTGCCGGAATGGAGTTGATGCCGTAGGTGGAGGCTGCCACACACTGCCATCCCTTCAGGTCGGACAGGTGGTGCCAGGGAAGCTGGAGTTTCTGTATACCGGCGATCCAGGCTTTCTTGTTGTTGTCGAAGGACAGGCCGACGATGTCGAAGCCTTTGGCGTGATATTTGTCGTAGAGCGCCTTCACGTGCGGCATTTCAGCCCGGCAGGGGCCGCACCATGAGGCCCAGAAGTCGATGAGTACGTATTTGCCTTGGCCTACGTATTCCGAAAGTTTATGGTCTACGCCAAGCGTGTCGGCCATAGTGAGGTCTGTGAACATCGCGCCGGGCGCTTGCCGTTTCCAGCCTTCGACGGTTGATTTGAGACGCTTGAGAATCGACGTCTCCAGGAAAGCGGGCTTGGCCTCTACGATGGCCATGACGTCGTCGCGGTCCATCATTGAGCTCATTTGGGCGAGAAAATAGGCGGGAAACAGGGCGCTCCTGTTCTCTTCGCAGCAACGCTTCACCTCTTCAATCCCTTTTTGCAGTGTGCTGTCGTAGGCCGCCTCTATGCGTTCCTGAACTTCGGCTGGTACTTCCCCTTTTTCTCTGTAGGTTCTCAGCTCAGCTACGAGCCCAGCTAATTTTTTCCCGTGTTGGGATATCGTCTTGTTCCATGCGGTGAACTGGACGTTTTCAGTTGAGCCGGCGGCTGTTTCGGTAACGAAGTCTATCTTTACATCGCCGTCGAGAACGACCGGGATGCTATGGTCTGCGTCATCGGATACGTTGGCAAAAATCTCTCCGCCGGCATTGCCCTTGAACGAAAAATGGTTGTTGGCAACCGTCGTGCTGTCGGTGGTACGTGTGGTGATGTTGCGCAGGTAGACCTTGCGGACATCTTTAGCCACCTTGCCGCTGATTGTGTACTGCTGTGCTCCGGCGCCGAGCGCGGCACCGGCAAAAAGCAGCAGAAGGATGTTTTTCTTCATAATTCTATGTATTTAAAATTTTAAGTATATATGTAAAAGTAGCCGGTACAAAATTAATTCATATAGGGCACCCCGCAAAGAATTTTGTATGTTTTGTGTTGCCGGCCTTATTTAAACCAGTGGTTTTTAGCTTTGCTTTAACGGAAAAAACGACGGCAGAATCTTTTTTGAATGATTTTTCGTTTTGTCAGTGTGTTATGGATTCGAAAAATATACCTAACTTTGTGCGCAATTATAAAAATGACCATTATGATAAAAATTACTTTTCCAGACGGTTCCGTCCGTGGATACGGATGTGGCGTTACCGGACTTCAGATAGCAGAGAGTATATCCTCGCGCCTGGCGCAGGATGTATTGGCGTGCGGAGTTAATGGTGTGACAATGGAACTTAACCGTCCTATTTGCGAGGATGCGGCCATACAACTTTATAAATGGGATGACGAGGAAGGCAAGCACGCCTTTTGGCACACGTCGGCCCACCTGATGGCTGAGGCTATGCAGGAGTTGTGGCCCGGAACCCAGTTTGGCATAGGGCCGGCTATAGAAAACGGTTTCTATTATGATGTGATGCCCCCTGCCGGTGTTTCTATCTCTGAAAGTGATTTTCCGAAGATTGAGAAGAAGATGCAGGAACTCGTAGGCCGCAAGGAGGCCTTGGTGCGTGCCGACATCTCGAAAACTGACGCTATGGCATTCTTCGCAGAGCGTGGGCAGACTTACAAAAACGAATTGATAGAAGAACTTGAAGATGGCAGCATAACTACTTATACGCAAGGTCAATATACAGATCTTTGCCGCGGTCCGCACTTGATGACAACCGCGCCGATAAAGGCCGTCAAGGTAATGGCTGTAAGTTCAGCTTATTGGCGTGGCGATGAAAAGCGTCCGCAGATGACGCGCGTTTATGGCGTTTCTTTCCCCAAGAAGAAACTGCTTGACGAATATCTCCAGCTTCTGGAGGAGGCAAAGCGTCGCGACCACCGTAAGATTGGCAAGGAAATGGAACTTTTCATGTTCTCCGATCTTGTAGGCAAAGGACTTCCTATGTGGATGCCTAAAGGAACAGCACTACGTCTGCGCCTGGAGGATTTCTTGAAAAAAATTCAGAAAAGATATGGCTATCAGCAGGTGATGACACCTCATATTGGCTCGAAGAACTTATATGTAACTTCTGGCCACTATGCTAAATACGGCAAGGACTCTTTCCAACCTATCCATACTCCTGAGGAGGGCGAAGAGTATATGCTTAAACCCATGAATTGCCCGCATCACTGCGCAATATTCGCTTGGAAACCGCGTTCCTATAAAGATCTGCCTTTACGCTTGGCTGAATTTGGCACAGTTTACCGTTACGAGCAGAGTGGTGAGCTTCATGGCTTGACGCGTGTTCGCGGCTTTACGCAGGACGACGCGCACATTTTCTGTCGTCCCGACCAGGTGAAGGATGAGTTCCTGCGCGTGATGGACATCATCATGATAATTTTCAACGCGTTGAAATTCGATAAGTTCGAGGCTCAGATTTCTTTGCGGGATAAGGTGAACCGTGAGAAATATATCGGTTCGGAAGAAAACTGGGAACGCGCCGAACAGGCCATTATAGAGGCGTGTGAAGAGAAGGGACTGCCCGCGCATATTGAGTACGGCGAAGCTGCTTTCTACGGTCCGAAACTTGATTTTATGGTTAAGGATGCACTCGGGCGTCGTTGGCAGCTGGGCACTATCCAGGTGGATTATAATCTGCCGGAGCGCTTCCAGCTGGAATATACAGGCTCAGACAATCAGAAGCATCGCCCCGTAATGATACATCGCGCCCCGTTTGGCTCGATGGAACGTTTTGTGGCTGTGCTCATTGAACATACCGCAGGACATTTCCCTCTGTGGCTGATGCCCGACCAGGTGGCTATACTTCCCATCTCCGATAAATTTAACGACTACGCCCAGCAGGTATGCAAACAGCTTGACATGCAGGATGTACGTGCTTACGTAGACGATCGTTCAGAAAAGATTGGCCGTAAAATACGCGATAACGAGATGAAGCATATTCCTTATTTACTCGTTGTTGGCGAGAAAGAGGCCGCAGAAGGTACCGTTTCGGTCCGCAAACAGGGCGAAGGTGACCAAGGAAGTATGTCGATAGCTGATTTTGCAAAGAAAATTTGCGAGGAAGTCGCTGAAATGACAAAAAACTATTAACTTTGCAACCGCTTAAACAAATAGGCGGCAGTCAACTCAATAATGACTACTTAAAATATCTGAATGAAGAACGAAAAAATGAAGTATAAGTACCGCATTAACGAGCAAATACGCTCGCGTGAGGTACGTATTGTGGGCGATGATGTGGAAGCTGTAGTTCTTCCAACACATAAAGCTCTTCAATTAGCCGAGCATAAGGGCCTGGACTTAGTGGAAATCTCCCCTAATGCCCAACCTCCCGTTTGCCGCTTGATTGATTACTCCAAATTCCTCTATCAACAGAAGAAGCGTCAGAAAGAGTTGAAAGCGAAGCAGGTTAAGGTTGAAGTTAAAGAAATTCGATTTGGACCGCAAACCGATGAGCATGATTACAATTTCAAATTGAAGCATGCAAAGGAATTCCTCTCTGAAGGCGACAAAGTCAAGGCTTATGTATTCTTTCGCGGGCGCAGCATCTTGTTTAAGGAACAAGGTGAGGTCCTACTCTTACGCTTTGCCAGCGATTTGGAGGACTACGGAAAGGTTGAGCAGATGCCAGTCTTGGAGGGTAAGCGAATGATAATATTTATCGCCCCCAAGAAAGTTCCAGTTGCTAAAAAGGTGGAAGAAGCGCCAGTTGAAGCAGCTCCTGCTCCTGAAAAAGTAAAAGCCGCCCCTAAGGTGAAGGCGCCCAAAGAATACCTCGGCCCCAAAGTCGAAGGAGAAGATTTCTGAAATCTCAATTCTGACTGAATAATGAAAGAAGCGCGCCTGCGTTTGGTGTCTCACGCAGCCGCTAATATTAATAATTAAAACAAAAAGAAAATGCCAAAAGTAAAGACTAATTCCGGTGCAAAAAAAAGGTTTGCCCTTACCGGAACGGGTAAGATCAAAAGAAAACACGCTTTTCATAGTCACATTCTGACTAAGAAAACGAAAAAGCAAAAGCGTAATCTTGTTCACGTAGGTCTCGTGGATAGCACGAATGTACGTCAGGTACGTGAATTGCTTTGCCTGCGTTAATTTTTAACTACAATCTTTACCCCATTTAGTTACAACCTGATTGTTTAGCACAAAGTTCGTTGGTAATGGAAACGGCGCTAACAATCTAAAAGCAAAACATTATGCCAAGATCAGTAAATCACGTTGCTTCAAGAGCAAAGAGAAAAAGAATTCTCAAATTAACCCGCGGTTACTACGGTGCACGTAAAAATGTGTGGACCGTTGCTAAAAATACATGGGAAAAAGGTCTTACTTATGCATTTCGCGATCGTCGCGCTAAAAAGCGTAATTTCCGCGCTTTGTGGATTCAGCGTATCAATGCAGCAGCTCGTTTGGAAGGACTCTCTTATTCTCAGCTGATGGGTAATCTTCACAAGGCAGGTATTGAGATAAACCGTAAGGTTCTTGCTGACCTCGCAGTGAACAATCCTCAGGCTTTTAAGGCTATTGTCGAAAAGGTGAAATAATAAAGTAATTTCACTTTATTGTAATATAAGAGCGCGTTGCAATCTTGTGATGCGCTCTTTTTTTGCTACAAAGGTCTTACAACAAAAAAGATTAAATCATGAGTGACGGTAATTATAATAAAAACTTACTTCCTTATAATAATTATCAGAGTGGGGTGCGGGCTGGCCGTTCTCAAATGAGGATAAAGGCTGTTGAATCTTTTAGAGAGTGGTATATTACAACTTTTCCTCAATCGAGCAGTGAAGAAATTGCCGCAGCAGTGGTAGCTTTTCGTGCTAAGTTGCTTCAGTAGGTGAGGGGCAATAGCTGAAGTTATATTTAGTGGGGCAAGTGGCGAACTTTGTTGTATGTAATATATTGATTGGGCATAATTCGGAATTTGGGGTAGCAATAGCTCAATATAGGTTTTATGTACATATTTCATAAGATAAAATTAGTTGTTCTGAAATATTTTTCTTAATATTGCATTGCATATATTAAGAAAATAGAATTTGAATTTATGAATAGTCAAAGGAGTCCTCTTCTTGGTATGGTTTTAGTTGGTGATGCCTTTTTAGGCATTGCTCTCTATGGACTATTTCTTTTGTTTTTGGGAGGAGGAAATATTTCCAAAGCATCCTACATAATTGTTGGTATCACATATTGTTTTATCATATTTAGTGGTGGCACTATTCTTTTCAAACGGAATACGAGAAAATGGCAGATACCTCTGTTGATACTGAAAAATACTGCGAAATTCGCAGTTCTGTCTTTAATCTTATTGTATGTAAGTAATTTGAGGGTGCTTTCTGCCAGTGAGATGCTTTATTTCTATCTTGCACAATTTGCCACATCTTCAGTTTATCGTTTAGCTATCTATAAACTTCTACAAATTTATAGATCAAAGGATAGCCATTGCCATAAAGTTATTTTATTGGGCAGTACTTCCAATAATGTCGAATTGTATGATGAGATGCGCAGGAATTCCTATTGGGGATATAAGGTTGTTGGATATTTTGATGTAGCTGAAAACAAAGACTCTTTTCCTGATTGTCCTTACTTAGGAACTCCTGAAGGCGTTGTTGGATATTTGTCTGAGAACAGGGATGTTCATGAATTGTATTGCTGTTTGCCATCAAGGGATAAAGAAATTATAGTACCTATAATTCACTTTTGCCTTAACAACATGGTTAATTTTTATAGTGTTCCTAATTTAAGAAATTACCTCTATAATAGAGTGTATTTTAATATGATGGGGAATGTTCCTTATCTGAGCTTAAATGTCAATCCTCTTGCAAATATGAATAAACGCCTTGTTAAAAGAGGATTTGATGTGATATTTTCCAGCTTGTTTCTGTGCACATTATTCCCTCTCTTTTTTATTGTCGTTGTGGTTATTACAAAAACTACAATGCCCGGCCCTATATTTTTCAAACAAAGACGAAATGGCTTGAATGGTAAACCCTTTAATTGTTTGAAGTTCCGTAGTATGAAAGTTAACACGGATTCCGACAGGCTGCAGGCTACAAAGGATGATCCGCGCAAAACCAAGTGGGGGAATATCATGCGTAAGACCAGCATAGATGAATTGCCGCAATTTATTAATGTTCTGTTAGGAGATATGAGCATAGTGGGGCCTCGCCCGCATATGGAGAAACATACCGACGAATATTCCAAGCTTATAGATAAGTATATGATGCGTCATCTTGTTAAGCCTGGAATAACAGGTTGGAGCCAAGTTACCGGATACAGAGGTGAGACTAAGGAACTTTGGCAAATGGAAGGGCGTGTAAAGGGGGATGTCTGGTATATAGAGCATTGGAGTTTTGGTCTGGACTTGCTCATTATATATAAGACTATCGTAAATGCTGTGAAAGGAGATAAAAAAGCTTATTGATAAGTTTGTATATTGATAGCTGCATTTGTGTATTTAAAAGGACTTGATGCGGCTATCTTATTCTTTGTTTTTTTCGTTTTAACAGCCTATGAAACTTTTGTTTTTACAAGGAATATTCAGTTTTAAGGAATAAAATATAGTTTAATCTTAGTTGCAATAGGCTTTTTTGAGTAAATTTGCGAACCCAAAAACATCAATCTATACCTCAAACAATGATTTCAATTCTGATTCCTGTTTTTAACTACGACTGTACCGCGCTCATCAAAGAGCTGTCTGTGCAGGGCGGCAAGCTTAAGGAGGAATTAGCGGGTGAATTCGATTATGAGATAATAATAGGGGATGATGCCTCAACTGATGTGGAGTTACAACGGAAAAACAGAATTGCAGCACAAACTATCGGATGCCGCTATTTTGAGCAAGATGTAAATATCGGTCAGGCTTGCATGCGCAATGCAATGGCAGACATGTCGCAGTTCGATTATTTGCTGATGATAGATGCTGATGCTGAAATTTGTACAGATGATTTTGTTCGCCGTTACTGGAATGACCGCGACAGGGGAGATGTGATTTGCGGAGCTTTGCGCAATCCTCATGGTCCGGCGCCCAAAGGATGCGAGTTGCGTTACCGTTATGAGAAGCAAGCGGAAAGATTACGCGATGAATCTACCAGAGAGAAGTTTCCTTATAATTCATTCTCTACATTTAATGTCATGTTCCGTCGTGATGTTTTTATGAATATTCGTTTCGACAAGCGCTGTACGGAATATGGACATGAAGATACTTTGATGGGACTGATGCTCAGGGATATGTCTTATAAGGTAGTACACACTGATAATCCATTGGTGCATCAAGGACTCGACAGCAACGCTTCTTTTATCAATAAAACGGAAATGGCACTTCGCATGCTTTACCGGTTAGGCTCTCCGTTGCAAGAGCATACCGGTGCATCACGCGTTGCTGCCAAGCTTGAAAAATGGTACCTTAAAGGTTGTGCGACCGTTTTGTATAAAATATTTAAGAATCCGATTAAGAAAAACTTATTGGGGCGACATCCCTCCATTCTTCTATTTCAACTTTACAAGTTAGGCTATTATTGTACATTGAAATATTAGCCCAAGGATTTTCCGCTCTGTATTGAAGACATAATGGGGTGTTCATAGATATTTTCCTTTAGTACTTATTAGGGGATTTGCTAAATTTATGTAACTTTGCATTGCTTATGGATAAAAATTGTGCTTTATTGCGCATTTTTTTAATCCAGATATAAATCCAACAAAGCAATAGGAGCCCGCATGAAACTCATTTTAATGACAACTCCCCACTTCTTTGTCGAAGAGCACCAAATTCTAACTGCATTCTTCGATGAGGGGCTTGAACTCCTGCATTTGCGGAAACCACACACGGAACCAGTTTATTCTGAGCGATTATTATCTTTAATTCCAGAGCATTATCGTAAAAATATAGTCGTGCACGATCATTTCTATCTGAAGAATGAATATAACCTGCGAGGGATTCATCTGAATTATAGAAATCCGGTCCCGCCGGCCAATTACAAGGGAAGCAAGAGCTATTCTTGCCATTCTGCCGAAGAATTAGCTGAATGTAAAAAGAAATTCGACTACGTGTTCCTTTCCCCCATTTTCAATAGTATTTCCAAGGATGGCTATGAAAGTCGCTTCCTTCCTGCGGATTTGAAAGACTTAGGGAAGAAAAAGGTGATAGATAAAAAAGTCATGGCGCTTGGTGGTATAGATATTGACAATGTGGCACAAATCAAAGAATATGGTTTTGGTGGAGCCGTTGTCTTAGGAGCAGTGTGGAACCGTTTTAATATTTATCAGACTTCAAACTTCAAGGAACTCATCAATCATTTCCGTAAATTACGGAAGGTGGTGAAATCATTGTAGTTTCTACAGCCTATTTATAATTCAGACAAGCAAAAACAAATCACTTAAAGACTTCCTAATAATGAACAACAACTCTTTTATGGTCTTCTCCGGAAGAGCATCGCGTTATCTGGCTGAGAAAATCTGTGCAGAATTGAATTGTCCTTTGGGCAACTTGACCGTGACAGAATTTGCTGATGGCGAATTTGAAGTATGCTACGAGGAATCTATCCGTGGTCGCGATGTTTTTCTCGTGCAGTCGACATTTCCCAATTCCGACAATCTGATGGAATTATTGCTGATGATCGACGCAGCCAAGCGTGCGTCGGCTCATAGGATTTGTGCTGTGATTCCTTATTTCGGCTGGGCACGTCAAGACCGTAAGAGCAAGCCCCGTGTGTCTATTGCGGCGAAGCTGGTTGCAGATCTTTTGAGCGTAGCCGGTATAGACCGCGTCATCACGATGGACCTCCATGCCGATCAGGAACAAGGATTCTTTAATGTGCCGGTCGACCATCTTTATGCGTCCACCATTGTAGCGCCTTATATCAAAGGGCTTCAGTTGCCCAATCTTTGCATCGCCACCCCTGATGTTGGCGGCTCCAAGCGTGCAGCTTCCTATGCCAAGTATCTGGACTGTCCGATGGTGCTCTGCAACAAGAGCCGTAAAAAGGCGAATGAAGTTGCCAGCATGCAGATAATTGGTGATGTGAAAGGAATGGACGTTGTGCTGATCGACGATATTGTAGATACTGCTGGTACAATTACCAAGGCGGCCGATTTGATAATGGAAAATGGTGCCAATAGTGTGCGCGCTATCGCAAGCCATTGCATCATGTCTGGTCCGGCAGACGACCGCGTAGAAAAGTCGGCCCTAAAGGAAATGGTATTTACTGATAGTATTCCCTATCGCGGCAAGTGTGCCAAGGTTAAGGAACTTAGTGTTGCCAGGATGTTTGCCGAAACTATTCGCCGCGTGATGGACAATCAGAGTATTTCCTCGCAATACATTCTTTGATTAGCCCTCGTTGCAGGAACAATTCACTACTTAAAAGCACAGCTCACCCGGTTCGGCCGATGAGTTGTGCTTTGTTTTATTATTTACGGCGGCAATAAAGTAATACGAGCCGATGCCTTTGCGTTGCAGTGTATGGGGAGAGCAATTGGGCTTGGGCGGAGAATTGTTAGTGGGAAGCATCCCCACAAAAGTGGGAAGCGATGCCACTTTTGTGGGGATGCTTCCCACTTTTTCTTCGTAAAAAAATATATGTTGGACAGTGCGGGATTGAATTATTTATAAGAAGTGGTCTTTTCCAGGCAACCGGCACAAATCATGTCGGCAGCCTGCAGGAGTGACACTAACGGAGATTTCTCCATAGCTGCTCGGTAGGCAAAGCGCGTGCTGCTGCCTTGCTCTGTCATCTCGAACATACCCATGTGCCAGCGGATGGCCAGGAGCTCGTCTTGTTTCAGGCGCATGAACCAGCCGATGATGACACAGGTTTTCTCACCATGTCCAAAGGGAAACTCGTCCTGTATCTCATAGCCGGGATAGCTCTCCCAGCGGCCTTGTTCGTTCTTGCGCCAACGCTCTGTCTTATGATAGATTTTTGTTTTGCAGAGGTCGTGAAACAAGGCGGCTATGGCTATGCTCTCTTCAGGCACCGGCTGGGCAAAGGGCGACTGACCGGATTCGATGGCAGGCTGAAGGATATGTTCGTAGAGCGACTGCGCGGTGTTGAACACGTTGAGGGAGTGCCGGCAGAGCCCGCCATCTTCGTTCAGGTGGAAGGAGGCAGAGGAGGGGGCTGTGTAGAAGTCGGTCTTGTGCTCCAGATATTGCAGCAGGGCTTCCAGGCCCTCGCGTTGTATGTGCTGGCGGCAGGTTTCGATGAACTTCTCTTTATTGGAGGCTATCTCGAGTGGTGTCATACGTTTAAGGTTTTAGGCTGTAGGCTGAGTCTTCCCATCTGATTCTTGGGGGCCAAAGCTCTTTAAACGGGTGCGGTTACCCAAAATACGGGCTGCCTCACCAACCCAAAGTACAAAGGAAGTGGCTCCTGTAATAATCAGCCAGTCGGAGATGGAGAGCGGCGTCACGCTGAACATTTTTCCCCCGAAATTAACGATGACGATCTGACCGATTACTATGAGCAGGGCTATCAGCAGGAAGCCGCGACAGCCTTTGAGGTGAAACGCCGAACGGCCGGACAGGAAGGCGCGGGCGTTAAACATGTTCCAAAACTGAAGCATTACAAAGGTCGTGAAGATGATACTCAGCTCTGTGGGCGATAGCCGGCCGTCGGAATTGAGGTGCTGGTTGAGCGCCATAAAGTCGGTGAGACGCGTGATATCGAAATTCTGGAAAATGAAGATGAGTGCGAGCAGCATGGCGGTGAACAGCAATCCGGTTCCGACAATACGCTTACCCATAACAGGGGTAATAATGAAGGCCGTGCGGCTGCGGGGCTTGTCGTTCATCACGCTCTCGGTGGGGGGCAATGATGCCAGCGCCATGGCGGCAAAGGTGTCCATGATGAGGTTGACCCATAGCATTTGCGTCACGGTGAGAGGCGACTGTTCGCCGATGAAGGCGCCAATGAGCACAATGAGGCACGCTACAACGTTTATCGTCATCTGAAAAAGTATGAAGCGTTGTATGTTCTGATAAAGGGAGCGCCCCCACATGACGGCACGGGTGATGCTGGCAAAGGAATTATCGATGATGGTAATGTCACTGGCTTCTTTGGCTACGGAGGTGCCATCGCCCATCGACAGACCTACGTGCGCGGCTTTGAGCGCCGGCGCGTCGTTGGTTCCGTCACCGGTAACGGCCACAACTTGTTGCAGCTTCTGCAACGTTTCAACCAGGCGCTTCTTGTCCATGGGGCGGGCACGCGAGATAATCTTGAGATCGAGGATGCGCTCCACCAGACTTTGCTCGTCAAGAGCTGCCAGTTCCGGGCCCGTGATGATGTTGCGCTCGCTATCTCCCTCTTGCCAGAGCCCGATTTCGCGGGCTATTTCTTTGGCCGTGGCGGATGTGTCGCCGGTTACAATCTTAATGCCGATGCCGGCCGTAAGGCATTGACCGACGGCTGCCGGCACATCGCTACGCACGGGGTCGGAAATGGCAACGAAGCCTATTAGGCATAAGTCGCCGGCTGTCAGCCGGTTTTCGGCAATGGGCATTTCGCCATCCTCCAATACGCGATAAGCGAAGGCGAGGGTACGCATGGCCTTTTGCTGGTATTGCCGCAGTTGCTGTTCAATGTCTGTTTTGGCTATATTGCCACCGGTGTCAGAGCACAATGCCATGACAACTTCAGGGGCTCCTTTAACGTAGAGCGTCGGTCGTCCGGTGACGGTAGAGCGTACGACAACAGCCATGAATTTCCGTTCGGTAGTAAACGGAAGTTCTGCCAGTACGTTTGCTTCGGCTTTTATTTTTTTGAAGTCAATGTTTTCCCCGTGGAGCCAAAGTAGGAGGGCGCCTTCTGTCGGGTTGCCGAGCACGTGTGGTTCCGCTTCGCCTTGTTTCTGTTCAAGCGTTGCCGTGGAATTGACGGCGATGCCTTCTACCAGCAACCGGTTCTTCTCTTCCTGGTCCAGTGGATCTGTTTTGCTGTAAAGGGCGTGCATCTCGTTGACCCTCATCTGGTTCTTTGTCAGCGTACCGGTTTTGTCCGTGCATATGATTGTCGTAGCTCCCATCGTTTCGCAAGCGTGCATCTTGCGCACGAGGTTATTGGCTTTGAACATACGCCGCATGCTGTAGGCCAGACTCAGAGTGACTGCCATGGGGAGCCCTTCGGGCACGGCGACTACAATGACTGTCACGGCTATCATCAAGGTCTGAAGGAAATGCGACACCATTTCAATCCAGTCGTATGAGGGGGTGGAAAGGAGGAAGTGGAGTGTACGGCCCACAACGATGAGTGCAGCCAATATGTAGCTGGTGAGCGAGATTTTGCCAGCGAGATTTTCCAGTTGTTCGTTCAGGGGCGTCTTTACGCTGTTGTCAATCTGCGTTGCTACGAACACTTTGCCGTTTTCGGTATCGTCGCCTACTGCTGTTACGCGGAATAGTCCGTGTCCTTCCATAACCTTTGTACCGCGCATGACTTGGTTGGACGGGAACGTTGCGTTGGAATCGAAATCTGCGGCGATGGTGGTTTTGGAGCATATTGGCTCCCCCGTCAAAGTCGATTCGTCGACATTCAGACTCGTGGATTCCAACAATTCACCGTCTGCCGGAATTTCGCAACCATTTCCCAGCACAACTATATCGCCGACAACGACATCTTTCTTCGGGATTTCCGTACTATGTCCGTTGCGGATTACCTGGACAGGTTCGTCGTCGTTCACTTGATTGAGCAGGTCAAATTCCTTATTGGCTTTTGTTTCAAAATAGAACGTCAGCCCTGTTGCCATGAATACTGCTACAAAAATACCGGCAGGCTCGAAAAACACACCCCAATCGCCCTGGTGATTGTTAGATAGGAAAAAATCATAAAGCGATATTCCTAACGACAAGGTGCCGGCGATGAGTAGAATCACGATAAGAGGATCGCGAAACTTGCGGCAGAACTTCCGGAACAAGGATTCTTCCACTTTTTGCGAAAGAATATTGCTTCCGTGTTCTGCACGGCTTTGGAGGACTTCTTCGTCTGTTAGTCCGCTTAGGGGATTTGTTGCAGTTGTATTCATGAAGTAACGGTGCGTGGAATGCAATAGTGCGTTTTGGAAAAAACTCCGGATTACGGCATCAGGTACTTATCGCCGGTAGTGTCAATGATTACCTTCTTATATTCTTCCGGGAAGCCGGGGCGGGCAGGAGGAGTTCCCAGACCATCGGGCGTGAGGGTGAATTGGCCTTCTTTCTCCGGCTTTATCGTCTGGTCGTTGTATTTAACGATAAGATATTCGCCGAGTTGTTTCCAGCGGGTAAGCATGTCCTGCGCGCATTTGGCACTGTAACCGGTAAGAAGGCGTTGAGCCTCTTTTTCATTGGTTTGCAGGAGGGCGAGAGCCTCTTTCTCTATTTTCTGCTGGTTTTCGAGATAACCGTTCTCTACTTGGTCGCGCACTTCCTGGAGGCTGGGGAAAAGCTGTGCATAGCGCGGATAAGTCATGTTGGCCACCCAGTTACAAACCCAAAAAGCCGACTCCCAAGAGAACGTAACTCCGTCACCCACCCCCTTCTCGTAGCACTTCGGAACCTTATTTGCGCAGCAATAAACCGGTGTGTAAGCAACCATATTAGGGTCGTCGTTGCCAAACCAAAGTACGCCGCCAACGGCGTTGGGCAAGTCTGCGCGTACTTGTGCTACCACGGTAAATGCCGTCTGTTGGGTGGAAATGGGCCGCTCGTTAAAGTAGGTTTTTCCGTTATACTCGTATGTGAGCGGAGTTGGGCGGTAAGGAGCGTTATAAACACCGCTTCCGGCATCATGGGTCAGGTCGAAAGGTGTGTTCTCGTAGTGGTCGCGATTACTGGTCATTACGTCTTTTAAGCTGAGCTTGCAGCGCGGTTTGAAGTAAAGAGGCATTACTTCGCTTGTGCCGATGTGTTTGCCATCGGCGTAGTCAAGATAGCGCTCCATGCCGTCCACCCACCGGTTAAAGAAGCTCCAGACGCGCGCCTCGCAAAAGCGGATGGCGGAGAAGTCGGCTGGTGCATAAGCATCGGCAAACGAGAAATCTGCATCTTTACCGCTAAAATATCCGCGCTTGCGTGCAAAGGTTATGACATCCTTTGAGTAAAGGACATTACGCTTGTCTTTTAAGTCAAACCGGTGTATGCGGCTTTGATTGGCGTGTGCGGCGATGCAGTCGTCGGGGATGCGGACAGCCACCCATACGGTTCCTTTTTCCTGCGGCCCTTTGCCTATCATCTCGAGTATCCAGATTTCGTTGGGGTCGGCAATGGAAAAACTCTCTCCGCTACTGGCGTAACCATACTTTTGTACCAGGCTGGTCATTACATTAATGGCTTCCCGGGCAGTCTTTGAGCGCTGCAACGCTATAGTCATCAGACTTACATAATCTATTATGCCAGCGGTATCGACGAGCTCTTCCCGACCGCCAAAGGTCGTTTCGGTAATCGCCACCTGTTGTTCATTGATATTGCCCATTACGGCGTAGGTCGTTTCGGCCTCAGGGATTTCTCCCATATAGTGATTGGTATCACCATCGACGATACGTCGCATGGCTCCTTTAGGATGCTGAGCTGCGGGATAATACAGCAGGCGGCCATACATGCCGTAGTCGTCGGCATTGTAGGTGATGAAAGCTGAGCCGTCGGCCGAGGCTTTTTTGCCGACGAGGAAGCTCGTGCAGGCCTCTGCCGCGTTGTACCAGCCGAGGATTGCCGTCAGTATGAAGAGGAGTCTTTTCATTTAGAACTTTTGCTATAGTTTTGTTTTAAGGATATTGCGCATATCAAGCGTTCCCGGACTCTGGAATTATTCCGTAGCCTTGAAGGACATATCAAGGCCTTTGACAGAGTGGGTAAGTGCGCCGACGGAAATAAAGTCAACGCCACACTCTGCATAGTCGCGCATGGTTTCTATAGTAATGCCGCCGCTCGATTCAGTTTCGAACTTTCCTCCAATCATTTCAACTGCCTTACGTGTGTTCTCAACGTTGAAATTGTCGAGCATGATACGGTGGGCTTTACCATTCTCCATGACTTGCCGAATCTCGTCGAAGTTACGTACTTCAATCTCTACTTTCAGGTTTAAGCCGTGCTCTTTCTGATAGGCCTCGCAGCGGTCCAGCGCGTTTGAGATACCGCCGGCGAAATCGACATGATTATCTTTCAGAAGAATCATATCAAAGAGGCCGATGCGATGGTTGACGCCACCGCCGATTTTCACGGCTTCTTTTTCCAGCATACGCATTCCCGGCGTAGTTTTGCGCGTGTCGAGTACGCGTGTCTTGGTACCCTCGAGCCGCTTTACGTATTGCGCTGTCATGGTGGCAATACCGCTCATACGCTGCATTACGTTCAGCATGAGGCGTTCCGTTTGGAGAAGGCTGCGCACTTTGCCGGTGACTATCATGGGAACGTCGCCGGGCTTTACAGCGCTACCGTCTTCCATGAACACTTCAACCTTCATTGTCGGGTCGAACTGGTGGAAAATTTCTTTAGCAATGCGTATGCCTGCCAATATGCCGTTTTCCTTTATGATAAGTTGTGATTTTCCCATGGCGTCTTCGGGAATACAACAGAGTGTGGTATGGTCGCCGTCGCCTATGTCTTCGGAAAAGGAGAGTTCAATAAGCTGTTTGTTGAGTTCGTCTACGGTATACATCGTTGATTGCTTTTTTCGTTTGTCGGGTTGTATTATTTCTTTTTCGTAAGGTACAGTGCGGGGGGATTACCTCCGGTTGTATTGTTTGAAGGGGATTAATAAACAAGGCGTACGTTGTCTATCCAGAAGGTGTTGCCCACGCTTCCTACATATGCGCCTCCATGGCTTGAGTCGAATTGCAGGCAGATATGCGTGGGAGTTTCGTCGGCGGCAGCCCAGCCTTCTTCAATAATCTTCACCATTTTTCCCTTGCTGTTGCGTGCATATTTGATATTATCACCGGCAGTCAGGCCCATATAGGGCTGGTAGAAAGATTCATTTGTAATGTTTCCGTAGTGAATGTCAAAGCGTGCGTTGTTTACCCATCCGTTTGTGTTGCTGCCAAAGCGGTGAACGAGTGTTCCTACGCGTTTGGAGTGGATGTTGCCCTTTTCGTCTTCCCATCGCTTCTGGAGATAGAGAATGACGTCGGGCATATCTTTCCCGTTCACGGTTTGTACTTTGCTGAAGCCGGTTTGGTGTACACGCGTGGGGCTGTTGGCCAGTTGCACGCGGTAGTCGAACATCAGCGCTTTGGGGCGTTTTGTAAATTTTAATCCAGCGTTGAGTTTGCCCATAGGGTTCTTCGTGCCGGTGATAGGCTCCAATGTCTGTCCGAGGTAGATTGAGCCAGCGGCGAGCACCTTGATATTGACCATGCCGAGCACTTTACACTCTTCAAGATGTGTGTAAAGTTTAGCGCAATATCCGTGACCGGCACGTGCCTCCCTGTAGACGGAAACATTGGTCTTTGTGATGCCGGAAACTTTGGCCAGGACATTGGACGTGGCCCAGGGAGACCCTCCTTGGTTCGTATAGGCGTTATTATTGTTCCATGTTCCGTTTGGAGCTATTTCGTAGAGGGTCTTTGTTTTGCCGCCGATGACTCCGCTTTCCTTGATATTACGTATCAGCCAGGAATTGAAGTTTCCGAATTTCAGGTAGACGATGCTTTCGTCAGTCTTATCAGCATTATTGGTGCTGCTTTTTTCTTCCGTGTTTGTGGTGGCGAACAACGTGGCGCAACTTCCGATGAAAAGAAGAGCTGTGCTCAATACGATTTTTCTTGCTATCATTTTGTTATGATAATTAATATGAATTTGTGATACAATGTCAGGTTATTTTCTTGAAGAGCCTGCAATCAAAAGGCCTCGTTGATATTAAACAGGAAACTTCCGCCGTCGCGTGTGAATCCGTAGTCAAGACGCACGTTGATGCGCCTTTTGAACTCCCACCGGTAGCCTAAGCCAAAGTTCGACAAAGTGCGTCGCCAGCGCAGGGCATCGGCTTCGGGAAACACTTGTGCCGCTCCGGCCCATAAGGCTACTCCATTGCGTTTCCATACGTGCTGGCGCAGCTCCACCTGTAGCTCCATGATGTTTTTGTCGCGGTAGCGTCCTTCGTAATAGCCGCGCATGCGGCTGTTCGACCCCGCCTCGCTCATCATGCACCAGGCCGGATTGCCATAATTAAAACGCGAGTGCCACTCGCCGGCTATCACACCGCCTTTCCATACCTGGTGGTAGTTGCAGACGGTAAGGTCGGTAGTGGAAAAGCAATAATCGTTGCCCAGGAAACGTGGGGTGAATGTTTGCTCCAATTGTACGAACCAACCTTTGTAGGCGTTGAGCATGAAGTCGCGCGTGTCGTAGGTAAAGCAGAGGCCTGCAGTCTGCGCGTGCAGGGTCTTGTCTTCGCCGCGGAAGAGGGGCAGACCTGCCGTTTCAATATCGCGTGCTTGCACGAACTGGTAACTGGCCACCGGGCCGATGTAAGTGTCGGAGGCTATCTTGAACATGAAGCGCGCCATAGCGTCAAATTTAATCCGGCGGTAGTCCGTCTCATTGGCGTCGAGGCGGGCGTTGTCGAAACCTATACCCCAGAAAAGTGTGGGAAAGGTGTACATGTACAAACGATAATCGAGCCGGTAACGGTTGCGCTTGAAAATGTTGTTACCCTTGATGCCGGCCATGAGAAACCCTTTGGTTGTGACATCGCCATAGAGCGTCACGTTTGATTTGGGCAGCAGGGTGTCGGCACGGTCAAGTGAATAAAGCCCTGTGGCAACCACACCGAGACCGAGACCTACCGTAGAGGAATAATGGGGGCCGGGGAGGATGCCGAAGTCAAATTTCTTACCGGCATGATTATCGGCATTGAAGAAGTAATCGACGACTTTGCGTACTATGCCGCGCCGGGGAGGAAGGGGGGCTGTTTGGGACGTATCAACAGGCATGGCCACGCTGTCGGACACCATGGCCCGCGTTTCTTGAAATACGGACAAACATAGCAGTATGCCCGTCAGAAAAAGAAACTTGTTGTTCGTTTTCATATATCGCGCAAAGTTAGCATAACGGTTTGTTACCTGCAAGAAAATAAATATTTTTTCACAAAGTGTTATAATATGGTATGACAGCCGTGCGATTATCGGGGGTGGGTGTACCTCCGGGGCGCGTCCTTATTGGATGCAGGACGAAGGAGTGGGGCGGTGTGCCACTTTTGTGGGATGCCGCCCCACTTTTGTGGGAGTGCATCCCACTTTTCGTGTGTATGTGCCCTTTATTTCTCTATCACCTGTGGATGAAATAGAGTATGTAGTTTCTGCCAGGTTGCAAACAGGCGTGGCCTGAACCGGCGTCCTGCGGGACGGGGAAATAGGTGATTTAGTCGATCTGCCTGAGTATCTCGGCATTGATGAGTTTACGCTCCGCATCAAAAATCCAGCCCCATTTACAGAAATATTTAAAGAACGATGCCAGGAAAATAAAGAACAAGCGCGAGTGCTTGGCTGCTCCGTTACAATAGGCGTGTTTTACACTGACTAAGGGGAAGTAAACGGTGCGGCTTACCTTGTGGAGGCGTCGCGCCAGGTCCGTGTCTTCAAAATACATGAAGAAACGTCCGTCGTAATCGCCAACCTTGTTTAATGCTTCCATGCGCAGCACGGAGAAGCAACCGGTGACGCAGGCTACATCATAAACCTTGTCATCGGCCATCGGACGCATTTCAAAAAGCCTCATCTGTGCCTCATGAATTTTGGCGGGACGCTTCATCTTGCGCCAAAACATCATACGCGGCGACGGGGTGAGTTTTGGCAGATATTGCTTGCGGCCATCGGGATAGAGTATGCGGGGCATCATCTGGCCTATTTCCGGATGTTCATCCATGTAACTGACCATCGGGAACACTACATCTTTCTCGTATGATATGTCGGGATTGACCACAAAGTGATATTTGCTGCCGTATTCGCGGGCCATGGCGAACGCTTTGTTGTGGGCCGCTCCGAACCCTATATTGCTTGGCTGGTGATAATAGGATATGCACTCGTCCATTTTAACGACATCGGCAAACTCTGCCGTCGGTGAATTTTCCAATATATATATATGCTTTTCGCCTTTATATAGCAGAAGCGACTGCAGTACGGCCCGGATTTCTTCAGGGTCTTGCTTGAACAGAACAATGGAGAAGGATACTTTGTAGTTGGTGTTCATAAGGTTGAATCTGATTTACGGGAATGCGCTCTTGTATGAGCTTTCTCTTATGGTTTTATGATATTTGTAGTTTGATGAATGCGGCGCGACAGCCAGCCCTGCAGGCAGGCAAATAAAATTATGTCGATCGCAATGACTATTATATGAGATGTGCCTCCAAATAACAACGCGAAATTGATGAAGATATAGGCAACCTGCACACCGAGCAGGATGTAGAGTGACCGGCGCATGCTGAAACCGGCTGCGAGGAAGCGATGGTGTATGTGGGTCTTGTCGGCATGAAAAATCGATACGCCGCGGCGCAAGCGGTTGATGGCAACTCTTATGAGGTCGAATGTCGGTAAAATAAGTAATGTATAGGCCAGGCAAAACGTATTGACATGGACGGGAACAGCAGTGTGGCCATTAATCGCATATTTGACTGTAAGATAAGCCAAGGCATACCCCAGCGTAAGGCTGCCGGCGTCGCCCATAAAGGTCTTGGTGAATTTTTCTTCACTTCCCATCATATTATAGAAAAAGAAGACCGTGACACAGCCTATAAGGGCTGCGATAAAGGTAACATAGTAGGTGTAATGGAGCAATCCGAAAAGAATTGCGAAAATGCTTAGCGCAATCAGGCATAACCCGGAGGCAAGTCCGTCAATGCCATCTATAAGGTTGATAGCGTTTACTACAAGCAGAACGATAAAAATAGTAAGAGGATAGCTCACCATAAGCGGTAGTTCGTAAATACCACAGAATCCATGAAGGTTACTGAGGCAAATTCCGCACAAAGGGAGAAAGAGGGCTGCAATGAACTGTACTAAAAACTTCAAACTGGCAGGAAGGCTCAGTAGATCATCGATAAGCCCTATCAGATAAATGAGAAATATGCCTGAAATAGTCAGGAAGTTGGAAGAGTTGAATGTAGGTCCGGCATTACCTGTAAGCATAATAATGACAATAACTCCCATGATGCCTATAAGCGTGGCCGGAACGAAGAGCACACCACCGAGGCGTGGTATCTTGTTGTGGTGGATTTTCCGCTCGTTAGGAATATCAAAATATCCACGCCGCTTGCAAAAACGGAGTAGCGTCGGCATGGAGAGGACTGTAACAAGACTGCTTATAAGAAGTGCTATTGCAGGATATGTAATTTCATTAATCATGTTTGTACTACTGCTCAGGGCAGTTCGCCCAAATCTTTAGGCTTATTAGTTATGCTTGGAGTGTTAACTCTTCTTTAATTATTTATTAAACGTTGAATGATATAAAATATTTCCAATAAAATGCAAATTTATTGCTGAGATATCGCATTTCCTGCATTAAGTCTCTTTGCAGCGGCAACAGGCAAGTCGCAATAATGCCTTTGTCGTGACAAACCGGTATCCAAGTCTTTTAGAAAGCGGATTGATACTTTTTTGGGAACTTGTTGAGGTGTTGTGACCATGACGGCGGAAATAACTCAAGGCTTCATTAATGAATTTTACGCGGAAATAAAAGGCTGCCACATTTCCTATCCATAAGTCGTGCATGGGGGTATGCGGGGGGAAAGGAAGGGCGCGCTCCAACACACAACGGCGGAAGGCCATGCTACCGCCGATATAGCCGTTTTTAAAAAACAGATTATAGAATTTGCCGCTGCGCGTGCCGTTACACTTGAAAAAAGAAGGCGAAGTAATGTTGAAGTTACCGTCTGTAATGAAGCAATCACTTACCACGCAATCTGCTTCTTGCAAAACCTGAAGCATGACTCGAACCTTTTGGGACATCCATTTGTCGTCCTGGTCCGACAGGAATATATAGTCGCCTTTGGCTGCCTTTAAGGCATTTTCAAAATTAGGGATTGGGGAGCCCTGGGCCGGGCCTTTCAGAATTTTGACAAGCGCACAATTCATCGATTGTATCACCTGAACGGTTCCGTCTGAGGAGTTATCATCGGAAATGATAATCTCGTCCTCTGCCGTCAGTTGAGGAATGATGGAAGCTAATTGTGTGCGGATGGTATCAGCCCCGTTATATGTCGCGATACAGACGGAAATCATTATGCGTCGTTTGTGTGCTTTAAAGAAGATGGCTTGCAGCCATTTGCCGGATTTTTGTGCAATTGTTTACACCTTATGCGAAAAGTACATTCCCAGGAACGCTACAGAGTGAAAGCGCCAACTTAGGGAAAGGGTATGCAAAAATACCGAATATTTATGTTGTATCCGTTCTTTTCTATCGCAAATTTTACATTGGCGTGCATCTTTTAGGTATCTGCGGTAACGTTCCTTCTGGCTTTTCAGGTCTTTGTTCTCGTTGGAGAAGTCTTGAAGTGCCTTTGTGGGAAGAAGTTGGAACTGGGGATGCTCCCGGCGGAGTCTTCTCAGAAATTGAAAATCGGAGAAATCAAGCTGAACATTCTCATCATACCCTCCAGCCTTGACAAAGTATTCCAATGAAATGCACATGCCACTATTTATGGGGAAATAGTGGTCAAGTGAGTAGACGCCGTATTCAAGGTTCTCTGCTTTCATCCTGAGATGGTCAATGCAGGCAGGTGAAAGCGGCATACCGCTTGTCGAAGCTACCGAAGGCGCCCATAGCGGTATATCGCAATCTGCCTGTGCGTAGGCTTGCAAAGCGTTCGGGGCAAAGGTCGTATCTTGGTCGAGCACGAGAATGCGGGAGTAGTTGTTGGCTTGCGCATATCGTGCTGCGTGATTGTAAGCTACAGAAATTCCTTTGTTACTGTAGTCTCTGATATAAACGGCATTTGGCGGCATTTCCTCCTGAACGAAATCTTGCGGAGAGTTATCATATACCATAAAAGCCCTGATGGGGGCGTCTCTCAATAGCGACTGATAGGTGCAGGCTTGGCTAAGTTGGCAGCGGTACAGGACAATTATGGGAAATATATGGTGAAAATCATTCATGGCTCTTTAATCTTATCTGCAGAAGAGTAGGTGAATTTTATATGGCATATTAGTATGAGTGCAACTATCTGAATGAAGTTGGACAAACCTACGAGGAAAAGTTCATCGAAAAATTGCAATATTAAAAGTGTAAGGATATAGGTATATATCAAACGCATGATATTGTGTCCTGTTTCTGACTTTTTGTAGACAAATCCCATAAAAATACCTTCGAGTACGCTCAGTACCATTAATCCTGTATATCCGAAATCTTTGAAATAGGGCGACATCATTGTGAATACATTGGTAGGAATAGGCACAGATACCCATTCTTGAAATTGTAACGGAACATGGCTCTCGAAACCTAACGCGTGCATGATGGTGTAGTAACCGCGAAATGTATTTTCTCCCCAAAGAGTGGCTGAACAAGGCGTTTCGTAGCAGAATGAAATTATTGGAGATACAACATACATGCCGACCAGGTCAATAAAATCAAAGCTTGATTCACCTCCGGAGTCGGTTGTGCGCAAATTAGTAAACAGAAGTCCGAGGATGAAAAAGGCAAATCCACAGAGAATTATCGGACGTAAGGATATTTTATTATATTTATACAATAAGTATAACACACCTATGATTATCATAAACAGGGTGAGTTTGCTCATTGTGACAACAAAAAATGCAAGACACAAGATGAGTGCCAGCCAAAATTGACTGCGTTTTATCTTCTGTTCATCAATAGTGACCAACAGGAGCACGTATGCAACGTGTACGAGGTATATCAATGGGCCGAGGCTGAAACCATAATCATCTACAACGGTTTGCTGCCGCAAATTATATACTAAGTCTGCTATACTACCGTTTGAAAGGGCGAAGGTTACAGATTTATAAACCATGAACGGCACGAGCAGAATGCTTATCCATTTCAGCACGTTGATGGCCCGATAGTTTTTGGCCCAAGTATTTCCAGAGTAGCCCGGAGTGAGTCTGAAGGCAATGTATGAGGAAGAACAAAATCCGAGATTCCATATCAAGATCGCTTTGACAAATTGTCCGTCCGCCTCATAGAGGCCATGATCCACAAAAGTGTACATGGAGATAATGAAAATCCATACCAACAATGTGATGCTCCAAGGGGCAAACACTTCAGGATACTTAAAATATAAATATCCCCATAACAATGCGAATATGACGATAAGTGTTACGAACATTCTTATTTAAGCCAGATGCCTGAGGCCTTGCCTGATATAATTTTCTTATATTGTATGGTATTTGTGACGGCGCAAAATAAATTGACGAATAGCAGGGCGGCGAGGATGCCTGGTGTTCCCCACAACTTAGCCCCGACATAGGCAAGTGGGAAGAAGCAGATGGCTTCAATCAAAGTAGTGTATGTCTGAACACGGATATGGCCTATGCCGAACAGAATATGTGCAAAGTACAGGCTGTATATGATTATCATGATGTAAACGGCCATCATACAACTGAGTAGCGGGTTTATGTAGAGGTCTTTGCCAACCCATATCTCATAAACGTAGGGGGCAAGTACCAGCATTACGGATATCAACACCGCAAAGAGCGCTAAAAGAACATACATGCGCCTGGTCACTCCACGTATCCAGTCAAAATCGCGTTTTGTATAAGCATCGGTCGTTGCGGCCCATAGTGGCGTGACAAATATGCTGAACAGCATTGTCACAAAACTAAAGTATCTGTAGACAACCTGATAAGGTGTGACTTCCGCAGGAGAAAGTAAATTTGAAATCAGAATATTTGAAGACATGAAGAGGACTATGCCGGAAATCTGAAGGATGAAGAACATGAGACCTTTTGACAAGAGTATATTCAGCATTTTCTTGTCAAAAAGTTTCCAGGAAGGTTTCAGCTCCGGGTAATAGTGGAATGTAACAGGATACGCTATCATATATATAAGTACAGTCGCTCCTGTCGAAGCCACAGCTACTTGCAGTAGCGATAATTCGCCGTAGCACTGGTGCAAGATAAATATGGCCAGTGCCCCGAGCGACTGCCCTGCTACGACCAGAAGGTTGTTGACAGCCGGCAATTGTAGTCCCAGATAGATGTTACCGATAATTTTGAAGACGAATGTAACCGCTACAATGATTATTGTAGTGGTCAATGTGGTATACAGGTCCGACAATCTGCTGACATCTATGTTAAGAATCTTATAGGCATCAACATTGAATAGCACCGTCAATATGATAATAGTGAGCGGCACTATAAGTATCAGCATGATGATAAAGGTTGTGGAGACAGCTCTGCGGGCTTCATTCCAGTTGTCAAGGGCTACGGATTCCGCAAGTTTATTGCGCAGTCCGTTTCCCAATCCGAAGTCAAAGGAATCCATCCATAGCAGCATGGATGAAATGGTAAGCCAAACGCCGGTCATATATTCCCCTAAACACGCTAATATAAGCGGAACGAGCAAAAGCTGTATACCGCCGGCCCAGCCTTTAATAAGAAAAGACAGAGCTATATTTATAGTAGCGCGTGCGCTGCGTTTGTTTGTGGAAGAAAGACGTATTTTTTTAAGCATCTTCTGTATTGGCCGGTTCTGAAATACTCTCTTTTACCACAATTTTTACCGCTGTTTTTCTTTGCGCCCAAATGAAAGCTATTATAAATCCCAGGAAGAGGAACATCAGCAGGATAATGCTACGCTTCGGGGCAATGTGCCTGACGGGTATCATGGGCGCCTGCACGATGGTGTATACCGGTGTGCGTTCGGACACTTTGGCTTTAGCCAATTCAAGTTTTGTAGCATATTCAGACTTGATGTTGTAGGCTAACTGCATTTCGTTTTCCAGGTTGTCGTTTTCAACCTTATAGCTCTCTAAGGACAAGTCGCGATGTGAGTCTGAGAAGGATGCATACCTTGCTGCGGCATTTTTATACTCCTTATTGGCTTCTTCATAGCGTTGCGTAAAATATTTCACGTCATTACGCGCTTTGCGCGTACGGTACTCTGTGATAAAATCTTGCAGATGCCCGCGTACGGAATCCACCATAAGCGCTGCAACTTTGGGATCCTGGTCTATTACGCTGATGGTGATGACACCGGTCTTCTTGTCTGTGGTGCAGTTTATGGAATTATCTATTCCTTTCAATAGCATATAGTCACTCAGCGATAGGCGAATCAATCCTTTATCACCGTCTTTTCCCGCGGAGATTCCCTCATTTTCTTTTTTAGGGCCAAACAATTTGTCTATAATAACACTCCACCAAGGAGCCTTGGTATGTTTAACCAAATAGGTTTTATAGTCTGTGCGCACGGCTCCGTCAAGTGTTTCTACCGTCACATTCTGCAAACTGAGCAGGAAATCGGGGGAAGATTTGACATCGGGATAAAGTTCCGGAGAAATGGCGTCCTCATCGGCCATTCCGCCTACCTTCATACCCATCATGGAGGATATGGCCGATAAACTTCCGCTAAGCCCTGAAGTTGAGAGCTCTGGAGCTAATTTAACGGTAGCCTGATAAGTTCTTGGTGTGCTGAATCCGATGACGAGGGCGATAATTGCCGCACAAACTTCAGTTATAACAAATATCTTCTTATGTGACTTGATGATGTATAGGCAGCGGCCTAAGTCCAGTTTATGAAGTACTTCCATGATGATTCTTATTTCAGTAATGTTACTAACACGGCGGCCAAAGTGCCTACAATACTGCCGAGGCTCAAGATTTCCGTGAAGGAAATACCACGGCGCTTAGGCTTGGTCGGCACAACAATCTCGCAACCGGGCTGTATATCTTTCGAAGATTTCAAGCGCGACACCGTGCCGTTCATATTGACTGCAAATGTGCGGTTTTTCTTTGCTTTAGTCGTATATCCGCCAGCCTGGTCAATATAGTAGCTTAATTTCGCTCCTTTTTTGTAGGCTACGGCGTTGGGGTACATCACTTCCCCGTTGATGGAGACCGTATTGTTGATTTGCGGCACCACTATTTTGTCGCCATCCTGCAATACGATGTCCCATTGCTCGCTACCGGGATGGGCCATGGCCATATCAAGGTTTATGCCGACAGAGCGTGTGTCAGCCAGTTCCAGTTTCGACAAACTGGTGGAGTCATTGTCCGTTGCGGCTTTCAGCATGGCCTGGCGCTTCACTTTCTCGTCTTCTGTAAGCACGCGCTCCAAACGTGCTCCCGCCGTATAGGCCGACTGGTTCAGACCACCTGCAGCCTTGATAAGTTCGCTAAGCCGGTAATTGCGCTTGGTGAGGACATATTTTCCGGCAAATGGCACTTCGCCGGTAACGGTAACGTGTTCCTGTTCCACATATCCGGGAGAACGCCGTACGAACACTTCGTCATAGGGTTGCAGTATGAACCCTTGCTCACCATCTACCACAAAGCCGTCTTTCAGCTCAAAGGAGAAAGCCTGTGCCACGATTTCGGGCGTTGTCGTACCTTTGTTGTTGCTTACCCGGCGCGAGACGTCCACTTTGACGAGCGATGCGGCTTCCGTTGGTCCTCCGGCCAAAAGGATGAGGTCTTCGAGCGTAGTGTTCTCAGCATATTCATAATCGCCGGGATATAGCACTTCGCCGGTAATGGAGAGTTTCTGATACTCTTTGAGTTCCTTATTGCAGGGTACGAACAGGATGTCTTCATTCCGGAGGCTGACATCGGGAATTGTGCGGTTACATATGCCGTTGAGGTCGATGGAGACTACTTCGAGGGAGCGGTCGGACCTGCGACGGTGAATCACGCCGCGTGCGCTGATTGCATCTTCGGTCATGCCGCCGGCTCGTTCGAGCAATTGCCGGATGGTTGTTATTTCGCCGTCAACCTGATACATGCCGGGACGGAATACGGCCCCTTTCACCTCGACCATGTTACTGTAACGGTTGAGCGTGGAATCTACAAACACGGAGTCCGCGTCGGCCAGTTGAAATCCGTTTCGTTCAAACTCATCGATGGAATGAATGGAATACATGCCGCCGCTTTTACGTATCAGCCGGATTGTTTTCTGATAGGCGTCACCTGTGAAACCTCCGGCATAATTAAGTAGCGTACCGACACTTTCGTTCTTCTTCATTTCATAAAACATGGGACGCTTAACCTTACCGGTGACCTGAACAAGGCATTCGTAAGGATTGACAATGATGACATCTCCTGAAGCCAGGCGTACGTTGCCTCTCAGATTGCCGTTGAAGATATAGTCATACACGTCGACTGTGGTGACTTTCTTGCCGTTGCGGAAAACGCTGATGTTACGCAAAGAGCCGATGTCGTCGGTTCCGCCAGCCATATAAAGGGCGTGGAACACCGTGGCAAAGGCTGAGAGAGAGTATGTGCCGGGCATTTTTACCGATCCCATCACATTGACTGAAATCGTTTTGGTCTGGCCGACTGTCAGACGGATATTCGAGCCGCTGAACTGCGCGCCCAGCGTGGCGCGTAAGTGTCTGTTTGCCTGCGCCACAGTCATGCCGCTCACTTGCACCGGTCCGAAATCCTCTATGTCAATGTTGCCGTCGGGCGATACGGTGCCTGTATAATTTTTTTGCGAGGCTCCCCAAACGTCAATGTATACGGCATCACCGGGGCCGAGTTGATAGTCGGCCGGCGTGGCAATGTTCATTTCAGGTTCGAAGGTGAGATCTTTCCGGTTGAAGATGTCGCGGCCGAACACTTGATTCTTTTTGTTCTTTTCGTCCTCGAGTTTCCGTTTGCGCCATTTCTCAAATTCCGCATATTCATCCTCTTCTTCATCCTCGTCGGCGGAGAGCAGCTGTTCCATTTCATCATCATAATCCCACGAGTAGTCCGCGCGTTTGCTGCGGTCCTTCTCGTTGCGCTTCATCGAGGTCGATTGCTTCTCGTTCTTCTCCTTCCGCTTGTCGCCGTTGTTCTTGCGCGCGCGGCCCTTGTTGTCATCAAGGCCCGTCAGGTCGGCCGTGCCGTCTTTGCCCTTTTGCTGGGCGAGTTCCTTTTCGTAGTTCTTTCTGACGCGGCGCAACTGGTTGATGTCCACACCTTTTTCTATCAGTGATTTCGTTATTTTATCGCGTGGTGTGCCTTTTGCGTTTTCCTTCATGACGTATTCCAAAATCTGTTTATCCGTCATGCCGGACTGTGCGGTCAGGGCAAGCGGCATTGCTGCCAAAAAAAGCATCACGATGAGGATTCTCGGGTATTTCATATATCTTATTTGATTTCTTTTATACGTTACTATAAAACGTAATTAATGTAATTTATTGCAAAGATACGATTAAAAAAATAATGTTATAGCCTTGCGCGCCGGAAAGTTGCTTGCGGGGAAAACATAAATCCTCCGGCAGTATTTGCCGGAGGACCTGCATTTTGTGGGATGCCTTGCCACAAAAGTGGGAAACGTTCCCACAAAAGTGGCAAGGCATCCCACTTTTTCCTTCAGTTCACGTGCTTATTGTTCCTTGTTGCCGTGGCGCAGCAAATGCTGGCGGCGGGCTGCCGCGCGCTCATGGTCGTTGTCGGCCGGGACGTAGAAGCGGGTGCCCGCCAGTTCGTCGGGCAGATATTGCTGTTCCACAAAATGGTGCGGGTAATCGTGCGGATAGAGGTAGCCGTCGTGATAGCCGAGTTGCGCCATGAGGGCCGTCGGAGCGTTGCGCAGATGAAGCGGCACAGGGTGGGAGGCATCTTTCCTGACCTGTGCGATGGCGGCATCTATAGCCAGATAGGCCGAGTTGCTCTTCGGGCTCGTCGCTAAATACACAGTGGCTTCGGCAAGCGGTATGCGCGCTTCGGGCCAGCCGATGCGGCTCACGGCGTCGAAGGCCGCATTGGCCAGCAGCAGGGCGTTAGGGTTGGCGAGCCCCACATCCTCGGCAGCGGAAATAACCAGGCGGCGGGCAATGAACTGCGGATCCTCACCGCCCTCTATCATCTTGGCCAACCAATATACGGCCGCATCGGCATCACTGCCGCGGATGCTCTTGATGTAGGCAGATATGACGTCGTAGTGGTTTTCTCCTTTCTTGTCGTAGGCAGCCGGATTTTCTTTCAGAAGTTCGGTCACGCGCTGGTTGTTGATGACGGGCGACTCTTCCTCGGGCGTGGCTGCCGCGATGAGGTCGAGAATATTGAGCAACTTGCGGGCGTCTCCGCCGCTGTACCGCAGCAGGGCTTCTGTTTCCTCCACTTTGGGCTGGCGTTCCGCCAGCATGCTGTCGGCGGTGACAGCGCGGTTGAGCAGTGCGAGCAAGTCATCGGCCTCGAGGCTCCGGAGCACATACACCTGGCAGCGCGACAGCAGGGGGCGAATCACCTCGAACGAGGGGTTTTCCGTTGTGGCGCCTATCAGCGTGATGTCGCCCGTCTCCACCGCCGCGAGCAGAGCGTCCTGTTGCGATTTTGAGAAGCGATGTATCTCGTCGATGAAAAGTATGGGGCTCTGGCTATTGAAATAATGGTTGTGGCGGGCTTTCTCGATAGCCTCGCGCACATCCTTCACACCGCTGTTTACGGCCGAGAGGATATAGAAAGGCGTGTCGAGCCGCTTGGCAATGATTTTTGCCAATGTGGTTTTCCCGACGCCCGGCGGGCCCCACAGAATAAAGGAAGTGATGCGGCCGCTGTCTATCATGTTGCGTAACACTGCGCCAGGGCCCACAAGATGGCGTTGCCCGATATAATCGTCCAAAGATTGCGGACGCAAACGTTCTGCCAGGGGTGTCATAATATAAGAGGTCTGATTCTTTTGAATTATTTTTGTGCGCACAAGTATTGCGCTGAGCATTATACAAATTCACTCAACTCAAGCCAGCGCATGGTCTTTTCGTCTAATTCCTCCTGCAACAAGGGAAAACGTTTGCTCTTCTGGGTCAATTCGTCTACAGACAGCGCGCCGGAGCAGAGGGCCTGCTCTATCTGTGCCTTTTCGGTTTCAAGTTGTGCTATATCGTTTTCGAGTTGCGCGAGTTCCTGTTTTTCCTTGAACGTGAGTTTGCGCTTGGCCGCCTCATGTGTGGGGCGTTTTTCCGCCATCGGTTTGCGAACAGGCTCTGCCGGTGCCTCCTCAGCCTCCTTGAGCGCGGCCCACTCCCTGTATTGCGTGTAGTTGCCGGGGAAGTCGTCCACTTTTCCTTCGCCATGAAAAACCAACAGATGGTCTATCACTTTATCCATGAAGTAGCGGTCGTGGCTGACAATTATGACGCATCCTTTGAAGTCGGCGAGATATTCTTCAAGTATTTGCAATGTGGGAATATCAAGATCGTTTGTCGGCTCGTCGAGAATCAGGAAGTTGGGGTTTTGCATGAGTGTTATGCAAAGTTGCAGGCGCCGCCGTTCTCCGCCGGATAGTTTGTAGATATAGTCCTGCTGACGCTTGGGCGGAAAAAGGAAGTGCGTGAGAAACTGCATGGCAGAGAGATGACGGCCGCCACCGAGGTCGATGGTCTCGGCAACGTCGCGGACGGCATCAATGACCTTCTTCTCTTTATCGAAGAACATGTCGTCCTGCGAAAAGTAGCCGAAGCGTACCGTTTGTCCTACGACGAAGCGGCCGGAGTCGGGGGCGACTTGTCCCAAAAGCATTTTGATGAATGTGCTCTTGCCTGTGCCGTTGGCGCCGACAATGCCCATTTTTTCGTAACGGGCGAAGTTATAGTAAAAATCTTTCAGAATTATTTTTTGCCCGCCGTCATTCCTGGAAAACGTTTTTGATACATATTCAGCCTCGAATATCTTGCTGCCTATGTAGCCGCTCTTTACCTCCAGGCGTGCCGTGCGTTCTTCCATGCGCCGCTTGGCTTGTTTCTCCAGTTCAACGAAGGCCTCCTTGCGGTACCGGGCTTTTGTGCCGCGGGCGCAGGGCATGCGGCGCATCCAGTCGAGCTCTTTGCGGTAAAGGTTCTGGGCCCGGCTGATGTTGGCGTTAGTGGCGGCCAGCCGCTCTTCGCGCTTTTCTAAATAGTATTGGTAATTGCCGCGATAGGTGTAAAGGCTCTGGTCGTCCAGTTCCAACGTAAGACTGCATACGCGATCAAGAAAATAACGGTCGTGCGTGACCATCAGCAAGGCCTTGGAGGAGCGCCTCAGGTAATTCTCAAGCCATTCTATCATTCCGATGTCCAAATGGTTGGTAGGCTCATCAAGAATAAGTAAATCGGAATCGGTCAGGAGTACGTTGGCAAGCGCCACACGCTTGAGCTGGCCGCCCGAAAGCTGACAGATGGGTTTGTCGTACTCCTTGATTTCAAGTTTTGTCAGAATTTGCTTGGCCCGCAACTCGAAATCCCATGCTTCGCAGCGCTCCATTTCTTCTATGAGCTTGTCGAGTCCCGGATTGCCAGGCGTTTCAAGACAACGTTCGTAGCTGCTGATGAGCGAAGATAGTTCGCCGGCTTTGCTGAAGCAGGCGTCGATTACTGTCATCTCCGGGTCGTAACGCGGTGTTTGTTCCAGGTAACCTACGGATATGTCCCGGCGAAAAATGATGTCTCCGCTATCATAATCCTCGTCGCCATGAAGAATGCTCAACAAGGTCGATTTGCCCGTTCCGTTACGGGCTATAAGTCCCACATGCTGTCCTTCGGCCACAGAAAAGGAAATGTCTCTGAAAAGCTCCAGGCTACCAATGGTCTTTGTCAGGTTCTGTATGTCAAGAAGTGGATTCAATATTATGTCGCTTTAGTGGTGTGTGTGTCAGAGTGCGTCGGCACATCAAAATGTGGGGGAGCCGCTTTTATTGTCCCATTTCTCCGCTTTGGGCGCCGTTGCTGTTTTGCTGCTGGATGACATCATTGTTCTCAATGCTGCGCGTGGCTTTCTTCACAACTGCCTTCAAGGAGCCCAGACGGTAACGTATGCCGGCTCCGAATCGCATAAAGTCGTTCGTATGTATGCTTGAAGTGCGGAAAACATCAGTTTCCATGGAAGAACGGAAAGAGCGTTTGGGATGAATGAAGTTACCTGCCATGATACTGAGCGTAAGGCGGTCTTCCGGGAGGAAACTGCGGCTAAAGTTGAGAGCGTAGAAATAAAAACCGGGGTCGGAACCTTGGAGATTCGGACGGCGCAAACTGCCTCCGCCGTGGAGGTTGAGTTTAATTTTAAGCGGAAGGTCCTGGCGCAAACCGCCGAAGAGACTGCCGCCGAAGCCTGAGTTATGGGCATTCATGGCATTGTAGTAACGATATGCCTTATAGTCGGCGTAGCTGCCGGAGATGTTGAGATTTATTGCAGAACCTTTGGTTATCGTCCAGTTGATATACGTATTGAGCGAAAGTGCTTTCTGGTGCATAAGGTTACCGAAAGTCGTCGTCATTATATTGTTGTCCGAAAGATACGTATAGGGGGTGAGACCGTTTGTCTGCAACTGATAGGAGAGGGTAGTGCTGAGGTTGAATTTCTGACTGAAAGAATTAAAACCAAGCTCGAAATTGTGGGCTTTCTCACTATCGAGATTAGGATTTCCGTAGGTTTGCGATTCTGCCGTAGGACGCTGCACGTAGGGGGATAAGTAAGAAATGTCAGGGCGGCCTATGCGCATGTTGTAGCCTACCTTTATCATTGAGGTCGGCGCGAGGTTATATCCGAAATTGAGTGAGGGAACAAAGTCGCCGAGATTGTTGGAAAAGGACGGTGCTTTGTTTTCGGAATAGGTTACTTCAATATGGGAATGCTCGTAACGCAGTCCGGCGCGTGTCGTGAAGTTCTTTATTTTAAGCGTATATTCCCCGTATGCGGCCATAATGTCATTGCGATGCCGGTAATTGAGGCTACGCTCATCGTCGCGTATGAACTCATCTTCACTACCTGCCGCTCTGGCCCCCTCATAATTTTCGCTCTTGTTGATACGGTTTATGTATTTTAAACCGGTAGAAAGCTTGTGGAGCTTGCCCAATGGGGTTGTGAAGTCTATTTGCGCCGTATGCTCCCCGGATTTGTTCCGGGGATTTGCGTAGAGGTCGGTCAGTTCATAAGGAACGTCGGTGATGTCGGAGTAAAGCGAAATGGATTTAGAACTTGAGGGGGAAGTATTGAAGCGATAGGACAATGTTAAAGCCTGCTCCTCTTTTCCAAAATTATGCTGATAGTCGACGCTGGCATTGTATCCGTCATATTTTTGCTTGCTGTAGCGCTGCAGATTATAGTGGTACACGGTAGCACCGCTTCTGTCGAACATGGTATAGCCGGTAGTGCCGGGAGCCTTGCCGTGATAGGTGTTAAGGCCGCCGGAGATGCTTAGCAGATTATGGGCGTCAAATTCATAACTGGCATCAATGCCTGCAAATTGAAAGGTTCCTTTGTGTCGGGAAACACCATTGGAAGTCAGTAAATGATTGACGTCGTCGGCAAAAGTCTCGCGTTCGGACTTCTCGGTGCTTTCAGGTTGTTTCATGTGACCGATGCCATAGTTGCCTGAGATTGTAAGCTTTCCGATTTGCATCATACCGAAAACGCTTCCGAATACACCGCGGTTGGAAGGATTGATATGTGGTGTAAGCGTATAGCCGGTTGTTTTTGTTTCGGCTTCCGTAATAATATTTAAGATGCCAGCTGTTCCTTCGGCATCGTATTTTGCGCCAGGATCGGTGATAACCTCCACTTTCTTGATAGCTGATGCAGGATAATTCTTGAGAATGAGCGACGGATTGGCACTCATCATTTGATTGGGTTTGCCGTTTACATAAACTTTGAAACCACTGCTTCCGTTTACTTGAATATTATCTTCGCCGTCTACGGTAACCATAGGTACCTTGCGGAGCATATCGAGCATGGAATTGGTCTGCGAGTCCGGGTCGTCGGCTATGGAGTAGGCTATACGGTCAGGTTCGGCTTTGATAAGCGGCCGTACCGCTGTAACCGTTGCAGTTCCCAGCGAGGACGAATATTCTTGTAGCGTAAGGGTGCCAATATTGGTGCTTCCTGCTGCATTTACCTGAATGGTACGCGTCAGTGGTGCCTTGCCCAGACTGACTACTTGCAGTGTATAAGTCCCTTTTTTGCCGACAGACAGAATGAATTTTCCTTTTTCGTCAGCAGCTGCGGCTGCAACAGGACGTGTTCCTCCTGCGGGCGTCAGGCGTAAAGTGGCGAAAGCCTCTGGCTCTCCGGTTATGGAGTCCTTAATCGTACCACTAATTTTGTAGGCGCCGGTTTGCGCAAGAAGGGTAAATGTTGTAAGGAAACAAACGAGGAAAAATGAGTATAAACGTTTCATCATCTTTGTGTGATTTTATGTAGCGGTAGCACAATATTTTTATATAAACTTTGCAAAGTTACAAAATAAAGCCATATATAAATGGTTCATCCCATGTATTTATCATGACGATAGATGTGTATTTTTATTATAACCCTCTATATTAAGTCGTTGCGGGAATATATGGTTTTTTATTTGCGAATGTTGGGGTATATGGATAACTTTCTCTATATTTGCATTCGACACCTTGTAAGCATGAAATGTTAATGGCGAATGTGACGTTTGATAATGAAATTCTAAATAATAATAACCGAAGATCTTAAATTACGCGCTTATGTTAAACGAAAAAGATAGGGCTTTGCTTATCCGGAAAGGAATTTCCGAGGAAAAAATGCAATGGCAACTCAACTGCTTTAAGTCGGGGGGGGAATACTTGAAACTTTCAGCCGCTGCAAGTACGGAACATGGTATTAAAAGAGCGTCTGATGAAGAAGCCGACCGATATGTAGAAGTGTGGAACCGTTATTTGGAGGATTGCCATAAGGTAGTGAAGTTTGTGCCTGCATCGGGGGCCGCGAGCCGTATGTTTAAAGATGTGTTCGCCTTTATAGATGGTGATGCTGACGAACCGCAAACTGATTTTGAGAAAATCTTTTTTGCAAACATTCATAATGCGGCATATTTCAACGAACTTGACGAAGCCTGCATCCGCCTTTATGAAAAAGGTGTTGACGACCTGATAACGTGCGGCGAGTATAAAAAAGTGGCCAAAGCTCTGCTCGGCGCCGACGGATTAGGATATGGTCAGCTTCCCAAGGGCCTGCTGAAATTTCATACCTATCCCGTGGGGGCACGAACGCCGGCGGAAGAACATCTTGTGGAAGCCGCCCAATATGCACGCCAGGCAGACGGTACGGCTCATGTGCACTTTACGGTGTCTCCGGAACATCGCCATCTTTTTGAGGCGTTGATAAGGGACAAGGCCGACAGGATTGGCCAGGAATATAATGCGACATTCCACGTAGACTTTTCAGAACAGAAGGCCAGCACGGATACCATTGCCGTCAATACCGACAACACGCCGTTCCGCCTGACAAATGGAGATTTGTTGTTCCGCCCGGGGGGACACGGAGCACTTATTGAGAATCTCAATGAAATAGATGCCGATGTCGTGTTCATCAAAAATATCGACAACGTGGTGCCGGACCGTTTGAAGCATGAGATGGTCCGCTACAAAAAAGTGCTGGCCGGCGTGCTTGTAGACTTGCAGAAGCAGGCATTTGCCTATCTCGAAAAACTGGATAGCGGACTATACAAGATGGCCGACCTGCTGGAAATGCTGCAATTCGTACAGAAGAAACTTTGCTGCAAGAATCCAGGCACCAAGATGCTTGAAGATACCGAAATGGCCATCTATTTGCGACAGAAGCTCAATCGTCCTATACGCGTATGCGGCATGGTACGTAATGTAGGCGAACCGGGAGGAGGCCCATTCCTTGCTTATGGTTCAGACGGGGTGGTCGCGTTACAAATCCTGGAGAGTTCGCAAATCGACATGTCGGATGCCTCTGCTCGGGAAATGTTTGAAAAAGGCACCCACTTCAATCCTGTGGACCTGGTGTGCGGTGTCCGCGATTACAAGGGTAGGCCTTTTGATCTGACACGGTATGTTGATATGAACACATGCTTCATTTCACACAAAAGCAAGGATGGCAAAGAACTGAAGGCTCTTGAACTTCCCGGCCTATGGAACGGTGCGATGAGCGATTGGAACACCGTGTTTGTGGAAGTGCCTCTTTCCACATTCAATCCGGTGAAGACGGTCAATGACCTTTATCGCGAACAACATCAATAAGGCTCTGTTAAATAAGGTTGTCCAAACGGTTAAATATAAAAGTCTTTAATCGTTGAATAATGGTAAAGAAGCACCCGATACGCATGTTGTTTATGTAGCCGGGTGCTTCTTGATTTTAAATCATCAATAACTTCTTTTTTTTAACCGTACAAAGTAAGCATCAAGGTGTTTTTTACAGCGTTTGCAGACATTTGAACATTAACATATTTAACTTTCCGAAAGGTTTGTGAGAAGCGTTTTTCAAAAAGCAAGTAATGCTTTTCAAACAGCAAGTAGTGAAGTTTGAATACGAAGTAATGGTTTGTGCACCGGCAAGTAATGCTTTTCGGTCCGTAAACAGGGTGTTTGGGTAGAAAAATAACTTTGGAAGTCAATAAAAGAGGCTGTCTAACAATCAAA
>JAAGKN010000839.1_pt1 | contig 231105 bp, 199 predicted proteins | sample 6206371 | NCBI WGS metagenome assembly JAAGKN01 (sample SAMN11533720, study PRJNA540317) | gut metagenome | isolation source: fecal pellets from male and female animal of same cohort | host: Peromyscus leucopus | place: USA:CA | collected 2017 | reverse complement strand
GCACAGTCTGAGATGACTGTAGTGTTTGTGCTTAGCAAAACAATAAGCTAAGGCATAGAGATATGACGGCGAAAGAAGCCTAAGTTCTTATCGAATAGGGCGTATTTCATAACGTGCCACAGAGACGAGTTCTATAGAAATGTAGAAATGAAACGTTGGTAAACCCCTCAAGCTAGAAACCCAAATTTTGGTAGGGGAGCTTCATTTGACAAATTTAAGGAAGTTAAAATGGAGGCAATTTTTGCAGATAAATAGTTACCACCTGAGGATTTCAGGGACAGAACATGGCTTACAGACTGCTAAAAAGAGGATTTTTCCTCTTTTTTTTCTTAAAAATAATATTTTCGACTTTTTTTATATTTTGTTCTTGACATACTATACATCGCATAGTATACTATAGGTGAAATTAAATTTATATATTTTTTTAGACTTTATACTATGCATTACACAGTATTGGGGTGATGAGATGAATGTACAGATAAAAAAGGGAATTGTAGAGGTCTGTGTTCTAGCAAGTTTAAGGAAAGAGGCCTCCTATGGATACAAGATAATCAATGATATATCGGAATTAATAGAAATCTCGGAATCCACATTATATCCCATTTTAAGGAGGCTAGAAGCTCAAAACATGCTTAGGACCTACACTAGGGATTTTAATGGGAGAACGAGAAAATATTATGAAATCACTCGTCTGGGAGAAAAACGAATTAAGGAGTTTTTAGATGAGTGGAAGGATATGGAAAGAGTTTATGATTTTATTGTAAGGAAGGGTAGATAGGAATGAGAAAAAGAGAATTTTTAAGAAAATTAAACAATCGATTAGGTCATTTAGATCGTTCCGAAAGAAATGACATTTTAGATTATTATGATGAGTTAATTGAGGATTCTATTGATAGAACAGGAAAAACTGAGGCTGAGGTTATTTATGATTTAGGGGATTTAGAGGATATTGTAAGAAGAGTGGATCCTTCCTATAAATCTAGAATCCGCTATGAGGAGGAAGAGGAGGACTATCCAAATCGCAGAAGAAATGAAAGGCAAAATGTGCAGAGGGCTAGAAGAAGAGAGCCTAGAAGAAGCAGTGGAGGACGCAGTATTGTAGGCATTGTCCTTATGATTTGTTTATTCCCACTTTGGATTGCAGCATTTGTTGCCTTGTTTGCCTTAATTATTGGTATTGTTTGTGCTGGAGTTGGAGTATGTGTTGCTGGAATTGTCTCTATTTGGCAAGGATTTACCATCTTTGCAGCAAACTCTACTTCCGCTATTTTCCAGGTTGGATTAGGAATTCTATGCATTGGTGTGACCTTGATTGTAGCTCCGCTAATTATTAAAATCATCTGTCTAATTGGAAAATTGATTTCTCAAATTTTTAAATGTATTTTTAATATAGGAAATACGAAAAGGAGATACGCATATGAAAATTAAAGGTTTATTATTTTCAGGGATTGTCTTGACCTTAATAGGGGCTGGAATCTGTGTTTTTGCCACTACAAGAGATGACTTTGATATCAAAGATACTTATTTAGATCCTACAATTGAAGAGAAGCAAGTAACCTTCTCTCAAATAGAGAAAATCACCTATGAAGGAGATGCCGATTATGTGATTTTCAAAAAATCAGAGGATGAAACTAGCTCTGTAACCTACTATGAGGGAAAGCATTTAGCCTACTCTGTAGAATATAATGAAGAAACGAAGGAATTTACTATTCGTCAGGATTATAGCACTGTATTTTTGAATTTAGGATTCTTATCTAAGGGACAAAAGCCTGTTGTCTTTAGCCTAGCTACAGATTTAGATACCTTAAATTTTGATCTTGCTGCTGGAAAGCTAACTATTGAAGACTTAAAGGTTCAACATGCAAAGCTAGATGTCAATGCAGGAGACATAGAGATCAAATCTGCAAATATTGACGTATTGCATGCAGACATAAATGCAGGAGATTTCAGATTTTCTGGGAATATTCTTACCTCTGCAGCCATTGAGATTGATGCTGGTTACATTCAAATGGATTTGGATTCCCCAAGTCAGTTTTATACGATAAATGGCTCAGGAACAGGTGATATTTCCATTACATATACCATTCATGTAGGAAGTTCAAAGTTTAACTTTAAAGAAGAATAAGAAAAAAGAATAGCCTATGTTAATCCACTAGATAAATTTTAGTGGATTTTCTTTTGTCATATTTTAGGTTATTTATTGAAAAATATCTCCATTTTTGATAGAATGAATAAAGATAGGATGTGAAACTATGCATGATATAGAAGCCATGAAGAAAAGACAAAAAATGATTCGAAACTTCTGTATTATTGCCCATATAGATCATGGAAAATCCACTCTAGCGGACCGGATTTTAGAAATCTGTGAATCTGTAGAAAAAAGAGAAATGCAGGAGCAGATTCTTGATTCTATGGATTTAGAAAGAGAACGAGGAATTACAATCAAGCTGAACGCTGTAAGCATGATTTATAAGGCAGATAACGGATTAGAATATGAATTTCATCTAATAGATACCCCAGGACATGTAGACTTCACCTATGAGGTTTCTAGAAGCCTAGCTGCCTGTGAGGGGGCAATTCTTGTGGTGGATGCCACTCAGGGTGTAGAGGCCCAAACCTTGGCAAATGTGTATTTAGCATTAGATAACAACTTAGAAATCTTACCCTTAATCAATAAAATTGATCTTCCCTCAGCTGATCCAGACCGCGCTAAGCAGGAAATAGAAGATGTGATTGGTATCCCTGCCTATGAAGCAGTGTTAGCTTCTGCCAAAACCGGAATAGGAGTCAAGGATGTCTTAGAACAGATTGTGTCTTATGTGGCAGCTCCCTCTGGTAATATTGAAGCTCCTACCCAAGCTTTAATCTTTGATAGTGCATTTGATGCCTATCGTGGTGTTGTAGTACTTGTATGTGTCAAGGAAGGCATCATCCGCAAGGGAGATACGATAGAATTTCTAGCCTCTAAAGCGAAATACCAGGTCGTAGAACTAGGGGTTCGGACTCCTAAGGAGGTTCAAAGAGAGTATTTAATGGCAGGAGATGTTGGTTTTATTACCGCCTCCATTAAGGATATTTCTGACGTTCGGGTAGGAGATACAATAACAACCTTAGAAAATAGGGCAATGGCGCCATTAGAGGGCTATAGACGGCTAAATCCAATGGTATTCTGTGGATTATACCCCATAGATTCTAAGCAGTATACAGAGCTAAGAGATGCCTTAGAAAAGCTGAAACTTTCAGATGCAGCATTAGTATTTGAGCCAGAAACCTCTCAGGCATTAGGCTTTGGCTTTCGAACAGGCTTTTTAGGACTATTACATATGGATATCGTGAAGGAAAGAATCTCTAGAGAATTTGGAATAGAGCTTATCGCAACAGCTCCCTCAGTATCCTATCATGTTTATCTGACAGATGGAACTATGCTGGAAATTGACAATCCTAGTGGTCTTCCAAGCATTCAAACGATAGACCGGATTGAGGAGCCCTTTGTGAAGGCTACCATCATGTCACCTACCGAATATGTAGGAGCGGTTATGGACCTATGCCAAAAGAAGCGTGGCGTATTTATAGATATGCAGTATATAGAAGAAACTCGTGTAGTGATCCATTATAACATCCCTTTATTGGAAATTGTCTTTGATTTTTTTGATAAATTAAAAAGCTACACCAAGGGGTATGCCTCTTTCGATTATGAGCTAGGAGACTATGAAGCCTCTAAGCTAGTTAAGATGGATATTATGCTAAATGGGGATGTTGTGGATGCATTATCTACCATTGTACATAAGGATTTTGCTTATTCTAGAGGCAAGATTATTGTGGAAAAGCTGAAGGAAATCATCCCTAGACAACTATTTGAGGTACCTGTCCAAGCTGTTATTAACCATAAGGTCATCGCTAGAAGTGATATTAAGGCTATGCGCAAGGATGTTTTAGCAAAGTGCTATGGTGGAGATATTTCTAGAAAGAAGAAGCTTTTAGAAAAACAAAAGGAAGGAAAAAAGAAGATGAAGGCCATTGGAAGTGTAGAAGTCCCTCAGGAGGCCTTCCTTGCAATCCTTTCCACAGACGATTAAGAGGATATACTGGACTTAGGGAGACCTAAGTTCTTTTTTTTAGCAAATTGTTAATTTTTATATCTTGCTTTTACAAGGAACTTCATTTTTAATAGAGGTAGGTGATATTATGAAAAAATTACACAAGGAATTACAAAATTATCGATTTAACAACCATCTTTCTCAGGATGCTCTTGCCAAGGAGCTGAATGTGTCTAGGCAGTTGATTTCCAAATGGGAAAACGGAGCTAGTGTTCCTAATGCGGAGGATTTATTAGCTATATCTAAGCTTTTAGGGATGTCTACCGATGAGCTGCTGGCAGAAGAAAATCGTCCAGTACTAGTTCAAAAATCAAAGAAGAAATTTATTCTTGGAATTAGTTTAGGTTCTGCAGGAATTCTTATTTTAATCCTCTGCATTGTTCTCCCTCTCTGCCTGATTAAAACCGATTCAAGCGATATTTCTACTTTATCTTGGGACTATAGCGTCTATCAGGAAAACGGAGAAAGCTACATCTCCATAGATGAAATAGATGCCAGCAATGAAAAAAAGATTGAAATCCCTAAAACAATCAATCATTTAGAGGTTAGAAGAATCAAAAAAAGTGCAATTGTGAATGCCGATCAGTTGATCGAGATTACCCTTCCATTCATTGGAACTAGACCAGATATTTCTGAGGAAAATGCGGAAACAGAAGGACATTTTAGTATGATTTTTGCCAATGGAAATTTGCCAAAAAATTTAGTGAGAGTATTTTTTAATGGCTCAAAAGTATCACAAAATGCCTTTTATGGTGTGACTATATCAGAGATTTATTTATCAAATGAAGTAAAGGTAATAGAAGAGGAGGCCTTTCTAGCTACCAAATTTACAAAGCTTTTCTTTACGAATTCTTTAGTCGAAATTAAGGATAAGGCCTTTGCAGGAAGTAGAATTCAAAGCATTACTCTTCCAAATGGTATCCAGTTAGGAGAGGGAGTTTTTAGAGGCTGTACTGAGCTTGAAGAGGTAATTCTCCCAGAGGATATGGAGATACTTCCTAAAGAAACCTTTGATGCTTGTTCCAAGCTAAAGAAGGTAGGATTGCCTCAAAGCCTAACTAGTATTGGAGAATACTGCTTTCAAAATTGTTTTTCATTAAAAAATATAGAATTACCAGATGAATTACTATCCATTGAAACTGGTGCCTTTCTTAGAACAGGACTAGAATCTATTAATTTACCTGATAAAATCACAGAATTGAAGGAATATACCTTCTATGAGTGTACAAGTCTAAGCTCCATTCAGATGCCTAATGCACTGACTAGTATTGGAGATTCTTGTTTTTCAGATAACAAACTTCTATTAAATATTGATTTACCTGCAAGTTTGAGCACCTTAGGCAATACTGCCTTTTCAGGATCAGGGCTTACCTCTATCAACCTAGATAATACCAAGCTTACCCAAATCCCTATAGGATGCTTTTACAATTGTAAAAATCTAACAGAGGTTACCCTTCCTATATCTGTCACAGAGCTACAGGATAGTGCTTTTAAAGCTTGTTCCAGGCTTTCAAGGATTTCCTCTCTGGATAAGGTTAGCCTTCTTGGAGATGGAGTTTTTGCAAACACCTGCCTAAAGGAAATAAAGCTTACTCATCCTAATTTAGTATCTGGAGAGAGCATTTTAGAAAATACACCAGTTGAGTCTATCACTATCTCCTATTGGCCTGGAATATATGAATTGTTTAATTTTTCAGATCCTTCTAGCCTTAAGGAGGTTGTACTATTAAATCAAAAGACTCTCCCTAAGGATGCCTTTAGAGATTGTATAGCACTTATAAAAGTTGGTTTACCATCCAATCTAGAAGTCATATCCGAGTATGCTTTTTATGGATGTACGTCACTGAAGGAACTCATATTACCCCAGGGACTACAGACAATTGAAAATTATGCTTTTCAAAATAGTAGCTTAGAAAGCCTTAGTATACCAGCATCTATACAGAGGTTAGAAGACTATGCATTCAGTGGATTAGATAGCTTAAAAAATCTTACAATCCCTTTTCTCTCAAATACTTATTTAAAGAGCTGTACTCCGAATCTTGTTTCTGTTACAGTTACAGCAGCAACAGAGATTCCCCAATACGCCTTTAGTGGTTTATCCAATTTAGAAACTGTTGTGCTTTGTGACACAATTCAGTCCATCGGATATAGAGCATTTTTGGATTGTAATTCATTGAAGCAAATCAATATCCCTAAAAATCTTAGCTATATAGATGAGTATGCATTTTCTGGATGTAGTTCTCTATCCTATACCACATATAAGAATGGTATTTATTTAGGAGATAGTACCAATCCTTATCAAATTTTAATTGCAGTAGAGGGTGAAATAATAAGTTCCTTTTATATGCATCAGAATACGAAGCATATAGTGAGGGGAGCATTGCCTGACTATTCTTCCAATATATCTAATCTTTATATGTCCAAATATATTCCTGCAAGAGAAGCAAAAACTTTAGAGGAAAGTCAAATGCCATTCAATATATACTTTTATGGAACGGAAGAAGAATGGGAAAAGCAGGACTATACCTTTAACTATAGAAATGTTATTTTTAACGCAACAGAATAAAAGAATAGCAAACTATAGGATTTTGTGGTATAATTTTGCTTAGAAAAGAGGAATAAACTATGAAAAAAGAGAATTGTCCTTATTGTAATTTAGGAGATGCCCTAGCTAAGTTTGGATATTTAGCCTTTGAGACAGAGACCTCTCAGGTGATTGTATTTAAGGATCAAACCCATAGAGGGAGAATGATTGTTGCCTATAAAAAGGACCATGTAGCAGAAATTCAGGATTTAAACGAAAAGGAAAGAAATGCATTTATGAAGGATGTTGCTGATGTTGCAAGAGCAATCCAAAAGGCATATCATCCGAATCGAATCAATTATGGAGCTTATGGGGATACCTTAGGTCATTTACATTTCCATCTCTGCCCAAAGTATGAAAATGAGGCTGAATGGGGTGGCACCTTTGTAATGAATACAGGTAACCTTTGCAGCGAAGAAGAGTGGCAGGAAGTCGCGAGAAAAATTATAGAAAATTATGAGGCTTAGCCCAGGGGATAGAAGATAATCTGATAAGGATTATCTTTTTTTCTTGCCATAATTTAAAAATGGGCGTATAATAAATTTGTCATATTAAGGGGAGGCGAAAGCCTGAGAGGATAAGGATCTACCCTTAACCTGATCTAGGTAATGCTAGCGTAGGGAATAATATGAAGAGGTTATACGATATCTCATCTATATTCTTTTTTTAAGCATGTCCTAGCGGACATTTTTTATTTTAAAAGGAGAAGAAAATGAAAAGAGAAAAATTTTCAACTAGAGTGCTAGCAGAAGTAGCTATCTTTGCTGCCTTAGCCTTTGCACTCGACGCACTCCAGGGTGGCATCTGGAGAGGTGTATTTGCCAGTGGAGGGTCTATTGGACTAGCTATGGTGCCAATTTTTTTGATATCCTATCGACGAGGACTTATCCCAGGAATTCTATGCGGATTCATTGTAAGCATTGTTCAAATGCTTGGTGGTATCTATGTAATCAATGCTGCCAGCTATGAAAATGCATTTTTACGGGCAATGGGACCATTTTTACAGATTCTACTAGATTATGTATTGGCCTATACTGTTGTCGGCTTTGCAGGAGCTTTTGCGGGTGGGTATGCCAACGGAAAAACAAGAGGAAAGAAAATCATATGGATTGTGGTTGGAACTATCCTAGGTGGAGGTCTGAAATATGCGTGTCATGTGATAGCTGGAGGAGTTTTTTGGTTAAATCAGGGCGCAACCTTTCTCAATGTTTCAGATGCTAGCTGGGGCTATTCCTTCCTATATAATGGGGCATACTGTATTCCTAATATCGTAATTTGTACGACTCTTATGGTATTAGTTGCTAGATTTTATCCTCAATTTTTAGCGCCAAATACTAATATAGGAGAAGAAGATTCCTTAAAACAAGGAGAAAAGGAGGAAGTAACTGATGAACAAGCTAATCAAGAATAGTGAGCTGATTAAAAGATGCTTGCTTGTAGGACTTTCCTTAATTTTAATCATAGTATCCTTAACTATGTTTTCCTTGAGCTTTCAAAATGAAAATGATGGTTGGGGAACAGATGTTTCCTTTGATATGGATTCCGTTGTAATTTTCCTTTGTGGCTTATCGTTTTTGTGCTATGGCATTTACAGCATCTACGCTTATAAAAAGAAAATATCCTGTAAAACAGCCTATTATGGAGCAGCATTTGTCACATCTGCTTTGCTTGCCTTTTATCCTTTAGGGGTTTTCTTCAAGGCAATGGCAAAGGGAAAACCATTTTTAGAAAATCAGGAATATCTATATGTTGGTATTCTTGGCGTTGTTTTACTCATATACCTTGGGTTCAGCTATATAGCAGACACCTATAAAAAATAACAAAAAAGGGATTTATTTTACAATCCCTTTTTCTTATGTCATTCTTCCGTTTTTTTAGCTTTTGTTGTCTTCTTAGGGGCCTTTTCTTCCTTTTCCTTAAGACTATCCCGAATTTCCTCTAGCAGGACAACTACTGGATCCTTTACTGGCTCTGGTTCAACAACAGGTTCTAAAACAGCCTCCTCTACAGGTGCTGGTTCTAAAGCTTCCTGTTCCTGAGCTTCCTTTGCTTCACGTTCTGCCTTTAATTTTTCCTCATAAGCCTTTCTCTTATTGCTTAAAGTTGTGAATATCTTTAAGATTAAGAATAGAGTCAATGCAATGAAGAAGAAGTTCAGAATAGATTCAATGAAAACACTCCAATCAATGTAATTTAATACAGTATAGCTTTTTCCATCAGGACCTAAAACAATCGCATCCGCAGCAGTTGTCGCTGTCGCAAGCTTTGAATTTGGTAAAATCGTGTATAGGCCTGATTCCATTCCTGGAATAAAGGATAATGCCCAATTGACTACTGGCATAAGAATTTGCTTGTTAAGAGTAGTAACAATCGTATTAAATGCACCACCTACAATAACGCCGACAGCCATATCTAAGACATTACCGCGAGTAATAAAAGCCTTAAACTCTTGAATTAATTTTTTCATATTCCCCTCCTATTTCTTAAATTATAGACAAAAATTGGAAATTTGTAAATATATTTGTAAATTTCTGATTAATTTCTTTTTAGTTTATGAGAAAATAAGGTAGAAAAAAGAATTTTTAGGAAGCAGGAGAGGGACTTTTTTTCTAAAGAAAAATATGGTAAAATAAAGAGGATAAAGTGGTGATTGTTATGAAAAAAATTGATGTTCATACCCATTTGATAGGGAATATATGTGGCATTGGCTCAGAAGGAGAGCTCACTCCGATTGGAGGAGGAAAAGCTATCTATGCAAGTGGAAAGGTGATTCAGCTGATTCCTGCAGAATATGGAGATAAGACACTTACCCCTGAGGTTTTATATACAACGTTACAGGAGCATGAGGTAGAATGTGTCGTGGCCCTGCAAGGAAATTATGCAGGCTTTCAAAACCAGTATACCTATGAAGCAGCCTTAAAGTATCCTGATTTCATCATTCCTGCTGGTACATATGACCCTTTTTTTAGGAATAAGGATAAAATTATTACCCATTTATTTGAGGAATTAAAGCTTCCTGTTCTTAAGATGGAGGTTTCTAATGGTTCTGGATTGATGGCCAATCATCCGACCGTGGATTTAGATGGTCCTATCATGCATGAGGTCTATCAGATGGCCTCTAAGCATCATTTGTTATTTTTCATCGATATTGGCCGTCCAGGAAACAATTGCTATCAAATAGATGCCTTAGTTCGGGTAATTCAGGCTTATCCTGAAATGAAATTTGTCATCTGCCACTTAACAGCACCTCAGCATGACCAAATGGAGCTTCTCAAAGAAAATATGAGAAAGCTTTGTTTACCCAATGTCTATTTTGATATTGCAAGTCTACCAAATAATACAAAACAGCCTTATCCATTTTTAGAGGCACAAACCTACATCCGGGCAGCCATTGATATTGTTGGAATAGATAAGATCCTTTGGGGAAGTGATTTTCCTGCAGCGATGAACTACACGAGCTATAAAAACAGCTATACCTATATTGAAGAAAGCCAGCTTTTATCTCAGGAGGAGAAGGAAAGCATCCTATATTTCAATGCTAAACGTCTGTTGAAGGATATTAGACAATGAAGGGCCTATATATTCATATTCCCTTTTGTAGCTCCATCTGTAGCTATTGTGATTTTCCAAAAATGGTGGCTAAGGAAAGAACCAAGCATGAATATCTAGCCTATGTTTTAAAAGAATTAGAAGCCTATAAATCAGATCTTTTTAGCATTCGAAGTGTATACATTGGGGGAGGAACCCCAAATTCGTTAAGTGATGCGGATTTAGAAGAGCTATTTAAGGCGTTGCAGCCCTACTTTGAAGAATCCAAAGAAAATACGATTGAAATCAATAGTGAGCTATTTTCAAAGCACCAGGCAGAGCTTTTTAAGACCTATGGAATCAATCGTGTAAGCATTGGCGTTCAGACCCTTCAGCCTAAGCTCATTTCAGCCATTCAACGGAAACACACTAAGTCTTTGGTATTCCAGGCGATAAAATGGCTTTTAGAGGTCGGGATAACCAATATAAATATCGATATGATGTATGGTTTACCCGGTCAAACGCTACAGGATGTCAAAAAGGATGTAGAAGAGGTTTTGACTTTACCGATCGCCCATATTTCCTATTATAGCTTAATTTTAGAGGAAAAAACGATTCTGCATTATCAACTAAAACATAATCAAATTTCTATTCCTGATGATGATTTAGTGGCCGATATGGCAATTTATATTACTCAAGCCTTAGAAAAGAATCAGTTTAAGCAATATGAAATCAGCAATTATGCTAGAAGTGGGAGCGAATCTATTCACAATTTAGGATACTGGAACTGTGAGGAATACATTGGAGTTGGCGCCTCTGCCTGTGGATATCTACATTCTAGGCGATATAAGAATCAGTCTATATTATCAAGATATTATATAGAACCTAAGGAGGAAGAGGAAGTCATTTCCTTAGAGGAAGCGAAAAAAGAGTTTATGATGCTAGGCTTACGAAAGATTGCTGGAGTATCTATTTCTACCTATTATGAAAAATTTAAAACATATCCAGAAGAGGATTTTGAGTTAGATAAATTGTTTCATTTAGGATTGTTAGAGAAGGAAAAGGACATCATAAGAATAAAAAGAGATAAGATTTTGCTTGCAAATCTTGTCTTTGAGGAATTTGTGGGGTGAGAAATTGAAGGAAAGAGAAATTAACTTTTATGAATTTTCTGATTTTAGATATCATCTTCAAACCGATAAACGGCTAAGTCCAAATACAGTAAATGCCTATATGACAGATTTAGCATTATACGGAGAGTTTTTGGTCAAGTACCAGCAGATAGAGGATATCGCCTATGTCGAGGAGAGCCATATCAATAGGTATATTGCCTCCTTAAAAAGAGCCGAGCTTTCAAAACAGACAATTTCTAGAAAGATTATTGCCATTAAGGAATTTCATAAATTTCTATATGCAGAGAAGATTACTGAGAATAACCCTGCCAAATTCATTGAGCTCCCAAAACCCTCTAAGCCCCTTCCTGTGGTTTTATCTAGAGAAGAAATTACAAAAATGCTGGATTCTATAGAGACAAAGGACCCTTTAGGACTTAGAAATAAGGCAATGATAGAGACACTTTATGCCTCTGGTTTGAGAATTAGTGAGCTTGTAAATCTTAAGACTTCAGATATTCATTTAAGAGAGAAATATATTGTAGTCATTGGAAAAGGGAACAAGGAACGAATGGTTCCTTTAGGAGATATGGCGGTTGTGGCCTTGAGAAATTATTTGGAAAAGGGACGGCCTTATTTGTCGAAAAAGCCTGGAGGAACCCTATTTTACAATTATCAGGGCAGTCCGATTTCCAGGCAGGCTCTATACAAGTATATTGTAAAACTTGCGAAGGACAATGGAATCACAAAGGAAATATCCCCTCATACAATTCGCCATAGCTTTGCAACACACCTCCTAGAAGGGGGGACTGACCTACGTATGGTTCAGGAATTGCTAGGCCATGAGGATATTTCAACTACCCAAATTTATACCCATATTGACCGTTCAAGGCTCAAGGATATGTACGAAAATACACATCCGCTTGCCTTAAAACATAAAAAAGAAGGAGAATAGAAATGTATAAAAGAATATTTTTAATTGTTATGGACTCTGTAGGCTGTGGAACAGCCCCATTTAGCCATTTATACGGAGATGATGGTGCAAATACCATCGATCATATTGCTGAGGCTACAGGAGGCATTTCCCTGCCTACGTTAGAGAGCTTTGGCTATGGAAATTTAACCCAAATTCAAGGAGTTCAGCCTGTAGCTAAGGCCATTGCCTATTATGGAAAGGCAGATGAGCTCTCTACAGGAAAGGATACCATGACGGGACACTTTGAGATGATGGGAATCCATACCACACAGCCCTTTAAAACCTTTACAGATACAGGTTTCCCTAAGGAGTTGATAGATGATCTAGAGGAAAAAACAGGCCATAAGGTCATTGGAAATAAGGCAGCTAGTGGTACTGAAATCCTTAAGGAGCTAGGAATGGAGCATATAAAGACAGGGGCTATGATCGTCTACACCTCTGCAGATAGTGTATTACAGATTGCCTGTCATGAAAAATATTTTGGCTTAGAGGAGCTTTATCGCTGCTGCAGCATTGCTAGAGAGCTTTGTCTAGATGAGAAATATAAGGTGGGAAGAATCATCGCTAGACCTTTCCTAGGAGAGTCTCCTGAGGAGTTTAAAAGAACCCCAAATCGTCATGATTATGCCCTTTCTCCAGCTCATGAAACTACCTTAGATGCCTTAAAGAAGAAAGGATATGATGTAATATCCATAGGTAAAATTGCTGATATTTTTAATAACTGTGGTATCACAAAAGGCTTTAAAACCGTTTCTAATCATCATGGAATGGAAGTATTAAACGAAGTGGCAGGTACTGATTTTACAGGCCTGTGCTTTGTAAATCTTGTCGATTTTGATGCCTTATACGGACACAGAAGAGATGCAGGAGGATACAAAAATTGCCTGGAGGAATTTGATAGAGACCTAGCAAATTTCTTAAATTATCTAAGAGAAGATGACCTTCTGTTAATTACTGCAGATCATGGAAATGACCCTACCTGGAGTGGTACAGATCATACTAGAGAATACGTTCCAATCTTTGCCTACAACAAGAATTTAAAGGGCGGAAATTTAGGGTTGAAAACCACATTTGCTGACCTAGGACAAACCGTAGCTGAGAACTTTAAGGTTGAGTCTCAATCCATCGGAACCTCCTTTTTAAAGGACCTAAAATAATGCATAATTTTATTTATAATACGCCGACAAAAATATTCTTTGGAAGAGATCAAGAAAGGAATATCGGCAAGATTCTAAAAGAATATCAAGCTAAAAAAATATTACTTCATTATGGAAAATCCTCCATTAAAAAAACAGGATTACTTGCCAAAATCCAACAGCTTTTACAACAAGAAAATTTAGAATTTTTTGAGCTAGAAGGAGTAGAACCAAATCCAAAATTGAGCCTCGTTGAGGAAGGAATAAAGCTCGTAAAAAGAGAAAAAATTGACTTTGTTTTAGCCATCGGAGGTGGGTCAGTCATCGATTCCGCAAAGTCGATTTGTGTAGGAGCGATGGTAGATTTTAGTCCTTGGCAGTTTTCCATACACGTCAAAGAACCAAAAGCATCCTTACCACTTGGAGTCATTTTGACCCTAGCAGCAAGTGGCTCAGATATGTCCAATTCCTGTGTGATTACTAACGATAAAACGAAGGAAAAAAGAGGGTTCAATAGCGAGGTCAATCGCCCTAAATTTGCGATATTAAACCCTGAACTCACCTATACCGTATCGGCCTATCAAACCGCCTGCGGAGTGGTAGATATTATGATGCATACCTTGGAAAGATTTATCTCCAATGGAGAGGAAACACCCCTTACAGACGCAATAGCAATCGGCCTACTAAAGGCAGTTTATCAGGCAGGAAAGGTTGTCATGCAGGACCCTAATAACTATGAAGCAAGGGCAACCCTATTATGGGCAAATAGCCTTTCTCATAATGGATTGACCTCCTGTGGTAGAAGCTTTGTGATGTCAGTTCATCAGCTAGAGCATGAGCTCAGTGGAATGTTTGATGGCGTGGCACATGGAGCAGGATTAGCTGTTTTATGGCCTGCTTGGGCAAAATATGCCTATCCAATGGCATTAGAAAGATTTAAAATATTAACCTATGATTTCCTAGAAATACAACAAACAGATAACCTAGAAAAGGATATATTAAATGGAATAGCTAAGCTTAAAAATTACTTTATAGAGCTAGGAATGCCTAGCACTCTAAGAGAGCTTGGCGTAGAAAAAAAGGATCTAAAACAGCTCTCAATTGATGTGACATTCCAGCATACAAGAGTGATTCAGGATGTAATATCCATAGATGAACAGATGGCATTTCAAATTTTTACAGAAGCCTATGAATAGATAGTTAAGGTAGCCTTAGAGCTACCTTTTTTCTATAGTTAAAAATATTTCAAACCATAAATGGTTTTAAAAACTAGATAATTGGTTTTATAAAAACATTTTCAAAATATACATAAATAATGTAACATTAAGAAATATAATATTTTTTGAAAAGGAGGTTATGAACAGGTGTAGGCAAAACGAAAAAGCACATTTTAATTTTTCACCATCCTCACTCAATCCTTCCAAACATGAGGTTGATTTAAAGGTGTAAAACTAGAATCCTAAGCATTTGGATTTAAGCTTGCGATCTATGAGTCGACAAAAATTAAAAAATTAAATTTCTAAAAATCAATGTGTGAATTTGTCACTTAATATCTAATTTGTTAAAAAAGCAGTATCCACACTAAAAACCACTTATTCACACATAATTAAAATTCAGCAATATTTCAATGTATTTTGTTGGTTAACATAATATATATTATAGGAAGTAAAGGGAATATAAAAATACACATCTTTTTAAAATGAAAAAGATACTCTATGTTATGTTTGAGTGGGTTTATCGACAAAAAAAGCAATAAATTCTTTAATTAATCACATTCACTTTTTCTGGTTTGATGTAGTTTATTTATTTGTTACATTTTAATATACGCTTCGACAAATCAGTTTATGGGGAAATGTCCATCTTATTGTCTAATACACGCGTTATATGGATTATCCTGTCAAAATACCTCTGTTTTTTAGGAGTCACTTCTTCTTCCTCTTCTCTTAATTTTTAGGCTCCCCCATCTTTGATTAAGGCCTTGCACTTGGCATAGTGTAATGCCAAAAATGATTCTCTTTTCCTATGAATTACTATAATGCAGAAAAAAAGGAAGACTCTTTAGTCTTCCGTATCATCATTCATAATAGACTCAAATTCAAATAAACTCATCTGCCGATTTCTAGATGGATAAGGTTCCTCATCAACAATCCTTATCCAGGTTGCTGACCTTCCAGTTCCATTAGGACGAATCTTATTTTGATTCTTCAAATTTTCTAAAGCACGATTTATGGTAGAATCAGAAAGATATGGATTCTTAGCTCGAATATCTTCCTTTTTAAAAATCTCTCCCATTTTTAAAATTGAGCTTTCTACATTATCAATTTTTCGAATTCGTTTATCGAAGTTGTAAATATCACTTTTTCCTTCAATCTGGTTATATCCCTCTAGCATGAGCTGGATCGTTAACCGATTGAGAATTGCAGTTTGGGCAAATCCACTTTCCCAGTTGAAGCTGGCAGAAATCATTGCACTTTTAAATTCAGCCTCATGGGCAGTATAGAGTTCAAAGAAGCTGATGTATTTGAAAACATTGAAGCGTTCCTTAAATAGTAGACAATAGTAAATCAATAGGCACATAAAATCATTTTCCTGATTGAATAGTTTTATGTTGCTGATATCTACAAATAAGTTTGTCGCAAGCTGGGTTGCTTCTACCTGACTACCCATTAGAAGCTTCTTATAAAGATGCAGCAGTTCATCAAATCTAGTTCTTAAGGACACCTTCTTTTTCTCTCTTAAAAGATTGACCTGTACCTCTACAACCTCACTGGCATAACCAACCTCCTTGACACTACCAAATACTCTTTTGGCCAGGGCAATATACTCATTAGAGGTCAGCTCTAGCTCATCTCCCTTGCTTTGAATAATTTGGAATACTTCCTTAAGGTTAGAAAGAATTTTTTCATCGTTTGTTTTAGGCGTAAGATCCTTGCGGATAATCGTCCTAAGTCTAGCTTCTGTAATCTGCAGATTCAGGACTCTGGCAGCATAGAAGGTATCTCGTTCAATCGTGTCTTTTATGATAGTCTGCATATCCGATTTGAAGACGTCTTCATAGTAGAAATCCTTCCCCTTAAAGCGATACAATCTTGTCAAATCCATCACAAGATCTGCTGGGTAGGATATGCGCTGCATATTCTCTAAGCAATACATTTGCTTCACCTCACACATCAATTCTTAAATCACATAAATTATAACAAAATTCGAGTTATAAAACAAGGGATTCTTCTCTTCTTTTGACGAAAGAAAAAAGGCGCCAAAGCGCCTCAATTTGCCTTTAGAAAAGGTCATCCGTATAAAATATAGAATCTCCAATAAACTCTCTTAAAATGGAATTACAAGGTATCCATTTATCATTGATATCCTTAAAGTATTTTAAGAATTTAACAAGTCGGTTTGCCTGGATAAAATATGGGCTATTAGAATCTACCGCCTCCAATAAAGGAAGTGCATGCTTCTTTAAAACACATAGCTCATAGGAAAGCTCAGAGTTAAATACAAAATCGGCATTAGACTGATGTGGGTATATCCATCTAAATTCCCCTCTTCTCACACTTGGCCACATATCGATGGTTTGTTCACAGCTAGAATTTCTCGTTTTGAAATCTCTCACCATTCTTCTAATCAAACGAATATCAGATAAAGAGATTGGGTTGTGATCATCAATATGTAATTGAGCCTGTGGAGCAATATAGATTCTGAATTTAAGCTCATGAGGGATAGATGGTGTGAGCTCATCATTTAAGGCATGAATTCCTTCTATCATGATAGGCTGGTTTTTCCCTAGCCGTACTGGTTCTCCAAAGGTTCTAGACTGAGTCTTGAAATCATAGGTAGGCAAGGCAACCTCATCACCATTAATTAGCTTATAGATGACCTCATCAAATAGTTTTCTATCTAGGGCATCGATATGCTCAAAATCAGGCTTTCCATCCTCATCTAAAGGAGCCAAATGGCCCTGATTATAAAAGTTATCTACACTGATCATCAAAGGGTCAATGCCAAGGCTTTTTAACTCTATCCTTAGACGATTTGTAAATGTCGTTTTTCCACTAGAGGATGGACCTGCCACCGCAATCAGACGAATCGTATTGATATTTCGAGCAATCGTTTCTCCTAGGTCACAGAGCTGGTTGTTATGCCTTGTTTCACAGATATTGATAAATTCTAGCGCCTTACCCTGTTCAATAATTTCATTCATTTGGTTAATATAGCTAGCAGTTGTAATATTTCCCCAGCGATTAGCCTCACGTAAGGCATTCTGGAAAACCTTCTCATCCTCAAAATAAGGAATTTGTCCCTTTTCCTCAGCTCGTGGATATTGAATGATAAATCCAGGAGCATATAATCTCAGCTTATAGCTCTTGATATAGCCTGTAGATGGCAGCATATAACCAAACATATAATTCCGGTAGGTATCGCACTCATATACATGAACTGTAGATTCTTTTCGGTATTTTAAGGTCTTTGCCTTATCCTTATAACCAATCTCATCGTAATAAGCCGTAGCCTCTTCTTTTGTGATGCTGGAGCGTTTAATTGGAATATCCTTCGCAATAATGGAATCTAGTTCCTGCTTAATAGCATCTAAATCCTCCTGAAGAAATGGATGTTTAATATTGGATACACTCGCAAAAATAGATCTAGAAACACTATAATTAAAGATGATTCTAGCTTTTGGAAATACTCTCTTTGTTGCCATAATAATCAAATACCGCAAGGTAGATTGATAAATATGTACAGCTTCTGTATCATTTAAGGTTAGAAGCTCAATTTCACAATCCTTATCGATGATATAGTCTAGCTCCCGAATACGATTATTGACCTTAGCTGCTTGATATTCATATTTATTTCCTTCAATAAGCTCAGAAATACGAACCTTTTCTTCGGTCTCAATAGTTCTCCCATTCATTTTAATCTTCACATTTAATTCCTTCTTTCTTAAAAATTCTTTATTTAGGATACCCAGGTATATACGGAAATCATCCTTTATACTTAAAAAGCTGGTTCTCCCATCCAAATCCTTAACAAAATATAAATTTACTTACTCTGTTTCTTGGCTTGAAACATTATACCATATATTTCACAAAAAAACTAGTGGGAAAGATACAATTCCAATCCCACCCATTTTCATATATCTCAATCCATTCTATAGTGTACACAGTGCCAGTAGTTTTATTTCAAATTCTATTTAGTTTTTAATAACATTATAGAATATAATAAAGCAATAATTTAAGTTTATAAAAATATATAATCTAGTTTTTTAATCTAGATGTGTTTTGAAATTTTTTTATGCATCGACTCTCTCAAATCTTTAAAAAAAATAAGAATTTTCTAGACGCATCGAGACAGGGGATTCCTCATTTTCTTGATTCTCGATTGATGATAGCGCATCCCCCACGTTTTATTCCTTTTGTTGAATAATTCATTTAAAACACCTGTTTTTAAGCATTTTACGAAAAGGAAGCATAAAATATACGTCTAGGCTTCTAAACTCCTCCATTTGCCGATTTTCAATTGTTTTATCTGTAGATAAGAAGCTTTCATACTGATTTTTATATTTCACTTCCTATTTAATTTCAATAAACTTAAAATATTGTTTAATTAATTACTTAAATGAATAAATAATTTTTATATCTAGTTTTAAATAACAGATATGTTTCGAAATAAAATGTCCCACTCTCGCAGGACACTTTTCTTTATAATATAATTGCAATTAAATTATTATGATTAGAATTCATGATCTTATCTAAGACATTTTTGATCTTATCCTTAGATTTATCTGGCAGACCATGAATTTTTGATTTCATGGAATCATTAACTATATCAGATAGCTTTTTACCAAAGAACTCTTTGTTCCATACCTCTTCTTCATTTCCATCTCCATTTAAGCTCTCCATCAGCATTCTAGATTGATCCTCAGAGCCTATGATTGGAGTGAAGGAGGATTCTAGGTCTACTGCTATCATATGGATACAGGAGGCCTTCGCAGAAAGCTTAACTCCGTACATTCCATTCTTCTTTACTACCTCAGGTGGTAAAAGCCTCATATCCTCAATTCTAGGAACAGAAACACCATATCCAGTCTCCTTGGCCTCTAAGATAGCTGAATTGACCTCCTCATAGATTTCATTCGCCTTCTTGGATTGGTAAAGGTAGCTGATAAAGTCCTTCCGACTCTCACTGCATTTCCCCAGCAACAAATCAACAATTTCCTTATATTTGGAATCATCCAAATCTAGTATGATACTGGCTCTTCCTGTAGAAGCCTCTAAAAGCTCCAGCTTAACATCTGAAAATTGATTGGTTCCTCTAAGCTCCTTACAGATGTTAGAAACATCCTTAACCTTTTTATATTTCATTTCCACTGTTTTAATACAGGTCATAATATCTTTTTTCAGAGGGATATCCTCTCCAATGGCTTCAATATAATCTGGTAAAGAAATTTCCAAATCAGAAATAGGGAACTCCTCTAAGGCCTTAGATAATACTTGATTTGCATCCTCTAAGGTCATCCTTAAGGCAGATAGACAGACAACACTGACCTCATATTTCGCCTCTAAATCCTTAGCCAAGGCCTGTGCCTTAGCATCGTTTGGATCCTTTGTATTCAACACGATTACAAAAGGCTTATTCATTTCCTTTAGCTTAGGTATTAATTTTTCCTCTACCGCTTGATATTCTGCCCTAGTGAATTCACTAAAGGACCCATCTGAGGTAACATAAATCCCTAAATTAGAGTGATTGAACATGACCTTCTCTGTTCCAATGGAAGCGGCCTCCTTAAAGGGAATCGCATCATTATACCATGGCGTCTTTACCAATCTTGGTTCTGCATCAGATCCATATCCTTCAGCAGATGGGATGATTTCACCCACACAATCTACAAATCTTAGATTCATCACTGTATTATTCACATTTAATTCAATAGAAGTTGAGGGAATAAATTTTGGCTCAACAGTCATAATCTGCTTACCCTCAGCCGTTTGTGGAAGCTCATCTAATATTTTGTGCTTCAAAAACTCATCTTCTACATTTGGTAATATCAGTAATTTAAAAAATGAATTTATTAAACTTGATTTACCACTTCTGCATGAACCAACAAATCCAATAAATAAATCACTCTTCATTCTATTTGATAAGCTAATCAATGCCTCATCATTCATATAAAATCCTCCTCGCTAGTCATAGGAAGCATATGAGTAAAACCTATAAATTATGACCTTGCAAGGAAAAAATGCCAAAAAAGAACTGAAACGTTTCATTTTTCTATTAGCCTTCTTCGCAAAAATAATTTTAAAAATTTAGCGAATCGTGTATAATGAAAGAAAACGGAGGAAACAAAATGAAAGAAAAATATGAAAATACAATCATCCAAATCAATGAGCTTATAGAAAATTATAAAAAGGATATCAGTCTAACCAATTATTCTGAAGAGGATGGGGGCTCTCATATCTATTTAGATTTAAGCAGCAAGGAAATTTATCAGGAGTTCAGCAACCAGTCTCTACTTAGAGAGGAAATCTTTGACTTTATTGAAAAAACATATCCCTTCACCAAGAGAAATTCAAAGCTGACCATCCACATCACCTTTGCAGAGGAGACGACCTCAGCAGAAAAAAAGAAAATTAAGGATTTAATCCGAATTCATTATGCCATTAAATTTAAAGAGACAAATCATGAAATCCGGAAAACCAACCTCAAGGGAACCATATCCTTAATGATTGGCGCCGCATTATTTGCCGTGTATGGTCTTTTAGAATGGTTCAATGTCAATTTTATATTTATTGGTATTATCGAAATATTCTCTTGGGTTTTCATCTGGGAAGCCTGTAGTCTTTATACCTTTACCAATGGAAAAAATAAACTGGATCGATTCAAATATTTCAGGTTATATAATTCCCAGGAACTTGAATAAAATAGTATGATTTTATAAAAGAAAAAAAGCGTCTTTCGACGCCTAATGGTGATATGAGTAAATTGGGAGATAATATATAAACCACCATCGACTATTAGTATACTACGTTTTGAAAAAAAAATAAAGAGTTTTTTATAAATTTTTTTAAAAATCTACAATTTTTTTAATTTTTTAGTACTTTTCTATCTATTTTTTACTAAAAACTCTTATTTTTTTGACATATTTTGACAATTTTAAAAGGAAAAACATTAATTTTAAAATTGGAAATGAGTCAAGTTTTAAAGAAAAATCTATTAAATTGTAGTTTTATAACAGAAAAGATAGAATTTCTTTGCAAGTATAGCTGGTTTTTGTTATAATGAAATTAGGTGATACATATGTTTTTATTTGAAGTCATTGATCCCTTTGTAAAATTATGTCATTGGGAATGGCTATCTGAAATTAATTTTGGCACGATTGCAATCCGCTTAATCCTATCTGTACTTTGTGGGGGAGCCATTGGTCTAGACCGAGCAATCAAGCATCATGCTGCTGGATTTAGAACCTATATCATTGTTTGTTTAGGATCTACTATAGCGATGCTGACTAATGAATTTTTAACTAGGGCTACGGATGCTGCAGATGGAGCACGTCTAGGAGCACAGGTCATTTCAGGAATCGGCTTTTTAGGTGCTGGTACAATCATGTTTACTTCTAGGAACCAGGTTAGAGGACTCACTACTGCTGCGGGACTTTGGGCCTGTGCATGCTTAGGTCTGTCTATTGGAATCGGTTTTTATACCCTATCCGTAATGGCCGCAATTGTGATTGTAGTTGTTATGGCTATTCTACCAAGAATTGAAAAGGCCCTAACCGTACGTTCTAGACAATTCACCTTACATGTGGAATTATACTCTAGAGAAAATTTAAAGGAGCTCATTAGTCTAATTCGGGGGATGGATATTAAAATCTTATCTGTAGAGCATAATCCAGCCTATTCTCAATCCGGATTGAGCGTTTATACAATTGAATTAAAAAATCTAAAAAAGGAAAGAATCAACCACATGAAATTTATGGAGGAATTGAGGCAAAATTCCTACATCCATTTTATCGAGGAGATGCTATAAAAGGGGACAAAATAGTCCCCTTTTTCATTTGATATTTGCCTTTAAAACTCTTAAAAAATTCTTATAGGCTATTTTTTCTATTTCTTCTTCTGTAAATCCCTGATTTTTCATCGCAGAAAATAGTTCAGGAAGTAAAGAAGCATTTCTCAACTGTATGTCAGGGTCAATCCCATCAAAATCTGTACCAATCGCAATTACATCTACGCCGACAAGACTTCTAATATGCTTCATATGCTGAATGACACAGGAGATGGTATCTTTTCCTACTTCCTCAGTTTCATTCAAAAAATCTGCACAGAAGTTCATTCCCATCACTCCACCATTTTCAGATAACTTGAGAATCATATCATCAGTTAAGTTTCTCACATTGTTACAAATGGCCCTAGCATTAGAATGGCTAGCTACGATTGGCTTTTCAGAATATTTTAAACAATCATAAAATCCCTTATCTGAAAGATGAGAAACATCTACAATAATTCCTAGTCGATTCATCTCTTTTACCATTTGAATGCCAAAGTCAGTTAGCCCTTGCATAGTATTTGAAGCCTTAAAATCTGGTGTTTTTCCAGGTTCATATTGAAAGTTTGGATGTCCTACCCCATTTTCATAATTCCAGTTGAGGCAAATCATTCGAACGCCAAGTCGATAAAAGGTTCTTAAAAATTCAAGCTTAAGATTGGTTACAGCACCCTCCTCTAAAGTAAGAAGGCTAGAAATCAGTCCCCTTTCTCTGTTTCTTTCAATATCCTCATAGGTAAGAACAGGGGCGATAATATCCTGATTTTCTTCTAACTCTAAATAATATCGGTCAATCATTTGAATTGCATATTCAAACGGATTTTCTACTTTTTTTAGGTTGACAAACATCGCAAAGCATTGAAGAAGGCAGTTCCCTTTTTTTAGAAAATCTAAATTAATCTGAAAAGGGGCATTCCTTAAGCTTTCCTTGCTTTTGGCTTGCATCAAAGCCATAATGGTATCACAATGTAAATCAATATATTGCATCTTCTTCCTCCTTGACGAGATACTGCTTGATTTCACACACAAACATTGTATGCATATCTCCATCAGGATAATACCTAGTAATAATGTCCTGAGGAAGCCTTTCATATGGCAAATCCACTGTATACAGCTTCTTCATCTTAAAGCAATAGGAGGCCTGCTCGATATAAGCGCCATCAAAGTCTGGATCATAGGTATAGTTTAGGTTGGCAAGCTTCATCTTATCTATGCTTCTTCCAGAGGTTGTTCCAAGAATAGAAACTGCTTCTTTATAGGCATCGCCTAAAAAAGAAAGGGTAATACTTTCACTACGCTGTAAAAATTCATAGGTATAGCGTGACTTTCTAACGAACAAATAGGCAACGTTTTTTCCCCAAAGAACGCCAAGACCTCCCCAGGATACAGTCAAGCAGTTAAAGCCAGTCTTCTTGTCTCCTGCCGTACAAACTGCATAGTGTTTTCCTAGCTCGGTAAATATATTTTTATTATAAATATCTAAATTCTTTTTAAGCATTTTACATTCCTCCTGCAACTAAGATAAAGGCAATCAAATTATTAAGCATGTGGGCAAACCAGGAAACATAGATGTTTTTACCGCTGACGTGATAGATTCCACATAGGAGGGTCCCACTAAAGGCATAAGGAATACATAGTAATAGCCATTTTCCAAAATCAGTAACTGGAGTACTCAGCATATGAGGAATTGTAAAAAGTAAGATAGAGATAATATAGGAAAGAACTATAGGCTTCTTTTCTAAAAATTTGAATATCGTCTTTCGGTAGATGAGCTCTTCTACTAGTGGAGCCATTAAAACTACCGCTACAAACATGGCAAAGCCACCACCATACCGGATGGAAATTTCAATACTACTCTGATTCACAGAGGTATCCTGCACAGCCAACCCTATCAAAAAGTCGATAAGATAGGATAAACCATAAAAGGCGCCTGCACAAACTGGGATCAACCAAATATAATGCTTCCACCTTTCTTTTATCTTTATGGCATCCTCCTTTAAAAAATTTCTTAAATAGAAGACAACAATCGCAGCCATTAGAATATAGCTTAACATATTTCCTAGGGAAGATACCATCGCATAATCGTGATAATATTTGGGATTCAATTTACTTAAATCACTCTCTGTAAATAAATTCCACAATTGTTCAGAGGAAATGGTTGTACTCATACTTCCATAGATGATAATGATGAGGGATATAATGATGCTGCTGCCAATAAGAGTCATAAAGAAATAGCCGACAAGAGCCACAATCTTATTAGGTTCAAAAATAGGATTTCTCGCCTTTTCCATCCAATTCATCTCCTTTACTGTACATCATTATACTATAAAAAGAACTAAAAAGAAATTACTTCTTCTATTTTTGAAGGAAAAGAAAAAGGGAATTTCTTCCCTTTTCATCGATTTTATGAAATCAAAATTAAGAAATTATTTTTTAGGTCTAAATAGTAAAGCAATCAGCACAGAAATTAAAATTGTAAAGGCTATTCCGGCACTTGTTTTTCCATATACACCTGTAAATATACCTAAATAGCCAATTTCCTTGGCTTTTTCAAGACTGCCCTGAACTAATAAATGACCAAAATTTGTGATTGGTAAAAGTGCACCTGCCCCTGAAATTTTTACCAGCCTATCATAAAATCCTCCGACGTCAAGTAGGGTTCCTAAACAGACAAATAGTACAGTCATATGCCCTACAGTCAGCTTAAACATATCCTTTATAATTTCAGCTAAACCACAGATGGCGCCACCAATCAAGAATGCATACAAATAAATCATAGTTCCCTCTCCAAACAGATAGCATGTGCGATACATGGAAGACTATTTTTTTGGTTAACCATAGTAGGATTCATCAAGGCCCCTGTTGCACATAAAAGTACTCTTCTGTATTCTCCAACAAGCATCTTTTTTTTGACATAGGCCAAAAGCACTGCTGCCGAGGTTCCAGGACCACTACCACCAGCCAAAACATTCTGTTGCTTTAAATCATAAAGCAGTAATCCACAATCCTTATAATTGGCTACTGGTCCAAATTCCTCTTCTAAGGCCTTTTGGACTATTTCATAGCCATAGCTAGATAAATCCCCAGTTAGGATCAAATCATAGTTTTCTGGCTTAGTTTTACTTTCTCTAAAGTGAAATAGCAAGGTTTCTAAGGCAGCGGGTGCCATAGCTCGTCCATAGTCACAGGCATCCGTAAATCCCACATCAATGACCTTACCCAGAGTAAAGCCAGTCACCTTAATTGGACCTTTCCTTTTAGACAATAGGGCTGCCGCTCCAATCGTTGAAGTAAAGGTTTGGGTCTCTTCCTTATTTCCTCCATATTCCACAGGATTTCTAAATTGTCGTTCTGCAGACTGATTATGACTGGAGGTAAAGACTAAAATATTTTTTATCTCCTCATTTTTTAATAGTAAGGAAGCAACACCAAGTCCTAAGGTTATCGTAGAACAAGCTGCATAGATTCCAATAAGACCCGTCAAAAGACTACGAAAGGTGTAGCTTGTAGTGGTAAGCTGATTTGAAAGCTCTCCACCAATGGCCAGAGAAATATCCTCGATGCTCAAATTCTTTTTTTCTAGAAGCATATCAATAGCTTTAGATAAAATATCTATCTCACTATTTTCAAAGGAAGAATCCTTACATTCATCTATGGAATCAAAATAGCTACGTAGTGGGCCTTCTCCTTCTAATTCTCCAGCCACCACACTAGAGTCCTCTAAATAGACATCTTTTATTTTAAAATTCATAGTAGCACCTCAAAGATATAACGAATTGAGGCAACAATTAAGGCTGAGGTCGTTCCTAGAACAATCACACTACCTGCAAGCTTCAGGGTATTAGCACCGATACCAAGAACGATTCCTTCCTTATGATATTCCATTGCTGAGCAAACGGAAGCATTTGCAAAGCCTGTAATTGGAATGGCTAACCCACATTTGCCAATCTGCCCTAAGTTATCATAAATACCAAAGGCCGTAAGAAGTCCAGCCAAAAATACCATAGTCAAGGTCATAAAAATTTGGGCATTGGCTAAATCAGCTTTAAAGATATGAAAATAAAGATCAAAAAACAATTGTCCAACGATGGCCACAATACCTCCAGTGACAAAGGCCGTCAAAAAATTTTTTAGTAATAGCATATAGTCCTTGTCATGAGCAATTAATTCCTGATAATATTTTCTAGACTTTTCCATATTATCACCATCTATAGTATGGTCTATATGCTAAAAACTTATTACCACTTTTTAGAAAAATGAAGCTTTGTTCCTTTTCCTAGCTCACTTTCCACCTCAAAGGAGTCACAAAATAGCTCCATAATAGTAAAGCCAAGTCCACTTCTCTCTTCGTCCTTCTTCGTTGAAAATAGAGGCTCCTTGGCCTGTTCTATATCTGCAATCCCCTTTCCATAATCTATGATATCACAGGTTACCTTTTCATCGTCAACCATCACCTTCATCTCTACATACTTGTCCTCTTGATTGTCATAACCATGAACGATGGCGTTGGTTATTGCCTCACTGATAACTGTTTTCAGTTCATTTAGAAAGGTAATAGTTGGATTGCTGTCAACAACAATTGCACTTACTACATTTCTTATAATACCAATATTACCTCTTTTTGAAACAAATTTCATATGAATTTCATTAAACATTTTTTCTATTGCTGGGGATACTCTTCCTCAGCCTCTCCCTTCCTATCATTTTAATTATCGTTTAACGCGATGAGTACTGCATCTTCACTTTCTCGTATCTTACAGATTTTAGCTAGACCTGAAACGTAAATAATTCTTTCTATCCGACTATTGACATTGCTGATGGTAATGTCTCCATTTCTTTTTCTCAGCTGATGATATCTCCCAATGATAAAGCCGATTCCTGAGGAATCTAGAAAGGATAAATCCTGCAGATTTAAGACCAAATGGTTGATCTTATAATCATCAATATAATTCGAAATTCGTAACCGCAAATCTACTACGCTAACATCATCCAGCTCCCCTTTTAATCTAAGGATTAGGATATCTCGCTTCACATACACTCCCACATTCAAACTCATTTATAATCACCAAACAAAATTATAATCAAAATGAGCAATAATTTATAGTGCTTCGACAAAAAAAGAAAAATAAAACGTCTGTCAAAAATAGACAAAAACCATCTTCTTAAAGCATAAAAAAATGCAAGAATTTTTTTAATCCCTGCATTCTTATAATCCATTATTTATGACGTTCTACAATATCTCTAGCAACCCATACTCCATTGGCGCCTGCCTGAGCAAGTCCTCGAGTGATTCCAGCCCCATCGCCACCAACATACAATCCTTTCACCTTTGTCTCAAAACGATCATTGGTTACTGGGCGGGCAGAATAAAATTTTGCCTCTACTCCATAAAATAGCGTATGCTCATTGGCAATACCTGGAGTCACGTGGTCTAGAGCTTCAATCATTTCAATGATAGATTTCATCGTATTATAAGGTAATACAAGCCCTAAATCCCCTGGTACAGCCTCTTTTAGGGTTGGCTTGACAAATCCCTCGTCTAAACGCTTTTGAGTTGTTCTTCGCCCTTTACAGATATCTCCATAGCGCTGAACAATTACAGAGCCACAGCTCAACTGATTAGCCAATCTAGAAACCTCATGAGCATATTCATTTGGCTTATCAAATGGCTCTGAAAATTTATGAGATACCAGTAAAGCAAAATTAGTATTGCTGCTTCCCATCTTAGGATCCGCATAGGCATGACCATTGGCAAGGATGGTACCACTATGATTTTCTACAACGACATGACCACTTGGATTGGAACAAAAGGTTCTCACTACAGTTCCTACTGAGGCTCGATAAATGAATTTTCCTTCATATAAATTCTTGTTGATTTCTTCCATAACGACATCATTGGTCTCCACCCTGACACCAATGTCTACCTGATTGTGAGTAAGGCCGATATGGTGTTCCTCGCAGATATTTTGTAGCCAGGTGGAACCATCTCTTCCCACTGCTAAAAATACCTCATCACAGGAGAGGATTTCCTCTCCTATCCGGATTCCCTTGACACAGCTATCCTCAATGATGATATCTGTGACCTCTGTTTCATAACGCATATCTATCCATTTTTGCAAATCATCAAAGATACGAGCCATTATCTTAAGGTTGTTTTCTGTACCCAAATGTCTAACCTTAGCTCTTAAAAGCTTTAAGCCAACAGCGTAGCCTCTTCGCTCTATTTCGCGCACCTTATCCGTTGTCGGATCTGTAATCCCTTCAGGTGCCCCATATTTTAAATTGATAGAATCCACATAAGAAATCAGCTCTTCTACCTGCTTTGCGTCAAGATAGTCCGTCATCCAGCCACCAAATTCACTTGTGATGTTGAACTTACCATCCGAATACGCTCCTGCTCCTCCAAAGCCATTTGTGATAGAGCATGCAGGATGACAGCCAGAATGTCCATTTTTATCTACTGGACACTTTGCAAGCTTATGATTTAAAACAGGACAATTTCTGTGATAAATATCATGCCCCTTATCCAGCAATAAAACTTTTAAAGAAGGATTTTTTTCATGTAGCTCGTAGGCAGCAAAAATCCCAGCTGGCCCAGCTCCGACAATGATAACATCATATTTCTTCATACAAACCACCTCAAGGTTCAAAATATTATTTTAAGCGATACGAAACTCGTACGTGACTATTTTACCATAAATATTATAATTTACCAAGAAAAGAGTTTTTTTTCTTGAAAACTCTTCCTAGCATTTTTTAACATTTTGTGATATAATGATATTATCTAGTAGTACTTATAATCATGATGAGGAAAAAGTAAGGAGGGTTAGGCATGTTTAAAAAAGAGGATTATGTTGTTCATAGTGGCCATGGATTATGCCAGGTATTAGATTTAGTCCATAATGATAGCCTGAATAAAGATTTTTATAAGCTTCAAACGATGCATAATCATATGACGATTATGATGCCAAGCGACAACGCCTCTGCCTATCTAAGACCGATTTTAACTAAAGATTCTCTTGTTAAAATCATGAATCAATCCTACATGATTTCCAATGAGTATATCAAAGATAATAAGGAAAGAAAGGTAGCTTTTCAGCTACTTATAACCTCTAATGATATTCAGGATACAATAAAATTATTAAAGATGCTATATCATTTATTAGAGGATAAACGCCAGGAAAAGAAAACACTTGGTTCTTTTGACACTCAATTTCTTCAGCAAGCTGAACGGAAGCTATTAAATGAGCTTTCTATAGGATTAAATATTTCTAAGGAAGAAGCCTTAGCATTGATGTATGAAAGACTAAAAGTACAGCATGTATATTAAATAATAGAGGACGTTAAAATGGAAAAAATAATCTTAAAATCTAATTATGATAAGCAAAATTTATTTACAAATCTTTATGAGACAACTCAACCAAAGGCCATTGTACAGATTGTACATGGAATGAAGGAGCATCAGCTTCGGTATGCTCCCTTTGCAGAGTTCTTAAACGCTAACGGATTTACTGTAATTACCTCTGACCTTCGAGGACATGGTCCGAACGCTACTCTCTTAGGATACATGGAGGGGAAAAAGCCTTGGGAGGCGCTTGTTGAGGATCAGGTTACCATTACCCAATACCTGAAGAATAGATTCCCTAATACGGATATCTATTTGTTTGCTCATTCTATGGGAACCATCATTTCTAGAAATCTCATCCAGCAGCACGCCACTGACTATAAGAAAATCGTCTTATCTGGAGTTCCTGGCTACCAGGCCGCTGCTTCTTTTGGGATACTGATGGCCAATTTGATTGGCTGCTTCAAATCAAATACGCATGTATCTAATTTCTTAGAGAAACAGACCTTGGGAGCTTTTGAAAAATCGGTTAAGAATGCAAAGACACCTGCAGACTGGGTATCCGTAAGTGAGACAAATATTCAAAATTATTTAAATGACCCCTATTGCAATATCCCATTTACAGTTTCTGCCTATAAGGCGCTATATCACCTAGTAAAGGAAATGCATAAATCAAGTAGGTATGTGGTTCATGAGCCTACTAAGCCTATTTTAATGCTGGTAGGAGCATTAGATCCTTGTCCTCTTGGAGATAAAGGGTTAAAGGGCTCTATTGCTACTCTTAAAAAGGCAGGGTATACTAATGTCACCTTTAAGAAGTATGAAAATATGAGACATGAAATTTTGAATGAAGAAAATCATACCCTTGTTTATGAAGACATTTTAAATTTTTTTCTTGCGGAAGCATAAAATAGAAATTGAAGACATAAAATGGAATAGCTCTTAACCTAGAGATTTTAGTGAAAAGAGCTTTCCTTTTTTCTTTTAGGATACCAATTGGTATCCTTTTTCTAATAACAAAAAAAGAACACTTTCGTGTTCCTCTTGTGCTCTTACTTAGCTTTTTTAGGAAGTGGCTTTAAAACAACAACATTTTCCTGTTTTTCTGCCTTTACCTTTTTAGATAGAGCCTTATTTGCTAATTCGCATAAATTTGCAAAGCCTTCTGGATCATTAACTGCCATTTCAGCAAGCATCTTTCTATTAATTGCAATGTTGGCCTTAGATAAACCATTGATAAATCTTGAATATTTCATTCCATTTAGCTGACAAGCAGCGTTAATACGGCTAATCCAAAGCTTACGGAAGTCTCTTTTCCTAGCCTTTCTATCACGATATGCGTATGCTAAAGAACGCATAACCTGCTCGTGAGCAGTTTTATATAATGTATGTTTAGAACCATAATAGCCCTTAGCAAGCTTTAATACGGCCTTACGTCTTCTTCTTGTGGTATATCCACCCTTAACTCTTGGCATTCTCTTGACCTCCTACTATAATAAATTAGAAATTAATGGTTTAATACGTTTTACATCACTCTCGTGAACTAAACCACTCTTTGATAATTGCTTGTTTTGCTTATGCGTCTTATTTACCTTTAAATGTCCTGTATAAGCATGACCACGTTTAATTTTTCCAGTTGCAGAAACTTTTATTCTCTTCTTTAAACCACTATGTGTTTTTTGTTTTGGCATCTTCTTTACACTCCTTAATCCTTTGTTTTTGGCGCAACTACTGCGAATAATGTTCTACCATCTAGACGAATTGGTGACTCCAGTGTAGAAACCTCTGCTAGGCTTTGAACAAAGCGCTCAATAACCTCTTTTCCTAAATCCTGATGAACAATCATACGACCAAAGAATCGTAAGGAAATCTTCACCTTATTTCCTTTTTCAAGAATGGATTTAGCCTTTCTTGCCTTTGTCTCAAAATCATGCTTCTCAATTGTAGGAGATAGCTGAATTTCCTGAACAACGACAACCTTTTGATTCTTTCTCATTTCCTTCAGCTTCTTCTGCTGTTCAAAACGGAAACGAGAATAATCCATCATTTTTGCTACAGGGGGATTGGCATCTGGTGAAACTAAAACTAGATCTAGACCACGTTTTTCTGCCTCTGCTAAGGCCTTTACACGAGGTAATACACCTAGCTTCTCTCCCTTATCTGTAATTACTAGCATTTCCTTGCAGCGAATTTGTTCATTAACAATATCCTCTGCTCCCTTTTTCTGCTTATTAATACCTTTCACCTCCATGTGTAGTAAAAAATAAACGGGACGCAAAAACGCCCCGTACTCTTGTCATAACATCTATTTTCAAGTGACTTTTTGCCTACCAACTCAATCAATCAGGCGAGAAACGGGAGTTTCTTCTTTCCACATATTTATTTTCCTTTAGTATAATACCACCAAAGATAACAATTGTCAATCTTTTTTAACAACAAATATCCTTTTTTTGGAACAACAGTAAATTTCCTATTCCTAATAGTAAGCATATGCTACCAAAGATATAGATATTCCCCTGAAGTTCTGCCTCCCCATTAGCATTTATAAAGACAGATATAAGAAACGTTTGAAGGACTTTTACATTCTCCTGTTTTGAAAGGATATTTAAAAATAAATGCATAATAAAGATTAATACTGGAATAAAATAAGAATTTATCAGTAAGGATAGTAGTTCTCCCAATAGCAACAAAGCCAGTAGGGGTAATATGCAGATTCCAACCAACTGAGCTGCGGTTGCTGGAATTCTATAGGAAGGAAATATGGCTACAGCCACCAAGTAAAGGAGTAATATCTCAAAAGTAACCATTCCTATGAGAATGAACAAATTTGCCAAGAGCTTTGTTATGACAACTCTTGCTCGTCCCATGCTGGGTACAAACATAGGGTCAAATAAGGACATGCTATGCACCTCTGCTCCTACTAGGAAAGATACCATTGCCGCATTTAAAATCTCCATCAAAAATAAGGATTGCTTAAAATAGGAAACATAGTAGCTTTCTGGATGAAGATAATATTCAGAGGCCTCAATCGGAAATCCTGTATTTAAAATTAAGGATAAACTCCAAATTCCTAAAATAAAAAGAAAGACCAAACAGGAAATCTTATGAATATGAAAGGATAGATATAAGGCTAGGCTTTGAATCATTTTCATTCACAGGTTCCATCCTTAAAGGTTATGTAGATTGGCTTAAGCTCCTTAAACAGCTGCCGACTATGAGTGCTGATGACGATTGTTTTTCCAGCCTCTAGCATTTGAGTTAAGCTGAGCTTTAGTCTTTTAATGGAATCTTGATCCAATCCATCTGTAGGTTCATCAAGCAAATATAAATCACCCTGACTTAAGATTGCCTGTAGAATCCCAAGCTTTTGAAGCATCCCCTTTGACAATGCTCCAATGGGTTTATTTGGCAATTGATATTCCTCCATCGCCGTTTCTATTGCCTTGATGGAAGACTCGCTTCCTAAATAGTATTGCAAAAAGGTCTTTGTTTTTAATAGCTTAGGATAGCTTCTCTTATCTGGTAAATAGATGACCTTTTGAAATGTATTTTCCATTATACCATCCTTAGGGTGATGAAAAATAATTTGAGAGATGAGCTTTATGGTCGTAGACTTACCACTGCCATTTTTTCCTAAAAATAGATACAACTTTCCAGGAAAAAGAGTAAGACTCACCTTTGTAATTCCCGAATGACTAGAATATAGCTTTTTTATTTCCTGAAGCTTAAGCATAGATAATTTTTCCTTCTTGCTTTAAAGCTACATAATCGCTTAATAAAATATCATTTGCCAAAAAACAAAACTCCTCTATACAATAGATCTGATTATCTAGGATAAGGAGGATGGCCCCTTGAGAGATTAGAATCAAGGTTTCATAAGAAATAGGGATAAAGTAGTACCCCTTCTTTGCAGATAGCATATGTGACTCTTGCTTTAAGGTATCTTTTACTATCTTATGCTTTAGGGTTGAATAGGGAAGCTCACTATCATAGAGTGTATCTTCTTCGATAAATTCTAATGCTCCCTCTCCAGCTCCAATTCTAAGATCCTGTAAGGATTTCCTAACGTTTGGAAGTAATATTGTAATCCCCACTAGATGCAGCTCATCTTCTATATAGCTATAATGTCCAAAAAGCTCTTGAAATTGTAGCTTTGGGATATGCTCTTGGTAGATAGCTAGGAAGCCGATAGGCAGCTCTAAAGTGAAGGTTTCATTTTGGATGAGTAAGCTAAAATCATTCAGAATAAAATGGTCTAAGGTTGGCTTGATTAAATCAGCATATAGAAAAATTTTATGAATTTGATTCTTTTCATATTGCATAGTATGACCACTTTTAATCTCAATATTTTGAAGAAGGTATGTACTAGAATTATGCTTTAAGCTATAGGAATTCTTATCGGGAAACTCAATGCTGCTATCCTGTTGATTGCTGTAAAGCTCTAAGCACATTTTTTTATTCTCTTGGTACTGATAAGAGTAGCTTCTGCGTACAGAGTAATATTTAACGGTCTCTATAGAGGTTCGATTTATACTAAAAAAGATTATGGCTAGTAAAATCCCCAGCATGAAGAGGCTAAGAAGCAATATCACCTTTTTCATATTTTTCTTTTCTCCATTCTAGGATATTGGTTCACTAGGGTAAAATACTCAAACCCACAACAGGCCACAGGAATAAAGAACATGTAGCATGCACATACTCCATTTGTTATACGTGCACTTCCCATCAAGTATACAATCGCCCGGCTCCCCTTTTCCACCGTTAGCTTTAGCTTTTGGGTTTCCTTTCTAGACTCACTTGACGAATACGTATAGTCCACTCCTGCCTTGGCTGCTAAATCCGTTTTAAAGCTCTTAATAGCCCCCTTGGCAGATCCGCTCAAATCACCTGTAACCTTCCAGCTAGTTTTTTTATTCGTTTCAACGACAATATCTAACTCATAAGAGACATCCGTATTTCCTCTATTTTCCACATTGTAAAGAGTAGAGGAAATATAGGTTGCCTCAACATTCTTATATGCTGTGTGTACATTTACACCCCAAAAGGTTGGTTTTCTTACCTCTTTATAGTAGATTTCTAGCTCACTATCCGTAAAGTTTCTTAAAAGCTTCCCTTGAATCATCATAATTTCATTATAGGTTTCATAGGTGTCTTCCCCTGCATAAACCTCTACCATAAAACATATCATTATACTAACGAAGGATAAAATCACAAGTATTATTTTTTTCATTTTCTCAGCCCTTTCTTTCTTCCTTCATTAGAATCATTGCCAAAACATAAATTTTTTTTAAGAAAAAAGAGGTTTTCTATGCCTAAAAACCCCATAAGTAAGCTTAGCGTGCTTCTTTTAACCTTAAATCCGTATGAATTATCCACTTTAGCCTTTATACTTGGGATTTTACTATGCGAGGGTCTAACCGCAGATGAACAAAACGCCTTAGGAAATTTTTATGAGCTTTTAGGTCAAACCATTCTAACTGTTGGCGCTCAGGCTCAAAATTTAGAGGATGTCTCTACAACATCTGGTGTAGATTCTGCTGTAAATATGCTGAAAGAAAAGATTGGCAACATTGAAGCTATCATCAAGGACTTTAAAAATCTATAAAAAAAGAAGGCGATATGCCTTCCTTCATCCTATAATAATTTTTCTAATGCAGTAGCTGTATTTTTTAGTACAGAGGAATCAGCCTCTTCCACCAAGCCCTGATCGACTAAATTGGCAGTATCTGGCTGAATTGGCATTTGATCTAAGGCCGTAAGTCCATAGGTAGCAGCAACCTCCTCTAGCTTAGATGGTCCAAATGGGTGAAGATGCTCTCCACAGCATGGACACTCCATATAACTCATATTTTCCACCAAGCCTAGCATAGGAATTTTCATCATTTTACACATATTGACAGCCTTACCAACAATCATAGATACTAAATCCTGTGGAGTTGAAACAATAACCACGTCATCTACAGGAAGAGATTGAAATACTGTCAAAGCTACATCTCCTGTTCCAGGAGGCATATCTACAAATAAGAAATCTAAATCCTCCCATAGAACATCCGTATAAAATTGCTTTACTGCTCCCCCAATGACTGGCCCTCGCCATAAAACAGGCTTTGTAGGATCATCAATCAAAAGGTTAACAGAAATAATTTTCACACCCTTTTTGGAGATTTGAGGAAACATCAGCTCACCATTTCCAACAATTTGACTTGTTATACCAAAGGCCTTAGGAATAGACGGACCTGTAATATCAGCATCCATAATTCCAACCTTATAGCCTCTTTTGGCAAGCTCAATAGCTAAAAGGGAGGTTACTGTGGATTTTCCTACACCACCTTTACCAGAGACCACTCCTATAATTTTTTTAATTTGATTCTCCTTGGCTGTTTGAGCAAGTAAGGAAGCATCTGTACGATCTCCACAATCCTTGGCAGAACAGCTAGAACAATTATGATTACAAGACATCATTTCACCCTCATTCACAATATTTTTTTATCTACATATAATATACTAAGGAGGTAGAGCATGCAATATTATCAGCCAAATTATTACTACCGTGGTGAGGATAACAGAGGTCTGTTATTACCACTTCTAGTAGGGGCAGCTGTGGGATTCCCATTTGGATATATCGCAAGTAACACGAACAAAAACAATTATAATAATGTTCCTTATTATCCAATGGCACCTCAATATCCTGTATATCCAGTACAGCCTATGCCATACCCATATCAGCCTTATCCTTATATGCCTTATTAGAATACTTCTTTGTATTCTTTTTTTTATTCCTCGTCATGCTTTATATTAAGCTTAGCTATAATATCATTGATATGATTTCCATATTCTAATGCTTCATCATGCTTAAAAATTAATTCAGGCATCTTTCTGGCTTTAAGACGCTTTGCAAGCTCACTTCGTAAATACCCTTTACAGTCCTTCAAAGCCTGTTCATAATTTTCTACTTTTCCCTGGTAAAAGGTGTAGTAAATCGTCATATAGGACAGGTCATTGGTGATTCTAACCTCTGTGACTGTAATATTGGATAAATAGTTATTTTTTACATCCTTCCTCAAAATTAAGGATAGCTCTCTTAAGGCTAAGGATTCTAATCTTTGTATAGATAATCCCATTATCTTTCCTTCTCTCTCATCACAGAAGCTTCAATAATATCATATTCCTTTATATCATTGAAATTCTCTATTGTGATACCACATTCAAAGCCCTGACGAACTTCTTTAGCATCATCCTTAAAGCGCTTTAAGGATGCCATCTTTCCCTCAAAAACAACTACGCCATCTCTCAATATACGTACTAAGGAGTTTCTTTCGATTACACCATCTGTAACATAGCAGCCAGCAATCGTTCCAACCTTAGATAGCTTAAATAGGTTTCGAACCTCAGCCTGACCTGTCACAACCTCTTCAAATACAGGATCTAGCATTCCCTTCAAGGCAGCTTCTATATCATTTAAAACATTATAAATGATGTTATATAGACGAATCTCTACCCCTTTTGTGGCTGCTTCATTTCTGACAGGAGCCATAGGACGGACATTGAAGCCGATGATGATGGCCTTTGAAGCCTCAGCAAGAGACACATCAGTATCTGTGATGGTTCCAACGGTTGCTCGAATGATATTGACCTTCAAATCATCGACATTTATTTTTTCTAAAGAAGCCTTCAACGCTTCTACAGAGCCTTGAACATCTCCCTTTATAATAAGGTTTAATTCCTTAGTTGTATCAGCATCAGTGCGCTTGAATAATTCCTCTAAGGAGGTTGCCTTGCGAGCTAAGGCATCTGCATTTTTGGTACGATTTGCCCGAGCCTCTGCGGTATCTCTAGCCTTCTTCTCATCGTTGAAAACCATAAATTTATCTCCAGCAAGAGGAACAGAGTTAAGACCAGTTACAGAAACTGCAACGGATGGAGTAACAGAGGTAAATCTAGTATGACGGTCATCCTCCATCGTTCTTATTTTTCCCCATGTGTCGCCACATACGACAATATCTCCAACCTTAAGTGTTCCATTTTGAACTAGGAAGGTAGCAATAGGACCACGTCCTTTATCTAGCTCAGCTTCAATAACAGTTCCCATCGCAAGACGCTTTGGATTCGCTTTTAGATCCTTCATTTCAGCTACTAGCTGAATCATTTCCAAAAGCTGATCCACACCTGTTCCTTTTAGAGCAGAAATTGGTACAAAAATCGTATCTCCTCCCCAAACCTCAGGAACAAGATTAAATTTCGTAAGTTCCTCCATCACACGGTCTGGATTCGCTGTCGCCTTATCCATCTTATTCACAGCTACGATGATTGGACAGCCTGCTGCCTGAGCATGAGCGATAGCCTCCTCAGTTTGAGGCATAACTCCATCATCTGCCGCAACAACCAAAATTACAATATCCGTAATTTGAGCCCCTCTAGCCCTCATTTGAGTGAAGGCAGCATGCCCTGGCGTATCGATGAAGGTAATAGGAAAGCCATTATTGATAACCTGGTAGGCACCAATATGCTGTGTGATTCCTCCTGCTTCTCCTCTTGCAACTCTAGAGGAACGTATCGTATCTAGTAAAGTCGTCTTTCCATGGTCTACATGTCCCATAATCGTTACAACAGGTGGTCTTGTCTCTAAGGAGTCAATATCATCCTCAACAATAATCTCATCAAACCTAGTAGCATCTGTAATTACCTCATCCTTAAGTTCAAAGCCGAACTCCATAGCCACCAGCTCGATGGTCTCTCTATCTACCACCTGATTCTGATTTGCCACTATACCGGTTTGCATAAGCTTCATGATAATTTGAGCATTGGTTTTCCCCATTCCAGAGGCTACATCAGAGACCGTCATCCCATCCTTATAAACTAAAATGTTATTCTCCTTTGTATCGGTCTGTTTTCTCCCTTTTCCTTGGGGAATATTTGCAGTTCGCTTATCCTGCTTATTATTCTTTTTTGCCACAAAAATCACCTTATTTCTTTAATATTTTTAAAAATTCCTTTTTTACAACTCCGATTACCTTGCGGTTGGCTTTTCCAATCGCATGAGATAAATCCTCAGAGCTGTAGGAAGTATTCACCTCAATCTGATAAAATTTTGCCTTATCAGTAATTTTTTTATATGTACTCCTTCCAGCATCCTGTGCTAAAAAGATATAACAAACATTGCCAGCCTGAATTCCAGCAATGACCATTTCTTCCCCTGTAATTAAAGCAGAGGCTCTTTGGGCAAGGCCTAAGTTATTTAATATTTTATCCATATTCTACTCTAAATATCCCAAAAGCTCCGTATAAATCTCTTCTGGAACCTCTACTTCTAGCTTTCTATCTAAAATTCTACTTTTTTTGGCAAGAAGAACAATATCCTTATCCTTTTTCAGATAAGCTCCTCGTCCATTGGCCTTTCCCTTTAAATCCACAATTACCTGCTTTTCTGGAGTTCGTACAATTCGGAAAAGATCCTTCTTTTCACAAACCTCCTTAGAAGCAACACAGGTTCTTAAAACTAATTTCTTCTCTTTCATACTTATAAACCTAATATTTGAATTAAGCCCTTCTCATAGGCAACAGAGGTTGGCATAATATCAATTTTCCAGCCACAGGACTGAACAGCCAAACGTACATTTTGACCTTGCTTCCCAATCGCTAAGGATAGATGGTCATCTGGAACAACAACCTGAGAGGTCTTAGTTTTAGGGTCTACATTCAATACCTTGGTTACAGAGGCAGGCTGTAAGGAATTTGCAATCAACTCCTCTGGGTCTTCACTCCATTTATATAGGTCAACCTTTTCTCCGCCTAAAGCATTGACAATCTCACGAATACGACTACCACCCTCTCCTACACAGGATCCGATTGCATCTACCTTTTCATCATTAGAATAAATTGCAATCTTAGTACGGTCGCCTGGGTCACGAGCAATTCCTTTAATCTCTATAATTCCACTTTTGATTTCAGGAATATAGTTTTCCATCAATCTTGTAACTAAATTTCTTTCAATTCTAGAAACAACTACCTTAGGCTCCTTGGTGGTCTGTTCTACCTTTTTGACATACACTCTCACAAAATCCCCAATCTCTAAATGGTCGTTAGGTAAAAGCTCATTTACAGGAAGTAGGGTTGTAACATTAAATCCTAGCTTTAAAGTTAGGAAACGGTCTCCAATGTTGGATACCTCAGCGTTAATCATTTCATTTTCTAAGCTCTTAAAGTATACATAAGCCTTTTCTCTTTCTAAGGTTCTTACTCCTTGCTTATATACATTTCCTGCGGAAAGAATAGTGGTTCTGCTATAATTTTTTAAATTTTCCTGCTGAATTACCAAATCTCCAACCTTATAGGAGGACTTAATTTTCTTTGCATCCTCTAACAGCATTTCTGCATACTGTGGTTCTTCCTTTTCTGGCTTTTCAGCTGTCTCTACAGCTTCCTCATCCTTATTGTAAACCGTATAAGCCTCTACAACCTGGTGAATGGAATATAAAAGAATTTCATTTTTGTCCTTCTTAAACTCCACCTTACAGGATGTATTTCCATGCTCCTTTTTAAATGCACCAATCAGTGCTCGCTCCATGCAGGCTAAAACCTCGTCTACCTCAAAGCCTCTGCTTTCTGCATCTTCTTCTGCTAGCTTGTAAAAATCCTTGTTAATCATTTTCTTTTCCTCCTATATTTTAACTGCTAACCTAATCAATTTAATTTCCTGATAGGGAATTTTAATCGTTTTAAATCTTCCCTTTGCGTTATATCGAATTGAAATTTCTTCCCCTTCTACTGAAACGATATGTCCCTCATAAATCATATTCGGAAGCTCTACATGTACATATGCACCAATATTTTCTAAAACCTCGTCTAGACAATTCAGCTTTTTTTCAGCTCCTGGAGAGGATACCTCTAGCATATATTCTGGCATATCCTGATCCATACTATCCAGCTCAGCGGATAAAAACTCATTACAGCTAGCCAGTTCATCTATATCTATTCCTCCTGCCTTATCGACAAGCACACGTAAAATCAAATACCCAAATTCCTTAACTAGCTCTATATCGTAAAGTCTTAAATTATTCTTTTCTAAGTAAGGGTTTAAAAGCTTTTTAATCTTAGCTATATCCAATCTATCATCCCCATTCAAATAAATAAGAGAGGTTTTAGCCTCTCTTTGTTACAATACTTATATACATACTATAGCACATTTCTTATGTAAATACAATAAAAATTTAAAAATTATTAAATAAAGATTCCTGATGGAAGGGATCAAGGCGCTTATATTCGCCATTATAGTAATATTCATAGATTTTCCGATACGTCTTGGCATCAATTCCCTGAATATGATAGATATCCTCAAATCGTAATACATTTTTGCGGTTATCCTCCAAAGAGGCCACCTGAATATCATCTAATCCAGCATATTTTTTTAAATCAGTCAAATCTATACTCTGGTAAGCCTCTAGCATTTGTAATTCTAAATTAGAGGCTCCTTCAATGTCAAAGCAAATATAACACTCAATAGGTAGAGGCTTTAAATACTTCTCTATCATCGGAAGAACACTCACCATTCTTAAGCCTTCCTCATCACAGCCTAAAAGTGGAAAAGCAACCTCTGTAATATCAAATTCCTTATAGTGCTTTACAAAATACTTTAAAGATTTTTCTATGACCTCTAGATTGGTTGGAAATGCATAGGATTCATAGCATGCCATATTGATAATCTTTTGATTTCCTTCCGTGAACAAATAAGATTCATACAAGGCTAGACGCTTCTCCTTATACCGCAATAGATAATCAGCATACATCTTAGGAAACCGAGTGGAAAATTCTAATCCTTCCTGAAAATCCATATTTCCGGATAGATTAATCTGATTGATTAACGCAGAGCATTTTGAATTGATGCAATCACAATTTAAATACTTAATCATTTTTCCACCCTCTTTATAGTGCTATTGTATTACAACTTACAAGAAAATACAAGAGAATCCCTTGTTTTCCTCTAAATCCCTATTTCTCTACAAAATATATTCGTTATAGCTTATGGCCACAGTTCTTACAATATTTAGATTCCATATCATTTTCTGTCTGACAAGCCTCACAGACCTTAGCTGCCAAAAGTGGTTTTCCACACTTCTTACAATATTTTTCATCGGCCTCTACAACATCTCCACAGTTTGGACAATAGCTGTTTTGGTCAATAAAATTAGTGGTTGCCTTGGCGATAATTATTCCTAATCCTAGCTTTAGGCAAATCACACCAATCGTTCCTACACTAAAAAAAGGAATCAAAAGAAAGAAGGGAATTAGAAATAGAAAACTAAGTCCACTTTCAAAATCATGATGCATCACATTGGAAAAAGCTAAAACCGCGAAGGCAATAAAACAGATAAAGGCTCCTAGAAAACCAACAACTATCAGTGTTATTCCAATTCGGATAAGCTTATCCTTGATTTGCTTGGCTTCTTCTGAATTGGTCGTCTGCTTCGCTTTCGCAGCTAGATTTTGAAAATAAGAAAGACCATTCATAATCTAACCCTTTAACCCTTGCGTTTGCCGCTCCATATTTTCTACAACTATATCATGTATTTCTCCTAATGAGGCTCCATATTCCAAGACCTTCCAAGGTGTATTTGTATGGAAATGAATCTTAATAAGCTCTTCATCTCCTACTGCCAAAAGGCAATCTCCTTTAATATTTTTTGTGATATATTCTGTAATTTCATCTTCATTTAAGTCAGTACCAGCAATTAAAAGCTGGGTATCAAATTTATATTCTAGCATATGTATATCCCCATCCTTACCTTAAATCTTCTACCTCTATTATAAATCTTACCAATCAATACTGCAAGAAAAAAATCTTGAGGGTAATCTTTATTCATCTAAATGACATAGATTAATATTCCCATAATTGCCCCTAAGCATATCACAGCAATTGGCTGAAGCTTTTTCTTGGTTAGCTTTAAATATAAAAAATAAAAGCCCAAAAGTAGTCCCGTAATAAGGAAAGCCTGCCAAGTAAAAGCAATTGGCTCATTTAATGAAAAGGTTGATAAAATATTTGTAGATATAATCTTAATGCACATCGCAAATAAGAGACCTAAAACCACAGGCTTAATCCCTTGAATTACAGCCTTTACATAAGGATTTTTAGAAAATCTTTTAAAAAAGCTGGCAATAATTAATATGATAAAAAAGGATGGCAATACTACTCCTACTGTAGAGCATAATGCTCCTAAAAACCCTGCCTTGGAGTTGCCGATGAAGGTTGCAACATTGATAGCAATGGGGCCTGGGGTTGACTCGGCAATGCCTATGAACTGATAAAGCTCTCCAGAGGTAAGCCAGGCATGCTTCTGAACGACCTCCTGTTCAATCATCGGCATCATACCCATACCACCACCAAAGGAGAAAAGACCAATGATGAAAAAAGTAAAAAATAATTCTAAATAAATGCTCATTCTTCTTTCCTCTCTTCCCTACCTCTATGCTTTAAAACATAGGAAATGAGACCAATGGTCGCTCCGATTAAAATCAAATAAATCGTAGAAAAATCTATGCTAAAAAATAAAATGCAGACTGTAGACACTAAAGCCAGAAAAAACATAATGATACTCTCTATTCTTTTAGGTAAAGTTTTTAACAGAGAGATTCCAGACAATAAAATTAAAATACCAACTGCACAGTTGATTCCTAGAAACGCATGCTTGACTACCTCATATTCCATAACCTGGTCTAACACAAGAGAAATTAATAAAATGATGACGAAGGAGGGAAACACAACACCAATGGTTGCCAAAATTGACCCCAGAATTCCTCCTATTTTATTGCCAACATAGGTAGCCATATTGATGGCTAAAGGTCCTGGAGTTGATTCAGATATGGCAATCATATCTACTAGTTCCTCTTTATCTATCCAAGCTCTCTTGATGGAAAATTCCCGCTCAATTAAGGAAATCATCGCTAAACCACCGCCAAAGGTAAATAAACCAATTTTAAAAAATATCAAAAATAAAGATAAACTCTCTTTAATTCTCTTCATATTCCTATCAATCCTCTACTGAAATTAAAAATACTTTTTTCTTAAATGCCCCATTCTTTAAAGCCTTCTTCCTTCTGATTTCTTCAAATTCCTTTAAAGAATAGCCTTTAGCTTCTACAAGTGCAAGAAGGACCTCCTCTATATCCGCTAGTTCTTCTATAGCCTGACTCTCTTTAAATTCTTCATATTCTTCTTGAAGCTTTATATAAAGAGCAGATAGGTATTCTTTTTCTTCTAATGTCCGATAGGTACAGGCTTTATTCTCCTTTTCAATGATTTGAACTATATTATCCCGAACTAACTTATTATAAATCTTTCTCATTTCCTCATCCCCTATAGCTTAAAGTATTCCTTAATTTGCTTGGCCGTTTGTGTAGCCTCTAAATGGGTTGTATCCATCTTGATATAATTCTTAAACGGAACCTCTCCTGCAAAGCTTTCTAATCGGTACTTAGCATCATCCTGTAAAAGACGCTCTGTAGAGGCCTGGATATCCTGTTTAGACTTTTTATGCTGTAATCGATTAGGTGTCCTATTTCGCCTTAAGCGTTCTTCTACATCCGCTACTAGCTCTACATAATACACCTCATTGCCTTGGGTTTCAAAAATATCAGTGAGCGTCTTTAAATAATCCCAATCCTCCTGTAGGTTAAAGGCCATCATAAAGGTAAAAATCAATCCCTCTAAGTCAGATTTGACAAACTCCTCAAAGATGACTTTTCTAAGTCTAGCTACCACATTTGATCTATAATCTCCAAAAATTTCAATTACAGGCTCTATGGTCATATGGTTATGAAACAATTTTAATCCTGTAATTTTCATTAGCTCCTGTCCAACTGTCATTTTTCCAACTGCGGCATTTCCGATAAGTACAACTAGCTTTGGCATTTCATTTCCTCCTATTAGAGTATATTTGATTTATTATAGCATAAATCAGACAAAAAGGATAGCATTAGCTATCCTCATTTTCAAAAAGCTCATTACATTTTTCTAAAATATGATAAGCTTTAAAATACTGTTCTTCTAAAGGAATCCAGCAGGTAAAAAAGGCTTCCTTGTTCTCTGGATTTCTAAGACCTATTCTCCTAACCTGTGTCTCCTTACTGACAGAGACAAATAAAGCATAATCATAGTATTTTCCTAAGGTAGGATGAAGAGCATATGCACCTTCAATTAAAATTACTTTTTTAAAGGGCAAATCAATCTTTTTAGAAAATTCTTGTACCCTACAGTCAAATCGATGGTAGGAGACTGACTGAGATAACTGATTGAGCACTTCTTCTTTTAATCTAGAAAAGTCGATATTGCCTCCAATGATTTTTAAATTTTGTTTCTCTTTTGGCAGAAAGAAATCATCGATATGAATCACATTTGCAGAAAGAGCTTTTTGTAGCTTAAGGGCAATCGTCGTTTTTCCTGAGGCAGCCCTGCCATCTATCGCAACCACAAAATACGCTTTGTCCTTAGCTAGATTTTTAAGGCGCTGGATGAGCTGTTCCATCTTCCTCACCTATGTCCTGAAAATTCATATATTTATCTAAAAGTTTAGCTCGATAAAGCATTAAAATTAAGGCAGGAATCAAAACTAACTGCAAGATAATTCCTGGCCAGGCCGTTAGAAAGGCACCTGATAAAAAAGCCATCCAGGTAAAGCTCGTATTCGGAAATAATCCACATAGAGCCCTCGTAATTCCCCATATTACTCTACCAATTAGCATTGCGGCTACTAGAGAAATATAGATATTGGCGATATCGGGCAGCTTCGTCTTTTTCTGTAAAATTCTAAAAGATAGTCCGCTGATGAGCCCATAGGCTGCCAATTCAAACACCATACCTAAAGCAATCGGATACAAAGGGGGCATTCCAAACATCAGGGAACGGGTAATCGGAATGATTGCTCCGATAAAAGCCCCATACCATGGTCCAAGAACAAATCCAGCGACCAATACTGGAATATGCATTGGACATAGCATATTTCCAATTTCTGGAATCTGTCCTGTGATAAAAGGCAAGAGCCAGCCTAGAGCTACAAACATAGCACTCAGGCAAAGCTTGTTCACCTGGATACTACGCTTGCTCACAATCGATATCCACCAGCTCGTAGTCTCTTGAGCCAAAGTCGAGCTTCGCTGATGCCTCCAGTGTATGCAGTCCATTCTGGCGTTCAACTCGGGCAACAAAATGATCCCGTCCCTTATCCTTTGAGGCATAAATCATATCAATACAAGCTTGGTCAATTGCTAGAGGGTCTAGGGAAATCATCATACCGATATCCTTCATACAAGGATCCTCTGCAACCGCACAGCAGTCACAATCCACAGAGAGGTTAACAAGCATATTGATATAGACAATCTGTCCCTTAAAGAACTCTACCACTGAGGATGCTGCATCTGCCATAGACTCTAAAAACTTGTCTTGGGGAGCCACATTATCCCAAAGAGTATACTGATCCTTAGTCTTACCAGCAGAATGAATGTACGCCTTCCCAGCACTTGAAGCACAGCCAATGCTCAATTGTTTTATGGCACCACCAAAGCCTCCCATTGGATGGCCCTTGAAATGGGATAAGACAAGCATAGAATCATATTTTTTAATATCTGCACCCAAATAATTCTTTTGAATGGCCTGACCATTAGGAATGGCAACCTCTAAATCCTCTTTCGCGTCTAAAATATCTACTCTAAAATATTTTGTCCAGCCATGGTCCTTCATTAATTCTAGATGTTTATCTGTCGTATTTCTTGCTCCATCATAAGCTGTATTACATTCAACAACCGTTCCGCCTACCAGTTCAATGATAGGTCGAACAAATTCAGGACGAACAAAGTTCTGATTCCCCTTTTCTCCAGAATGTAGCTTTACTGCAACCTTTCCTTCAAGAGTATAGCCTAATTTTTTATACAATAAGACAAGTCCCTCTGCATCAGTTCTCTTCGTAAAATATACCTTTGATTTCATATGATTTCCTCCTCTTCTTTTTTCCTATTTTATCATACTTTTTTTATTTTGTCATTTTTTTCCAGTCTTTAGGATAGATGAGCGTCTTCTCATCTATTCCCTCTAAGGTAAGAAGCTCCACCTTATGCTCAAGACCTCCAGCATAGCCTGTAAGTGCATAATTGGCTCCTAAAACTCGGTGACAGGGGATAAGGATCCCAATGGGATTCCAGCCCACTGCCCCTCCAACCGCTTGGGCAGACATTCGTTTCAAGCCCCATTCCTTAGCAATCTGCTCCGCAATGCTCTTGTAGGTGGTCGTTTTGCCATAAGGAATTGTGGCTAAAATTTCCAATACTCTTTTGCGGAAGGGCGTACTTTTTTCTATTTTGTAGCTAGGCATAAAATCTGGTTCTTTTCCAGCAAAGTAAAGGTCTAACCACTGAACCGTCTGCCTAAAAATGGGGAGGTCTATAAATGGAAGCTCTCTCTCTACTTCCATTAAAAAATGAACTCCTGTTAAGTATGTCCCATCACTCCTTAAAAGGAGGGGGCCTATCTTAGAATGATAAATCATTTCAAGCATCTTTCCTCACCTCTTTTTCTAACAAATTCATAAATCAGCATTTTATATTCTTCTATGCACTCATCAAATAATGCCTCATCAATCCAAGCAAAAGGAATAGCTTCCTTTTCCTTAAACAGCATTAAAACTTGGCTCTGAAGCTTCTTTAACAGAGAAGCAAGCTTAAGATTTCCTAATAGCTCCATCATTGCTAAAAGGTCTATCACAAACGCTCGAAATAAAAAATCTCTTTGTTTTAACAGCTCTTCTTTGGGATGGGAAGTTCTACAAAAGCTTTTGAATTTTTGTCGGTACTCCTCTAAGGTAGAAATGGAGTCTAAAAAGGAATCTACCTTACTATCTATTTCTCCTTGTTCAAGATATCCTATTGTAACTATAGGCTCTACTCTGGTTTTTAATGTGTCTAAGGATATGATCCTCTGATCATCCTGTCCATCTCCCTTACGGTGGGGATTTAGAAAAACTAAATTTTGATTTTGTTGACCTAAAAAAATAACGGCATGCTTACCCTCCTGAGCCTTAATTCCTAAAATGGAATACGGATGAGATTTTAGAAAGGATAGCAAATTCTCCCTTTCTACCTGTTCTTCCTTAAAGAAATATCCAAAGGATTGAAGAAAACTGGAAAAGTAGGCTCCGCCCTGATTCATTGCACCTGCATAAAACCCTGCTTCCTCAGTATAAGTAAAAATATAGGGTAGTCCTATTTCTAAGGCAATATCTCTATCCTCATAGGAAACCTCCTTTGGTTCTATTTTGAGGAGCTCCAATAAATTTGCCAGTGCACAATAACTACAGCTAGAGGTAAATGTCATATATTTCATACTTTATCCTCCTCTTTATTCTTTTATTTTAGCATGAAAAAAGTTAAGTTTCTAGAAAAAAATGCCCTCTTCATTTAAAAGAGGACAATTCATAACTAACTTTATTTTATTTTTCTTGGAGGGATGCTATTTTTTCCTTCAGTTCATCCACCTCAGCTCCAAATTTAATATCCCATTCCTGATGAAGAAGCTCTAGCTCCTCCTGATAGGTTAATACAGCTTCTTTTATTTTTCCTAAGCGAATGTAGCATAATGCCTTTGCCTGGTGGAAATCAGTATATCTAGGCTTTTCCATTGCCTCAAAAGCTTGGTTCCAAAGCGGTATAGCATCTTCGTATTGCTCATTTGCTGAGAAGGTATTCGCTATACTGAATAATATCCGCCAATCTTTAGGATACGCCTTCACTAAATCCAGGTATTTTGATTTCACTGCAGAAAAGCCACTTTGTTTTTCTTCTATTAAAAGCGCATAGAAAGAATTTAAGGAATTTGAATTTTCTATTTTTGATATCCTTAATACCTCTTTTGCCTCTTGAAAGCGGCCATCATCTATTAAATTATCTAGTAAATAAAAGTATACTTTTTGATTCGCTTTATTACTTCTAAGAATCTGATAATAGAGTTCAATCAGCTCATGATGGTTCGCTACGCTCCAATCATAGATTTTTCCCCTAGAGGCATTGTTGATTATATTGATATCTTCCTTATTGTTCGGGCTGAGCTCTAAGGCTCTTTTCCCGTATTCTACAGCCTTTCTATCTAAGCCAGAGGCCTGAAAGTGGTATAAATCTCCTAATAAAGAAATCGCATCATGATTTTTTGGATTTTCTTTTAGTTCATTTAATAAAAATTCCTCTGAAAACATGAACTCTTGATTCGTTAGAAAACGCTGAAATTCAAGCATATTCATTATTTTATTATACATATTTTCCTTTGTATAATCTAAAAGCTCATCTATACTCACCCCAAAAATAGCTGCAATGCGGGGGAGAAGCTGAATATCAGGAAAGGTTGCCTCACTCTCCCACTTTGAAACTGCTTGACTTGTAATATTTAATTGATTTGCCAGATCGAATTGAGATAAGCCCTTCGCCTTTCTTAGATCCTTTACTTTCTTTCCAAAACTCATTTCCATTCCTACCTTACTTTTATTCTGTCATGACATATTTATTATATGCTGTTTATTTGTGCCTGTAAATTGAATATTAGTTGTAAAAATGTAACTGTTGTTTGGATTTTAATGTATTTTAGATAAAAATTCCTTTAACCGTTCATGCTGGGGATTCTGAAAAATTTGTTCTGGAGTTCCCTCTTCTAAAATCTTTTGGTCGCAAACAAATAAAACTCGAGTTGCAATCTCCCTTGCAAAGGCCATCTCATGGGTTACAATACAGATGGTCATCCCCGATTTTGCAAGCTCACGAATCACCTGTAAAACCTCCTGTACCATTTCAGGATCTAATGCGCTGGTCGGTTCATCAAACAGCATCAGCTCTGGATTCATCATCAAACTCCGAACAATGGCGATTCTCTGTTTCTGCCCACCAGAAAGGGAATCTGGATAAGCATCCATTTTTTCAGTTAAATGCACCTTTTCTAGCAGCTCCTTCGCTTTACGAGTTGCCTCCTCCTTCGTGCATTTTTTCAAATATACTGGGGCCAAAATCAGATTTTGAAGGACAGTTAGGTGAGGAAATAGCTCAAACTGCTGAAATACCATACCAATACGCTCTCGAATATGGTTTAAATTCCTTTCTGTGATTAGCTCCTGCTGGAAAAAGATTTCGCCCTTAGAGGGTGGAACTAGGAAGTTTAGAGAACGAATTAGCGTAGACTTGCCACTCCCAGAGGGGCCAATGATACAAATGATTTCTCCTTGCTTGATTTCTAAACTTACATCATCTAAAATGATATTCCCCTGATAGGCAACAGAAATATGATTAGCTTTTAGCATGCTTCACTAGCTTCCTTTCTATTTGTTTTAACCCAATGGTGATGAGTAATACAATTATGAAATAAACAGCTCCCATAACAAGATATACGGTCTTAAAATCATAGGTAGCAGTAGCAATCTTCCTAAAGGCAAGTGTTAAATCAATTGCCCCAATAAACCCAGCAACTGACGTCTCCTTAATTAGAGTTATAAATTCATTGCCAAGGCTTGGCAAAGCATTCTTAATTGCCTGAGGAAAAATGATTTTACGCATTACAGTACCATAGGAAAGTCCTAAGCTTCTTCCTGCCTCCATTTGTCCCTTAGGTACTGCTTGGATTCCACCTCTTAATATCTCTGAGACATAGGCTCCTGAATTTAGTCCAAAAGCCAGCATCGCGATATAAATTGGATCTCCACTAAAGAAGGCAAACAAAACAAAATAAATGATGAGGAGCTGAACTGTGGCTGGAGTTCCCCTAAAAATACTTACGTATACTTTAGAGAGCTTTTTTAAAATTAAAATAAAGACATTTTGACTTTGAGAGCCCTCTATACAGCAGACTATAGCTCCTAAGAATAGCCCCATTATAAATGCCACAATCGTAATCAGAAATGTATTTAAAAGTCCCTTTAATAGCTCTAAATAATTATCACCCTTCACAAAGTTATTTTGGAGGCTTGAAATTAGGCTATCTCTAAAAACTATGCTCAAGGTAAGCAATAGAATTCCTGTGATTCCAAGCATTACCAGGGTGACAATTTTATCCTTTTTATTCTGCTTGACCATAATACTTATTTACGATTGCCTCAAACGTTCCATCCTGCTTACATTTTGCAATAAATGTATTCAAAGATGCAACGAGGCTCTCATTTCCCTTCGCTACCGCAATAGCATATTCCTCTTCCGTTAAAACTACATCTAAGGTTTGTACGCCTGTTACCTTCTTACAATACAATTTGGCAGGGGCCTCATCAATGATTACGGCATCAATCTGTCCATTGGCCAAAGCATTGACAGCTAGAGCTCCATTATCGTAAGGAATGCAGGTGGTACCTGCAATTCCTTCAAATTCCCAATCCTCATCACCTTCAATATAATACTGACCTGTAGTACCTCTTTGACAGCCAATCTTCGCATGAGCATTTGTTAAAGCATTTAAAATATCCTCCTCTGTAGTCAGTGAGGAATAGGTGCTCTCTGTACGAACAATGACGACCTGACTTGCTGTATAGTAGCTGTCTGTAAAGGATAAGGTTTGTTCTCTTTTTGAATTCTTAGTTATACCAGCAATGGCCATATCTGCCTTATTTGTAGATACAGAAAGTAAGGCTGCATCAAAATCCATATCCTGTATATCGATGCTCACCTCTAAGGAGGTTGCATAGGCTTTCGCTAAGTCAATATCAATTCCTATAAATTCTGAGCCCTCCTTGAATTCGAAGGGAGCAAACTCTGCGTTGGTTGCTACAACAAGCTTCCCCTTATTTTGAATATCCTCCACAGTGTTAAAATGGGAGGAGCATCCTGCTAATAGGAATAACCCTCCTAAAGTGAATGCTGCACATGCTTTTTTCAGTTTCATAATTCTGTCTCCTTTCAATTTTTCTTAATAGAAACCTGATCTGGAAACAAAAAAAGTCCCCAGACTTTGCATATAAAGTCTAAGGACGTATGATTCTATACGTGGTGCCACCTTAGTTCATTACTACCTCACGATAGTAAAACTCTATAGGTTCTATCAAACCTAGACGCTATCACGGGCGAACCCGGCATACCCTACTATATCTTTCAGGCTGCAGCTCCAAGACGCGTTCCCTAAAATTTGAAATATCATCCTTCCACCAAACTGATGATTCGCTAGATTCCTCCAAATAGGTACTATTTCTCTTCAACGCTATGTTCTCTATTATAATTATTTTTTTTCTTTTGTAAAGTACTTTTTTTCAATTTTAAAAATTTTGTCATTTTTTAATAAAATAATATCTATGCTTTTATGAGACCTTAAAATACTTCATTTATTTATTATTTATCAATTTAGAAAAAGAATTTGCATTTAATATAGTTCCTGAAAGGAATTTTCCCTTATAGAAATTTGCCCAATTTTGAAACACACAAGGAGTAGTCTTTGCCGATGCTAAGGAATCAATTTTGACAAAGTTTAGAGGGATATTCATCTTCTGCGCATATTCTGTAAGCTCTGTAACCTCATACTCTACATATGGACATCCTGGACTATAATATATCGTAAAGTCTTGAGATTCTATACACATCTGTCTTACATTAGGCATAAATTTTGGACTCTCTGCTTGGTCAAAGGATAATGCCAATAGCTGATAGTCTTCTACTTCATCCACTACCTTAAAACCAAAATGTTCAAAAAATTTTTTATCACCTAAAAAAGGCTTCTTCTTTTTAGAAACTAACGTACAAAGTCCACTTTTGTTTTTTTCCTTTGCATCCTTTATAGCATACTCTAATAGCTCTTTAGCAATCCCCTTTCCCTTGAAACTACCTGCTACCCATAAACAATAAATATATTCAAAATTTTTCCCATTCACTGGAACCCAGGCTGTTTCTATTGGCTCATACTGAATGAAAACTTTTCCTCTCTCATTTAGCTTACGAAAAACAAAGCCATCCTTAAGCTTTTCTCTCATCCATTCCTTTTTCTTTAAAACACCATTTTGATGCTTAGGGTCTCCTATCGCACAACAGATATGCTCCTTATCAATATTCTCTTCTGTAAGATTTATATACTCTAACACTTCACTCAACTCCTCTAAATACATTTTACCTCATTTTTTTATAAGTCACTAAATTCAATTGCATTAACTATTCTTAAAATTTAAAGAAACGTTTTATGATTTCCACTTACTTACTTCCAAAAACAATTTATAAGTTGAATTCTATAAAGTGCACAACTGAGGTATCCCAATATTTTTTATAAATCCGATCTTCATTCCCATCAAGATTCAGCTGATACATCCGAAAGGTAACCAAAAAGTTTTTTGGCTGCCACTGTTCTTCATAAGAATATTGGTAGCTCATTCCTACATTCTGCATAACTCCGCCACTTCTAGGGTTGTTTCTATCATGCGTTGCTGTAATATATGGTAGCTCATCTTTTTTCACTTGTTCTATAACAGCCTTCGCTGCTTCTGTAACAATCCCTAGCTGCCAAAATTCCTTGCGAAGTCCATATCCGAAATCATGAGGTTCTTCCATATCCACTTTTATATATCCGATAGGAAAATTATCCTCTAATAATTCAATCGCATAAGCATATGCTTGTGGCTGAGCATATTTTTCCTCATAAAATGAGATGGTTTCTTCCATACTTTTTACTGGATACCAGGGTAAAAATTTATTAACTTCCTCATCTTGAAGTATAAGAAAGAGTGCTTCCATATCCTGTTCTGTAAATTTTCTTAAAATCAAGCGTCTTGTTTCTAATATGGGTGCAGTCATCTTCCTTCCTCCATAGCCTGTAAACTATTCTTTTTTACTTTCAAAATATATCCTTGTAATTCTAATTTTTTACCAGAGGTGGTAGTTATCATTTCAAAGTCTTGTTCCACAATACCATAATTATTTTTTAATTTATGAAGAAGCTTTATGCTTGATTTATTTCGAATATCCAATTCATAAAAAAAATTATACTTATCAAATGTGACACGGACATAGTCTAGTACTGCACATAGAGCCTCGTATGCATAGCCTTTTTTCTGTTCTGAAGCTTTTATCCAGATTCCCAATTCTGGGCATGACTCAGTAAGGCCGTGAACTTCAACACTTCCTAAAAATTTTCCATTTTTCGAAAGAATAGAAAAAAGTAATGTTTGACCTTGCTTCATTTCTTTCATAAAATTTTGAAGCATATTTCTTGCATCATTAATATTTGCAAAGGGATCTGGCCACATGTATTTTGTTATGTCCTCATTAAAACCCACATAATAGTCATTCAGAAACTCTATGTCAAAGGGCACGATATCTAATCTAAAGGTTTTTATCATTACTGCTTTTCCTCCAAAAACTTATAGTTAAATAGATTATACATTAATATGCTATACCATTCAATAAATCATATTGAACTTGTATAAAGTAATTCAGCACCTTACCTTTCATCTTCTAACTTTAATTACAGATTGATTTTTTCTTTATATTTATCAAGTAACCGAATTATTTTTATATTTTCTACGATTCTATCATTCATCTTTTGATTGTATTTATGTCTTTCTATTTTCAAAATTTTATTTTCTTCTACTAAACTTTTAAAATGCTCAATAAAATATGGTGTTTCTTCATCACTCCCATAAATACAAATAAAATGTATCTTTGTTAAAAATGCATCCCATTTATTTTCATTTTTTGAAAAATAATCTTGCATTCTCTCTAATAATACAAAAAATAATGACGATGGATTACCACAATACATTGGAACCAAAAAAATTACAGTTTTATAATACTGAATCGAATCAAAAAGATTGTACAAATCGTCATCTCTATATTTACACGCTGAACTAAAGCATTCATAATTACATTTTGAACAAGGATTATAAAATAAGTCCTTAAAATGCACAAGGGTATCGTTATCTTTCATTAAGTACTTTGCAATATCAGAACAATTTCCATAATCCCGTGCACTGAACGAAACAAATAAATTATAATTAGGCATATTGGGAATAAATGAGATACCTTTCTTCTTATCAAACAATTCATCTATTTCCACTTCATATTTATTTAATAAAAGTAATAATTTTTCATAACTTATTTCGTTGATTCCTTTTTCTATTTTATTGATTGTTGATCTAGAAGTATATCCTAATTCTTTGGCAAAAGCTTCCTGACTTAATCCATTTTTAGTTCGTATTTCCTTTATTTTTTCCCCAAGCTTATTCATTAGATATCCTCTTTACCTCTCTTATATTATTTCTATTAAACAAATCTTTTTGATGATTGGCTTCCCTATTTAATATAATTAATCTTTTATTTTGAGGCACTCCATCCGTTATAAGTAATGAATTATGATATTCAAGATTTGATAAAATAGCAAGTTCAACTGTAGAAGCATAGTCTCTAATATTTCCAGTCTTTTCAGGATTGGCATCACGCCATTCCTTTGCCTTCATTCCGAATAAAGCAACATTTAGTAGATCAGCCTCGCTTGCATAGACAAAGTTTATTTGTTCAGGATTTAAACTCACTAGAATCAATTTCTTTTGAATAGCGTCTGTATGAATTAAATAATTAAGCTTAGATTGCATTCGTTTGCCCCGCCACTCAAGTTGTTCTGATTCTTGAACTTTAAGTCTTTGAAATTCTTTTATTATATATAATTTAACCTCCGCAGATATCCAAGATGCAAACTCTAAAGCGATATCTTTATGAGCATATGTTCCTCCATTTTTTGTTGCTCTTGTTCTAATCCCAATCGCATTAAATTCATTAACCCATCTAGTAGGAGACATTGTAAATGAATTTTTTCCGCTTTCGTATAATAGGGGGTCGAATTCGATTCCCCTAAATTTATCGTTGTTTAATTTTTCCCAAAGTCCTAAGTATTCCAAAGTTGTTCTTGTTCGAAGCCAATTCTTAACTACATCTTTTGGCTCCTTTGGATTTTTTATCCTCGCTATATCGGTTAAACTAATGTAGTCGTTATCTCCAAAACCTGTAATGCTAATTTCCTTATCTTTAACTATTATACTTTTCATTTTATTTCCCCCCTCATAAACAATATTATTATAGCATTTCGTGGATTTTAAATCAACTTATTTTCTAATTTTTATTAAACTTATTTAATTCATATGAGAAAGGCCCAGATTAGTAATAATCACTCATATTCTTCTTATTATAGTATAGCCTTAAAAGACTTTAAACAAAAAAAGTCTTGAAATAATGTCCTAATTATTTCAAGACCGATTATACAATATCTATTTTTATATAATTTGCGTGCGCTAATCTCAAAATAAACATAGTATATGATTTATTATATTTCTAATCCTCATTGAATATTAATGTCTCAGGATGTGAAAATTGAAATTTAATCCTCTTATTTGGATGAATTAAAAGATTTAAAATGCTTTGTTCTTCCGTATTCATACTTGTTTTTATTGTTAATTTTCTATAGGCTTTAAATCCACATTTTTCTTGTACTCTTTTTGATCTAAAATTAAAATTATAATATCCGCATATTAAAAAATCCAACTCACATTCATAGAATAAAAAATCAATAATCGCTTTGGTTGCTTCTGTAGCAATGCCTTTTCCCCAGTAATCTCTACTCAATACATAGCCAATTTCTCTACCTTTATAACCATCAAATTCAGTCAATTTTTCTTCCATTCCATATTTTTCAACCCCAATAGATCCAATGACTTTCTCATTTTCCTTTAAACAGATGGCAAATACTTTATCTTCATCAATAAACATATTTAGAATTTTTTGAGACTCTTCTTTATTTTTATGATGAGACCATCCTGCCATTTCACCAACACCATCAACTGACGCATATTCATATAAATCAGACAAATCCGTTTGTTTAAAAGGGCGTAATATAAGTCTATTTGTCTCAATAATTTTTCCTTTGATATTAAAAATAGCATTCACGATATAACTCCTCCTAATTTGTATTATAAAATTTGTTTAAGCTTATATTAAAAAATCTAATACTTATGTATTAGAATCATGGTTCTTAATGGCAAAGATATACTACTATGATACAATTTGCATACCCCTAGTTTTTCTGCATACCCTTGCTCAAATTGTGCATACCCTTTGAGAAAAAATGCATACCCCTAATTTTCATTGACTAGTGCATAGTGCATTTTAATGCCGACACAAACTCGAAAGTAAAGAAAAAGGTTCAACACAACGATTTCTCATTGTATTAAACTCAAATCATAAGTTCCCAAACTTTCTTTTTTTGTTAATCTTTTAGTTATAATAACATTATTAAAAATCAAAGTTTGTTTACTTCTTTAATATAGTTCCTATTATAAACTAATGAAGCGTTTAGGACGATTAAAACAGAACCAATATTATGAACTAGAGCTCCTGTAATAGGATTTAAAACTCCAAAAGAAGAAAGAATAATTGCTAAAAAGTTTATGCACATAGATAATGTGATATTAAACTTAATCGTATTAAATGTAGATTTTGATAGTTTAAACAAATATGGGATATTATTTAAGCTATCATTTACTAATGAAATTCCTGCAGCATCCACTGTAATATCACTACCTATTTTTCCCATAGCAATTCCTACATTTGCTGTTTTTAAAGCAGGAGCGTCATTAACTCCATCCCCAATCATGGCTACCTTATATCCTTGTTCTTGAAGTTGTTTAATGCAATTTACTTTTTCTTCAGGAAGTAAGTCTGCATGAATTTCATCAATTCCAACTTGGGAAGCAAAATAATTTGCCGTTATTTCATTATCTCCTGTAAGCAAAACTGTTTTAACATCCATTTTTTTTAATTTTCTAATCATTTCTTTTGATTCGGTTCTTAAAACATCTGACAGTGCAATAACACCTATTATCTCTTTTTCATCAGCTATAAAAATTAATGCTTTACCTTCATTCCTTAGTTTTAAAACTTTTTCTTTAATTTCTTTTTTAAGACTTATTTCTAATTCATTTAAATATTTTAAATTACCACATACTATTTTTTCATTTTCAATATATGCACTGACTCCTTTTCCAGGAATCATTATAAATTTATCTATTGATAATATTTTAATTCCCTTAGAATTTCCAAAAGTAACAATAGCTTTTCCTAATGGATGTTCACTATATGATTCAATTGAAACTGCTCTACTTAAAATTTCTTCTTCTGTATAAGTAGAAAATGACAAAACATCACTTACTTCTAGTTTTCCCATTGTTAATGTTCCCGTTTTATCAAAAGCAATGCAATTTACTTTCCCCATTTCCTCAATTACTTCACCAGATTTTATTATTACTCCATGTTTTGTTGCTTGCCCAATTCCTGCCATAACTGATGTAGGGGTTGCTAAAGCAAGTGCACATGGACAGAATACAACCAATATGGTAACAGCTCTTATTAAGGCTACATTATTTTCGTTACCTATTGTTAAATATACAACTACACCTGTAATAATAGCTAGTAGTACTGCAATCGGAACTAACCACGTAGCCCATTTATCAGCAATTCTTTGCGTCGGGGCTTTTTTATTTTCTGCTTCTTCGACAAGATTTATCATCTTTTGTAATGATGAATCTTTACCTATACTGATGGCTTTTATATCTATTGAACCATTGCAATTAGATGTTCCACAATATACTTTATCACCAGTTTCTTTATCGACTGGTAATGATTCTCCTGTAATAATCGACTGGTCAACTGCAGTGTTTCCACTTATTATTTCCCCATCAACAGGTATTACTTCTCCAGGTAATACCCTAATCATTGAACCTAAACTAACTTCATTTATACTTACTTCTTTAATTTCATTATTAGGCAAAATAACTCTAGCAGTTTGCGGTACTAAACTTATTAATGTTTTCAATCCTTTTTTAGCTTTTTCTACTGTTTTATCTTCTAATATAGCACCAATAGCCATAATAAATGCAACTTCTCCTGCTGCAAATATTTCTTTTACAATAATAGAAGCAATCATAGCAATACTTATTAAAAGTGCACTAGACACCCACTTTTGCTTTATTAGTCTTGAAAATGCTAAATACAATAGTGGATATCCCGAAATAATAATCGTAATCCAAGCTGGATCTAAATATGGATTGATGTTAAAATTAAATATTTTCTTGCTCATAAGTAATAGCAAACTTGCAACTAAAAAAACTCCAGAAACTATGGTCATTTTTATTCCGGAAAAATAGTCTGATAGTCTTTTTAACATATATTCATCCTCCTTGACACTCATATTTTTTTAATGTATAATATATACGTTATTGAACATATTGTTCGATATTTATTATATAGTATTTTTGTAGGAAAAACAAGTCTTATACTAGGTCAGTTTCTGTCTTTTGTAGTTTATTGAACATTTTTAATTTTTTGTATTATAAGGAGGGTAAAATATGGATAGACGAATGGAAAAAACACGCAAAGCAATTCTTGATGCTTTTTATAAACTCATATCAAAAATGGATTATGCCAAAATATCCGTTCAAAAGATTATTGATGAAGCTAATATAGGAAGAAGTACTTTTTACCAACATTTTGAAACAAAAGATGATTTACTAAAAAATATGTGTACGGATCTTTTTGAACATATTTTCAAGCATGATGTTCACAAGCACTGTTCTGAGCTAGTGGTATTTGACAATACCTTTAAAGAAAAAATTACGCATATATTAAATCATTTATTGGAAATCAAAAAAGTATTAAAAGGCATTCTTTCAAGTGAAAGTGAAAAAATATTCTTACAATACTTTAGAAAATATCTAGACCAAATTGTATTAACAATTAAGTTTAAAGAATGCGATGTTCCTTTAAAATTTTTACAAAACCATATTTCAGGGAGTTTTATAGAGTTAATTAAATATTGGGTTAAAAATGATTTTAAAGAAAACCCTAATCAATTAACCGATTATTACTTAAAAGTTTTACCTAAAGAATTATAATTTCAATATTATGTTCACAAAGATAAAAAAATTTAGATTTTATCTCAAAGAAAATATTATGTAAATTTATCATTTTATCAATCTCTTTAAAATAAAAACACCTTTCGCCTGACAGTATAGGCTTTCGCATAACAGTACCACCTTTTGCTTTACAGTAGGGGCTTTCGCCTGACTGTTGATTTTAAATGAAGAATATTGTCTTAAAAACGGTGTTGGAAATCCTCTTGTCGTGGCAAATTACTTTTCAGTTTGAACTCAAAACATCAAATTTCGCTCTAAAATGGCTCAAAATCATTAAAAACAAAAGAAAAAAAAGGTTCAACACAACGATTTTTCATTGTATCAAACCTATATGTTCTTAATGGTGGAGGCGGGGAGACTCGAACTCCCGTACGCAGCAATATCCACTGCACTTTCTACACGTTTAGTTTATTAGATTATTTCACTGGTCCTAAGCTAATAAACAAACCAAAAACCAGCTACACTCTATTAAATTCTTGCATAGAGTTAGAGTAGCACCCTATACATATATTCTGTATGAATTAAAACTTTGTCTATAATGCTACAGAAGACAAAATAGAAAAGCCGCTTGGATTTATTAGCAAGCGTATGCAACGCTCATATTGTTAGAGCGTGCAAATAAATGTGTATTTTTTGCGGTTATTAAACCTCGACGTTTTTAAAGCAGACTACTGCTACGTGCTTATGCAGCTTACCTTACCACGGCGAATCCATGAAACGCCCCCATACAAAGCAATTATAGAAGATTGCCCACTAAATTTCAATACCTAGTAGCATTCTTCATTGCTTTTTCAATATTTCTCTTGCTATCCTTTTCCTTTAGAGCCTCTCGCTTATCATGTAACTTTTTACCTCTAGCTAAGGCAATTTCAATTTTGACCAAAGACCCTTGAAAATAAGCTTGCAGAGCTACTAACGCAAGTCCTTCTAGCTTCACCTTAGTTGCAAGCTTTACTGCCTCATGCTTGTGAAGCAAGAGCTCTCTAGTTCTAAATTCATCATGATTGAAAATGTTACCCTTATCATATTTGGCAATATTCATATTCACTATATAAGGCTTATTATTCTTGATTAAAACATAGGCGTCATTGATATTACATTTTCCAGCTCGTATGGATTTAATCTCTGTTCCCGTAAGCTTGATTCCTGCCTCATACTTTTCAAGAATGGAATATTCAAAACCAACTTTTTTATTCGAACAAATTGTTTTCATCCCTGATCCCTCTTTATCAAATTATAATCCTCTAAGAACATAAAATCAACTCTTCTCGTCTTTCTGCTCGCTCCTACCACCACTACAGTAACCCTTTGACCAAGACCATAGGATTTTTTACCACTTCTGTAGGATATAGAAACAGGGTCATATTCATAATAGCCTGCCATATTGTCTAAGGCTACGAGGCCCTCTATTCCATTATCTAAGGAGACAAAAAGTCCAAAGGAGGTAACTGAGGTAATGATTCCCTCATGGCTTTGATGAAGTCTTTGTTCCATATACCAAGCATAAAGCATATCATCTACCGCTCTTTCACACTCTACCGCATTTCGTTCACTAACAGAATTCTGGGCAGCTGTAGCCCCTAAAAGCTCCTGAAAATGAAGTAAATCCTTTTCAAAATCCTTAGGATGAAGCAGCAAGAGCTTGATGATGCGGTGCACCATTAAATCTGGATATCTACGAATCGGTGAGGTGAAATGACAATAATAGTACATAGCTAGACCATAATGTCCTATACAGGTATCAGAATATTTCGCTTTCATCATACTCCTTAAAAGTAAATCATGGATGATTGGCTTATAGGCTGAATCCTCGGCAAGCCTTAAGGTTTCTTGAATATTTTTTGCTGAAATATTTTTTTTAGACTCTGAGACGCTTCCACCTAAGGCCTTAATCTGGGCATAGGTCTGTAAAAGCTTCTCCTGATCTGGCTTTTCATGAATTCTATACATACAAGGCAAATGCATGATATTCATATGATAGGCGACAGTTTCATTGGCCATCAGCATGAAATCCTCTATCATTTTTTCAGCCTTGTCTCTAGTTCTTTCTATGATGGAAGTTGGTGCCCCAAGGGAATCTAATTCAAAGCGATATTCCTTAACATCAAAATCAATTCCACCCTTTTTAACTCTTTTTGACCGTATAATTTGAGATAGCTCAAGCATTTGGTCTAATGGTTCAACAAGCTCAGGATAAAGAGCTAGCATTTCCTGATTCTTATCTAAAATTAAATTCACCTTGTGATAAGTCATACGGTGTCTAGAACAGATGACTCCTTCACAAATCTCATAATCTACTAGGTTCCCCTCTTTAGATATTTTCATTAAGCAGGCAAGAACTAAGCGGTCCACCCCTTCATTTAAGGAACAAATTCCATTCGATAGCTTATGAGGAAGCATAGGAATGACCCGGTCTGCAAGATAAACAGAGGTTCCTCTCTTTAAGGCCTCTTGGTCTAAAGGATGTCCCTCCTTCACATACTCAGCAACATCAGCAATATAGACTCCCAAAGAAAAGGTACCATCTAGATTCTTAGTAAGACTGATGGCATCATCAAAATCCTTAGAATCATCTCCATCAATCGTAAAAATGAGTTCCCTTCTAAAATCCCTTCTACCCATCTTTTGTTCTTCTGCAACAGAATCTGCAATTGAGGTAAGCTCCTTGGCTACCTCAACAGGAAATTCAGTCTGAAAGCCATATTCTAAAGCAATCTGTCGGATTTCAATTCCTGGATCATCCTTGTGACCTAAAACCTCTAGTATGTTCGCTTCAATTGCCGTACCCACATAGGCTAGCTCAGCATAGACAATCATGCCATCCTCGATGTCTGGTAAATCCTTTTTGACAATTGCCTTAACGTCAAAGCGAGGATCTGTTGACTGAATCAATGGGCGTAATTTTCCCTTTCGAAATTTTTTCTTATAGGTTCCTATGATATGGGTATGGCTTCTTCTTACCACACGGATAATCTTTCCATTTAAAAGCTTTGAAGCATCATCAAAAGGATAGAACTCTACAAAATCCCCATCATAGACATTAAAAAGTTCCTTCGCATTTACATAATAGTCTTTGTCCTCTCCATCTACACTGATAAATCCATAGCCAGCGGGCTTGACCTCGATTTGCCCCTGCTTTTTTAGACCATAAATTAAAGAGCCTGGCGTGTGAAAGACAATGTCCTCTTCCACTAATTCCTCTAAGATAGGCAGCAAGCTTTTTTTTGAACTTTTCAATTGATTCTTGATATCCCAAAGATTAGTTATTCCTTGATTTAAAACAAATACTATATCTTCTTTTTCCATGTAAAAACCTCCTACCTTCTTTATTTTTTAAGAAAAAAATGAGATTTCAATTGAAATCTCAAGCTAGTGTAAGGCAACAGATGTAATAACTGCAGCTATAAACAAAATTCCTAATACTAAGGTCGTGCGCTGAAGAACCAGCTCCACACCACGAGTTTTTTGATTCTTAAACAATTCTGATTTACTTCCGTTGAATGCATCATTTATATCGTCTTTAGAATTCTGCATCATTACAATTGCAACTAGAAACACTGAAAGAACTAAAACTATATAATCAATCCACAACATAGGCTATTGTCTCCTTATTTCTCTTAAAACTTCTTATCAATTGTATCATATGTCTATGATAAATTCAACCAATTATTTAATAATTTTTAAAATCAATTGGGAATCAACCTGATTTTCAGCAATTGTATAGGCTTTTGTTATAATTTCAATTTCCTCAGAAACATTTTCCTTATTAGAATATATTGTAGCTAATACTTCACCACTACATACCTTATCATTCACCTTTTTGCCTAAAACTATACCTACACTATGGTCAATTTCTTCGCCAATTCTGCTTCTACCTGCTCCAAGCATCATAGCGGCATTTCCAATCGCTAAGGCATCAATATGAGATACATAGCCAGAAGTCTTTGAAACTACCTCAAATGTATATTTGGCCTTTGGGAAAAGGTCTGGGTTGTAAATATAAGCTTCATCTCCACCCTGAGCCTTTACTAAGGCAGCCAAGGTATGTAGACCCTGCTGATTAGATATCTGCTGATTCAAAAGGCTCTTAGCCTCTTCTAGGGTTTCACAGGTATGACTTGCCAAAACCAAATGCGCAGCCACCTCTAGACATAGGGCTGTAAAATCCTTAGGTCCTTTTCCATTTAGGGTCTGAATTGCCTCAATTACCTCTAACGAATTTCCTACAGCTAGCCCTAATGGCTCATCCATATTCGTAAGGATTGCCGTCATATTTTTTCCACAGTTCTTTCCGATACTCACCATTAAGCTTGCCAGCTTAGATGCATCCTCTACATTCTTCATAAAGGCACCACTTCCTACCTTTACATCAAGACAAATGGCATCTGCACCACTAGCTAGCTTCTTACTCATAATAGAGGAAGCAATCAATGGAATAGACTCTACTGTCCCTGTCACATCACGTAAGGCATAAAGCTTTTTATCCGCAGGAGCAAGCTGACCCGTTTGACCGACTAACGCAATTCCAATTTCATTTACTTGCTTGATGAAATTCTCCTCACTGATGTTGATATCATAGCCAGGAATGGCTTCTAGCTTATCAAGTGTACCACCAGTATGACCTAAGCCTCTACCACTCATCTTCGCAAATTTTACACCTAGGGAAGCTACCAAAGGTCCCACAACTAGGGAGGTCTTATCTCCCACTCCCCCAGTCGAATGCTTATCCACCTTTACACCATGAATTGCGCTTAAGTCTAAGACGTCTCCACTATGTAGGATAGCCTCTGTTAAATAGGTTGCCTCTAAATCCGTCATTCCCTGAAAATAAATGGCCATGGTCAAGGCAGATGCCTGATAATTGTCTATAGAGCCATTTGTAAACCCCTCAATGAAAAAAGTAATCTCTTCCTTTGTTAATTCCAATCCATCTCTTTTTTTAATGATAATATCTATTGCTCGCATAACTCTTCCTCCAATCTGTTATATATTCCAATCAATTTCATGTTACCGAACGCATGTTCCTTTAATTCTTTTCTAATCTCCTCTAAAGAAGCTATATCTTTGAGTTCTATATCAAATTCTAAATAAAAAATATAATGGCCAATACTATCCCTTCTTGGTCTAGAAAGAATAGCTTTTAGGTTAATTTGATGATTATGGAAGCTCTGTAATATGGAAAAAAGAATGCCGGATTTATCCATATGAGGTACCACCACAACAGAACAGGTAGCCCACTGAGTAGCATTATTGCTAGGATTCTTGGTAATGCGAACAAATCTAGTCTCATTATCCATAGAATCAGCAATATTCTCTAACACCAAAGGAAACTCCTTAACCTCACAATGCTTAGGGATGATTGCTGCCACATTTCTTTGAGTTGAGCCCTTTAAGAGAGAAAGGCTTTCCATGTTGGACTGAGTAAAAATTGGTTTGACCTTATGTGTAGAAAAAAATTTACTGCACTGACCATATGCCTTAAACTGGACATAAACCTCTTCTATTTCATCTATAGCTTCTGCTAAACTCACCAAGGAAAAATTCACATTTAGCTTCACCTGTTCAGCAATAAATCCATCCCTTCCAGCAATCGCATCCAAGCTCTCCATCACAAACCCATCTAACGTATTTTCAAAGGGCACCAACACATCCGTAGTTGCATCTAGAGCCTGTACAGCCTGCAAAATACTGGGATAATACTCCTTATCATAGGCTTCCTTCAGCTTCTTTACTGCAACATCAGAATATGTACCTGCTGGACCTAAAATCGCTAATTTCTTCATCCTTCCACCTCGTATAACGGCTGCATCAGATAGTCGTCCTTAAAAGAAAAATAATAGACACTTTTCGTTTTATCTATCTTAAATACCTCCATCGTCTCTCCTATTAAAATTGCCGTGTCATCCTCTAAAGCAATCCCATCCACTTCATATTCCTTTACAGCATCATTATAGCACCAAAGTCCTAAATGGTCATAGTGGGGACACACTGTAAGATTCACTAGCCCTATTCCCTCTACCATCTGATAGTTATATATAGAATCTCGATTCTTATAGGAGTGTTGGTCTCCCATCCCACTCCTCGCAAGAAGGATGGCTCCTGCTGAGATTCCCATCAATAATTTATTAGTAATTGCTGTCTCCTTTAAGATTTCTAAAAGACAGCTTTCCTTCACTGTATGAACCAGTTCTTCTGCAGAACCACCACCAAAGTATAGAACATCTGCCTTTCTAATGCTTTTTAAAACGACAGACCTATCTGTCAAATCCCTAAGAAAGCTTATCTGATAGCCGGTTTCTTGCGTAAGTCTTTTAAATTTTATTATAGACTGCTCTCTATCCTTTTTACAGGCAAAGGGAAAAAATAAAATTTTAGGATTCTTCAAGCCTAAACGCTGAAATATTTTTTCCTCTAAGGAAAAATCTATCAAATATTCTGGGCTTCTTCCCCCAATCAAAGCATAATATGCCATAGGGTTACCTACTCTTTCTAGCCTCTAAGCGGTAAATAGGTCCGAGCTTTGACCACTTCTCTTCAAACTCTGTCATGATATTTTCTTCGTCATCATCCTTGTGTAAATCTAGGGAAATATTAGATAAAACCCAGCCATTTTGACTAAAGGATTCTAAGGAAAATTCAAAAAGCTTTCGATTATCCGTCTTTTGAAAAATCTCTCCTGCCTCTGTCAAAATTCTTTTATAGCTTTCTAAAAAGCTGGCATAGGTAAGTCTTCTTTTCCGATGGGCATATTTTGGCCAAGGATCTGAAAAATTGATATAAATCCTAGATATCTCTCCTACCTCAAAGCATTCCTCAAGTAAAGTGGCATCTAGAAGGATAAGTCTTAAATTGGATAGCTGTTCTGTTTCCACCTTTTCTAAGGCTCTTAAAAGAACGGAATCATATTTTTCAATCGCTAAATAATTGATACTTGGATTACGATTGGCAAGCTCCTTGATAAAGCTTCCCTTCCCACAGCCAATTTCAATGTGAATCGGATTTTGATTTTGAAATAAAGAACTCCATTTTCCCTTATAGGCTAAAGGAGAATCAATAAAATACTGCGGATTCTCCTTTAGCTTATCTAAGGCATTTTTTACTTTTCTAAGTCTCATTTTTACTTGGTAAGCTCATAAATTGCCTTGGCGTAAATGAGGATGGCTTCCTTAAAATCCTCAACCAGCATATACTCATCGGCAATATGACATACATCCTCTCTGCCTGGAAGCATTGGTCCATAGGCGACTGCATTTTCAATAAACTTTGCATAGGTTCCTCCACCTATCGTGATAGGCTCGGCCTTAACATCCTTAGTAACCTCTTTATATACCTTCATTAAGGTCTGAACCAAAAAGCCGTTTGGATCCACATAGTGATATCCACCAAAGCTCAAGATATTGGCGGTAAGTCCCGCTGTAGAGGCTGCTTTGGTGATGGAGCGTTCTAATACATCCCTGTGAGATTCTCTTGGAACTCTTACATCCATTCCAATTAAAACCTTTCCCTTGGCAATTTTTATTACACCAGCATTGCTGGTAAGCTCCTTCATCTCCTCATCAACCATGTCATAGCCTAGCTTCTTTCCAAATGGATCAAAGGTCAAGTACTTTACAAAGAAGTTAGATAAGGTAGATGGATGAACCTCATGTAAAAAGGTAAATAAGATAAAACCAGCATTCAAGCCATTTTGAGGTACCATCGCATGAGAGGAGGTTCCATAGGCAATATAGGTATCCTTCTCTATAGTTCCCTTATAGTGATGCTTTTCTAAAAACTCTAAAAATTCTTTTTTCAAATCCTTCTTTAGACGCATCTTGGCAAGGGCAGGAACAATATTATAGCGATTTCCACACTCCAATTCCTCTATAATTTCGGTAGAATCTAGGGTGCCTTCAAAATTGTAATTCATATGAGCCTTTTCCCCATAGATGAGAGGAAACTCTGCATCAGGAGAAAACCCAAGCTCTGGAAGCTTTTGGGACTCAAAGTAATGAGTTAGGCATCTAGAGCCAGATTCCTCATCACAGCCCACAATCAATCTAACCTGTTTTTTTGGCTGAAAGCCCTGATCCTTAAGAAGCTTCATCGCTAAATAGGTAGCAACTAGTGGTCCTTTATCATCCATTACACCTCTGGCAAACATCTTACCCTCTTGAATGGTTAAAACAAATGGATCTGTTTTCCAGTTTTGGCCATCTACTGGAACCACATCTAAGTGAGCCAAAATTCCCAAGGTCTTTTTCCCTGCTCCAAATTCAATATGACCAGCATAATTATGGTCATTATAGGCAACAAAGCCTTCATTTTGAGCATATTCTAATAAGAAGCGTAGTGCTTTTTTATTCTCTTCACCAAAGGGAGCCTCTGATTTTGGGTCATACTGGTCTAAAACAGTTTTAAAGGATATTAGCTTAGATAATAAAAGTAAGCCTTCCTCAAGATAATCCTCAACATTAAAATTCATATTTTTCCTCCTAAAATAAAATAAATTATTACCAGGAATAGATAATAATCCATTTTTCTTACTTTTATATTTCTTTTCCTAAATTCAACTCAATTATTTTTTGGGTGATAGTATCCATTGCCTCTTGCTCATCCGAGCCTGAAGTAGTGACTATAATTGAGGTTCCCTGATAGATTCCTAAAGACATGACTCCCATTATGGATTTAAAATCTACGGTTTTCTTAAAGGCCTCTAGGGTAATCTCACAGGAAAAACTCATACAGAGATTGACTAGGGTAGTTGCTGTTCTAGCATGAACCCCGTTCTCATTCAGTATCTTAAATTTTTTAGTTTGCATAGGCTATTCCTCCTTACGCTTCAGCTGCAAAATAGCTTGACAGATGGTATCAGAATCATAGGAAAATAGCATTTTAATCGTTTGATTCGTCACAAAGACACCTGCTGTGCTCAGCTTCTTGATTTCTTCAAAATTAACAAGCTCCAAATCCTCTACCTCAATTTGGATTCTACCGTTGGTATTTGAGGCCTTAGTAATATTCAATTTACCACCTAATGCGATGACAAGAGTTTGAATAAAGGCTTCATCTACCTTAAGTTTTGTTTTGTTTTTCCTCAAGAAAAAAATACATAAAACTACTAAAATAGCTACAACAGCCAAACTAGCTATGGCGATATAAACCCAATCTAAAATCGTAAGTAAAAAAACTAAGCTACTGATGAAACTCATAAAAATACACTTCCTCTTATTTCTATTATAAATACTTTTTGATAGATAATCAACTTTTTTATAGGAAAACCGACAATTGTCTAAACAATTTTCTATCCTACATCATACCTTATGATAGGAGGTGAAATAATAATGCCAATGGAACCTATGACCGACTGTGAAACAAACTTTATCAAAGAGACAATTATGAAAATTGATAAGCTTCAAAAAGAGGTTGTAACAGTTGGTGGAACTAGATGTATTAGCTGTGACCAGTCCTTATTTAATTCTGCTAACAATACAATACCTGTAACCTTATATACCCATTGTGGAACTGAATTTACTGGTAAAACCGATTTAGCAGGAACGACGACTACCTTCTTTAGAATAGAGTCTATTAGAGCTGGAAGATTTGTTACAGTTAGATTACTTACTACAGATACAACAGAGCCTGAAACTCCTACGCTTGTTGCATCCTTCAGAACTATGGTTATCGACTTAAATGAAGTGAAGGCTATTCAATGCTTTGAGCCTATTACTGTAGAGGTATGCTCCTCATCTCTTACTCCTAACTCTTAGTATATCCAAATTTTTTGAAAAATTCATTTTTAAAATCTAATAAACGATCTTCTTTAATGGCTTGTCGAATTTGAGCCATTAATTTTTTTAAGAAGGCAAGATTGTGAAGGGTTAGTAGCCGCATCCCTAAGATTTCCTCTGACTTTACCAGATGATTCAAATAGCTTCTACTGAACGTCTTACAGGTATAACAATCACATTCCTTATCTAATGGTGAAGCATCAAAGCGTAAGGCCTGATTCTTTACCTGAATCTTCCCAGAAGAGGTAAGCGCTGTTCCATGTCTTGCATTTCGAGAAGGAAGAACACAATCAAACATATCAATTCCATAGATGGAGCCCATAATTAAATCGTCTGGTGAGCCAACGCCCATCAAATAGCGTGGTTTATCTACTGGCATGATTGTCTTCAAATAGGAAAGCATTTCATACATCTCTTCCTTGGATTCTCCAACGGACAAGCCTCCAATCGAATAGCCTGGAAAATCAATTTCCATAAGCTTATCTAGACAGTACTTTCTTAACTCCTTGTCTCCACCACCCTGGACGATACCAAATAAAGCCTGAGTCTCTGGATTTTTATGGGCATCCTTGCCGCGCTTTGCCCAGCGAATGGTACGGTTGATGGAGTTGACCAAATAGTCCTTATCTGCATGAAAGGGAGGACATTCATCAAAGCTCATGATGATATCTGCCCCTAAATTGTTTTGAATTTGAATCGATTTTTCAGGAGATAAAAATAATTTCTCACCAGATTTATGGTGTCTAAATTCAACACCCTCTTCTGTAATCTTTCTTATTTTGGATAAGGAGAACACCTGAAAGCCTCCACTATCGGTTAAAAGAGCATGCTTCCATTTCATAAAGCCACGGACACCACCAGCATCCCGAATGAGCTCATCGCCTGGCTGAAGCCACAGATGGTAGGTGTTTGCCAAAATGAGACCATCACTCACCTGTTCAACCTCCTCAGGTATCAAAGTTTTCACATTGGCCTTTGTCCCAACCGGCATAAAAATTGGCGTTTCAAAATCACCATGTGGGGTATGCAGAATTCCGTATCTTGCTCCTGACTGCTTACAGACATGCTTTAATTCATACCATACTGCCGCCATATTAAATAACTTCTACCTTTTCTATTATGATTTTGTGAAGCGGCTTATCCATATAATCTGTTTCAACGTTAGCGACCTGGTCTACAACCTCTATTCCAGAAATCACAGCACCGAAGGCAGCATAGCTTCCATCTAAATGAGGAGCAGCCTTATGCATAATGAAAAACTGAGAGCTTGCAGAATCTGGAAACTGAGATCTTGCCATGGAGATTACACCTCTAGAATGCTCTAGGGGATTGTCCACACCATTTTTGATAAACTCACCCTTAATTTTATCCTTAGAACCCCCTGTCCCATTTCCTAGGGGATCTCCTCCTTGAATCATAAAGCCAGAAATCACTCTATGGAAGGTTAACCCATCATAAAAGCCATCCTTCACCAGCCTTATAAAATTTTCAACCGTTATAGGGGCAACCTCGGGAAAAAGCTCAAACTCTATGGCTCCTAATGCTTGTATTGTCATCCTTACATGAGGATTTTTTTCATTTAATAAATCTTGATATTTCATATGAACTCCTTTATTCTATCAGCATCGCATCTCCAAAGGAGAAAAACCGATACCTTTCCTTTACTGCTTCCTGATAAGCCTTTAAAATAAAATCCTTCCCTGCAAAGGCACTTACTAGCATAATTAGGGTAGATTTTGGCAAGTGAAAATTCGTGATTTGAGCATCAATCGCCTTAAACTGATACCCTGGGTAGATAAAAATGCTCGTAGAGGCACATACAGGCTCAAAGCCATCATGGTAGGCAGATTCTAAGGTTCTTGTCGTAGTTGTCCCAACAGCGATAATTCTCTTCCCAGCAGCCTTTGCTTGATTTAAGGAAATGGCAGCCTCCTTAGATATCTCATAATACTCCTCATGCATCACATGGTTGGTTAAATCCTCTTCCTCTACAGGTCGAAAGGTCCCTAGTCCCACATGTAGGGTAATATAAATGATTTCTACACCCTTTGCCCGAATTTGTTCTAAAAGCTCCTCTGTAAAATGAAGCCCAGCAGTAGGGGCTGCAGCAGAGCCTGGATGCTTAGCATAGACCGTTTGATAACGATTCGGGTCACTGAGCTTTTCATGAATATAAGGGGGAAGCGGCATTTGACCAAGCTCATCGAGAATTTCTACCAGTATTCCTTCATAGAGTAATTCAAACTCACAAATCCCCATCTCTTCTTTTTTTATACATCTAGCCTTCAGCTTTCCATTCCCAAAGCTAACAATAGACCCAATCTTAACTCTTCTTTGTGGCTTTGCCAGAGTCTGCCAAATATTATTTCCTGTATCCTTTAAAAGTAAAACCTCAATGACAGCACCTGTATCCTCCTTTTGACCAATCAATCTTGCAGGAATGACCTTTGTGTCATTCAAGACAAGCACGTCATTGTCCGTCAGGTAATCTACAATATTTGAAAATTTTGTATGGATAATCGATTGATGTTTCCGGTTTAAAACCATCAGCCTAGATTCGCTACGCTTGGCAAGTGGTGTTTGAGCAATGAGCTCTAGTGGTAAATTATAATCATAATCCGTCGTTTTAATCATGCAAATAACCCCTTTAAATATGGTAATCCCAATTGCTGATAGGCCTTTTCAGTTGCAATTCTGCCTCGACTAGACCGCTGAATATAGCCCTCCTGAAGGAGGTAAGGCTCATAGACATCCTCAATGGTGGAAACCTCCTCAGATATTGTAGCCGCAATAGACTCCACTCCAACTGGACCGCCCTTAAAGGTTTGAATGATGGCCTTTAAATAGCGATAATCCGTATAATCTAAGCCGTTCTTATCAATTCCTAGCTTGGATAAAGCCTCTGTACAGATGGCAAGTGTGATTTCACCTTCATTCTTCACATCGGCAAAATCTCTCACGCGTCTAAAAAGACGGTTGGCAATTCTTGGAGTACCACGACTTCGGCTAGCAAGCTCAAGAAGGGCTTGTTCCTCCATCTGCGTTCCATAGACAGCAGCTGTCCGGGATATGATGGCCTTCAGCTCATGAAGCTTGTAATATTCGAGACGCAAAACAACACCAAAACGGTCTCTAAGGGGAGCCGATAAATCGCCAAAGCGGGTAGTAGCTCCAACTAGAGTAAAGGGTGGCAAATCTATCCGGATGCTTTTCGTACTGCTATCCTTCCCCACCATAATATCCAAAACATAATCCTCCATCGCACTGTAGAGAACCTCCTCTACATAGCGAGGTAACCGGTGAATTTCATCGATAAATAAGACATCACCCTCATTTAGGGTAGAAAGTACGGCTGCCAAATCTCCACTTCGTTCAATGGAAGGACCAGAAATCACCTTCAGGCTTGTCCCAAGCTCGTTAGCGATAATTTGAGCAAGCGTCGTTTTTCCTAGGCCTGGTGGCCCATACAATAGGACATGGTCTAAGGACTCATTTCTCTTTAGAGCTGCCTGAATATAGACCCCAAGCATCTCTTTAGAATCCTCCTGACCGATATATTCCTTTAAGGACTGGGGACGAAGGGAAAGGTTATCCTCTTCCTCAACCACTCCAGGACTTACAATTCTTTCATCTTCCACAAAATCACCTACTTCACTAAGGCCTGAAGAGCTAGCTTAACAAGCTGGCCCTCATCAGCCCCTGGATCAAGCTTAGGTAAAACCTTCGCAATTTCCTTTTTATTGTATCCTAACGCTAAAAGTGCCTGTTCTACATCCTCTAGCTTTGTATTTTTCACATTTAGCTCTTCTGTCAAATTGAGTTTTCCCTGAAGATCTAAAATAATCTGCTGACTAGCTTTAGCACCGATACCCGGAAATTTCCTCAAATACGTATCATTTCTACCTTCTATTGCCTTTACAATTTCCTTAACTGTACCTGTAGCCAAGATAGATAACGCACTCTTTGGTCCAATCCCGCTTACAGAAATCAGCTTTAAAAACAAATCCTTTTCCTCTTCACTTCCAAAGCCATACAAATCTAAAATATCCTCTCGTACATACTGATGGACAAAGACCTTATATTCCTTATTTAGCGTAAAATTATAAGGATTGCTAACGATAAGAAGATAGCCAATCCCTTGATTTTCAATAATAATATTTTTAGGGGTAATCTTTGTGATAACCCCTTTAATATATCCGTACATATCTTATCACCATTCATAATAATACCACATTTTTTGTTGGAATAAAAGAAATATCTACGTCTTTTATGGTCTTTTATAAGGATTTTTAGGAGGTAATATCCCTGGATAAGGTCTTCCTCTTGGAGGTAATCGATTTTCCTTGATTTCTTGCTCTGGCTCTTTTCTTTCTAAGATTTCCTCTTCCTGTAAAACTGGCTGATTCACAGGAGCCGCTACTTCTATCTTTTCCTCAAAAACGTCATGAATTTTTGGATAATACTGCTGAACAAAGCTCTCTGTATTATCCAGTATTTGTTCAGTTTCATTATGAATTAAAGGAATCTTAATTTTGGTTCCACTCATCAAATTATAGAAATCCGTAATATGAAGATTTAGCTGGATTAACTCATCAAGCTCTAAATGATACATATTTAGGATGTCCTCAATTCTCTCTCCATTTTTCACAATATGTTCAAGCATAAAAATCACCATGATATTATATGCGTTCTAAAACAAAAATATCCTCTGTCTGGCAAATCAAAGTAAAAGGAATATCCCAATGACTTAAGGTATCGTTCCTTAAAAAGCAGAGATGGGTAATATCTCGCAAATACCACCACTGGTCTAAAGTCTCCTCAAGGTAAGGCTTTGTCATAATGAGTAATCTACCTCCCTTTTTAAGAAGGTTAGAAAGTTTTTCTAGCTCCTCTAAGGGATTTTTTAGATGCTCAAAAACCTCAATCATCACGATATTTCCATATCTATCTTTTGGTAGCTTAGGATAATAAAATAAATCATAGTGGGCACAAGGATACCCCTCTTGAGCCAAGAGCTCTGCTAAAATTGGAAGCTTACCACAGCCATAGTCTAAGCACTTCTCTTTTTTTAAATAAGGCTTTACCCTTTCACAGATGGTTTTCATATAAGATTCATAGCGATCATCACAAATATGAAGATCATATCGTTCCTTCTCAAGCTCTAAAGAAACAACATTCTTCTTATATAAGAAGCCACACTCCTCACACTGTTCAAATTCCATTCCCTGAATGACTCTTTTCCTAAGTCGCTGATTCTGACAACATTTCATTTTTAGCTTACCTTTTCTTTGACTATTTATGAAAATAATTATATAATAGATGAGATGATTATGCAATGCTGAAGGAGGGATGAAAATGCCGATTTTGGATATCCTAGAACAATTCAAAACTGAATATACAAAATTGATTTCTGATTTCTCTGTCATTGATGAACAGGATCCCATTACCTCTTTGAAGCTCAATCAGCTTAATGCTGCATTAGACAGCTGGGTTGAAATTCTATTAGAAACCTTCCAGGGTCACAAAAAGTATCTTGAAGCCTTTGAAGAGGTAAATCAAAGTGCCTTAAAGCATTATAAACAGAAAATTAAAGCCTTAAATACCTCTTTAAATAAAAATATTAAGAACATCACCTTAAATCATGTGGATGCCTGCCAGAAGCTAAAGCATAGAATTGAGGTAGCCCGTCAAAACAGTGATTATACCATTGAACAGCTAGAGATAGAGTATAACTTTTTTATTACGACATCTGAACAAAATAAAAATATTCTAGCCATTGATTTTGAAGAGGCTAAAAAAAGATATGATTACCAAAGAGATGAGGCAAAAGAATCCTATCTAGAGATTGTGCGTAAAAATAACAAATCCCTAGAAATTATCAAACAGGCTCTAGAAGAAAAACACCTAGAGGAAACTGCCCTATTTGAACAGGATAATCTAGAGGTGATTGACAAGCTAAAAAAATTAATTGATCTCAAAACGATAGAATTAACCTCCATTACGACCGCTTTAGAAAATGAAAAAAATAATATGAAGGAACGCTATCGTCAGGAAAGTGCGAATTTGAATGACAATGTCAAAAAAATAGCTGAAGAAAAAAATAAAATGATTGATAAGGCCCGCAGCCAATACAATAAAGCGATGAATGATGCTACGATTGAAAAGGAAAATAAAAAGGCCGTATATCAATCTAAATCTCAGGCTTTATTAAAGGAATTCGTAACTAAAATTAATGTGATAGATGAGAATACAGCCAAGCTAAAAAAGGAATTTGACCGTCAAAGTGAAAGAATCAAGCATGAGTATTATACTCTTGTATTTAATAAGACTCGAGTATTTCACCAACAGCTTGAACAAATTTACAGCTCTGCTGCTTCTTCCCTAGACAAATACACAAATCATTTAATTCGTTATAAAAATAAACAGCATAATTTAGAAATCAATCTTCTGAAAAAAGAAAATGAAGTGAAGCTCCTAGAACTGACCCGATTAAATACAATGAAGGTTTCCAGCAACAAAAATGACAAAAACTTCTTAGAAATCGATAAAAACTATGCCATAAAAAGTATTACAGACCAGGAGCAGTTTGACAATAAGTATTATCAGGAAAAAAGTAGCGTGTATGAAAATGACTTTAATTACACGGTGAAATCTGCCAACTATCGCTTTGCCCAGCAGGCAAATATTTTACGCTGTCAATCTCAAATTAGAACTAAGCTATTAGAAAGAAATTACGATGGCATTGAGGCAAACTATTATAAGAAAATTGAAACCATCCAAAATAAAATCAATGCCTATAGGCTGGAAATCGAGCTTACAGAGGCCATCAAGAGCTTAATTCAAAACTACCAAGAGGAAGCATACCAAAGTCATCTGCATTTAGAGGAGGTAACTAGCCTTTTAGAGATTGAAAAAAATAAATTATTAAAGGAATATAATGGTTCCCAATATGAATTTAATACCAAGAATATTGCCTTGACCAAGGAATATGGTCTTAAAAAAATTGATTTAGAGAATCAAAGAGCTGAGAAATTTAAAAATCTAAAAATCACATTAGAGAATCTTTTATTAGAGAAAAATAGTGTCTCTACTGCCTATTCTATTAAAAAGGAAGAACTGAATGAACGTTTTTCTAAGCTGAAAACTCAGCTGATTAATAGTAATGACTTAAAGGTTACTAAGGAAAAATACATCTCACGATTGAAAAATAATGATGTTCATTATATGAATCAGCTTATCAATTCTTACAATAATTTCTTTGACTCCTTTAAGAGAAATTTTTTAAATGTAATTGGAATCACGTTAAAAGACGTCTATCCTGATTCCCTCAATCATCATTATCTAGAGACATTTATTAATTCTTTTTTAAAGATATTCATCTCCTTCTATCAAAACTCTTTTGCATGCTTGACTCAGGAGGTCATTTCTGTCATAGATAAGAAAATGGATTTTATCTATGAGTTTAAATATAAGTCATCCTTAGATTCTCTTAAGGAAGAATATCTTTCTAATCAAGCGCAGATTAAGGAGACTAAAAACAATATCTTAGATAAGATTGATAGCTATAATAAGACGATAGAAAACTTTAGACAAAAGATTTATACTCTAATTAATGATAATGAAATGCTCATTCAAAATAATACCCAAAGAAAAAGAAAGCTAGATGCTGCTACCCAGGCGGCTGTGAAATCTACTGAATTAAAAATTAAGGATTATCGAGGCAAAATTGACAACTTCATCCACTTAAATAAAATGCACAACGACGATTTAGCAGAGTTAAATCAAAAGCTTGCAGAAAATTCAGCTTATTATAAAAGAGAATCTAGCCGAATTGCCAAAATGATGAAAACCGATTTAAAAATCTATATTGATTTAAAAAAGAATGTAGAAGCTTATGGATTTTCAATGGAAGAACGGGCAAGATTTATGACCTACCATTACTCTCTTGCTTCTTCTACAGCCAGAAATCTATATTCCGTCATTGATAAATCACAAAAGGCTCTTTGTCGTACAATTCAATCCTCAAAGGATGGCGTACTAAAATTATTTACGGATTTTGCTAGAAAATGTTCCTTAGAAATCGCAAATAAAAAAATGGAATGCAGTAAAGAATTTCAAGAGGAAATTGCAAAATATAATCGTCAGTACAATAAGGCAATTCAGGAATATCAACAGGAATATAAGGAAACTATTTCTACCTATGAGGCTAAGGTCAATGAGCATAACCTTTTAATGCAGAAAACCTTAGGACGCTGTGATGCTGCTCTTCATCAGGCTGAAATTGAATTTCAAAATGCCTGCAACGCTCTTGATTCTCTACAGGATCAAATCACCTACCAATTTTTTGCATCCTATTATGCCCTAGAGGATAATTTCCAAAAAATAGTAGAATATCATGCTGAAAAAGGAAGCTCTCGAGAGGAAACCTTTAAAACTCAAAAACAAAAGGCGATAAAGGAGAATACAAATCAAAAGAATGATGCCAATAATAAATTGAAATCCTTTATCAAAACGAAAAATGAGGAGATTGAGCATCTCCCTATTGCCTTTAAGTTCAATTCTCGGCTTTTGAACAATGAAACAAAGAAAAAGAATATTCTACTTCATGAAGATTTAAAGGCTGCCAAAAATACCTTTAATGTAGAACGAAAGCGTATTGATAAGGAGATCAACAATCTCAATAATCAGCTTTCTCAGGATAAGTTTGAAAATGAATATAAACAGAAAAAAGATATTTTACAGGAAAAGAAAAATAATCTTTCCACTTTAAAACAAGCGATGAGAAGCATTAAAATAGACCTATAGATTAAAAAAGACTTGGATTTTCCAAGTCTTTTCTTATTCCCATAGATTCTATTTTCTTAACCAAGAAGGCAAGTCCTTTGCAGGCTTTGGAGAATCAAAGGATTCCAGCTCCTTCTGTTCCTTACTTTCTTGCTTTCTTTGGCGTTTTTCTTCCTTTAGACGCAGCTTTTCCTGGCGACGACTTGTCTTTAAATCAAAAACCTCTTCTACTTTGTTTGTATTCTCATACTCTTCTTCTAGAGTATCTTCCATATCTGTATGAGACATTAACCCCTCATATTCAATATTCTGTTCAGATACATTTTTATAAATTTCAGAGGCTAGCTCATCATAGCCATTACTTTGAGCCTTAAGCTCATATCCAGTAGCCACGACAGTCACAATCATTTCATCCCCTAAATCATTGTTGTAGGCAGTACCATAAATGATGTTTAAATCCTTATCACAGTTATTTCTAATCTCAGCTAAAGCCGTCTCTATTTCCTTGGCAGCTAAATTTTCTGAGGCTGTAAAGTTGACAATAGCGTCTGTTGCGCCATCAATGGTGACCTCTAGTAATGGAGAATGAATTGCCTTACGAGCAGCCTTTAATGCGCGATCAGGTCCCGTAGCGGCACCAATACCCATTAGGGCGGTACCAGAATTGGCCATTACATGCTTTACATCAGCAAAGTCGATGTTAATCATACCTGGAATAGATATAATTTCAGCAATTCCCTGAACACCTTTTCTCAATACATTATCTGCCTCACGATAGGCTTCTAGCATAGGTGTAGAAGGGTCCACAATCTGTAACAATCTCTGGTTAGGAATAACGATTAGCGTATCAACATATTCTCTTAGAGCTGTAAGACCAGCCACCGCATTATTCATACGCTCAGGCCCCTCAAATAGGAATGGCTTGGTACAAATACCGATGGTCAAGCAGTTATTTTCTCTAGCCACCTTAGCAATTACAGGGGCAGCACCAGTACCGGTTCCTCCACCCATACCACAGGTAATAAATACCATGTCGGCATCGCTGACCATTTCCCGAATCTCTTCTTCACTTTCAAGAGCTGCCATTCGGCCTACATCAGGATTAGCGCCTGCACCATGGCCTCTTGTCGTATTACGCCCAATCAATAAACGATTTCTAGCTTTAGAATATTTTAAGTCCTGGGCATCTGTATTTACAGCTATAAATTCAACACCCTGAACTTCATTTTCTATCATATGATCTATGGCATTTTTCCCTGCTCCACCAACACCGATTACCTTAATTTTCGTTCTAGCGGCTTCAAGGCTGTCTAATTCATCAAAAATCATAAATATCCCTCCACCAAAGTATAAAATAAACCACTTATTTTATTTTACATTAAACGGCATTTTTTTTCAATATGCTAAAAAAAGAAAATATGATTTTTTTAAAAAAGAAAGCCCTGTTTAAACAGGGCTAAAGGAGCCATTATACCATAGTGATTTCACAGAGAAGCTTTATTCCTAATTCTAGCTCTGCTCTCTTTTGAATCAGATGGATTAGGCTTAAAATTTCATTACTCTTGGCGTTTCCTAGATTGATAATAAAATTGGCATGCTTCGCACTTACAGCTGCATCATTCATTTGAAAGCCCCGCATTCCTAAGGCATCTACTACCTTCCAGGCACTTATCAAGGGGTTATTCTTAAATATGGACCCCATACTTTTACATTCTAAGGGCTGAGCTAGCCTACGCTCCTTTGCTCTTTTTTCAAGAAGCTCAAGGGTTTTTACTTTAGTAAGCTTGAATCTTGCAGAAACGATTAATCCTGGAATATAATGAAATATGCTTTTTCGATAGCCAAAAGCACACTCCTCTTTAGAGATTGTCACGAGCTTTCCTGCACTATTGATGTAGGTCACATCTAAAAGATGATTTTTAATTTCATCTAAGTAAGCACCACTATTATTATAAATAGCCCCTCCAAGGAGTCCAGGAATTCCACCTAAAAAGGATAAATCCCCAAGCTCCAATAAGGCAAGCTCATGAGCAAGCTTGATGGTTGGATAAAAGGCACTGCATTCTAGGATATCCGCCTTTACCTCAAAGCTATATTCCATTTTCTTAAGCTGTAAAACTATCCCATCATAATCACGGTCAGAGGCTAAAACATTGCTGCCATTCCCAAGAATAAAATAAGGGTATTCATGCTCATTGATATATCCAAAAACCATTTTTAAGGAATCTAGGGAATTTGGGGTATACAAAACCTTGATTCTTCCTCCACAGCCAATGGTAGTCAGCTCCTTAAAGGAGACATTATTTTCAATGCTTCCCAAATTATGTTCTATCACATATTGTGAAAATTTCTTCATTGTTTTCCCTCTATTGCGTTCAATATTTTTTCTACACTATCGTAGGCAACTAATTTTTTCTGGTTCATTCGCATATTTAGAATTTGCTCAGGGCTAGAAAGCAGTTCATCTATGAGCTTTTCAGCAGTTTGAAGCGCATCCTTTTCCTTAAGCATTTTACAACAGCCCTTCTTTTCAAAATATAAAGCATTTAAGTATTGATGATTTTTACTCGTCTTCATACTAGGTACCAATATGCAAGGCCTCTGCAAAGAAAAAATTTCGTAGGTGGTGGAGGCACCTGCTCTAGAAATGACCAGTCTTGAAGCCGCCATGAGACTTGGCAGGTCATCTACAAACTCATAGGTCATTAGGGATGAAGCTTGATGAGAGGCAGCATAACGCCCTGCAATTAAGCATACCTTATATTTTTGACTTAAGGCCTCTGCTAGGTCACATAGGGGCTTTGAGCCTAAAGAGCCTCCTATAACTAAAATATCTATACCTAAGGAGGTATACTTATCCGTAATATTTTTAGTTAAAACTGGCAAACCAACCACCTCATACTTCTTCTTCATCTTCGGTAATTCATAGGTTAAAAAAACTTTTTTAGCAAAAAAAGAAAGCAAATGATTTGTTTTTCCCATTACAACATTCTCTTCTAACAGATAGATAGGAATATGATGTCTTACCCCATACAGCAATAAAGGAAGACTTACATAGCCTCCTGTAGAAATGATGGAATCAACATTCTTTAGCTTCAAACGAAAGGAGCTCTTAAGAATTTGAAAGACACTATTCTTTGTCAGGGACATACCTATAAAAAAAATATGATGCTTTTTACATAGCTTTTCCTCTAAAGAATTGCTTGCACCAACATAACAGGGATTATCCAGTTGTTTTGCTAGGGCTATCAATGGCATAATATGCCCTCCCGTTTTTCCTCCAGTTAAAGCAATCATCCTATCACCATTATAACGTATGTATACAATAGAAAAAAAATACCCAAAGAAATCCTTGGGTAATTAAGATTCAAATTCTTCTACAATCCATTTTAAATGTTCTCTGATTTTTAAGTGCTGTGGGCAAGCCAGCTCACATTTTCCACAGCCAATACAGTCTGAGGCCTTTCCTCTATTAGAGGTATGCATAGCATAGGCTTGCTTATAATTCCAATGGGGATGTCTTCTTTTCTGATTCATATCAGAAAAAAGCCTAGGAATTGCAATCCTTTTTGAACAGCCCTCTACGCAATAACCACAGGAGGTACAGGAAATAGAGTCTAAAGACTTCAATATTCTGTTAATTTGTTCTATTAAAAAATGCTCCTCTATAGTAAAGTCCTTAAACTGTTGCATATAGCTAACATTATCTAAAAGCTGTTCTAAATTACTCATCCCAGATAATACCATACAAACTCCATCAAAGCTAGCGGCAAAGCGAATCGCATAGCTGGCAGGACTACCATTATTCTGAAGCTTTAATAAATCCAAGGCCTCCTGTGGTAAATCCACCAAGGTTCCTCCTTTGACAGGCTCCATAACAATCACAGCCTTCTCATACTTCCGGCACACCTCATAGCAGGCTCTACTCTGAACAATCGGATCCTCAAAATCCACATAGTTAAACTGAATCTGAACGACCTCAATCTGGGGATAAGTCTTCAGTATTTTTTCCAGCACATCTGCAGTATCATGAAAGGAAATTCCTAAGTGTCTTATCTTACCTTCGTTCTTTAGCTCTAATGCCGTTTCATAAGCCTGACAGCTTTTAAATTTTTCAAAGTTTCTTGCATTCTGGGCATGCATTAAATAAAAATCAAAATATTCTACTCCACAAGCCTTCAGCTGACTTTCAAAAAAGGGGCGAATATCCTCCTGCCTATTAAAATAGGTTTCCGTTAGCTTATCGGTTAATAAATAGGAACATCTCGGATATCTCTTAACTAAACATTCCCGAATAGCAATCTCACTTTTTCCATTTAAATATCCATGGGCTGTATCAAAATAATTGAAGCCAGCTGTAAGAAAGGCATCCACCATTCTCTTGAATTCCCCCTCATCTACCTGATCCTCTTTCATAGGGAGCCGCATACAACCAAAGCCAAGCTGCCCTTTCATCTGCCAACCATCTTCCATTTAGCATCACTTTCCTTTCCTTTATTTTTAAAAAAGACCATAGGCTATTTCATTATCCCATGGTCCTAAATATACGTTTAAAATCTTATTCCTCGTCTTTTCTCTGGTGTTCATCAATTTCTTCTTCCGTTGCATCACGGACAACAACCTTTACACGATGAATTCTTCTGCCATCTACCTCAGCTATGGAAATCTCTAAGGCCTTTGCATAATCCTCATAGCCATCTGTCTCTTCATTTTGCATTGTATAGCAGGCGATGTAGGTCATAGAAAAGCCTACCTCTGGAATGCTTTCGCATTTTGCAAAAAGCCAGCCAGAAAGCTTAGAAGGAACATCCTCAGGAACATCTCCAATATTTAAACGCTCAAATAGGTCATCCACATACATATCTGCGTCTATTAGATAGCTTCCATCCTCTGCTTGTTCAAAGAGGATATCATCCTCTCCTGCAACATCATGCTCATCGTAGATTTCGCCTACAAGCTCCTCTAAGGCATCCTCCATTGTAACCAATCCCATGACATCTCCATATTCACCACTTACAATCGCAATCATAGTCTTTGATTTCTGAAGCTCGACAATTAAGTCATCCGCCTTCATTTGACTAGAAACGAATTTGACAGGACGAATGAGCTTCTTCCAAGACATTCTAGGATTTCTAACCAAGGCAGGGAAGAAATCTCTAACATATAGAATACCTACGATATGATCTCTATCATTCTTGTAAACTGGAATTCTTGAATAATTAGAATCCATTAAGAACTGCTTTACATCATCCAAAGCTAGGGAATAATCTAAGGCAACCATATCAATTCTTGGAACCATGATATCGGCCACACTTCTATCCTTTAAATCTAATACGTTCTTAATGAAGTTTGCCTCATCATCCTCTATTGCGCCACTCTCTTCCATTTCATCGATGAGAATATTGAATTCCTCCTCACCAAATGTCTTCTTATCATCCTCAGAGCCCTTCTTAGACACCAATCTTTGAAGACCTCTAAAAACCATCACAAATGGATAAAAAATAATCTGTAATGCATACACAATATAGGAAACTCTAGAAGCAATTGCCTCTGGATTATTTTTGGCAATCGTTTTTGGTAAAATCTCACCAAAAATCAAAAGAATCAAAGTGATAATTAATGTGGAAGCTAAGCTTACATAATCCCCAAAAATTACAAGCTTGATAAAAAATCCTACTGCCACCGTAGACAACGCAGTATTGACGATATTATTTCCAATCAAAAGTGTTGTTACTGTCTTTTCGAAGTTCTCGGCAAGCTCTAAGGCTTTTTTAGATCCACTTTTCCGATCCTCTACCATACTCTTTAGCTTAACGACATTTGCACTTGAGAATGCCGTCTCTGCCATAGAGAAAAAGGCAGATAAAAAAATACAAACCACCATTAAAATAAATACAGGCACATCAAATTCAATATTCAGCGCCTCTGCTAAGAAAAACGACCTTTGTATATCCAATTCTCTACACTCCTAAAATTAAGCTCTACTTGAATATTTTCCTGTTTCTGTAGAGATTACAATCTTTTCTCCCTCTTCAATAAACATAGGAACCTTTACAAGTAAACCAGTTTCAACATATGCATCCTTTAATGCATTTGTCTTTGTATCCCCTTTTACAGCAGGATCACATTTAGTAACAAGAAGAGTAACCTTATCCGGTAAATTTATACCTAAAATCTCTTCTCCAAATTTTTCAATTTCTACATTCATATTTTCAACAAGATATTTTCTTTCCTCTTCAACCAAGGCATGTGGCAGTTCCACCTGCTCATAGGTTTCCATATCCATAAATACCAATGCATCCCCTGAATCATAAAGGTATTGCATTGTAACCTTATCAATAATAGCCTTCTCAACCTTTTCTGCAGCATTGAAGGTATAATCAATTACGGCTCCTGTTCTCAAATCTCTTAGTTTTGTTTTAACGAATGCTCCACCCTTACCAGGCTTAACATGCATAAACCATAAGATTTTGTACATATGTCCATCATATAATATGGTCATACCATTCTTAAAATCATTACTTGATACCATAAAATTCTCCTTAACTATTCATTTTTTTTATTATATCATATTCTTTTCTACTTTTCAAATGGAATTCCAGAAGCCTACATCTTATGACTTCTTTTGATATATAAATGTAAGAGCATCATATCTTTTGCCATCTACCTCACGAACATTTTTCTTGGTAGAACAAATTTGGAACCCAAGCTTTAAAGCAGTCTTTATCATCGCTACATTCCCAGACCAAGTTTGCGTATAAAGCTCTTGATATCCCATATTTAGATGGTAGTTCATAAATATCTTAAGGGCAGCTGTTCCAATTCCCTTAGACCAAAATTCATTCTCACAAATGTCGATACCAATCGCTCTTCTTTCTATTTTGGGATGTTCTTCTGGAGAAATCCACTCATAGGAATCATCTAAAAGATAGGAGCATACCCAACCAATATGCTTTCCCTGGTATTCAATCTCAAGTCTCTGCCGAAGCGTAGTTTCTTTAAGGTTTTGAAGGGAATCATAATACTCTGTCCAGCTTTTTCTTTCATCCGCTTCACAAGTTTCAGTATTTTCCCATGGAGCGTCAAAGGCTTGCCACTCCTTCTTTTTAGTAAACCAGTAGACATAATCCTCAATATCTTCCTTTTGCATATCTCTTAAAACGATAGTTTGGTCTAGTATTTGCATAAAAACCTCCTATAGGATTTCCTTTAAATAACGAAGGGCCTCTAAATAGCTTTCTACCTGCTTACCTGAAAAGGTTTTGTCACAGACATCTCTAACTAGGTTTATTTTTCTAAAATCCTCTCGCTCATCTACCTTGGATAAATGAATTTCAATTTTAACCCCTGTACATAGCTCTAAGGCATCTCTTATTCCTACACTGGTGTGTGTATAAGCAGCAGGGTTAATCAATATACCATCATAAGTAATTGCCTCCTGAAGCTTGGTAATGAGGTCTCCTTCTGAATTACTTTGAAAAAATTCAATAGTAAAATAGTCTTGATTTTCTTTTAAAATGGCTTGGTTGATTTCCTCTAAGGTTAAGCTTCCATAGTGCTCCTTTGGTCTTTTTCCAAGCATATTCAAATTAGGTCCATTGATGACTAAAACTTTTTTCATTTTGTTTCTCCTATCCCTTGGACAATTGCCTCAAGTGTAGCCTCTGGGGTTGTAGCAGAAATCTCCATATCCTTAAAATAAGCATAGGCCTCTTTTCGTTCCTCATAGAGTACCTCTAGGGACTTCTGACTTAAAATTGGACGCTCAACTAGAGATTCATCTAATCGTTCTTGTATAACAGATAAAGGTGCACTTAAATAGATGCAGATTCCCTCCATCCAGTCCTTGTTTTTTCTATCCTTGATGATTCCACCACCACAGGCAATAACGACTCTATCCTTACCTTTAAAATCCTTTAAAGCATTGGTCTCTAAGGCTCTAAAATAAGGCTCACCATACAAATGAAAAATTTCATCTACAAAGAGCATTGCCTGTTGTTCAATATATTGATCTAAATCCACAAACTCATAGCCAATCCGTTCAGCAAGCTGTTTGCCGATAGTAGATTTACCTACCCCTGGTAAGCCTATCAAATAAATATTCATACGTTTAACCAACCATCTATACCTTTTTTTATTTCCTCGATTGTCTTGAAAATATCTTCTAAATTCACATTGTAAAAATGGGTATCCATTTGATTTTTAAACCACGTTTCCTGACGCTTCGCCAAATGACGAGAATTCTTCTTGATGGTTTCCTTAACCTCCTCTAAGGTGCTTCTTCCTTCAAAATAAGGAATAAATTCCTGATACCCAATTCCCTTTAACGGAAGGCCTTTTTCATAGAGGCCTTTAGCCTCCTTTTCTAAGCCCTCCTGAAACATTAGTTCCACTCTTTGATGTATTCTATCATATAAAAGACTACGGTCTAAGTTCAAATAGGCGATAAAGAAATCAAAGAGGGGTACATTTTTTCTCTGGTAAGAGTGAATGGATGTCCCAGTCTCCTCTATCACTTCAATTGCTCGCAACACCCTTTTCCGATTATTGGGGTGAAGCTTAGACTCATCAATGGCAGGGTCTAGCTGTTTTAAATGCAGGTAAAGCTCCTCATTAGTATAGTTCTCATAAGTCTTTTCTAAATTTCTATCCCTCTTTAAAGGAGTAAATTCATAATCCATCAGGGCAGCCTGAATGTAAAGCCCTGTCCCACCACAGATGATAGATAAGGGCTTAGAGGTAATAATGCTTCTAGCCTCCCTTTGAAAATCAGCGACACTATACTCCTCTTTAGGATCACAAATATCAATGAGATGGTGAGGTACCTGCTGCATCTCCTCAGGGGTAGGCTTTGCCGAACCAATATCAAGTCCCCTATAGATTGCAATACTATCCCCACTAATAATTTCAATACCATACTGCTTGGCAAGTTCAATGGAAATCTTAGTTTTCCCTACAGCTGTAGGACCGACAATGACAATTACCTTAGAGCTCATGATTGAATCCTTTCAAACATTTTTTCTAGCTCCTGTTCTGTAATTTTTATTACAGTTGGTCTACCATGAGGACAAGTATATGGATTTTTACATTGATTTAATCCTTCTAGTAGGGCAGCTATCTCCATTTGACTTAAAGCATGATTCGCCTTAATGGAGGCCTTACAGCTGATTTGCTTGGCAATCGCATCTCTAAATGTGATTACATTCACCTTCTTATTTGCCATCAGAAGACTAAACACACTACGGATTACCTCTTCTGCATGGTCAAGCTTCGCCCAAAGAGGAATCTGACGAATCACATAATCCTGCCCTGATATTGGATCTAAACTAAAGCCAAGCTTTTCAAATTCTTCCTTATGCTCTTCTAAAAATAAAATTTCACTTTTGGTAAAGGAAAGAAGAATTGGAACTAATAGCTCTGTTACAGGCTGTTCTTTATTTCCTAATATTTCGTAATATTTTTCATAGTTGATTCGTTCCGCTGCCGCATGCTGGTCCATGAGAAATAGCCCTTCCTCATTTTGAAAAATCAAATAGGTTCCTAAGGCCTGCCCCACATACTCCAAATAAGGGAGCTTTTTTTGAGGTTCTACGAAAGGCTTTTCTTCAAGCTTTGGCTCTAGTAAAATCTCTTGCTTCTCTTCCGTTTTATAAATGGGTTCAGCCTCTGGCTCAGGGTTATAAACAGGTCTCTCTTCTTGAAACTGTACTCTTGGCAGTTCAAACATATTCACCCTTTCATAGCCCTTATCCTTAGGCTCATGTTGGAGGTTTCTAGAAGGAATCAGCGTATTTTCCCCTAAGGCTATACCAATTTCCCTCATCACTGCCTGCACAATTTGAGTTTCATTTGAAATCTTGACCTCTGTCTTACTGGGATGAACATTCACATCTACTAAAATAGGATCAATGGAAAGATATAGGACAGCTATCGGATATTTTCCAATAGGTAAATAGGTTCGATATCCTTCTATTACGGCATTAGTAATATTGTAGTTTTTCACATAACGACCATTGACAATCATAGTAATTTCTAGCTTGTTTGCACGATAGACCTCAGGCTTTACTAGAACCATTTGAGCAGATACCCCGTCAATGACAAAGCTCTTTTCTAAAAGCTTTTTGGCAATCTCTAGACCATAAATCTCTCCCATCAAATGAATACTTTTGTTGGAGGCTGAGGTAGCCAAATAGGTCCGATTGTCATTGATAAGGGTAAATCGAATGTCAGGATGAGCTAAGGCCATCCGGTCTAATAAAAAGGTAATGCTAGCCAATTCATTCTTTGCAGATTTCAAAAATTTTAGTCTCGCAGGAGTATTGAAAAAAAGATTTTTTACAATCACGGTTGTTCCCTTATTGGCAGAGGTTATTCCCTCTTCCTTTTTATTTCCCGCCTCATAGGTCACCTGGTATCCCTGGATTCCATCCTGGCTTGATATAATCTGCATATTTGAAACTGCCGCAATAGAAGCGATCGCCTCACCTCTAAAGCCTAAAGAAAGAATGCGAAATAAATCATATTCATTTTTTATTTTTGAGGTTGCATGTGGAAGAAAGGCAAGCCGCACATCCTCTTTATCCATTCCCTCTCCATCATCAACGATACGGATTTCTTCTAATCCACCTTCCGTAAGAAATATACTGATATTTCTCGCCTTGGCATCAATAGCATTTTCAACTAACTCTTTAACAACGCTGCTAGGCTTTTCAACAACCTCACCAGCAGCAATCATATTCGCAAGATGAGGAGGCATTTTGGCAATTTTACCCATATTATCTCCTTCTTATTCTTAAATTTCTTTTAATTCATACAGTAAATTGAGAGCCTCTAATGGAGTAAGACGGTTTACATCTACCTCGTTTAAACGCTTTAAAATCTGATCTGCCTTTGTCTGTTTTTGAACATCTTCTTGTTGTTCATATTCTCCAAAGTTAAATAAATCTAAAGCAATCCCCTTTTTTGTGATGGAATCCTCCTCTAAAGCCTCTAAAATAATTTTACTTCTAGCAAGTAAAGACTTAGGAAGTCCTGCTAGACTAGCCACATTGATTCCATAGCTTTTATCGGTTGGGCCATCTAGCACCTTATGCATAAAGGCAACCCCATTTTCCGTTTCCTTAGCCTCAACATGAACATTTTTAAGACGCTTAAGCTTTTGATCTAACGCAGTCAATTCATGGTAATGCGTAGAGAATAAGGTCACACAGCCAATCTTCTCATGTACATACTCTAAGATGGCCTGAGCTAAGGCCATTCCATCATAGGTGGCTGTTCCCCTGCCGATTTCATCAAATAGAATTAAACTATCCTTGGTTGCATTGGTTATCGCGTAATTGGCCTCCATCATCTCTACCATGAAGGTGGATTGACCTGAAACCAAATCATCAGAGGCCCCAATTCTAGTATAGATGGCATCAAACAGCATTAAGTCTGCAGTTTTGGCAGGAACAAAAGAACCCATTTGTGCTAAAATAACAATCGATGCAAGCATACGCATATAGGTAGATTTACCACTCATATTTGGCCCTGTAATTAACATCATATTATAGGTGTTGATATCGACATCATTCACAATATAGCCTGATTTCAGAATTGATTCTAATACTGGATGACGTCCATCTACAATGGTAACTCTTCTTTGATTGTTGAAGGTTGGTCGAACATAATTTTGCTGAACTGCAATCTGACTTAAAGAGATATAACAATCGATGGTTGCTAGTTTATCCGCCAAATCCTGTAAAGATGAGATATATGTTGTCGCAATCTGCCGCAAGTTTGAAAAAATTTCATATTCTAAGGAAACGATTTGTTCGTTGGCATGTAACACAATATCTTCATACTCCTTTAGCTCCTTAGAAATGAAACGTTCACTATTCGTTAGAGTAGCTCTTCTTTCATAGGAGATATCCTCAGGAAGATTGGCAATAGCGCCCTTGGAGATTTCAATGTAGTAGCCAGTAATCCGGTTGTAGCCAACCTTTAAGGTCTTGATTCCAGTCAATTCCTTTTGGGTACGTTCATACTCTATAATCCATTGCTTACTATTATTTTGGATACGTTTTACCTCATCTAGTCTTGTATCATAGCCCTCCTGAATCATTCCACCCTCTTTAATGGAAAGCGGTGGATTATCTACTAAAGCACTGGAAAGAATTAGATATAGTTCTCTATGATCCTGGATTTTTTCTCCATAGGCAACCGCACTAGGAAGGCCTAAGGATTGAATCAGACCCTTAATTTCAGGAATATATTGTAAGGATTTACGAAGCCATACCAAATCCTTGGCATTGGCATTTCCTGAGGCAATTCGACCTATGATACGCTCTAAATCATAGACACTTTTAAAATATTCTTTTATTGTATTTTTTTCTAAATAATGAGAATTAAAGCACTCAATAAAATCTAATCGTTCATTTATTTTTTGAATATCTAATAAGGGCTTATCTAGCCATTTTCTAAGCATTCTAGAGCCCATTGCCGTTTCACAGGTATCCAAATGCCACAACAAGGACCCTGATTTATTGTTATATCTTAAGGTCTCACATAGCTCTAGGTTCTTCTTTGTAAAGGCATCTAGATGCAGATATTTTTCTAAAATATAGCTTTGTACCTTCTTCAAATGGGTAGGAAGCTGTTTCTTTGTTTTGATGAAATAATGGATGATTACACCTAAGGCTGGACGGTCCTCTAGGGCAATATCCTCAGCTAGTCCTAAAAGCTCCTCTGGAATCTCATAGGCGTCCACTTTAGAGAGCACAATTTGATTCTTAACAGCAAAGCTCTCCAATTCTGGGCTAGCAAAAAAAACTGGAACTACGATTTCTTTAATGTGTAAGGAAAGAAGCTCATTGGCTAATATCTCAAAGCTGCCTAAGCTCGTGATGTAGCCCTCTCCTGTAGATAGGTCACAATAGCACAAAATGAAGTTTCGCTTTCCTTTAATAATTCCAGCAATATAGTTATTTTCTTTATCATTCAAGCCTGAATCAATCGTCCCTGGAGTGATGATTTTGACTACACTTCTTTTAACTATGCCCTTAGCAGCCTTAGGATCCTCTACCTGCTCGACAATGGCCACCTTATACCCCTTAGAAATGAGTCGTTCTGCATAGGGCTCATAAGCATGAAAAGGAACGCCACACATAGGCACACGTTCCTCTACACCAGCATCCTTACCAGTCAGGGCTAACTCCAATTCCTTAGCTCCAACATGGGCATCCTCAAAGAACATCTCATAAAAATCACCAACCCGATAAAACAATATGGTATCTTGATATTCTTTTTTTATTTCTAAATACTGCTCCATCATAGGAGTGTATTTTTTTTCTTTTTCAATCATATAAACCTCTTACATGTATATCTTTACAATCACAAAAATAGAGACTAGCAATGCACAAACTAAGCTCAAGGATAGCACTGAAAGTAGTACATTTTTCTTCTTAGATACGAGCTTTTTACTCATAAAATAAGGATTCTGCTGTAAGTCTTGGAGAGGGGATGTCCTTTTTTCTAGACTTTCTTTTCCATATAATAGGATATCCTTTGGCAAAATCATTAACTCCATCTTTTTCACCTTGACAGGTGGCCAAACCAAGGCTGGCTCTAATAAAAGTGGTGGGGTTTGAGGGGTAAGATTCTCAAATGAAACCACCTTAGGTTCTAAATCTAAATCTACAGGCTCTTCTTCTATATTCTGACTATCTAGTTCTGTCTGTTCAAGCTCCTGAGTATTTGTCTCTTCACTTTGTGCTTCCTGAGGTTCTTCCTCTACAGCCTGTTCCATAGCTTCTTTTTGTTCTGCAGGCTTCTGACTTTCTAGCAGAGCTATCTTTTTTTCTAGCTCCTCAATATTCTTTAAAAGCTCTGTTTGCTCCTGACTCATCTGAGTAGTAACTGTAATTTTAACGGTTTCCTCTACAGGTTCAAAATCGTCGTCATCCTCTTCGTCGTCTGGCTCATCAAAGTCGTACTCTAATTCCTCTTCCTCTGGTTCAGTCTCCAAAGGCTCATCATCTTCAGGTTCAAAGTTAAAATCGTCATCCTCTGAATCATCAAACTCATCCTCAAAATCAGGTTCTATGGCTTCCTCTTTCTCAGGAGCCTTAGGCTGAGGCTGATAGGCAGATAAAAGAATTTCTCTTAAAGAAGTAGCATCTAAGGTTTCCTCAACTGGCTCCTCTATAGGTTTGTCTTCTTCTACCTGCGGTTCCTCATAGGAAGTATTAGAATTCTGCTGATACTTCCTTAAAAGCTCAAGTAAAAGAGCTTGCTTATCTACTGTGCTTTGAGGTTGCTGCTGGGTGTCATCTAGCGACTCTTTTTTTTTTGTGTGGTAATGGTTGTCTTTTTTACTGTCGTTGTTGTCGTCTTAGGAGGTACAAGTCCATGCTGAACAGCAAGACGAGCTGTTTCCTCATCAATATTCAAATACGGCAATAATTTTTTGACAATTTCAGCAACGATATCATCCTTAGATGGACGTTTTTTTGGTGTCTCCACCACAAGCTCATCTAAATTTTCCACCAAGCGCTGTTCATCCTCTTCTAAGTAAATTACCTTTTTAGGAACTCCACGCTTAAAATTATCTACAACATCCAAGTCTACTCTAAATTTTAGAGGTTCTGTAAAATTCATGCCTAATATGTTTTGGGCCTGAATTGTTGGAAGCTTCGCCTGCTTCACTAAAAACAAAAATAAATTAATCAACTCATCCTTCTTCAAGCTTGAAGAAATGCCTAGATTCTGTAGTTCACAAAAAGAGTTTAACTGAACAATAGTCATATCCTTCAGCTCACGCTGTAAAGCTAGTGTAAGCTTTCTTCTAGCCTTCATCATATCCTTTACATACATGAGGAGGTCATCCTTCTTCATACGTACAGGAATTTCAAAGCCATATTTTCTTCCCAATAAGCGAATTTCCTCCTGAGAAAAGCTCTCCTTCAAAAGAGCCTCAAACTTTGAGGACGGATAAGCATCAAATTCCTTGGTTACATCCAAGGTAACCTCAAAAAGACATTGTGAAAAAGGAATGAAATTTTCCACTCTATATTTTTTCATATTCAGTAGACGAGTGACTTCCCCGTCTAAAAGATTAATTCCAACGTGATTACGGATTAAAAGCTTCCAAAGGTTTTTACGATACTGATAAAAATCCTCCTCTGTTCCAACCTTTTCAAATAAGTTTTGAAGCTGAAACTCTGTATAGGAAGCATAATTTTCCAGTTTTGCAAAGGCATCCTTCGTCAAGGAATGAGAGTTCAATGTTTTTATTCTCTCATTTAATACACTAGTTAATGCCATCGCATTTATTTTTCTTGGAATTTTAATTGCTCGATCCAAAAAGAATTTTTTGATCTGTTCTCCATTTAATTGACCAAGCTTGGAAACCAAAGTCTCTAAGCCCATTCTTTTTTGGAATATAACGACAATTTCCTTATCCTCTAAAAATTCCATATCCTCACGTCCTTTTAAAAAACACTTTTATATTATAATATAACAAAATAACAAAAATTTCAAGGATATAACCAGGGTTTATAAAAAAAACACCACAAATTTTAACTAAAAATTGCAAATCTTTGAGCTATAATATTTCAAGGTTTCTATTAAAAATTTAAGTTTTTTAAATTTCTCTTTAAAGAAAGCGGCTAGCTTATTAAATCCTAGTTAAAGAAAAAGGATGCCAGTTTATCCTAGGCATCCTTCCAATATTTATTTACATAGCATCATGAATGGTACGATTGATTACATCATCCTGCTGTTCTTTGGTTAACTTAATAAAATTAACAGCATACCCAGAAACACGGACGGTTAGCTGAGGATACTTCTCAGGGTGCTTCTGAGCATCAAGCAAAGTTTCCCGATTAAAAACATTCACATTCAAATGATATCCACCATCTGCCACATAGGCATCTAGCATCTGTACTAAATTATCTACTCTAGACATAATTTCCTCCTAAATTTATTCGTCTTTTCCTAAAGACTGTGGTGTTACAGAGAAGGTATTTGATATACCATCTCTAGAATATTCATAAGGCAGCTTAGCAACAGACTCAAGTGATGCTAAGGCTCCATTTGAGTCACGTCCATGCATTGGGTTCGCCCCTGGTGCTAGTGGTTCTCCAGCCTTGCGTCCATCTGGTGTATTTCCAGTCTTCTTTCCATAAACTACATTTGATGTGATGGTTAAAATAGACATGGTTGGAATGGACTCTCGGTAGGTATAATGCTTCTTAATTTTATTCATAAAGCTCTTGACAAGCCATACGGCAATCTCATCTACACGGTCATCGTTATTCCCGTATTTTGGAAAGTCTCCTTCTGTTTTAAAATCTGTGATGATACCAAACTCATTACGAATTGGGGTAACACGTGCATATTTAATGGCAGACAAGGAATCTACTGCACAGGATAGTCCTGCAATTCCTGTTGCAAAAAATCTGCCAACCTTAGTATCATGGAGAGCCATTTCTAAAGCCTCATAAGAATACTTATCATGCATATAGTGGATGAGGTTAAGGGTATTTACATATAGACCTGCCAACCACTCCATCATCTGCTCATATTTATCGATAACCTCTTCATATTTTAAAGGCACATCTGAGGTGATAGCCTCAAATTTTGGAGACACCTGTAAAGGACGTCCTGTTTTTTTATCAAGCATCAGCTCATCTTTTCCACCATTTAACGCATATAAAAGACATTTTGCCAAATTGGCTCTCGCTCCAAAAAACTGCATATCCTTACCGACACGCATAGAGGAAACACAGCAAGCGATACAATAGTCATCTCCCATTTCTGGACGCATTAAATCATCAGACTCATATTGAATAGAAGAGGTCTTAATGGAAATATCTGCACAAAACCTCTTAAAGTTTAATGGTAAATTTTTACTCCAAAGAACTGTCAAATTTGGTTCAGGAGCTGGACCTAAATTTACTAGGGTATGGAGGATTCTAAAGGAATTTTTGGTAACTAAGGTTCTACCATCTGTCCCCATTCCGCCAATAGATTCCGTAACCCAGGTTGGATCTCCAGAGAATAATTCATTATAGGATTGAATTCTCATAAATTTAACGATACGAAGCTTCATTACAAAATGGTCCATCAGCTCCTGAGCTTCTTCTTCTGTTAGAATTCCCTTTTCTAAATCTCTTTCAATATAAATATCTAAGAAGGTTGAGTTACGGCCAATGGACATAGCTGCCCCATTTTGATCCTTAACAGCACCTAAGTATCCAAAATAAAGAGCTTGAATTGCCTCTTGCGCTGTAGTCGCAGGAAGAGAAATATCACAGCCATAGGCAAGCGCCATTTCCTTTAAAGCCTTTAAGGCCTTAATCTGCTCAGAAAGCTCCTCTCTATCCCTGATTTTATCAGGAAGCATCTCTCCATCAATCAAGGACTTATCTAATTCCTTTTGATGGATTAGATAATCCACACCATATAAGGCAACTCTTCGGTAGTCTCCAATAATACGGCCTCTTCCATAGGTATCTGGCAAACCAGTCAAAATATGAGCTGAACGAGCCGCTCTCATTTCTGGTGTATAGGCATCATAAACACCATCGTTATGCGTTTTCCGATACTTTGTAAAAATCTCTTTTACCCGGTCTGTCACCTGATACCCATACATTTCACAGGCCTGAACAGACATTTTAATTCCTCCAAATGGCTGTAAAGCCCGTTTAAAAGGTTCATCGGTCTGCAAACCAACAATCTTTTCTAAATTTTTATCTAAATACCCAGGCTTATGACTGGTAAGTGTGGAAATGATATCTGTATCCGCGTTTAAAACACCACCAGCTTCTCTTTCCCTTTTAGATAAGTCTAATATAATATCCCAAAGCTTCTTGGTAGCCTCTGTTGGACCAGCTAAAAAGCTTGCATCTCCCTCATATGGTTTATAGTTTCTCTGGATAAAGTCGCGAACGTTGACTTCGTCATTACACCACTTTCCAGGAATAAACCCTTCCCATCCTTTGTACATGAATAATAACCTCTTTCTCTCTTTAGATAGTTTCGACTAACTATCCTCCTGCATTATAGCAAATACAGGAAATAAAATCAATAGAAACTCCTGATATTTTTAACTTTATTAAGAATAATTCTTAATTATTTACAAGCTTTTTCCTTGATTTCCGAAATTTTAGCATCAAGCCAAATCTCTAAAATTTCTTCTGGCTGATAGCCCTTGCATTTGGCATAAACATGCTCATTTTCCATCACTAAAATGGTAGGCACTCCCTCTACTCCCAGTTCTCTAATCAGGGGCATTGTTTCCTCTGTCGCCTCCAAATGGTGGAGCATACAATCGGAACGAGGCATGATGAGGCGGTGTAATATGGGCATTAGGGTAAGACAATTTGCACAAGATTCCCCTGATACCTCCACAACGGATATGCCTTGGAAAGCCTCCTTATAATTTTTCATCGTTAAAATCATTTTCTATCTCCTACTTCATTTTTAAATTCCCAGGAGTTCCTTAGCGTGCCGAATTTCATCCTTTGTCGGAACGAGAACACCCTCTAAAGGATAAGGAATCCCAAGGCTTTTATACTTGATTTCTCCCATGGTATGATAAGGCAGCACCTCTATTTTTTGAACAGTGGACAGCGTTGCTACAAACTCCTTAAGCGCGATAAGATATTCATCCTTAAGGGTGATTCCAGGAACAATGACATGGCGAATCCACATAGGAATTCCATGGTCTGATAAGAATCTAGCAAAGGCCAAAATATGCTCATTGGTCATCCCTGTCAAAGCTTTGTGTTCCTTAGAATCGATATGCTTAATATCTAGTAAAAATAAATCCGTATAGGCAATGAGCTCCTCATACTTCTTCCTATCCTGAGAATGAAAGGTTGCTCCTGAGGTATCACAGGCTGTATGAATTCCTTCTTTTTTAAAGGCTTTCATCAGTTCAATCACAAAATCCAGTTGTAACAGAGGTTCTCCGCCAGTAACGGTAATTCCCCCATTTGCTCCAAAATATCTTCGGTATTTTAAAGCCTCCTTCACAATCTCCTCAACCTCATATTCCTTTGCGCCTGCCATCGTCCAGGTATCTGGATTATGGCAATACTTACAGCGTAAAGGACACCCTTTTAAAAAAATTACAAAACGAATCCCAGGGCCATCTACCGTTCCAAAGGATTCAAAAGAATGTATGTATCCTTTCATAGTTCACCTAACAATCGATCAAAATCCTGTATTACCAAATCTACCTCTTCCCAAGTTGAAAGTGTTGCACCACAAGCCAAATCATGGCCTCCACCACCATATTTTTTGGCAATATCAACGATGCTTGTCTCTCTAGATCTAAACTCTCCGACAATCTTATTATTCGCAATATCAAGCGTAAAATTACACCAAATTGGAATTTCTTTTATCCCAGCCATTACTCCGACCATTCCTCTAGAGATGTCAAAGAAATCCACCTTATATTTTTCAAAGACCTCTTTTCCATTTTTCAAATAGGCAACTCCATGTTCTGTTGTTGCAAATCGAGCTGCAAACCAGTTCTTCATTTGACGCTCCGCAAGTCCCTCTGTATATAAGTTTTTATAGATGAACTCCTTATCAGCACCTAGCTTCAAAAGCTTACCTGCTAAAATCAAGGTATCTCCTGTTGTTTCTCCATATTGAAATCTACCACTATCCGTAACAATTCCCCCATAAAAGGCAGTGGCTGCTTCCTTTGGAATTTGATAGCCTCTTTCTAATAGAAGCTCTGGAATATATTCGCTAACCGCTATTTTAGTGCTATCACACAAAACATTATCGGTAATATCGCTTGGATTTTTATGATGGTCTATTATAAATACTTCTTTAGCCAGCTTATAGCGTTCATCACTTACCATATGAGAAACTGCAACATCTGTAATGATGACTAACGCATTTTCATAAACACAATCCTCTATCTCATCCATTTCTCCTAAGAAGGCATATCTTGCACTCATATCGCCAACCATATAAATACTTTTATGCGGATAAGCCGCCTTCAAAACTATAGCCAACCCTCTTTGACTTCCTAACGCATCCAAATCTGGGCGAGAATGCCGGTGCAGAATAATGGTATCATAGGCTTCTATTGCTAAAAATAATTTATCTTTCATCTTCATTTTCTTTCTTCTCCTATCTTTATAAATTAGTATACTCAAATTATTATCTCTTCTTATTTAATTCATTTGCCTTTTATTATAACATAGATATAAAATTTTTTTATGTTTTTCTTTTACTAAGAAACAAAAAAATTGTATAATGAAATAGAAAGGTGGGGTAAAACATGTATTTCAAGGTAGAAAAATCACTAAATGACTTTTATTTTATCGATGTGGAAGATAAGGATACACTTCTTTTAGGAAATAAAAAAGATATCCCTTTGGAGACAGAAGGACAAATCACCTTTTTAAAGCTGGAGGATGGCTGGTTTTTTAAAAATGAGCTAGGCTATAAGGTATGGTATGGCTTTCATAGAATTAGTGGAAAGCATATTTACCACTTTAAACATCATAAGCCTCTAAAAATAAAGGGGGTAAAGATTACCCTAATTCATTCTCTACCCTATCGTCCCTTTGTTCCTGCGAAGGGAATGAAATACACTAGAGATTTAACTCAAAACACTTCCTTTACCATTGGGCGTGACCCTCTTGCAGATTTAGTGATTGATAGTCCCCTCTTAAATAAAAAAAATACTCGAATCATCTATGATAACAACGCCTTTTGGATTGAAGACTTAGGAAGTCCCAATGGGATGCTGATCAACGAGAAAAAAATGCGCAGCAAGAAGCTTGAGGATGGCGATATCATTAAAATCCCTGCTGCCTGCTTCATGTATTATCAAAGGAAGCTATTGTGGGCAACACCAAAGGATGGAGTAAGAATTGATGTTTGCCACGTTTCCAAGCAGGTCACAGATGGTCTTAAACCTACTCCTATTAAAATCCTAAATGATATCACCTTCACCATCAATGCTGGAGAATTTGTGGCAATCGTAGGGGGAAGTGGGGCTGGAAAAACAACTCTGCTTGACGCCATTACAGCCAAAAGAAAGTGCACCTCAGGCTCCATCTATTATGATTTGAATCATTACTATCGCTTTCAACAGAGCTATCAAAAGATTGTTGGCTATGTACCCCAAAAGGATATCATGCATGAGGATTTAACAGTAAAAAAGACCCTCTACTACTACTCATTCATCAAAATGAAGCATAGACTTACGAAAAAAGAAATTCTAGAACGAATTGATCAGGTATTAGAGGATGTCTCTTTGACAGAAAAGAAAAATTTGAAGGTATCCAAGCTTTCTGGCGGACAGAAAAAAAGAGTCAGCATCGCAATGGAGCTGATGACTAACCCTAAGGTTTTATTTCTAGATGAGCCAACGAGTGGTCTATCTCCAGATTTAGACTATGAAATTATGGAGCTTCTTTATAATATTTCTAGGAAAGGTAGAACGGTGGTAGTGATTACCCATAATATGGAAAATGTGGATCGCTGTGATAAGCTTGCTTTCCTAGGAGTTGGCGGTAGACTATGTTATTTTGGAGCACCTGCCAAAGCCTATACCTTCTTTAAATATCGTAAATTTGGACCGATTTTTTCACTGCTATCCTCTAAGGAAAATAGCCTGCATTATGAGCAGCAATTTAAAGCGTCCAAGGAATATAAAAAAATGAGCCTAGAGCTTGAAAATCTATATAAGGAGGAGGAACTATGAGACTTACTGCCAAAGCCCGCATGAATTTGCTACATTTTAGAGCGATGACTAGACGCTATATCTCCATCATTCTAAGTGATAAGCTTTCCTTACTGACTCTTTTTTTACAGGCCCCTTTGATGCTTCTCATCATCTTCCTTACCTGTTCTAAGGAATTTACCTACTTTGATGCAATGATGACGCTTTTCGTCATTGTGACAGTCGCTATCACTATGGCAATCCTAAATTCCTACCGAGAGGTATGCAAGGAAAGAGAAATCCTAAAAAGGGAATACGACGCCGGACTAGATAGTATCTCCTACATTATGAGTAAGATTACAGTCCAAAGCATCATCTGCCTACTTCAAACTATCATCATAGTTTCTGGTGTTCTCGCCTTTATCAATTTTAATTTTACAGAGGATCGGATGGTTTTCCAAATCCTACTCTTCTATGTCATTATCTTTTTGACCTATTTGGCAGCCACATCCTTTGGAATCCTAATTTCCAGTGTACTAAAAAGCAGTGAAAGTGCTGTGTTACCTGTTTTATTTATCATTATCTCTCAGGTGGTTCTATCTGGAGCCTTGATGGATTTACCTAAAAATATTGAATGGCTCTCCTCTATAACCATTGCGAAATGGTCATTAGGAGCTCTAGGTGAAGTATTTGACATTCGTGGTCTTGCCCAAAACTACCAGTTTGGACCACAACCGCTTAGAGCCATATACGAAACTCCCTTTGCTGCAGGGATTTGTGTATTGATAGGAATCATAGTTATCTGTTGTATCCTATCTATTCTAAGCATCAAGCGAAATGTCTATCGAAAATAACAAACCCCTCAATGCCAACCATTGAGGGGTTTACTTTATCTATGGAGGAGCTTTACAGCCGTACCATTCGTCAAATAAATCATCTTCACAGCATCCTCTTCAAAGGAATCTGCATAGATGGTTAATGGCTTATCCAGGGTTCCTCTAGCCAAAATACGGATACTATTTGCATTTTTTATAAGCTTTTTCTCCTTCAGTAATTCCAGAGTTATGCAATCTGAACTAGTAAAATAATTACACAGGGTGTCTAGCGCAATTTCCGCAAGCTCTTCCTCATCAGGGAAGGCTATTGTCTTCGTTGGAACTCGCTGCTCCATCGTCTTTGGCAAATCGACAGGAATACTCTTCGCATTTACCTCTTCTAATAGACGATCCTCTGCAAAGCCTAATTCCTTTAACACAGCACTTCCATTAGGAAGGAGAGTCTCCACAAAATCAACCTCTTCATAATAAGGATTTTTAAAAACTCCTCTTTGTCGCATGATATCATCAAAGATGATTTTAAACTCTCGGAAGGCCTTCCTAGAATTCACATTCAATAGAACTGGGGCCTCTTTATAGGAAACTGTAAGGATAGAAAAGCCCCGCTCTATCCAAGGCTCTGGAGCTGTAGATAAATAGGTACAAAGACCTTTTTTATCTAAACGAAGCTCTAGGGCAATTCCCTTTTTACGGAATATTTCTTTATTTTCCAATAGGTTATCACTGATTCCATAGGAAAGCGCATAGTTTTTAACCTCAGAATAAAATTTTTTATTGGTAGGTGAGGATAGCATTAGCTCCTCTAAGAAGGTAAGCTTTCCTGCTGGCTTCTTCCTAGATTGGTCCGTAGGTTTATCTAAAACCTCAGCTTTTTTATCCTTTGAATGATCGACCTCTAGGGAAGCTTCTTGAACAGACTCAGTAGTGGTTTCTTCTAGGGATACCTCAAAAGGCTCTAAGCTAACCTCCTCCTGCTTTAACGGCGCTGGATGATGAGCCTCTTGCATAAAATGCTTATATCTTAAATAATAGGCGATGAGTAGTATAACCATCCCAAGCCCCAGCACTCCTAAGCATACTAAGGAAATGAGATTGTCAAATAAATATGTATTATTCTTCTCTCTAGTTGTAATTCCCAACACCGTAGCTAGGACATAGATGAAGGTGAAAAATAAAAGATTTAAATCTAAAAGTAGGATATAATCCGTTCTATGGATTTCCTTTGCCTTAAACCTACCCAATAGTAAATAAAGACTCGTAAGTAGAATGCACATAGCGGCAATACAAATCATATAAACGGGCTGAGAAAGCGTCCATAAAGGCTGTGGATAAGAGCCAGATAAGATTAAAAGAATCGAAAATCCAAATAAGAAAGGAAATAAAGCATTGTACTTTTCTAATAAACAGGATACATATTTTCTCTTTCGAAAATGGTTCTCTCCCTCAAAGGAATTGCTTCTCAACACAAAAGCGAAAAACGGAAATGTGAATTGAAGCAAGGAAAAATCTAAAAGGGATATCCCACCAGCCAAAAAGGCTAAAAAGATAAAGAAAATATAATCTAATAAATTTAACTTAGTTCTATCCATAAAACTAATCAAAATCAGATAAAAAATAGGAATTGTAGTTGATAGCATTTGGACAGCATATTCAAAATTCACATTAAAATTATAATCCGTATTGTCCAAAACATAGTAAAAAATAAAATCTAGACTAAAGGAGATCAGGATTAAAGCCACCAAGGGAAAGCGGTAATTCAGTCGAAAGAAAAAGTCCTTGGCATTCTCCTTCTCATCTCGTTCAAAGATATCTCTAGCTCCTTTATATATCACCTGAAGGAATAGCAGTATGGTCACAACAATACTATAGATTTCCTTATAGGCAATGCAAAAATAGACATTCAAGAAAATGGCTACAATGCTTAAGACATCTAAAAGATTTACTTTATTTTTAACGTTTCCCAAATTTAAAAGGAGAAAGGGAATCGGCCAAACATAAATGATAAACTTTAAATCATTGGTTTCCATAGCTCCCAGCTTATAAAAGGAATAGGTTATAAAAAAGATAAAGGAAAAAAACAGCCATAAATCGTACTTCTTAAATAATGTATTAAAATAATTAAAAATACCCTTCATTCATTAGCCTCCTGATAAGAAAGGCTATGCTTGATTTAGCCTCTCAAATTTTTCTATGATTTTACCTACTAGTGGGTGACGAACCACATCAAAGGTTTCAAACTCAATCACGCCAACCTCTCGTAAATCCTTAAGAATATCTGCCGCAATTTTAAGTCCAGAACGTTTAGATTGTGGTAAATCTACCTGAGAGCAATCTCCAGTCACAATCATTTTAGAGTTAAAGCCTAAGCGAGTTAAAAACATTTTCAGCTGTTCTACTGTCGCATTCTGAGCCTCATCTAAGATGATGATGGCATTCTCTAAGGTTCTACCACGCATATAGGCCAAAGGAGCAATCTCCAAGACTTGCTTTTCAATCAGCGTATTGGTTGCCTCTACCCCAAGCATATCATATAGTGCATCATATAGTGGTCTTAAGTAAGGATCCACCTTTTCCTTCAAATCTCCTGGTAAAAATCCTAAGGATTCCCCAGCCTCTACGGCAGGACGAGTAAGAATTATTTTTTGAATTGCACCCTTCTTTAAAAGCATAACCGCATAGACCACCGCAAGATAGGTTTTTCCAGAACCAGCGGAACCTATCGAAAAAATCAAATCCTTCTTCTCAATGCATTTTATATACTCTGCCTGCTTCAAGGTTTTCGCATAAACAGGCTTATTGTTCTGATTAAAGCCCACCGGCTTTCTCGTTTTTAAAAAGGAAACATATCTTTCTACCTCATCTGCCTCTAGCATCTTTTTAAGATAGATGATGTCTCTCGCTGTAATATGAATGCCTAAAGAAGAAATTTCAACTAAAGTATGCATAAATTTTTCTAAATCTTTGATGGCAGACTCCTCAGTTAAATCACACAATATGCTTTCACCATGAATATCCACCACACAGCCAAAAAGCTCTTCAATCGTCTTTAAATTATTATTTTGGATGCCACAAATGTTCTTCGCATCATTGGCGTTTTGAATAGTACAGCTTAATTTCAACACACTCACTCCTTAGAACTAAACATTCCCATAGATTCATACTTTTTAACAATAAAGGTAAAGGTGTAGGATTCCTCCTGCTCAACCTCCTTTGTCCCTGTTATTGCAACTATTTTTTCTAAATCATTGGTTTGATGAGAACTGAAATCATCCTCAATTTTTTTTATAGCTAGCTTTTTAGCCTCCACAGAGCTATATGTTTTAATTATAGCATTTTTTTTAGTTTCTGCAATTTTTTTTAGGGATAAAAAATCAAATAAATTAAAGACTAAATTTTCCTGCTTGTTATAGAGCTCAAAGGACTGCTTCTTCCCTAATGAAAAATTCATACTGAATAAGGAAAAATCATAATATTGACTTACTTCCTCAGCGATAACCTCTTCTCGTACCCGCTTAGGAATCTCCACCTCTATCTTGTCATAGGTTGTCCCCATAACAAGACCACTAACCTTTTGGTTTCCCTCGATGAGAACCTCGCCAGCTTTGACAAATTTATTTTTTGTAACCATACTTTTGCCATTATAGACATAGAATACATCCACAATTCCATCCTTTTTGGCAACGATATCTCCCTCTAAAGGAGATTCAACATTATAGTTGATTTCATCCACATTGGCAATATAAACATGAATTACATTGTTTTTACAATCCACATTAATGAATGGATATTCAAAATATTTTTTTCGCATATCCTTAGAAAAATCATCATAATTTAAGCTACAAAAATCAAAACAAAATAAGGTTCTAAAGCTAGATTTTAAACGATATTCGATATCATCATTGATTGGAGTTTCCCGATTAAACTCAATCGACTGAACTCTATAAATATTCATATAAAGAATGGATAACAAAAACATTACACCAGTAATTAAAAGTCCATATCTTCCTAAAAAACGAAAAATTTTTGATTGAAGACTCTCTATAAGTTTAAAGTCATAGTTTGTCCGTTTTAGGATGTTATAGGAGCCTCCCTCAATCTCAAAGGTTACCTCATCATCATTAATCTCTAAATTTGTTGAAATAATTTTATTACTAATTTTAAAATAATCATCCTTCTTCATTTTGATTTTGTAAATCATCTTTTATGCATCTCCCATTTCTAATTTGACGATTACACCTTCAACAATAATAGTATCCTTGTCTAATCTAAGAACCTTAAGGTCTTTTCCCGTTATTCTTAGATTTTCCAGCTCTATTAAATCATGATTGATTTGTTTAATTTGCCGATAATTGTTGATGGCTAAAACATTTTTATAAAATTCAAATTGCATATGCTTCACCATCTTATAATATGAAAAAAGGGGGACATCATCCACCCTATTCTTTTATTAATTTTTTTTCAAAGCACAGCCATTTTCCTGTAATAGGATGAAAAAATCCAAGATGAAACGCCTCTAAAGGAAACTCCTCAGGAGCGACAGTTTGCAGACTTCCATATTTTCTATCCCCATAAAGAGGATGCCCTATTGCTGAAAACTGGGCCCTAATCTGATGAAATCTGCCTGTTTTCAAATGGATTTCCACCAGTGTTACTGGAGTAGTAGATATTTCCAAATTTTTGATTACCTGATACTCTAAAATAGCTTCTTCGCCTGTTGAAGCTACATAACTTTTTCTTTCCTGCTCATTTTTTTCTAGATAATGATGGAGTGTTCCTTTCCCCTTCAAGGTTCCTTCAACAATGGCCTGATACCATTTTTCAAATTGATGCTTACGAATTTGTTCAGAAAGTCTGGCAGCAGCCTTTGAGGTTCTAGCAAAAACCATAACTCCAGCCGTATTTCGGTCTAGTCGGTGGACCAAGCCCAAATAAACGTTCCCTGGCTTTTGATATTTCTCCTTGATGTATTGTTTCAAGGAAGAGAGCATATCTACTGCATTAGAGCCATCTGCTTGAGAAAGCATTCCTCTTTCTTTGTAGGCAACCAATAGATGGTTATCCTCATATAAAATCTCAAGCATCTTTTTTCACCCACTTTTTCAGTTTACTGGAAAGCTCCTTTAAGGTTTCTCTATCAAAGCTATTTTGACTATATAACAGATAAATTTCCTGAGAGGATTTAAAATTCATCAAATCCATTTTTTTAAGATTTGAATCCTGTTCACATTGCTGCAGATACATAAAGCCTATGCCATCCTTACTTTCAATTAGCCTTGACATTACATATCCAGAATTTGCATGATAGAAATTGCTTTTAGACAAATTGATATTTGCTTTCTTGAGACTCTGCAAGGTATGAATGGTCATTCCCTCAGCAGGGTCACCTAAAATAACAGGATTATTTTTAAGCATTTCTCTAGTAACTCTTTTAATTTCCTTGAACTTTCCATCTGTATAGCAGACAGGAACAATTGGAAAGGTGTCTAATAGTATTCCTGTAAAAAGGTCATCATCATAGCTACGATCCACAATGGCAAAATCATATCGTCCTTCTCGCAATTCATCAAAAATTGTTTTAGAGGAACAAATTGTAATATTAGCATTGGAGTTGTACACTTCAAAAATCAAATCTAAAAGACCCTTTTCCTTTAATATAGCTTGAGCATCTTCTGTAATCGCTAAATTCAAGGTCTTTTTTAATAATAGAGAATCTGCGATAGCAGACTCCAATACTCTGGCTTGGTTGATCATTCTTCTAGCGTACTCTACCAGTATAGCTCCCTGCTTGCTGAGCTCAAAGGTTCTACTATTTGTAAATATTTGTATATCATACTGATTTTCTAGCGACTTAATATGATGAGTTACTGCCGGCTGGGTAATGAATAAGCGTTCTGCCGTTCTTGTATAATTTTTAACTTTAACTAGGGTTAAAAGCGTCAATAATCTAGGATCATCCATCGTATTCACTTCCATAAATAAATTTTATAATATAGTTAAATTATATAAATTTTATTTTAGAAAGTCAATTCTTTCTAACCACTTATAAAAAATATAAGGCTAGGAGAACTAAAACCATTTGAATCCCATAAAAAATAAGGTCGATTTGAAGTTCCTTTAGACCACACGCCTCCAAGTGATGATGAAAAGGGGCCATTTTGAATAGGCGTTTCCCCTTCGTCTGTTTGAAATAGGTGACCTGCAAAATTACCGATAAGGATTCAAACACAAATAGTCCAGCCATGATGACAAAGGCGGCAAGAGAATCTAAATAAATGCTCGTCAATGCATAGAATACGCCAAGCCCTAAAGCGCCGACATCTCCCATGAATAAAAAGGCCTTTGGTAGGTTAAAGCACCAAAACACAAACAAAGATATATGGAAGGCAAGAAGCATCTGGAATATTGCAAAGTTCTTCTGTTTGTAAGCAATCAGCATCAAGCCTATTCCAAATAAGAGACTACAGCCAGCACATAACCCATCAACCCCATCCATTAAATTCCAGGCATTGGAGCTAGCAACCATTAGCCATAGAAGGAATATACCAAAAATCCACTTGATATTGATTGTAAGACCAAATAAATTTAAGCTTGTGCTATTTTGACTTTGAAGATAAAAATAAAAGACAATTCCTGAAATCACAATTTCAATGAGAATCTTCACTAAGGGAGAAAGCCCATCATTCTTTTTCAATATGACAATTAAAAGGTCATCAATAAAGCCTAGGAGACCAAAGCCTAATGTTGCAAATAAAATGATACTCGTTTCCTTCGTATATGGAACAAAAAAAAGTGGTAAAACTAGAAAAATAATACCACCCATAGTTATTGTTCCATTCTTCTTTTTATGCGATTCTAGACCCAGAACTCGCTCTGTTTGGCTTAATCGCTTAAAACATTTTACATACACACTATAAAGAAATACTGAAAGTAAGGATACCGCCAATAATTTAACTATTGGAAATCCACTCATGAATAACCTCCAAATCTGAATATGGATACTTCACACCCTGAATATCCATATATTTTTCACAGCCTTTCCCTAATATCAATGCATAATCATTTCTTTGAAGGGAGGCTAAAGTCTTTAAAACAGCTTTCTTGCGGTCTAAAATTACCTCAACATCCTTATGAATATGCCTTTTTATAGCCCTGACAATGCTTTCTGGCTTTTCAAAGCGGGGATTATCCGTAGTTAAAATGATTTGAGCAGGAATCGTATTTAAGTACTTCCCAATCATCGCTCTTTTTTCCTTCTCCCGATTTCCTCCACAGCCTAAAACAATGAATAAATTTCCCTTACAGAGCTTTAACCCTTCCTCAATGACCCTTTGAGTAGCAGAGAAAGTATGAGCGTAATCTATAATTACGGTTTTACCATCAAACACTATACGATTCATTCTACCTTCTACCGCAGTAAAATTAGCCAAGAAAGCGACATAGTTTAGATAAGAAATATGAAAAACATCGCATAGCGCCATTACAGCAAGAGCATTATAGATATTAAATTCCCCAAGCATTTTCGATTTAAACAACAAATTTTTCGCATAGAAGGAAATCCCTGCTTCATTTGCATAATTGAGTGTGCCTTCAAAATCACAGGAGGTATGGAGTCCATATTTCAAAGCCTTAGCGTCCGTATATTTTAAGATTTTCTCAAAAGCCATATCATCTGCATTCACAATAGCATATGCAGAAGGCTTTAGCTTAATGAAGGGAATGAGCTTGCAATACAAATACTGGTCTAAGGTTTTATGATAATCTAAGTGATCCTGGCTAAAGTTCGTAAAGATTAAACAATCAAAATCAAGCCCATAAATTCGATACTGATCCACAGAAATACTGGATATTTCCATAAAAACATAGGAAATCCTTTTTTTTCTAGCTATAGTAAGATAGTGATAAATGGTCAGGATATCTGGCGTAGTATTTTCACTCTTCCCCTCAAACCCTGGATAAAAAACGCCATTCGTCCCTATCAGCATACTTCTTAATTGCAAATAATTAAAAAAGCTATATCCTAGAGTAGAGGTAGTTGTTTTTCCATTTGTTCCTGTAATTCCTATTAATTTAATCTTTTTTGAAATGTCGCTATAAAATATTTTAGCAAGCAAAGCTAAGGTTTTACGTACATTTTCCACAAAGATATAATTGATGTTCGGAAGAATTTCCTCGCATCCTCCAGTTATAATCGTCTTAGCTCCACGTTCTACCGCATCCCGAATATGCTCTTTATTTCCATTTGTAGATATAAAAACAGAATTTCTCGCACATTGTCTACTATCACTAGTAAGATTAGAAATGATATGGTTCTCCTTGACTTTTCCCAAATGGGCTTTTCTCAGTAATGCATTGACCTTCATAGGTATCACCACTACCATATTATGTAGAAACAATAAAAAAAATCATTTTATTTAGATTTTTATGATAATTTTCATTCCCTCAAAAGATTCTAATTCTAATAATGTGAAATGACCGTATTTCTTCAAATTTTTCTTTATTTTTCGATAAAGTGCAGTAAATTTTTCATAATCCTGTGTGCCAAATTTTTCATCCTCTTGTAAAATCAGCCGCCAAACCCACTTGTATCCTAAAAGAAAGGTAGGTAAAAGGAAAGGAAACCTAAATTTTCCTTTCCTACGTTGAATGTAAAGCTTCATTTGTCATTCTACGGAGATGGAGACGGTATCTCCATCATCTGTTTCCATTTCTACAAGCTTACCAATGACGCCTGCTTCTATCATTGCAAAGATCTGACGGTAGTCAATTTTCTTAAGATAATCCTTTCCATCCATACTAGGCATAGACAATCCAGTTTCTAAGCAAATCATAATTAAGGACACAGGAAAATTAATCTTTAAACGAACACCATCTTCGGAGGAACTGACAAATATTTTTAATAATAGTTTATCAATATCCTTCCTTTGACTTTCTGGCACAATGGCTGTTTGAATGACTTCTCTACCAAGCAGTTCATCTGTTGTCACATTGAAAATATCAGCCAAAATTGGTAGTGCTGAAATATCGGGAGCTGAAATATCATTTTCCCACTTTGATACAGCCTGAGGGGTTACTCCTACCTTTTCAGCAACCTCCTCTTGGGTAAATCCCAATCTCTTTCGAAATTTAGACAATAATTGTCCATATGTTTCTTTCATATTTTTATTCTCCTTTCGTATACATCCTTATCATACGCAATCCTACTTAGAATAACAAACGACCAAGTGTTGAATCTCTAACCTATCCGTTGAATTTGGATAAACCATAGGTTGAATTTAGCTTAAGCACATATCTCTTGGGTATAAACACTTGACCATTGCATATTTTTATAAAAACAAATATGAAGGAATATGTTTGGTTCATCATAGGTTGTAACCACATGAAAAGTCAAACTATTGTCAGGAGGGACAATAGTTCCTATAGGCTCTGCAAGGTAAGAAATGAAAGAGCCAGAATTACTATCCTTACTCTTACAAAGCCATACGCTACTACAAGAATGATTTGGTGCATAAATTGTTACCACAAACGTATATCTCTCATGAGATACATCCTCATCTATGAGAGAATAGAAAAAACTTGTTTCAGAATATGTTTGCATTAAAGCTTCTTGCTCATTCTCAACTCGTTGTTCATCTTCTTCCTCCTGTGCAGAGGAAGATAAGGAAAACACACATATTCCTAAAATTAAAATACTAACTCCTACTACTTTTTTAAACAATAAATTAAAAAAATCCCAAATTTGTTTCATGGAAATCTCCCTTCACCATTAAATTTATTCTTAGATCCATCTAATAAACTATTATATTAGACAATACTATTGTAGCATAAAAAGTAAAAATTAAGAAAACATTATATTTTTTGATAGCTAATTATAGAAAAGCCAAAGGAGATTAGAAGTTTCAGTTTTTTGGTTCTAATGTCTATTATAAGAGTATTTTCTTTCATATAACTATAGTTTATGGGGGAGTCGGTTGACTTTTTTAATATAATATCTATGTCGAGAGACAACAGATGAATAAAGGAGACGAAAAGAGCAGGGCGGTTATCCTGCTCTTTTCTCATTTTAAGGAAACAACAGTGAAGTAAAGGAGATAACTACTTCTTAGAAGAGCCACTGCTTCTAATAATTAAATATTCTAATAGTAAAATAATTATTAGAGCGACTAGGTTTTCCACCCTAGCTACCTCCTTACACGTCCATCGTTTCCTTTAGACGTAAATGATGCTTCCAAAGTAGACAATTTGTTTATTCTTCTTATGTTCTTTTATTTGATGGAGATTTTTACAAGAACTATATTGTGAAAATGTAAGAGGAATCGACTTCTATTATGATCATGCTTGTCCCTTTAATATTTATCATAAAGGATTTTTTTCTTCAATAGGTGAAACCTATAAAAAAGATTTACAAAAATATATGTTGACTTTATATTTATTTCTTCGTATAATAAAAATGTCAAGAAACAATAGACATGGAAAAACAAACGAAAAGAGCAGGGCGGTTATCCTGCTCTTTTCTCATTTTAAGGAAACAATGACTATGGAAAAAGATGACTACTTCTTAGAAGAGCCACCGCTCCTAATAATCAAATATACTAATACTAATAGTAATATAATTATTAGAGCGACTAGGTTTTCCACCCTAGCTACCTCCTTACACGTCCATCGTTCCCTTTAGACGTAAATAATACATTTGCCTATTGCTCCTTTAAAATGTTTGCATTAAGTATTCTTAATGACAATATAATTTTATCATAATTTTAATCGTCTTAAAAAAATCTTAGATTTTAAACATATTTTATATAACTTAGGAAAATTTGTATATTGCCTTTCTATCCTAAATGCATTATTAAGACATAGCAATTATTTAATCCAAAACCATCTTGCTTAGTTTTCAACATAAAAAGGAGTTATGAATGTTAAAAGAGAATAGCATAGAAAATAAAAAAATCTCAATACAATTATTGCATCAAGACTAAGCATTTTAAATGGTGGACCCTTGGAGACTCGAACTCCAGACCCACTGATTAAGAGTCAGTTGCTCTACCAACTGAGCTAAGGGTCCATTTTTTCACTTGCATTTAGTATTATATATAAAATGGAAATTAATGTCAAGAAAAAAATTATTTTTTTTCACTTTCATATTTAATTTTTATAGCTAGCTTTAGTAACTTACTTTTATCATTTACAATTTGATTATTTTTGACTAAAGATAAAAGTCTTTTAAGCAATAGAGTCGTCTGCGCATTTGTATATCCAAGTTCTTCTAGTTCTGCCTTTGTAATGCATAAATCTTCTTCACTTAAGTATAGATTATGTTTTATAATCTCCATCAAAATTCTTTCCATTTGATCAATCTTATATACTAATTCTAATTTTCCACTGGTTAAAGCCAAAGCCCTCTTTAGCGCAAAAAATAAATTCGTATGGTCTATCTTATATTTTTTTAAAAAGAGAATAACCTCTTCTTTATCAATGCTAATTGGCCAGTTCCAAAACTGAATCAACTTTAACGTCAAGAAGATTGTGGTACTAGAAAAACCAAGTCCCTCTAAAAGCTCTTCGGGATTATTTTCTTTATATACTAGGGTTGCAAGGCGAAGCTCCAACACAGGACTAGTATATAGAAATAATTGTAAATCTGGTAAATTTGGAAAAAAAGAAAAGAGAATTCTTATATCCTGTTCCTCATATCTGTATTTTAAAAGTACTTCTATAAGCTTTTGAAACGAATTCTCTTCCTCTGTCATTTAGTGCGCTAGAATTTGAACACCTGTCTCTGTAATTAAGACTGTATATTCAAATTGACTAGACCATCCTCCATCATCTGTATAAATTGTCCAGTTGTTTTCCGCATCTAAAAAGACTTTTCTGCTTCCCTCATTAATCATTGGCTCTATGGTGAATACCATGCCTGGAAATAAAACCATACCTGTGTTTTTTATTCCATAATGGTAAATGAAGGGATCCTCATGAAATCCATTCCCAACACCATGACCGCCTATTTCATGAACTACACTAAAACCATTTTGCTTGGCATGCTTCTCAATATAAAAGCCAATATCTCTCAATCTAGAAAAAGGCTTTAACTTTTGAACTGCAAGATCTAGACATTCCTTTGTAACCTTGACGAGACGCTTTGCTTCCTCATCAACATCACCAATCAAAAACATACGAGAGGCATCTGCATAATATCCCTTGTAGATGGTTGTACAATCGACATTAATAATATCCCCATTTTTCAAAATAGTATGCACATCAGGTATGCCATGACAGACTTGATCATTGATGCTGGTACATACGCTTTTAGGAAATCCCTCATAGCCCAAAGGTGCACAGATACCACCAAGCTCTTTCGTTTTTTGGGCAACAAGCTGATCGATTTCCTCAGTTGACATTCCCACTCGAATATGCTGTTCCACGTAATCTAATACCTTTGTATTAATGATACCAGCTTCTTTAATCCCTTGAATTTGCTCAGGAGTTTTTATCATTTCCCTAGATGGAGTAGGGATACCTAGCTTTTTGTATTTTTCTACAAGAGCATCAAAATCCATAGCTCAATCCATCCTTTCCTTCTTCTCTAATAAATAGGATCTAGCAACACTTATAAAATGTAGGGATCCCGTCACAACTAAAAGCTCATCCTCTTTTAGCTCTCCTATAGCCTTATCTAGGGCCTCCTGATAGGCTTCAAACAGTTCATAGGGCTTCTTAGTCCATCTTTTGAAATAGTCGACGGAAGTTGCTCTTGTGTCCTGTAAAGAAGTAAAATAATAGCTTACAGCAAGCTCATCTAGCTTTTCTACCATTTGTGAGATTGCCTTATCATGGAGAGCGGTAAAGACCACCTTAATTCTTTTTTCTTTAAATTCCAGTCGTAAGCTTTCTACCAAAGCCTCTATGCCGTCCAAATTATGGGCCCCATCTAATAAGACATTTGGATAAATCAACTCAAATCTTCCAGGCCAAAAGGCAGATTCTAGAGCTGAACAAAGTAAAGATTTCTCATACTCTGGATATAAGTACAATATAACCGCAATTGCTAGACTAGCATTGTAGGCCTGATATTTTGCGTTCAACATAGTATGATACAAGATTCCACGAAAGGTGAAGCTTAAGGTTCCTTCTTCAAAGGAAATATTTTCAACCTCATCTAAAATAAAATGCATATCTACCTGATGGGCACTTGCATATTCCTTAAATAACGGCTGAAGCTGTGAGGAAACAGCGGTAAAGCAAGGACGATTTCTTCTTGTAATTCCTAGCTTATGCACTGCAATCTCCTCCAAGGTATTTCCTAATTGCTGCATATGATCATACCCAATATTGGTAATGATTGAAACATCCGTATGTAAAACATTGGTAGAGTCTAGAAGACCGCCTAAGCCACACTCAATCACTGCAACATCGATGTTTTGTTCCTGAAAATAGAGAAGAGCCATTAAAAAGGTCAGCTCGAAAAAGGGAATTGTATCTTGTGTCCTTTCTGTATAAGCTTTTGCGAATTCATACAGCTGATTACAATATTTTACCACAACCTCCTTGGGAATAAAGGTTGTATTCATTTGAATTCTTTCCTCAAAACAAAGGACATAAGGAGACACAAAAAGTCCAACCTTATTTCCCTTAGCCATTAGCATTTGTCTTAAAAAGCTTGCAGTAGAGCCCTTACCATTTGTTCCTGCGATATGAATGATTTTATACTTTGTCTTGATACCTAGCTCTTGAATACAGGCTTCTATCCTTGATAAATCCTCTCGTCTTTTCTGTTTCTTTTGAACGTACAGCCATTCTAAGGCTTCCTTTTCTTCTCTAAACATTAGGCTAGCTTTGTCAAGGCCTCTACTACCTCAGCATACTGTGCCTCATAGTCAGAAAGCTTTGTCCTTTCCTCTTTAATTTTAGTCTCAGGTGCCTTAGAGATAAAGTTCGGATTTGAAAGCATTCCCTTACTTCTAGCTAGTTCTCCTTCTAGCTTTTTCTTTTTTTCCTCTAGCTTCTGTCTTGCCTCATTCTTATCAACCAAATCAGAGGTAGGAATATAAATATTCGCAACAGAAATAACTACAACGACATGGTCCTTTGGATCCACCTTTTCTAAGGTAAGCTTTAACAGCTTTGGATTTAAAAACTTTTCTAAGTAGGTATAGGCCAAAGATAGCTTATTCAGGGTATCCTGATCCTTACATTCTATTTCAATAGAAATTGGCTTAGAAGGAGCCTTATTTGCCTTGGCTCTTTCATTTCTTACAGAGGTGATAATCTCACATAAGTCATCAATGGCTTCCATTGCAGCCTCATCCTGGAATGCAGGATTTTGTTTAGGCCAACTTGCTATTGTAATGGATTCCGCCTCCTTAGGTAAGGCCTGATAAAGCTCCTCTGTAATAAATGGACAGAAAGGATGAAGCATCTTTAAAATAGAGCGTAAAACATAAACCAATACATTTTTCGTCATCGCCTTATTCTCTTCATCGTCTCCATTTAGATCCACCTTAGAGATTTCTACATACCAGGAAGCAAAATCGTTCCAAGTGAAATTATATAAAGCCCTGGCAACCTCTCCTAGCTCGTATTTATCAAAATTATAATCCACCTGTTCAATTACCTGATTTAAACGAGATAAGATAGACTTACTTGCTAAATTCAATTTAGAAAAATCAATCTCTTCTTCTTTAAAATCATTCCCTAAATTCATCAATACATATCTTGAAATATTCCAAACCTTATTAAGATAGTTCCAAGCAGCCTCTATCTTTGTTTCATCAAAACGCAAATCTAAGCCTAAGGCACTATTAGTCGTTAAAAAGTATCGTAAGGAATCTGTACCATATTTTTCAATTAAATCAAATGGGTCTATCCCATTTCCTAAGGATTTAGACATCTTTCTTCCTAAGGAATCTCGAATCAAACCATGAATAACAATATCCTTAAAAGGAGCCTTTCCTGTAAATTCAATCCCTTGGAATAGCATTCTAGATACCCAAAAGAAAATAATATCGTATCCAGTAACAAGACAGCTTGTTGGATAATAGCGTTTAAAATCTTCTGTTTCCTCTGGCCATCCTAAAGTTGAAAAAGGCCAAAGGGCAGACGAAAACCAAGTATCTAATACATCCTCATCCTGTTGATAGCCCTCACCTGGACAGGAGACCTGAACCTTTACCTCATCTCCCTTATACCAGGCAGGAATTCTGTGTCCCCACCAGAGCTGACGAGAAATACACCAATCCTGAATATTCGTTAACCAGTGCTCTAGAGTCTGTTTAAAGCGCTCAGGAACAAATTGGTATTCCTTGTTTTCTAAAACCTGCTTTGCTAAAACATCCATTCGAACGAACCACTGCTTGGAAAGCCTTGGCTCAACGACAACTCCTGTCCTCTCACTATGACCAACGGAGTGAACTATTTTTTCTTTCTTTACAAATAATCCCTGAGCCTCTAAATCTTTGAGCAGAGCCTCTCGGCAGCTAAAACGATCCATCCCCTCATAGCTTCCAGCCATCGCATTCATCGTGCCATCGTCATTCATACAAAGTGGCATCTCTAAATGATGGCGGAGTCCAACCTCATAATCATTTGGGTCATGGGCAGGTGTAACCTTTACACAGCCTGTTCCAAATTCCTTATCTACATACTCATCAGCAATCACAGGTATTTTTGTTGTCGTTCCTGGAATGTAAACCTCTTTTCCAATGATGCCTGTATATCGTTCATCCTCTGGGTGAACCATGATAGCTTGATCTGCAAACATTGTTTCTGGACGGGTGGTTGCGATAGTGACAAAGCCGGTTCCATCCACAAATGGATAGTTGAAGTGATAGAAAGCTCCCTCAACATCCTTATGCTCAACCTCTATATTAGATAATGCTGTTTTAGCCTCAGGATCCCAGTTGATAATTCTTTTCCCCTGATAAATATAGCCCTTATTATATAAGGTGATAAATACATAATTTACAGCTTTATTGAGCTGTTCATCCAAGGTAAAGCGTTCCTTTGAATAATCTAAGCTTAATCCTAAGGCTGCCCATTGTCTATGAATTTCCTTCGCATATTCCTTTTTCCAATCCCAGGCAACCTCTAAAAATTTTTCTCTTCCTAGGTCATATCTAGAAATCCCCTGCTTCTTTAGTTTTTCATCGACCTTAGCCTGAGTAGCAATTCCTGCATGGTCCATTCCAGGAAGCCAAAGGGCATCATAGCCCTGCATTCTTTTTCTACGAATGATGATATCCTGAATAGCCGTATCACAGGCATGGCCAATATGAAGCTTTCCTGTAACATTTGGTGGTGGAATTACAATCGTAAAGGGGTCCTTTGATTTATCTCCTGCTGTAAAGAATCCTCCCTTTAACCAAAATTCATATTTCCCCTGTTCTACCTCTTTAAAATCATATTTTGTCTTTAGTTCCTTACTCATTCTTTTTCTTCCTTTCATATTCTTCTTTTGTCATAGAATAAAAGCACGCATCTATTACTCTGCCATCATATAGCTTTTTATAGGAGCATAGCGTACCATCATAATTAAATCCGCATTTTTCAACGACTCGCTTTGACCGATAATTATCACTATGATGTCCTACCTCCAAAACCAAACAATCCGTTTTCGTGAAGGTGAAATCTATCATTAGCTGTACCGCTTCTGTCATATAGCCATGGTTCCAATAGCTAGAGGCCAAGGAGAAGCCGAGGGATTTAACCTTATTGTACTTTCTCAGTGCTGTATGGTATAAGGAAATCGTTCCAATCAGGATATCCTCATTTTTTAAAGCTATTGCATAGGTTTCCTTAGATAAGATTTGTCCTGAGAGGACTCGTTCAGCAACACTCAAGGATGGAAATGGCTTCCACCCAGCATCAGGTCCAACCAATGGGTCCTTCCCATATTCATAGTAAGCCTCCTTATCGCTGAACCTTAGCTCTCGAATCACAATATGATTCCCAATCAACTTCACAGATTTCACCTCCAATAAAAAAATCCTTAAGCAAAATTTGCCTAAGGACGAATTAACCGCGGTACCACCCTAGTTCTATATTTCTATAGCACTCAAATTCTTTAACGCAGAATTACGGAATAAACTACTCTAGTTCATCTATTCAGCTCCCTAGCTACCTTCGAATAGTTTTCCATAGAACTCTTTCACCAAATGAGTTCATCTCTATAATGGAATTTTCTATCTACTCCTCTAGTTCCTCACTACTGCCTTTAATTTTATAGCAGTTATATTTTAATGTCAAGATATTTACTTTAATTTATAGCTTTTCAGCTTCAAATTCGCATGTTGCATATAGTACTGATAAATGGCATCTAATACATCCTCATACGCAAGCTCAAGCTTAGGCATAGTCGTGTAATCCTGGGTCGTATAAAAATACCGAAAGGCCTGATACAGCATTTGTCCCTTTAAATTTTCCCTTGTACAGCTTGAGCATAAGGCTCCTCCCTCTGAGACAGAAAAGCTTACAGGTGGGATTTTCTGACAGCGTACACAGGAATTGAGCACAGGTCTTACCCCAAATACGGCAAGCATTTTAATTAAAAATAAGGAAAGAACATAGCGAGGTTCTTCTGTAGACATCAGGATATCTAAGCACGTAACAAAGAATGGAAAAATTCTTGCGTGAGGCGCATCCTCTTCTAGGTGATTTAGAAGATCTAACATCGGCATTAATACGCCTATTTTTTTTATATCTGCATAAAAGTCATAGTAGCTCTTTTTAATATGATATTCCAAAACTGTAGGTAACTTCGCCTGAGTTTTTTGATATTCTACCCAATTTAGTGTCGTCGTGAACCCTAGCTTTGTCCGGGCCGCATCTAAGGCCTTAACTCCCTCTATTCCTGATGGTGTATAAAGATAAACCAGCTTAGATTTTTCCTTATAATCTATGGATTTCAGTACAATTCCTTCCACAATTTTCACCTACTAAAAGGAATCAGAGGTATAGCCTAAAGCCTGTAAGGCAGAAGGCTGATCCTTCCAATCCTTTTTGACCTTGACCCAAAGCTCTAGATGAATTTTACTCTCTAATAGCTTTTTAATATCAAACAGACTTTTTTCCTTAATCTGTTTAATCATCTCTCCATTTTTTCCTATGATAATTTTCTTTTGGCTATCGCGCTCTACATAGATGGTCGCATAAACATCCTTATAGCCTGAAGTTTCCTTGGAATCCTCAATCATATCCACAACGCAGGCAATACTATGAGGAACCTCCTCCTTTGTCAAATATAGAATCTTCTCTCTGATAGCCTCAGAGATTAAAAACCGTACAGGGTGGTCAGAAAGCATATCCTCAGGATAGTATTTTGGTCCAAACGGCAATACAGTCTTGATATCCTCTAATAGATGATCTAAATTTTTATCCTCTAATACTGAGATAGGATAAACTCCCGCAAAAGGATATAAGTCCTTATATAAAGCGATAGTCAAATCAATATCCTTAAAATGCTTAAGCTGGTCTACCTTATTGATGACTAAAAAAACGGGAAGCTTCGTTTTCTTCAGGTTAGATAAAATGATTTCATCTCCCTTTAAAACACTCTTTACAGGGGTCGTCATAAATAGGATACAATCCACACCATTGGTTGCATCATAGGAGGCATGAACCATTCTTCTCCCTAGCTCAGTTTGAGGCTTATGGATTCCAGGAGTATCTGTAAAGGCAATCTGGTATTCTTCTGTTGTCTTTATCCCTAAAATACGATTTCTAGTGGTTTGAGGCTTATCGGAAATGATAGCAACCTTCCTGCCGACCATCTTATTTAAAAAGGTAGACTTACCAACATTTGGGCGACCGATTACAGCCACAAAGCCAGATTTATAGGTATCAATCTGCATTTTCAATTTCCTCAAAGCCATAAGGCAACAGCTCTTCTACCGTGGTCTTTTTATAAGTATGCTTTAAATTTGCCAAAAAGATAGGAGTATCCTTACAAAGAAGCTCTGCAATAACCTGTCGACATGCTCCACAAGGACTAACAGGGTTTTCTGTATTCGCTACGATTGCCATAGCCACTACATCCTCCTTTGTATAGCCTGAGCTAACTAGCTTGAATAGGGCTGTACGCTCCGCACAATTGGACAAGCCATAGCTTACATTTTCTATATTGCAGCCTAAAACATAGCTGCCATCCTTCAGCAATAGAGCTGCCCCTACCTTAAATTTAGAATAGGGCGTATAGGCAAGTGCCCTTCCCTCTATCGCCTTGTCAATTAATTTTATTATATCCATAGTAAGATACCATCCTTTTCTATCGAGTTATTTTCGCTAAAGCTAGGATTTCCTCCTGTTTTTGAAACATGATCTCCTCTTCCTCTTTGGTCATATGATCATAGCCGCACAAGTGCAGATAGCCATGTACCGCCAAAAATGCCACCTCTCGGTCTATGCTGTGTCCATATTCTGAAGCCTGTCGAAAGGCTTGACTTAAGTCAATAAATACATCCCCTAGCTCATCGGTAAGCTCATTTTCAGGGTCATCACATAACGCAAAGGAAATTACATCGGTGACTCGGTCTAACTTTCTATAATCACGATTAATTTCTTGTATTTTATCATCGTCTACAAAAATAACACTAAAAATTTTTTTATTTTTTTGTTTTTTAAAAACCCTTCGTATCAGCTTTTCAAAGTTCTTTGTCTCTAAAGAGGTTTCATTGAAAAAGTTAATTTTCATTTTGCATCTCCATACTCTTAGAGAAGCTTAATAGCTGTTTTTCTTCTTTTGTCTTTAGATTTTCTAGCATAGCCATATTTTCTATCATTAGCTTGACAATTTTATCTAGATTGGAATTTGCTGAATAATCCGCCACACAAACATAATTGATTCTTCCATCCTCCACAAGAGGAATCACCTTATCCTTATTATGAGGTTGGTATAAGGCGATGGATTTCCCGCCCTTATCCTTTAAAAGCTGCATACAAGGGATATCTGTAAGTCCATCACCAATATAAATCATATGACGATACTGGATGGCTCTTGCTTCATCCTTAGTTTCTGTATTTAGCTTTTCCTCATCCGTTTCATCTAAGGCTCCCTTACTGATTCGAAAGATGTATTGGGTTTTCTGGGTATAGTTGATTGCCATAGAAGGCCAGATTGCTTCCTTCGTCTTAGGATCATATAAGAATTTACAGCCATAAATTTTTTTGAAATATTTTGCAATTGGAGTACCTTCTATAATTTCCTTTACTCCTGAGGAAATTACATAGTGCTCTAAATTTACACCTACAGCCTCTGCAAATGCATTGATGCGATCAAACCAGGTTAGAACCCCTCTATATAAAACTACGGTTTCTCCTAAGGATTTCAAATATTCCTCGGTTAAAGGAATGCCCTTTTCCTTGGCCTTTTGAACCATCATAAACATATAGGACAAAATCTTATCCATAGAATGCTTCTTTGTATTTTGGGATGCATAGCTCCAAAATTCCTCTGGCTCCATTCCTAAATCCTTGATAAAACCATAATTTTGCATATCCGTTGTACATAATGTCTTATCAAAATCATACATTATGCCTACTGTTATTTTTGCCATAGTATCATCTCCTATATCGTAGTATATAATTATATCATACTTATTTTAAAAAAACAAATTCATCCATTTTAACCTTCTTAATCACAAAAAAACGTTGAGAAAAATGAATCTCAACGAAAAAATACAATATTTTTTAAACTAAAAATTAAGTTCTACTCCGTAGCAAACTGACTATTATATAAGTCTGCGTAGAAGCCCTTCTTATCAATCAACTGCTGGTGATTGCCCTGTTCTATAATATTCCCATCCTTTAAAACCAAGATGATATCTGAGTTCTTGATGGTAGAAAGTCTATGAGCAATTACAAAGGAGGTTCTTCCCTGCATTAGCTTATCCATTGCCTTTTGAATCAGCTCCTCGGTTCTCGTATCAACACTGGAGGTCGCCTCATCTAAAATGAGCATTGGAGCATTTTCAACCATAGCTCTAGCAATGGTCAAAAGCTGTTTTTGTCCTGCAGAAATATTTGCTGCCTCATCTAAAACATAGTCTAAACCTCCTGGTAGGGAGTTCACAAAATGGTCCATATGGCAGGCTTTTAGAGCTTCAAAAATCTGGTCATCTGTGGCTGTTTTATTACCAAAACGTAAATTATCTCTTAGAGTTCCCTCAAAAAGCCAGGTATCCTGTAAAACCATTCCAAATAAAGAGGCAACATTATCTCTAGAAATATCCTTAGTTGAAATGGAATCAATTTCAATCCGACCCGAATTCACCTCATAAAACCGCATCAAGAGGTTAACTAATGTAGTTTTTCCAGCCCCTGTAGGTCCAACAATCGCTACCTTCATACCAGGTTTTACATCACAGTTAAAATCAAAAATAATCTGCTTATCCACATTATATCCAAAATCTACATTTTTAAAACAAACATATCCCTGAACCTGGTCTTTAGCTAAAGAGGTCGCTGGCTCTTCCTTGGAAAGCTCTTCCCCTTCTAAGAATTCAAACACACGTTCACTTGCCGCTGCACAGGACTGAAGTACATTTGCAATTTGACCTATCGTTTGAAGCGGTTGATTGCTCATTCTAGAATACTGGATGAACATCTGAATAAATTCCACTCCTGCAAGACCACTTACAACGAGTACTCCACCTAAAAAACAAATCGCAATATAGCTTAGATTGCCGATAAATCCCATAATTGGCATCATCAATCCTGAAACAAACTGACTCTTCCAAGCGCTATTTCTTAAATTGACATTGCAATTTTTAAATTCTTTATAGGTTCCTTCCTCCTGCTGATAGGCAATAATCACCTGATGACCAGCATAAGCCTCCTCTATATGAGCATTGATATCTCCTAAGGAACGTTGCTGAGCCTTAAAGAATTTCTGAGAATTCTTGACAATTAAAATTAAACTAATCAAGGAAAGAGGGATAGATATCACACAGATTAAAGTCATTTGCCAGGAAATCGTAAACATCATCACAAACACACCTATCAGTAAAATTACTGAGGAAAAGGTTGAGGTGATGCTTTGGTTCAAATTCTGACTGATGCTATCCACATCATTCGTGACTCTAGATAGTAAATCTCCATAAGAGGTTGTGTCAAAGTATTTAAGAGGAACGCGGTTAATTTTTTGAGAAATATCTTTTCTTAAGCGATAGGATATCTTTTGCGTTACTCCTGTCAGGAAAAAGGAGGCTATATATCCACCAAAGGCAGAGCATACATAAATACAGATAAGGACTATACCTATTTTAGTTATATAATCAAAGTCAATGCTTTGCCCCTTCATTACGTTTTGGCATTCCTTTGTGATTTCTCCTAGTAGCTTAGGACCAAACAAGGACCCTAGGGCTCCAATGATAGATAGTAGGATTGCAACAACGATGTAGCCGATATATGGCTTTAGGTAAGGAAGTAATTTTCCTAAGCCCTTTTTTAAGCTTTTTGGTCTCCCCATATGCATATTAGGTCTAGGCATTTTCAATCTCCTCCTTTGAAACCTGTGAGTAGGCGATTTCTTGGTAGACTGTACAGGATTGAATGAGCTCCTTGTGAGTACCACTGCCAACCACTTTTCCTTTATCCAAAACTAAGATTAAATCCGCATCCATTATAGTTCCAATTCTTTGAGCTACAATGATTTTAGTTGGGGTATAATCTAGCTGCTTTAAATTATCTCTCAGCATCTTATCCGTCTTAAAATCTAGAGCTGAGAAGGAATCATCAAATACGATAAATTCAGGCTTTTTAATTAAGGCTCTGGCGATAGAAAGACGCTGCTTCTGCCCACCAGAGAAGTTAGCACCACCCTGGGATACGGGTTGATTCAGTCCATCAGGATGCTCCATCACAAAATCATAGGCCATAGAAAGCTTTAGAGCCTCCTTCATTTCCTCTTCTGTTGCCTCTGGATTTCCATACAATAAATTGGACCGAATGGTTCCCTTAAATAGTAAAGCCTTCTGGGCAATAAAGCCAATTTTCTTTCTTAAAAGCTTTAAATCATAGTCCTTTACTGAGACTCCATCTACCATAATATCTCCTGAGGTTGCATCAAAGAAACGAGGGAGTAAGTGAATCAAAGAGGTCTTCCCTGAACCAGTAGAACCGATTATTGCGATGGTATCTCCATTCTTGGCCTGAAAGCTGATATGGTCTAAGACATTTTCATTGGAATTAGGATAACTAAAGCTTACATCTTTATACTCTAGTTCTCCTTCTACTCCCTCTTCAGGGGAAATACAGACTTGAGGGCTCATAATGGATGGTTCTACATCCAAAACATCTCTAACACGTCTAGCAGATACTAAACCACGTGGCACCATAATGAATATCATAATCAGTTGCATAAATGCCATAACAATCATCATTGTAATCTGCTGAAATCCAAAGACACTACCTAAGAATAGAGGATTCTCCTCGATAATATAAGCTCCAACCCATAAAATGGCTAAGCTAGTTCCATTCATAATAATCATCATACCTGGGTTCATAATGCTTAACACACGGTTTACAAAGGTATTATTTTTGGTAACAGCGATATTCACATCATTGAATTTATTTTCCTGATACTCCTGTGCACAATTTGCTCTTACTACACGAATTCCCGTAAGATTCTCTCGAGTTACTAAATTCAAACGATCCGTGAATTCCTGAATTTTCTTAAATTTTGGTAAAACGATTAGGAATAGACTCACAACTAACGTCACTAAAGCAATCACGGAAATCACAACAATCAAGCTTAAATTTGCAGAAGCCTCAATATTTCCTGCCTTAATTATACCTAAAATTGCCATCGTAGGGGCAGCAATTGCCATACGGAGCGTCATAACAACAACCATCTGGATTTGAGTGATGTCATTAGTAGTTCTTGTGATTAAAGAGGCTGTAGAAAATTTATCAATTTCACTAATGGAAAAGCTCTGAATTTTTTTATATACCGCCTTTCTAAGATTATAGGAAAAGCTAGCAGAAATTCGACTAGCTAAAAATCCTACAGAAAAGCTTGAAATCAAGGATAAGGCAGCAAAGCCTAGCATTTCTAGACCATTATGCAAGACCTCATTAAAATATTTGGTCTCCAAATCTGGAGTCAATAGCCCTTGTGCACGAAGCCCATCCGCTGTACTGGCACTCGTAAGAATATTAGACAATCGAGTTGGCAGCTCTAAATCACTATAGACCTGTACTATGACAAGACCAATAACGAGAAAAATTAGAACATATGCCCACTTATTTATGTATTTGAGTAATTTTATCATCTTCAACCTCCTAAGATTATTTTTTATATGCTTCTTCTATACCTTCATCTAAGTAAAATATGAAAATCTACTTAGTAAAATGTAAAAAAATGGAAACTTTAAAATTTGTTCACCTAGTTAAGTATTTTATGCTTTATTTCTTATTTTTTCAATAAAAAATAATGATTTTCCATAATTTCACATATTTAATAAAAAAAGCTCTTTTGGTAGCAAACCAAAAGGGCTAAGACTGTTCTGTATCTTCTACTAGATTAGGTTCTTCCTGATGAGGATGATGCTTCTTATACCTTCTTGCGATAATCTCTTCAAATATTAAATAGGTGATAAAGCTAATGAGCATCAATAGATAGTAGGTTATTAAGCGCCACAGCAAAACGCCAGAGGCTGCAATAGAGCTACTGATGGTAGGAAGCAATGTCACAAATAAGGATTGAAATGCAAACTCAATTCCCCCAGCAGAGCCTGGAGTCGGAATATAACAGGTCATCGCAATAGAAAATGTAGTCATTGCAAGAATGAGTGGTAGTTCACTGATGGTAACTCCAATTCCTAAAGCCCTTAGGATAAAGAAGGGAATACTATAATAGGATAATAGAGCCAAAAGCTTGGCAAGGATACAGAGGAGAAATTTCCCTTTTTGCTGTAAAAGAGTCTTAAAGGTTCTTTGGGCTCCCTCACAATAGCTTTCAAAGGATGTAATGAAGCGTACAAGCTTTCCCTTAAATATCTTCAAATTAAAAAACCAATCCACAAAGCGGAATAAAAGCCCACGCAAGGTTTTAGAACACCCCACGGAACAAAAGATGGTTAAAATTACAACATTAATAATTAGTCCAACCACAATCATAACCTGTAGATAGCCTACGCCATTGGTCAGCTGTTCAAAATAAAATAAAGACAATAAACATAAGAGTACAATTGAAATCTGACTAACTACAAAGTTCATTAAAATGATACCTGAGGATCTATGCAGGCTTACTCCAACTTTGTTATAGGCATAGATTTGAAAGGGTTGTCCGCCAGAAGAAAAGGGAGTGATTCCATTAAAAAAATATTCCATAGTTCCAATGGTAGCTGAATCAATAAAGCTGATGTTTCCTTCTTCCTTTGAACGGCCTAGCATTGCTAGAGACAACGGATTAAAAAGCATGTAAAGAAGTAAAAATAGAAAACCAAAACTCAGCCATGTCCAATCCACATTATTTAATACCTTCCCTATTTCTGTAATATCGTTTAGGGAAAATAAGACAATGATCACGACGATACTTATCACAATAAATATAATCAATTTAGGTAATATTTTCTTTAAGTTTTTCAAATCCTCACCTCTTTACTTCTCATTGATAAGGAAATAGGCTTCCCAAAAAGAAGCCTACTCTACATCATATTTTTTAATAAATGCAATTCCTAGCGGATAAGGCCCTGTATGAACGGCAATGGTAGCTCCTATCTGCTCAAAAAGCTCTATTTTCTTTCCAAAAATACTTTCAAACTTAGTAGCTAGGTCTTTTCCTTCCTCTAAGGACTGTCCATAGCCAACCACAATCTGATAATGATCAATATTTAAGTTATGCTTATGAAGTGTATCCTTAAACTTATCAAAAATTTTCATAATGGCTCTTTTTCTAGAAAGGGCCAATCCTCCAGATTGGATTTCCCCATCCTTTTGAACGATCAATGGAGTAACCTTGAAAATGTTTCCTACAATGGCCGTTAGCTTTCCTATTCTTCCACCATGCTGGAGATAGGATAAGCCATTGATTGTAAAATAGCTTCTTCCAGTCCCCTTGATTTCCTCAATCTTAGCAAGGGTTTCATCTAGATTTAAACCATTCTCCTTCATTCTAGCAACTTCTCTTACAAGTAAGCCCTGCGTACAGGAATTCACTGTGGAATCCACAACCTCTACTCTAGCATCAGGATATTCATCTAAAAACATATCCCTAGCCATCAGAGCTGAATTTAAAGAACCACTAAATTTTTTAGAAATGGTAATACAAAGCACATCATATCCCTCTTGATATGCTTTTAAGAATTCTTCCATATAATCCTGTGCCGTAGGCATAGAAGTCTTTGGAAAAATATTTGGATGATCTATGAGTTTTTGATAAAACTCCTGAACATTGACTTCCTTCTTCTCCTTTAAATACGTTTCATTTTCAAAAGCAATGTAAAATGGTACAACTCTTACCCCTAGTTTTTCTACAGCATCATCAGATAAATCACAGGATCCATCTGAAATAATCATATACTCTTTCATTTTAAATTCCTCCTAGGACTAGTTTGATTATATCATAGCCGCCCACATTTTAAAAGTAAATTAGAAAAGTTTACATAAAAACAACATTTTTCAAGCTTGCTAGGTACTTATCCTCCGTTAGATATGGAGAATAAACAAATATTTTTTCTAAATTACGACAATCATAAAAGGTATCTGTTCCAATTTCTATGCAGGTTTCTGGGATGCTGATTTCTATGGCACCTACACCTGAAAAGGCATAGCTACCAATCCTTCTAGTATTATTAAGCTCAATAACCTTTAAATTGCTACAGCCTATAAAAGCCCCCCCTGGAATATTTTCCAAGGTCAATGTAACCTTTTCTAGGCTTTCACATCCCTCAAAGGCATTTCTACCTAGCACCTGAATATGCTCTAAGGAAAGCTCCTTTAAATTCCTGCAACCCATAAAGCTTAACCGTTCAATCTCAATGAGGCTCTCACTAAAGGTAATGTGCTCCAGTCCAGTTTTATTCATAAAAGCTCTAGATTTAATCTTAGTTACTGGTTTTCCATTAATTTCACTTTCAATCTCATAGCTTGCAGCATTTCCATAAACCACATCTACATAATAGGTGTCTGTTTTAGAATCATAGCCATAGGAAATTCTAGGAATCATGAAAAAGCATACTAAAACTATCATAATACTACATAAAACAAAAGTTATACTGCCAAGAATTATATATTTCTTTTTCATGACCTCCACCTCCTACTTATCAGAATTTTTATATTGAAGCTCATAAAGATTATAATATAATCCCTTCTTATTTAAGAGCTCCTGATGATTGCCCTGTTCCATAATTTTTCCCTTATGCAATACAATGATGTTATCTGCATGCTGTACGGTAGAAAGACGATGGGCGACAATCAGCATAGTTCCTACATTCATCATTTTTTCCAAGGAATCCTGAATTAATACCTCAGTTTCCGTATCTATGTTGGCCGTAGCCTCATCTAGAATCATAATGTTCGGACGATGAAGTATCGTTCTTGCAAAGGATAAAAGCTGTCGTTCTCCTGAAGAGAAGTTATTTCCTCGTTCTAATACCTCATACTCATAGCCCTTATCTAGCTTCTCAATGAAATGAGAAGCATTTACATAACGACAGGCTTCAATTACTTCCTCATTCGTGAAAGCTTCCTCTCGCATCGTGATGTTTGACTTGATGGTTCCACTGAAGAGAAATACATCCTGCAGCATCTGACCGATATGCTTTCTTAAGCTTTCCAATTTGATATCTCGCACATCTATTCCATCAATCCGAATTGAACCCTTTTGAATTTCATAGTTTCTAACAATCAACGCAAGGATGGTCGTTTTCCCTGCCCCTGTAGCTCCAACAAAGGCCACAGTTTGATTGGGAAGAATGGTAAAGCTGATATCCTTTAGAATCCAGTTTTCATCATTGTAGGCAAACCAAACATGGTCAAATTCTATTTTTCCTTCTATGTGCTCTAACTCAATAGCATCCTCTTTATCTAAAATTTGAGTTTGCATATCTAAGATTTCAAAGATTCTTTCAGAGGAAGCAAAGGCGGATTGAAGCTGATTGAACTGGTCCGCAAGCTGCTGAATCGGATTAAAAAACTGCCCATTATACTGATAGAATTTTACTAAATCCTTAGATAATAGCTTTTCCTCTAAAACCATATAAAAGCCATTATATAAAATTATGATATGGCATAGAACATATAAAACATAAATTGCAGGTCTAAAGATACCGAAAATTAAAACCTCTTTGATGCTATTCTTCTTGAGCTCTGTATTTTTCACTCTAAATTCTTGGGTTTTCTTCTGCTCCTGATTAAAAATCTGCGTAATTTTCATTCCACTTAAATTTTCAGAAAGGAAAGCATTCACATTAGATACGGAGCCTCTAACTCTTCGATATTGCCTTCTAGATACCTTATTAAATAGGATAGTCATTCCTATTAAAAACGGCATTACACATAAAATATATAAGGTTAAAAGGGGAGAAATTATCAGCATCATCACCAACACAAACACAATAGTTAGTATATACCGAAATAAATTAACAATCACATTGGTATAAAGCTCATTGACCATATTCACATCAGAAGTAACTCTTGTCACTAGCTTACCCACTGGTGTAGCATTAATCTGGGCAATGGCCAAGCCCTCAATTTTAACAAATATTTCTCTTCTGATGTTTAAAACAATTTTTTGACCAGCCTTTTGTAGCATCATCGTGTTATAAAAGTTTAAAAAGGCTGAAGCAACAATCACTACGGCATAGGAGCCTAACAGCAATAGAGTAAAATTCATTTTATCACTATTGCTTCTCGTTTCATCCTGAAGGGCACCAATGAGCTCTCCTTCTAAGAACGCAGGTAAAAGATCGACAACGACCAAAATCGCTGTAAATAGAATGGAGGCTAGAAAGTACCACTTTACAGGCTTAGCAAACCGCATAAGTCGCTTTAAGATTGCCTTATCCTTATACGTTTTAATGTTTTTATTATCATCAAACTTCTGCATTAGGCATCACCTCCATTGATTTCTTCTTCTAAGGATTGAAGATGAACCATCTCCTGATAAAGAGCACAACTCTTTAAGAGCTCTGTATGCGTTCCTATTCCTACAATCTTACCCTCATCCATTACTGCAATCATATCCAAATTTTTTACTGTAGAAATCCTATGAGCTATCATAATGGTAGTCTTACCCTTTCGTAAGGACCTTAAATTAGATAAAATTGTTTCCTCTGTCTTTGTATCTACTGCTGAAACAGAATCATCAAAGATTAAAATTGGCGGGTTTTTCACTATCGCTCTAGCAATGGAAACTCTCTGCTTCTGCCCTCCTGAAAGGGTCACACCACGTTCTCCTAAAATTGTATTATATTTTTCATTGAATTCCACAATATTATTATGCACATCTGCTAGCTTAGCTGCAGAAACAATCGTTTCTTCATCTAAGGATTCATAGGCAAAGGCGATATTATTAGAGATGGTATCACTGAAAAGGAAGTTATCCTGGGGAACGTAGCCAATGCTTTCTCTAACCTTCTTAAAAGGAATATGCATAATATCCTTATCATCTAATAGAATCTGGTTATCTTCTAGATTGTAGGTACGTAGAAGTAAATCGACAATGGTCGTCTTCCCACACCCCGTTTTTCCGATAATTCCTATCATACACCCCTTTGGAATAGTAAAGGATATGTTAGATAAAACCTCATTTGAGCCATCAGGATAATGAAAATTTAAGTTTCTAAATTCTATTTTTCCTTCAATCTTATCTATTGGAGTGACATCCTGATCCAAAATTTCAATTTTCTCATCTAAAAATTCATCAATTCTTTGTAGAGAGGCCTTGGCCTGAGATCGCATATTGATTAGCTGAGCCACAGCCATAAACGGCCATACTACTGCATCAAAATAGCCAATGAATTCCCACATTTGACCAACCGTAAATTCTTCTCCCATAAAGCCGTTAATAACGAAATAAGCGCCTCCACCAAATAGCAAGGCGATAATGGAGGAAATGATAGCTGTTAAAAGCACATTTAACAAGGCAGAATATTTGACAAAATCAATGTTCTTCGCTCTGTTTTCCTCATTAATTTTATCAAAATGCCTGATTTCATGCACTTCCTTGACAAAAGCCTTCACTACAGCAATTCCACTGAAATTCTCCTGAGCAAAATCAGATAATGCCTCATATGCCTCTTGTCTTGCCTTAAATTTTTCTTTTAAAATACGGCCTACAATAGCAGATACTACTGCAATTAAAATCATAGGTATAATACTGAAGCAGGATAAAATCCAGTTATTTTTAAACATGCGGTATAAGGCAAAGCTTCCTAAAAACACAGCATCAATCGTCATAACAGTTCCACTACCAAAGGATTGTCTTATCACCTGGAGGTCATTCGTAAAAAGGGCCATCAATGCTCCTGTTTTATGTCTTTTGTAATAAGCATTAGAAAGCTTTAAGGAATGGCTAAACATATCATCTCTTATATCTGCTTCCACACGAGCAGCCACTCCAAAAATACAATATCGCCACATAAAACGGCCTACAAACATAATTAAAGCGATGATTCCAAGCTCAAGCATAAATTTATTGATTCCCTCAGGATTATGAAAAAGGGATTCTGGGTCATTTTTGGCCGCATCCCCTATGCCATCTAGAATCGAACCACAAATCCTAGGAATCTCGAGCTGAACCCAGTTTACAGCCAAAAGTGCCAGTAATCCAAATAAAAAAAACAAAAAATATTTTAAATAATATTTATTAATATACTTTCCAAAAATCATATCTACACCCCTATTCCAAACCAATATACTTCTTCTAGCTATCTGCTAGACTCCCTATCCAATGCATTATATTCTAAATTTTTAAAAATATTAAACTATCCAATTATCCCTGAACCAGCTTTCTCATATCAAAGGGTAAATCTTTTTGAATTCTCATTTCTTCCCCAGTAATCGGATGAACAAAGCTCATTTGATAGGAATGAAGCATCACCCTCTTGGCAAGTTTATGATTACCTCCATAGAGTTCATCTCCTAGTAAGGGATGACCAATGGAAGATAAATGAACGCGGATTTGGTGGGTTCTTCCCGTTTTTAAAACAACCTTTACCAAGCTATATCCTTTAAATTCCTTTAAAACCTCATAAAAGGTGATAGCCTCTTTCCCAGTTTTGGATATTCTTTTCCGTTGCTGGTGGTGGCGGTCTTCGCCAATGGGTGCACAAATAGTCCCCTGTTTTGTTTTTAGTTTGCCCTCACATAGACAAAGATAGCTTCTTCTAAGCTCGTGGGTGGCAATCATTGCACAAAGCTTGGCATGGCTTAGACAGTCCTTCGCAAATAATAGTAATCCCGTTGTTTCTAAATCTAAGCGGTGCGCATATTTTACGCTATAAAAAAATCCCTTATTCTGATAATAATAGCTCACAATATTACACATCGTCCCCTGCTTATCCTTAGCATCGGGATGAACTAAAATATGAGCTGGTTTATTGACAATTAAAAGATAATCATCCTCATATACAATATCCAGCTTTTTCTTATCCGGAAGAAAATCAATCGTCTCTTCTACATCTATCATTAGCATATCTCCCTCTAGAAGTACTCTAGAAGGTGTAACAATCTGCCCACCAATGGTAATGGCTTTTGTATGAAAAAGAAATGCAATTTTATCCTTACCTAAAGAACAGGACTTCAAATAGTCTAGAACTGTAAGACCTTTAGAGGTCTTCGTTATTTTATAGGAGGTCTTCATGGAGATACCTCGTTTCAATTAGGCCAATAACTCCCTCATGCTTAATGAGACTATATGGCATAGCCCTTTTAATTATAGAAATCTGATCTCCTTTTTTGAGATTTAAAAAAGTATTAGACCCTTCATAGCAATACTGCTTTCCTTCAATTTCAAAGACGAAATCCTGATGGACCCATAATCTATCCTCACTATTCTTTAGCTGAACTAGATAAAAATCTAAATCTCTAGTCATAATATCTACCTCATTTTTACCAAATCGCATCGTAAAGGAGTTTTTAGGCTGGGGATGAAGCACATCCTCTTTCATCTCATATTTTGGGTAATGATCCAATGCGATAAAGGAGAAGGCTGTAGAATGGATATCCTCTAAAATGACGACATTTAGCTGACCACCCTTGACTAAATTATTGCCTCCGTCTAAACAGATAATATTTTTTCTGGAGTCAAAAATCGGATTGACACAAGCGATATCAGACCGATAATTTCTGGTAGGATTATGTCCAACAATCATAGTTTTTGGCTGGATACCACTCACCTCTAAAAAGCGGTCAAATTTCAATACCTCTAAGGAATGTTTAGGGATTTGCTGAATATCTAAAATCCCTCCATGAACTAAGACAAGTCTGTCATTTAAAAAAATCACATCCGGAAGCTTATCTATAAATTCAAAATATTGGGGATACTCCATATAAGCTCTTTGTATAAATCCATCAATATCCATATCCTTAGAAAGGGATACCTTCATCCGTTCTGCTAAATCATTGATGATGGACTTCTGCTTATCTAACGCGAAATATAAAAATCTTTCTTTATCTAAGGGTGGCAATATAAAGCGAAATACCTCATCACAGTTTCCTGCCATAAAAAAGACATTCTCTTTTTTAGAGAGTTCAAGGATATAATCTAGCATAGCAATATTATCTAGATAGTCTCCCTTTTCAATCATATCACCTACGACAAATAAATAGTCCTGGTCTGAAAAATTTATCTCTTTAAGAGCCTGTTGGAAAAGACGGATATCCCCATGGATGTCACTCATAAATAAAAGACGACGCTTTTCTTCAATTGTTAAATACTGAATTTTTGTATATTTTTCCTTATTCATGGGCTTCCTCCTTCCGCTCTTTTAAGGAATACCGGCAGCCACAATAATCCTGGCGGTATAGCCCATATTCCTTAGATAAAGCAATGGAATGCTTATAGCCTTCCTCCTTCTTAAAATCAGAATAGAGAAAAGAAACGCCATATTTCTCTTCAAGCAGAGTACCAAGCTCATTGATCCACTGGCTATTCTTATAGGGTGAAATAGAAAGCGTCGTTGTAAAATAATCAAATCCTAGCGCTTTGGCCTTTTGAGCAGTCTTTTCCAGTCTCAGCCTATAGCATTCGTAACAGCGCTCACTTCTTTCTCCTAGCTTTTCTAAGCCAAGAACTGCCTTATCATAGGCTGTACTATCATACGCATCAAATAAAACATCAATGGATGAATCTATTTTTTTACAAAATTCAATTTCTTCCGTTAGTCTTTTTTGATATTCCTCAAAAGGATAAATATTATCATTAGAATAATAAATGGTGATATCAAAGTAGTCCTTTAATAATAATAAAACGTGAGAGGAGCATGGTGCACAGCAGCTGTGCAATAAAAGGCTATATCTTTGAGGCAAGTCACTAAGATATTGCTTGAATTCCTTATAGCTTTTTAGCATATCCACCAGCTCCTTCTAACAAAATTCTTTATTATTATATAATAAAACTCTTATTTAAACAATAAAATTATAAAATTGCAACAAAACCTAAACTATTTCATCTAGATTTAATGGTATGTTATGGGCTGCATAAAAAGAAAAAAGACGTGGCAGCAATACTAGACTGAACTCACGTCTAAGGGATTAAATTATTTTCCTGCTATTAGTCCTTTAAAAACTCATCTAAGGTTGGATAAAAGTCTTCTAGATAGGTCCTTGTATTTTTTATCATTTCCTTAAAGAGGCTGCGGCCTTCTTCTAATGTCAATGTACTACATAGAGCCTGATTCATGAAACAGGCAAAAATTTTTTCAAAGTCTCTTTGCTTGATTCCCTCATAGAGGGTATCAATGTTGTTTGCGGCCTTATAAACCATATGTAAGACCGCTAGAGGTAAAGGCTTTGAAACAACAGGTTTAACCTGGTTGTTCGTAAAGATACAATTCGTTTCTACAATACTTCCCATAGGAAGCTGTGGACACTGTCCTGTATTAGGTAAATTTACGTTGGATATCACCTGCTTGTGACCTAAGATAGCCTTCATCAAATCTGTCGCTTCCTCACCAGAGGGCATGAGCTCAAATTCCTTTTTTCCTTCGGCTAGAAGAATAGACTCTTCTATCCTTTCTTTCATTTGGGCAACTCTAAAATCCACCGTGGTCAGATTATATTTCCAACGCTTCACACATTCTGGATCTTTTAAATACCAGTGAGGGTTGACAAATTCAACGAGATGACGATCTCCAGCTGCCGCTAAAGCTCCATAGCGGGCAAAAAGATTCATCTTCACCTTGTTTCCATAGGCAAAGCAATCCTTCCTAAAGGCAAAACGATCCCCATATTCATAGTAGCCATCTGCATAGTATTTATCCATAAAGCTTGGAAGTAAGGACAATAAATCTATATCTTTATAGCGTGCCTCTGTCATCCAGGTAAAATGATTTACGCCACAAGCATCGGTATAAATATCCTTACGAGTCGCCTGGATGTTCTTTTCCTTTTCCAACACAAGACATAAAAATGCCTGGGTATGAAAAACCTCATGACAACAGCCAAAGGCCTTGATTTCTGGAAATACATCATATAAGGTTTTCACACAAATGCTCATAGGGTTTGTAAAATTAATTACCCAAGCCTTAGGACAAATCTGCTGAATCTTTCTGGCAAATTCTTCATAGATAGGTACAGTTCGCATCGCTCTAAGTACTCCACCTGGACCAGCAGTATCCCCAACCGATTGATATATTCCATAAGCCTCTGGAGCATGAACATCACTTCTCATTTCCTCAAAGGTTCCTGGAAGAATGGAGATGACAACAAAGGTGGCATCCTTTAAGGTAGCCTCTAGAGTATCATAAACAACGTATTCAAATTTAGAGTGAGTTGCTGGATTTTGATTGATTCTATTTCCGATTTTTTGATTGCGGAGGGCAGCCTCCCCATCAATGTCATATAGACCTATCTCTCCTGTCAAACCATCCGATAAAGCCAAATCCGTCATAAAGGTTCTAGCCCACTGCTTAGAACCACCCCCAAGATAAGCAATTTTAATATTTTTCATGGAAATACTCCTCTTTTCTTAAAATGTTCATTTTCGCTTCATAGGTTCCCACCTTTGAGGTTGAGGTAAAATTCTTATAATACTGAAAGCCACATTTTTCCTGAACACGTTTACTCTGCTCATTAAAGGAATAATAGCTACAGGAGATAAAATCTAAGCCTACTTCCTCAAAAAGATAGGATATTACAGCCTTTAGAGCCTCAGGCACTAAGCCTTTTCCCCAGTATTCCTTTGAGAGTACATACCCAATTTCTCTGCCCTTTAGCTCACTGAATTCCTTTAGTAATTCCTCATCATATTTTTCTATTCCTAAGGAACCAATTACCCTTTGATTTTCCTTATAAACTAAGGCAAAGGTCTTCTTATGCTTTATAAAAATGTCTAAAATTTGCTTGGAGGTTTCTATCGTTTCATGGTGGGGCCAGCCTGCTCGCTCTCCTACCCCTGGTACACTAGCATAGGTATAAAAATCCTCTAAGTCACTTTCTATAAATGGTCTTAAAAGGAGACGTTTAGTCTCTATTACTTTAGAAGAAATATCTATTTTTTCATTCACTTGTTTCACCTACAATCTTCATAGCAGTCAATAGGCCATCTAGAGCCGCACTGACAATTCCTCCAGCATAGCCTGCCCCCTCTCCAATTGGATAAATAAATGGATTACTGGAGACTCTTTGTTCATTTCTCAATATTCTTACGGGAGAGGAGCTTCTAGATTCAATACCTATCAATATAGCATCCGGATCATAAAATCCATGGAGCTTTTGATCAAAATTTAATATACCTGCCTTTATGCCCTGAACTACAAAATCAGGAAGACATCGTCTTAAATCAGACATGAGGATTCCATGAGGGTAAGAGGAATGTACACTTCGCTCTTCTGCTGCAATTTTATCTTCTAAGAATTCCTTCATTAAATTAGCAGGTGCTCGATAATCCTTAGCAATCTCAAATGCGAGCCGTTCATATTTTTCTTGATAGGCAAGTCCATCTAAAACACCTGTCCCATAATCCTTTGGTTTGACATCTACTAAAATGGCACTATTGGAGTTTTCTCCCTCACGTGCTTGATTGCTCATCCCATTTGTAACAATGGAATTTTCACTAGAAGCTGAGGCAATCACATAGCCACCTGGGCACATACAAAAGGTATATACTCCCCGGTCTTCTAGATGGCAGGATAGTTTATAATAGGCTCTAGGTAAAAATTTAGCATACCGTCCATATTGAGCTCGATCCATCTTGCTGGCTAGATGCTCAACACGTACGCCCATAGAAAACGCCTTAGGCTCCATCGCAAGCTGCATATCTTGGTATAGATGCCGAATGGTATCTCGTGCAGAATGACCTAAGCCTAATAATAAATGTTTGGTCTTAAACACATAATTCCTTGCAAAAACACAAATCTGGTCATCCTCTTCCTTTGCATCCTCAAAGGTTGTGTTAAAATAAAATCTTCCGCCCAAGCATTCTATTTCAGTTCGAATATTTTTAACGACTTCTCTTAAGACATCTGTACCAATATGGGGCATACTATCATAGAGAATATCCTCCTTCGCACCATGCTTATAAAACTCCTCAAAGATAAATCGTACATAAGGGTTCTTCACATTCGTAGTCAGCTTGCCATCTGAAAAGGCCCCAGCGCCTCCCTCTCCAAATTGCACATTGCTGTTGGGCTCTATCACCTTAGTTTTTAAAAATTTTTCTACCTCCTGAACTCTTTGTTCAATTCGGCTACCACGCTCTATGATGATTGGGTTTGCCTTACATCTTGCTAGATAAAGTGCTGCAAACATTCCTGCAGGACCAAAGCCTACAATCACAGGGGCAACACCTTTCCATATTGGATAGTCTATGGACACTTTTTCCTTGTGGTAGGGTTCTATTCCTCTTCCCTTAGGCTTTTCCTTTGTATCCACTAATAGCTGGTAGACTAAGCATACCTCTTGTTTATTTCTCGCATCTATCGATTTAGATAAAATTTGATAAGAGAAGCTTTTCAGATGATACTTTTTGGCAATGCACTCATTTAAGGAAAAAGCTTTATCTGCTTGAACCCGAAGATTTATTTGATATTGCATAGCACTTCTCCAATCTTTAAGCCACAACAGAACGCAAACATCAAATTATAGCCTCCACATAATCCATCTATATCTAGCACTTCTCCGCCAACAAGGATATGAGGCTCCTGCTTCAATCTGAGCTCATCCGTGATAGAATCAATCGCTATTCCTCCAGATACCACCTGGGCAAATTCAAAATCATAAACACCAAGAATTTTAAATGAAAAATTGGTAAGCAGTTCTTCTATCTGAGATAGGGAGTACTGCAAAAAATATTCTGCAAGCTTCGGATGAATAAGTCCCTGAAGCTCTTTCTTATCAGAAAGCTCAAAGTGCATTCCTGGAATTAAATTTAAAGAAATATAGCAATTTTCCTTATTCTCTAACCTCGCATAGATACTAGAAAGATTCATAATACAGATTCCTGAAATTCCATCTCCCTTTAAAATGACCTCTCCTTGTTCCTTATGAAGCACCTTTCCATTTTGCAGTAAGGAGGCCTCACATTTAAAGCGCACTCCAGCAAGTCTTTTAAAGTCACAATCTAACCGAAAGCCTACAAGACTTGGAGCCAAGGGCTTTTGTTTTAATGGGAAAGAATCTAGTATATGATAAAAGCCCTCTTGTTTCTTCTTGATGAAGGAGGCAATAGAGCCTACCGCTAGAACTATATAATCAAATGGACCACGAACCCCATTGATATAATATCTTCCATTAATTTTAGAAATATCCTCAACAACGAAATTTTCTACAATTTTTAAAGAGGCAGGGTTTAAACAATTGAGCACCGTCTGGGAGGATTCACTATATGGATATATTCTTCCTGCTTCATCTGTCTTAGTGAAAAGACCAATGCTTTTATAAAAATCTATAAGCTTTGGATAATAAGTCTTCACCAGCTCATATCCAAAAGGATGATTATAGTGGATTGGTAAAATTTCCGTATTCCCTATATTTGCCTTGCCATTTCCACTGGCTAAGATTTTTCTACCACATAGGCTTTTTTCAAATACCTCGTAGGAGATATGGTTATCTTCTAATATTCTAGCTAGAACCAGTCCACAGGCTCCACCACCAATAATCGCAACCTTCATACCGCTCACCTCATTTATATAGCTCTATTCTATCATTTTCATAGGGAAAAGACAAACTTTTCCAGAAAAAAAAGCCTAAAATAGGCTATTCTAATCTTCTAATTTTTTCTGATAAAAAGCTTCATAGCAGGTTTTCCAAGCTTTTTCATTCTGATTCTTCATATATTCCTTATTTTCCTTTAAGGATAAATCCGCTCTAGGATAAATTGGGTCTAGGACATGTACTATAAACTTTCTCTTTTCCAATCCCTGCTTATCCACCTTTTTCAGCTTCTTAAAGGTAATGAAAACAGGGAGAATAGGAACATTACTTTTGGCAGCATAATGAAAGGCGCCAATTTGAAGTGGTCTTGGCTTTTCATAGCACCACCACTCCGAGCGTTCAGGGAAAAAGCTCACAAAATGCTTCTTCTTTAAATACTTTTCGAGATGAGTATTAAAATTTTTCATACCATCGTGACTTTCAGAAAAAGGCATAATTCCATAGGCTCTCATATAGGTGCCTAATCGACATTTCATATTGTTAAATTCAGCAACAGTGTAATGACAGCGATGTGGCCAAAGCGCCTTCCCTAAAGCAAGAGCGTCTAGCTTATTTACATGGTTACAGGTTACAATTGCACCTGTCTTAATTTGCTTTATCTTATTTTTCCCAAGAACACTCGTTTTGAGCCAAAAATGATTGACCATGAAACAATACGGACGGACAATAAATAATCTCAAAAAGAAATAAGCTATCCTAAGATAAAATGGCTTATCGAAGCGATAGTCCTTTGTGACCTCATAATACTCAGGATAAACTATAGGATCTAAATGATCATTAAATCTTTTTTCAGCTTCTGCTAATTCTATTTTATCTAAAACATCCTTTGTAGTTTGACTTAAATTCATACCATAAGCCTCCTATTCTGTTTTTTCAAAGGCTCCCTCCTGAAACTGAACACGTTCAATTCGCTTCCAGTCTACCTTTTGTTTTAACGCAAAGCATTTGATCATAACACCAATATAGCCCATATAGTAAAGCGGATGGGTTAGACAAATCCAGATTCGAGTGAAGAAATTCATCCTCATATATTTCCGGTCCACCACCATACAGCGAATAGTCATCAGAAGCATCCCCAAGTAAATGATACCTATAGAGCAACCAGCTAAGGCAAAATAATAGGTAGATAATGGGCTATGATCAAAATGTAAAATGGTTCCTAAGGCCAAAGAGAAAATCGTGGCTAGGCAAAGAAATCCAAAATACCAATAAACATAATAAAGACAATGAAAGGAATAAAAATTCAGTTTATCTTCTTTTGTTTTTATATTCTCTCTAAGCTTATCATCATAAATTCTATCACAATGGACAACACCACTCATCCAGCGCTGCCGACGAATATTAGAAACATGTAAGCTAGTAGATTCCTCCACATAACAAACAGCGTAAGATACATATTCCGTAGAATAATGATGAAGGGCACAGCTTCTTTGAAGCTCAATATCCTCAGTTAGAGTCTGTTGATATGGCCAGCCATTCCAGCTTTCTACTAAGCTAGAACGAATCATAAGTCCCGTTCCTAATACCATAGTGGTAATTCCTCGATCAGACTTTGCCCGGTTCCCAAGCTCAGACATTAAGGTCCAAATCATTCCATTACATCTAGATGCCCAGCTGTTTGACTTTTTATCATGATTTAAGTAATTTTTAACGACAAGCTTAGAATTGTAGACGTCCTTTCCACTTCCTAGGGCATTGTTCATTTCAGATAAAAATTTTTCATCAAGTAAGCAGTCTGCATCAATGATGATAAAGGCATCATAGTAGCCCTTCTTTTCTTTGCAGATTTCCTTCATACAATAATCTAGAGCATGCCCCTTTGTCTTTTGTTTTTCATCGACATAGAAAAATGCGGTAGGCATAATTTCCTTAATCATATCGATGGTAGGATCCTGCTTCTCCTTCACGACTACATGGACATCAAAGCACTGCTTGTCATAGGTTTGGTTTAACAAGGATTCTATTAAGGGTAAAACAGTTTTTCCCTCATTTCTCGCTGGAATCACAATAGCGAGCTTATGGTTCTTGTCATACTGCGTTCTCTTTTGTGGCTTACTACAGGTAAACCACCAAACAAGTCTTCTTCGATAAGCAATTAAAAACGCTATAGTAGCAAGGGCAATTACGCCAACTGAAACATAAAATAAGATATCCATTATAAGGCTTCCTCTCTTTTAACATACTTAATTTTTTCATAGGTACTATGCTTACTTTGTTCTAGCATAGCCTGATACACACTTCTATGTAGCTCCTCTTGAGCTGTTTTACAATCTACATCTGCATTCGGATAAAATGGACCATCTACATAGGCTGTAATATGAGTCCGAAGCCTACCCTTTTGGTATGTGACCGTAAAGGAATACACTGGACAATTTTCCTTTACAGGATAAGCAAACGAAACGGATTTAAAAGGTCTGATTTTCGTATAATACGGCCAGATATGAGCCTCAGGATAAATCATAATAACTCTTTTCTTCTTTAAATGAATTGATAGTGCTTCTCTAAATTTCCGCATTCCATTCATTTTATTTGGTATCGGAAGAGCTCCCACCATTGCCATAAAATTTTTAGTCCCAGGCATACTGAGGTTATCAGCGTTCACTACAACCATCACTCGTTTCGGAAAACAAATCACAGAGGGCATATATCCATCGGATGGAACGTGGGTATGATTCGCATACATAAAATATCCATCCTTCTTATGCTTCTTCAAAACCTTTCTATTTTTCACCTTAAAGGAAAACTTGCATTTCATATATAGAAAGGCGATTGGAGTCATAATGATTCTATAAAGAATAAAACTAATAAAATTCCAGAAAACAGAACGTTTATATTTATAGGTCTCATCTACTGAAATTGTGTTTCTTTGAATCCCTGAAAATTCATCAGAAAGCTCGTCATCATAATAAATAACCTTATCCTTCATAGGCTCCCTCCTTATACGTATAATTATACTTAAATGTTAAAAAATTCCAACCTAAAGCCTTCTACACACTCTAGAGAGTTATATTTTAGAACTCTACTGTGAGTAGAATTGTAAGTAGATACTAGAATTATCCTAAAAAATATGCTAAAATAAGTGCATATGGAAGATTTAAAGAAAGTAATCAGTCAAAATTTAATAGAATTGAGAAAAAGAAAAAAATACACACAGGCTGATCTTGCAGAAATACTTCAATATTCTGATAAAGCAATATCAAAGTGGGAGAAAGGAGAGTCACTACCTGATATTGAGGTTCTTTATCAAATATGTAATCTATATGGAGTTACTCTAGACTATTTAACCCATGAAGGAAATTATGAAGAAAAACAGGATTATGTAAAAAAGGATACAACCGTAGTGAATAAAATCATCATTACCCTTCTTTCTGTATCCTTGATATGGTTTATGGTACTAATCGTCTATGTGTATGCCTTTGTTTTAAACGACATCAACCTATGGATTCTCTATGTTTGGGGTGTACCTGCTTCTGCCCTACTGATTCTCATCTTTAACAGTATTTGGGGAAAGAGAAAATTTAAGTTTGTGATTCTTACTGTTTTAACCTGGTCATTTCTTGCCTCTATCTTTTTACAATTCGTTTATCTAGAGATGTCCTATCAGGTATGGGCAGTATTTTTACTAGGAATCCCTGCACAAATTGCCATTATGCTGTGGAGTCAGTTAAAAAGATAAAAGCTTGCTTCATAGAAAAAGAAAAGGGATTCCTTTTCTTTTTTTTATAAAAAAAATTACCAGTAAGAGCTTTACTGGTAATCTGAAAATTATTTATTTTTCTTGGCATTCATTTCATTTATGGAAAGCTGGAATACCTCTTCTAGCTGACTTACACAATTGTCAATGGAGTACTGCTTAGCATATTCCTGGTATTCTTTGCTTCTTTGTTCTTTTTCTTCAGGATGCTCCATGTAATACTCAATTTTTTCCTTTAAAGAGGCTGCATTACCATGTTCAAAAAGATTGGCATCATCTAGGGCAAACTGATTCGTTGCAGAAATTTTACTGTCAGAAATGATAGGAACCAAACCACAGGTAAAGGCCTCCATACAACTGATAGCCTCAATTTCAGCATCAGAGGCATGGACATACAAATCGCTATAATTGATTACATCAATCAATTCCTTCTCTTCATAAAAACCAAAAATAGGCGGATTGGTCATCTTTTCACTCAAGGATTCCAAATGACTACGCCATGGCCCCTTGCCGGCAAAAATCAACTGAATTTGGGATTCATATTTAGATTCTAAAACCGCCTTAATGATTAAATCCTGCCGTTTTTCGACTGATAATCTTCCAATCATAAGAATTACAAATTTATCCTGCAATTCCTTTGGTTTGGCAACTTCCTTCTTCTGGAAAACCTCACTTACTCCATTGGAAATGACATGCAAGTTTGCCGTATAGCCATGTTCCTTCAATTGTCCTGCAATCATATTGGAAGGACAGTGCACATGATTAAATTTATTATAAAATTTTTTAAATTTTTTATAAATTAAATTATTTACTCCACTTAGCTTATTCATATGCAGGGTAGAGGTTATATTCTCTGGCTGTAAATGAAAGGCAGCCGTAGTTGCAATATGCATTTGATCACATAGCTTCTTTCCTAACCTTTGACAGCCAAAGGGAAGTAAAAAATGAACAACGTCACTTCCAGAAATGGCTTCCTTTAAAACCTTTTTATTCTTCTTTGCAAAAATAAAGCCCTGTGATTTTGATACCTGATATAGTACAGGAATCTTACTGATTCCCAGTTCAAAAGCCTTATCCTTATCTATATTATCCACCGTTGAAGCGGCTATTTTGACCGTATGACCATGTCTCATTAATACCTCAGCAAAACGCCTTGTGGTCATAGTTGTTCCATTAGATGCTTGTGCATAGGAATCAACAATTAATGTAATAATCATAAAACCCACCCTTTTCTATAAATCATTATACAATAATCACATTTTTATGACAAGAAAAATTGTAAAGAAAAAAGCTAAAATATGGAAAATCCATAGTTTAGCATAATTCTAATATCGCCTTAGACATATCATTATCATCTAGGACAACATAGGAGACCATTTTCGTGGTGTTGCCTTCATAGATATAATCTATATTTCTAGCAACTGCAGTTTTATCTATGATATCTTGAATACGGCAAGCTTTTTCATCCTTCAGCAATTCACTAGGAAGACTTACTAAAAGTGGTCTTACATTCTTAGCAGTTAAATCATCTATGATGTCTAAGAGATCCTGCTGGAACTGTGCACTATTATCTAAATCTGCTTCTCCTAAAGCTAAAATACAATCGTCATACATCCCTTTAATAATCAAATTTTGAATTAAATTTTTAGCACGAGAAATCGTGAGTCCCTGAAAAGAAAAGTTATCAATGTCATGATTTTTAGATAATTTTACAGAGGCCTGCTTCTTTGTTGTAACATAGCGACCATTTTCAAGTTTAATGTCTTGAAATAAACTACCACCAAATATTCCAATTCTTTTTCTCATAATATCACTCCTTTTGACATCTAGTTTACGATACTAGTTTACACCAATCAAATTAACTTGTCAACCTTTTTTTTGAAAAATAATTGTAATTTTAAAAATTTTGTGATAAAATATTGAATGTGGGGTGAAAGAATGGAATCAATTAACAATATTTTAGGAAAATGGTTAAATGAGTTAGACAAGTTCTCATATAAAGATTATACAGATTTACCAGATATAGATTTATATATGGATCAGGTGGTTACGTTTTTAGAAAAGCAATTGGCAATTTTTCAAACCTCCTCTTTGGATAAACAAATCACATCCTCAATGATTAACAATTATGTAAAGGGAGAAGTCGTTTCTTCTCCTATCGCTAAAAAATATAATCGTGAGCATTTGGCTTTAATTGAGGAAGTATGCACACTGAAGCAGGTTTTAACTATTGCTGAAGTAAAACAGATTTTAGATGAGCGTTACCGCAAGGATACCATAGCTAAGGAAGAAATTTTTAATACCTTCAAGGAATTAGTAAATCAGAAAAACAAGGAAGCTATTGAATCTACTAGATCTCGATTGGATACTATTGAAATGAACGATCTCAAGGGTTTAACAGATTTAGCTATGGATTTGGCACTTACGGCAAGTGCTTATATCTCTATCAGTAAAAGAATTCTTTTCTTAAATAAGCTGTTCCAGGAACAACAGGAAAACAAGAAAAATAAGGATGAAGAAAAGTAAAATGGGTCTAGAAAACCCATTTTTTTATACACTACTTGATGTCGTTGAAACCTTTACCGTGTAATTGCTATTAAATTTTTCCTTAGCCAGTCTTGAGATACTGATGAAGGTTGCTTTGGTTAGTTCTTCTTCTGTATACACGTCAATTACGATATAGTTATCCTCTAATAGAACCAAGACATCTTCAAAGTTTAAGGAAGCCATCAGCATTTCTTCTAATGCAATTTCATCAATCTTAGTTTGTCTTAAAGAAGTTATCAATGCATTTTCTTTTTCAACTTCAGCTACACTTAGCTTTCCAGACGCTATTTTAGCCTCGGATTCTTCTATTAAAGCATTTACCTCTTCAATACTTTTCATTCTTGCTTCTGCAAATTCTGGATTCGTTGTAGTTGTATCTAAACTTGGTGATCCAACAGGCTCAGTGGTTTTATTCGCTTCATGGATGTAAAATATAGACATCATAACTACTACGGCTAAAAGTAAAATTGGTAATCTAAGTTTCTTTTTCATGTAATTATCCCTCTCCTATAGTAAATTATATGAGAGGGAATTTTCTTTTATGCAAGCTTTTCAATTACTTTTTTCATACGAATTGATTTTTTATAATACCCACCATAAAGATATTTGAGTCCTAGGCTCTGAGCCTTCTCAATTTCTTCCTTTTCTGTCACATTGGAAAGAATTAAAACAACATCCTTTGAAGCACATAGCTCCTTTATCTCTGGCAATATAGTAAATCCATTCTCCTTAATATCATATATGAAGTAGTCTAAGGATTTATGATACAATTCCATTGGGTTCCTTCCAGCCACGAAATATCCCATTTCCTTTAATCGCTTTACTTCCTCTGCCTCTGCATCCTGAACCAAAAATATGAGGTTTCTCGTGGTTTTATAAAAGTTATTTTGACCTTCCACAAAGGCGGCTAGCTTTTCTGTTAAAGTTTCCTTGGAAAGTTCAACAATAACATAGACACTCGTTTTTAAATGATCTCTAAGCATTCTCAGCTCTTTAGAGGCTGTGCTGATGACATATTTATCTAACAGCTCTTGAAGTTTTCTTCGTTCAATCACTCGTTGCATATGGGTAGAATCTACTTCAAAATTATCTAAGGATAGGGTGGCATAATAGGCAAAGATTTCCCCCTTTGTCACATCAACCACCTGCTTATAGCTGATTCCCAGCTTACCATGATCGATGGATTCACTGATATGTGTCACCAGTTGATTTTCGTTGAATCTTCGTTTAGCAGCTTCTCCGTCATAATGATGAATATGGTGAGCTAAGGATTTTTCCTCCTTAGAGTCTGTCAGAGCATCATAAGCAAAGAGTAGGGTTTTGGCAGGGTCAATTAAAGTAGTGCTCTTAGAGACACGATATACTCCGCAATTAAAATACAGCTTAACTCTACTATTTAACAAATTTAAATTTTTAGATATTCGGTCCAAGCATTTGAATAATAGATTATCTACAGTTCTTTTATCATTTGTATCTAAAAATAAAATGGCATATCGATCAAATTCTAAATGGTAGACCTTAGTTATAAAGCTTTCCTCAAAGCTTTTTTTCAATTCTGTCGCAACCGCAAATATCAATTGATTTGCAAAGTTTACTCCATAAAGCTCCTCATAAAGCTTAAAATCATGAATATCTAAGACAGCTAAGGAAAGCTTGCGTTTGCTGATAGATTCCTTTAAATCAATCAGTAGCTTAACCTCTGTTTCAAGCTTGGTGGTAGGATTGGTATAGGCTAGCTGGACTAAATCCTTTGTAGCCCTTACTCGACTTGTAATATCCTCTAATAAAGAATACAGCAAGACAATTCCATTCTCATAACAAGGATAGAAGGTTTCCCTAATATGGATATAATCCGCACCCTTTTTATAACGATATTCTATTGATTTATTGGAAGGAAGATAATGATAAAGCTCATCTAACACAGCCTCATACATGGAGATATCCTGAGCATGAATATGGGCTAAATAATCCTGATTTTCCATATCCTCTAGACCACCTAGAAGTTCCTTGGCCTGCTGGGATAAATGGATTTGACCTTCCATCAATTCCTTTGTTCCTGAGGACATATTATCATAGATGAAAAACATTCTCTTATTAGAAGCTTTGAGCTGATTTTGTCTAAGCTCGGCAATCAAGCTTTTATTCAGCATTTGAGAAATCAGTTTTAGAGTCTCATAGACCAAATCCTGATCTAGGAAGGACTGTTCTGCCCAAAAGGCAATGGATGCATAGCAGACATCCTCCTTAAATAGTGGGATTGCAATTCCATAAGGGATAGCTATAAAGGGCTCCTTCGTCACTATATTTTTAAGTCCCACTCTTGCCTCTAGATCTAGATAAACCTCTTGTTCCTTTGTGATTGCTAAGAAATTTATGGTGTCATCTAAGGCTTCATAGTCTAAACGCTTATCATAGGCACGCTCTTTCTTATAATGCAATCCACAATACACATGATCATAATAAACAAGATATGCTTCTTCAAAGGGGATAAATTTCGCAAGCTCTATCAAAGCCATCCGATAAATTTCTCTAAACTTTGTGGTATCCTCTAAATTATTGATGGTTGCAAAAAGCTTTTCTAATTTGATATATTGATTCGATATCGGAAGCGTATGCACACAAACTGGATGAGCAGTAACATAGGAGGTCTCATCCTTCACCTCTTCAACAGGCTGTTCTAGCATTTCTTCTCTTTCAATATTAGGAATCAAAATCGGAGCTGAAGGCTTATGCTTTGTCTTAACCTTTCGCTTTTCCTGACTAAATTCCTGAACCAAATCCTGATAGTGCTTAATTGAGACAATAGAATTTGTCTTTGTATATAATTCTAAGCTAGCCTTACAAAATTCTAAGGCCGTAGGGATAGAACATAGCCTTAGCTTCTCCTCATAGTTACTTTCTATAATGGAGGCCTTCTTAAAATCATTACTTTTCAAATAGCTCCAAATCAAAAGAGTCGCTGTTTTTAAGGTTAGCTCATCTTCTAAATCATATTCGTTCATAAAGCGATTTGCATCACAAATCACTCTAACATAATTTCCCTCCTCAAAGGCTATTTCCAATCTCGTGAATAAGATAGAAATAAGCTTTTTGGTGTTCAAACTATCTTGATAAATTTTCTCTAGCTTTCGAGCAACCTCTAAATATTCCTTTATTTCATGGATTTCAAAGTAAATTTGAGCTAATTGTTCATATGCCCAGCATTGCTCATCTGCCGTAATTTCATCATTTAAATACTTTTTTAACTCTGTGATTGCCGTTGAAAAATCACGCTTGGCCATAGAGTATTGAATCTCATCAATTGTATTTAAAATCGCATTAGATATTTTTAGATGTTCCTTTTTTATATCTATATACTTGCGGGTTTGGTCAAACCGACGAATAGAAAGAGTGATTTCTATAATGGCATCGCAAACCGCTAAAATAGCTTCATCCTCCATTTTAGAAAAATCAGGGACAAGAGCATATAAGGCTTTTAATGCATCATTGGTTTTACCAATCGCATGAAGAATTCGATTTCGGTAGGAGAAGGCCTTATAATAGTCTAAGCTTCTCTTATTACAGCCAGCAAGAAAAAGGTCTATCTTTTTTATAGAGCCACTAACCATATCCAGTTGTAAAACCTCATTCAAATACATATGCTTCACCACTTATACTCAATTGTTTTTACTATTTGATTATGATATAAATAAATCTCTTCTTCTGTAATTTCTGCATATCCCTCTGGATAGCTGCCAGGATTTAAGAATAGAATGCCTTGTTCTACAAAGCATTCCTGTTGGTGGGTATGTCCAAAAAAACACACCTTTACTTCCTGTTCTAATGCCTTATAAATTAAACGAGTCAGGTCATATTTGACATTTTCTTGGTTTCCATGAAGGATAAGTACTTTTTTTCCATATACCTCTACAATCTTATACCTTGGACCATACGCATCACAATTTCCACATACAAAATCTGCATGCGCTCCAATGAGTTCCCCAAGAGACATACCATAATCCCCACAATGAAAGACATGGTCATACCTTTTAGAAAGAATTTCCCTGAGGCTTGTCCGATGATTGTCACTAAGAATTAAGAGTTTCATTCTAAAACACCTAAAACTTTTTTTATGGCCTTTGCCCGATGAGATATCTTATTTTTTTCCTCTAAACTAATTTCAGCAAAGGTCTTCTTTAAATTAGGAATATAGAAATAGGGATCATAACCAAAGCCATTTTCTCCCCGCCTATCCTCAATGATTTCACCTTCACAGGTATCTCTTACCATTTGATAGGTTCCATTAGGATAATAGACACAGATGGCACAAACATATCTAGCCTTCCGATTTTCAATGCCTTGGAGATTCTGCAGCAATAAAGCATTGTTTGCTTCATCGTCATGACCATTGGCGTATCGTGCTGAATAGATACCTGGGGCACCATTCAAGGCCTCTACCTCAAGACCTGAATCATCTGCAATCACGATATGCTTTGTCTCTAACGCAATCGTTTTTGCCTTGATTAGAGCATTTTCCTCAAAGGTTTTTCCATCCTCTACTATTTCCTTCGCATATCCTATATCCTTTAAAGATAATAGATTAAATCCTGAAAGAAGCTTTTGAAATTCTCTTAGCTTGCCAGAATTATTTGTTGCAAGTACCACCGTTTTCATACTTCACCTCATACTAAACTCGTATAAGATAATTTTACCATAAAAACAAATATATTATAGATAAAATTGGTAAAATTTTTTGTCATTTTTTAAAATAATTTATTTTCATTGAAAATAATATGAACATTAGAATATCCATACAGCTTAGCTGTAGGAATGATAAGCTCCTTAAAACAGTCAATATCAGAAATTAAAACATAATTATCCACGATATAAGTAACATTCATATCCTCTATTTTAATATCCAGCAAACTGATATTTGGACTCAGAGGAGACAAATAGCCCATCGGTAAATAATTTTGATAAATTGTATAAAGCTCAAATAGGTCAACTGCATCCTCTATCGCATAATCCACATAGACCTCTTGAATCTTTTTACTTTCTTCCTCTATTGCATATACCTTCCATTCCTCTACAGCCTCATAGGATACTGATATACTTCTCTCACAGCTGGTGAGAAATATTGTCAAAAGGAAAAGAAACAATGTCATTTTTTTCAAGAGAATCACCTAAATAAAATTATGTTAAAATCTCTAGAAATATGCTATAATAAAAATAGTAAAGGAGGCATCTTTATGAAAAAAGCCGTTTATCCAGGAACCTTTGACCCATTCTCTAATGGTCATCTAGATATCATTCAAAGAGCAAGTAAGCTCTTTGATGAGGTACACATTGTGGTCTCTCATAACATTTTTAAAAAAACCTATTTTAGCACTGAAGAGCGCGTAGCTATGATAAGAAAATGTGTTAAAGGCTTACCCAATGTAGTCGTAACCTCCTACGATGGACTCGTCGTTTCCTATTGTAAGGAACAAAGTATCCCTGTACTGATCCGCGGTCTTAGAAATTATAACGACTATGAAAATGAATTTAGTTTATTCCAATATAATAAAGACATTGCCCCTGAAGTAGAAACCATTCTACTGCTTCCCACCACAAAGAATCAGTTCATTTCGTCTTCTGCCATCAAGGAGCTAGTCCGCTTTCATTGTGATATTTCAAACTATGTACCAAAGCCGATTGTGAAAGAAATTATAGATAGATTAAAGGTTTAAGGAGCTATAGGCTATAGCTCCTTTTTTTCTTCTCTTTCTTCTGTCTGTTCTAATCGTTCTACGAGTACCTTCATTTGGGCATAGTCCTTTTTAAATTGCTCTTCTAAGGCTCTAGCCTTGGTTTCCTCTCCTTGATTCCGATAGACATAAATCAATATAAACAAGTCAATGGCCTTTTCAAAAGGATTTTTCTTTTCTTTTTTATAAAGCACATCGATGGAAACAGTATTTTTCTTTTGATATAGAGGCTTAGCTCGTTCGATGAATTGATCTAACTTCCTTAAGTAACCCCTTTTATTGTAATAATTTTTTCTAAGTTTAGAGGCTATCGCTTCAAATTCATCCTTTGGTAAAAGAATATGCAATCTAGAGAAATCATAAATTCTACGGAACGTCTTATTCTTAGGAACAAAAATTTTCTCTTCATAAGCTTCATACAGCTCCCTTTGATATACTAAGGCGTAGCTAGCAAATAAAATATAATAATAATTTTTTGTTTCTGGATGAAGTTTTGGATGACTCAGCTTTTTTTCAAGTGCCTTTTCTAGCTGATTTATATCCAAATCCTTAAAAAACTGTCGGAACTCTCTAGAATCCCTCATCGCCTTTCCATATATAATCCCTAAGAAGGAAGGGAGTAAAATGGCCATACATATAAAGAAGCATATATAAGATGGAAGAATTTTGTATAATAGTCCTGAGATAAAACAAACGATTGCGAGCACAACCACCATTAAAATGACGGTTACCACAAATTCCTTCATACTGAGATAGCCAACAGCTAAATATCGTTCCTTTTTCTGAGTATTGCCTCCATTAGAGGTTATATCATTCTCATAACGAAGCAAATGAACAAAATAATATACGGTAAGAATTGCTCCTAGCATAAAACAGATGATTCCAGCAGTGGAAATTTCTCCTAAGCAGAGGAAGATAGTTGAAATGCACCATAGAGCACAGCTTCCTATAAATTGGATTAAGCTATTCTTTTTTAGACCAAAGAGCTCAAAGATTAAAAATCCCATACTGACAATCAAAAGAGCGTAGGAAACATAAAAGAAATAAGAAAATAATATAGATAAAAAGCCTGCATACCCCACATTATACATCAAGAAAAGAGTGAGATAGGCTGTATTCCTTTGAAACCTTTTTTTATCTACAAAGAAGAAAATCAGCAATCCAACTACAGGAAGTATATAAAGTATATACAAGAAAAAAATAGTTATGTATTGGTCCAATCGATCCAAGGTTTCCTCATAGGAATACTGTAAACTAAGCGAGAAATACATCGCCTCATCATATTGCACATTAGATTGAAGGTAGCCATCTTCTACCTCTATAAAATTAGAATTACTAAAATTAAATTCTGTAACTATATGAATATCCATTTTCCCTGGGTTTTTAAAAAAACTCAAAAATTCAAAGCTAAATTCTAGTAAAAACCCAGAGTAATCTCTATATCCTGAAATCGGTAAGGATATCTTATTGATTAGGCTTTCATGCTCTGAAAAATATAAATCATATTGGAGCCATGACTGAAGTCCTCTTAATCGCATTACCTCAAGCTCCCTGATTCCATTAATGGAATAGCTTGCTTCAGATAGCTTCTCAACAATAGCATTGTAATAATCCATATGTGAAATACCAGAATCTGGGTTATACTCTAAAAAGGCAAACTCCTCAAAGGTTAGTTCTTCTTTTTGAGCAAGGCTTATTCCAACATTAGATTCAATCATTCCCGTAGATATATTATAAACCTTTAAATCTAAAAGAGGGTCAGACACATCATCACCTACAAAGTAAAAATCAATTTGAGAAGCAGCATAAATTCCAATCCTCTTTTCTGCCATAGAATAGCTAGAAAGAGAATTTGTAAAGAGATTTGTTTTTGCTGAATCAAAGGAATACTTGTATTGAACCTCTAGCCTCTGTTCAGAAGGTAGGTTAGAAAGCTCAAATGTATAATGATGAACTGAAAGATTTTTCTTATAAAAACCCTCCTCATTATATTCCTCCCGCAAGCCACTTAAATTTGATAGTATACTTTGATATGGATTTAGATATGAATAGCGAAGGGTAGGCTGTATATTTTCCTTTTGGGTTGAGATTTGAATTCTTTCTATATCCTTTTTTGAATTCTCTACTGGCAAATAAAAAGTTTGTTTATGAGGGGAATCCGTTTCATTCTTCAGTGTATAGCACATCTCTAGACGATTCTCATTATCATCATTTTCCCCTAGAGAAGCAATATAAAAATTCAATAAGGTAGACTCTAGGTGAATGCTGTCCGACCCTTCCTTCATACCAATTCCGTGATAGGTATTGATAGGCTCAGGTGCAGGAAAACCAGCGTTAGCTGATAGGGATAGTCCTATGAATCCTAAAAAAAACAAAATAAAAATAGATAAACATTTCTTCATAAGCTTCCACTCCTTTCTTCTATTTTATCATAGAAATAAGAAAAAAAGTAGGATTTTTTCCTACCTCTTTAAGAGCTTAAATAAATCTGGGGTAATTCCCTTTTCCTTCAATAGGGAAACAATTCTATCCTCCTGCTCAGCAGATAAGGTTTTATTTGCTAGCCCACAGCCCTTTCTAATAATGCTTCGCAAATTTTCTTCATCGTTCAAATCAAGAGTTGAAGCTTCACTGACCAGCTCATACATTGCCTCCTGATTGATATTAGACCTAGATATCAGGTCAATAATATTTCTAAAATCCATTAAAAAATCCTCCCAAAATTAATATATGAGAGGACATTCGTTTAGTTTACTATAATTCTTTCTTCCTTTAAACTTCTGCTTAGCAGCATTGCCAAAGCATCCTTTGCAGAAATCTCTCCACAAACTACGGCATGAGCCAGTTCAATAATCGGAAGTTCTAAGGAATATTTCTTACCTATCCGATAAGCAGCTTCAATGGTTTTAATCCCTTCCACTGTTTGTGTCATAGAAGCCATCGCCTCCTGGGCACTCATTCCTTGACCAATTTTTAAGCCACATTGAAAATTACGCGAATTCATTGAGGAAGCTGTAACAATTAAATCGCCAATACCAGAAAGCCCATAAACCGTTTCTGTTTTTCCACCTAAAGCAGATACAATCAGTACGATTTCTCGTACACCTCTGCTGATTAAAAACGCTCTTGCATTCTCTCCTAATCCCATTCCAGAGGCTATCCCTGAAACAATCGCAATTGCATTTTTAATAGCACCTGCTGTCTCTACGCCAATCACATCTGAAGAGGTATATACACGCAAATAGGCCTCATTTGAAAATAGCCTTTGAACGAAGATTGCAGCATCTCTATCGGTGGAGGCGGCAACAAGTGAGGTCAGCTTTCTTTGAATCAATTCTTCTGCATGAGAAGGTCCTGAAAGATTTACATAGCCCTTAAGATACTTCGCAGAAATCTCTTCAGCGACAATCTGACTTACACAATAGGAGGTTTCTGGTTCAATTCCTTTACTCACATTGATAAATAGCTTCGGAGTTTCTAATAAGGAATTAATTTCCTTTAGCACACTTCTCATCACCTTGGTTGGTACTCCAAGTAAAATCACATCAGCAAAGGAACATGCTTCCTTTAAATCGATGGTCGCCTGAATGTTGGCTGGAATCGTTGTATCAAAAAAAGGATGCGTATGGGTTTTATTTATTTTTTCTACAAATAAAGGATTAATCTCGCGGATGAGTACCTCATGCTGATTATCCGATAAAACCTGTGATAGTGTGGTTCCCCAAGCACCACCACCAATACATGCTACTTTCATCTTAATCCCTCTTTCTAAATTCAAATTTGATTGGTGTACCAAAAAAATCAAAATTTTTTCTTATCTGATTTTCTAAATATCGATGATAGGAAAAGTGTAAATATTTTGGCTCATTTACAAAAAAGGCAAAGGTTGGAGGCTCTACTCCTACCTGAGAGGAATAATAAAATTTGATTTTTCCTCCATTAAATTCACTAGGCGGAAACATAGCCACTGCGTCATTGACCACATCATTTAAAACAGATGTAGCGATCCGACGATGGTTTGCCTCATAGGCCTGTTCTATAGAAGGAAATAGGGTATGGACTCTCTTGTTTTCAATCGCAGATAAAAATACAATCGGAGCATAATCAAGATACTTAAAGCTTTTTCTAATATCCTCCGTAAATTTCTGCATAGTCTTGGAATCCTTTTCTACCAAATCCCATTTGTTTACAACGATAATACACGGTCTTCTATATTCCTCTATATATTGTCCCACATGCGTATCCTGTTCTAATATACCTGTAGAGGCATCTAGGACCAACAAGACCACGTCACTTCTTCCAATCGCATCTAAGCTACGGATGATGGAGTATTTCTCAACATTTTCATATATCTTACCTCGTTTACGGAGGCCTGCGGTATCAATTACGATATACTCCTTACCATCGACCTTAAACTTCGTATCAATCGTATCTCTGGTTGTTCCTGCAATCGGAGATACAATGACACGATTGTCTCGTAGTAGGCAATTTGTCAAACTGGATTTTCCTACATTCGGTCGACCTATCAAGGAAAAGCGAATGGCATCATCCTCTTCTTTCAGTTCCTTTGCTGGAAATTTCTCGATAATTTGATCTAGTAAATTTCCAGTTCCAATGCCATGAGAGGAGGAAACAGGAATTGGATCACCAAATCCTAAGGCATAAAATTCATAAATGTTATCCTTAAATTTTTGATCATCTACCTTATTGACCGCCAAAATTACTGGCTTACTGGTTCGATAAAGAAGCTTGGCAATAAAGGAGTCATCCTCTGTAATTCCACTACGACAATCTGTCAAAAAGACGATGACATCTGCTTCCTCCATCGCTATTTCTGCCTGAGCTCTTATCTCAGTCAAAAAAGGGGCATCTCCCAATTCGATTCCACCGGTATCAATGATAAAGAATTCTTTTGATAGCCAGCTTCCTTTTGCATAAATTCGATCGCGAGTTACCCCTGGTTGATCATCAGTAATGGATAAACGCTCACCAATAATACGATTAAATAAAGTTGATTTTCCAACGTTTGGTCTACCAACAATAGCTACCTTTGGTAACATACTATTCACCACCAATTATGTTAAATTATTATTTTAAAGCATCCTTAAATACATCACCTAAGGTAACAGGAGCTTCCTCATCCTCTAAATACTTTTCAAAGGATTTTCTCTCCTCACGAACAGCCACCTTACGAATAGAGAGCTTTAAATGCCACTCTGCTGGTCTAATATCTAATACCTCAGCAGTCACCTTGTCATCAACACTGAAGTAGTCCTTAACAGAACCATTCTGCTGGTCGGTTAGAGCCTCAGATGCAGGAACAAAGCCATCAACGCCTAAGGTTTCTACCATTAATCCATTTTCTAGAACTTCCTTGACCTTACCCTCTACAACGTCGCCAGCCTTGGCTGTTACTCTAGTCCAAGGATTATCAATCAATGCCTTTCTAGAAAGAGAAATCTTTTCCTTAGAGGCATCCATCGCCAAAATTGCACATTCAACCTCATCCCCAATCTTGACAAAATCATTGAAGTTGTCATTTGGATTATGGGAATATTCAGAGCGGTGCAGCAATCCCTTCACGTTAGCAGTCAATTCTAATAATAGGCCGAAAGGTAGCTTATTGGTAACCTTACCCTTGACAACCTGTCCTACCTTGGCTGTTTTTACATAAGCCTCATATGGAGTATCTAACAAGGCTTTTCTAGATAAGGTAAGCTTACCATTCTCCTTGCTTAAAACCTTAACCTCCATAGTATCTCCTACCTTGGCAACTGTATGAATATCAGAAGTAAAGGTATGAGATAACTGGTTAATTCTAAGAAGACCCTGGTTATAGTTAAATTTAATAAATAAACCAAAATTTTCTATTTTAGCTATAGTACCCGTAAGTACAGAGCCTACCTCAATAGAGTCCAGTTCCTTTTGTTTTTCTTGTTCATAAAGTTCTCTTTCAATCACTCTTCTAGATACAACTGCATTCTTTCTAGCTTCATTTACCTCAAGAATTCTAACCTCTAAGGTATCCTTTAGTTGAACCTCAGCAGGAGCCTGACTCAAAGGTAAAAATAAGGTGTTGCCTTGATAACTCACATTGTAGCCCTTACCAGGTACTACCTTGGTCACAGTTACCATAATTGGTTCATCCTTTTCCTTTGCCTCGACTACCTTTTGGAAAGCAATCTTAGATAGCTGATGTAAACGAGAAAGATAAATGGCTTCCTCCTTTACACTCGCAACCTCACACTCTATCACATCACCCTTTTTCACTAGCCCTTTAAAGCTTGTAATATTTGGGTCCTTTGTGTAATGGTCTAGATGCATTCTTCCTTCTGTAAAATTCTGAATATCTAAGTATATTGTATTATCATCTACCTGAACTACAGTTCCAGTAACCTGATCCTTTACCTTTGGTTTTTTTGCAAAATCCAAATCTTCCATTTTAATATCTTCCATACTTCCTAACCTCTCATTAATTAAATCTATTATTTTGGTAGATACCTGATCCATATCTAACTGGCTCGTATCTAATAAAATGGCATCCTCTGCCTGACGCATAGGTGCTAGGGTGCGATGAGAATCCTTGTAATCCCGAATTTTAATTTCCTCAAGAATTACCTCATATTCTGCTTCTTTCCCCTTAGCAAGAATTTCTTCATATCTTCTTTTAGCCCGAACCTCTGGTGTTGCCGTTAAAAAGATTTTTAAATCCGCATTTGGTAAAACGACAGTCCCGATATCTCTACCATCCATTAAAACCTTTCCTTCGGCAGCAGATTGTCTTTGATATTTGACCATCAATTCCCGAACATAAGGAATTTTACAGCAGGTAGATACCGTATTGGTAACTGCACTACTCCTGATTTCCTCAGAGACGTCTTCCCCATTGAGATAAATTCGATTATCCTTATAGATAATAGAACAATCCTTTAAAAAATCATAGGCATTTTCATCCTCAAGATTTATTTGTCTTCTTAACGCTTCTAGAGTAACTGCCCGATACATTGCACCTGTATCAATATGGGTAAATCCTAATTTTTTAGCTACAAGCTCCGAAATCGACGATTTCCCACTTCCTGCAGGACCATCTAAAGCAACCACAAAATTCTTCATCCTATCCCTCTTACAAAATATCTATCATATTATAGCATAATTTTTTATGTTTTTCAAATCTACAAACTATATAAAACCTTAATTTCATGGGGTCTTAACGCTCGAATCTCACCAACGGAGAGTCCATCCAGAGTTACACCACCAAAGGAAACCCGTTTTAATTTTTTCACGGGATATCCTATACTCTCACACATTCTACGTACCTGACGATTTCTTCCTTCAGTAATCGTTAAAAGAATCAATGTTGAATTGTTCTTTTTATCAAAGGAAACAATTTCCACCTTCGCTCTTTTTGTAAGCTTGCCGTCAAGGGGAATCCCCTTCATTAGTTGGTTTACAGCTTTTTGATCAATGATTCCATCTACGCGAACCTGATAAGTCTTTTCAATTTCTTTTGCAGACCTAGTGAGTCGGTAGGATAAATCTCCATCATTGGTAATCAATAGAACACCCGAGGTATCATAATCTAGTCTCCCAATAGGAAAAAGTCGATATTGCTTCTTCAGCTCCTGAGGTAGTAAATCCATGACCACTCTTCTACCAAGCTTATCACTAACCGCTGTTAAATATCCGGTTGGCTTATAGAGCAGAAAATAGACTAAAGCTTCTCTAGATAAGACTTTTCCATCAACCTCTACAATATCCTTCTTGGATATTTTTGTTCCCAGCTCTGTTACAAGCTCACCATTGACTTTAACTCTTCCAGCTAAGATAATTTCTTCACATTTTCTTCTAGAGGCTACACCACTTGAGGCCATAACCTTTTGAAGTCTTTCCTTATTATCATCCACGACAATCACCTTTTATAATTCTATCAAAAAAACCTTGTAATTACAACCAAGAATACGACTTTTTTCAAAATAAACCTTTCATTTTAGACGAGAAACTTTCAGAAAATAAAAAAGGAGACGTCTCGTCTCCAGCTAATCTATAAAAAATATAAAAACACGACAATACAGCAAAGAAAACATACACAATCGCTTATCAATCCTACCGCATAGGCATGACGCGTTTTCTTGATACCAATACTACCAAAATAAAGTCCCATTACATATACTGTGGTATCACTTCCACCTTGTAGAATTGCTGAAGTAATTCCTGCCTTACTATCTACACCATAGTCGTTAAAAATTTGCAGCATCAAGGACATGCTCGCATGAGAGGAGGCCGGACGAAAGGCACCCTGAACAAATAACGCATTGGGTATTCGAGTGGTTCGTATCAAATCATTTAGCATACCACTCGCTTTAAACACGTTGACCGCCACAAGCATGCAAAGTAAGTAAGGGAAAATGGTAATTCCTTCCTTCATTTGATATTTTGCACCCTCAATAAAGGAATCATAAACATTTGTCTTTTTTACTATGCCATGGACTATAATGATTAGAATAAAGCCTATTATGATGTAATAGCTAATGCTTTCCAAATTTTCTCACCAGCCGATCTAACAAGATAGATACTATCGTAGTAATTGTAGAAATCACTAAAATATAAGGGATAATACTGACAGGATTAGAGCTTCCGTATTGCTTTCTTAAGGAGATTAATATGGTAGGAATTAAACATAAGCCTGAGGTATTAATTAAAAGAAAGGTAATCATCTCATCTGAAGCTGTTTTAGAATTTCCATTTAAGTCATCTAGCTCCTTCATTGCCTTTAGTCCAAAGGGGGTAGCAGCTGAACCCATAGATAGCATATTAGCTACAAGATTTAAGCACATATACTGCATTGCTTCACTCTTCCGGTCTAGCTTCTTGAAGAAGGGATGAAGAATATAGGAAATATAATTGGTAATCAACTGTAAAAGACCACTATTCTTGCATATTTCTAGCATTCCTCCCCAAAATATCAATAAGGCATAAATGTCTGCAAAAAGGATTAAGGCATTTTTAGGAGTTGCTAGCAATACCTCTACTACCAGTCCAACCCGATTTGTAATACAGGAGTAAAGGATTCCTATTAAAAATATAACAACAAAAATTATATTAATCATGCCTGTCTCACCTAAAGCATTATATGATTTTTATTTTTTAAATATGTGTTATTTCATTTAAATACGGTTTATGGTAAAATAGTAGGCAATAGGAGGATTAAATTATGTATCAAAAATATGCTTGGGAAAAATATCAGGACGAGAAGATGGTAAGCCTGACTAATTTTAACGAAGATTATAAAAAATTTATAACCAATGGTAAAACAGAACGGCTATGTGTAAAACAGGCCATCGCTTTATGCAAGGAAAAAGGGTTTAAGGACATCAAAGATTGTACTAGCTTAAAATCTGGAGACAAGGTATATGCGGTAAATAAAAATAAGAATATCGCTGCCTTTGTGATTGGGGAAGAGCCAATTACGGCTGGACTAGCCATTTTAGGAGCCCATATAGACTCTCCAAGAATGGATTTAAAGCAGAATCCTGTTTATGAAAATGAAACTTTAGTTTATCTAGACACCCATTATTATGGTGGTATCATCAAATACCAGTGGGTAACCATTCCTCTAGCTATGTATGGAGTGGTAGTTAAAAAGGATGGTTCTGTTGTTGACATTGCAATTGGAGATGAACCAAATGACCCAGTTGTAGGTATCACGGATTTACTCATTCATTTATCTGGGGAAAAGCTTCAAAAAACAGCTGCCAAGGTCATTGAGGGAGAATCCCTAGACGTGCTCATTGGCTCCATTCCTCTAGAAGGGGAAGAAAAGGATGCTTCTAAGCAAGCCATTCTAAAGCTCTTAAAAAATAAATATGGCATTGAAGAGGAAGACTTTATTTCTGCAGAAATTGAAATCGTTCCTGCAGGTCCAGCTAGAGATTTTGGATTAGATAGATCTATGGTTGCTGGCTATGGACATGATGATAGAGTATGTGCATATACCTCATTACGTGCCTTAGTAGATACACCAAAGTGTAAAAAGACGACCTGTGCCGTATTGGTAGACAAGGAGGAGGTTGGCTCTATTGGAGCAACCGGTGCTTCTTCTGTCTGGTTTGAAAATACAATTGCCACTCTTCTTAGTCTTTCTGAAGAATACTCTGACTTAAAGCTTAGAAAGGCACTTACAAATTCTGTTATGCTTTCTAGTGATGTCTCTGCAGGATTAGATCCACTATATCCATCCGTTATGGAAAAAAGAAATACTGCCTATTTAGGAAAAGGTATCTGCTTCAATAAATATACAGGCTCTCGAGGAAAAAGTGGCTGTAATGATGCCCAGCCTGAATTTATAGCTGAGCTTAGAAAAATGATGGATGAAAATGAAATTCATTACCAAACCTCTGAGCTTGGAAGAGTGGATCAGGGTGGCGGTGGAACCATTGCCTATATTTTAGCGAACTACAATATGAATGTCATTGATGCTGGAGTACCTGTTCTTTCAATGCATTCTCCAATGGAAATTGTATCCAAGGTGGATGTTTATGAGGCTTACTTAGCATATAAAACATTCCTGAAAAATGCATAGAAATATTCTTGAGGGCTTAGCCCTCTTTTTCTTTTTAAAAAAATGAAGACAAAATTGTCTTCATCCTATGTATTAACTTTTGTTTAAAATTGCAAGAAATATTTAGAGAAAATCAATTATTTTTTAAATATTACCAAGCAAGTGATGGAAATATTCCTAAGCTTAATAGTACATCAATGATAAACTTAGCTCCTATACCATAAGGAATCAAATCGTGAATAGTAGTAGATTCAGATAAGTGGTATGAAAAATATTCCTTTGGCATATTTACAAATACTATGATCAAAGAAATCATAATAATAAGAGTTAAAATAAGATATACAAAAACATATTTCTTAGATATTTTTATTAAATGCTCATGCACTAATCCATAAATAATAGTGTACGCAATAGATAATACTACCAAGCAAATAAAACTTTCCAAAATTGCATTTTTGAAATTGCTGATTAAAAGTATAAAACTACAAAATATAATAAAAATAAAATTTAGAAGATAAGCTTTTTTTATAAATTTAAGATTTTTCTCTTCTTCAACTTTAAAAAGTTTAGATTTAAAGATATATATGCCAATAAATGGTAAAATACCTGTGATAAAAATATTATAATAATTTTTATATATTATAGCTAATACTATGCCTACTAGACTTGTTAAAGAAATAATACTCAAACTTAATATTGTATATCTTTTATAAATCATAATATCACGTATAATTAATTTAGTAATAAATCATACCAAATTAACTACTACTCCTTTCCTCGATTTTAATAAGTTATATTATTACCTATCACCTGATTATTGTTTTCCATGACTTTGATGGTATAGAAGTAAGTTTGTATTTACATACATTCCTCCACGTATATTTCTAAGTGCATTAGTAATATTGCTAATTGCTTTTCCACCAATAAAGTAATCTACTACAATTGATGGTGTTACTAAACTCTGTACAATAGTTAATAATTGCTGTCTATTATAAGAGTCTAAAACTAAAATTTCAACTGCTCCTAATAGTAAATGTGTGCCTATTTGTGTCCAAACATAAGTAGCTAATAAGAAAGTCAATACCTTCTTCACTATAGTTACAAGGCCTCCTGATGACACTAAAGTTAAAGCATCAATGGACGCATTCGCTAATGAAAATGCATATAGCATATTTACTATAAATTTTTCGGTATCATTTGCAAAAGTGGATAATCCAAGTGCTTTCCCACCTGAAATCAATAAGCTTTTTATTGTAGATCCATTAGCCAAAATAGCTTTTTGAGCAGCACCTACAGTTTTTGCATTAAATAATAATGATAAACCTCCAAAAAATAAAGAACTTAAAGTATTCAATTTAATAGTATATCCAACTGGCACCCATATAGTAAATGTTTTCCAAAATATTTTAATCCTACAGGCAGTATGTCTAACAGTAAAATCATTAACTGCATCTTGCAAAACATAATCATCAGAGACTTCTGCAATTCTATAGTATCCGTCTTCATCTATGAAAACCTCATTCTTATCAACCATAGAATTAATTTCGTCTAAAAAAGAAGCAAGTTTTGTCAATTCTTCAACATATTCAGAATCGTTTGTTGTTTTATAGCAATCATCAACTTGAACTTTGTTTTCTTCATCGATATAAAGATATTCAGCTAAGGCATTCATAACCTCTTCGCTTTGCAATTTTTCTTCATCTATCGCATTATATTGACATTCCAACTCTTCAGTGGTAGTATCTTCTTCTGATACTTCGGCTGCACTTACAGAAGGCAGTGCATAACAAAGTAATGTTCCCATAATTAATATAAATATAATTCTGCGAAATTTTTTTAATACTATTTCCATAAACATTTTTTCTCCTTTACATTTCAAATAGATTCTTTATATTAATAAATTGATTTGTATCAAAATTTATAGAATCTAAATATTCGTAAATTTCATTGTAACTTTTAATTTCTCGATATTTTTCGAAATATAGCGCAATAATTGACGTATATAACGCTGTAGCAATGCTTGATCCCTCCATTATTTCCTTGCCATCTAGCGATATTACCTCGATGTCTTCTCCTGGAATACAGGCATCCACATCATTTGAGTAATTCGCATTTTTATAAAGCCTTTTTAATTTACTTTGCGCTACAACAGATATTACATTATCATACCTTGCAGGATATAATATTCTTTCCTCATTGTAATCTCCAGCAGCGGCAACAATTATCACCCCTTTCTGTACAGCTTCTTCAACTGATTTTTTCACATCTTCATTATAACTGAAACTACCCATACTAATATTAATAATATTTGCTCCCTTGCTTGTGGCATAGCGAATTCCTTCTGCCAAATAATTACTATTTGTCCGTCCAGACGAATCACAAATTACGACTGGAATAACTTTAGCACTTTTGGCTATACCCACTTCTTCACTACAAATAATCGACGTCACTTTTGTGCCATGTCCAATAGTATCGGTTATATTTTTATTTCTACTTAACACATTATAAGGCTTATAAATTTTATCTTTCAATTTCTCTTGCATAAAGTCTGATAGACCAGTATCCAATATTCCAATTGTCACTTCTTTTCCAGAATATTGTTCAATGATTTCAGACATATTTAAAGCTTCAATATACCATTCATAGGTTTTTTTTTGACTAAAAAAAACTCCACTCACAATTAAAGAGACTAAGACTATTAAAGATGCTATTGTTAAAATAATTTCTTTAAGAATTTTACTTTTTTTCAATATAAACATCCTTTCTTATTCAAAATAGCAATATGTCAATGATGGGTTAGCACTTGTGTTTGGGTCAAAATATTGTAACGAAATATTACGTCCATCTCCTATAGCAAAAAAATATGCATAATTTGTAGATTGAAAAATCCACCAACCTGTTTTATAACTATATTTTTCATAACCTATTAATGATACTCCATGATTTCCATAAGTGGAACTGCCGCTAATAGATAAATATACAGCTCGTCCATTATCGATACTCATCTGAATTGTAGAGAAATTCGTTGTTTTACTGATTGAAATATTTTTACCATATTTACTTGCTACACTTTCCATTATATAAGGGACATTGCTTACATTTAATCCTTGTCTTGGAGTATAACCAAATTTCTTAGCAGCACAATCTCTTATGTCTACATATAATTTTTTCATATTTCTTAAAGTATTCTCACTATTTATTGCCCAATAGGTATAAAAGTCGCCTTCTTTTATAGAACTACTCTCATCTTTTCCATATTCAGAATAAAATATATCCTGTGAAATAGTTTCGTAAACATCCATTTTTTCAGAAATACTAGGTAGTTCACTGATAATTGATCTTTTTTGCCAACTATTCATGACTAGATACATAGCTGTTAGAGAACAATTTGCTTCACTTTCACGATTAGGATATGTTTGTCCTCCATTTGAAGAAACATATTTCAAATAGTAACTAGTTGCTCTTTGATTTATATAATTAAAGCCTTCATTTGCTATAGTGTTTTGGCTACTTACATATGAGTAAGAGGGATATCGATTTGACACATATGCTTTAATATCATAAATTTCTCCATCCCCTTCTGCAGATTGTCCAGCGTAAGGTTCTCTGTCAGTGAAAGTCATATTTTTAAAATTTTTATCATATTTTTCATAACCATGATTTGTCAAAAAAAGAAATCCATCGATACTACTGAAATAAGCAAATTTCTCTTTCTTCAAATATTTTAAGTCACCTTCAGTTTCTATTCTAAAGATATTGAAATCAAGTGACATCACCATATAACCATTTTCATTATTAAAATCAATATACACTCCCCTTGTATTTTCATCTAAAATGATTATAGGAATAAAATATTCAAAGTAATCAACTTCTATTTTTTTTCCTTCTTTTTCATACTCTTTATTAAATTCATCGATAAAAATATTTCGATTATTCGATAAGAATTGAATAACCTCTTGACATTCTTTTTCAAAATTATCTTCAACTTTAAATTGAGGTATCAGTGTAAAATATAGTAATATTATTGTCCCAATAAACTTTATCATTGTAGAATCACCTATACATTATCCTTCCTACTTAATATAAACAAATATTACCAATTTTTTCCAAAAAAAATTTATTTTTTATTTTTTTCAAAAAAAAAGAAGTCATTTAGACTTCGAATAAAGTATTTATAATTTGATTAAGAATTGTTAAATCAGTTGTAAAAAAATTAAAATAATAGTCATATTCAGACAAAGGAATATAAAATAATGCTGAATTATTGTCTAAATAATAGTTTATTGTAATAATATCATTTTCCCATATCTCAGTGGCATTAATAAAGTTGTTAAAAATATCAACTTGAATATTTCTTTTAGAGATGTATTGCTCATATTGAATACCACTATAAGTGGCATGTTCTTCTATTAGAATAATTGTATCAACATTTTGCAAGGTATATGAGACTCTATTTTCTGATCCTTTCAGCCAAATAAAATCTTTATTATTTTCATAATTATATTTTTCAATTGATTGTATTTTATTTTTTTGTAAATTTGTATAAATATATTCTTTTGAACCTCCTAAATCATTTGGCCTATAATTAGAAAACGATGTAATAATTAGAATTAAGCTTAATACTATTAAGCAAACACTTCCACCAATAAAAGACAATAATATATTTTTTTTTAATAGTATAGAAAATTTATTCTTTTTATTATGTATTTTATTCTCCATTTCTGTTTTTGCCAGAGTGAGCACTTCATCTGTTACTCTATTACTAGAATTTATAATCTTGTATAGTTTTTTATTTTTTTTCATTTCAATCCCCCTTGATACATGCATTGCTCTAAATGTTATATTTACAATGCTAACCACCAGTTCTTAATCTTTTTAAGTGCTATTTTATATGTATAGTGTACACTACTAGTAGGCATTCCCATTTGTTTCGCTATTTGTTGAAATGTTAATTGATTCCAAAACTTCAATTTAACTATAGTCTTCTCTTTTTCATCTAAGATTCCTATAGCATCCTTTACTAACAATTGAAGCATTAAATCTTGTTCCTGAAATTCTTCCTCTTCAATTTCTAATCCATTATTAATAAAAATTTCATTTTTTTTGTCTTCTCGGTTTTGATTAAGTGCAACATTTTTTACTATAGAATAAAGCCAATTTACTCCATTCTGAGAAGAATCAAACTTATTTGAGTTATTATATACATTCAAGTATGCAACATTTAACACATCTTCTATTTTACTCCTATCCGCCAAATATTTAAGAGCAACATACCACATTGCCTCTTTAGTTAATTCAAATAGTTTTTCTAAAGCTCTTTCGTTATTTTGAGATATTTGTAATATATATTTATTAACTTTTTTTACCATTTTTTCTTGCAAATTATCATCCCACTTACTTTCATATTATTTTTATATAGTATTACATAAAAATAAGTTATTTAATATTAAAGCTCTCTTATAATATTAAAAAATTTTTTATTAATTTAAATCAAGAAAAAAGGAAGTTTATATATTTCTCTCTCAATTTACTTAATTTAGTATAATAATATCATTTTTCTCCTTTTTTTTCAACAATAGTTTTTGGAGAAGAAATTTCATAAAATCTCTTGTCAAAATAAAAAATGAAGACTTTTAATCTACATTTAAATGCATTAATAAATTTATACAATTTCAAACCTTAGCATAACAAAGCTAACCCTCTTAAATTCTTTACTAAAACCTCTAAAGCCATACCATCTTCTACATAATTGGTATAATCTTTGTGCAGTTTGTAAAAATAGTTCGTTTGGCTCATATTACTCATCGTAGTAAAATCCACTTTATTATTTTGAATAGGGATTATATATGAATAATCTATACTACAAGAATCGGTCAAATTTTCTAAGCTAGTATAATCATATTCAACATTCGTTTTTTCATTCCTAATGCGAAAATTCAAACTATATTCAGCTAAAGAAAAATATAGAATTAGGCTATCTTGACTGAAGAGCCATTGTTCTATGGCTGATTTGTCCAAATAAGATTTAAGGAGGACAGGTACATAAATTGTGTCGTTCTTATTCAAATTCTCATAAAAATCCTCTTCTATTACACATTTCATAAGTAAATATTTTCTAGCTTGCAATTCCGAATTATAATATAAATCCTCTTCTATTTCTTGGATTTGTACCTTTGCTAGAGAAAAATGTTCACCTTTAGTATATAATTGATATATAGTTAAAGGCATGGCAGTACTATCTATTGGGACATTTTCCATACTATAATTACAACTATTTAAAGTGAAAGAAAATAAAATTAGTACCACTATTCTAAATAATCGTTTATACTTTACTTTAGCCACAAAATCATCTCCCATTTCATATTTATTTCTTAAACTGGTTCCTTTTTAATTCAATCCATTGATGGGCAAAATCTATCCATCGATGAATGTATGGAATATCCTTTGTTACAGTAGTAGCTACAGATAGCCCATGACCTCCTAGAGGAAAAAGGTGATATTCTACATTTCCTTGTACTTTATGATAAGCTTCCAACAGTTTTAAGGAATTTATCATACTGACAGATTCATCTGTTGCTGTACCCCATAAAAACAAGTCGATAGCATTCTCCTTAGTCACTTCTTTTTCTAAGGATAAATAGGTCCTAAGGCTTTCATCTGACGCCTTATCCTTTAATAAATTTATAAAGGAATCCTGATGAGCATATGGGGATTCTGCTGTAATTACTGGGTAGCCTAGCATTAAAAGCTCCATCTTCTGAACCTGATATTTCTGATGATGCAGCATAATCTCTAAAAGACAATGCCCTCCAGCGGAAAATCCTAAGCCAATTAAAAAAGCTACTCTTGAATCTTTTTCAATTTGACGAATTGCTTCTGCTAAATAGGTTTGAGGAAGGGGATATCCATCCTCTGGCGTTTCTCGGTAATTGACAACCACCATATGATAGCCTAGGGCTTGAAAGGCCTCCACGACCGGTTCAGACTCTCTTGGAGAGGTATACTTATATCCTCCTCCTGGAGAAACTAATATGGTAGGGCGAGGTTGATCATCGATAAAATAGGTACGATAATAATTCTTTGTCTGTAAAATAAAAAATTTTTCCATAGGTTTCTCCTCCAATATATAGTTTAACTCATCTAGTAGTATCTGCTTTTCCCTTTTTTGATTCTCTTCTTCTATCTTTGGTAGTATTGACTTTAAAAGGTCTCTTTTTTTCTTATAAAAAAGTCGAAAGGCCTCAGATGGATGTCTTCTTAGCTGAGGTCCATAGGAAATATCATAAGCATCCACTTTAGTCTCACCAGGGACAAAAACTAAAATTTCATAATATTTTTTAGCATCAAAAAGAGCTTCCTCATGAAGAATTCTAAAACCTCTAAAGCATAAGAATTCACGTACACGATAAGCGTCACAATTTGGTTCTATAATCAGTTTTTTTCCTTGAATTTTAGAAAAACCCTTCTCTAAAATATCACAGATGAGACTTCCTCCCATTCCTGCAAGTATGGCCGTATCGAATGGTTCATCAAGAGAGGTAAAGCCATCGGAGAGAACGGGCTGAATTTGATGTTCTAGATGGGCAGCCTCTATAGTCCTTCGAGCATTCTGTAAAGGTCCTGAAGCAATCTCCACTGCATACCCAAAGGACACTCCATACTTCTGGACTGCAGTAATAAGAGTATAGGCGTGATCACATCCAATGTCACAAACAATATTGCTGCCCTGAGTTAGGGCAGCTAAGGCTTCAATTCTTTTCATAGTTTTAGTGCTTTGTCATAAAATCTTTTAGCTTGCGGCTTCTTGAAGGATGCTTTAGCTTTCTTAAGGCCTTCGCTTCAATCTGACGAATACGCTCTCTAGTTACATTGAATTCCTTTCCAACCTCTTCTAGAGTTCTCTGTCTTCCATCAACTAATCCAAAGCGTAGTCGTAGTACACGCTCCTCACGCTCAGTAAGGGTAGCTAGTACATCGTCAAGCTCTTCACGTAGTTTCATTTTTGCCGTATACTCATAAGGGTCTAACGCATGAGGATCAGAGATGAAATCACCTAGATTGGAATCCTCCTCTTCTCCTACTGGAGATTCTAAGGAGATCGGCTCCTGAGCAATTTTTTGTATCTGCTGAACCTTCTCTACAGAAATATCCATCCGGTCAGCAACCTCCTGTGGAGATGGCTCACGGGATAACTCCTGAACCAGCTGTCTTTGGATTCTAACCAGTTTATTGATCGTTTCAACCATATGGACAGGAATACGGATTGTTCTTGCTTGATCTGCTACTGCTCTTGTGATGGCCTGACGAATCCACCAGGTAGCATAGGTAGAAAATTTAAATCCTTTTTGATGATCAAATTTATCTACTGCTTTAATCAAACCCATATTTCCTTCTTGAATCAAATCTAAAAACTGTAACCCTCTACCTAAATAACGCTTTGCGATAGAAACAACCAAACGCAAGTTCGCATTGACAAGCTTATCCTTCGCAATATCTGCTTCCTCACTGATTTCTAAAAGATGCTCATATTCTTCCACAGAAACCGTATTTTGGTCATCTGCCTCAATTTCCTCTAAACGAGCCTTGGCCTCTCTGCCATCGACAACCTGCTTGGCCAATATGGTTTCCTCTTCTAAGGATAACAAAGGAATTTTACCAATATCCTTTAGGTACATTCTAACTGGGTCATCTACCTTGACAGAAGCAGGAAGCTGATCAAAGGTAGAAACATCAATCTCCTCAATATCATTTAAAGAAATTGGCTCCTTTGGTTCCAAATCATCATACACCAATTCCTCATCAATATTGATTTCCTCTTTCATTAATTCTTTGACCATGGAATCATATTCTTCTGATTCAATAGAATAATATTTTATAATATCCTTAGAGGAAACAGATCCATTCTTTTTGCCCTGCTCCACTAATTCCTTTAATATTTGTTCAAATTCCATTATTACTTCCTCCTGGTTGGCATAATTTTTCTTTTATTCTCAAATTTTTCAGCTAGTTTTTTCGCTTGAATTTCGGTATCCTGCGTAGTATAAATAACTGTATCAATCTTTTTATTTTGGGATTTGTAATGCTCCTTTTTTATTCTTTCTAGCATCCGAGCCAAATCCTCATCACTATACACATCAATGGTTCCTCGAACCTGTTCAATATTATCTAGGTATACCCTTTTTTGTTCCTCTGTAAGCATAGAACAGAAGGTTGCATCATCAAACTGATTATAGTGCACATAATAATGATCTACCAGGATACTCCAAATTTCCTGATTGATTGGCTGTAGTGCATCCATATAATCATTCAATTTTTTATCAATTTCTAATGCTCGCTCCTTGGAGTGTCTAGCATAAGAAAATAACCGAAGCTCAAAGTTTCTTTTTAAGATAGGATCTTCCTTTATCTTTTGGACAGGTGTTTCATATATGTCTTCATAAGAAGAATCTGGATACTCCTCAAAAGGATAGTTTATCAGAGGAGTGATTTTACAATAGGCATTATAATCCAACTGTACAGATTCTAAGGATGCCTTTATTCTTTCAGCAAGAAGCTGTAGGTACTTCTCCTTGGCCGTTTGACTTGGCATGGAAAGAATTTGACCAAAGGCTTCCTTCTTCACAACCTCTAAGACTAAGGAATCCGATAAATCCTGATTTAGGAAAGCAGCCTCAAACAAATACTCCATTTCATCTAACAGATGTGTATCAAAGTAAGCTAAGTAAGCTTCCTTCCCATATTTTCCAATGTACTCATCTGGGTCCATTCCTTCCGGTAGTAAAACCAAATGAACCTCAATTCCCGCCTGCTTCAACAAAGGAATTGCCTTTTTAGAAGCCTGAATTCCTGCCTTATCTCCATCATAGCAGATAACCACACTTTGGGTATACCGCTTGAGCATATAGGCCTGATCTAAGGTTAATGCAGTTCCCATCGTACAAATGGTTTCCTTAAATCCTGCGTTGGTCGCAGAAATTACATCCATTTGACCTTCATGCAATATGGCTCGTTTTTTCTTCAAAATCTCTGATTTGGCTTGATCTAAGTGATAAAGGATATTTCCCTTTCGATAAAGGAACGTATCCTTTGTATTGACATACTTCGGCTGGGTTTTATCTGGATTGTCAAATATTCTAGCACTAAACCCAATGATATTCCCATTTTCATCTGAAATGGGAAACGTAATTCTCCGAGTGAATAAATCATAATAGCCCTTTTCACTCTTTCCGACAAGGCCTAGCTCCATCATATCAAATTCTAAGTAGTTCGCATCCTTTAAAACCTGATATAAGGAATCTAGATTGGAGGGCGCCAAACCAATTTGAAACAGCTGAATTGTCTCATCGGAAAGACCACGCTTATGCAAATATTCTATGGCCTTCTTCCCTGATTTCGTCATTGTCAGGTTTTGATGATAATATTTGGTGGCTAGCTGCATGATTTCATAATATTTCGAATAATCCTGTTCCTTCTTGTTACGAAGCTGGATATCAATGGAGATTCCATTTTTTTTCGCTAGCTCTGCCAAAGCCTCATTAAAGGAAACTTGTTTAATTTCCATTAAAAACTTGATGGGATTTCCACCCTTGCCACAGCCAAAACAGTGAGCTAGATGCTTTTCCTGAGAGACCACAAAGGATGGCGTATCCTCATTATGAAAGGGACATAGCCCCTTAAAGCTTTTCCCTTGCCGAGTCAACTTAACATAAGGGGAAACCAAATCGACCATATCAGTACTTTCTATCACTCTATTTATTTCTTCCTGAGTAGCCATTTGTATCCTCCCCTCCTGTCTGATTAAAATTTCAATTTTTGTTCAATATAAGGAATAACCTCTTCTATCTTAAGAGTAATTTGTTCCATGGTATCACGATCTCTAAGTGTAACTGTTCCTTCATTTAGAGTCGTATCATCTACAGTAACACAATATGGTGTACCAATTGCATCCTGTCTTCTATATCTTTTACCAATATTGGCAGTTTCATCATAAACCGTACTGAAATGTTCATTGTATACTTCAAAAATCTCATTTGCCTTTTCCGCATGATTCTTTTTAATCAATGGTAAAACGGCCACCTTATATGGAGCTAGAACTGGAGATAGGCGTAAAACAACACGCTTATCCTTAGCCTCATTAATTTCTTCATCATAGGAACTGAACAATACAGCTAACAAAATACGGCCAACACCAACAGATGGTTCTACTACATAAGGTAAATACTTCTCATTTGTTTCTGGGTCTAAATATTCTAAATTTTCCTTAGAATGATTCTGATGGGCATTCAAATCATAGTTGGTACGAGAGGCAATTCCCCAAAGCTCGCCAAAGCCCCATGGAAATTCAAATTCAATATCCGTTGTTCCATTAGAATAAAAGGATAGCTCCTCTGGGGTATGGTCTCTATACCGAAGCTTGCCCTCTTCTACTCCTAGCTTGACTAAGAATTCCATACAATACTTACGCCAATATTGAAACCACTCTAATTCTGTTCCTGGCTTGCAGAAAAATTCTAATTCCATCTGTTCAAATTCACGAGTACGGAAAATAAAATTCCCTGGTGTAATTTCATTTCTAAAGCTCTTTCCAATTTGACCAATTCCAAAGGGAAGCTTTTTTCTTGAGGTTCTTAATACATTCTTAAAATTCACGAATATACCCTGAGCCGTTTCTGGTCGTAGATAAACCTCACTCTTATTGTCCTCAACAACACCCTGATGGGTCTTAAACATCAAATTAAATTTTCTAATGTCTGTATATTCCAATGCGCCACAGCTTGGACAGGTAATCTTATGATCATAAATGTACTTTAAAAGCTCTTCATTGGACATTCCATCTCCTGTCAATTCACCTTTGGAATAATCCTCAACCAATTTATCTGCACGATATCTTGCATGACACTTCTTACAATCAATCAGTGGATCACTAAATGACCCAATATGACCAGATGCCACCCATACCTCTCGGTTCATCAATATGGCTGAATCTAAGCCAACGTTATAGCGATTATTCTTAACAAACTTCTTCCACCAAGCCTGTTTAATATTATTGATAAGCTCAACACCTAATGGACCATAGTCCCAGGCATTTGCCAATCCTCCATAAATTTCACTTCCTTGAAATACAAATCCTTGTTCTTTTAGAAATGCAACTAATTGTTCCAATGTAATCTTCTGCATAATCGTTCCTCCATCGATTTCATTCCATTATATTAGTATACCATTGTAATTTCAAATTGTCAATCCTTACAAAAGAGTAAAAAGAATAATCATTTCCTATTTTTTATAAAAAAGAAAAGCCCTAAGCCTAAAGACTTAGCGCTTGAAAAAAATTTATATCCAGGAAAGAATTTTTATAGGTGAATATAGAAGATATCCAATTCCTACTCCAGCCAAGCATCCTGTTCCAGCACGAAGCAGGTTGGTTGAAAGATAAGTCGTGAGGGTCTGCATAAGACCATCAATGAAGCAAGGAAGAATAAATAAAATAGAAAACAGCAGTAAAAAAATGTTTACAGATGGCTTTTTAAAACAACAAAATAAAAAGGATAAAGCCCCTCCTAATATCAAAAATGTACATCGATAACAGAATATAAAAACAAAGGAGCCAAAATGAGGGGCTCTGGCTGGATTCATATTACAGAGGGGAACTCTTCCAAACCACTGAAGTCGATTTGAGGAAAATATCCCCAGTCTTAAAAGAAGATAAATTCCCATCCCTAAAAGCATTAGATGTAAGCCATAGGCAATTATATAAAGCAAACGAAGTTTTGTTCTTCTTTCCTTCCAAATTAAAACGAGACCTAAAAAAGGAGAAATCACTACCACCAAAGAAGAAAGTAAAATAAAAACTCTTCTACAATGAGTACAAATATCTTTAGTTCCATCCAAAGGTTTGCCACAGCGTGGACAAAATTTAGAAATCATACTCCTGAGCCCATAGATCCTATAGAGCAAATGATACAAGGTACTAAGACAACCAAATTCAATATTACGGAAACTAATGCCCCAATTCCCGCCTGCTTAGCAGATTTAGGCTTGCTGGAATTCCAAACACAAAAAAGAATTAATCCAGCAATTGGAATAAAAAATCCTAAAATCACCCAGCCAAAGGAACCAACATCCTCAATAGGTTCATCATTTCTTCTAACCTCTACAAAGGTTGGCTTAGATTCTACAGGCTCTCCACAATTCGGACAGTGCTTATCCGTATCCTCTAGCTTTGTTCCACAATTTCTACAATACATAGCTCTCACACCCTTTTTATCTATTATAAACATTAATTTAAAAAAATGCAAGAATGACATTCTTTTCATAAATTAGACATATACTATAGTGGTGATATAATGTCTAACTTAATTAATTACATTAAAGAAAATTATAAAATCATTATAGGAACGATTCTCATTTACCAGCTTCTAATGACAATCTTCTTCTTTTCTCCTGAGAACTTAGTCATTTTAGCAGCAATCTCCCTCATCGTAGCTGGCTATATCATAGTACTTAACTTCAAGGACTCCTTTACTGATTTCTTCAAAAAATAAAAGTAGATTTCTCTACTTTTCCATAATTTCCTTGTAGGATGCTAGAAAGCATCTTATTTTTTTTGTAATACTAATATAGCTTGCAACACTATAGGTATTTAGGATAACCTCTAAATTGACATTTAAAATTAAGATATAAAGCGTCATGAAACAAAAATATTTTTGGTTGAAGGAATCTAATTTTTTTAAAGACTCCTTTAAATCTAGCTCGTCTAGCTGTAGAAAACAACGACAATACAGCATAGAAATAGGACCATAATAAATATCAAAGCTTGGCAATAAGTGCTGCCTATTATAAAATTCTGGATAAATCTTTCGGTAAATCAATCCATATTTTACCATTTGCTTCTGGTCGATTGCCTTAAAGATATCCGTCTGTAGATCATATAAATAAAGCTTGGCATCAAGGATGATATTATATTTAGATAAAATGATCCAGCTTACATCATCCTTTTTAGGACTTGTTTCTATTTCTCTAATGCGTAATTCTAAATAAGAAAATTTATTGTCTAACACCTTGTATATGTTGTTCAAATTGACAAGATGCTCTTTTTTTAAGGTGATTTCAAAGCTGGAAGCCTCATGAAGCTCTGCTAGAATAGAAAAGATTTGTCTGGTTCTAACCGTAGAATCTGTCATGGAGTCATAATCAAAAAATAAAAGAATACCACCATCTACTTTTGTCTCGTAAATGGTTTTGGAAAGTCTTTTGGAATATTTCAGTAAATCTAGATAGGTTGCATACTCTTGTTCTGTCGCAGTTGTACATACGTATGTCTTATTCTGCTGGTCTAGAACAAGAGTATAATCTCCATAGGGCTTAACCCTAGTAACTGTAAAAGGTAGATTAGCCGATGCTAAATATGACTTTATGGGTTTGTCTATCATAGCCTGCTAAAAGGATATCTAGCTTCACATTGTATTCCTTGGCAATGGCCTCTAGCTCCTGCTCATGCTCAACGTAAAGACATTTCAGCTTATAAAAGCCCTGCTTTCCCTCAAAGAAATTTAAAAAGCTTTCAACTGTTTCATGAGTTTTGGTAACGATAACCTGGTCATTTCGCTGCAGATTACTAGCAAGCTTATCCTCATAATATTCTTTCATTTCCTCTTTAAATTGTTCTAGCTTATCTTCCGGAACCTTCTCTTGGGAAGACTCTAATTCCTTGGGCTCCTCAAACTTCTGAACAATCTCTGGTTCTTCTATCACCTTAATTTCAACAGCCTGTTCTGGTTCCTTGGTTAAATAGTTGACAACAAGCTCATAGCTAATATCTAATCCCTGGCCTTCCACTACATAGACATTGACCATACCGATATTTAATTCTAGTATTTTCAGCTCTGCCAAATCTAAATCAAAGGAAAAGGATAGCGCCTTAAAGCACTCCATACCCTCAAAATCATTATAGGAAATATTGATTTCAACATCTCCAGCCGCCTTAGATTCCTCTATCTTGACATTAGAAAGCTTCTCTAAATGATTCTTAATGTTGGCTATTCCCTCTAGCTTACAAAAATTATGCTTCTCAATATTTAATTGCATATTATCACCACTTAATTGTATTCTAAAGCCTAAAAAAAAATACTAGTTCATAGCTAGTATTTCATCTAATTTTGTTAAGACTAGTCCTATACCCTCTCGCGTTTCTGAAGAGGTTACAATAAAGGAATCTAAAGAATCAAGCTGAAGCGTTTCTAAAATCACTTTTTTATTTTTAGCTCGTTCTCGGTTTTTCACCTTGTCCGCCTTAGTTGCGATTACACAAACCCGCTTTTCATAATACTTCAAAAACTGATACATTAAAACATCGTCTTCTGTAGGCTTATGGCGGAAATCTACTAATAGGAAAACCAGCTTTAAGTTCTTTCTTTCAGTTACATATTCCTCAATCATTTTACCAAAGGTTGCCTTAATACTTTTGCTGACCTTGGCAAAGCCATACCCAGGAACATCGATAAAGTAAAACTGTTGATTGATATGGTATACATTCAAGGTTTGAGTTTTTCCAGGATTAGAGGAGGTCTTCGCTAATTTTTTACGATTGGTGAGCATGTTTATAAAGGAGGATTTTCCTACATTCGAACGCCCACAAAACATGAATTCCACTTCTTCGTGAGCAGGTAACCCCTCATTCTTAACTGCAGAGGTGATAAATTCTGCTTGTTTTATTTCCATTCCAATCCCAGCCTTTCTTTGATTGATTTAAATTCTGCTTCACTTAAGGTAGAGGTTCCCATCATCGCATGCTTAGAGCCACTATCCCCATGAAAGTCAGACCCTGCAGAGATGAGAAGACCATACTTTTTGGCTAAACTAGTAAAATAGGCCTCATCTCCATCTTGATTTTTAGGATACCGAATCTCTATTCCGTCAACTCCAAGCCTTACAATCTCTTCTACATATTCTCTTGGCAAAAGACAAGGATGAGCAAGTATGGTGATACAGCCATTTTCTTTGGCAAACTGTATTCCCTCCTCTGTGGATAATTTAGTAGACGGAATGTACGCCTTAGAATCATTTGCAATATACTGTTCAGCTTCCTTGTGGGTTAGATGGTTACATTCGGCTATATTATACAGCATATTTGCCCGCGTAATAATCTCACTATTTTGAAATAATTTATCCATATCTACCTTTAAATGATAGATAGTTTCAATATTCTTCATCATTTGGATGGCTCGAGCCTTACGTTCTTCTCGTTTCAAGCTTGAGAACTCTAATAGAGCCTTTGGTACTTCATTTCCAGGAAATAAGCAGACGATATGAACGGATTTGTTCCTATATTCTGTAGAAAGCTCCATCCCACAAATCACTTGAACTGGATATTCCTTTGCAGATTGCTTTAACTCCTCACAGCCAAACACACTATCATGGTCTGTAAGGGCAAAAACATCCACTCTCTCACGGACCGCAATCTCTAAGAGCTCCCTTGGACTAAAGAGTCCATCTGAATGCTTAGAATGGTTATGTAAATCTATTTTCATAGGCATTACTCCTTTCTTTTATAAAAAAGAGAAGGAAGTTCCTTCTCTGTTTTTCATACACTACAGGATGGTAGTAAGCATTACTTCCTCTTCCATTATAATCTGTTTTCCCATTTTACGCAAGAAGAAAGCGCCTTTAGAAAAATTCTTCCATCTGTTCATAGCTTTTGATTTGTTTAATTTTTTGGAAAGCCTTCTTCTGACCAAATTCTTTGATCCAACAGAGCCATGTCCTTAACACCTTAGCTGAAGCTTCATGTAGCAGGTCCCGATTTGCCTCATGATAATCATAATACTCTAAGGCTGAGGCATCCGTATATTTCTTTTTTAGATATATTTTAGAAGCGGCTACTCGATCACAAAGGCTTTCCTTTAGATAGCGGATTGGAATTTGAACTGGTCTATACCTGTCTCCTACAATATCAGACCAATATTCAAAGTGATGCTTGTTTCTTCCCTTGTGATGGAGCCAGGCCTTAGAATAGCCTCTTCTTTCTCTTTCCTTCGCATTTGGAGAACAATAGCCTGTATAGTATTTGGCACCTAACCAAAATTCAGTAAAGGAATATTTGGATAAATCATGAAGAAGTCCCTGCATCCCGATTCCAACCCTAAAGCAATATCGCATCACCTTATGACGATGTCTTGTGATGGTAACGAAATGCTTAAAAGGATGCATGAGAATTCTCCTGGAATCCTTTGAGCTTATTCAAGACACCTATACAGGAATCTATTGCCTGAGGGTCAACATCTAAGTAGTAATAGTTTTTAGTTCCCTCCTTATAGAAGTTTATAAGTTTCGCTTTTACTAATAATTTAAAATGGTGAGATAGGGTCGGTCTTGTGATACATTTCTTTAATTTTATTTCACAAATTCTCTTCCCCTTAGGAGCACACTCCATCAGCTGATAAAGAATGGCCAAACGAACATCTGAGGCGATTGCCTCAAAGATGTTTCTAGAAACCTGAAATTGCTTTTTCAATTCTTCCATAGTTGAACTACTCCGTTCTCAAGGCTACAACAGGATCCTTCTTAGCTGCTGACCGCGATGGAATTAGACCTGAAACCACAGTCAACAGAACACTCACACCAATCATGATTGCTGCCTGCCAAATTGGTAGTGCAGCAATAGGATACACACCTGCCGTGTTTTGAACAATAATATTTAAAATTAAGGAGATCAAATAGGTAACCGCAATACCAAATACACCAGAAGCTAGACCGATAATGAAGGTCTCCGCATTAAATAGATGCGTAACATCCTTCTTCCGTCCACCCAAAGACCGGATTACACCAATTTCCTTAACTCGCTCTACCACAGAAACATAGGTGATGATGGCAATCATAAAGCAGGAAACAACTAAGGATAATGCTGTAAAGGCAATCAAGGCTGTCGTAATAAGACTAATCAGGCTATTGATCATATTGATCATTACAGCGATATTATCTGTATAGGTAATCTTCTCACGCTCAGAAGCCGTTAGAGTCACCATCGTTCCGTCAGATCTTTGGAAGGTCAAATCCTCATCTGAATTCCATTTATCCAAATGTCTTGTAACCCCATCCTTTAAATCAAAGTTTACAGGATAGATAGAGATATCATTGGCTACGGAATTTCCACCAAGTTGGCGTAAGGATAATGTCGTATACATCATGGAATTCACTGTAGTGCCATTTCCCTGACCTGAGCCCATCATATTTCCAAGCATTTCTGACATTGCGTTTGTTGTCCCAACAACACCCTGAGCTATTTTAACCTCCCCATTTGGGGCAGTATAAGGATAGCTATAGGAGATGACCTGAATATTATTCTGATCGTAAAATCCATAATGAGAAAGCTTATTATCTATTAAGTATTGTACCGTTTCTGAGGTCAATCCCTGCTGAATGAACTTCTTAGTAAAGGCCTCTGTAAAAAAGAAGCCACTATTCATACAGCCATAGGAAATTGTATCCTTTGGCTTTAGGATTGCCTTCACTACAAACTCTTCTCCTTGTTCTGGAGAAAGCTGATAATTATAGGTAAACGGAGATGCCTTTGCTACCACAGGATTTGTTGCCTTAGTGTATACCGCATCATTTGGATAATAGTAAAATTTCTTGCCTACCATTTCACTATAATCAAATCGATTCTTATCTAAGGTTGCATCATAGGAAGGGTCATTCAAATGACGGTACATCAAGTTAATGAACTGATCCTGTGAATAATACCCCAGATGAGCAAGTAATAAATCCGTCAGCTCATGGTTATCATTGACAACAATCATTATTTCATTAGCGTTGGTGGCAATATCGTCTCCATACAATAAATCATATTGAGATAAAATATAATCCTTATCGTTTGGAGCCTGCTGGAATGCATCTGTAAGACTAGTGACATAACTAGCATAGGTAGCATACTCTGTTTCCTTTAGGACAGACGTATAAATATTACGAATAGAGGAAAGAGAGATGTTAGAGCTGGTGGCAGAATCCTTACTATTCACCTGAAAGTTCGTATAAATATTATTTGTCACATCTATTCCATAATTTAAACTGATGGATGCTGCATAGCCCTCCTCAATGCTGTAGACATAATCAATATAATCCTGAGTAATATTATTGTTAATTTGCATTTTATCCATTGCCTGACCTTGACTAATCAGATGACCCATAATGGAATTCACATTGATTTTTCCATCCACAATCTCTAAGGATTCTAGCTTTTCTCCTGTAGACATTCCACTCATCATTGCAGAAAGATCATAGGCGGTTTCTGATATTTTAACTGGATTTCCAGAAAGCATATCATCCTGCATAGAGGTGATATAGCCTGTCACACCACTAGATACCGCCAATACGGAGGATACACCAATGATTCCAATGGATCCAGCAATACAAATCAAACTTGTTCTTGCCTTTTTCGTAAATAGATTTCTTAAGGAAAGCTTAAAGGCTGTAAAGAAGGACATTTTGGCCTTTTCCTTCGTTGTTGGTCTAGGCTTCGTATCCTCTTCTATCTGAGTATATTCTAGCCGTTCTTCCTCTAGGGTGTATGGATTAGAATCACTAACTAGCTGCCCATCTAAAAGACGAACAATCCTTGAGGAATACTGCTTTGCCAAATCAGGATTATGCGTTACCATAATGACTAGTTTTTCCTTAGATATTTCTTGAATCAATTCCATAATCTGAATAGAGGTCTGCGTATCTAAAGCACCTGTAGGCTCATCAGCAAGTAGGATTTCCGGTTCATTGACTAAGGCTCTTGCAATCGCAACTCTTTGACATTGGCCTCCAGATAATTGATTTGGACGCTTGTTATATTGTCCAGCCAAGCCAACTCTATCTATTGCCTTCTTTGCCCGGGATATTCGTTCCTCCTTTGAAAGTCCTGCAATGGTAAGCGCAAGCTCTACATTTCCCAAAATCGTTTGATGGGGAATTAAATTATAGCTTTGGAAAATAAAACCAATTCTATGATTTCGGTATACGTCCCAGTCATTATCCTTAAATTCCTTTGTGCTTCTGCCATTAATGAAAAGGTCTCCTGAGGTATATTTATCAAGTCCACCGATGATGTTGAGCATCGTTGTTTTTCCACAGCCAGATGGTCCAAGAATGGAGACAAATTCATTCTTTCTAAAGGCAAGATCAATTCCCTTTAATGCTTCTACATAGCTATCAGCAACCTTATAGTTCTTCTTTATATTTTCTAATCTTAACATAGATTTCCTCCTACTTTGGTAGATTTTTTTCTACCATTCATTATAGCATTATTTTTTTAAAAAAGAAAATAAAAAAACATTTATGAAAAACGTTTTCATAAATGCTAAATGAAATGACCAAAAAATTTGGCGAGTAAGGGTAATAGGAAGCCCCCAAAAACAAAATAAAGGGCTGTATATACCACATCGTTTGGATGGGGAATATTATGATAGCACAGCACCAACGAAACAATACCTATCGCTCCAATCAAGGAGGTTACACAGATATATCTCCAGGTGAAAAAGTTAATATTGAAATCCCAAAAGAATTTATTTTTAACCTTATCATTGGTAAGACTTAAATAATACTCAATTAAGATGGAAAACAGTTCATTCTTCCGAACCTTCTCAGGATGACGAATCACTCTTCTTGGGCAAAAATATATCTTTTCTAAAGCCTTTTTCACAATCTCTAAATTATTTTCCTCATGATTAATATAATCAAAGAATACAAATAAAGTAGAATAGATAGGATTTGTTCGGTCAAGCTTTAAAATTTTATCTGTAAATATCCTTCTTCTTTTTTTGCTGAGCAAATGGTAAAAAATGAAACACCAGCCTATGCTTACCAAAACCCATAAAGAGATAGCACTAATAATTAAAACAAGGTTAGGGGAGACTATGGCCCAGATCAATATACTGCTGGCTAGAATTGTTAAAATACTATTTAAAATTATACTGACCATACCCATCACTTCCTTTACTACCTATTTTACATTTATTTTAAATATTTTCAAGTTGATTTGAAATATTTATGCTTCCATTTTTTTCTTTTAAATTTTTCCATAGAATTTCCTTGCCTAATATAGCAAAAAGAGTAAACATCATTATAACTGCAACAATTAACATCCCTAGTATTATTTTATTCTTCCCTACATATACGGCCTCTAAAGCATTTGAGGTCTTTAAAAGAGAGTTGCCAATTAAGGCAAGATCTGGATTTTCTTTACATTCCTGAATCAAAATATCCACGATGTCATTTGCAATTACCCTGGCTTCCTCTGGATTCTTAGATGTATAAGTAACGATTAGAAAAAGGGAAGAGGCTGGTATAGAAACTGTAATATGCTCTACTAGCTCCACAATATCCACGTTATTTTTTTCTGCGACCTTCTTTAAAATTATTTCCTGTTTTGGCAGTTGGGAAACAGAATGCATTAAAATTAAAGAATTGTTATATTCATACTCCATCGTTTCTAAATCCTTTTTCATTACAATCATTAAAGACGCCTTTGATTCATATTGATTCGGAATACCAAATATACAAAAACAAACAGTTATAACAATACTAAAAATAAAGGTTCCCAAAATTAAAATTTTTTTCTTCCAAAGCACTTTCCATAAATCTAAAAAACTTATTCCCTCTTCCATCTTCTTCACTCCCAATTCACAATCCATATTCTACTTAACTTATAAGGAAAAATATGTAGAAATAACTACCCAAATTATATTTTTTTAAAAAAAGACCGTAAAGGTCAAAGCCTTTAAACGGTCTTAAAATATTAGACTAATTCCAAATTGTTGGAACATCATCTACATAATGCCAGTAGGTTCCTGACTCAGTAGGTTCTGTTTCACTATAATAATAACAAGTTGCAGAAGTTAAGGCTGTATTATACGAACTTATACTTATATTTTTCCAGTCTTCTAGTGTTCCCCCCATAGTAAACATTATTTAATTTTCTACAATATTCGAGGGCAGACCTTTCTATACTCGTTACACTATTCGGTATAACAATACTTGTTAAACTACTACAACCAGAAAAGGTAGCTTCTCCTATACTCGTTACACTATTTGGTATTGTCACACTTGTTAGATTGCTACAGTCATAGAATGCATAACGACCTATGCTCGTTACACTATCTGGTATTACTACACTTGTTAAACTACTACAACTAGAGAAGGTAGATTCTCCTATACTCGTTACACTATTTCCTATTGTCACACTTGTTAGATTGCTACAATAATAGAAGGCACTATCCCCTATGCTCTCGCACCCGGTAATTATTACTTCTTTTAAACTAGAAGGTACATACATTGAATCATAACTAGATGGCCTTGCACCAAAGATATATCCAAAATATGTATTCTCTGTCCCATTTAAACTTTCTCCAACAAATGGGATTGTAATACTTGTTAGGTTGCTACAACCAGTGAAAGCACCATTCCCTATGCTCGTTACATTATCTGGTATTACTACACTTGTTAAACTACTACAGCCACGGAAGGCAGAGGAATGTATAAATTTAGCATTCTCATTAATTTCACATTCTGTTATTGAGGTATTTTTTACACTTATTAACCATAAATATAGATTATCATTATTTCCTAAATATAATCCATTATCATACTCATTATATTGTAAACTGCTACATTCATAGAATGCGTTTGAACCTATGCTTATTACACTATTTGGTATATTTATACTTGTTAAACTGCTACAGCCACGGAAGGTATTACTACCTATGCTTATTACACTATTTGGTATCACTACACTTGTTAGATTGCTACAATAAAAGAAAGCACTATCCCCTATGCTATCACCCCCGGTAATTATTACTTCCTTTAAACTAGAAGGTACATACCTTGAATTATCATCATATGAACTTGCACCAAAGATATATCCAAAATGTGTATTCTCTGTCCCATTTAAACTAACTCCTACAAATGGTATTGTAATGTTTTCTAAGCTATTTAAATTTTTTAATGCTCTACGTTCTATGCAAGTAACTGTATTTGGAATCTCTATAGAAACAACTGATGAATTTATAAAAGCATTCTCGCTAATTTTATAAGCATTTCCCTCAACATATTCTGGTAATACCGCTATAGAGGAAGTACCTGCATATCTTACTAAAGAATATTCCTCTTCTTCCTTTAAAAATATATAGTCTTCTATTTTAAGGATCTTACTTTCCTCTTCTAAACTAGAATAGATTACGGCAGCATAATATCCAACATATCCATATGTCTCTGCTCCCTTTACTATAGGTAAAGAAGATAAGTTATATAATTCTACTAAGCAACTACATTCCTTGAAGGCCTGTGTAGAGACATTACTTAAATTAGAAGGTAATACAGCTGAAGTTATAGAATCAAAGCCATAGAACTGGTACTGACCTATCGTAGAAATAGAATCTGGAATCTCAAGGCTAGTAAGTTCATCTCCAAATTCTACCATTCCAGTTTGATTGGATACATTCATAAATATATGGGAAGCATACGCCATAGGGTTAGCATATTCATTTGCAAATTGAATACCACACCAATCCTCTATAGTTCCATAATAGTAAACATCCTTCAAGAACTTACAATCCTTAAAGACATCCTCACCGATTGTCTTAATATCCTTATCCAAATACAAACACTTTAAATTCAAAATATGGGAGCAAGTTTTTTCAATTGTCTCATCTAATATAGTTAAATATTGGATTGTATATGGCAGTGCGGATAAAGCATTTTGTGGGACAGTGGCAGTAACTAAATTAAAGCTTGAGCTAAAAGGACTTGTTCCTATTTCTTTTAGGGAGGATGGTAAAGTTACTTCCTCTAAATCCTCACATTCAGCAAAAGCGCCATCTCCGAGATAGGTTAAAGATTTGCCAAAAGATACTCCTCTAAAATTGGTTCTTCTAAAGGCATTTCTTCCAATGCTGATAATATCCCTTAAGGTATATTCTGCTTGAACGCCTTCAAAAGCACACTCTCCTATTATTGCATTAGAAATCGTAATTCTCTTAATATTTTTCAATCCTACAAAGGCATAATCTTCAATCTTGGTAGGACTAGAAAAGACAAGATTAATTTCCTCAGGCGCTCCAAAGCCAAGGATGGATGGTTGCCAGGTCTGGAAGGATTGAGCCAAGTAAATTGGATTTGACTCCATAGTACCAAACTTTATTTTTATCCAATCATTAGCACGATCTGATTTGTAGAAAACATTTTTAAGATTTGTACATTGTGCAAAAGCGGTATTACCGATTTTAGTAATACTTTTAGGCAGATATATATCCTCTAAAGCTGTACAGCCCTCAAAAGCGGATCTACCAATCTCAGTCAATTCACAATTTTCTAAGATATGTGTATCATGACCAATGACAACTCTTCGCAAATTACTGCAGTTCTTAAAGGAATTTTCTGAAAGAATGCCTATCGTCTCTGGAATGTAAATCTCTTCAATACTATCCACATCCATAAAGGCACTAAAGCCAATCGCTTTAACCTTTTTTCCTCTGTAATAGGATGGAATGGTAAGGATGGAATCCTCACACCTACCAATACCTACTATGATATAAGTCTCATCAGATGGAATATAGTCATATTCTAATCCTTGGGAGAAATAATCCACTGAATTACAAACCGTACATTTTCCGGAATGATTTAAGAATGTGTGATCTGCATAGTCTATTTCCTCTGTGTAGATATGAGATGCATCACGGGTACAAGTAAACTTCATTACTCCTTTTGTCGTACAGGTGGAAGATACAATAACTTCTCCTTCATCCCAACTATGCTCTAAAGGAGGTAAATTGTAATTTGGTTCACTTTCTCTATAGTCACATCTACTACAAGTCGTCTCTTTACATCCATAGGATGTACAGGTGGCAGGCACATCTTCCGTATGGAGGTCATGCCCTAGCATTGGAACAATCTCCTCACGAGTATGTGTCTTGTTCGTTTGACAGGTATAAATTTTTATTCCATTTGAAGTACAGGTAGCAGGAACAGTAATTTCTCCTTCATCCCAAGCGTGATTATCCGTTACAGAAATAGACTCTGTATAGGTATGAGACGCATCATGGGTACAAGTATAAAGCATCGTTCCCTCCTTAGAACAGGTGGCTTCTTCTATGATTTCTCCCTTATCCCAGCTATGATTTAAAGCTGGAATCGTTTCAGAATAGGTACTATCTCCTCTACTACAGGTATAGGTGATTTTCCCATCCACACCACACTTCGCAGGAATTTCATCTGTTTTATAGTCGTGTCCTAAGGCTTTAGTCTCCTTATCCCTATAATGGTCTCCACATTCACAGCGATATTCTGTATATCCACCCTCCATACAGGTGGCAGGAACTACCCTTTCGCTATAAACGTGCTGATGGCTTTCTTGACATGAAGCAAGCAAAGTCCATAAGGCTATTACTAAGGTTCCTAAAGAAATACATTTTACTATCTTTCTCATCTCTTATCCTTCTCCTTCTTAGTACAAAATAAGTATGCCTTTGCTGACTTTTTCTTTTTTTGGGGTACAATAAGAAAAAGAAAGGGGAAAAATTTATGAACGTTTATGCCTACGCAAGAGTTTCCACAAAAGATCAAAATTTAGATCGTCAATTAGAAGCCTTTACAGCATTTAAGGATAGTCTTAAAAAAATATACTGCGATAAAGAAAGTGGAAAGGATTTTAATCGTTTAAATTATCAAAAAATGATAAAAAAAATGAGAGCGGGAGATTTATTAATTATTACATCTATTGATCGCCTTGGGAGAAACTACGATATGATTATCGAGGAATGGCATAAAATTACTAAAAAAATTGGAGCTGATATTAAAGTATTAGATATGCCCTTATTAGATACTAGAGATCAAAATAATTCCTTAACAGGAAAGGTCATATCCGATATTGTCCTTCAGCTTCTTTCCTATGTTGCTGAAACAGAAAGAAAAAATATAAAACAAAGACAAAGAGAAGGAATTCAATTGGCTAAAGATAAAGGGGTTATTTTTGGAAGACCATCCAAAAAATATTCCACTGAGTTCTTATCAATCCTTCAGAGCTATTTGAAAAAGGAACTGAGCTTAAAGGAATCTTTGTTACAAACTGGTCTAAATAAAAGCAATTTTTTTTACCATTTAAATAAAATTAAGCAAATAAATTTATATAAATAAAAAAACGCTCCTTTGAGCGTTATAGGATTCATGGCGTCCCTAAATGGATTCGAACCATCGACTGATCACTTCGGAGGCGATTCCTCTATCCAACTGAGGTATAGGGACATTATAAAATGATATGACGTTTTTCTGGATGCTTTTCAAACCACACCTTGGCATATTCACACTCTGGGGTTGCCTTACGCTTAGTCTGGGAAATCTGCTCATAGGCAGCCTCCATCAGCATAGATGCAATTCCTAAACCACGTAAACTTTCACTCACAAAGGTATGATCTATCAAAACCGTATTTTCATCAATATTAGGAAATGTGATATAAGCCACTTCTTCCTTCTTATCGTTTAAAACATACACCTTATTATACTCTCTAATAATTTCCACAATATTCTTCCCATCTCTTGATTTTCATATAAGTATATGAAAGTTATACTTAATTTAGTAGTTCAATAAAACTCCATTACCTATTATACTATATTTTTTGAAAAAGTCTAGAAAATAAAAAGAAAAAGTCCTCCAACGGAGAACTTATCCAATTGTTTAAGCGATTGTCTTTGTTGAAAATTCAATCTCATATAATACGGTAGTACTAGCACTAGAAATTAAATGATAGGTTCCTGGTTCTAGCTTAGCATACAGCATGGAGGTATAATTATTTATATTTCCAAACATAGTAAAGGCTCCTGAAGCTCCTTGAAGCTCCACTTTAGACCCATACTGGTTTCCAGCAACAATAAATACCTCTGTTGTTTCTGTTAGGGTAATCTCTAAACCATAGCTAGTAGGAATTGTCATATAGGCACTATATTCCTTCGTATTATAGTTATGATGAATTGGATTACCTTGGGCATCCTTGGTATGAAGAGATACACCAGAAGCCTGCATTGTAACCGTATCAGATTCATAGATGGTGGCAGCCGTTTTATAGGTGTATTTTCCAGAATCATCTAGGGAAAGGTCAGGAACTAAGGAATCCACCTTCAAACCAAAATGACTAGCAGAAAGTGGCTCGTATACTAAAATTTCATATTCCTCCTGAACCGTACCAGCTGTAACTCGTACCTTATAGGAGCCAAGAGAGGATAGTGGTGTTGCAAGAGACTGCCATGGCATACCATTATAAATCAAGGATAAAGTATATTCAGTAATAGGCTTGAAGGTTCCATCAGAAAATTCGGCCTTCACAACTAAACCAGCAGAATCAAACAAGGAATCCTTTTCAAATAATCTTTTACAATTTAATGTTCCAAGAGTGATAGTTTTAACTTTATTTTCGAGAATATCTAAACTATATTCCGTCTTCTTCTCCTCATAGGTGACAGTGACCTTCACTAATCCAGCTTTCGTCAAATCTACCTCAGAGAACTCAGCATCCTTTGTCACATCCTTATGGGTATCATTAGAGTAAAATGCCCAAACAAAGACACCCTCATGCTTATACTCAGTTTCTACGGCAGCTTGGTATAAGGAAACCTTAGAAAGCTCTTCACCTTCCTTATCTACCACCTGTATTTTTTCTAGCGTTATCTCTACTGGTGGTTCCTTCGGACCAGGATTATCCGTAGATTCCTGACAGCCTGAAACTAAGAATATAAATATTAAACAAAGAAAAATTCCTATTTTTTTCATCTTATCCCTCTTTTCTATAGAACCACAATTCTATACTCTGCTTGAAGTCCTTCAAACTCTACAATCACGGTATAGGTTCCTGCCTCATCTAAAGACTCCTTATACATTCCATGATATGTAAATTTAAACTGACAATTGGTTGGACTAACAAGACGCTTTAATACATCATCCTCATAATAACGAATCTCTAGTCCTGAGGATGTATAGGCTTCTCCTAACTGATACTGAATTTTAGCATTTTCATAATTCAATTCTAAAACTCGAACTGGCTCACGAGTTCCTACCTCTATGAAATAGGAACAGAGCTGATCAGAAAAGACAATCTTCACCTCATAGATGCCATCTACATCTAGTGCTGTTTTCTCTATTCCACCATACCATAAGGTAATGGTACAAAGATCTAGGGAAATTACTGTAAAATTCTTTCCATCGCTTAAGCCTACAGTAAGTCCTGATGTGTCCAATTCATCTCCTATATTATAGGAAAGCTTAGAAGCCTGATGATAAATGATAAATTCCTCGTCATGAGAAATAGTTTGTTGGATTACCTCAATGAAATAGCTAACGGAAAGCGGCACTTCATAGAAGTCTGTCGATAGGATTACCTCGTAATCCCCAATAACATCTAAATATCTTACCGTTCTGCCGCCTCGCTTTAAGGTAACTTTACTAGAATTCAAATCTAAATTACTAAAGAATAAACCATTCAAGTATACCTTAAGACTCAGTCCTTCTAGCTCTAAGGTCTCATTCAGCTGATAAACCAGTTTATTCGGCATTGTGCCAATCTTTAGCTCATAATTCTTTTGAGGAGGCTGCTCAACCACCTGAATTTTATAGCTTTCTAAAAAGGATTCATAGGTTACCCTGATTTCCTTTTCCCCTAAGGATGAGGTATCTGGATTACTGAAGCTAGAAAACCGGGTGACATCACTTTTTGTTTCATTGTCATAGATAGCCATAACTTTAACGTCCTTAGGATTATAGACAGAATTCAAATAAATCTCTATATTTTCTGTATTCAGCAATTCTATTCCTAAAAGCTCTGGCGCTGGCTCGTTTTTTTCCGTACAGGAGACGAAAAGGCATAGAAAGGCTACAATTATGAAAATAAATGTTTTTTTCAATTTCATCATCTCCTACTTCTGCTTAGCTTCTAAATGAAAGAAATATCTCTCTTTCACTTAAAACCTAAGACTATCCCTTGAAAGGATAGTCCTTTAGTTTTCTTATTGTTCCTTTTTATAGAATTTATATTTTGTTACATAGTCTACTGGCTTATAGCCTGGATCTACAGAGATACCAGCCTCTTCCATCACATCTGCAATTACTTTATTAATTCTACGAACAGAAAGCTGTGATTTTACCATCGTATAATAAGGAGTTTTTGCATGAGATTTCTTCTCAGAAACATCCTTATGTGGGAATTGACGCTCTGGGTAGTTTGCAGGATTTGCAGCCAAATATACCTTTACCTTCTTAGAGGTCAAGGATAGCTTGCATACCTGTTTACGTCCAAGATAGAAGCAATCATAGAAGTTTGTCAAACGGTTTGTCACACCCTTATACTTCATCAGTTCATTCTTCAAAATGTTGAACAGCTGTTTTAGTTCTGGGGATGCATTCTTAATCTTATCGATAAAGGTTCGACGGGCATTCTTGTAATACTTCAGACCATCAATAATCTCCCAGTATCCATCCTGAAGCTCTTCCTTGGCATGCTGATTCCATTCATCCTCGTATTTATCACGATAGGACTGGATAATTGCCTCCAACTCTTCAAGGGATAAGGTAGGTTTCACAAGCTTTTCAGACTCATCGTCATCCTCATCATCGTCATCTGCCACATCGGTTTTAGATAGGGTAGATAAATCTAAGTTCAGATTACGGTCAGCCTCCTCCTGCTCACGCTCCTGTTCAACTAAGGAAATCTCCTCAGGCTCATTTACAGGCTCGTTTTGCTGATTTTGAAGGTCATTCAATAAATCCTCTAGCTCTTCACGCTCTCTACGTTCTTGTTCTAAACGCTCTCTTAAGCTCTTAGCCTCAGCCTGAGCCTTTTCAATTTGATATCGTGTATCATTTTGAGTTTTAGAAAGCTTTTCAATCAATTCGTCAATATTAAAAATCGGTTGATTTTTCTGAGTTTCCTTCAAATCATCAATTTGTTTTTGAAGAATTTCAAACTCTCTATCTCTACTACGATCCGTAACATTGATTTGATAACGATCATAATCATAGTATCTGCGGTCTCTTCCAGAGTATCGTAAATCATCCACCTCACGTCTTAAGCGTGAAATCTCATCATCACGGTAATCATAATGATCCCGATAATCTCTTTGAATATAAGTCGTTGTATTCGTTGAATTCTGTTGTTGAAGCTTTAACCGGTCAATTTCATAACGTAACGCATCAATTTCAGCATTGTTTGGATTCTTTTGATTTTTCAATCTTTCAATCTCTAAACGTAAAGAATCAATCTCTGAATTATCCTTGCGTTCCTTTGGCTGATTTTGAAGATGCTCCATATGCTCCTTCATTCGCTTCATTTCCTGCTCCTGCGCAAGACGCTTTTGTTCCTCTAGAGAAATCTGGAATTGATGACGCATTTCATCCATCTGACGACGCATTTCCTCTAATTCCTTATCATGCTCTGGAACGACAGTTGTACCACCTAAACCAGAAATATTGATAGAGGTTCCTCCATTCGGATTGGAAGAAACACTCGCCTCAACGGTGTCTGTAACAACCTTCTTTTCAACCTCTTCCTCCTCTTCTTCCTTATTATCTGGATCAGGAAGGTAAGAGAAATCAAATACAGTATTTGCAAAGGCCTCAAATTGAGGAACTGGGATAGGCTGAGAAATACAGAATCCCTGTACAATTACATCACGGCTAATAGCTGCAAGCTCCTCTAACGTTTGACGGTCAGAAACACCCTCACAAACCTTGATATAATTTAGCTTAGTAAACATTTCTAATAGATTATGTACAATCGTACGATCCTTATCTGTAGCTAGACGATTCTTAAAGAATAGGATATCTAGCTTGACAACATCAAATGGATTGGTAGAAAGGGAATCCATGGAGGAGTGATCCTTACCAAAATCATCCATCGCTACACTAAATCCAAGCTGACGAAGCTTCATAAGACAATTAGAAATATACTGATAATTTTCCATCATTGTGCTTTCAGAAACCTCAAGCTCAATGTTTTTAGGATTGATTTGATACTCCCGTACAACATCCATAATTCTAGTTTCTAGATTTGGAGTCATAAACTGAATACGGGATAAATTCACAGAAATGACAATGTCACTTCTGCCTCTTTGAATCATAAGCTGAGCAAGCTCACAGGCTGCCCGAAGCATAGCCTCATCAATGTACTTGACAAAGCCTGTCTTTTCAAATAGAGGAATAAACTCACCTGGACCAAATTTGAAGTTGTTCGTATCATCCGTCCAACGACAAAGAATCTCTCCACCAACAACACGTCCTGTCTTTAAATCAACCTTAGGCTGAATATAAGGAACAAAACGATTTTGTTCAAAGTCTGGATCCTTTTCTGTATTCATTCTTCTAATTTTTTCTAAGGCAATTCCTACCTCAGCAGTGTAATAATAAAGATTCAAATCTACCAAATTAGAAAATGTCGTAATCGCAGAAGCCACATAGATGACTTCCTTATCTGCTAGAGGAGCATTTTCATAAATACCAAAGGATAGATAGAAATCATACATTCCATATCCCTCAATTGGCATCTTATCTAAATTGGCTTCAATCTTTTGACAGAAGGCTTTAATGTCCTCCTTAGAACGATTCTCAAAAACAATGATAAATTTCTCAAAATCGGTTCTAGCAATGACCTCACGCTTAGTAAGACCCTTGGTCATACAATTGGAAATATTGTAAAGCAATTTACTTCTTTTGTCATAGTTCATATACAAGTAGCCTAGGTTTTCAATCTCAGCTACCACAAGGGTAGGGTTAGAAAACTTTTTGTTTTTTCTTTGTAGAAATTTTTCTAACCCTTTCTTATTGTAGATTAAGCACTCACTATCCATCAGCATAGCAGCCTTAGCTTGCTTTCTGTGGTTAAAACGATAGGCTATAATAGCTACTATCAAAACAAGGATAAGGATAGCAGCAACTAGTATACCAACTGTAACCTCAAAACTACCTATTTTAAATAAGTAATCTGATGCTAAAAATGTCATAAAATCTCTCCTTAATCTTCTTGTTTCTTTCTTCTCTTGTTGATAGAACCATACTTATCTCTATTTACACAAATTAGGATTAAAATTAGGATAATTACAGCAAGACCTAACAATATCCATGGGAATATCGTCTGTAGGAATTCTGGAACAGAAAGTCCACCATTCGCTGTTGTCTTAAGCTTGAAGGTTACAAGTTGTTCTTCTGAGCCATCAGAAATGCGTACTACAACCTCGTTGCACTTAGCATCATTGATGTCAGATAAAATTGTAATCTCTAAATTATCCTCTGGATCTGAAACAATATACTTAGTATAGTCTTCAATTGCAGCGGCTGTCTTGTCGCCTAAATCAATTTCATACTTGTTCGTATCCAGCTTATTCGTTGCAAAGCCTTCATAAGCATTTTCGTCAATCTCAAAGCTCATAGGCTCTCTAGTTACTTCTACTAATATTGCACGAGTAGAAATACCATCCTCGGCAAAGATTAAAATAACTACAGTATTTTTGCCCACCTCAAGGTTGTTGGCATTGATGATTTGGTAAGTTGCACCATCTCCATTTGCATCTGCAACCTTTTCACACTGAACATGAACATTCAAGTCTCTAATCTTATTAGGAACTGTATAAACATAGTCTCTAATTAGATTAGAATATTCCTTTTCAAATTGATCAATTTCATCAATCCAAATTCTTGCTACATTTGTATTCATAGAAGATTTTGGACGACGCTGAATAACCAAAATATATTCTACAGACTTACCTTCATCTGAAGTAACAGTTAAGGTAAAGTTATAGGTTCCCTCTTCAGGTAATGCTACATTGAAGGTTCTAGTTAAACCATCATTTGTAACAACGGTTGAATTGCTACAAGCAACCTTATAATTTGTATTATCTACAGAAGCATTAATGGTTGCAGCTAAAGATGTATATGGAACAATTGCATGGTAGGTATAAACCTCTTTATCAAAGGTTGTTGCCTTATCCTGCTCATTTAATAGCTGTTCACCAACTACACTTAAATCTGTCAAATATGGAAGTGGATAATCTCTTTGAACCTGAATACGATAGGTACTTGCAGGACCACTTTCTGGTGTAACGACAACGACAAAGGTATTTAAGCCTTCCTTAAGATTTAAGGTACCAACATCTCCACTTACAGTAGACTTAGGATCAGCCTTAACAAAATCAATCTTGATGGTATCTGTTGTATTTGGTCTTGCTGGTAGGATGTATTCTCCACCCTTATCAGAAGGACTAAAGCCTGGTACAGTAACACCATCTGCCTTTAAATCACTTAGCTGAGAGTTGTTGCTTGGAGCATCAAACTCAAGCTCAATGATATATTCTTGACCCTTTGTACCATCCTTAGCAACGACTTGAACAGGAATTCTCTTCGTCTGACCGCGATCTGTATCAATAATCGTCTGATTTACTGTATTAGAAGCAATCGTCTTATTATCAATAAGAACCGTAGATTCAGCATATCCTGGCTTAACAACTGTAATTGTATAGCTTTGAGCTGCATAAGGGATAGTGAATGGACCATAAGCTGTAGTTCCTGCCTGGAAGGTAGCCTGGCCTAAATGCTGAGTACCTGTACTATCAGATACTTCAATATAGGTCAATTGGTTATCCTTAGAAGGATCAATTGGACCACGAGCAATCTTAATAGGATATTTCGTCTTTGTTACACCATCTTCTGCTGTACACTCAATTGTATAATTTTCTACAGCGGAATCTGGATCAAATACGGCCTGTGGACCATTACCAGATACACTTGCCTGTGGATCGGTAGGTACAGCCTCAATATGAATGTCAGAAATGTTTTCTCCTACATTTGGAATAGCTAATAAACTATTTGCAGGTAAACCATCATGCTCAATAGTATGCTCTACACCATCTTTATCCTTATAGGTTACAACTAGTTTCTTCAAGGTAGAATCTGTATTTACCTTTTCACGAATAATGGTAACTGTTACAGATGGAGATTGAGCATCCGTTGCGCTTGGATTCTTAACACCATATTCACTCTTAATATAAATGACAAAGGTATTGGTTCCCTCTTTTAGGGTCACAATCTTATTTGTATATTTATTACCATTGACATAGATTTCAGAATTCTCTCCACCACCTAATACTTCTAAGTAAGTTTGACTTACCTTATTTGGTACAGTGATAGATAGAACTTGATTTTCATAGTCAATGAAGGTTGAACCATCCTTATCTAGGATGTCAGCCTGATCTTCATTTTCTAAGGCATTGATATCATCAATGTCAAAGTCGGTATCACAAGGATAAACAGTGAAGGTATAGATTCTTTCCTTACCTGTCTGACTTCTTACGATCACCTGAACATTGTTTGCCTGACCAGCAGTTAAATTCTCGTTGGTTGGCCATACAAGCTCTGCATTTGGATTACTTAACGTAATATCTACAAAATCCTTATTGAACTTTAATACATCTCTACCAACTACGTAGGTATAATTATCCTTACCTGCTGTAATAGGTAAATTTGTCTTATCTGTATCTGTAGATTTTGCAAGATAATCAAACTTAGCAATGGTATTATCATCATTACCTGCTTTTCTAGTAATAGATACAGAGTAGTCTACGGTTGCACCACTAATTGCCTTAACACGTACCTTATACACATTTGTTCCAACTGGAATATCAGTGATTAATACCATATTGCTAGGGCTTGTGTGCTCCTGATTCTTATCATCAAATACGGAAAGACGGTTTGCATAAGGATCACCATCTACTGCATACTGAGAACTGAATACAAAGGTTGCATTCTTTTGGTCATACTCTAAAGTAACAGTATAGCCAGCAAAGATAGTAGATGAGAAGCCTGGTGTTAATAAATTTGTAGGAACACCATCCACATCAACGTTAACCTGTAAATCATCGAGCGTCTTCGGATAATCTCTAACTACTACTACCGTATATTCTAGCTCAGTTTTTCCATCCTGTGCCTGAGTTCTTAAGACAAAGGTGTTATTACCATAATTTAAAACAGCTTTATTGTTAGAATCGCAAGGATTGGAAAGAATCTTGGAAGTAGTCTTAGTTGTAGTACCACCTAACCAACATTCATTTGCATCACCAATATGAACGGTATAAGAACCACCATTGTCTCCGGCAGTAAAGCCAGTTACTGGTTTTCCATTTACCGTAAATGTCTTTAAGGTTGCATCTGTATCAGCGGCATCTCTAGTAATAACAACCTCATAATAATCTGAGTTTTCTGTTGATGAACCATCCTGAGCAGTTAACCAAATCTTATAGGTTACAGAAGCACCTGGATCAACAGGAACAATCAAATCAAATGGAATATCTGTTGAAGATCCATTCAATGCACCACATTCATAATAAATCGTAGATAAAGCATGATCCTTAGTAAAGGTTAACTTAACCTCTTCTTCTGTAGAAGAAAGATTTACATTATATAAATGGGTTCCCTGGTTAAAGGCTGGTGTCAGTTTGTTCGTTGTTAAATTGGTTGTCGTAGTTGCAACCAGCTTATTTAAAGCCTTATTATCACTCGCATTTGCAGCCGTTGTCCAAATCTGAATGGTATATTCTTTTGTTGTAGCCTCATCCTCTGCGGTTACCTTTATCTTAAATACTTGAGATGTAGTACCATTAGATAAAGTAATTGTCTGCTGACCAGCTCCTTCTACTTTTGCATTTGGATCCTGAGGTACTGCTGTAATGGAGCCACTGCTTGCAGATGTGCTTACATTTTCAACAAAGTAAGGTCCAGCATTGGTAGGAGCAAAGGTTTGAGGAGTTCCCTGATTAGTAAATTGCTGAAGTATTCCACCAATATACATCTCTAACTGATCAAGGTTGGCATTTTTAGCACCCGCTTTACGGATGATGGTCAACGTATAAGTAAAGGTCTTATCCTTCTTTACCTTAGCATCAGATGCTGCTAAATCTCCTAATTCAGAAGTAACCTTAACCTGAATAGAGTAGGTTGATGGATTTGTCAATGGTCGGTTATAACCATCAGATAAGGAGGATAAAGTATTTGAATTGAAAGCAACTTTACCATTAAATCCATCCTTTTGAGGTAATAAGAATACATTCTTTGTCTTAAATGGAACCTCAAAGGTTGTTTGAGTTGCTGAAGATGGATTAAACACAAACATATTACCACTAGTGTCTAATAGGTCAGTGTAATCATCCTCTGCTGCATAAAACTTTATATCATCTAAGGTCTTATCCATATCAGCAACATATACTTTAATTTTATATGTTCTACCAGCACCTGAACCTGTTACGGTTTCTGTTTCTGACTTAACTACGATAGTAAGTTCAACCATAGAACCATCTGTTGCGTTAAACAGGAATGGTGTGGAAGATTGTCCTGCACCACCAGCATTTGAAGCACTAATCGTATAGGTAGCTCCTGGAGATACAGTAAACATTGCTGTTAAATTATTTGTTCCACGTGGGAAGAAAATAGAGAAATCTGAGGATGTATTGACAAACTTATAATCAAAATACGTATTTAAATTTCCGTCGTCCATACAATCCACACCATTGATGGATAGGGATTCAATCAACTTATTTGTTCCACCAACCTTACGCTCAATCTTAAAGCTATAAAGTGTACCCTTTAAATCGGTATTTTCAGCCACACCCTGAACAAAGTAGGTTGTAGTACCAGCAGTCAAGTTGACAGTTTGAGTGGATTTAAGGTTAGTTCCTGGAGCTGTAGAAATATAGTTAAGTCCTGCAGCTAAGGTCTCCTTAGCATTCTTTACAGTTACCTCAAATTCAACACTCGTTACAGAGAACGGAACAGAAATTGTTCCTGAGGTTGGATAAGAAGCCTGGGAATCATTAAAAGAGTTAAAAATCTCAGTTCCATCAGGATCACGAATAATTACATTGGCAATTCCACATTCTGTAGATCTTTCATCCTCAAATTGAACATTCAAGGTATATTTAGAATGATTTCCATCCTGCGATTTTAAATATAAATATAATGGTTTTCCAATATCATAGGTGGTATTGGTGTTATACACATTAGCGGCCGTCATCTGGGTTTTGTAATCATCTACTGCAGATAAATATGCCTCTGTTGTAGCAGATTCCCACTCTAGGTCTACTCTATACTTATTACCAACTACAGATTGCTTTAAAACAAATGTATAGCTTAATCCACTAGTTGTAGTATTTTGAGAATTATTGATAGCGGCACCTGTTGTCGTATGTAACAAATCCAACTTTGTAATATTTCTTGTGCTATCAGGTGCTTGCCCTTGAATGTCAATATCAAATTCAGTACCACCTGAAGTTCCACCTGGATAAACTGTCAAATCATACTCTGTTTTAACACGAATACGTACACGTGCTGTCTGATTTGAAGCAGAGAATGTAACAGGATCAACCGTATATGCTCTTCCAGTATAATCCTGCCCATTGATAAATACCTTAGTTGTACTAACTCTAGGAGTAATTATGAAACTTGCCGTCTTAGTTAAATACGGAAGCAGATTATCAGAATTAGAGTAGGTTGAACCAGAAAGACTAAGTGTATACGTTCCGTTCCTTATTGTACCACTTGCATCCTCATAAGTGTAAGTTAAACCAGAAAAATCAATTTCATCATCTTGGTTTGCACCTGCACGCTTTACATTACATGTATACGTTGTACTTGTACCATCCTCTGCTGTCACCTTTACAGATACTGGAATTGTAAGGGCTGTTGCTCCCGAGAAAGTATGAGTAGACGTCACATTATTATTAATTTTTATTTCCACAGTAGCCAAACTACTTGCAGGAGTTGCAGATACCTTGAAGCTACCATAGGTCATAGGTAATTCAGTTGCACCACCTGGATAATTTACAGTTAAGGTTGTACCTGTAAAGCTATTACAAATCACATTATCTGAACCATTATTAGCTGTAATGGAAATATTTCCTAAGGTTTTATTTGTATCTGCAGCTTTACGATTTACTTTAATTGTATAGGTTTGAGTTATACCACTTGTAGAGGTCACCTCTAACCTAAACGTCTCTGTAACTGCTAAATTCCCATTAGCTGTAACCATAAAGGAACAGCTAGAGCTACCTAAAATATCTTGATTAGATAATACATTTCCTTGATATAATTTAACACTAGCGATAACTCCTGGATTAGGGAAATTAACACTCATGCCAAACTGATTACTCTTAAATGGTAAATCATTAATTACGAATTCACCATTTGTATCACTATCATTATCTGTTTTAGTAAAGGACCCAGAAGTCACCGTTACATCAATTGGCTTCAATGCAACTTCTTTTAAGGTGAATGTATAATCCTTGTAGTGTGTTCCACCAGCTTGAGCTGTTACTCTCACTTTTACCTTCATATCATTTGTCCATGAAACAATAGACATTGCAGTTCCTGATGGATTAACTGCAGTTCCTGATGAAGCACTTGCTGGGTTAAAGAAAGAACAAGTCTTTAATGTATCATCAAAGGTAGGAGTAATCTTTAGATTTGTTGTCCCCTTTGGAATGTAAACATTATAAGATGTAGTATTCGCAGAGAAGCTAGGACTTAAGGATATCGTTGCTGCTGAAGCGCCATCTGTTCCACTAAAGGTTACACCTGATAAATCACAGTTTGTATCCTGAGCCTTATTTAATTTCAAAGCATACCACTTTGTAGCTGCTCCTGAAGAAGACTGAACCTGGAAAACTGCATAATAGCTTTGACCAGGAGATAAAGCACTCATATTTACTGTAAAGCCATTATCACTAGTTGAGGTAGCTGCAGTAGTTGCATTTGCAATACTAGAGCCATATTTTACACTAGCTGGAAGGAGCTTTCCGCCACCCTTTACAGTCAAGGTTACATTTGCTGTACCATCAGATACATCCTTACCAGTATACTGGTATGTACTATCTCCATTGACAGTTACATTTGTAGGAGCTGGATTCGTTAAACAAGAATCTCCTTCTACTGTTAATGCTGTCAAATCAACATCATCAGATAATCCCTCAACAGTAAGAGTTAAACTATCCTCACTAAACTTAGAAGGATCTTGAAGAACTGATACTGAAGATGAGGATGAATTACCATCACAGAAATTTGTACGTGGTGTTTGAGAACCATCTTTAACATATTCTATTTTAAGAGAAGATACTCCATTAGCAACAGTAAATCCTAAAGCACCCAAATATGCTGGAGATGGGTAAGTTTTTCCTGAACTTGTAGAGAAAGAAAGCATTGGACCATATCCATCTACTACAGCACCATTTGGTGTAGCATTCTCTTCAGTAACAGCAAAGTTCTCATATTTAGTAATATTCCCATCTTTTGCGTATTTTTCTAAATCCATTAAAACTGCCACAGAACGCAAATTATTATAACTAGAGCTTGTTAATTCTCCTGTTACTGTGACTACAATCTGCTGGCCCGCTTGAACTGAAGACAATGGACTGTAATCTGACAATGTTTTAGAAGGATATTCATTCTTTAAAAGCTGATATATATCAGCAGCACTTCCCGTACGAAGTGTGGCTCCTGAAACTAATGAATATTTCTTTTTAGATCCTATACCTGAGGTTACATAATCACCATCACTTTGCACTAGGTCAGAACCAACATAAATACCATCTGTTAATCCATATTCTTCAAATATGCTAGTATTTCCACTTTCATATTCTTCTAATACCAAATAAACATCGTCTGCAGTTATCGCATTATTCACTTGTAAATCACTAAATGCAATAACAGGATTTGCGGATAAACCTTTTTGATATTTATCCCAATCAGTTTTAGAATATACATTATAGTGGAATACCATTTGGCCTGAAGTTACAGCCGCATTAGCATTTAAGCTGCTAAAAGTAACCAAAGATAAAATGGTGATTAGTAATAGTAATATTCCTCTTTTTATTTTCGTTGTAATTTTCATATATTAGTTACCTCTCCTTTATCCTCAGGTTTATATGCGGTAAGTACAGCATCAGTACTTGATGCTGTACCTCCATATGTCTGTGGATATTTTCCATCAAATGTATTGAAATCCGCACTTGGATCTGTAGAAGCATTAGCCAAGAATGATTGTAAAGCCATAATTGTAGACTCAGTAAACATTCCAGCAGTTCTGTCGATAAGACCTGTAAAATAATAGAATAATTCAACAGTTTCTAATGTTTTACCTTCAGAAATAAATGTTTGTGCTTCCATAAGGTCAGGCTCAGATATAAAGCCATCACTATTTAAATCTCCATACAAAATGCCTTGTACTGTGTCTATTTCTTGGTCGTTGTCGTCTAACAAGGATACACTATATCCAGAACCAAAACAATATTCATAGTTTTCTTCAGGGACAATATTCCCTTCTTGATCTTTAACAATTAATTTTGTAGGGTCATTTTTAAATTGAGCTAAAATATTTTTTATAGGAGTTTCTTGGTATAAATGTCCTAAGAAAAGACCTTCTTCACCTGCGTTAGAATGAACTACAGAGCCATCTTCTACTATTACTGCTAGGCCTTCTTCTATTTTAGCCGTAATGAACTGAATTAAAGCATCATCCTTTAATTCCAATACATCTGGTTTTGAAGCTGTAATCGTAAAGTATTGGATATCATCAATTACATAATTTCCATTAGCTTTAATTATGATTTCAGCTTTATTATCTTCGGTTGTGACCTCGATATTATTATTGTAACTTAATGTGTAATCATCAGGGTCTATTAGCTTCATCTCTTTTGTATTAACATCACGAATATAGACGTTAAATGGAGATGGCTCAATTGGATTACCTGTATGAACCCATAATTCTTCGTATTCATATACCAATTCGTATTGGTCGTTAGGTAATTTAATTGGGTCGACAGTGAAGATTTCAACTATATCATCAGTACCATGATTCTCCCAAGCATTGTCCAATGGATTCTTAAGAGAAATAGTTACCTTATGCTCATTTGCATCCTCGTTTGGTTCTATTGTCATGGTATAAGGAAGATCGGCATCTACCCATTCTCCTTTGTCCTTATCATATTTCAATAGATTTCCATCTGGATCGATAAGCAGTGTATGATCAGGATCTGTTACAAGAGATGGATCCTTATCATAGTCCTCCTTACGAATGTAAATATTGCCATCCACATCCTCAATGATAATTGGCTTGCCAAATTCAATATGCTGATCTGGTTTTAAGACAACATCCTTAATCAAGTTTGCAGCAATAGTAAACTTCGTAGAAGGGTTTTGTAATGAATAATTTGTGTCTGTTGTTGATGCGACTGCATCGAAGGTACCCTTAGACTCCTGTGGATCCTTAACCGTACAAGTAATTACCTGATCGTGTACATCCTTATAGGTCGCGGTCGGAACATGGGTTACTCCTTCCTGATAGGTAAATGAGGTATTTCCCCACTCTACCTGAACAGGTCTAGGATAGATTCTAAATGCCTGCTGATAAACCTTACCCGGATTAATCTGAGAGGTTGAATCAACTGTGAATACAAACACATACCGTGCTGCATCAATTGGATTAGTTATTGCATGGGCAGGATCTAGATTATCTCTATTTTTAATGTAATAATCCCATTCATAATACTTCACATCATGGTTTCCATCTAACAGTGGTCCAAATTTAGGATCTTCTATAGGATTACCATCATAAATCTTATTGGCATCATAGGTCAAATATGGATCGTTATCCGCATCAGATGGACCTGGATAATCTGGATTATCCGGATTGTTTGGATCATTAGGATCATCTGGATCATAGCCTGGATTATCAGGATCTAGATCTGGTGGTAAAATCGGATTATTTGGGTCAAGAATAGCAAGTCTTGCTTCTTTGACAATCGTCTCATAATTTGGAGCAGATATTCTTACACGAACTGGGTATGTACCGATTCCAGCCTTTTGAACAAACTGAGCTGGAGAATAATTCCATGAACCATTTTCGTATAAGGCATATTCAATGAGAACCTCATTTTCAAAATCTGCATAAATTCTTGGATCGACAGTTCCATCATCCATCTTTGTACCATTAATCTTTGCCACCATTGTCTTCATTTGACCATCATATAAAACCGTTTGATTCTTGAAGTCAACATCAAAATTACGAGGCACAATATTTACTTCTGCACTCAAATTAACTACATAGTTTTCCTGGTTAGGACTGTTCACTTCATTTCCAGCAGCATCATAGATTCTTAAGAAGCTATTCTGCCAATGAAGACCTGCATCTCCTAATGTCGTATATTCACCAACATCTGGGGTTGCAGACATTAGGATACCATTGTTAGAGGTATCATCTAGACGAAGCTTATGTCCTAAAACAAGTCGTTCTACCTCAGATTCTAATACCTTATGTGTCCATGAAAGACTATCATAAGATTTTGTCTCAGGTGAGATATGTATGTTAATCTGGCGCTTAGTAATTTCAAAGTCAGTTGTTTCATAAACAACCTTATTATAATTTTCAGTAGCTGGAATTTCAGCACCTAAACGATATTTACCAGCATTGACTGGTCTAGAGTAAATTTGAGTGGTTGTACCATCCTCATTTACCTTGTAGTAAGTATAGATTACATTGGTTGCGGTTGTACCATTGTAGGTAAACTTAGGATTTTGGATAGGAGTACCATCGTATTCTTTTCCTAATCTAAGGTTTACATCCTCAAGCTGAACTACTGGATCGGCCTTACGGATAATGATACCTGCAGTTCCTTCAAAGACTACTTCTCCCTTTGGATCCTTAATTCTTACTGAAATTTGATCCTGTCCAACATCCTTACGTCTTGGCTTTTGAGTAGACCAAGAAGTACTTCTTCCAATTACCCAATATTCAAAGGTAAAGTTCTCAGGATTATCTGCAAGAAGTTCAACATCAAAGGTATGATAATTGCCATCATAGGTTCCGTCATAATTATTGATACTTACTGAATTCTCTGTAATTGCCTCATCTAAAACGAATAGGTAAGAACAGGAGATTAAATAGTTGGAGGTTACATCCACACTATTCTCATTATAGATTCTTGGAGTTTGTGGACTGATTGGAGCATTAGAAATACTATCTAACCAAGTAAAATCACTTGCCTGATTGTAAACTCTTGCGCCATCAAAGTTCAACTTAAGATAATCCTTAATAGTATGAGTATCCACTAAATTGGATGCCTTAAAGGAGTACCCAGGCTTACCAAGCTTGTTATAATGCATTACATAATCCACATTACCAATATACGCTGCCTGTGGGTAGTTTAACGTAATCTGGGTAGGTCTAGCCTGGATAACAAAGGTTACATTCTTTGATGCCTCATCAATCACATAGTTCGCTGCCTTAAGATCACTTGCAGCAGTGTTGATTGAAGCTGTTGCTGTATAGGTACCCTTGTTCGTATGCTCCATATTTCCTGTTCCTGGATTAGGAGTTACGCTAATATCCATCACAATCTTAATGGCATTACCATTCAATTTATCAAGTGGTACAAGCTGTAGGTAAGCATTTGGCTGCTTTGGCGTTCCATCATAAACGAACTCTACATTTTCCCATGTGATACTTGTCACACAGCCTGAAATAACGAAGTCTTGACTATAGGATGCAGCAGCAAAGTTTTTGCTTTCTGGAATCTCAATCACAATTCGATACTCGCCAACATTCACTGGTCGGTCTCCACTACCAATAACTTGACCCTTGTCCTCATCATAGTATTGAGTATACATAGGCTGTGGTAGGAAGTTTCCTTGATCATCCTTGCCATAATACTTATAGGTATATCTATCCTTAATATTTCCTTCTCCTGCTTGATCACGATTTGTCTTGATGATTTCAGGCATTGTTACCTCATTACCATCGTAAACACGATTCAAGCTAGATACATACTCAATTACAGTTTGAGCACGCACGATAGTCATTGGAAGCTCTAATTCAACAGACTTATAGTTAGAAGAACTCAATCTTATCGTAACCTTGTACTCGCCAACATCACGCTTCTTAATTGGTGTAGTTGTCCATTGTCCTGTAAAGTCATCAAACCATTCTACTGTCACTAAGGACATATCAGAAGGATTTGAAACTAAGAAAGAGAACTCATGGAATTGATTATCATAGATATGCTCTGGATGATTAATCTTATACTGAATATCAATTGGATCAATCGTAATGGTTGCTCCCTTAATATCCACTAAGTAGTTTACAGATACATCTTCCCCAGTTAAATCTACAACTGTAAATTCATAATTTAATAGTGTTAAGGTATCATCAATACCCTTATAGGTACCAATGTGATTTCCTCTGGTAACTAATGTTGCATTAAAGGTTAAGCCTTGATTTGCTAATAGGTCAAGAGGAGCATCCTTATCCGTTCTTGTACCAATCTGGTATCTAGTTGTATTTTCTGTAACAGGAACGTTCTTTACCCAACCATCATAAGCATAAACTGGACCACCAATAGCGGCATCCTCAATATAAATCTTCACTTTAGAAATAACGAAATTTTCCTGTACAACAGATTCCTTATAGTACTTCGTCTGAGGAATGCGCATTGTATATACATAGGCACCAGACCTGATACAGCCCTCCTCAGAAGAGATAGCTGTGGTTGAGCCTGCCTGTTTATAGACGATTTCTATTTGATCAATTGTATAATCATCAGGAATATTTTCATCTGCATGGGTGACTGTAAAATCAGGGAAATACCGGTCAATCGTTCCACCCTTAATCACACCGGCTGGTAAGGTATCATATTCCTTACCCATCGGCTCTGTTGTGACTGTTCTTTCCAAACGATCAATTTGGATGACATAAGATCCAATATAAGGTTCAAACTTAATATCAGCTACACCAGGACCAACCATAATCTTGTAGTAGATGGTATAAGAACCTGGATCAGCAAATTTGAAATCGTTAATATCGCTGTAAACATCTATACCATTGTCAATATTCTGCTGACTTCTAGCATACATCTGGGTTGCGTTAGTTCTAAACCAATCTGCACTAAAGGAATACTTGTTATCAGCACTCGTATAATCACTAAATTCAATCGTACCTGAATGCTCTTCACCATCATATACACCCTCATAGCCTTCAATTTCTACAGGGATATATGGATAGTGAACCTTCATCTTAAAGGTAAGATTAATTAAATAGTTCTTAGACTGATCTACAACCATCTGAATGGTTTCATCTCCTGTAGAAGAGTCAGTTGGATTATAATCTGGGTTGATAACCTCATTATAAATGATATTACCCTTATCATCTGTTTGAACAAAGCGCCAAGCAATGGTAAACTGCTTTCCACTTTCCGTTGTAAAGGTCTTTACAGAAGAACCATTATGCTTATCACTACCCTCAATATACTTTAAGATCTGAGAAGCTGTAAACTCTCCTCTTTCAAAGGAATCCGTGGTAATCTGATATTGCAATAGGTCACCTGAAGAGATTCCTGGATTCTTACCAGAATTCAACTGGATAAGACCACTATCCCATGGCTTACCTAAAGATTCATCATTCATTATTTCCTTATCTTCATCAATCACTAGGTTTACCTGCTTAGCTGTAATACTAAATTCCTGAGTTACATCTAGTGTTGTATAGTTTAGGTTTGTAGCATCTGGCTCATCCTTACTAGATACGATATGTACCTTATAACGACCAACATCTGTAGGTGCAGAATCTAACTGTACCTCATTGTAGGTACCATTATCATAAACAAATTCTGTATAAGTGAAAACTAGGTCACTCACTGAACCATTAAATCCAGAAGCACTAGTAGCAATCAGCTTAGAAACGTCAACTGGAGAACCATCATATACCTTGCCTAAATTTCTATTGAAGGTCATATAGGCTGGGAATTGAGTGATTGTTACATTGACATGTCCACGTACTGCTGTATATCCAGGAGCAATGACATCAAAATCAATTTCATATTCTCCTGCCTGTGAAAGGTTAGGGAATTGAGCACCATAGGATACACCATTGACCTCAAAGCCACTTACAGTGTAGCCAGATTTAGGATTCTTGACAGTCAAGCACTGAAGCTCGTTGAAGGTATAACCGATAACAGAGCTATTCTTAACTTCCTTATATGGAAGTGTTACATCCTTAACTTCAAAATCAATTTCATCTGACTTTACAATGACAGTACCAATAATTTCAAAGTTGATAGAATCTGTAATTTCAACGCCATCCTTATTTCGAATGACACAGCTGATATCGAACTGGTCGCCCTTATAAGTACCTGGACGATAATCCTTAGCCACAACATAAGCTGGCTGAGATTCATCTGCCAAAGAGCTTATTGTAATTGTTGGTATCCAGTTCTTAATGAAATCAGTATCGGATAATATTTCAGCAGCTCCAGCAGTATTCGTCTTAAATAGATTTGTACGCCATGGAGTTTGTGTATTGTAGTATGTAATGGTATTTGAAGCACCACCATCACCTAACTGGATTCTTAGTTCTAGCATTAAAATGGTGAACAAAGAATCTGTGTTGGTAAGGGTATAGTTACGATCATAGGTTTGACCAGCAAGAGTCGTTGTATCAAATCCTGCAAGAGTTAAATAGTTTCCTGCATTGATAACTGTATCTACCCAATCAAAGTTTACATTATCCCAATATTTAGGTAATAAATCAACGCGAGTTGCATTCTCATGATCTGTTTCATTATCTATTATATATGGTTTAATATCTAGCTTACTACCAGTGAAGGTTTGTTCTTCTGCCTCCCACTGTACTTCCACCTCTAGCTTATGGCATAAAATCTTAGCCTCTAGGAATTCCTTAGAGAAATACCTATTGCCATCTGCATCAAAGGTAGAGTAGGAGTCAAATAGGGAGTGATAGTTTTTACCCTCTCCAACAGAAACCTCTAGCAAGTATAAGCCTGCATTCTTTTGATCCCCTAGCAATGGGGTCTTATTACCAGTTTCACCATCATAATCATAATACTTAATGATGAGTTCACCATCAGAAATACAAGTATAGTCTGGTTCATGACGATATCCGTCATATACCTTTTCCTTATAATCCTCTACCGTGAAATCGCCATCACGTAAGTAAGCCTTTAGAATCTCCACATGGAAATTACCTAAAATGACTGGATGATAGTTCTTACTATTTACCATCTTACCAGAAGAGGTTCTAATATCAATAGCACCAAACTCAAATTGAGTCTTTAAATCATATACACCAGCATCTGCACTATTCGTTTGAACTGTATAGAACTTCTTTGCATTTGCACTTGTATCTAACGTATGCCCTAAAACAAGACCTGAGGTAGCCGTATTTGTAGTATCAATCTCAGCGTTTGTCAATGGAATAGAAATTTTAGTTCCATCGTAGGTCTTAACATAATCATTCGTCTCATGGATGGTAATGAAAATGTCTCTTGGCTTAAGCTCTACATTCACAATAGCGTAGGAGGTCTTCCATCTTAAAACGTCTTCTGCATAATAAACAACGCAGAAATAATTACCAGCTTCAACTAACCGATCTAAGCCATCTGCATAAATTTCACTTTCAGCATCAAAGGCCTGATATAGCTTTAATATCTCATCATAGGTATACACAGATGCATCATAATATTTCATATGTGTAGCCTTAGGCATTGGGCTAGAAAGGATATTCTTTAGCTCATAAGGATTGATGTGTGGTGTATCATCATAGATATCATGCTTTGTCTTTGTCTCATCGCCAACCTTATACATATCTCCTACTAGAATAGAAAGCTCTGCAGGACGAATCTTTAAGGTTGCAGTACCATAAGTATCTTCAAAGCCATTTGCACCTACCATATAGTTAATCTTATATTCACCAACGTTGATATATTTAGGAGGAACAGAACCATAATTTCCATTATTCTCATAACGAACAAATCCGCCATTCAAATAACCAGGAAGGGAAATCTGAATGGTATGAGCTAATCCATCATAGTCGTATTCATCAAGAATCAACACATCATCTAAATCAACATCAGGGTTAACTAAAGTAATCAATAGATCATAATCTACATCATAATATTCTAATACAGATATCTTTTCATCATTATCATCTAAAACGTAGTTGCCGTTGGCATCCCCCTGGTAAATGTTGAAATCCTTTACCTGTACACGGTTAATATAGAATTCATTACTGATGGTTGAATAGAAATAAGAACCACGTACACCCTTATTTGTCTCAAGCTCTGCATATAAAATGTGATTGTTTGCAAGACCTGAATAGGTTACTGTCTTTTCTTCTCCATCAATATAAACCGTTCTTGTACCGCTTAAATCGCCTAAAAGATGCCACTTATTATCGCCACACTGAGCAGATTTATCATAGTATTCAGAATCAGTTTCTACCCAAGGCTCATAAGCATCCTTTAATAGATGTTCTTCTTCTAAGGCAAATAATACATTACGTTTTCTAATTTCCATCTCTATCGTATTAGAAGCTAATACATAGTTAGGATTATTTTCCACCATAAATACATCAAAGATATAGGTTCCAACCTCAATTGGCTGACGATTTCCTTGAACAGAGGTGATAACATGAATGATATCACTTGTTCCTGTTTCGACATATGCCTCAGGCGTCTTCAATGTACCGTCGTAATATTGTGGGTTCGTATATTGGATTTCTAATACTCTTGGAACAATTTCAATATAGCCTGTTACAGAGCATGGACCACAGTTCTTAGAAGCTGCAACACGTATCTCAACATAGTATACGCCTAACTCCTGTGGTGGGTTAATTCTGTTCATAGGCTCATCATACTTATACTCAGCACCTACCTTGTAAGCAGAGTAATAATAGTATGCTCTTGCACCATCAGCAACTGTATCAATTACAATCTTACTTCCATCTAGTGGAGCCTTAGAGTACATAAATAACTGAGGGCTATCCATAGAAATAGCTGGATTTAATAGCTTTGTAATCGTAAGAGTTGTATATTCATCAAAGATTTCTGTTTCGAAATTCTCTGCTTCTAACATGACATAAACGGCATAGGTACCTACATCCTTAAAGCCACGTACCTGAGCTACTCCATCTACAACAGCAACTGTAGGAAGCCAGCCTGAGGTACCATTGGTTAAATTAGGATTTGTAGTATAGGAGAACTTAAGAGCAACCTCGCCAGTTCCACGTCCGTTATCATAATAGTAAATCTTTGCATCTGCATCATATCGTAGAGTTCCCGTTTTAGCTCGTAAGCCAACCATATGGTACTCTCCATCAAAAACTCCTTCATAAGGAACTGGTTCAACATCCAGCAGCATACCTGTAATTTCGATATAGCCCTGAATTACAAGATCCTTATACCCAGCAGCAGCAAATTTGACACTTACTAAGTATTTGCCAAGCTCTGTATAAGAAGGCTTTTCCTTAGTCCAGGTTTTACGATTATCTACAGAATATAGGATATTTGTCCAATCAAAGGCATCTGGATTAGTGAAGGCTGCCTCTAAGGAGTGTGGTTGACCATCATATTCGCCTCTAAAGAAGCTGATAGTATAGTCTGTATCCTCAAATTCCTTACCTGTTCCTTCTGGATCCTCATCGTCTAAGTTTATCTTAATTCTTACAATTCGATGAACAGGACCAACTGTCTCATGATATGGAGCTTCAATCCGGTAATAAACATCATACTCACCATAATCAATAAATAATGGTGCTTCTGTAGTCCAATTAGAGCCATCTAGACTATAATATACTACAGCGCTAAATTTTGGTGATAGGACATTAATTTCATAGGTATGACTCATACTTGTGTACTGTACAGTCCAGTAATCATCCTGACCATCTGTATCTAATGTCGCTGGATCTTCGTAAACAATAATTAAAGGATTAATCTTAATGGTAACATAATCTATTACAGTTTTGAAGTATTCTGCACGAATCATATAGTAGAGCTTATACTCCCCTGGGTCTGCAAAAACAGGAGCCTTTTCTAACCAACCTGAAGAATTTGCAGAAAGGGAGGAGGTACTATAGAATACCTCGTAATCAGGGGTAAAGGCTGGATAATAATCAGCACCAGATGGATATAGAACATCTACTGTCCCTGTATGGAAGTTTCCATCGTAATCCCCTTCATAGCCTGTCGCATTATAGCGGAATTCAAGTGGTAATATCTCGTATTCTGCTGTAAATACTAATAAGTAATTATCAGAAACTATAGAATTATCCACATCGTAATAAATTGTCCACTTTGGTGACCAAATAAAGCTAAAGGTTCCAGTACGATCAGAAGAATAAATTCCTGGAATGAAATCAGAGGTTTGAACCATACCAGTAAATTCATCACCCGGCAATAATCCCTCATCTGGATTTTCGTCAGTTCGAACTAAATCTGTGGTCAGAGGTGTAAAGGTATACGGATCACGGTCAAAGACCTTACTACCTGAAATCGTAATATTTAATCTTCTCTTACTAATTTCAAAGTAATGTAACTCGTTATACTCATTAAAATACTGACCCTCTGGGGCATAAATTCTTACAGAATAGTTTCCTACATTGGCAGGAGCCTCTGATAATTCATTACCTCTTGCATCATAGTATGTGAACGTCAAATTCAAAAGTTGATCTTGACCAATCTTTAAAATCTTTCCATCCTCTACAGGATTTACAGGTTCACGGTCATAAACCTTAGAAAGGTCACCAACCCTAACATTACTCTTGACAGTTTTAATTCGAATATTCTTAAGTTCTGTATCAAAGTGTCGTCCAGAGATTTGAACTGCAAATACATACTCATTAATTTCCTGGAAGGTTGGATAGTCATCTCCAAAGGAGGAACCATCATCCTTATAATACCTTACCTTATATTCTGGATAGTTGTTCATATAAGCTGTCCAGTCTTCTACGCTCAGCTTATACCACTGACCATCAACCTCATACTGTACAAACTCATAATAACGAATATTTCCATCATTTACCTCTTCCATAGTAGTAGGATGAACAATATAATCTGGATTTCTTAAGGAATCATAATCCTGATCATCTACACCTATAAAGTAGGTTAAATTAAATTTGTTGTATTCAATTTGGATACGTCCATTAACGACAACATCGTAGTATTCTGTTTCATCGGAAAGCCCTAACGTCGGGTTATAAATACAGAATGGCTTTGCCGCACTAGCTGTATAATTCACTACAAAAGAACCATTTTGGTAATAGAAGGATACATCCTTCCAAGTAAGATAGGACTCAGCTGTCTCATTAAAGAGATGCCCACTCGTATTGGAATCTAAAGTATATGGCAATTTTGCATCTCCTGAGGTAGCCAATGTACCAACAAATCTTGAGTTAGCACCTAAGCCTACCATATAAGTTCTATCATTATTTGGATGATCTGGATCTGTAGGCTTTGCCTTTGGATCTACACCCCAAGTATGTGCCCAGTAATCCTCCTTAGGACCAATGGTATAAGTCGTATCAAATGTAATATTGATACGTCCCTTGGTAACACGATATGCCGCTCTTACACCCTCAATTACATTGCTTGGGCCTAATACGACAGTTGGTGTATAAAGAGAACCATCATCATTCCGAGCCTTTAACTTGTAGTTATTGGCTTGGGATGGAGAAATATAAGCATAAATCAAGTAAGTTCCATAGGTTCCGTTGGCTCCATATGGGTAAGTACCAACCTGGGATGGATCCTGATGAGCTGTTACGATTGTACAGTTAGGTACATAGGTTCCACCATTTATTTTTTTAGCAACAGCATAAGGCTGAATATTGCCACCAATGTAAGGATAGTACACTAACGGAAGCTTTGTTCCATTATCATCTGTATATGGATTTGGATCGACATCTACTAGCTGATATACTCCATTGATTGGTTGATTATATTTCGTCCATACGATTTCTACATCCATTGGAGTAATCTTAACCATATAGGTTACAACCAATTCAAAGTTATTAGATATGTCTGCTCCACGCAAGGTTACCTTCCATGGGGTTGACCAAATTAAAGTATTTGAGGCATAAAGACCTGCGTTTGCAGAAGGGGTACGAAGTGTACCAGTAAATACCGCATTCGTAAAGCCTTCTAAGCCTAAAATCTGAGAAGATAGCCATGTATTATAGGAATATACCTCACCATCATATTCTTTTTCTACTAAGAAGCCACTTACAGCATGAACCTCAATCAAGCTCTTGGCAATTGTATAATGTAATACAGTTGTTCCTGTAAATAATAATGGATGCTCCGTATCAAAAGTCTCTTCTGCTAACTGACGATTATATTCACGTAAGGCATCATTATCAACACCAACATTGATAGTTGCAGTACCTACATTGACATTATTGCTATAGGCGGTTGTAAATACAGTCGTATAGAAATCCTCAATAAACATGATGTTAGATTCTATACCTAAACCTTCATTCTCAAATAATTCACCTGGTAGTTGAACTCTTACAAGGTTCTGAATGATAGGACCACTTGTATAGTGATTATCATGTTGAGATAATGTGTACTTAAAGGTATTAATCTTTAAATATGGAACATTATAGGTTACACCTGTACCATACTGCCAATAATCCTTATAATATAGTACACCACCAGAAGTCCAATATCTCTGATCCCAAGAATTTTCACCATCGACTGCATAGCAAACTCCATCTATTGGATTTGCCTCAAATGGCTTCCAGCCCTTGACTTTACTGAAAATATTGACTCTTCTATTTTCTTTTTCAGTGTCTGTTGCTAAAGGATTCTTCTTTAGCCATTCAATATATTCAGCCTCTAAAGTAGCTGAGCTATTATTATAAATTGCAGTCACTTCTGCTCTAGTTAGCTCAGTATAAATATCTACACGTGCTCCAGTAGCAAATGGGTCTCCAACAATCTTTGTAACGGATCTTGGTAAAATGACCTTAGAAATCCCAACCTGACTCTTAATCGGCTTAGCACCAGCGTCTGCATCCTCTTGGGTTACTCTTGATTCATCAATACCAACAACCTGAATACCATTATGAGTCGTAGGAATGGTAATAATACCACTTAAATTAGCATTTGGAGTCAAACCAGTAATATAGAATTTTCTTTCTGTCTGATCATATACATAGGTATAAACATCATCATCAATAGAGCCCAATACATATACTGGATAATCACAGTTCCAGTTATTTACCCAGCCCTTTGACCAGTTCTCTTCTGGCTCATATACATAGAAGAAGAAATTATCATTACAGCCAATCCATCCTTCTGGATTGATGGTTGTCGTTTCTCTTGGTATTGTCATATATTCAATACCTGTACAACCTTGGAATGCTCCCCTATCAATCGTCTTTAAGGTTTGAGTAAACTTAAAGTCCTCTAATGAGCGACAATTTTTAAAGGCATAAGGTCCAATATAGCTTGTAGATTCATCATAGACAAAACCATGATTTGCTTCTGTATCCCATAAAAGATTTACGCAACCTGAGAAAATTCCTTCTGGAATAGAGAAAATTCCTGTAAAATCAATTCCCTCTAGACTAGTACAATTTTGGAACATGTACTTTGTAACGTGCTTGTTCGCTTCAAGATTTACATCACTCAAATATTGACAACCACTAAAGATACCATCGCCAATATTAGAACCCAATCTCGCAGGAAGGGATACCTTTTCAATTTGTAAACAATTTGCAAAGGCATAAGAACCAATACTATCAAAATTTTCTAAGTGAATTTCATGCTTTGGATCCTTAAAGCCAATAGAGGTTCCTGCAAAGGAGTAAGCCCCTAGAGTGCGAAGTGTATCTGGTGTAAAATCCTCAATAGCTTGAACCTTCTGACAATTGTAGAAGGCATAATTTCCAGCATGCGTAAAGCTTGCATTTGGATAATTTACACGTGATAGGTTCACACAGTTTGCAAACGCATTATTACCTAAAATATTAATATATGCATCGTAGAAGTCTACGGAGGTTAAGCTTGAGCATCCTGCAAAGGCATGATCGAATACCTTATTTGACATGTTTGCTTCTGCTCTTCCTGGAGCTCCTACCTTCACTGATTTTAAATTATTAGGTATATAGAAAGTTGTATTATATTGATATGCTCCATAAGAACCACCATAGGCGTCATGACCAAAAATATAGCCTAAAACATGGGAACTTCCAGCATTACCATTTTTATTTAAATCATGGCCAATATAAGGAATCGTCAATTCCTGTAAGCCAGAACAACCATAGAAAGAATATTCCTCTATACTACTAGGTAGATTTGTAATTGATATACTTTCTAAGCTTCTAAAGTTTCTAAAAGAATATGTACCAATGATTGTTTCATCAGTAACGGTTAAGCTCTTTAAGGTTTGAGGGATATATCTAATATAGCTATCATAATATCTAAACGTATTATTTTCATAGGTTCCTGTATGAGGGGTACTAGAGAATAACCATTGTACAGAGTTTCTCCAAGCCTTATCTCTCCACCACCACCATGGACGATAGAACTCTCCACGCTCACATCCCGTAAACGGAATAGTTAAGCTGGTTAGGTTTTGATTGTTATAGAAGATGGAGGAACCCATATAAAGGGTATTCTTACCAATCTCAACATTCTCTAGCTTAGTACAGTTATGGAATACTGCACCTGAGACATCAGGCTGGTTTGTAATAGATACCGTCGTCAAAGTTCCAGGAACACGAGCTGATCCACTCGTTGCTAAGCTTCCATCAAACTCTGCACCATAGAATAGATTACCTAAATGGGATCCTACAGACGAAATCTGTAAGCTCTGAAGATTAGCCATACCATTCATACAGCCAGTTGCTATATTTGAACCAACCTCAGGATTGATAGTCAAGTTCACAACAGATTTTAATCCCTGTAAACAGCCTGTAGATAATACAGTCTCCTTACGAACGGTAACATCTGTTAATGTATTTGGGATTTGGAAAGTGAAGCTTCCACCACTATAGGATTGTTCTGCTGAGTAGAAATCCTCCTTACCACCCTGCTGGCCAAACAGCCAACCAAATAGACCATGATATTCTGTTCTGGCACCCATATTGTCTGTCTGACATTTGTCTGTACAATTTCCACTATGAGCACCAACAAATGGAATAACCATTTTTTTCAATTTTGTACATCCACCAAAAGCGGAATACCCAATAGATGTAACACTCTCTGGAATAGATAAATCGTATAAATTCTGACAATTCTCAAAGGCATTCTTACCAATCTTAGTTAAGGCAGCTGGGAAGTTAAAATCATAAGAGCTTCTTAATACCTGACCTGCAGCTAAATCTGCCTCATAATCGCCTGTTATTCCAGCACTACTATTACCACTATATAAAACTATTTTTTCTAAAGACTGACAATCCTTGAAGGCGCCATCATTAATTTCTTTAATACTTGCAGGCATATATAATTCTTTTAAGTTGATTGCCTGATATAAGAATGAAGTTGGAATACTCTCTAAAGCTGGAGGTAAAATCAACTTCTCAAGAGACTGACATGTATTAAAGGTTCCTTCTCCGAAAGAAACATTCATCTTAGTAGGTAATATAACTTCCTTTAATTCTTGACACTCTGAAAATGCCATCTTACCAAAAGCAAAAGAAGAGCTCTTAAAATCAGGAATCTCAATATGACGGGCCGTACATCCTGTAAAAGCATTATTTCCTATCTTAGTATCATCTGTTACAATAATCCACTGTAGACTTCTTGGAATCAAATATTGGAAGGTAGGAGATTGATTTGATATTTCAGCCCATAATACCTCATACAGCTTGGCATTTGCCTTTTCTGTAGGAGTTAAATCTGAGATATCTCTCTGTTGGTAATGATCAAAGGCTTCAATAGAACTTACGTTACCAGCATTATAAGCTCCTACACCATCCCACTTTAACCAGAAGTTGGTTGATTTGTCAGTGCTCCATGCACCAGTTAAAGCCACATTAATATCAAATGGCTCACCAAACATAGATGCAAAGCAATCACTGGTTGGCTTTGTTTTTCCGCCATTCTGCATAACCTGAGCAAGAGAATAATTCATACCTGTTCCTGAGGAACCACGAGAGGTTCCAACAAAAGGCATCTTCAAGTATTCAAGGTTCGCGAAACTATTTAAGGAACCTGTCGTCACATATTTTACGGAATCAGGAATTACAATCGCTTTAATAAAATGATAGATTGTATAATTCTTCATTGGTTGATTACGTAAATCTACACCAACAACCTTATCTCCAGTCGCATAGCTTTCAGGAATAACCAAGGATGGATGCTGGGTTAGATATTGAGCAAAGGAAACACTATTCCAATAAGAACTGGTCATATCAATACCTGTAAACCAACGTCCTGCAGTTTTCCCATCTGGCGCATCTGCTGCCGTATTATAAACCGTATACTTGAACAAGGTAGTATCGATTTGCTTATTCGTCTCTAGCAAAGCATCAAAATAAGCCTGGTCATACGTAGTTGTCGTACTATCCAAATTGGATTTGTTATCATCCTTATTTGGACTTACAGTCAAACTTAAAACTGTAATGACTAAAATCGAAGCCAATGCAATTGACCCAAATATAACCGATAGTAGTCGCCATTTTCCTTTCTGATTTAAATTTTTAAGCATAAGAAATCATCCTTTCTTATTATTTTTGTCCGTCAAAAAATATATATAAAATGTTCATTGTTTTTCAAATACTAGATTTTTGGCACACTAGTCCATCGTCATTATACCTCTATTTGTAAATAAATTCAACAAAATAAGTCCTTTTTTTTATACATTTCTTGCTTTTTTCGCCTATTTTTAAGGTTTTTTCTAAAAAATATGATGAAAAAAATTTATCTTGTAAAAACGCTTGCAGATAGGGGATATTTTATTAGATTTAGGATTTAAAGAAAAACTCCCTACTTCTTCTGTCGAGGATGCAGGCGATTTAATAATTATATCTTTAGAATCAATATTTGGAAATAATTGGGAAATGCATTATCTTTTTTATTGATCAACTTTTTTTATAAGCCTTCTATGCTCAATTAGATATTTTGTAGTATACAAAAAAAACAGCCCTATTCTTTACGAATAGGACTATTTCTTTTTAGATACGATTTAGCATTTCAACTAGATCGCTGTTTGTAACAAGACCATCATTATCCATATCTGCAGCTGCATAATACTCATAAGATAGGTTACCCATTCCAGAAACGAAGTTCTGTAATTGCATGAAGTCTGGCGTGATTACCATACCATCACCATCTAAGTCACCATTTACAGCAACATAGATGATATCCTTCGTTGCAGCACCTTCCTTAAGTAGGATGCGGTAGCCTGTTCCAATATAGGTTGTAGCAAATGCATTGGCATTAACCTTTGCATTTCTATTGTTGTATACTAGTACAGACTGACCTTCCTGAAGATTGAAATTATTCAAGAAGTCTTGGATTGTAGTTTGTTCTTCTACATTTCTTACAACAACTCTCTGAGAAGACTTATAAACCTTATGTGGATCCTTAACTAAGGTTGTTGCATTCTTTGCAACTAGGAATTCATAATTAGAATCCTCCTTGATTGTGAATACGGTAAGCTTAATCTTGAAGGTAATCTCAAGTTCGCCTGTATAGTTTCCACAACCTGTTACACGAATGATGGCATTAGAACTTGCTTCTACGTTATTTTCATAAGTAACAGTGTAGTCCTTACCTAATACAAGTGTCTTTCCAAAGAAGGAAATTGTTGGAGTAGGTGTAATTGCCTTACCTGTGTAATTTTGATCCTTAATCTCACTAACCTTTGCAGAAGATATATCTGCTGCAGTAACTCTAACTGTAACATGAGCATCCTCTGTGCTGGTTGTGGTTGAGCCATCCTCTAATACGATTCTCCACTTATAGTTATCCTTGTCATTTAATACAAGAGTTACATCATAAGTACCTACATTTAAGACAGTAGACTGACTAGGTGTATAGAAGTCATTGTAATCAAGGGAGATTTCACGACCAGTAAATTCTCTTACGATTTCCTCTGGTACATCTATTACACGATAATCAATAGAATAAGCGAAGGTTGGGTTCACAAGTTTATAGTTCGTATTTGTTGTTGTTGCTGTAGCTGTATAAAGACCACGGTTGATAGATTCATCATTTGCAGTTACGACTACATCGATTGGATCCTTTAAGGATACTAATACATATGCCTTAGGCATTTGAACTAAGCCATTATAGAAGAATAAATTAGAAGACCATGTTAGAGTGATTTCTCTTACGGATATTTCAAATTCAACTTCCTTAGAAATAGCTAAGTAGTTTGTACCTTCTGCAATCTCTATTAGAACCTTATACTTACCAACTGTAATTGCACCTTCTACTTCTTCATATTCACCTGAAGCATTTTGCTTGAACCAGTGATATGCGGCAACACCATCAGTATTAGAACTATATAGAGGCTCTTTTACTGCGAAACCATCATAATCCTTAGATAAATCTTCAGAAACAACGATTTCATTAGCATCAATCTTATGGATTGTAACCTCAGCTGAACCTTCTACCTCTTCAAAGTTAGCAAAGACAACCTTATAGTAAATTGTATATGTTCCACAATCGCTATAGCGAATTGGACTCAATTGATAATTCTTACCATCAGCACTATATAGAACCTGATACTGAACAGAAACGCCCTCTTCTAATACAGGTCTTGGATTGATTGTATAGGCCTGACCAGTATAATCAACCTCATAGCTGTTGCAAGTAACCTCAATCTTAGCTGGCTTAATGTATACATTCATAAATACATCTACGATGTAATTCTTAGTGATATCCTGACCATGTTCATCTCTAACAATCAAATCAGAAATATCAAAATGATTGTTATTGATATAGGTACCCTGGTTACCAGTAATTGTATGAATCATACCCTCAACTGTTAAGCCTGGTCTTGGATCCTGTACTAAGCTTACACCATTGACATTGTAGAATGCAAATTCACCTTCGCCAATCCACTCCTTGATGATTTCTGCCTTTAGAATTGAGAAGTTACTTGCATCAATACTGAAGCGTTCACCATCATAATTCTTCATGTATTCAGCAGATAAATCACCGAAGAAGATATGCTTCTTTAATACTTGAATTGTATAATGCTTAGAATCATATGCTTTGTAATTATCACTTTCAGAAACATGGAATTGAACTGTATACTCACCAGAATCTATGATGGATGAAACTTCACCATCTGCATTATAGAAGGAGTAGCTTACTGCCCCATTTCCAATTACCTCATAAAGGATGTCGGCAAAGACCTTAGAATCGGTTTGCTTAGCAGCGATGGTCAACGCTGTACCATCATATACCTTAGTAAAGTCATACTGGGCATCAGCCATATTATTTACCTTGATATCACTTTCAGCCTTTTCTATCTCAAAGTCAAATGTCTTATGAGTTTCTGCATAGTTTGCAGATTGACATACGACAACCTCTATCTGATATCTACCAGCATTCACTGGTGCATATCCTAAGTAAGAGCCATCCTGATAATAGTTGATAAATACAGTTAGACCAAGCTCATCAAACTCTGGTGTATTATATTGTGTACCGAAGATGGAAAGCTCTGGGAAGATTTGAACTCCGTCATAGATCTTATCCAGTTCATTTATCAACTCAATTTCATAATTCTTTCTCTTGATGGTAATGGTTAAGGTATCCCTTACCGTTTCATGTCCCTCTAGGATAATTTCATAGTCAAGCTTGTATACTCCTGCCTCAACATATTCTAACACTTCCATCAAAACAATACAGTTATCAGGATCTGTCAATACAATTAATTCAGGAACTAAAGCCTCACCATCATATTCTTTTTCATATTGGTAATGGTTATTGACTAAGGTAGCATCCTTAAATTCATACTCAATTCTTGGAAGGTGAACCTCAAGATACATACTATAGTTAATGTTGAAGCAAGAAGTAACATCCTCACCATCCATAAGGATAGCAAGATTTGTAACAACTACATCACCAATACTATCATAAATCATACCACGAATACGCTTTTCAGCTGGCAGATAGAATTCAAATAAAATCGTATGATTTTCAAGTAAATCTTCTACCTCATCTACCACTACCTCATAGTTATGCTCTGTATCAGCTAATACATCAACATCAGCATAGCTTAGGTTGAAGGTATAAGGCTTAATTGTATAGGTGTAGGTGTCATTTAAGGTTCCGAAATTTGGATATCCCTCTGGAAGCTTAGCAGTAGCTGTATAGGTTCCTGCTAAAATAGAACCATCTTCAACCTCAACAATTAATTCAATCCGATTGCCATCTAAATCTGTAGTGAATGCACTTGGCGTTTGAACAGTACCATTATAGATGTACTGATCTTCTACCTCCCACTCAACATATAATTCAGTAGCTGCAATCTCAAATTCAAATTCTTTTTCTGTCGTTAAATAGTATTCATTTCCTTCAACACAGATTACAACCAAATATTTACCAACCTCTGATGGATTAGAAATTGGAGTATCTAAATCATCTAGACTATAGAAAGTAAATGTCGTATTTTCTGCGGTTGAAGCTACAGAAGAAATCACAATTGGATTTAATACTGCATCACCTGTATACTGTTGCTTTAAGTAGCTAGATAGAATCTCAATATTCATATAGTTTCTTTCAATTTCATATTCAAATGTCTCGATGAAGCCATAATAATTTTGAGTATCTTCTACTGTTATTTCAACTGTATAAACACCAATTTCAAACGTAGATAATGTCTGAACACCATTCTTGTAGAACTTAATCTTAGAAGGTGCAGAAATAGGAGAAATACTATACTCAATCGCAATATCCTTACCATCAAACTTCTTACCATGCATTGCATCTGGATTTGTAAACTCAATGGATAATTGAATTGGACGAATCACAAAATGAATGGTTCCGGTAGTCATTTCATAGTTAGGAGCTGTAATGATATATGTAATCTCTAAATCTACTGCGGAACGATAATCAAATGGAGTTACAGAGGTTGCATTATTTGCACGATAGGATACTTGAGCACCAGGAACGTCTGTTAAAACGACTGCCTTATGCATTAATGCATCGTAATCGTAAGAAACCTCCCATACACCATCAACTAACGTACCATCTAAAACCGTATGCTCAATTAGTGGGTTGGTAATAACAATATTAAACTGATATGTTAAATCAAAGTTGCTTAATACACTTTGACCTTCTGCATTTAGAATATCAACACCCTCCGCAACTAGATGTGTACCAAATCTATTATATACACCAACGGTAGCTGCAGTTGTTGCCACATATCCAACAAAATACATACCCTCTGGTAGAAGCTCGTTAAAGTCGCTTAACTCCTTGCGGTAGTTTTCGCCTGTTACAGCCATACGCTCAGAATGTGCAAGCTTTATCTTTCTATTGATGATTCTATAGGACTTAGAAGTAATGTTTAGACTATAGTTGCCAGACTCATCATCTAAGGACAGATTAACCATCTGATTACCTACAGAACTGCCATCATATCCCTCTGCAGGGGTTGTAATAATTCGATAGATTCCTTCATTGTCTCCAGTTACAGAGAAGCTTGGAGCTACAAAGGAGCCAGTATACTCAAGAGTAGATGAACCACTTTCCACATTTAATACCTTAGTTTCAATTGTGAATTCAAACATACCCTCAAAGCTTAAGGAATTGCTGTTCTCCTCTAAGAATACACGTACCTTATATTCACCAGCATTGGTAGGAGCTGTTGGCAACTCTACGCCAGCCTTAGTAAAGTAAGTAAATTCAGGAAGAGAATCAGAGGTTGTAAGTACCTTTGGATCAGCATAAGGAATACCATCGTATACCTTATCCTTTGCCTCTACAGTTACCTGAGGAGTCGTCTTTAGAATCTTCACTGTCATATCATAGGTGATATTGAAGTTCACTAAACTAATTTCCTTACTCTCTAGGTAGATATGGAAGGCCTCCTTAGACATTACAATATTTCCTGCAGCGTAAGTATAGGTTGCATCTGCAACATTTGGAACTACACCAAACGTGAATTCTACATCAAGCTGCTGGTCAGCAAACATCGTAGAATATTCACCCTCATAGATATTTACCTTGTTGTAAATTCTTTCCTCATTGAACTCAATCGTCAAGTCGAATTTAGAAATAGTAAATTCAACATAGGATACAACTTCTCTATAGTTGTCATCACTATCTAATACAACCTTCAATAGCCAATTGCCGGCATTGACAGCTGTACTATATCCTAAAATACTATAACGGTCTAGGAATGGTAGCTGTGCTAATTCTTCAGCCGTCAAATCTGTACGTTCAGGATGGAAGCTGATTCTTGGTTCAGCTGTACTACCTGTAACCGTAACCTCAGGCAGAACTGGTAAAGCATCATAAATCTTGCTTAAGGAATCGCGATTTACAACGGTAATCGTTGAGGAAGCCTTAGCAATCTTCACAGTCATAGTACCATGAACTGGCTTATAATAATCACAAGTTACAATGTAATATAGCATGTAGGTTCCTGCTTCTGTCCAATTGCTTGGAACATTACATAAACCACCATGTACTCCAATCCAGGTTTCACCGTCATAGCTATACTGGATGAAGGCATCCGCACGCTTTGCATCAATAACGAAGTTGTGGATATCGCCTGGAGTATAAACAGCTGTAAACTCACCTTCAAAGTAATTTGTACCCTCAATTAACTCCTTACGAGTCAAGTTGAATTCAGATGGTGCTGTGTCCTCAATCGTAACATCTAAGTTCGGATAAATTACCTCAATAGCCTCGCTCAATACTAAGCGATAGTTATTTGTAGTATAAATCTTCGTCGTCTGATTTTGGAACAAGTCCTCACCATCAATTGTACCCACTAGCTTTAATAATGCACTTGTATAGTCATAGAAGCCCTTTACATTAGGTACTGTGAAGAATAAATCTAAGTAATGTGTTGCATAAACAATATTATTCTTTGTTACATCCACATTACCACGGAAGCGATAGGATAGCTCTGTGATGCCATGCTTGTATTCAAGAACGATACTGCTTAAATCAAAGAATATATCCTCATTATCAATAATAATTGGTAATGCAAATACATCTTCTCTATAAAGTGGATTACGATAATCACGCCACTGATAGCTATCAGAGTTTCTCAGCTTAGCATAAATCTTATATTCCTGAGCCAAAAGCTTACCATTAGTACATAAGCGTTCATAAATCTGATTTACAAAGGCTTCAACCATATGGGCAGGATCTGTTCCATAAGGAACATAAGCAATCTTATCGGTACACTCCTTATCAAAGTAATAATCATATAAATCACTGATTGTTACATCGATATATCTTTGATAATTGATCTTATCATAGGTCAATTCTCCATAAACGAATGGTGTATCTACGGTAATCTTTTCAATTACAAATACATTAACCTCATTCAACAAGATGTAGTTGTTAGAAGTTGTTCTTGCCTGAACAAGAAGTAATCCAGCCATCTCAATACTTAAGGATCCGATGGTGTAATCCTGATTACATTCATAGCTTTCAACTAATGTGTTGTCATTGAATACATCCACCCAAATTGGACATGCCGTATATGGATCAAAGCCTTCCTTGACATTTACATAAGCTCTAGGCAAGATAAATCTCTTATTCTCATTAAATTCTGTCGTCATATTAGACCAGTATACCATGATTTCCTTCTTATTTACCTTAACACTTAAAGTAAATTGAACTTCATAGTTCTTTGTCAAATCCACAGAACCACGAGTAATCGTATAATTGCTTGCCCAATTGAACTGAGTTGCAAGATCAGTATAAGAGATTACATTTCCAGCTTCATCTACTAATACATCTGGTGTATTTAATCTTAATGTACCATTGAGCTGTTCACCAGCAGTTGCAAAATTGTTTACGGAAACGATTGGATTAGAAGCTGACCAATCGCTGTTCTCCCAAATGTCGCCTTCCTCGAAGGTCTTCTCGTCACTCAACTCTACCGTTAAGATACGACGAACAATCTTGAAGGAAATCTTACGAGCATCTGGAACAAGACCAACCTCGGTATAGCCCCATCCGTAATCTACAATCTCATCACACCATAAGGATTCATCTACCTTTAATCCAGAAACTGGACGGTTTGTAAAGACTGCAGTATTGTTTGTAAATACATATACCCATGCATCAGAAATTACATTTCCTTCCGCATCATAGGATACATTTTCATTATTCCAGTAGTTCGCCTGATATTCTCCCTGACCGAACGTGTTTGCTAAGTCATATTTTGGAAGCTTAGCATTTCCAACACGTACCGTATTTTCATTGGATTCATCAAAACGAATGACTGGCTTAGGTAAGAATTCTTGACCAGAGTAGGTGATATAGTATCCAGTTTCTGGATCATACTCTAAGCCCTCTAAGCTGTCTAGGTCAAGGCTGATATCTGTACCACTCAGCATAATCTGATAGATACTCTGATCAGCAGATAGAGTCCAAGTAACTCCATCGCCATAGTAAACTAAAGCGTCGCCACCTGAAATCCATTCCTCCTCAGGGATATAGTTTGTCTCACCCTTAACTCTAGAGACAAAGGCTACAAAGTTTTCACCACCAAGGATAATCTCTTGGCCTAAGCGTTCAATATTCTTAGAGATTGCAATACCACTAATCTCTAGCTGACTTCTATTGGTCAAATGACTATACTGAGGACTAAGCTCTGCAAAGAACTCATCTACCTTATCCGCATAATCTAATAACGCCCGGTCAGTAATTTCAACCACGTCATGTAAGCTTCTCTGCTCAGGGATACGTAAGATGTATCTACCAAGACTATCTCTATGGTTCATAATATGAATTGGTAATAATTCAGTATAACCGATAATCTTGAAGGTACCCGTCTCATAATCATAATCATAAATGAAGATATCTGCATCCTTTTCATAGATTACTAGATACTTCGTATGCCATCTCTTAGCTACAGGAACATCTAAGCCAGTTACCCAGCCATCTGGATAGCCGCCATCTCCTGTAACATCATAGCTTGCCGTGATGAAGAATTGTTCATTCTTCTCAGGATTTTCATACATATCCTCAAATACCGCTTCATGCAGAATCTCTGCAGGCTTAGGTACATTGATGTATCTTAGATTTGTTTCACCACTGAAGGCAGCAGTTTCTATTTCTTCAATATGATATGGAAGCTTAACGTCATACAAGGTTGTAACACCTGACATCTGACCATTGGTAATTCTTGTGAAGACATCTAAGAACTCTACCTTAGCTAAATTGCTTGGTACCCAGAATGCCTCACCAAATACAGAAGGCGTTCCAGAAATCTCGCCATCTTCATTGATATATTGACCGAAGCCGTTCTTATCATAAGCGATAGCTCCTGTCTCATCTCTAAAGGCCTTCTTGACTGTTCTTCCTAGGGTTTCATTATAATCCTTCATGAACTGATGGATCAAGGTTGCACCCTCATAGAAGTCACGACCAAAGATAAATCCAAATAGAGACTCTGAACCAGACTGTGTAGCATAGGCATCTGTATCTGCCGCATTAGAACCAATGAATGGTAATGTCATCTTCAATAGACCTGAACAGCCATTAAATGCAGAATAGCCAATATGCTTAACATTCTCTGGAATATATAATTCTCTAATCTTATCATTATTACGATAAGCATAAGCCCCAATAGAGGTAACCAAAGCAGGAATTGCTAAATCACTTAAATTGGTTCCATCGAAGGCATAATCCTCAATGGTTGTAATGGTTTGTGGAAGGTCAAATTCAGGTAATGCACTTGCATTCTGGAAGGTTCCTTCCTTGATTACAGCAATTTCGCTACTTGTAAACTGAGCATCTACTAAAGCCGTACAGGAAGCAAACATATATTTACCTTCTGCAACATCCTTCATAGAAGCATGCATTTGTACCTCTTGTAGCTTTGTTGCCTCAGCAAATATATAATTTCCAAAGGAAGTTACATAGGCTGGAACAACTAAATTCATCTTATGCTGAGCCTGCTGAGTTGATCTGTAGAACATATGGTCACTTAAAATGGTATTGTTGATTGCAATACTTTCTAAGGCATAGGTATCTGCAAATGCATAAGCACCAACATAATCCTCAAGTGTATTCGGTAATACGATATCTACCAATGCCTCAGCATGGGCAAATGCGTAATTACCTAAGTAGGTAATCTCTTTTAGATCTACCTTCTTCATATGGTTTGCATTATAGAAGGCATAATGGCCAATATGAGTGGTAAGGTCGGCTAAAATCACACTTTCCATACCAACACATTCTGCAAACGCATAATCACCAATACTTGTGATACACTCAGGAATCACAATCGTATATTCTGTGTTCTTATTGAAATCATTTAACACATCACAGCCATAGAAGGTATATTCCTTAATCTCAGAAATTGCATCGCCAGCATATTCTACCTTAGTTAAGCTGTCATTCTCATAGAATGCATAGCTTCCTAGATAGTCTGTAGGAGTAGGAATAACCATCTCCTCAAGCTTGCGGCAACCATAGAATGCATAATCATTAATCTGGAAGGTATCCTGAGGATTTTCTCCATATTGTAAATATACATTGGTTAGACCTGCAAAGTTCATGAATGCACCATAGCCTACTACATGATCTACATTCGTTACATAAACGGTCTTTAAAGCCTCAGGAATGTAGTATGTTTCGCTCTTGGCAGCATCGGAATACTTCTGTGGTGCTGCATAGATATTCGGGTTCTTAGAGGAAACCTTACCGAAGATGTATCCGAATAAGGATTCAGAAGAAGCCTCTGTATATTTATGACCACCAACAAATGGAACTGTAATATTGGTAAGACCTGTACATCCACCGAAGGCTGCATAGCCAATGGTTGTAACCTTATCTGGAACTACTACATTATTTAAGGAAGGATCATTAAAGAACATGTAGTTACCAATCTTGACATTGTCAATCGTAATCTCTGCTAGCTTCTCACATTCAGCAAATACATAGTCTCCTACGTTTTCACCAACTACAGAAGGAACATATAGATTCACAATGGCATCACAGTTGTAGAATGCACGATCCATCAGGTGAGTTACCTTTGCTGGTAAGTAAACCATATAGGTATCATTTGCGTTAAAGTCTGCCATCTTAACACAACCATTGAATGCAGATACACCGATATGACTTAACATGATTTCAGTTTCTGCAGTCGTATTTTCAAAGCCAACTCTAACAATTTCCTGTGCACCATAGAAGGCACTATCCTCTATCTTATATAAGCAGTAAGGTAAGGTGACATTTACTAAGGTATCACACTCATAGAATGTACCCGTATGTAGAACCTCCTGTAACCGAACCTTCACATCTGTCAATGAAATAGGGGTATCCACGATTGCCTTAGCACCAGCTAATCTCTGGTCTAACGCAACTAATAGAGATGGACTATAGTAAGTATCTGTGCTGTCTTTACCAAAGAAATAGCCAAAGATAACACTTTCCTTATGCTGCTCAGCAGATTCACATTCTGCATATTGCTGACGTCCTACGAATGGAACATCTAAGGATACTAAGCTACCACAGCCACCGAATACATGCTCACCAATCTCTTCTACAGCATCTGGTAAGGTTATATCTGTCATCGCAACACAGTTGAAGAACACCTTGTCGCCTAAGGTATGGATCTTAGAGCCAAAGTTAACCTTGCCCTCTTCCTGATGATCAACAGCTAAAACAGTCTTTAGCTTATAACAATCATAGAATAGACCTGTTGCTAGTTCTTCAATCACATCGCCCTCAAACTCTACCTTCTTCAGTTCATGACAACCCTTGAACGCATATTCTCCTATGCTTTCTGTCGTTGCAGGAACAGCGAAGTATTCAAGCTCAATATAGCTGTCATCTAATAGCTTATTACCTAAATTCATACAGCCAGCGAAAGCGTAAGCACCAATAGAGGTGAATGGTGTTTCTACTCCATCCATCACACGCTTATCACTTAAGGTGATTGTAGTTAAGCCATCACAGTTATGGAATGCACCATAACCAACAGCACTATCATTTGTCACATGAACAATTCTTAAAGAGGTTGGAATATAGTAGGTTTCTGCTAGATTCTCTCCATAGCTTTGAGTTGTTGTCTTGACATATGCATTTTGTGCTAAAACGGCATCACTATATTTAGATGTAGTACCAAAGATATATCCTAGTAAGGAATCTCGGCCATCTGTACTATATGCATGACCACCAACAAATGGAATCCAAATTTCAACTAAGCTGATACAGTCTCCAAATGCGCCCTCACCAATCTCTGTTACATCTTGTGGGATTTCAATACGATTTAATCTAGGACAGTTATAGAACTGGTGATCTCCTAGAACCTTATTTTGAATATTAACGATTCTTAATTCTGAGTTATTTGCAAAGGCATACTCATCAATTCTTGTAACATTTGCAGGAATTGTAACCTCTCTTAACGCAGGAATTTCATAATCCTCCTTCGTGATATCAAAATCAACAGGGAAGTTATCTGCATTGTCGAACATATGAGCGCCAATCCAATGGTTCAAAATTTGGATATTTGCTAAAACATCACAGCCAGCAAATACATATGCACCTACTAAACCATCTTCTGTTGTTCCAACAGATTCTGGAATTGTAACTGCTTGAATAGAATTACAGTTTTCAAATGCGGAATCCTGTAATGCTACTACCTTAGAAGGAACAATTACACCCTCTGCATCACTATTTGAATTGAAGCGTACTAGGCTTACAGCATCCTTAAAGGCGCTGTTTCCAATATGAGTCAATTCACTTGTTGTATTGTCAGTACCAAAGTATACCGTCTTAAGGTTCTTTGTATTATAGAATGCATAATCCTCAATTACCTGTAAGGCTTCTGGTAAGACTACATTCTCTACAGAAGAAACATTAGAGAAGGTACCATAATGGATTACAATCGTATCCGTGATAGTAATATCCTTTAAGGCTTTTGGAACATAATAGCTTACAGTCTCAGATTCTAATGCACCATACGTCTGTTTTACAAGCTCAAAGCCACTCTTAGATTCATCTAAATATTTTGTATATTCAGCTTCTGAACCAAAGTAGTATCCATAAACTGTATTCTCACTATCATAGGTTGGTTCATAGCCACAAATATCATGACGAGCCTCACCAATGAATGGTGTTGTGAGCTTAGCCACACTGCTAGCACCACCTAAGATAGCCTTGCCTACAGTCTCAAGACTATCAGGTAAAATTACCTCAGTTGCAGCAGCTGCATTAAAGAACACATAATCTCCTAAGGTCTTTACAGACTCTGGAACTGTAACGATATTTTCATCCTTCTGAGCAGAAGTAATTACGGTCTTTAGGCTAGTTGCATTGTAGAATGTACCCGTTGCAATCTCCTCAATTTGGATCAAGTCCTCAAAGGTTACCTTGCTTAAGGATTTACAATCTGCAAATGCGTATTCCCCTATCGTTCCTACACTGTTTGGTATGAACAACTCTGTAAATGCTTCATCTGGAC